>ENA-OUQH01000008-OUQH01000008.1-human-gut-metagenome-genome-assembly--contig:-NODE-8-length-230390-cov-7.545254_pt1 | contig 230390 bp, 202 predicted proteins | sample MGYA00237948_ERZ548828 | MGnify/ENA primary metagenome ERZ548828 (study PRJEB26490, sample SAMN05194711) | human gut metagenome | biome: terrestrial biome; feature: human-associated habitat; material...
ACCAACAACAAGAGGCCAACGGCTCATGAGCCGTTGGCCTCTTGTTGTTGGTCGAGTTATGGGGATGCTAATTTGCTCCCCTATTCCGCAACGCAGGAAAATCCCTTTAATTTAGCAACAGCCTGAGCGCCAGCTCGAACCATCAACAAGGTACCTGTATCCGTGTACTCCTCGTTCATAATAGTGCAGCGTTGATGGGCGAACGAAACCAAGTCTCCCCTATTGTACGGGATCAGCAGTTCAAGGATTTCTTCCTGAGACGAAGCAACTAATCCAATTCGAGAAACAAGATCATTGATACCATCTCGCGTAACGGTTGAAGTAAAAACGGCATTGGGGTATCGAATGGTCAATGCCTCATATTGCTCAGGCAGCAAGAGATCTTTTTTATTAAAGACCTCAACTCGACCAATCTCTTCAGCGCCAATCTGCTCTAGTACCATATTGACAGTATCAATCTGCCTATCAGCATTAGGATCGGAAGAATCGACAACATGCAAAATCAGATCAGCGCCGTTGATTTCGTCCAAGGTTGATTTGAACGCTTCAACAAGAGTTGTAGGGAGCTTTTGAATGAAGCCAACAGTGTCGGTAAGGGTCACCTCTCTGCCCTCAGGCAAAACCAGCTGACGAGTGGTTGAGTCGAGTGTAGCGAACAATTTATCGTAGCTAAGAACCTCGGAGCCCGTGATGGCGTTAAGCAAGCTGGACTTACCAGCATTGGTATATCCAGCTAAAGCAACCTTATAGATTCCAGACTCTTTACGCTGCCTTCTCTGCAGATCGCGCTTTTTGGAAAGCAAAGCCAGCTCACGCCGAATAGAGGTAATTCGATTACGAATAAGACGGCGGTCAACTTCTAGCTGACTCTCGCCTTCGCCAAAACGGGAACCAACGCCACCACCCATACGGTTTGAGGCAAGATGAGCCCACATACCGCGCAAACGGGGATATAAGTACTGGTTCTGAGCAAGGCGAACCTGAAGCCTACCCTCTTTGCTTGTGGCATGAAGAGCAAAAATATCTAGAATCAAGGCAGTTCGGTCAATGACTTTAACGTCTTTTCCGACAACTTTTTCCAGATTAGACTGCTGAGAAGGAGTTAACTCGTCATCGAAGATAACAACATCGGCCGCATAGGAACGAGCAAGGCTGGCAATTTCCTCTGCCTTACCGCTTCCTACAAATGTACGAGGATTGGGAGAATCAAGTTTCTGCGAGGTCTGAGCTACCGTGTCTGCGCCTGCCGTCCAAGCAAGACGCTCAAGCTCTGCTAGAGAAGATTCTAGACTCCACTCCTGATTAGGCCTTTCAACACCAACCAATATCGCACGCTCGCGAGGCTTTTCGATAATGGTCTTTGGTCCATGTTGTTTTACTTCGTCAAATTCGATCATGCAAACCTATATTTCAATCGTGCCAGTGAAAACCTGCGTTGCAGGACCCGTCATAAGCACATGGTTATTTTCCTGCCAAGTGATGTTAAGCGTACCACCACGAAGATGGACTTTGTTGGTTCGTTCAGAACGACCGGTTAAAACCGCAGCCACCAAAGAGGCGCAAGCACCAGTGCCGCAAGCAAGCGTTTCGCCGCATCCACGTTCAAATACACGCATATGCAGTCCGTCATTCGAGGGAACAATAAACTCAACGTTGGTTTTGGCGGGAAACGCTTCATGCGATTCAAAATAAGCACCGAAACGCTCCAGATCGAAAGAATTAAGTGTTTTGTCTGATGACGTAAACCACTCTGCCGGCAATTGATCAAGATCGTCAAAGAAACAAACCGCATGGGGGTTCCCCATGGAAACGCAAGTAAACGAGAAGTCGCCCCAAGGGGAAGAAACGGTCTCCTCATTCACGAAAGATTCGCCGTTGGTAGCATTGCCGTTTGCGGGAAGAATCGTCGGAATTTTTACGGGATCCAAGATCGGCATATCCATGTCAACAGAAGCGACACTCATAAAACCATTTGCATCGAGCTTAAACGAAATGGGAAGTGGTCCACGTTTCGTATCAGCGATGTACGACCCAGCATCTGCATCGATATAGTTATGGTCAACCAAGTACTTGGTAAAGCAACGCACACCATTACCGCACATTTCAGCCAAAGTGCCATCTGAATTGATGTAATGCATGTAGGCAACGCATTCAGGTCGGTCGGAAGGGCGCACAAGGACCACACCATCAGCCCCAATGCCGAAATGCCTATCGCACAGGAAAGCAACCTGATCGGCACTCAACTCAATAGTTTTATTGAAATCATCGACAAATACGAAATCATTACCGAGACCGTGCATTTTTGTGAAATTAAGCAGCATGGAAGGCTCCTTTGTACGAAAAGCTCATGTTCATTCGCAATTATTTTAGAGCTGTGCGTTGCAGGTAGGTTTCCACCACGCAATCTACCATTTCAGGAAGACTTAGAGAATCAGCATCAAGCCATACTAAACGGCTATCACGTCTTAACCAAGTGCGCTGCCGTTTAGCATAACGACGGGTAGCAGTCTTGATAAGCTCAACGGCTTCACTCATCGTAATATCACCATCGAGAGCAGAAACAACTTCCTTGTAGCCGATAGCTTGCGGGGCGGTGAGAGCAGCACGCCATCCGTAATTTAAAAGGAACTTAACTTCCTTAACGAGCCCCTCTTCAAACATGTTATCGACGCGTTTATTGATACGAGCTGCCAAAAGATCAGGATCTCGCTTAAGAGCAAAACGAACCGAGGGAACCACCTCTGGAAGCTCTTTCATACCTTTAACTTGATTTGCGTAAGATACACCCTGTTCATGCATTTCCAATGCCCTAATAACGCGTCGGACATTGTTGGGGTGAAGAAGAGCGGCGGAAGCAGAGTCCACCTTGTTTAGCTGCTCCCAAACAGCTTGATTTCCAAATTGTCTTGCAAAGGTTTCGTATTTTGCCCGAACGGGGTTATGCTCCTGATCGCCTTTTGGGAAACGCATATCCTCAAGTGCAGACTGCACGTAGAGTCCGGTTCCACCACACAAAATCGGAACTTTGCCACGATCCTGAATATCAGAAAAACAAGAACGGGCCATGCTTTGAAACTGCTGCGCGGAAAAAGCCTCGCCAGGGTCAAGAATATCAATCAAGTGATGAGGGACAAGCATATCCGATTGGGGAATTTTGGCAGTGCCAATATCCATCCCCCTGTATACCTGCATGGAATCAGCTGAAACCACTTCCCCATCAAGACGTAAAGCAACGTGCTGGGCAAGTTCTGATTTACCTGATGCCGTAGGCCCAAGAACAGCTACAACGGGACAGATCACGAAATTACCTGACCCCGCAAATACCATGCACGAGCAACATCAACTCGGACGTTGAGAATGGTACCTTGAATGTCGTCGATGGAAACGCCATCAGGAATTGGAGCGTGAACCGTCAAATTCTTTGGGCTACGTCCCATTAAAACAGACTCATCACGCTTAGAAACGCCCTCAACGAGCACAGGAACTATTTTGCCCACTTCAGCTTGATTAACCTCGAGCGCACGATCTTGAACGAGATCTACCAGACGCTCAAAACGCTCCTGAATGACCTCTCTAGGTGTGTCATCTTCAATACGCGCTGCAGGAGTTCCCTCACGCTTGGAATAGATAAACGTAAAGACCTGGGTATAACCAACTTCCTTAACAAGGTCGTAGGTCTCTTGGAAATCCTCCTCTGTTTCACCTGGGAAACCAACGATGATATCGGTTGACAGCGCAATATCGGGACGAACTTCACGAAGCTTCTTGATAGTGTCCAAATAATGCTCTCGCGTGTAGCGACGATGCATTGCCTTTAAGACCGTATTCGAACCAGACTGTACAGGCAAATGAAGTGCAGGCATCAAATTGTCAAGTTCGCCAAAAGCCTTGATGACATCGTCGTTGAGATCTTTGGGATGAGAGGTAGCAAAACGAATACGCTCGATCCCCGTTGCTGCTATAGAGCGAAGCAGATCAGCAAAACGAGGTTCTCCATACAGATCGCGACCATAGGAGTTAACGTTTTGACCGAGCAGCGTAATCTCCTTAACACCATCGTCTTTCAGCGCTTCGGCATCAGCGACAATGTCTTCCATAGGACGAGATTTCTCTCTGCCACGAACATAGGGAACGATGCAATAGGAACAAAAGTTGTTACATCCAATTGATATTGGCAACCATGCGGACCATTTAGACTCGCGTTCGCTTGGCAAATCAGTAGGGAAATCAGAAGCTTCAGAAAGAACTTCAACTTCATGATCACCAGTAAGAAGCGTCTGTTCAATGAGGCGCGGCAAACTTGCTAAATTAAACGTACCAAAGACCACGTCAACATGAGAAAGCTTTTTAATTAAATCTTCCCCATCACGCTGGCCAATGCATCCACCAATAACCACAACACGCTTCTTTACCGGGGCGTTTTCTCGAAGAGGAATGTTTTTCAACGAAGCAACCTGACCCATGAGACGAACATCGGCAGCCTCGCGCACGCAGCACGTTACAAAAATAATAATGTCAGATTCTTCAACGGTCTTAACCTCAGTTGCGCCAAGCGCGGTGAGCATTCCCACAATACGCTCGGAATCATGCTTATTCATTTGACAACCAAAGGTAACAACCGAGAAAGTCTTACCCGAGATGGGACCATCAGAAAGATCGTCCCAATCCAATATATTCATATGATGAGAAGAGCCCTCAGCGAAAACATCAGGCTCAACGTTAGAGAGTTGGTTTTTCATACATACCTCTACTCGAATTCAGAGGACTGGCTCTGTGCGATGTCGCGAGACGTAACAGGAACACGTGGTTCTACAGAGAAGCGGATAGCCGTACGGTATTCTCCATCAATAACGATATCCGCAAATGAAGGAACGCATACAATTTCAATGCCAACAGGTGAAAGAAAGCCACGAGAAATGGCAATGGCTTTAACCGCTTGATTTACCGCACCAGCACCAACAGACTGAATCTCAACAGGAACACCGTCTTTCATCATGCCGGCAATAGCGCCAGCGACTGACGCGGGAGAAGACTTCGAGGAGACTTTCAAGCACCCATTGGTTTGAAGAACATTAGAAGCCTTAGCTGAAATATCACTCATGTTGCGTTACTTTCAAATAGTTTGTGGTGTGGTTGTAGTGTGTTTAAGCGGCAAATCACGCAGATTCACGCCGATATATTTTACTCATAAGCAAGTAAACAGGCAAACAACAAACCTATCTGTACTACAGCGCAATTGCAAGCCCGTATCTGGGAACATAGAACATACTAAAAGAGCTATTCATCGCGTCTTAGGGGGATCCGCAAGACCAGCTCGCCGCCCAAACAACGTACGCTTGGCTCAACATCCTCTTTCAGGTAATAAGATTGCGCAAGCTGAGCATACTCGCCCATTACCTGATCGGAAAATGCATCAAGATCCTCTTTAGAGATACGAATTGATTTATTGGATAAATTTGTTCGTGCAGGTTTTTCTTTTACAGAAGAAGCACCTTGATCACCGAGCATTACCTGTAGATGAACCGATAGAGGCTTAATTTCATTATTTAAGACTCGATATGCAGTTCGAGCAGACATAGGTAAGCAATAATCATTGGCAAGCTGAGCAAGAGAGGAAGCATCCGAGCAAAAACCAAAACGTTGAATATAGGGCATTTCTCCGATTTCGCAAGAAGACTGTTCGGCGGCATTAGACACCGCTGAACAACCCAGCCAATACAGGGTCGAAACTATTTCTGCGGGACTCCCCAGATACACTGCTACGTCATCTCGTTCGTCAATCGCAAATTCAAGCACAGTACGCATAATATTGTGCGGACCCCGAAGAACCGGCTTACCATCTTCATTGACCGTAACCGAAGGAGCACTTGATTGATCACGCTTTTCGCTCAATCGGGAGAAGGAACTCACTACCGAAAAGATGGAACCCAGACCAGGAGTAGAAGCAATAATTCGAGCAGAGTCGGTGTTCTGGCGAATCGAATACAAAGCCATACCACGTCCATGCACTCCCCATCTATCAGCATGGAAACTATCGAGTTTAGAGGTAACAAAAGGCTCAAAGATGGTATCTTGCAACTGAAGTGGCACGCCATCACCGTCATCAAGCATGGTGAGGAAGCGTTGCTCTTTTGTTGACCAGGTCGCAACAAATATGGCCTTTGCGTTGGCATCGCGCGCATTGCGAAGCATTTCAATTACTACATCTTCAAACGAGCGTATATCTTGCTTTGCCTGGCGCCGCTGTGCCTCTGCCGCACGAAGACGCACAAACCCATTTCCGAGATCATCTTGAACACGGGTGTAATCTTCGCCTGAAAGGTTCTGAATGAATTGTTGGAGTGAAGAATTAGGCATAAAGAAAAGAAGCCCGCGCAAAAAGCGCGGGCCATACCTCATTATTTTGCAAAATCAACAGCACGAGTTTCGCGAATGACGACAACCTTCACCTGGCCAGGGTACTTGGTCTCGCTCTGGATTTGATGTGCGATGTCGTGCGCCAAAACCGTAGAATGAGCCTCATCCACCTTCTCAGGAGAAACAATTACACGAACCTCACGGCCTGCCTGAATAGCATGAGTGCGCTCAACGCCGGGATAGGAATTGGCGATCTCTTCCAATTTCTCGAGACGCTTGATATAGGATTCGATATTTTCCTTTCGTGCACCAGGTCGTGCCGCAGAGACAGCATCAGCAGCCTGAACCAAAACATCAATAACGCTATTGGGTTCAACATCGTTATGATGGGCCTCGATGGCATGCACAATCATGGGCTCTTCGCCATATCTACGTGCAAGATCAGCACCAATCACCGCATGAGAACCTTCGATCTCGTGGTCTACCGCCTTGCCGATATCGTGCAAAAGGCCTGCGCGTTTTGCGGGCACTGGATCAAGGCCAAGCTCGGAGGCCATCATTCCGCAGAGATAGGCAACTTCAAGAGAGTGATTCAAAACATTTTGACCATAAGAAGTGCGGTAGCGCAATCGACCAAGAATCTTTTCCAATTCAGGATTTAGATCATGGATGCCAGTATCAAAGGTTGCCTGAGAAGCTGCTTCTTTAATCTGCTGATTAACGTACTTTTCGGCTTTATGGAACATCTCTTCAATACGTGCAGGGTGAATACGTCCGTCACTAATAAGATTCTGCATAGTAACGCTGGCGATTTCACGACGAACAGGATCGTGAGTCGAAACCGTAACGCATTCTGGAGTGTCGTCGATGATGAGGTTAGTGCCCGTAATTTGCTCAAAGGAACGGATGTTGCGACCCTCGCGGCCAATAATGCGACCCTTCAAATCATCAGAAGGAATATGGATTGTGGATACCGTGATCTGCGAAGTATGGTCTGCAGCCAAACGCTGAATCGCCACGCTTAGGATTTCACGAGCTTTCTTGTCGGCTTCGGCTCGGGTTCGAGCCTCAGAGTCGCGAATGATGGAAGCCGACTCATGAACGCACTCTTCTTTCAGGCCATCAAGCAACTCGGTCTTGGCTTCCTCTGCGGTCAAGCCCGCAACCTCTTCAAGACGGGTTGCAACTTCGGCCTCAGCGCGCTCAACATCTTTTGCGCGACGATCAACCTGACCCTGCAAAGAGGAAATCTGATGCTCACGATGATCGAGGGCTTCGGTGCGCTTATCAAGACTCTGCTCACGCTGATTGAGATGGTTTTCGCTGGAACGAACAGCCTTCATACGTTCCTTGCTCTCTCGTTCAGCATCCTGCTTCATCTTGAGGACTTCATCCTTCGCTTCAACAAGAGCCTCGCGCTTGAGGCTTTCCGCCTCACGCTGAGCATCGGCAAGCGTATTCTGGGCTTCAAGAGCCGTAGCGTCATTGCGCTCCTTGAGCACCTTTTGCATCAGAAAATAACCAATCAAGAAGCCAACAACAATCGCTACCACGGCGGCGATTATGATTTCAACCATGAAACTCCCTTTCGTTCATGCTGCGTATTAACTAGGAAGGCAAAAGGGCAACATAAATGCCCTTGAATACCGGGACAAGAGCACACGCCGAGGAAAAACGACACTATTACATTGTAGAAAATATCTAAAAGCACCAAACCCGGTGCGTAAGCTCAAGCTATTTGATAATAGCCTAAAATTATGAAAAATGCGCTGAGAACAGCATCTCCCGTAAAGAGATACGCCGTTTTTCCCAAGAATGCTTCAAAGGAGCGACCAATTCACCCGCCGTTTTTGGTCTCGTACCATTTCTTAGTTGCTTCGGCGGCAATATCAGCAGAATAGCCCGAACGAATCAGCTTCGCATATGCTGCCTGTTTTTCGTTCTTAGCCCGTGGTGGCTTACGACACAGCAGGGCAATAGCTGCCTCTTCCTGGCTTGGGCTATTCTGCAAATAATCATCTGGAAAACCTTCGAGTTGCTCAAAAGGATTGATGGCATGAACCCGAAGTTCACGAAGTATGCCAGATAAACCCTTCCCGGAGCGCAGCCGTGAACGCACAAGGACATCGGCAAAACGAGCATCGTCTAAATATCCTACTGATAACGCCCTCTCAACAGCTACGTCAACAGCGTTTGCAGAAAACCCATCACGTTCGAGGCGGTTTCGCACTTCTAAGACTGACCGATCTCTTACTTTAACCAATCGTTCAATCTTCTTAAAAGCGTCCTTAAACTCATCAGATTGGGGATTTTCCTGATGTACTTGGCCTTTAAATGAAGAAAAAGACGCTTGCGGATACCGCTCCGCAAGCGTCTTGGCATCAATGAGAATCATCCGATTTAAGCCTCGCTGGAATTTGCGGAAGAGTCAACTGTAATAGGCTCCTCGCCGATTGCAGGTAGATCGTATTCCGCACGAACCTTGTTTTCAATTTCATTTCGAATATCCGGATGCTCCTTCAAAGTGCGTTTAGCTGCTTCACGTCCCTGGCCCAGTCGCTCATCACCATAGTTGAACCATGACCCACTCTTCTTAACAAAACCAGCCTCAACGCCCATATCGAGAACGCAGCCTTCTTTTGAAATTCCCTCACCATACATGATGTCAAACTCTGCCTGCCTAAACGGCGGAGCAACCTTGTTCTTTACCACTTTGACTCGAACTCGATTGCCAACAAACTCACCATCTTTTTTGACCGAATCAAAACGACGAACATCAAGACGAACGCTCGAATAGAACTTCAACGCACGGCCACCTGTAGTTGTTTCAGGATTGCCGAACATGACACCAATTTTTTCGCGCAACTGATTAATAAAAACGCAAGTGGTATTAGAACGAGAAAGAGATCCAGCAAGCTTGCGCAATGCTTGGCTCATCAGGCGAGCCTGAAGGCCAACCGTGGTATCGCCGATTTCGCCTTCGATTTCGGCTCTAGGGACCAAAGCTGCAACTGAGTCGACGACTACGCAGTCAATGGCACCAGAACGAACGAGCATATCGCAGATCTCAAGTGCCTGCTCGCCGGTGTCGGGCTGCGAGATAAGCATTTCATCTACATCAACACCGAGTTTGGCAGCATAAACAGGGTCCAGTGCATGCTCGGCGTCAATAAAGGCAACAACTCCACCAGCCGCCTGCGCCTCGGCAATGATATGAAGGGCAATGGTGGTTTTACCGCTTGATTCAGGCCCATACACCTCAACGATTCGGCCACGAGGAACACCACCAATGCCTAGAGCGATGTCTAAAGGAAGGGCTCCTGTTGGAATTACGCCAACTTGCATGTTGGTGTTCTCGCCCAATTTCATAATGGCACCTTTGCCAAATTTCTGTTCTATCTGATCAGTAGTGATCTTGAGGGTTTTTGCTTTGTCCTGGCTCATTTCTTCTCCTAGCCGAAGGTATTGCGATTGGACCTAAACGAGAATATCCGAACATGCGTTCGATTGCAATACTTTTCGCTTAAGCAGAGCTAATAGTAAAACCGCGTTCTCAAATACATGAGAACGCGGTGCTAAAGTAATGCAAAATAAATTCTAATCAAAAGTTAATCAGAAACCGGTTCGGGCTGCTTCTCATCAAGAGCATAAGCGAATAGCTCAATCGCAAAATCTACCGTAGCGCTACGTACAGCATTGCGATTGCCGTCAAAATGGCGCACAAACGTTTTGGTGTAGTTCTTAGTTGCCAAACCGAACCAAACAGTACCAACAGGCTTGCCGGGAACAGCCCCGCCAGGCCCCGCAATCCCCGTAACTGCTACGGCTATATCGGAATTGGCAACGCGAAGAGAACCCTCTGCCATTGAAGCGGCGACCTCGGAACTCACTGCGCCAACTCGCTCAAGATCGGCTGCAGAGACCCCCAACACATTCATTTTGACATCGTTGGAATAACTGATGATTCCGCCCTCAACAACAGCTGAGCTACCAGGCACCCCAGTGAGAGCGCCACCAATAAGACCCCCGGTGCAGCTCTCAGCAGTTGAAAGATGCTTCCCTTCTTTGATAGCTCGCTCAATGACGGCTTTAGGAGAGCATGCGTAATCATCGGGGCACTTTTTCGAACCCATATTGCCAAACCCAAGAATAGGAGCGCACTTCATAAAATAGTCCACCATAGAAACGATGGTGAGCACTAACGCAACTATCATGAAGAACCAAGAGATCACATACAATGCGAGTTCCATATCAGGATGCAGTGCGAGCAAAGCATCGAATCCCTTAACAATGAAGAGCAGGATTGCAATGATCTGGAACACCGTCTTGGCTTTTCCATACCAACTTGCCGCAACCACAACTCCATGCGTCGCCACAAGCATTCGAAGACCAGAAACAATGAACTCACGAGCGATAATGAGCAACGCAACCCATGAAGGAAGAACCTGAAGCTCGATAAGCGCCAATAACGCCGCCGCGACCAAGATTTTATCGGCCAAGGGATCGATAAACTTTCCGAAGTTCGTCACTTCTCCCCTGCTTCGCGCCAAATACCCATCCAAAGCATCAGTGCACGATAAAATTGCGAAAATCAGCGCAGCAACCAAGGGCTTACAGAGCTCGGCATTATGCCAATCCGGTATATAGGTCGGCCATGGGGAGATAATCGCTACGACAAAGACAGGAACAAGCAGAATACGAACAAGGGTGACGATATTTGCCGGAGTCCACAGCGTAGTTTCGTCAAATTCCTTTTCAGTCACCCAGGGCCTCCATCTCATAAAGGAGCGTATCGCTGATTGTTACGGTACGAATCTCGCCAACGGTACCATTTTCCAAATAAGTTACCCCATCAACATCAGGAGCCTGACATTGTGCACGGCTATACAATTGACCGTCCTCTTCGCAGCCAAGGACAAGAATATCCATGCTTGTCCCTATGCGCTGAGAAACAACGCTAGAAGAAACGGAGTCAGCAATATCGCGAAGCTCTTGAAGACGTGCTTGCTTGGTGTCTTCATCAATCTGATCAGGCAATTCGGCAGCAGGAGTACCGTCTTCGGGCGAATAGGCAAAAATGCCCACATAATCGAATTCGGTCTCCGAAACGAAATCACAAAGATCTTCGAATTGTTCTTCTGTTTCGCCGGGATAACCAACTATCAGCGTAGTGCGCAGAGCAACACCAGGAATCCGCTGGCGAATACGCGCTACCATCTGTTCGTATTCGGCGCGTGAGCCAGAACGATTCATCGACTTCAAAATCGCCGAATCGCAATGCTGCAACGGTATATCAAAATAATTGCAGATATTGTCATGGGTCGCCATGACATCAAGCAGCTCATCTGTCATTCCAGCAGGCTGTAAATACATAACCCGAAACCAGGTATCAGGATACGCTTCAGCCAATCGCTTCAGCAGCGAAGCAAGGTTCTCGCGAGGTTTCAAATCAAGACCCCAGATACCAGAATCCTGAGCTATGAGCACGATTTCTTTCGTGCCAGATTCAACCTTGGCTTTTATGTCAGAAGCGATTTCGTCATATGAAAAGCTGTGATAGCGACCGCGAATGTACGGGATGGTACAAAACGAGCAAAAACGATTACATCCGTCAGAAATCTTCACGTACTCGCTGGGCGCATAATCAAAAACAACTTCAACGGAATTGCGGACGCTTGACACGCCTAAAATATCGTCGATTATCTCGACGATATTATCCTCTTCGCTGCAAGTAACAAATTTATCCGCCTCGGTTAGCTCTTCTGCAAGATCATCGCCAAACCGAGAAGGCATGCACCCGCATACAACAAGCTTGGTGCCGCCCGAAGCAACCGAATCATAACCCGCTATCTCAAATACGGCATCGAGGCTTTCTTCGATAGCCGACCGAATAAACGAACATGTGTTGACAACAATGACATCGGCAGGATCGTTGATATCAACAATGGAATAACCAGCTCGAATAAGGTCTTCCTGCATTCGAGCGCTATCTGATTCGTTCTTTGCACAACCAAGCGTTAAAAAAGATACGTTCTTTGACATGGAGCAACGAATTCCTAGCGATAATTAGTGAATTGCAAAGGCTGACCGTAATCCTTCTCTTTCAAAAAGGCAATAACCTCTTGAAGGGTATCGAGCTTAGGCCCAGATACACGAAGCTTATCTCCCTCGATGGTGACCTTTACCTTAAGCTTAGTAGCCTTGATATCCTTGTTGATCTTCCCTGCGATATCGCGATCGATACCCTCAATAATCCTAGCGGTTTGGCGAACCGATCCACCAGTGGCAGACTCAAGCTTGCCCCAATCAAGAGCGTTCAGCGCAATTCCGCGCTTAATAAGCTTGGAGGTAAGAACATCCTTTACCTGATTATTAACAAAGTCGCTTGGCGCAGACACCGTAAGGGTTTTACCAGACTTGTCTAATGCAATGTCAGCGCCAGAATCCTTAAGGTCATAACGCTGAGATATTTCCTTCTTTGCTTGACCGAAAGCATTATCGACTTCTTGCATATCAATCTGGGATACAACGTCGAAGCTAGAATCCTTAGCCATGGTTAATCCTCTCAAAATCGAATTTGATAAAGCCATCTTGTTAGGCCATATAGAAAAATAGGTTAGCACGATTCTTCTGAAAATCGTGCTAACCCAAAAACATCTACGTAGGCAAAATTCGTCCCTATTCAGATGATGACGACTTGGAACTCGTAGATGACGTCTTTGAGGACTCGGACGAACTGTTCGACGAGCTTTTCGAAGTCGAGCTCGTCGAACCGGTGCTTTGAGAGCTCGACGACGTAGAAGCAGAAGCGTCCCGCTTCACGTTTGGATGGTCGTTATACCACTGATCTAGAATTTCGCTAAAAGAAAAAGTCTGGTTTACGATACCGGAGCTGTTGGTCTTAAGATCGACAGCTTCATCATTAATCGTTACCGACACACCCTTTGTTTCAGTAGAGACAAAGCGGATTTTAGACGAGCTTGTGTAGGTTTTTTCTGCCGGCCCAGACACCGTACCTGATTCTTGGGCCTTGTCATCAACGTAAATCTCGATATAAGACTCGCTACCCTTCTCAACAGAATACTTTAAGGTGAAGTCAGTTGGAGCAGTTTGATCAGCAGAAGAATCAGTTTGCTGCTGATCCGTCGAAGACTCGCTCTCTACGTTTTGCGTAGACTGAGCACCTGTAACGGGGATATTGGTCTGAGGTGCAGTTTGATGCGAAAGCATCATGGCCACAGCAAGAACAATAACGATGACAACAGCAGCAATGACAGCAATAAGAACATTCCGATTTCTATTTGGATTCGGGATATTCTGCGGAGCTGCGTACATATTTCCATATTTCCCCGAAGGCATAGCAGATCTACGGGCACGATGAGCGACCTGAGGATTGTGGTGCGAAGGGTACACATCGGCATTTTGCGAATACACAGCACGACCAAACCCATTAGAACTGCCATCGTACAGATCTTTTTCATCGGGCTGAGAAATCGTTGAACGAGATTTACGGGTGGCCCGCCCGCCAACTTTCTCAAACGACGAAGTGTTATACCCGTTGCTTTCGCGTCCATGCGGATCGCGGTGCATACGAATAGAGTTACCTACGCTCTGATGAGCTTGCTCTACCTGATAGGCATATTCCTGGTCTAAATACATTCGACTGACATCCTGGGCATTAAGGCCCAGGAGCCGAGAGTAGGCAATGATCATATTGCGCGCATATCCACGAGAGGGCATACGCTTAAAATCACTATTCTCGATCGCGACGATAATATCCTGGCGAATACGCAGATCGCGAGATACTGAAGCCAGGTCTCGCCCTTGGGCCAATCGCGCTTCCTTAAGCACGCTGCCGAAGCTGATCTGGTGCATGACGTTCCTACCTCTTCTTACTTACTGCGAATCATTAGCTTCAAAGGCTTTGATGGTTTCGAGCTCCATCGGGTCTACCAAAACCTCACGAGGTTTTGACCCGTTTGGTGGACCAACAATGCCCTTCTCTTCAAGCAAGTCCATAATCCTGCCGGCACGAGAATACCCTACGCTAAGCCTGCGCTGTAGATTCGACGTCGAGCCCATGCCAGAAGATACCACTATCTCAGCGGCATCCCATACCAAAGGATCATCGGAGCCAGAGGCGGTTCCGCCGGAACCATCTGGCATGGAATCTCCTAGAGTGATGAGATTGGTTTTAAGAATATCATTGTGATATTCGGGCTCTCCTTGCGACTTCAATTTCTCCACGACAGCAGATATCTCATCCTCGGAAACAAAGCAGCCCTGAATTCGCTGTGGCTTTGCCAACTCTGGCTTGGAAAGCAACAAGTCTCCTAGACCAATAAGATTTTCAGCACCGGGAGTGTCCAGGATGACACGTGAGTCGATACCAGAAGCAACATTAAACGCGATACGATTGGTGATATTAGCCTTGATAAGACCTGTAACCACATTCGTAGAAGGGCGCTGCGTTGCCACGATTAGATGGATGCCCGCCGCACGAGCGAGCTGAGCCAGACGAGAAATCGAAAACTCCACCTCTTTGCCCACATTCATCATAAGGTCTGCGAGCTCATCGATGATGATCACGATATAGGGCATCTCAGCAGCAGGAGCATCATTGATTTCGAGTCCTTTTTGAACCTTGGCATTGTATTGACCAATATTTCTAGCGCCTATGCCACTGAAAACCTTCAACCTACGCTCCATCTCGGCAACAGCCCAGGAAAGAGCGCTAGCTGCCTCCCTTGCTTCGGTTACAACAGGAACGTACAAATGAGGGATGCCATTATAGGGCGTAAACTCAACACGCTTAGGGTCAATCATAATCATGCGTACTTCAGATGGCGTCGCACGCATAAGGATCGACATAATCATGCCGTTAATGGCGACCGATTTACCTGAACCCGTCGTTCCGCCAATCAGCAAATGAGGCATAGTAGCCAAATTACTTACGATGCTTTCACCTTCCACGTCCTTGCCAATGGCAATTTGGAGAGGCCCATCAGGCGCATCTTTCAGCACATCACCCAGGAAAACAGTCTCGCGTTTTTTGTTAGGCACCTCAATGCCAACGTAATTTGTGCCAGGAATAGGAGCAAAGATGCGGACACCAGGCGCAGCAAGAGCGAGCGCTATATCGTCAGTCAAGTTAGAAACACGGTTAACTCGAACACCCGAAGGAAGATCAACCTTGAACAGGGTAACGGTAGGCCCGTGGACCCAGCCAACAACATCAGCACCTACGCCGAAGTCGGCAAGCGTTTCTTGAAGCAACATTCCAGTGGCACGAAGAGAAGCCTCGCTCTCCTTGGTGACTGGGGTTTTCTCGGAAGTATTAAGCAAGCTCATTTCAGGGAGGTCAAAACCTTCCAAAGGCTCTGGTGTGGCAACATCTGACGCTTTTTTGCGAACAGGCTTAGCAACCTGACCCTGAGGAAGCGATGGCTCGTCCTTCTTGTCGGCTTTAGGACGCGATCCAAGCTTGCGGGTAAGCTGCTTGGGCGCCTCCCCTGCCGCTTTCGGAGAAGCCGCGTCGAATGCCATGGTAGTTTGTACCGCAGCTTCACGAGCGCGCTGACCATTCGTGCGTTGGCTTTTTTTCAAAGATTTTGAAGGCTTCTCAGTAATTATCTGGGTTTTACCAGCGGCGAAAGCGGCTTTATTTGCGTCGATAGCCTGAGTGGGCATACCTCCAAGAACATCCGCCTTCGTTGGATCAACAGAATCAGCATTAATGGGGTTTCTGCCTTTTCGAACGCGAGCAAACGACATACGGGGCAAGTGAGCAAATCCGTCCTCTTCATCTCCAAGTGCATCGGAACGACCTGTCGCACGAGCGCGAATTTTTTCGATAAAAGAGGACAGGGAGAATCCGATTACGATAAGCGCAATGATGATCACGCCTATCATCAAGATCATGGAGACGGTCAAGCCGAACAGCTCGAGACCCGCCCAAGCGATAGCGCCACCCACATAACCACCATGGTCGACTAGCAATACCTGGATGAACAGGCGATTTGGATCAACATCAGCGCCTGGCGTGAAAAGGGACACAATGGTCAAGAATGAAAGAAACAAAAGACCAAAACCAATGGCCACACGGGCTGGTACCATCTCTCGTTCAAAACGGATAAGCAACGTAGCCGCTAGACCAATGAGCAGGAACGGAAGCACGTATGCACCGATACCGAAGCAGAAACGAAGTCCAAGCGATATCGCGCCCGTCACAACACCCTCAGACCCCATAAACACCATGGCAAATAGCGCAATAGAGATCACTATTAGGGCAACTGCAGATATATCACGCTTGGTTCGCTCATCAAAGATATGACCGTAACTAGACGTCGAATCACGATGCTGCGAGCTTTTTCCACTTGAAGCAAGCTTGCGGACCCCCGGCTGGGAGCCCGCTTTGCTTGACTGCTGCTTGTTCCGACGTCCTGTTTGCTGAGATGCCATTCGAAACCTTTCGTGCGTTTAGGGTGTGTTTAGCTTCGCATGAGGCTCTGAGGCCTGGAATCTCTAGACCTCGAGGATATTGATTACAACTAGAGGGCGCTGGTTGGTGCGCTCCCACAGAATTGAAAGCAACGCGCTTCGAGCAGCACGCTTTACGGCGCGCGACTCTTCGTTCTTGGAAAGGGATCGCTTCAATGCGCTCGAAACAGCATTCGTTACCGCTTCAACAAATTGGGGCTCGTCACCGCCGGGAATACCATGCATTTCTACCTGAACGCCACTAAGCAAATCACGCGATTCAGCATTAATGGCACAAGCAATAACAGCAACGCCCTGTGAGCCAAGATTCGTTCGTTCGTTCAAAACAAACTCGGAGGTATCGCCAACGCTTAATCCATCGACCAGGATAATACCGCTTGGAACAGGCTTGCCTCGGCGAACGCCCTTTGAGGTCAGCTCAAGAGACTCGCCGTTTTCGCAGATGAAGATATTCTTTTTTTGAACACCCGTAGCTTCAGCCAACGCAGCATGTGCGCGTAGATGAGTAGCCTCGCCGTGGACTGGCATAAAGTGTTTGGGCTGAACAATAGAAAGAACAAGCTTCAGTTCCTCTGCCGAAGCATGGCCTGAAACATGAACACGGGCACGGCTTTTGTCGTAAACATCCGCTCCAATCTTAGCTAAGTCGTTCGTGACCTTAGTTACGGCTTTTTCGTTACCAGGCACAGGCGTAGCCGAAATAATGACCGTATCGCCTTCCTCTACCGAAATAGTCTTATGGTTGTCACTCGCTATTCGGGCAAGCGCAGAAAGCGGTTCACCCTGAGAGCCCGTGCACATAACCACATATGAATCAGGAGGGCAACCCTTCAGATCGTACGCATCGATAATGTCTTTGTCTGCGATTTTCAAATACCCTAGACGACGTGCAATATCGGTATTCTGAACCATAGAGCGACCAGTAACAGCAACCTTTCGACCATTACGCACCGCTGCATCGCAGATTTGCTGCATACGATGGATATGAGAAGCAAAGGAGGCGACAATGACACGACCCTTGGCCCGAGAAATGATGGAGTCCAGAGCTTTACCTACTTCCGCTTCGGAAGGGGTGAAATTCGGATTAGTAGCATTGGTGGAATCCGACATCATCAAGTCAACGCCCTCTTCGCTAAAGCGGGAGAGGGCGGCAAAATCAGTACGAACCCCATCAATAGGACTTTGATCCAGTTTAAAGTCGCCCGTATGAAGCACATTGCCAGCAGGAGTACGGAAAAATACGCCAACTGCACCGGGAATCGAATGGTTAACGGAGAAGAACTCAGCAGTAATGCATCCGAGCTTAATAGACTGGCCAGGCTTAATTTCGCATAGCTTGGCATTCTTGATCTTATGCTCCTTCAACTTGCCCTCGATAAGGCCCAGGGTAAGTTTGGTTGCGTAAATAGGAACTTTGCGATCAAGATCTTTCAGCAAATACGGCAAGGAACCCGTATGGTCCTCGTGACCGTGGGTAATCACAATTCCACGCAACTTATCAGCATGTTCAAGAACATACGAATAGTCAGGCAGAATCAGGTCAACACCTGGATGATTATCATCGGGGAACATGAGACCCGCATCATCAAGCACCATATCGTTACCGCACTCGAAAGCAGTCATATTCTTGCCGATAGCATCAAGACCGCCCAAGGGGATTATACGAAGCTTAGCCTTGGGATCGCGCTTGCCAGGGTGGTTATGCTGGGCGGATTTTTTCCCACGATTTGAGTTTTGGGAATGATGTTTTTTGCCCGCCTCAGAGCTTTTGTCTTTCCCATTCTTCGAATTCTCATCGTCGAATTTCGATAATTTCGGACGCTTTCGCTCGAGGTGAACATGCTTCACCGATTCTGTTGCTTGAGGTTTATCCTGGATATTTTTAGGCTCATTGAATTCTTCAGCCATAAGGTTCCTTTTCGTTCTGTATTTGTACTTCATATATAAGATGGAGCCTTCTAATACCTAGCAAGAAAAGGCCCATCTGCAGACCAAAACAGCGCGCAAATTACGCATAGATTAACTAATTAATAATAGCGTTCCTGACTTTAATTTGTTAATCATCCATGAATTCTTCCCTATCTTCTTCAAAAAGAAACTCACAGAATTAACTACAGTCAAACCAAACGTGAGCTGAAAACGCACAAAAAAAGCGAGGTCGAAACCTCGCTTTTTGAATAGACATGACAGATGTCGAAGCTTACTTCAGGACACCAACCTCGCGCATTACCTGAGCCAAGTGATCGGATTGTTCAGGAGTTGCATCTACTAGGGGAAGACGGACCCCACCAACACGGAAGCCGGATAGGTTCAGTGCCTCTTTAACCATGATCGGATTAGCCGTAACAAAGAGCTCATTCATCAAAGGCAGGAGCTTTTCATTGGCTTCTGCAGCCTCCTCGAATTTCCCCTCAGCACAAAGGGTGGTAATTTCCTTCATGCGATCAGGCGCAACATTACCGGTTGTGGAGATTACGCCAGCAGCACCTAATTTCATCATGTCATAAGTTAGGGAATCATCGCCAGAATATACGTCGAACCCTTCGGGTGCGTTAGCGATAATCTCTGCAACCTGGGCAAGATCACCAGAAGCTTCCTTAATGGCAACGATGTTATCGCAATCGTTTGCAAGTCGTAATGTTGTTTCAGGCGTCATGTTAATACCAGTACGACCTGGGATGTTATACAGAATGATAGGAAGATCAACTGCATCTGCAATAGTCTTGAAGTGCTGGTAGAGGCCTTCTTGCGGAGGCTTGTTGTAGTAAGGGACCACCAGCATAAACGCATCGACGCCGAGCTTTTGGACATCACGGGCAAAATCAACCGTATCAGCCGTGCAATTATCTCCGACATTGGCGATAACTGGCACCTCGCCCTTTACTTCAGAAAGAACTGCTTCAAACAGCTTCATCTTCTGAGGATAGAACACCGTAGGGCTTTCACCCGTGGTGCCATTAACGATAAGGGCATCGCTTCCGCCGTCTACAAGGCGGCGAGCCAAAGCACGTACCTGATCAAGGTCGAGCTCAAGATTCTCATCAAATGGGGTAACCATTGCGGGAATCATGCGACCAAAGCGTGGCTCATTTGCAGCGGTCATGTGTAACTCCTTCATTCGCTAATTCAACGTGGCTCATTATTGCATGATGTACGGCGCTATGCCATGAAGTTTTCCAAACCAACGACTAAGCCGCTGCATTTGCCTACCGAACGGATACCGAGGAGAACACCTGGCATATAGGAAGTGCGATCCCACGAATCGTGGCGAATGGTCAGCGTCTGCCCCATCGAACCAAAAATTACCTCTTGACTCGCAACGTACCCCATTGAGCGTACAGAATGCACTGGGACACCTTCCACCAATGCTCCGCGTGCGCCTTCGCATCCATCAATCTCGGTTTCACTGCCAGGAGCCTCACTAGCAAAATCTCTCGAGCGGGAGATTATCTGAGCAGTACGAACCGCAGTGCCGCTTGGCGCATCTTTCTTATTGCAATGATGGAATTCAATAACCTCCGATTCGGGGAAATAAGGAGCAGCAGCTTTGGCAAATTCCATCATAAGCACCGCACCAGTAGTGAAATTCGGAGCATAGAACAAACATGTGCCCGGCTTAGCGCTCGCAGCAAGAGCATTAAGAGTGTCATCGCTCATACCTGTTGTGCCCACAACACAATCCACTCCTGCAGGCAAAGCCTTTTCTAAAGTCTTTGCGACAACGCTAGGTTGAGTAAAATCCACCAAAACATCGAAGGATGCACCTTGAAGTGCCTCATCAATGCTTCCATAGGTAGCAAAAGGGGCTTCTCCACCAAACGGATCGATCCCGCAAACCACTTCCATATCCTCAGCAGCGGTGACAGCATCCACGACAGCGGAACCCATGCGGCCGGCATAACCGGCAACAGCAACAGAAATCATACGTACTCCTATTCAAATGCCCTTTTCAGGGAACTAACCGCAACTATACGACTTAAATGATTCAAATATGTTAAGCACTCGTAGGCGGCTTTGCTGCCTACCATACAAGAGCAGCGACTGCCAACAACTTAACGGACTCGGGAATTAGCTAAAAAACAAGATCCGAAAGTTCTTCTTGGGTGTAAGGCGATATCACGGCAATAGCCGGCTCTGCCAAGAGAAGTTCTTGAGCCATATCAAGCACCTGTTGCTTAGTAACGGATCGATATCCTTCCGTTTGTTGCTCGGGGGTAGTTTGATCCAATCCGAGGGTCTCGCGCTTGCCTAGGCGAACCATATGGGAATTGGTCGACTCCAAGCCAAGAAGGAGCTGTCCGCAAATAAGGTCGATATTACGAGAAAGCTCATCTTCGGAAACGTAGTCTTGGGCAATCGCGTCCAGCTCAGAACGGATAAGCCGCACAACTTCCTGAGTATTGGAAGGTCGTGTACCGGCATAAATGCACCACTGCCCAACACCCTGATAGCCTGCCTGCATTGCGTAAATCGAATACACAAGACCGCGCTTTTCGCGTACCTCCTGGAACAAACGCGAAGACATAGAACCGCCAAGAATTGTGGTGAGTACCGTAGCAATATATCGCCGCTCACTCCCTAGGGGCAGCCAAGGTACGCCATACACAATATGGGCTTGCTCGATATCGCGTTTCTGGCTAAATAAGCCTGAGGAGAAATGGGGCTGAAGAAGCTTTCGTTGCTCCTTTTTACCAGGCTTCATGGAAGCAAAATATCGCTTTGCCAATGCGACCAGCTGGTCATGATCCACATTGCCGGCAGCCGCCAGTGTTAGGTTTCCGGCATGGTAATGCTCGGTATGAAAATCAGCGCAATCGGCATGTCGATAGCTTCCAACCCGCTCGCGAGTTCCTAAAACAGGCAAGCCGCAAGGATGATTGGGCAAGTTATTCTGAGAATACAGCTCATAGACATAATCATCGGGGGTATCTTCAGAACGCGCAATCTCCTCAATCACCACTTCACGTTCAGTATCGATGGCATCTTGAGCAAAATTGGACTCAATCACCATTTCCGCCAAAACAGAAAGGGTATCCTCGAGTTTGTCGTCAACAAAGCGAGCATAGTAGCAGGTATATTCCTTTGACGTAAAAGCGTTAAGCTCTGCCCCAAGGCGATCAAAATGCATCGAAATATCCAGGGGGCCTTTAGTGGGGGTCCCCTTGAACATCATATGCTCCATAAAATGAGTAAGACCCGCCTGGTCGGGACGCTCGTCGCGGGAGCCAACGTTGAACCAGAGCCCCAAAGAAACCGAACGGACATCGGGCATCGTTCGGCTAATGACCGTCATGCCATTATCCAAAACAGTTTTACATTGCTGGCTCATACGTGCGCCAACCCTTCCAATCTAATTCTATGACTCAATACTTTCCTTGAGGGCTTTTGCGAGCTGATCGGGGCAACTCGTTTTACGGGGACCGCAGGTAATACCTTCGAGCTTGTCGATAACCTCTTCAACGGGCATACCCTCTACAAGCATGGCAATACCCTTAGTGTTGCCATTGCAGCCGCCCTGAAATGACACATTGACAACCTTGCCATCTTCAATGTCGAAATTAATGGCTTTAGAACAAGTGCCACGAGTAATAAACGTAGACATACAGTAAAACCTCTTCTTCCAAAGAAAGCCCCCTGCCCCATTTTGGGGTCAGAGGGCTCTCGGAACTGCTTATCAATAACCATTTCGCAGCTCATACAAGGCACGCAACCGCCCATCAGAGCTATCAAGAAATGATTATAACTTAGTGCTCGTTATGGTCACCATTGTGACGGCGACGGGGCTTACGTCCGCCGTTGCCACCTTCGCGCTTACCACGTCGGTCACCATCATCGTGGTGGCGAGCAGGGCGCTCGGAGCTAACTACATCGGGCTTATCGACACGGTCAAGACTAATCTTACCGTTATCGCTAACCTCAATGACCTCAACCTTTACGATGTCTCCGATGTTAAGAACATCTTCAACCTTGCCTACACGGCCGTTAGCCATACGGGAGATATGAAGCAATCCATCCTTACCGGGAGTAAGACGAACAAATGCGCCGAAATCCTTGATGCCAACGACTTCGCCATCATACACTTCTCCAACCTCGGGAACCTTGACGATACCCAAGATAGCTGCCTTGGCAGCAGCGCCACCCTCAGCATCGATAGAGGCAATGCGAACAGTACCGTCCTCTTCGATCTCGATAGTGGTATTCGTCTCATCCTGAAGGCCTCGGATAACCTTGCCACCAGAACCGATAACGTCACGGATTTTATCGGAAGGAATGTGAATGGTCTCGATGTGGGGAGCATAAGGAGAGAGTTCCGCACGAGGAGCATCAATGGCCTCGAGCATAGCCTTCATGATAAAGGCGCGGCCTTCCTTAGCCTGAGCCAGAGCACGGGCCAGAATATCAACGGAAAGACCCTTGGCCTTGTTGTCCATCTGCAGGGCAGTGATGCCATGTTCCGTACCGCAAACCTTAAAGTCCATGTCACCAAGGAAGTCTTCAAGACCCTGGATGTCAGAAAGAATGACGATGTCGTCGCCTTCTTTAATGAGACCCATCGCAATACCAGCAACAGGAGCCTTGATAGGCACGCCAGCATCCATCAAAGCAAGGGTAGAACCGCAGGTGGAAGCCATGGAAGAAGAACCATTGGATTCCATGATCTCAGAAACAACGCGAATAGCGTAAGGGAATTCTTCCTCATCGGGGAGAACAGGCAGGAGCGCGCGCTCAGCCAAAGCACCATGTCCGATTTCACGACGCTTAGGAGCGCCCATGCGACCAACCTCACCGGTGCAGTACGGCGGGAAGTTGTACTGATGCATGTAACGCTTGCCCTCTGCAGGATCGATAGTATCAAGACGCTGCCATTCATTGAGCATACCAAGCGTTGCAATAGAGAGAGCCTGGGTCTGACCACGCTGGAAAAGACCGGAACCGTGAACACGAGGCAGATAGCCAGCCTTAATATACAAAGGACGAATATCGGTGCTAGAACGACCGTCGGCACGCTCGCCCGTCTCGATAACCATCTTGCGCATTGCGTGCTTTTCGAGCGACTTCAAAGCAGCAGCAATATCGGAACCCCAAGCAGCACGCTCTTCTTCGGTGAAGTCATTTTCCTTAACGGAATTCTTCACCTCTTCGACCTTGGCCATACGGGCAAGCTTGTCTGCGTCCTTCAATGCAGCCGACATCTCATCGAAATGCTTTTCAACGCGCTCCACGATGGAAGGATCGGCAACATGGATAGGCCATTCCTTAGGCTGCGGATTAACCTTGGCCAAGAATTCGGCCTGCTTTTCGCAGAACGCCGCAATTGCTTCCTGGCCAAAAGTCATGGCTGCGAGCATGTCCTCTTCAGTAATCTCCTGAGCGCCAGCCTCAACCATGGAAATATAATCCTTGGTACCCGCAATGGTCAGCTCAAGATCGGAGCTCTCTTCTTCCTCGTAGGTGGGGTTCACGATGAACTCGCCGGTATCAATGTCGCGACCGATACGAACGCACGCAGCCGGGCCATCGAAAGGCGCGCTGGCAACCATGAGTGCTGCAGAAGCACCTGCTACAGAAATGGTGTCGGGCTGATGCTCGCCGTCAACCACCAACGTAGTGGCAACCACATGAACTTCCTGTTTAAAACCATCAACGAAACCGGGACGAATCGGACGGTCGATCATACGAGCCGTCAGGATACCCTTGTCGGAAGGCTTTGCTTCACGCTTCAGGTAACCGCCAGGAATACGACCAACCGCATACATCTTTTCCATGAAATCAACAGTCAGCGGGAAAAAGTCATAATCCTTCTCCTGCTCAGAGATCACAGCCGTAACCAAAACGGTGGTGTCACCGCAGGTGACCTTCACGGCACCAGAAGCCTGCTTTGCAAGCTCGCCAGTGGAAAGGGTGTAGTGCTTTCCGTAGAGATCGAACGATTCAGTAATAATGTCCATCTTTTAACTTTCACTTCCCTTGCGCCCTATTGCGCAAAGCCTCTTTGCACCCGCTTTTCAGGTGCGCGAGCAGCAATGGCCTCCATTGCCGACCGCCGAATATACAAAAAGCCCGCTAGCGCGGGCTTAATGCTTAGATGTTGTCGCGAATGCCGAGCTTCTTGATAAGTTCACGGTACTCAAGAACGTCGCGGTTCTTGATGTAAACGAGAAGACGACGGCGCTTACCTACGAGCATGAGCAGACCACGACGGGTATGGTGATCCTTGGGGTGCTCCTTCAGGTGCTCGGTCAGGTTCTTGATACGCTCAGACAGGATAGCAACCTGTACCTCTGCGCTACCAGAGTCCTGGGGGTTCTTGCCGAACTCAGCCATGAGCTCTGCAGTGCGTTCTTTGGAGATGCTAAGCTTGTTAGGCATCTGTCCACCTTTCTACATCTAATTCCCTCCATGCCGAGCAAGCAAGCGGGTGGCGCATGCGAGCTAGGCGTGAAGCCTACTTGCTGCAAAATGCAACTTGATTAGTATACGCGAGCGTCTTATTGTGCTCAACAGCTTTCTAGGGTTGTGTTCAGCATGTGAAGATAATCAAAATGTACGAATTAAACGACAACCTTCGACGAGGAGATTCACGAGATCAACGTCGCCAAGCCTCAAGCAACGAAACCGAACATAATCATGCAAACCGCAAGAAGATAATCGTCCGCCATAGCCGCGACATCGGAAAGCCCTACGGACGCTAAGCCTTCAGTGAAAAATTCGTCTTCAAACCACATCACCCTTGCGCCACAAGGCTTCATGACGGTAAAGCCATGGCGAAGTTTGCAACCCGCATCCGTGAGTCAATAACTCGAATTTCCTGATAAAAAAGAAACCCCAGAGCGAAAACACTCTGGGGTTTCTCACAAAGCAAAATACCTGTTCAGTTCACTTCACCACGAGACAATTCACGCTAATACGAATACGCAAGTGCGATTATGGGAATAAGCCTGACTATTTGCGGGAAGCCTCATAGCGTTCGACAAGCTTCTTCTGAACATCGTAAGGAGCTGGCTCGTATCCATTTAAGCGCACGGAATAAGTTCCACTACCACGAGAAAGAGCCCGCAAGTCCTTCGTATACGAAAGAACTTCAGCATAGGGAACACGAACGACGATGATAGTTTCACCCTCGTCGTTGGAATCGGTACCAACAATTCGACCTCGACGTGTAGAGATATCACCCATAACAGCTCCTGCATACGCCTCGCCAACAGTGATATCCATATCCGCCATAGGCTCCAAAATAATGGGGTCGGCTTGCTCGCAGGCAGCCCTGAATGCAAGTCGGGCAGCGGTCTTGAAAGCCATCTCGTTGGAATCTACTGCATGGTAGGAACCATCAAATACTACGCAATTGATATCAACCATAGGATACCCGGCAAGAAAGCCCTCTGCCATGGCTTCCTGGACGCCCTTATCCACAGCCGGAATGAGATTCTTTGGGATTCTACCGCCAACTACTTCGCTTGCAAATACGTACCCTTCGCCTGGGTTGGGGGAAAGACGAAGCCAGCAATCGCCAAACTGCCCAGACCCGCCAGTTTGTTTCTTATGACGACCCTCTGCTTCTGCGGTTTTTTGAATTGTCTCACGATAAGGAATTCGAACAGGAACAAGATGCGCTTCGATCTTCGCCTGATTCTTCAACTTATTCAACAGCACATCAACATGCATGTCGCCCATCGTAAATACAACTTGCTGATGAGTCTCTTCATACCGGATCAAACGTAAAGTAGGATCAATTTCCGCTTGCTTAGATAGGAACGTTCCCAGCTTATCCTCGTCTTTCTTGTTTTCGGCTTCAAGGGCAATGGGGTAAAGCGGAACAGGACTCGGTAGCGGATCAACCTCGATATCGCCCGAAAGCGAAAGGGTATCACCAGTTTTCGTTTCATTCATCTTGGGAACCACGATGATATCACCGGCTTTAGCGCTCTTAACATCCATAGGCTCCTTGCCCATCATCACGTAAAGATGGGAGAGACGTTCTTTTTTCTTGCTACGTGCGTTTGTGAGCTCCATTCCTGGCTCAAGGTAGCCGGAAAGCACCTTGATAAAACTCATGCGACCAACATACGGATCGGAGAGCGTCTTGAAAACAAATCCGGCAGGTTCACCTGTTTCGTCAACATAGAGCTCATCGCCATTAGACAAATAGAAGGGTCCGTGCGCACGAGGATGGGGGAAATAGCTGGCAATATCTTCCATCAAACCTTTAATGCCCTGCTTGATAATGGTAGAACCGACGAAAACGGGAATGAAAATCTCTTGCGCAATGGCCTTATCAAGCAGCTGCTCAAGCTCTTCTTGGGTTAACTGCTCTTCGCCATCAAGATACTTCATCATCAAGTCTTCATCAGCTTCTGCGACTAGATCGCACAGCTTATCGCGAGCAATCTGCGCAACATCGAGATACTCTTCCGGGATTTCCGCGACGCGTTCGTCTTCCCCCTCAAAGTAACGAGCTTTCATACGAAGGACGTCAATAACGCCCTTGAAGTCTTTATCTACACCCATGGGTATTGTTACCGCGCCCAGACGAGAACCAAAGCGAGCATGAAGAGTAGCCATTGCCACATCAAAGTTGGCATGCTCTCGGTCGATGTGATTGATGAATACGCAGCGGCACAACCTCATAGTTTCAGCCTCGTGCCACAAACGGGTAGTCATAACCTGAGGACCGTCAACGGCGTCAACAACGAACATGGCCATCTCGGCTGCCTGCATAGTTGCAAGCGTATCCCCAAGAAAATCGGGCTGACCTGAAGTATCAAGCAAATTGATCTTGTAATCCTTATAGGGAATCGGCGCAATTGACGTGCCTAAGGTGAAATGACGACGAATTTCCTCTTCGTCATAGTCAAGGTATGACTTGCCATCATGGGTTGTACCCATACGCGGAGTTTTCCCAGAAACGTGGAGCATTGCTTCAGCAAGTGATGTTTTGCCAGCACCATCTTGGCCTACCAGCACAATGTTACGTACATGTTCGGTTGCGGGAGCAGCCATAATACACCCCTCTTTCCTCCTTCAAGCATCCCCATGCCTGAAGGACTTGCTGCAATATCCCTCAACATTGCAGCAGATCATTCACAGTGAACAAGTTCATGAAACTCAGTGTAGCGTAATAACACCAAGGAGTAACTATCATGGGAAAAGCCAGTTTGAAAAAGAGAGCATTTGTAGCCGATGCGGCTATCTAGACGATATTAGGTAATCCAAAGATTTCAAAGGAATACCCAAATGTTGGCGAATCCACAGCTGAAGGAAGCGCATCAGGTGTAAGCGTTCGTCTGCATTAACTTCAAAATGCGAAATCTCTTCGAAAGTGCTGAACAGCAATGCCTGTGCCCACAGCACGGTGTCACGAGAAAGCGAGATTGTTTCACTCGAGTAACCACAAGACGGGCAAACCATACCACCGTCAATAAGCGAAAAGGGCACCTGGGATGGAAGCGTCTCTGGCGAAATTGCATTTCCGCACTCCACGCAGGTATCGAAACGGGGGCGAAAACCCAAAACAGCAAGTGTTTTAAGCAAATAGCCAGCCGTATAACACTCCGGAGAAGCAACAGCGTTCTCCAAATTGACACCCTTCAAAGCTTTCAATGCAACGCATGTCATAGGAAACAAGCGTTCATCCTCCAAACCCACCTGAGTAGTTTTGTCAAGGATTTCAACCATGGGCGAAGCCGCCTCCATCAAGGAATAGTCCCTGCGAAGGTGTTCATTCCCCTGCAACAAACGCGCCTCTTTGACGATGTCGAGAGACTTCCCTTGGCAGAGAAGCAAATCGCAAACGGAATAAACCTCTAAACGAGAGGCGAAAGAAGAAGAGGGCTTTCGAGCCCCCTTCGCGACCGCCCGTATCTGCGATCCGTCAGAAGAGAGCAAAGTGCAAATCACATCGCTCTCCCCCAGCTTTGTGCGACGAAGCACCAAAGCCCTCACGCTATACGTACGCGAAGCCATTGATCCTATGCGCCCTCGCCATAACCAAAACGACGAATCTGATTTAGATCACGCCTCCAGTTCTTGCGAACCTTAACATTGAGGTCGAGAAATACCTTTTTGCCCAGAAGGGTTTCGAGGTCCTCGCGCGCCTGGGTGCCAACTTCCTTGATAGCATGACCGCCTTTGCCGATTATGATGCCTTTCTGGCTATCCCGCTCCACATAGACAGTGGCATAAATCTTCTGAAGGTTCTTTCGTCGATTGTATTCCATAGTATCAACGACCACGCCAACCGCATGGGGCACTTCATCATGGGCAGTTAGCAGAATCTTCTCACGAATGAATTCGGCAATAATAACCTCGAGGGGCTGATCAGTTTCCATGTCTGCAGGGAACCAGAGTGGACCGGTAGGCAAACGACGCACAACAGCATCGATGAACTCATCAATGCCCGCTCCCGTAACCGACGAAACCTCTACGACTTCATCCCAATCGCCTAGAGAAACCGCCTTATGACGCTGCTCATCCAGAAGCTCATCATCCACCAAGTCAATTTTCGAAAGAACAAGAATCTTGGGAACCTTGTTCTTCGAGAGTTCGGAAATAACCCATTCGTCACCGCGGCCAAAGGGAGCCGATGCATCCAGCAAGAATGCTGCGACATCAATACCGTCAAGCGATTTAAGCGCCGTAGTGTTCAGCTCTTCCCCAAGAGCATCATGCGGTTTATGCACACCGGGAGTATCGACGATGACCATCTGGTGATCTTCGGTGGTATGAACAGCGCGGAAACGATGGCGCGTTGTTTGGGCCGTAGGTGACGCAATGGCAAGCTTTTTTCCCATAAGGGCATTAAGCAAAGTTGACTTGCCCGAACTTGGCCGACCAACTAATGTCACAAATCCCGACCTGAACGTATCTGGATCAATAGTGCTTTGATTGATTTCCATAAAATTCCTTCACAAACGCACCTTACATCAGGCCAAACAGGCTAAGAATTCGTGGCGCAAAAATAATCAAGCCAACAATCAATGAGGCTAACGAAAACAACAGCACACCGCCAGCTGCAGCGTCTTTTGATTTGCGAGCAAGCTCATGATACTCAGGGCTTGCCAAATCAACTATTGCCTCAATCGACGAGTTCAAACACTCGCCGCCTAGAACCAAGCCAAAGCAAACTACAACAACAAGCCACTCATAAGGACTAATGCCAAAAACAAAACCGAGAATAATGCAAAGCAGCATACAAGCAAATTCGATATGAAAATTACGCTCGTGAGCTGTATCGATTATTCCGCGTCCTGCACAACGAAACGCGGAAAAAAGAGAGAAACCTTCACGCGTCATGCGCGGCTCTCGTTCCATTCACGCATTAGCTGTTCTTCCAGAGCATGCATTACCTCGTAATCATCATCCTCGATATGATCATATCCGCAGAGATGTAGCAAACTATGGATGGTAAGGATTGTCACTTCCTCTTCAAGCGTTGTTCCGTATTCTTCAGTTTGGGCAAGAGCTACATCTGTAGCAATGATGGTATCGCCCAATTCAAATTCTTCAACGTCATCCAGAACCTCATCCTCAAAGGGAACATTGTCGCACTCAAACGACAAAACATCGGTTGGACGATCGATTCCTCGATAATCACGATTAAGCTCATGGATACGTTCGTTGGAAACGAACGTAACGGTAACGTCAGTACACTCCGGCAAGTTCATCCTTTTCATAACAAACGTGCACAGCTCTTCGATGGGAAGACCACTAACGAGCTCTTCCCCATGCTCGATAAGAACATTGACCTGCATTAGCAACCTCTTTACAGACGGAGATTCATCTCTTCGGCGCGCGCATAGGCAGCAACAATCCTTGCAACCAAGGAATGGCGCACAACATCGGCATTCTTGAACTCGCAAAAAGCGATATCGTCCAAACCATCAAGAACCTGACGAACAGTTTTTAATCCCGAAACACCCTTGGGAAGGTCAGCCTGGGTAATATCGCCGGTAACAACCATTTTCGAACCTATACCCAAACGAGTTAGGAACATTTTCATTTGCCCAGGAGTTGTGTTCTGAGCTTCGTCTAGAACAATGAATGCATCGTTGAGCGTACGACCTCGCATAAACGCCAAGGGGGCAATTTCAATAGTTCCATCGGCAAGATACTTATTTGCACGGCCAGGTTCCATCATTTCGAACAATGCATCATACAAAGGGCGAATGTAAGGGTCGATTTTCTCGGTAAGAGAACCAGGGAGAAAACCGAGGTTCTCGCCAGCCTCTACAACAGGTCGCGTAAGGATAATGCGACTAACTTGCTTATTGTTGAAAGCTGCCACCGCCATAGCCATAGCGAGATACGTTTTACCCGTACCCGCTGGACCAATACCAAAAGTTACCGTGTTCTTTCGGATAGCATCCACGTATTGTTTCTGCGTGGGTGTTTTAGGACGAATCGCACGACCGCGATAAGAAAGAATTACATCATTCTTCATTGGGGGCGGAGCCAATTCACCAGCCCTCATAAGGTTCAAAGAACGCTTCACCTCATCGGTCGTGAGGGTCTCGCCCGCCTCAAGCGTTTTTATCAAACCCGCAAAAAGCGTAGTAAGCGATTGCACTTCAAGGGCGTTGCCCTGAATACGAAGCGAATTCTCATGCAAGGTAATTCGCGCAGCGGTGGAGTCTTCAATTAAGTGAAGAAACTCGTCTTGGGGTCCCAATAGTGCAGAGGGCTCAATCGGGGATGGAATGACGAGTGTGATGTTCTCTAGATCAGTCATGCCCTCATAATAGCAGCATCATCAACGCCCGTTAAGCATACATCCACCAAAGCACCCTGAGGGAATCCATCGACACGAACCTTATAGTACGATTCCGTCATGCCCCACCCTTCTTGCTCAACAGCAACAAGCTCATGGGAGCCGATATGGCGCTGAGCATATTGAATGCGCAATTGATCGCCCAATGCGCTTAATTCATGCGCGCGTCGCTCTTTGATTTCAGCAGGAATCTGATCGGTGCGACTTGCCGCTGGCGTACCCTCTCTACGGGAATACCGAAATACATGGATCTTCGTGAAACCAACCTCGCGAACCAATGCGCAGGTGTCAGCAAAGTCTTGCTCTGTTTCTCCTGGAAAACCCACGATGACATCTGTGGTGAGGGAGATATCTCCAACTTCACGTTTAAGCATGGCAGCAATCTCAAAAAAGTCACAGGCAGAATAAGGCCGATTCATCTCACGTAGAACCTTGTCGGAGCCCGACTGCAAAGGCAAGTGCAAATGACGACACACGCGTCCTTCGGATTCCGCCATGACTTTCACGAACTCTGGATCAAGCGACCTTGGTTCGACGGACCCAATGCGCAAACGGACGTCATCATGACCAGCCCCGCTCAATTCATCAAGCATCATGCGAACAAGAGCGCCAAGACGGATTCGCTTCTCGCCTTCGGTCAAGCAATAGGATCCAAGATCGATACCGGTAAGAACAAGCTCTTTGACGCCCGCATCGGCTAACGCCAAGGCTTCCTCCAAAACAGCGTTAGCGGGACGCGACCAAGCCTTGCCACGAGCAACATGAACAATGCAATAGGTGCACGAATGATTGCATCCATCCTGGACCTTCAAAGAGACACGTGTAGGGAATTCTTCTCCCACACGAATAAGGTTTGCCGAAGAAGCAGCTGAGCCATCGCCCACCTCTTCAAGCAAATCGATCTTATCTACCACACAGATGCGAGAATCAAGGGCGCGGTAAAACTCGGGTTCAATAGCAGCAGCACAGCCGGTAACCACCACTTGCGCGTTAGGATTTTGACGAAGAACGCGCCTGATGCTTTTACGGGTTTTTTTGTCGGCTTCCTCGGTTACCGTGCAGGTGTTAACAACAACAATATCCGCATCAGGCACCGAGCACAGTTGAGCACCCCTGTTTTCATAAGCTTTGGCGATAGTGTCGGATTCAACTCTATTTACTTTGCAACCAAGATTAACTACCGATACCTTCATGAACGCACCTCGAGCTCATATAGCGTCAATGCCGGAGCAACGATGCCAGCCGTCTCGGTGCGAAGAATGCTCGGGCCTAAACTTATCGAATGCGCAAAAGGCAAAGCAAGAAAATGATTAACCTCTTGGGCAGTTAAGCCGCCCTCCGGACCCACCACCAAGGCAATGCGCAGGCTACGCGGATCTTTCCCGGTAGCGCCAATGCAACGCGACACGGCTTTTGCCAAAGTATCAGACAGCTCGGCTTCCTCCCAGCAAATCAATACACCATCGCAGTCTTTGACGATATCAAATGCCTCCACAAGAGAACAGGGCGCGTGAACCACGGGCTTGGAAGAACGTCCACTTTGCATCGCTGCGCTCTTAGCGATAGACGCCCACCTGTCGAACCGAGCTTTCGACTTCTTCGCATCGAGCTTCACGACGCTTCGAGAAGTAGCCATGGGAACAAACTCGGCGATGCCAACTTCGGTTGCATGCCTGACGATAGTATCCATCTTGTCGCCCTTAGCCAGACCTTGAACAAGAACAATCTCGGGACGCGTATGCGAAGAAAGCTTCTGAGCAATGGATACAGAAAGCTCGCCACTATCGAAAGAAACGACCTCGCATTCAAAATAATCAGAAGCGCCATCCACAACGGCTATATGCTCACCTGCAGCAAGGCGCAAAACCTTTGCATGCTTCATATCATCAGCATCGAGCTGAAGTGTAAAAACAGGCGCCGACATGAACGCCAGCACCTGTTCGCGCAAAAAGAAATGAGGAAGTGACATATCTCTCCCAGTTAGTTGTTAAAAGCGTCACGAAGTTTCTGAAGGGGGCTACGCTGCTCGGAGACATTCTCCCCCATTTCATCGGCCAAACGCTCCAAAATAGCCCTTTCGCCCTTGGAAACACGCGTAGGAATCTTAACCTCGACATGAACATGCAAGTCGCCACGCGATTCGCTACGGAACTTAGGCATACCAGCGCCCTTTACGCGCACAACCTGACCATACTGGCATCCTTCAGGAATAACAACAGAGACCTTTTCATTCTCGAAGATGCCATCGAGTTCAATCTTGGCACCAAGCGCTGCCTGAACCATGCTGATAGCCGCAGAACAGTGCAGATCATCGCCCTGACGTTCGAAGAACTCGTGCTCTTCGATGCGGCAAGTAACGATAAGGTCTCCCGCTTCCGCGCCACGAACACCAGCTTCACCGTAACCCGACAAACGAAGCTGCTGACCGTCGCGAATACCTACAGGAATATCAACGGATATGCGCTGACGATCGGGGACACGTCCCTGCCCCTCGCATTCGGGGCAGGGATTTTCAATAATCTTGCCCGAACCAGAACAACGAGGACAGGTAGATGCAGACTGCATATCGCCCAGGAACGTATGCTGAACGGTGACAACGCGGCCTTGGCCATTACAATCGGGGCAGGTCACTTCGCTTCCGCCTTCGGACAAACCCGACCCTTCACAATCGGGACACGGAGCAAGGCGATCGTATACGATTTCCTTCTTTACGCCCGATGCTGCTTCTTCGAGCGTGATGCGCAATCCTACGCCCATATCGCGGCCTTCTTTTCGCACATTAGCGCGAGCTCCCGCGCCGCCGCCGAAAAACGAGCTAAACAGGTCGCCCATGCCGCCGAAACCGCCGCCAAACAGATCTTCGAGATCAACATATTGGGTTCCGCCGCCACCAGAAGCGCCAGGAATAGTGCCGAAACGATCGTATTGAGCTCGTTTATTGGGATCGCTCAGAACGTCATAAGCCTCGTTAAGCTCCTTAAAGCGATCTTCAGCATCAGGATCCTTGTTCACATCGGGATGAAGCTGACGGGCCTTCTTACGGAAAGCTTTCTTGATCTCATCGTCGCTTGCCGTCTTGTCAACGCCAAGCACCTCGTATAAATCGTTGGCCATAAGTTGCGAATCTCCTTTTCGGGATTACAGATCTTTCAAAACGTTACGGGCTGCGCGAACGGCTTTGAGTACCTGTGAGTAATCCATACGCGTAGGACCCACGATCAAAATTAGACCGCTGTGCTCAGCCTCGCCGAAACGGTTAGCAATGAGCGAAACGCTCGAAAGTGCTTCGGAATCATTTTCGTGCCCAATGCGAACAACCGGCTCATCAGAGGCAGCCGCGTCATTGAACACACGAAGAAGCATCGTATCACCTTCGAGCTCTTCGAGGACAGGCATAAGACAAGAGGAATCGCTGAATTCAGGCTTGCCCAGAAGATGGGAAATGCCCAAAGGATGGGCCTTTATGGCATTCTGATCTTTCAGACAGGCCAGGATCTCAGCCATAACCATTCTGAATAAATCATCATGAACCCCGCTAGCACCAAGGGGCAGTTCACCGGACGTCGAAGACAGAGACGTTCCAACCAAAATAGTGTTCAGTGCTTCTTGCGTTTTGCCAATTTCGTCTTCAATGTAATCGCGAGGAAGGTCCATCTGTCTGTCAAAAACCTGGCCATCCTCGGTAACGATCACGGTCAATAGACGTTGAGGCGTCAGCAAAACCAGGTTAACCAAGCGAATATTCACAGAAAGAATCCGCGGAGGCACAAGAAGCGTCATACAGTCAGTAAAGCGAGCAAGCGCTTGCGAAGTTCGATCCATCAGGTCATCTAAATCACTCGCGCTTTCGCGCAACTCGCGAGCAAGGGCATCTTCCCCATCATCGGAATTGCCTTCGGAAAGAAGTTCATCGACGAATGCTCGATAACCAAAATCAGTGGGAACGCGCCCCGCAGAAGTATGCGGCTGCGCCAAATAACCCATTTCCTCAAGAAGCGAGAGTTCATTTCGCACCGTAGCAGAGCTAATTCCCAAGTTATAACGCTCAACTAGCGTGCGCGACCCAACAGGAAGCGCACGAGCAATGTATTCTTCGATGAGCGCCCGAAGCACAATCTGGCGCCTATCTGATAGCATCGCTTGCCTCCTTAGCAATGATTTTCCTCACCAATGTGAAAGCATTTTAGCAGCGAAGACACTAGAGTGCTAACAACAACCTAAAGATACGTCATTCCCACACGCTAAGCATGCTGAAACGACCTGCGTATCCCAACCGTTACGGAGCAAGGTCAAGGAGCCTTCCATATAAGAGGTTGCCAAATAACCATCCCTTTTCGGTAGGGATCCATCGTGTGCCGCAATGCTCAACCAGACCATCGGATTTCAGATCACAAAAAGCCAAAGGTGCATCGGGAAGGAGCAACGACGCATCTTCAAGCATCGAATCGGAAACCCCTCGGCTCATGCGCATCCCCAGCATCAGATCTTCAGCCGCCATCTGGAAAGGATCGAGAGACTCTACTACCAAACCATCCTTAAGACGTTCACGCTCAAGAGCATTTTGGCGCATCGAAACTGCGCCCCCACCAAGTCCGAGATAAGGTTTTCCAGTCCAATAAGCGGTGTTATGGCGCGACTCAAAACCATCAAATGCGTAACTGGCAACCTCATACCTATGCATACCGGCTCCACCCAGCACTTCAGCGGCAACCTGCATAAGATCAGCCCCCAAGTCTTCGTCGATTTGAACAATACCCTTCTCTACACGCTGAAAGAGCGGTGTTCCCTCTTCGACCATAAGAGGATATACACTTACATGCTTAACCCCCAGCTGAAGAGCTAATTCCAAATCCTTTCGGAACCCTTCTTCCGTTTGGCCAGGTAAACCGCACATAAGGTCGATGCTGACATTATCGAATCTGATTTGAGCAAGCTCTACAGCACGCTTCGCCTGATCGGATGAATGGATGCGGCCCAGAAACGAAAGAAGACCGTCGTCGAAACTCTGAACACCTATGGAAATGCGAGTTGCACCCAAGGCAAACATGTCCTTCACCATAGATTCGCTAAGGCTGTCTGGGTTGGCCTCGATAGTGCATTCAACCTCAGGGGTAAGATGCATGGAAAGCGAAAGCGTATACAACAACGAGGAAAGGCGCTTGTTTCCCAAAAAGGTTGGCGTTCCGCCGCCAAAATACACTGTTTCGATAGCCCCAAGCTGCTCAGAGCGTGAAGCGCTGCGAATAGCGGTAATCATTCCTTCAACATAGCTGTCGAGCCGCGGACTATCAGACGCAACAGCACACGTCGCAAAATCGCAATAAGCGCACCTGCGCCTGCAGAAAGGAACGTGAACATAGAGAGCCTGGTACGGATCCCAATCCATTGCCATTACCTATCTTCTTCGGTATGGCGACGAGCCTCTTCAAAAATCGAAGCAAAGTCTTCGTACGTTACCGCGTCGTTGATTTGCCTACGCACTGCGGCAGCGTCTTTCATGCCCGCCACATACCACATGGCATGTTTACGCATACGTACGATATTCTTGCCAGAGCGCTCCGACAGCAGCTTGGCATGACGAGTTGCAAGGGCCATTTTTTCAGCAGGCGTAGGCCCGGCATAGCCAGAACCGCCAGCGAGTTTCGATGCGATATCGCGAAAGACCCATGGGTTCCCCTGAGCTCCCCGCCCCACCATAATAGCGTCGCAGTCAGTTGCTCCTAGAAGAGCAATGGCACTATCGCCATCTACCACGTCACCATTACCGATAACAGGAATAGATACCGACTGCTTAACACGAGCAATAATGCCCCAGTCAGCTTTGCCGCGATAGAACTGCTGGGCGTAGCGACCATGCACCGCAATAGCAGCTGCGCCCGATTCTTCTGCCATACGGGCGAATTCTACAGCAGTTTCATTACCCTCTTCATACCCGCGACGGAACTTGACTGTAAGGGGGCAGCTAACGGCATTCGAAACCGACCCGATGATCCGCGAGGCAAGCAGAGGATCACGCATCAAAGCGGATCCATCACCCTTACCAGCAATCTTTCGGGCGGGGCAACCCATATTGATATCGATCGCGAACAAGCGACTTCCAAGGGAATCTTCCACCCATTTTGCCTGTTCGGCCATTGTGTCGGGCTCGTGCCCGAAAAGCTGGACCGAGACTTTACCTTCATTTGGAGCTAAATCGAGCAGGTGGGCCGTCTTTTCATTGGCATAGCTCAACGCCTTAGCTGAAACCATTTCCGTATAGGTGAGCTGAGCACCCTGCTCAATGCACAACTGGCGAAACACCTCGTCGCCGACACCCGCCATAGGCGCAAGGATCAGCCTACGATCGGTGAACATGTTTTCTGTCATACCAACCCTTACACAGAAGCAATCGAGACAAATTGAACGAAGGCAAATACCAAAATCACTACTAAAACGAGAACGACAAGCAGGCATCCGCAGCCAAGTGCAGCTTTAGCGCCTCCAGACATCCGTGCCTGCTCGCGATCACGGGCAGCTTTTTTCTCGTCAAAAGGATCATTCAACCAATCGTATTCTTCTTTATTACGACCAAAAGCCACGGTGCACCCCTATTCATCCACCTTGAGGATAGCCATGAACGCTTCCTGGGGAACCTCGACATTACCGATGTTCTTCATGCGCTTCTTGCCCTTCTTCTGCTTTTCAAGAAGCTTGCGCTTACGCGAGATATCGCCACCGTAACACTTAGCTAAAACATCCTTGCGCATTGCACGAACGGTTTGGCGAGAAAGCACACGAGATCCAACTGCTGCTTGAATAGGCACCTCGAACATTTGACGCGGGATAATCTCCTTCAGCTTTTCCGTAAGAATACGACCGCGATCGTACGCCTTGTCGGTATGGACGATAAACGAAAGCGCGTCGATAGGCTTCCCCGAGAGAAGGATATCGAGCTTGACCAATTTTGACGGCTTGTAGGTATCGAAATCGTAATCAAGCGAAGCATAGCCTTTGGTGCGACTCTTGAGCTGGTCGAAATAATCCATGATCAGCTCAGAGAGAGGCATTTCCCACAGCATTTCAACCGTGTTGGTATTCAAGTAGTTCATTGTTTTGAACTCACCACGACGAGCAACAGTAAGCTCCATGACCGCACCAACGTAATCAGGCGGAATAAGAATCTTCGACTTCAAGTAAGGCTCTTCGATGTGGTCAATCTCGCTTGCGTCTGGCATATCTTGAGGCGAATGCAACGAAAGCATCTCACCATCTGTCTTGAAAACATGGTACTCGACAGACGGCGCCGTAGCCAAAAGGTCAAGCCCGAATTCTCGCTCCAAGCGCTCCTTCACAACCTCCATGTGAAGCAACCCCAAAAAACCTACTCGAAAGCCGAAACCAAGCGCATGACTGTTTTCAGCTTCATATACGAGGGCGGGGTCATTCAGGGAGAGCTTTGCCAAGGCATCCTTCAGCTCTTCGTATTGATCGGCCTCAATAGGAAATAAACCGGTATAAACCATAGGCTTGACATCGCGATAGCCAGGAAGAGGTTCTGTGCAACCACCATCAACCAAAGTGACCGTATCGCCGACCTTTACCTTAGACGGGTCCTTCAAACCTGTCACTAAATAGCCAACTTCGCCCACGCCAAGTTCATCGCATGGGATTTCAGTGGGGCGACGAACGCCAACCTCCTCGACCAATGCACGAGTATCGGTTGCCATCATGCGAATGTTTTGTCCCTTTTTCATAGAACCATCAATGATACGGACCAAAGCCACAACGCCACGATATGCATCGAAATACGAGTCGAAGATCAAAGCAGAAAGAGGAGCATCGGGGTCGCCAACGGGATGAGGAACGTTATACACGATGGACTCAAGCAAATCGTGCACGCCTACCCCCGTTTTGCCACTGGCCAACACCGCATCGTCTGCCGGAATGGCAAGGCCATCTTCGATTTCTGCACGAACGCGCTCAGGTTCCGCTGCCGGAAGATCGATCTTATTAATGAGGGGAACAATTTCGAGGTTCGCATTCATGGCCATCATCGCATTTGCAACCGTCTGGGCTTCAATGCCCTGAGTAGCATCCACCACAAGCACAGCGCCTTCGCAAGCAGCAAGAGAACGGGAGACCTCGTAAGTGAAGTCAACATGGCCCGGAGTGTCGATAAGGTTGAAATGATAGAGCTGACCATCGTCGGCGCGATAGTCAACACGAACCGCCTGACTTTTGATGGTGATACCGCGTTCGCGCTCGATATCCATCGAATCGAGCACCTGTTCTTTCATGTCGCGCTTTGAAACCGTCTCGGTCATCTCAAGAATACGGTCGGAAAGCGTAGATTTGCCATGATCGATATGGGCAATAATGGAAAAATTTCGAATAAAGCGCGGATCGAGTGCCATAGTTTCCTAACCAAACGTGCGCATAAAGCGCCTGTAAACACGTAAAATAAGATGTGCCGTACATGTCGGCATTGCATTGATTCTACCCTACCTGTTGCATTACGGGGCTTTCTTCGCAATAATAAAGCAACTGCTATCTGGGCATGATTTATAACTTGTGGTAAGATCCTAGAGTTTTCGTCTACAGAAAAATATTTATACGGAGGATAAAACGTGGCGAACATTAAAAGTCAGAAAAAGCGAATCATCACCAACGAAAAGGCACGCATGCGTAATCGTGCCGTTCGTTCTGAGCTTAAGACCGCCATCCGCGTTGTCCGTGAGGCCGTAGAGGCCAAGGACGGTGCTACGGCTTATGCGGCAGCTCTTAAGGCTTGCCGTCTGCTCGACAAGGCTGCATCCAAGGGCATTATCCATAAGCGCCAGGCTGCAAATCGCAAGAGCGGCGTTATGAAGCTCGCTAACACGGTTGTAACCGCTGAAGATATCGCAGCATACAAGCCTGCCGAAAAGAAGGTTGCTCCTTCCAACGGCAACAAGAAGGCTGCTGCTAAGGCTGCTCGCAAGGAAGCCATGGCTGCCGCATCTGCTGAAAAGGCGAAGCGCCGCGAGGCAACCCTGAAGGCTGAAAAGGCTGCTGCCGACAAGAAGGCTGCTGAAGCTGCTGCCGCCGCAGAGGCAGAAGAGGCCGAAGAGGCTGCTGAATAACATCAGCGTTTCTTGGAATCCACTCGGATCCCATTCGCATATCAAGAAAAAAGGAGCCTGCTATTCAGCAGGCTCCTTTTTATTATCATTAGATCAGTTAAAAGGTCATCCCCGACCAAAGGCAAATGCCTCAAATCGACATCAATGTACCCAACCTTTTACGAATACACGAATCAAACGCTACCTAGTGCAACGAACTCCTACTATCGTTCCTTTTTGCAGACCTCGAGGAACCATGAAACGAATGACTGCATCTGATCCGATCCGCTTTTCATATCCTGCTCCACATCACGCGCAGAGGAAAGAGCGCGAATCAACTCATTCATAGCGAAACCGCGAGCACATGAGTAATGGTTCTTGAGGCGCCAATCGGGCATCTTAAGCACCTTTGGACAAAGCGCCTTCTGACCACGCTCGGAAAGCGCTTTAACAGTGATGAGCTCGCGAATACGCGTAGTGCACATAGCAAGCAGCGCAAATGGCGAAACGTCCATGCGATTCATTAAATAGATGCACCGTTTTCCGTTGCGGCTGGCAAATGCATCCACAAATTCCCATGGCTTGATCTCGGCAGTACGAGAAACAAGAGACAAAACCTCATTCTCATTTACCGGATCAGTGCCTCTGTGCGAAAGGGAAAGCTTCTTAAGCTCCGCATCAAGAGCAACGGTGTTTGTGCCGACTAAATCAATCAACGTTGCAGCGGCACCTTGCGTAAGCGTTATTCCGTGCCCAACAGCCATAGACCGAACAGCGTTGCCAAGATCCTTACGAGCAAAGGGGGCACAATCGATTATCGCTTTGTCCCCAAAAGCCGAAACAGCCTTAAAAAGTCGGGTATTTTTTGCGACCTTCTGCCCCTCTAAGGCTAAAACGGTAGTTTCACATGGCTCTTTCAAATAGGAAACAAGAAGCTCTGAATCGGCCTTTTTAAGCTTATCCACATCATTAACCACCACGAGACGCACCTCGCTGGCAAAAGGAAGCGTATTTGCTGCAGTAATGACTTCTTCGCCGGTGCAAGTAAGACCAGAAAAGGTTTCAGAGTTAAAGGACATATCGCCCATTTTTGACAAACGGGCAAACAAGCGCTTCATAACCGTTTCGCGCTTAAGTTCATCTTCACCAGCGATAAGATACACTGGCAGAAGACTAGATTGTTTTGATTGAATAGCCATAGACGCAGTTTACTTCATAGTGTGAATAGAGATGCTAGTTTGGTTCAAACTACACACCACATCCCCTTGAAGATCGGTACGAAATACTTCAGCATCACAAGACTCAAGCAAGGAAACGGTATTTGCAGCTGGATGCCCATAACGATTTCGCTCACCAACGCTAATAAGGGCAATTTCCGGCTTTAAGACGGCCATCAACTCTTCGTCAAGCGCAGACTTCGCTCCATGATGACTCACCTTCAGGATATCTATATCTTCTAATGTCCCTTCATCATTAAGCGAATCAAGCACTTCCGACTCAGCATCTCCTGCAAAAAGAGCACGCCACTCGCCTATCCCATCGTCATTAAGGTCGGTTGTTGCTATCAAGCAGATACTGTCGTCGTTTTCCCCGTTATCGGTAAGACCTTCAGGAGCAATAACCTTAAAGGCCACCGATCCAACAGTGATCACGTCGCCTACAGCCAGTTCATGAATGCCGGTTGCGCCAGAAAGCCTTTTTGCGTCCTTGAGCATATCTTCTACCTTGTCCGTCCCCAGGGAATTAAATCCCTTTGCAACAAAGACCGAATCGACCGACACTACCCCATGCAAATCAGCAAGACAACCACAATGATCATCGTCTGCATGGCTTATCACTATCCCATCAAGACGGCTGACCCCGTGACGAGCCAGACCTGCAAGCAGCTTCTTAGGGTTATTCCCGGTGTCTATAAGCAAAGTTGATCCCCTGCTTTTAATCAAAAAGGAATCACCCTGCCCAACATCCAACATCACAATTGAAGTGCAATTCGCATTGACCATTCTCATGGGAACAAGGGATAGCGCCAATACTGCACATATCGATACGATCGCTTTTGCAGGAAATGTCCTAGGCCATACCAACCAAAGAAAAATGCTCAGCAGAACCGACAATAGAGTCAACAATTCTATTGAAGCGTCAATTGGCATCGCAACAAGAGGAGCTGATGAAAGAACGTCAATCACGAAGACCAACGCTTCGGCAAAGTAATACGTAATCTGTATAAGCAGGTAAAAAACTGGAGCGACAGGAAGAGCCAGAAATGACAACACCCCCGCACAACAGACAACGGTAACCAAAGGAACAGCAACAATATTGCTAATTGGAGATATAATCGCAAACTGCGAAAATGACCACATGCTCAAAGGGAACGTCAAAAGCAAAGCTGAAAGAGTCATAGCAAATGGCTCCGCAACATAGGATTTCAAGCGCTTGCCAACAGTGGGAATCCAGCTGCACAATAGTGGCGAAAATAAAATTATCCCTAAAGTCGACAGTGCAGAAAGCCCAAATGAAACCGAATTTGAAGCACTTGGGTCTAAAACCAACAATGCAATAATAGCTGCACCAAGCGAGGAAAGAGCATAAGAACGCTTATGCGATGCAAATGAAAGCAAGCTCACACCAGCCATGACGGCAGCCCTGATGCAGGATATCGGTAGTCCAACCATTACCAAATACGCAAGCAAGAAACCCAGCTGGATAACAACCGAAAGATGTCTAGGCAGCCTAATCGCTCTAACGCAAGATGAAACTAAACCCATAACGATGACCAGGTGCGCACCTGAAACAGCAACAAGATGAGCAAGTCCAACGATCTTGACTTGATCATAGAAATCGCCCTCAAATAACTCTTGGCGATTGCCTACGACTAGAGCCTTAATGAGCGCAACGGCATCGTGATTAGCGGTGTCAGAATCAAAACAATCGCTTACCGAAGAAGCGAATTTAAGTCTCAGATCGGAAAGCAACCCAAACTGCGATGAATATACTGGTTGCAGATTTGAAACAGTACAGCGAGCAACAATCCCTTTCTTATCGAAATAGTCCTGATAATGCTCGTCGATCGAAAAGAAATCCATCTTTGCAAGAAATTCATCACCGTATTCAAAAGATTCATCCTCATAGTTCAGCAAAACCTTGTACGAGAACAGCTGCTTTCTAACGCAATCCGAATTCGGTTCGGTAATCAGCGCAGGAACCGAATAGCCAAAAGACCCCTTTGAGGGATCTTCAAGAATCCGAACAGCAAATGTGGCTCCATCTGAACCAATCAACACTTCCCTTTTATGGTGAAGCCCATTAATCGAAACCGACATCAAGGTAGCGCCGAGAAAAATGAACAGCGTCCAAAGTAGCAAAAGTTGGACGCTGTTCCTGTATTTGCGAGAAAGACGAGATAGTGCGAAAAGAAGACCAAGCGATATCAAGCAGAGAGCTGCGCTAAGTGCAAGATTATAATCCAGAAACTCAGCCAACAAGCAACCAAGCCAAAACACCACACCGCATTGAAGCAACAAAGGGATAGAAGGACGAGAAAGTGAACGTTCATGCGACAGAGCCATAGTTAAACCGTAATACGATCTTTAATAACTTCGTATTTCTTATCGCCAATGCCTGAAACCTTTTTAATATCCTCGATTGAGGCAAAGGAGCCATTAGCTTGGCGATACGCAATAATCTTTGCGGCAGTAGACTCGCCCACCCCATCCAAAGTAATCAACTCAGAAGCACTTGCTGTATTGATATTAACTTTGTCCGTCAAAACACCCGTGGTCGATGATGAAGAGACCCCACTATCGGAGGAATCAATCGACTCACCAGCTCCCGATTCAGGTTCACTATATGCCCGCACAACGATCTGTTCGCCATCTGTGACCTGGCGAGCAAGATTCACCGATAGCTGATCGGCGTTTACGGTTAAACCACCAGCTGCATCGATCGCATCAGACACGCGTGAATCACTCTTGAGTTCATACATACCAGGATTTTCAACCTCACCTGCAACATGAACATAAATCAACTGCGAAGATGAATTTTCAGATTCTTGGGTTTGCGGAGCCTCCCCCGAATGCTCAAGCACAATTCCAGATGAAGTAAAACTTCCCCAAGCCATATAGCCAATTGATAACACCACAGCAATTATCACGGCACAAAGGCCAAGAAGAACAAGTGGACTAGTGCTACCGATTCCAACTTTCGCCTTTAAACTATCCACGTCATCCAAAAACGTCATGCATGCCACCTCCTCCAAAACAAGCCTATAGGCATGATCTGAAATCGATGATGAAGAGCAGCTAAAACAAAGAGAGAGAAGGGCTCACTCAAAAACAGTACACATAAAAAACGGGCCTACCATCGGCCCGTTTCGTAAGCTATTCGGTTTTCTTAGCTTCCTGCTTTTTTCGTTCTTTGGGAGGTCGATATGAAGGACAGCGATAATCCTTAACTTCAACCGAAGCAACCGCCTCGGGAATCCACTCATCAAAAGGAAGATCCTTTTCAACCTCAAGAACCCGGTCAAGCTTAGCATGCGTCTCGGGATTGCGAGGCATAAACAAAGTACAGCAATCGGGTGCATCCTGCGAAGAGATCTCAAAGGTGCCAAGCTTCTCAGCCTCGGCAATAATTTCGAGCTTATCAAACCCAACAAGGGGACGATACACAGGAAGAGAAACAGCAGCGTTTGTCACCAGCATGTTGTCCATCGTCTGTGACGCAACTTGTCCCAAGCTTTCGCCCGTAACCAACGCTTTTGCACCTTCTTTACGAGCAATTGCCTCGGCAACCTTGAACATAAATCGGCGATACATGATAACACGCAGTTCAGGCGGAACAACGGCAGAGATCTCTCGCTGATACGTTCCGATTGGCACAACATATAAACGTGCAAAACACCCTGTGCGCTCAAGAACTTCAGCAATGTCCTCAAGAAGATACTCGCTTGTAGCAGAGGTTTCGGGGCGCCCTGAAAAGTGCACGCCAATGCAGGTAGCACCGCGACGCGCAATACGCCAGGTTGCAACAGGCGAATCAATGCCAGAGGAAAGAAGGCACACTGCCTTCCCGGCGCTTCCGACCGGCAAACCACCAATACCAGGAATGCTCCGACCGTAAATGTAGGTATAACCTTGAATAACCTCGACGCGAACCTCAACGTCAGGGTTTTTCATACGAACCGACTTCTCGGGAAAAGCACGACAAAGAGCAGCACCAACTAACTGGTTCAACTGCATAGAGTCGATAGGGAAATCGGTATGATTACGACGTGCGGAAACCTTGAAGGTGTCAAATTCACCAGCATCCGACAATGCCTTAATGGCAGTATCGTACATGCATTCCAGCTCCTGGACACAGCGATAACCGCTTGAAACGCGGGCAATTCCAGGTACGCCAGCTATCTGGTCGGCAATTCGGCAAGCATCCTCAAACGTTGCATCCTCTTCAAGGAACAACGCAACACGGCCTGAAATACGTTTGATCTTAACCCCATCATTCAAAAGCGCCTTGATATTAGAAACAAGGCGCTTTTCGAATTGGGCTCGGTTATGACCCTTTAGGCCGATTTCATGATAATGAACCAAACAGACACGACGAAGAGCCTGTTTTTCATCGAGCTCGATATTATGCATAGGATTTAATGATTATGAATGTCGATCGTATCAGGGCTGTAGGACACATCACCTTTTGCGATTTCATCGAAGGCAATGGAGAGAGGGCGGCGCTTAGCGGCTCGAGCGATATCAACAGCGGTCTGAAGCTGGATAGCACGATTACGCTGACCACGCATCATATCGTTGATGTCGTGTGCACGCTTAGAGGCAAGCGCGCACAGCAGGAAACGATCATTATCAGTCTGATCGAGCAACACATCGATCTTGGGATCAATAAGACTCATTATTCGGTAGTTCCTCTCATATCTTCTGCAAACGAGCCGATATAGGACACGAGCTCCTCAGTGGCACGTTCAAGCTCATCATTGACAACCTGAACATCATACTCCATTTTACGAGCAAGCTCCACCTCTGCGGTTTTCATGCGATTGCAAATAACCTCTTCGGTTTCAGTACCACGACCGCGAAGCCTTCTTTCAAGCTCTTCAAGAGAAGGTGGTTCGATAAAAATCAAATGTGCTTCAGGCATTGCCTTTTTTACTTGAAAAGCGCCTTGCACATCGATCTCCAAGATTACTTGCGATCCCCCATCGATGCGCTCCTGAACACGCGACCGCAGCGTTCCGTAAGAATTGCCATGAACATGAGCCCATTCGAGAAAGCCACCTTGTGAAACCAGCTCATCAAAATGAGGTTGATCAAGAAAGTAATAATCCTTCCCATCAACCTCACCAGGGCGCGGTTGCCTCGTTGTCGCAGAAACAGAAACCCAGGCGTCAGGAACTTGCTGAAGCACCCGCTTCACTAAAGTTCCTTTACCTGCGCCAGAAGGACCCGACAGAACGAATAGATTGCCTTTTCGCATGCTAACCAAGACGCTCAAGCAAGGCTTTCTGCTGGCGTTCGCCCAAGCCCTTCAAACGACGGGACTCGGCAATGTCGAGCTCTTTCATGATTTTTTCTGCCTTAGCTTTACCATAACCAGGAAGCGTTTCGATAAGCGTAGAAGCCTTCATGCGGCCCACAATGGGGTCGTCCTTCATTGCCAAAACATCCTTGAGCGTAACCGTGCCATTTTTCAGGTCTTCACGAACCTGTGCCCTTTTAATGCGAGCGGCCTTCGCTTTTTCCAGCGCCTGCTGTCGCTCTTCGGGCGTCAACTCGGGAACTGCCATCGTAATGCTCCTTTTTCTCTTCCATCTCAAGACAATTACTTGTCTTGCCTCCTTGATTGCAACATGTTCATATGTCGCAAACTACCCATATTTTAGTATTTGTCCAAAACACTAAAATTCGTAATACAACGTCATGAACTGCATTAATACTACGAAATACTGTGATTTTAACCTAGTGTAGACACAAAATACGCACTATTTTCAAATACCATTTGAAAATAGTGCGTATCAAAAAAAGCCACCCTAATTTTGGGTGGCTTAAGAGAAGCAACGTATCGGAATGCTACAGAAGGCTATGGAAAGCGCAACCGTGATCAGCATGGGTGTCGGATCCGGTCAATGAAAGCACAGCAACAACCTTTGCACCTTCAGCTAAAGCAAGAGATACAAGAGCGTTTGCCTTTTCTTCCGAATAAGTATCGAGCACCAGAATCGCTTTCTCGTTCTTCCTAACTTCGACACCAGCAGGAAGCTCGAATGCGCCGTCCTTGCCTACCCGAACACTGACGAATCGCATCCACGCAGCAAGCGCAACCGAATATCCAAAATACGATTCGATGCCCTCAGGGGCAATAACCAATTCGGGCTTAGCATCACGATCAACCTGCTGTAACAGCTCTACAGCAAGACGATTTAGCACAATGGGATCCTGCATCAATGCAGTAGAATCAAGCGAATCGCCATCTTTGACGAAAGCATTCATCTTGTTTAAAAGATCTTCGATCTCAGCAATCTCCATAACCTAAAGCTCCTTTGCAATAGCTTCAAATGCTGCTGCAGGGTCGTTGCTCTCCGTAATAGGACGACCAACAACAATGTGCGATACACCATTATCGAAAGCCTGACGCGGAGTAGTGACGCGCGTTTGATCACCCATAGCAGAACCAGCTGGACGAACGCCTGGTGTAACAATAAATGCATCTGGACCCAAAATCTCACGCAGCATAGTCGCTTCTTGAGGCGAAGCTACAACACCGGACAATCCAGCCTGCTTAGCCTGACGAGCAAGCTCGGCAACCTGGTCAACTACTGGTCGAGTAACGCCTGTAGCGCTGAGGTCTTCCGCACTCATGCTGGTAAGAACAGTAATGCCGAGAGATATAGGCTCATGTTCAACCCAACGAGCATCTGCCAAGCCTTCCTTGGCGGCTGCCATCATCTTGATTCCGCCAACCGCATGCATGGTGAGCATATCCGCTCCAGCTTCCGCAGCTGCTTTAGCAGCACCCTTAACTTGATGAGGAATATCGTGGAACTTCAAATCAAGAAAGACTTTGAAGCCACGCTTTTGCAGCGCATTGATGAAATAAGGACCTTCTTGATAAAACAGGGTCATACCGACCTTAAGCCATTTAGCCTTGCCAGCAAGCATATCGGCCAATTCGAGAGCTCGACCGCGATCGCAATCAAGCGCAACGATAATGCGATCCTTGCGGGGCACGCTGTTGAAATCTAACATTCAAGTGCTCCAATCAACTCATTAACATCGGAAACGCCCATCTCCGTGCAGTACTGTTTAATGCCAGAGATAACCTCGAGCGTAGATTTAGGATTGGTGAAATTAGCAGTGCCAACAGCAACGGCAGTGGCACCTGCGAGCATGAATTCAACCGCATCGGTGCCTGAGGAAATACCACCCATTCCTAAAATAGGAATATCAACGGCATTGTGCACCTGCCAAACCATACGCAATGCAACAGGCTTTACCGCAGGACCCGATAGACCACCAACTACACGGGCAAGAACAGGCTTCTTACAACGAACGTCAATTGCCATGCCAAGTAAAGTATTGATAAGCGAAATGGCATCGGCACCAGACGATTCGGCTGCTTTGGCAATTTCAACGATGTCTGTTACGTTTGGCGTCAATTTTACAAACATTGGACGCTTGGTTTTCGCGCGACACGCAGACACGACCTCTTCAACCATCTTTGGATCAGTGCCAAAGGTCAAACCACCAGAATCCACATTAGGGCATGAGATATTTACCTCATAAGCATCGACGTCGGAGGTCTCTTCGAGCGCCTCGATAACCGAAACGTACTCAGGAACGCTATGACCAGAAACATTCACGATGATGGTTGCGTTATTTTGGCGCAGCCAAGGCAAATCGCGATCTTTTAAAACCCCAACTCCAGGATTCTGCAAACCGATTGAGTTCAACATTCCGCTCGGCGTCTCAGCAATTCGGGGAGCGTCGTTTCCGGCCCACCCATTAAGAGAAACGCCCTTTGTAGTTACAGCACCAAGTAAGGCAGGATCCACAAATGCAGAATATTCACGTCCCGAAGCGTATGTTCCCGAGGCGGTGGTTACTGGGTTCTTCATATGCAACCCGCCGAGGTTAACAGCAAGAGAAACAGCCATTACCAAATCACCTCACTTGCATCAAAAACGGGGCCATCAACGCAAGATCGTTTCCTACCCTGCTTGGTTTCGACTATGCACGAAAGGCAAGCGCCAATGCCACATGCCATACGCTTTTCGAGAGAGACATACGTTGGAATACCGGCGTTAAGCGTTAGTTCTGAGACGATGCGCATCATAGGCTCAGGGCCGCAACAAGCAACATAATCGAATTGTTTGTCAGAAATCCGAGCCGCGACTACGTCAGTCACAAAGCCAGCATGTCCACGTGAGCCGTCATCGGTAGCCAAATGGGGCTCGTGCCCAAGAAGTTCCGAATATTTCGGCTCGCAAACCAATGCTTTATCGGTTTGGGCACCCATAACAACCTCAACGTCAACGCCAGAGGCAACGAGCTCCTGCGCATGAAGGAACAGGGGCGCGGCCCCTACTCCTCCCGCCACCAAAAGCGCCGAAGAAACGCCTTCAGGGGCATTCCACCCATGCCCAATGGGACCCATCAGATTAACGGCCGTGCCAGGCTCGACCGTTGTCAGGTGCTTGCTACCAAAACCAACAACCTGATACAGGATAGTGATTACGCTACCGTGCTCGCTCACATAGAAAACCGAAAAAGGACGACGAAGGATATGACCCTCCATCCCGGGAATAAGCATGTGAACAAACTGACCCGGCATAAGGTCGACGCCAAGGGCATCGACCTTAATGTCGATTGCCCAAAGCCTATCGGACAGCTGCCTATTGGAAACCACTACCCCAGTTTTTTCTAAGATGTTAGCCATAAAGGCTACCTTTCTTCCCACTGCTCGAGATCCTGCAGGGCAATCACAGGCAGGTTTTGCTCGCGCAGGTTCTCAATAGCGGAAACAAATGCCTGAGCTCCCGCTAACGTGGTTACATAGCAAAGGTTCTGACGGACGCACATGGTACGAAGCTGATAACCATCACCACGTGTTTCCTGACCAAACGGCGTATTAATGACCAAATCAATTTCGCCGTCCATGATCTTAGTGCCAATATTCGGCTCATCAGAACCAATACGGCCAATAACTTCACAAGGAATGCTTGCCGCGGTAAGCGCGCGGCAGGTACCCTCGGTGCACAGAAGCTTAAAGCCCATGCGGGAGAGATCACGAGCCAAGGGAAGTATTGCGCGCTTGTCGCGATCGCAAACCGAAACAAAGCAAGTGCCGCCCGTAGGAAGCTCCATCGAGGCAGCTGCCTGGGTTTTCGCGTATGCCGACGGGAAGTTATTGGCGATACCCATTACCTCACCAGTTGACTTCATCTCGGGTCCAAGAATTACGTCAGCCCCGGGGAAACGACCAAAGGGCATAACGGCTTCCTTTACGCAGAAGTGCGTTTGACGGCGTTCATCGTCGGGAAGACCGAAAGAAGCGATCTTTTCGCCAGCCATAATTCGAGCAGCGAGCTTGGCCAGAGGAACACCCGTAGCCTTCGAGATGAAAGGTACGGTACGAGATGCGCGGGGATTAGCCTCGATAACGTAAACAACGGCGTCCTTGATGGCGAACTGGATATTGATAAGGCCCACTACGCCCAAGCGCTTAGCCAATCGACGCGTAATGTTACGCAGCTGAGACACCTGAGCCTCGGAAAGCGTGAAAGGAGGAATGCAGCAAGCGGAGTCGCCGGAATGAACACCAGCTTCTTCGATATGCTCGAGCACACCGCCAATATAAACATCCTCGCCATCGCATAGAGCATCAACGTCACTCTCAATGGCACCTTCGAGGAAACGGTCAAGATAAACCGGGTGATCTGGAGTAATGCGAGCAGCTTCAGCCATATACTTCTCGAGATACTGAGCATCATATGCAATAACCATGCCGCGACCGCCAAGAACATAGCTAGGACGAACGAGCAGAGGGAAACCGATACGATCGGCAACCTGGCAAGCTTCCTCAAACGAAGAAGCCATACCCGCAGCAGGATACGTGATAGAAAGCTCATCAAGAATCTCAGAGAAGCGATCGCGATCTTCGGCAAGATCGATTGCTTCGGGCTTGGTGCCCATGATGTGAACACCAGAATCCTGAAGGGCGCGAGCGAGCTTCAACGGCGTTTGTCCGCCAAGGGTAACCACTACTCCCTCAGGCTGTTCGACATCAACAATATCCATAACGTCTTCGTAAGTCAAAGGCTCGAAATAAAGGCGATCGGACGTATCGTAGTCAGTCGATACCGTTTCAGGATTGCAGTTGACCATGATGGTTTCATAGCCGGCATCATGCAATGCGTAGCTTGCATGCACGCAGCAATAGTCAAACTCAATGCCCTGGCCAATGCGATTGGGGCCAGCGCCCAAAATCATAGCGCGCTTCTTATCGGAGGGTCGAATCTCAGAATTGCCCAACTCATATGTCTTGTAGTGATACTCAGTAAGGCTCTCAAACTCGGCAGCACAAGTATCAACAGTCTTAAAGACGGGAACAACACCCAGTTCTTTACGACGAGCGCGTACCGTAAGCTCGTCGGACCCAGTCAGGTATGCGATCTGGTCATCGGAAAGACCGAACTGCTTTGCCGTAAGCATATCTTCAGCTGAAAGCTCATCAAGCGTGCACTCGGCAACCGCGCGCTCAACCATAACAATGTCTCGGATACGGTTCAAGAACCAGCGATCGATCTTATTAGCTTCAAAGACCTGGTCTACCGTCCACCCACGTCGGAACGCCTCTGCAACATAGAACACGCGATCTTCGGTAGGACGACCAACCAACTCAGCAAAATGCTCCTCATCGAAGGAGTCCTTGCCGTCGCCGCCCAGGCCATAGCGACCATTCTCGAGGGAACGCATTGCCTTACCGAACGCCTCTTCGAACGTACGACCGATGGCCATAATCTCACCAACGGCCTTCATGCGAGTAGAAAGCGTAGTATCAGTGCCCTTGAATTTCTCAAACGCAAAACGAGGGACCTTTACAACGCAATAGTCGATAGTCGGCTCAAAACAAGCGGGGGTAGCCTTCGTAATGTCATTGGTGATCTCATCAAGCGTGTAGCCAACAGCAAGCTTTGCGGCAGCCTTGGCGATCGGGAATCCAGTTGCCTTAGACGCCAAAGCGGATGAGCGCGATACACGAGGATTCATCTCAATAACGATAAGACGGCCATTTTCGGGATTCAAAGCGAACTGAACGTTAGAGCCACCCGTTTCGACACCGATCTTCTCAAGAATTGCCAGCGAAGCAACGCGCATACGCTGGTATTCAACGTCTGAAAGGGTCTGAGCAGGCGCGACAGTAATAGAGTCACCCGTATGAACACCCATAGGATCGAGGTTTTCAATCGAGCAAATAATGATGCCATTACCCGCACGATCGCGCATAACCTCCATCTCGTACTCTTTCCAACCCTCAATGCTCTCCTCAACAAGAACCTCGGTAACAGGAGAAAGGTCAAGACCCTGGGAAACAATGAGCTTAAGCTCTTCCTCGTTATGGGCGATGCCGCCGCCAGCGCCACCAAGGGTGAAGGAGGGACGAATCACCATGGGATAGCCGAGCTTATCGGCAAGCCCAAGAGCATCATCGACGGAGTAGGCATAGCCGCTTCGAGCAACTTCCAAGCCAATTTCGGCCATCGCCTCATTAAACTGCTTACGGTCCTCACCGCGCTCAATAGCCGCAAGGTCACAGCCAATCATCTCGACGCCAAATTTATCCAAAATACCGCTCTTAGCAAGCTCAACAGCAGCGTTGAGGGCAGTTTGGCCACCAAGGGTAGGCAACAGGGCGTCAGGACGCTCCTTTTCGATGATCTTCTCGATGAATTCCTTGGTAATAGGCTCAACATAGGTGCGATCAACCAGCTGAGGATCGGTCATGATGGTTGCAGGATTGGAATTGACCAAAACAACCTCGTAGCCATCTTCCTTCAGCACCTTGCATGCCTGGGCACCGGAATAGTCGAACTCGCACGCCTGGCCAATTACGATCGGGCCCGACCCAATTACGAGAATGCGCTTGATGTCGGTACGCTTAGGCATGTGCCTCTCCTTCCTCTGCGCCAAAAACCCAACCGGAAAGACGGTCGGAGGCGATATCGATGTTTAGATAATCGGAATCGCCGTCCATAAGACGAGCGAAAGCCGTGAAAAGATAATGAGCATCGGTCGGGCCTGGGCTTGCTTCCGGATGATACTGAACCGAAAAAACCGGCTGATCGAGGAACGCAATACCCTCTGCCGTACCGTCATTCAAGTTCACGTGGGTGAGCTGTATCTTGCCAAAACGTTCGTTTTCGACAACAGGAGCAACCTTACGCTCCGCCCAGAAACGCAAGTCAGAGACATGCTCGGCAACGCCATCGGAAAGCTCCGGTACGAGAGGGCCTAGGGTATTGAACAAAAGGCCGAAACCGTGATTCTGCGCAGTGATTTCAACGCGACCCGTGCGCAGATTCATAACCGGCTGGTTACCACCACGATGACCGAACTTGAGCTTTTCCATCTGTGCACCACTTGCCAAGGAAATCATTTGGTGTCCGAGGCAGATACCAAAAACGGGCACCTTGCCAATGAGCTTTTCGACCTGATGGTACGTTTCGCTCACCGCGTCGGGGTCTCCTGGACCATTACTCAGGAAAACGCCATCGGGATTCATTGCGAGAACTTCTTCGGCAGGCGTGTTCCAAGGAACAACCGTAAGCTTGCAGCCTACACGAACAAGACCCTGGAGAATGGATTTTTTAACACCACAATCGTAAGCAACCACGTTGTAGCGATCCTCAGCGGGGCCAGCAACAGCAAACGAATGACTTGCAGGAAGCTCATTGAAACCCTGGGCAACATCGCGGCTTACCGTTTTAGCAAGGTTAACCCCAACAATGCTCTCCGACTCACGAACTTTGGCAAGCAAACTTGCGGAATCGAGATCAACGGTGGAAATCACGCCACGTTGAGCGCCTTTATCTCGGAGGTGAGATGTTAGCGCACGAGTATCAATGCCGCCAATGGCTACCACGTTCTGGCTCTTAAGATATTCGGGCAAGCTTTGCGTGCTGCGCCAGTTGGACGGGGTGAAACACATATCATGCACAACGAGACCGCGAAGAGCTAAAGAATCAGCCTGCAGGTCATCGAGATTCACACCGTAATTACCAATCTGAGGATAGGTCATAGTAATAATCTGACCAGCATACGAGGGGTCAGAAATAATCTCAAGATAGCCTTCAAGCGAAGTGTTGAAGCACACTTCACCGAAAACCTCGCCCTCTGCAGCGCACGAAAAACCCTCGAACACGGAGCCATCTTCCAAAACCAGCAGTGCCTTAGGCCTGCTGCCAACGCTGGTATTGCCTAGAAGCTTACTCAACGATGTCACCATCCTTACAAGTCAAAGTACCGCCGACAAATACATCGCTGGTACGTCCAATCAATTCATAACCCAAAAAACCGCTGTTTTTTGATTTAGAGCACATATCATCCGCGTTAACGGTCCACTTTTTTTCAGGATCGAAGATAGTAAGATCAGCCACTTCGCCAGGTTTGATTTGCACTTGATCAACACGGAGAATCTCACGAGGGCGAATAGCCATAAGCTCAACCATGCGGTTGTAATCAATATGACCAGGTCGAACCAAGTAGGTCAACACAGCGCCAAGAGAAGTTTCGAGTCCGGTCATGCCAAATGGGGCAAGCTCAAATTCACGCGCTTTTTCATGAGCAGCATGAGGAGCATGATCCGTAACGATGCAATCAATAGTGCCATCCTTGATGCCCTCGATGATGGCATCATTGTCGGCCTTAGTGCGCAACGGTGGATTCATCTTCAAATTAGTGTTGTACGTAGACGTGAGATCGTCCTCATTCAAAACAATATGATGAGGCGTTGCCTCGCAGGTCACCTTGATTCCACGAGACTTACCTTGACGAACAATATCAACGCCTCGAGCAGTTGTGATGTGCTGAATATGAATAGGGCAACCAGTAAGCTCAGAAAGCGCAATATCGCGCTGAATCTGAAGCTCTTCGCCCGCACCAGGCCAACCCGCCATGCCAAGACGAGTGGAGACCACGCCTTCATTTACCTGACCGGGTCCGACCAACTCTTCATCCTGACAGTGGCTCATAACCACACAGTCGAACATCTTCGCGTAGTCCATAACGCGACGCATCATGCCGGCGCTCTGAACGCCTCGACCATCATCGGTAAAGGCTACCGCACCATGGGCAGCCATATCGCCAATCTCAGCAAGCGATTCGCCCTTAAGCCCCATAGTACATGCACCCGAAGGATACACTCGACAATGACCTGCGCTCTGAGCACGGTCAAGAACGTAATCGATCGTAGCAGCATTATCGGTAGTAGGCGTGGTATTAGGCATAGAGCAGATACCGGTAAAACCGCCATGGGCTGCCGCAGCCGTACCTGTCTCGATGGTTTCCTTGTACTCTTGGCCTGGATCGCGAAGGTGCACATGTATATCAACAAGACCGGGGACCGCAATACAACCAGCGCGATCAAGGATCTCAGCACCATCGGCGCTCAAACCTTGCCCCACCCCGACAATCCGATCGCCATCGATGAGGATATCGCAAACCTCATCGAGGCCAAGAGCAGGATCAATGGCACGAATATTCTTAACGAGCGTTTTCATCGGAGCCTCCCAACAAGAGATAAATCAGCGCCATACGAACGCAAACGCCGGAAAATACCTGATCAACAATAACCGAGTGAGATCCATCAGCCATGTAGCTATCCAGCTCAACACCTCGATTGATAGGACCAGGGTGGCAAATAATGGCGTCCTCTTTCATAAGGCGCTCACGCTCGCGAGTCAACCCGTACAAAAGGTTGTACTCACGAAGACTGGGAAATGGAGCGCTTTCCAAACGCTCCATTTGAATACGGAGCATGTAAACCACGTCGAGATCAGGCAAAGCCTCATCGAGATGCGGGGTAACCGCATCGGCACCTAGTACATCGGGACGAGCGGGCAGAAGCGTGGCAGGCGCAATTAACGTGACGTGCGCACCCATGCGATGTAGCGCGGGGACAAGGGACCCGCACACGCGAGAATGAGAGATATCCCCCACAATGCCAACCTTCAAGCCCTCAAAAGACCCCTTTTCCTTCCAAATGGTATAGAGATCAAGCAGGGCCTGGGTAGGATGCTGATGCTTACCGTCGCCAGCATCAATAACCGCTGCATTGGTGTTCTGAGATACGATATACGGAGTTCCAGCACACTTATGGCGCACGATAAACATATCGACTTTCATTGAATCGAGAGTGCGCACCGTGTCAATAAGGCTTTCGCCTTTCACGGTGGAAGATGCGCTACCACCTGCATTTAGGGAATCGCAAGACAAGCGCTTTTCAGCCAACTCAAACGAGCCTCTCGTACGCGTGGAGGGCTCAAGGAATAGGTTGCATACCGTTTTTCCACGAAGCGCAGGAACTTTTTTTATAGGACGCTCATTGATTTCCTCGAACGTGCGTGCCTGATTCAAGATAGTCATGATGTCATCGCGCGACAGGTCATCGATAGAGAGCAAATGCTTATGAGCGAACATCAACCTCTCCTTTCAAAGGTGCAGAGCCAACATGCTGGCCGGGAGCGACGCGCGAAATTCGAACGCAGGACTCACCATCAACTTCGTTGAGGAACAAACGCACACTTTCGTTTGAAGCAGAAGGGACGTTCTTGCCAACAAAATCAGCCCTGATAGGAAGCTCGCGATGGCCACGGTCTACCAATGTAGCCAGCTGAATGCGAGCGGGACGACCGAAATCCATCAACGCATCGAGAGCAGCGCGAATGGTGCGACCGGTGTACAAGACATCGTCTACTAGCACGATGGTTTTACCGTCAAGAGAAAAGAGAATGTTCGTGCCCTGAACAACAGGAGCAATGTTCAGGATTGAGTCATCACGATAAAAGCTAATATCAAGAGAACCAACGGGAAGCTGAGTTCCCTCGATTCCTTCAATCAGCTTTGCCAAGCGATGCGCGAGAATGTCACCGCGCGTCACAATGCCAACAAGTGCCAGATTCTGGCACCCTTTGTTTTGCTCGAGAATCTGATGGGCCATGCGAACGAGCGTCCGATCAATTTCGGATTCGTCCATTACCACCGATTCCTCATGTTCCGTTTCTTGCATGCACGCTCCTTTCGTTATAAATCGAAGTGCGTACAGCAGAAGCCGTGCAATCAAGAAAGACGCACCTAAAGAACGTCACCCTTGACGCTCCCCTGCCCGTATACAAAAAATGCCCAAGCAAGAGAGGGGCAATCAGTCAGACTTCGCAAAAACCGCGAAGCGTATGTTTGCACCTTATCGGTCTCTCTGTACCGCCATTAAAGGTCGTGATGATTATACGGCGATCTGCCCATTAGGTCTAGGGAAAAGAAAGCAGGCCGCCATAACGGCGGCCTGCTAAATTCACTCTATTTCACACGTTTTAAAACGCATGCATAATGAGCATCATAGATAGGGCCTGTAACCTTTTCTCGAGACAGTGCGTCAGTGGAAACCGTGCGGACCACCTCAAACCCAGAACCAACCTCACTCTTAAGGAACGAATCAATGACCCGCTGGTTCTCCTGGCTCAAGACTGTACAGGTAGCAAACGTGAGCTGGCCTCCCACTTTAACAAGACGCGCAGCCTCCAAAATCATCTTCTCGCCCATAACGGCCAAAGATGCGACATCATCCTCGTTCATGCGCCAACGAATGTCGGGGTGACGTCGCAACGTGCCGATACCGGAGCAGGGAGCGTCCACAAATACCGCATCGTAGGAATCTGGATCGAAAGAAGACAGATTCGTTGCGTCTTTGACGAATATATCGCCCTGGTTAATATTTGCCTTAGCCAGTTGCTTTTTACGCTCCTCCGTACGCTGAACGTCCATATCAAGCGTATCGAGGTGAATCTGCTCGCCAAACCGAGTAAGAGCAGCATTCTGGAGCAAGATAGTTTTTGTTCCTCGACCTGCACCGATTTCAAGGAATCGCTCAGGTTTGTCTTCAGGCATTGCAAGCGAAGCAATGCACTGGGCAGCAGCGTCGCTGATCACTAAGCCGCCATCTGCCAAAAGCTTTGCAATGTACTCATCGGTCACAGCGGTGCGCTCGGCGAAGCCGAAAACGGGAAAGGAAAGAGGGAGGTCGATTGATTTCGAAACGGGCACAATTTTTATCTGGCGCTGGACCATTTCCGAAAGAGCCTTCGGGCCATCAACGCATGCAAGATTTAGCATGAAGAACAATGGCGCAGGATTATTAGACCGTTGCATAAAGCGCAGTGCTTCATCATGCCCAAGCTCTTCGATAAGACGTTCAGTCAACCACAGCGGAAAGCCCTCAGACAAAGCCGCTGCTTTAGGACTTGTCTCGATATCACCGAATGGGAACTGTTCCTTCATTTCAACTGCACGATGCAGGGCAAAATTTGCAAGACCCTTAGCTTGAGGAGCAAAAGAGCGAATAACTTCAACGCCCTGATCGACGGTCACATGATCGGGCTTCTTCAAATAAAAAATCTCGCAGAATGCCATACGAAGCGCATCTCGAACATCAGGTTCAAGCTCTTCCGGATTAGTCAGAACGGAATCAATCAACTCGTCGAGAGAACCTTTGCGGGCAACAACCTCCGTTGCCAGTAATCGCGCAAACGCACGTTCCTTTGCCGGCTTGTCAGAATAAGTAATGAACTTGTCTACGCCTTCGCTGAGATAACAGCCTTCCTCACGAATATAAGTAAGGACCTCATGGGTCAGCAAACGCGCAGGCGTAGCCTTGGTAAAGGAGCGCTTTTTCTTGCCTTGGCCAGCTCGATAGCCCAAGCTCTTGGTACCGCCCAGGCTGCCACGGTCGAAACCGGCAAACCCATTAGGCGTACGCTGCTCGGAACCAGTACCTTCTTTGGCTCGAGGGGATTGACGGCGGTCCCCAAATGAACGATTGCCACTCTTGTAGCCACGATCGGAGCGATTGCGCCCATCAAAACCCCGGGTTTCAGAACGGCGGTTGCGATCGCCACCACGATAGCTGCCTTTGTAGCTACCATCAGCAGCACGATCTCCCGAGCGCCTATCATCGCTAAAGTTCCGCTTCGAGCGGCGTTCGTCCTTATTGAAGGGCTTATCGCCCTTATCGTAACGAGGCTTGGAACCCTGTCCGTTGCGCTTCTTGAAGTCAGAGCCACCACGGCCTTCGCCCTTAGAGGAAAAGCTGGGCTTTCCGCCACGACCCTTTCCCGAAGGCTTAGACCCACGGAAATTGCCCTTGCTGGAACCGGGCTTACCCCCGCGATAGCCACCCTTACCAGCGGGCCTACCCCCACGAGGAGCACTGCTTCTTTGCTTATGTTCGCCGTTATTGTTATCCATGGATCTCCTGCCATTCAATACCGCCTTGTTTTATACCCTGAATGCCCGCCGCAAAAGCTTTTGCTTCCATGGGCTTCTTTCCATCAGGCTTGACGGTAACTACTTCCAAAATCGAATCATTGCATCCCAAAAATAAACGTTTCGCCACAAAGGCTACCTCACCACGAGCAACCGATACAGGACAATCACCAGCCGATACGGGATGCGCCTCTAATACCGAAAGTGATTTACCCGCGATAACGCAGCGGCACGTATGGCTTTCACTTGACGAGAGCACCCTGCGCCAAGCATCGCTGGCTGATAGAGACGGGGATATATCAAGTTCGCCCTTCTCGATTTTCTCGGCATACGTTACACCCGAATCAGGTTGCTGATGCCAGCTAACGGGCTCGCCGTCTTCAAGCAAACCCAAGACCCTAACCAGTGCATTGCCGCCCAGCACCGCGAGTTCGGAATAGAGCTGATCGACGCTTTTGCCAAACACCGAAGTCGATCGCTCCTCGGCAACATCGCCCGTGTCCAGCCCTTCCTCCATTCGCATAATACCAATGCCAGTGAGTTCATCCGCTGCGAGAATAGCGCGCTCTATAGGAGCTGCCCCCCTCCAACGAGGAAGAAGAGAGCCATGGACGTTAAGACAGCCAAATCGGGGCAAATCCAATACGCGTTTAGGGAGGATAGCTCCATACGCGGCTACGCATACGGCATCTGGGCAGAGAGAGGACAACGCACCGAAAGCCTCATCGCTCTTCATGGACGAGAATTCATATACGGGAATCCCGGCCTGAACTGCGCGCTCCTTAACCGGAGAAAAGACCAATTTTTTTCCTCGACCGCGCACCGCATCCGGTCGAGTGAAACATCCAACAACCTCATGATGCGACTCGATAAGACTCTGAAGGATATCAGCAGCGAATGCTGGGGTACCCATGAAAACAATGCGCATACTATTCCGTTTCTCCCGGCTTGGCGCCATTCGCTAGAGCCACATGATAGTCGTGAAGGGCCTTGACTTTGTCCATGGGAGAACAAGACTCAAGCAAGGTAATGCCGTTCAGGTGATCGATTTCATGCTGGAAGCAACGACCCAAAAGACCACCGCTTTCCAACTCACAAACTTTGCCGTCAAGATCATAGAACCGAACACGAGAAATCTCATTGCGCGTTATAGGAACGGAAATACCAGGGAGAGAAAGGCAGCCTTCTTCAGCGGTTACCTTTTCGCCCTTTAGCTCTATAACCTCGGGGTTAATAAGCACAAGAGGATTGGAGGTTTCATTCGGACCATCGTAGCAATCGATAACCACCATGCGCTTATTAAGCCCAACCTGTGGCGCAGCAAGACCGCAGCCATTATTGGCATACATGGTATTAAGCATTTGCTTAGCGAGCTTCTTTAATGACTTATCGCCAACCTGACATGGTTCGCAAACCTGACGCAAACCTGGATCAGGCGAAAGAACTATATTCATGGTCCTCATAGAGCAACCCTCTCTTGTCAAAAACGCTTCATCTTCTGTGTCGAGCGCATAAGATACCAACTATTTAGTATACCAGCGGTTTAACGATTACTCGGTTTTCACATGCTTAGCACGCAAAGAGTTAAGCTCAGCCTGAAGCATATAGATAGCTTGAAACACCATGTCGCGTTCCTCATCGTTTTGCGCTTGGTTCATTTGGTCCCGCATTGAGGAAATAGCAGACTCCATATCGCCAATAGCCAACTCATCGGCAAGAAAACGCAACGTATCATGTGCCGGCACTTCACTCTGAATGGTTGATGCAGTTAGGATTCGAGCTGCATATTTACATTTCTCCTGAGCGCGCATAATCAAGTCGGCAACAGTGAGAGCAGGATCTGCGGAAATCAATTCCATAATGATCTCGCTTAGCTCCCTGTGAACTTTCTCATGCCATTCGGTCTGTCCCAATTCGTTCATGAAATCAGGAATCATAGCAGGGTTATGGGCGCAGAGGCTCAGGAACTCACGCTCGGTACGAAGTCGGTTCTTCTCTGCAGAAGTCAATGCTCTTACAGTAGGCTTACGTGGCCGAGCGACAACAGAACGATCGGAGTAATCCACAGGCGTAGAAGTTTTCAAGTCCGAAAGACGCAATAGAATGTCTTGCTCACGAGCATGAACGCAACTAGATATATAGACCGCATAATCTTTTGCAAGGAGGGAATCTTTAATGGGAGCCAAAACAGCCAACGCCTCATTGGTAGCACGCGCACGACCCTCTGGAGTAGAAAGATCATAGCGAGAAAGACGACGGTCAATACCAAATTTGATAAGGGGAATCGCCCCGTCCAGAACACCCTTAAAGGCATCTGCGCCGTGTGAGGCTATGAACTCGGCAGGATCGAGTCCCTCCGGCAAGGTCACAGCGCAGAGATCTACGCGAGAAACACCCGCTTCAGGCGTAATAGACGAATCAATGAATTGAAGCGCTCTATCGGCAGCTCGCTGACCAGCTTCATCACCATCAAACAGATAAATGATGCGAGATTTCGCATGATGGGAAAGAAGCCGAATGTGCTGGCGGGTAAGAGAGGTGCCTAAAGTGGCAACAACATTGGTAAACCCAGCTTCGTGAAGGGAGATAACATCAGTGTAACCTTCAACAACAATAGCATCACCAGTACTTGTCATACGGGCCTTAGCCTTGTCAAGAGCAAATAGGACTTCCGATTTATGAAAAATGGGGGTGTCGCCAGTATTGAGATATTTTGGCTCTCCCTGGCCAATAACGCGTCCACCAAAAGCAATGCAATCGCCTCGGACATCGTTGATTGGAAACATCACGCGATTGAAAAAACGGTCGTTGATTCCCCGAGAACCCCTAACCGCAACATTGGCCTCAATCATTTCATTTTCCGAATAGCCCAAAGAACGAAGATGGGTAACCAATTGCCTTCTGCCGGGAGCGTATCCGAGGTTCCAAGATACTGGAACGGAGCCCCCTAAATCACGACCTGAAAGATACGTTCGCGCAGAAGCAGGTCCTTCATCGGATGAGCGCATCAGCAACATATGGTAATAAGAAGCAGTTTCGGAGCAAACCGCCTTCAATCGAGCTTTGAGACTATGGGCCTTGGTGGCTTGAGCCGACTCGGTAAGTTCGATGTTTGCACGGCGAGCCAAAAAACGGACAGCATCAACAAAATCGACATCATCAAGTTTGCGAACATAAGAAATGATGTCGCCACCTTCGCCGCAACCAAAGCAATGCCAGGTCTGAGAAACAGAATCAACCTTGCAAGAAGGCGTTTTCTCCTGATGGAAAGGGCAACAACACCAAAAGTCCTTCCCCCTCTGACGCATTACCGAACGCTCAGCAAAAAGCTCGACCAAATCGTTAGCTTCACGAACCTTACGTATGTCTTCGTCGGAAAAAATGATGCTCCCTCTCTAAGCCGTCTAGTAAAAAACATCGAGCAAGCGCGAACCTGCTCGATGCAAAAGGGTAAATCTGCATCCTAGAGAGGAAGCTTACGACAATACTCGATATTGCCCATAACCGTGCGGATAAGCTCTTCGGTAGAATCAAACTTAATCATCGGACGAAGGAACTCGACAAACTCAACTTCAATGTATTCGCCATAAATATCCTTATTGAAGTCAAGGATATGAACCTCGCATGTTGCATCGGTTTCATCTTTGAACACTGGCGATACGCCCATAGAAACAGCAGCACGATACCTTTCACCATCGACGGTTACATAGGCTGCATACACTCCTTCACCGAGCACTCTGCGCTCGGGTTTGATGTAAAGATTGGCAGTAGAAAAGCCCATATCAGCACCCTCGCCACGTCCAGGACGCACCTTTTCCACGAGCGAAAAACAACGACCGAGAAGTTTTGCCGCCTCGTCCAAGTCATGCTTGCCCAGCAGCTTGCGAATTCGCGTGGCAGTGATAGGAGCCCCATCAGTACTTTTAAGGTTGTGAGCGTCAATATGGGTGCCAACCACAGCTCCCCACTCCCCCAAGTCAGCAACCGAGCCTGATGCACGAGAGCCAAAATGGAAATCAAGCCCAACGTGCAAATGTGCGGGAGCGTGACCATTAAACGTTTCCCTTAAAAAATCTTCAGGCGAAAGACTCGCGAAATCACGGGTAAAAGGAAGCGCCACCACGGCATCAACACCACTATCGCAAAGCATCTGAAGGCGACGTTTATTACTCAGCAGCTTTCTCAATCGATCCGGATGGAATATTTCATCCGGATCGATATCAAAAGTCAGGGCAATAGATTGACCACCGGTTTCCTTTGCAGTGTCCTGCGCACAAGAAAGCAAGTAACGATGACCCCTATGGACGCCATCAAAAACGCCAAAGGCGCAAGAGGAATTCTCGAATAAAGAGTGATCGAATGATTCATCGACTTTATAAAGCTGTGCCACGTTCAACACCTATCGAAAACACGCATCGCGGACGATAGCGATGCTCGGACTCATGATATTCATACAACGCTTTAAGGCGGTTTTGCACTACGATACCCACCACTTCCCCATTTTCAGGAGGCGTTGACGAGGCAAACACGCTGGTGGTGCAGCAGCAAGGATCGAAAACGTCTTGGGAAATAGGTTCATTAAGTGCAATATCATCGCAATTTAACGGAGAGCCATTAGCAACCCGGTCAGCATAATCACGGACAAATGCATAACGTATGCCTAATGCGCGTAGGGGGTCAATGGTGCCGCAATCAGGTGATTGCTCAAGCATCTCCAAAGTAACGCAATCCTCCAGTGCAACCGTACCCGAAATCGTGCGCTCAAGGAAACTTACGTGTGCCGCAGTGCCAAGATCACGACCAAGGTCACGAGCGATAGCGCGCATATACGTTCCCTTCGATACGATCATCTCGACATCCCATTCAGCCACTTGGCGTCCCGTATCGTCGATGGAGTCATTCACCGAAAGAAGCTTAGTATCGTAAATCTCAAATTCGCGTGGCTCAAGGTCGATAATAGTACCTTTACGCGCAGCATCATAAGACTTACGGCCATTCACCTTAATCGCGGAATAGACAGGAGGGATTTGAGTGCCTTTCCCTATCATCTTCGCAACATAAGAACGAGCGTATTCCTCTTCAAATACCTCAAGAGGAATGGGGCATTCCTTAGTTACCGAACCCTCAGCATCATCGGTTTCCGTGCCAATACCAAAACGAACACCCATGCGATAACGCTTACCGTGTCCGACCATATATGCATCAAGGCGGGTTGCAGGCCCGACGCAAACCACGAGAACACCGGAAGCAAGCGGATCAAGCGTGCCAGTATGGCCAACTCGACGTTCACCGAATATCCTACGGCAACGATTGACAACATCATGGGAAGACATACCAACAGGCTTATTGATAGCAACAAGCCTACTTAATCCCGATTCGCCCCTCTTAGCCATTAGCAATCACCACCCGAAAGAGAAAAGCATTGCTTCAACACTTCGGCCGGAACATCATCGAGAGCTGCTTTTAGCGAGCCTTTATAGGTAAAACCAGCGGCAGCCTTATGGCCACCGCCCCCGAAATAGCGTGCAACTTGAGCAACGTCGGTATCGTCATCCTTGGCACGAAGACTGCCTCGAACTTCGCCAGCAACCGTCTGTTTCAAAATCAGGGCAACGCGAACACCGCGGATATTGCGCAAGGTATCAATGAGCGCCTCAGCATCAGCCTTGATAGCGCCGCACGCATCAAAATCATCCTTGCCCAAAAAAGAATAGACAAAAGCGCCTTCGCAAAGAAGTTCCATACGATCCAATACGATGCCTTCAAGCTTCATGCTAGCAAGCGATCTGCTTTGGAAAAACTCACGACTAATCTGGGTAGGGTCAGCACCAGCTTTCATCATTTCCGAAGCGCTGACGAAGGCTTGAGAGTTGGTGTTTTGATATGAGAATCGACCAGTATCGGTAACCAAGCCAGTAAGCGCGCATTGGGCAACCTCGGGAGTTACAGAATCTAGATACTTGCAAACTTCCCAAACAAGCATGCTTGCAGAAGGAGAGTCGGGATCGACATAATTGTATTCCGACATAGACCCTTCAGTAGCATGGTGGTCAATGGTAAAACGAACCGATGCTTTCGACTGAAGCTCAACCGCTAGCCCGATACGCTCTACTGTGGGTACATCAACCGCAATAAATACTGAAATGGGCCCTTGATATTCTGAAGCAACCTCAATCTCCTCGACACCTGGAAGAAACATAAGGTTTGCTTCAATGGGATCAGCTTTTGCCAGGACGCAATGGGCGGTTTTACCCATTGCGCGCAAGGCATGGCATAACGCTAACTGCGAACCTAAGCAATCGCCATCGGGATTGATATGACCGCATATCACAAAATCGTCGAGCGCACTAAGGCGCTCGGCGATTTTGGACAGCGAAGTATTCGTCTGAGGGGTAGGCACTTATTCCTCTTCGTCTGATGAATTCCTTGCAGCATCGCGCGCAAGTGCGCTTGCGATGCGTTCTGCCTCGTCAACACTGGAGTCGAGCATAAAATGAAGCTCTGGAGCCATGCGCCAAGACAGTTTCTTTGCCATAAGGGAACGAATCCTGCCGCCAGCAGCTTCAAACGCAGCAGCAACCTCCAAATAGCGCGACGGTTCTGTCGTGTAATAGACGTTAGCTACGCTACGATCAAAGCTAACCTCACATGACGTAATGGTCACCATGTTTAAACGAGGATCACTAATCTCAAAAAGCAGGATACTTGCAATGACTTCACGAGCCTGCTCATTTACCTTTCGGCTGGAAGAACCTTGCTTCATAGTTATTCGGTCCTTTCGACTTCAACGGTACGGAAGCCTTCGATAGTGTCACCAACCTTGAGGTCCTGGTAACCCTCGATGCCAATACCGCACTCATAGCCACGTGCAACAGTCTTAACGTCGTCTTTGAATCGACGGAGACTACCGATATTGCCTTCGTAGATAACCGTACCATCGCGAACAATGCGCACTTGGTCATCGCGACTAAGCTCGCCTTCGGTGATGTAGCAACCTGCAATCGTGCCGGCCTTAGGCACCTTAAAGGTGTCACGTACCTCTGCGATGCCCGTATCCTTTTCAACGATATCAGGTGAAAGGAGACCAACGCGAGCAGCATTGATATCCTCAATAGCCTGGTAGATAACACGGTACAACCTGATGTCCACCTTTTCGCGCTCGGCGACTTCTCGAGTCTTGCCAGTCGGGCGAACGTTAAAGCCGATGATGATAGCATCCGAAGCAGCGGCAAGCGTAACGTCAGTTTCGGTGATGCCACCGACAGCAGCATGGATGATATTGATCTTAACCTCGGACTGGTCCATCTTCGAGAAAGCATCGCGCAGCGCCTCGATAGAGCCCTGAACGTCAGCCTTAACAACAAGGTTAAGATCGGTGGTCTTGCCTTCCTCAATACGAGAGAACAAGTCATCCAGACTCATATGAGAACGAGCTTCCTGTTTTGCCAAACGAGCGCGCAATGCACGTTCCTCAGCCAAACGGCGAGCATCGCGCTCATCCTCAAACACACGGAATTCGTCACCAGCAGTGGGAACAGAATTCAAACCAAGGATCTCAACCGGATCAGCGGGCTTAGCGGCATCAACATGAGAACCACGAGGATCGATCAGCGCACGAACCTTACCGTAAGAGGTGCCAGCAACAACTACATCGCCAGGATGCAGCGTACCGCGATTGATGAGCATGGTGGCAACAGGGCCTCGACCCTTGTCAAGGTTGGCTTCAATTACAAAACCGGAGGCAGGGGCGTTGGGGTTAGCCTTAAGCTCAAGCACGTCAGCCTGAAGAAGGATGGTCTCAAGAAGGTCGTCAATATGCAAGCGCTTCTTCGCCGAAATATCAACGAACATGTTCTGACCACCCCACTCTTCAGGGATAATGCCGTATTCCGTAAGCTCCTGACGAACACGATCGGGCGTGGCACCAGGCTTATCGATTTTGTTAACCGCAACAACGATCGGAACATCCGCTGCCTTAGCGTGGTTGATAGCTTCAATGGTCTGAGGCATAACGCCGTCATCTGCCGCAACTACCAAAACAATAACGTCGGTTACCTGAGCACCGCGAGCACGCATAGCGGTAAACGCTTCGTGGCCAGGAGTGTCGATAAAGGTGATCTGACGTCCATTGATGTTGACAACAGAAGCACCGATATGCTGAGTAATGCCGCCTGCCTCGCTCTGCGCAACGCCAGTCTGACGGATTGCGTCAAGAAGCGATGTTTTGCCGTGGTCAACGTGGCCCATAACCGTAACGATAGGCGGACGAGGCAAAAGGTCTTCTTCTGAATCGTGATAAACGACAGCAAACTCTTCCTCGGGAGAAACGACGCGAACCTTGCGACCAAGGTCATCCGCAATAAGTTCAACCAAATCGTCGCTCATGGTCTGGGTAAGGGTAAGAGGAGAGCCGAGAAGGAACAAACGCTTGATAACGTCATTCGGGGACGCATCAACAAGCTCGGCGAACTGAGCAACCGTAGAGCCCTGGGGGATCTCAACAACAGAGTCGTCAAGAACCAACGAGGGATCTAAGCCCTTCTCCAATGCTTCCTGCTCTGCACGCTCGCGAGCCTCGGCTTCGCGCTTTTCCTTGCGCTTTTTACGACGACCCTGCCCGTCATGGCTAGCCGCTTCAACGGCAGCACGAGCCTCAGCAAGCACTTTATCACGCTGAAGCTTTTCTGCTTGAACGGCCATCTGGGCATAACGATCTTCAGCAGGAGCTTCGTTGTTGGCATTCTCGAGCTCCGGCACAGAAGGCTCAAAACCCTTCCGATGATTCTTTTTACCCTTGCGATTGTTGTCACGAGAGTTCTTCTTTGCAGCAGCAGCCTCCTGCTTTTGATTCTGCAAACGCTGGCGCTCGTTGTTGATCTGATCAAGCAATGAAGAGAAATTAGAGCCAGTAGAAACTGGTGCAGCCTTAGGCGCTTGCTTCTTGGCAGGCGAAGCCGTTTTAGCATGCTTGCGGTTATTGCGATTGTGAAGCGCTTCCTCGACCGCCTGCTTCTTGGCGACTTCGGCAGCACGTGCTGCGGCTGCAGCACGTTCGCGAGCCTCTGCGGCCTCACGCTCTACGCGTTCGCGCTCACGCTCAATCTGAGACGCAAGGCTCTCAAACGGAGAGGACGAGATCTTACGCTTGGCAGGAGCCTCTTCATCCTTGTGGACCTTAGCTTCGCGGCGGGCACGTTCAGCTTCACGGGCTTCACGTTCCTTCTCAACCGCAGCACGACGCTCGGCCTTTTCCTCAGCCTTGCGCTCTGCTTCTTTTGCCTGCTCGTCAGCAAGCTTCTGAGCCTCTTCGTCCTCGAGCTTGCCCGCACGCTGCTTGATCTCAGGCTCAAGATTCTTACGAACCTTCTGCACATAGGCATCCTGGAGAATGCTGGCATGACTCTTGGCGGGGATCTTCATCTCCGCCAAGCGATCGAGCAGCTCCTTGCTGGTCATATCAAATTCCTTAGCCAATTCATGTACACGCATGCCAGGCATATGGTCTCCTCGTCTACTTATCCTCATTCGAGAGCGCCTCACGCAGCTGCTGGGCGATACGCTCGCAATCTTCTTCTGTCAACTTCGTTCTTAGCGCTGAATCGAGGCGCTTGGTTTTCATGGCCTTATCAAGGCATGCAACGCTGCATACGTATGCGCCGCGACCATTCATACGACCCGTAGGGTCGAATACGACCGCGCCTTCAGGCGTACGAACAACACGAAGTAAATCGCTTTTCGCATTGCATTCCCTGCACACAATACAGGTTCGCTGACGTGTCTTTCCAGCCACGTTTGCCAAGCTACTCCCCTTCCTCCAGATCGGCGTGGATACCACAATAGCGATATCCAGGACGTGCATGATTGCGACAACGAGTACCGTCTTCGGCCTCGAAGGCGCACAAGCCATCCTCGGATTCCTCTTCCAAAGGCTCATCTATAAGTGAGGTATCGGCAACAAGCGGCTCACCGGCAAAGGAAGCAGACTTGATGTCAATATGCCAACCAGTAAGACGAGCTGCAAGGCGAGCATTCTGGCCTTCCTTGCCAATAGCCAACGAAAGCTGATCATCAGGCACGATAACTGTAGCGTAATTGTTCTCATCATCGATGTCGACACGGGTTACGCGGGCAGGCGAAAGAGCATTAGCGACATATATAGCTGGATCTTCGTTCCACTGGATCACATCAACGCGCTCGTTGCGTAATCCTTCAACAACCATGCGCACACGAGACCCCTTTGGTCCCACGCATGCACCTACCGGATCAAGGTTGGGCTCGCGTGAAGCGACAGCAACCTTTGAACGTTCGCCGGGCTCGCGAGCAATAGACTTGATTTCAACCAAGCCATCATAGATCTCGGGCACTTCGATCTCGAAAAGGCGACGTATCAAGTCAGGATGCGTACGGGAAACAACAATCGAGGGGCGAGTATGCTCACCGCGCATTTTAGGCAAGTCAGAACTAGGATCGCGGACCTCAACGATCAAAGTCTTAAGTCGCTGGTTATGACGGTAGTGCTCGTTACGGGGACGTTCGTTGCGCTCGTCAGGATTTCGCTTCAAATCATAATGAGGAAGCTCGGCTTCAACGCCATCGCGGATCTTGATGATGGTGAAATCAGGGGTTCCCTGAAGAACGGTACCCGTAACCAGATCGCCAACGCGACTAGAGAATTCCTCATAGATAGACTGGCGGCCCGCATCACGCACGATGGAACCGATAACATTCTTAGCGTTAAGCGCCGCAATTCGACTTACGTCATCAGGCGTTACGTCACGCTCTTCAAACTCGGTATATTCGCCGGTTTCCTCATCAGGTTCACCAACGGGTACAAGCTCGTATACATAAATCTTGCCCGTGTTTCGGTCGATAGTAACACGAGCATCATATTCGAGATCAAGAATATGTTGATAACTCTTAGCCAGGGAAGCTTCCAGGCGCTCGATGAGGTAAAACTCATCGATCTTGCGCTCATGAGCCAACGCCTGCAGAGCTTCAATCAATTCAGATGCTGCCATGGTAAAAAATCCTTTCTACCCGCTGAAATCTATAGTACCGATAATGTGCGCCTTCTTAATATGCGCATAAGGCAATGCTTCCTGGATGCCATCGACTTCGACAAGAACGTCTTCGTCGCGCATACCACAAAGCTTGCCGGTCCACTTTGCCCTGCCCTGGTACGGCTCAGTAAGTGTTAGCTGCACCTTTTCACCAGCAAAGCGCTGAAAATGCTCAGGAGTACGAAGAGGACGATCTATGCCAGGAGAGGATACCTCAAGCGTGTAAGCACCCGGAAACGGATCGAGTTCGTCCATCAATTCGTTAACCCATTTTTGCGAGGCGGCAAGCTCATCAAAGCCGATTCCGCCATCGCAATCCAAGTAAACACGAATTGTGGGAGCTTTGCGGGAACCGACTACCTCAACGGTGACGATTTCAACATTATGGGCGGCAGCCAAAGGCTCCAATGCCTCAAGCAACTTACGCTCTTTTGCACTTAGCACGTAGTCCCTCCTTCAAAACCCCGAACAAACAAAAGAAGCGGGTAAAAACCCACTTCCTCCAACATCGAAAGCAATCATGTTTTCACATGCGTACATTTTTATATCATAAACTGATCACCAATGCCACCCCCTTTGCTGTTTAAGGGAGTGGCATTTGAATAAAGCTTGCAATCAACACTATTTCGAAGGATCGGCTTCAGGATAAAGTTTATCGAATGCCGCTTCAGAAACCGAATTGCCTCCCTTTAAATCGGTTTTGAGCGGAGCCAGGATCTCAGAATCGTGTTTCTTGGGGTTATCAAAACTCAAGCTAACTTCCCAGCATTGCGAAATCACACTTAACCTATCAAGAAGGTAGCCATATAACTCATCAACCTTCTGATATTTACCATAGAGCTCACTATCTTGGCTAATTTGAGCTTTTTCCCTTGAGGACGAAAGCTCAGAACGCTCCTGGGCGATTTCATCGATTAAAGAAACGCATTTATCGGCATAGCTACCACGCGTTTCACTGCTTGAGACTCGATAATATCCCTCCAGATCATTCACGGCTCCATCAACTTCAGTTCGCAAGGAAACAAGATCTGCATAGGCATACGATAGATCGGACGAGAAGTCCCCTTCCGAATACGACTGTTCAGTTGACGAGGCTGCATCCTGGTCATTTTGCGCTATAGTCGCATCATTTTTTACCCCAGGTGAATCAAAAGCCTGGATAGCGGATTGGATTTCGGAGCGAAAGACCAATACGCAAGCTAGAACCGCAATAAGCAAAACGCCAATAGCAATTTGTCTTATCGGAAAGCGTCGACGCTTTTGAGCTTGACGGTATGCTTTCGGCTCACGATCAACATCCGCAACAACTTGTCCAGTATCAGCGACAATACGCTGCATCGGCTTAGTGATAAAAGGATCCTCATCACCAATGGTTGGTATTGCTTTTAGATCCTTTGCCGACTTAGTCACCTTTGAGGGGTCAACCTCATCAGAAGGATCAAGCGGATTGCCAAAATAATCTTGGTAGGAGCGCTCAGAAACCAAAGGCAGCTTAGACGTCTGCGAAGGCGACACCGCATCGGTGTATACAATTATCTCTTCAGCGGCAGCTATTCGAGCTTTCATGTCATTGACAAGCGAGCCGCAGTGAGGACACTGCAGCTCGCCATCGTCAATCTTTGTCCCGCAATCGAGGCAATACAAATTATTGTGCCTTTTCCTGCTTATGGGAGATCAAGCGGTTGAGCGCATTGATATATGCCTTAGCAGAAGAAACAATGATATCGCCATCTGCTCCACGACCAGTGAACACCTCACCGTCTGCAGCGGTAACGCGAATAGTTACCTCGCCCAAAGCATCGATTCCACGCGTAACGCTCTGGACCGCAAACTCGGAAAGCTCGTTTTCGATATCGACAATCTGGTTAACAGCCTGGTACAAAGCGTCAACAGGACCGGTACCGATCGAACATGCAACAAACTCGCGGCCTTCAGGGTCGGCAAGAGTAACGGTTGCCGTCGGGGTAAGGGGCTTGCCACATGAAATCTGAACCGATTTCAGGGTATAGTGAGCAACCTGGTTGCGGCCATGCTCGCCCAAAAGCGACTCAAGATCCTCGTCGTATACTTCTTTTTTCTTGTCGGCAAGATCGAGGAATGCGTTATAGAGATCCTCGAAAGCCTGTCCCTCAATGTGATAGCCCAAAGCCTCAACACGATGACGAAGAGCAGCGCGACCAGAACGAGCTGAAAGAATAATAGAGCTCTGACCCGCTCCAACTTCACGGGGATCAATGATCTCATAGGTGTCACGAGCCTTAATAACGCCATCCTGGTGAATACCGGAAGAATGGGCAAAGGCATTGGCACCAACAATAGCCTTATTGGGCTGAACGATAAAGCCAGTGATGGAGGAAACAAGTCGAGATGCACGAACAAACTCACGAGTGTTGATGTCGGTGTGAGCGTTGAGCTCCTTACCGTGCATCTTAATACCCATAACCACTTCTTCCATGGCGGTATTACCAGCACGTTCACCAAGGCCATTGATGGTGCACTCAATCTGACCTGCACCGTTTTCAACGCCCGCAAGAGAAAGTGCAGTAGCCATGCCAAGGTCGTTGTGGCAGTGAACGGAAAGCGTTGCCTTATCCATGTTGGAGACATGCTCCATCAGGTATTTGATGCGACGACCGAACTCATCAGGCAAAGAGTATCCCGTAGTATCAGGAATATTGATAACAGTTGCACCAGCGGAGATAGCGGCCTCAACCACTTTAGCGAGGAACTCATAATCGGCGCGACCCGCATCTTCAGCATAGAACTCAACATCGTTAACGTATTTCTTGGCGTATTTAACAGCAGCCGTAGTGCGTTCGAGAATTTTTTCGGGAGTGGTACGAAGCTTGTCATAAATATGGCTATGAGAAACGCCAATACCAGTATGGATGCGAGGACGCTTGCACTCGGCTAATGCTCGAGCGGCCGAGTCAATGTCCTTTTCGACTGCGCGGGAAAGAGCACAGACAACAGCGCGATCCCCTACCTCTGCCGCAATCTGCTGAACCGACTTGAAGTCGCCAGGGGAAGACACAGGAAAGCCCGCTTCAATGACATCGACATTAAGACGCAGTAGCTGACGCGTAATAACCAGTTTCTCCTCGGAGTTCATGGAGGCGCCCGGCGACTGCTCACCGTCGCGCAAGGTTGTGTCGAAGATAGCGATCTTGCGAGTCATCTTGCGATCCTTTCTTATGTCTGTATTACTAACGATAGAACTATAGCGCATTTTTCGGTAAACGGTGCCGATCAACACGCATATCAGAGCATGTTACCAATAAGAAACATTGTCGATGCCCTATCATTTCCCACTCATACGCAGCATTCCCAAAACGCAAAGGAGCCCCTACCTATTGGCAGGGGCTCCTTCTCTATGACTTAGCAGCGTGTGAGAGGTGTTGAGTTTCCCTTACAGGAGAGGTTAAACCGCCGCTTCGTCTTTTTCACCAGTGCGAACACGAACTACACTGTCGATCGAAGAAATGAAGATCTTGCCATCTCCAACTTCTCCAGTACGTGCAACGTTCACGATCACATCGACGATTTCATCAACGCGAGAATCTTCAACGATGATCTCGAACTTGACCTTCGGGATCATATTCAGAAAGACCTCGCTGCCACGGAAGTACTCTTTCCAACCGTGCTGGTTTCCGCAACCGTGAACCTGATAGATGGTCATACCGGAAATTTTTGCCTGAAAGAGCGCTTCCTTCAAAGGCTCGAGCTTTTCAGGACGAACAACTGCTGCAATACGCTTCATTGGTCAAACACTTCCCTTCTATTAATCCAAGCCAATAAAGGCGGGGTATGCGGATTCGCTGTGAGCCGTCATGTCCATACCTGCTGCTTCCTCTTCCTTGGTTACGCGAAGACCACCAAAGATTGCCTTCACAATAAGGCCGATGATGAGGGAGCCAACGGCAACGAACACGATGGTGACCAAGATGCCCAAGCACTGTGCTCCAAGAAGCGTAGGATCGCCAGTGTAAATAAGGCCGCCAAAATCAGTCCAAGACAACTCAGGAACACAGAAGATGCCAGTAAGAATGCCGCCTACAATGCCGCCTACGCAATGGCAACCGAACGCGTCAAGGGCATCGTCGTAGCCAATCTTAGCCTTGCAGAAGGAGATTGCGAAGTAACATACGGGGGATACGATAAGACCCATGACGATAGATGCCCAAGGCTCAACAAAACCAGCTGCAGGGGTGATAACAACCAGACCCGCAACAAGACCCGTCGCAGCACCAACGAGAGTGGGCTTACCGGTCTTGATCGTCTCAACGATCATCCAGGAAATCATTGCGGTGCCAGAGGCGACGAAAGTGTTAAGCAAGGCCAAGGAAGCAGTGCCATCAGCAGCAAAAGCAGAACCGCCGTTGAAGCCGAACCACCCGAACCAAAGCAAGGTTGCGCCCAGAACTACAAAGGGAACGTTGTGGGGGCGATGGTTAACCGCACCGAAGATACGACGCTTTCCAAGAAGAAGGCAAAGAACCAGACCGGTAAGACCAGAGCTGATATGAACAACATCGCCACCAGCAAAGTCGAGTGCACCAATCTGGTCGCCAATAAAGCTACCATCGCCGCCCCATACCATATGAGCAAGAGGGGCGTAGATCAGAAGGATCCAGATGGTAATAAAGGTTACAAACGCGCCAAACTTCATACGCCCAGCAAGAGAGCCGCCAACAATAGCAGCAGTAATGCAGGCAAATGCGGCCTGGAACGCAATGTCAACGATTGCAGGATAGGTCGAATCGCCGGGATCGACTGCCTCAGCAAGCATGTCAGTCACAGCGCCCATACATCCCAGTTGGTCAAAACCACCGAAAAAGGGATTAGACCCATCGCCACCGTAGGCCAAGCTCCATCCGGCCAAGATCCAAACGATTGCCACCACCCCGATAATCACGAACGACATGAACATGGTGTTGACGACGTTTTTACGACGCGCAAGTCCGCCGTAAAAAAATGCAACGCCTGGAGTCATAAGAAAGACCAGCATTGCGCTTACCAGCATGAATGCGGTTGCTCCTGTGTCAAGCATTGTGCATACCTCCTAAACTTGTTACTAACGAGCACATTTTCGACAAGACGATCTTTGCACTCGTAACACGTTCAAAAGACGTTATATGCATTTGTTAACGATGACGGAAAAGCCTCGTAACACCGAAGAATCATGAGTGTTACCTCAATGAAACAAACCGCGATTTATTGGTCGCATTGGCCCAAATAGCATCCACTGTCACAACGATTGGACCTTGATTGTCAACAAAAACGGCCCCTGGATGTACATCCAGGGGCCGACTTAGACAAGGAACAACTAACCCATAATCTTCTTAAAGAGGCCTACCACTTCCTCATGGCTCGCATCGCGAGGGTTACCTGGGAAGCAAGCATCGGACATCGCATCGGATGCAAGCTGATCAAGATCTGCTTCAGTGAGGCCATCGCAAACTGTAGGAATACCGACATCGAACGAAAGTTTACGTACCGCTTCAATAGCAGCATCAGCTGCTGATTCGCTATCCATCCCTTTAGTATCGACCCCCATCGCAACGGCAACATCTGCCAAACGATTAGCAACTACTGGCTTATTGAATTCCATGGCGATAGGTAAAAGCATCGCGCAAGCGACCCCATGGGGCGTGTCATAGTGAGCGGAAAGCGTATGAGCCATAGCGTGATCGATTCCCAAACCAACATTAGAAAAGCCCATACCTGCAATATATTGTCCCAGAGCCATGCCTTCTCGCCCAGAGCCGGGTTTTCCCGATTTCGCTTCTTTGACCGAATCTCGTAAATTCTTCGAAATCAACTCGATAGCCTTCAGGTGAAACATGTCAGAAAGCTCCCAAGCCCCTTTAGTGGTATAGCCTTCAATGGCGTGGGTAAGCGCATCCATGCCAGTAGCAGCGGTTAGGCCAGCTGGCATGGATGCCATCATATCGGGATCGACAATAGCAACATCAGGAATATCGTTCACATCAACGCAAACAAATTTACGAACCTTATCTGGATCAGTAACAACATAGTTGATAGTAACTTCGGCTGCAGTGCCAGCGGTGGTAGGAACCGCAATCGTAAATGCTGCATGCTTCTTGGTTTCAGCTACCCCCTCAAGGGAAACCACGTCTTCAAACTCTGGATTTTCGACAATTACTCCAATGCCTTTAGCGGTATCCATAGAAGAGCCTCCGCCAATGGCCACGATCATATCGGCTCCAGACGCCTTAAAAGCAGCAACACCATCTTTGACGTTTTGAATAGTTGGATTTGGCTTTATACGGTCATACAACGACCAGGCAATCCCTTCAGCATCAAGCTCATCGGTGACTTTAGCGGTAACACCAAAGCCGACCAGATCAGGATCCGAGCAAACGAGTGCTTTTTTGTAACCACGACGCTTGATTTCGCCAGGTATTTCCTTGATTGCACCAGCACCATGGTAGGAAATGTTATTAAGAACAAATCGATTAACTGCCATCATGTACCCCTCTCAACGTGTTTTCCATCACAGTTCAGTGTATATCTATTCCATGCCCAAGTGAACATGTTCAGAACGATAAGACCACATCAGAAGGCACAAACCTATAGCGAAAGCAAGAAAATCAAACGAGAAGATACTTTCGTACAATCCAGCTTTCATATCAGTAAAATGAAATCATTGGAATTTAACCTACTAGGAGGTAAGCAATGGCATACGCACAAGAGCGTTACCTGGGACTCCTTTCGCAACTATTCACAACTCCAGAGGAAACGGCCATGGAAATCATTGCCGAACGTGAAGAGCTGGGATTCCCTAAACCAACAGAGCTATTTATTTCCGACGTCCATGGAGAATACGAAGAGTTTTCTCACATACTCCGGAATGGCTGCGGCTCTATCCGCAAGCACATTGATGCGCTATTCAGTGATTCCCTCGATGTAGATGGACGCAGCGCCCTTGCAACCTTGGTTTATTACCCTGAAGAATCCATCGAACAACTGAATGACAACGATTTCCGGAACACCTTTAGCAATCTTGTCTCCCTATGTGCTAGCTTTGCGAAGCTCCATCCCTCAGAAACAATTTTTGATGTATGCCCAAAACCATTTGGCCCCATTGTCGAAAAAATTTTGTCCGCAGAGCACAGCGCTAGTCGCAAGGCTTTGCTTCTTGACGCCGCATTCGATACGGCAACCGAACACGATTTAGCCTGGGCATTGTGCATCACAATTCAGGGGCTGGCGACAAGCCAAGTCCACATCGTGGGAGATGTTTACGACCGCGGCCCCAATCCCGACTTGATCATGGACGAGATCGAAGCACATCCCGAAATAGATATCCAATGGGGCAACCATGACGTAGTGTGGATGGGCGCTGCGCTTGGACAACGAGGATGCATTGCTCACGTAGTACGCAACTGCGCTCGCTACGGCAATTTATCTATTTTGAGCGATGCCTACGGAATCAATATCCTGCCCTTAGCAAATTTTGCTTCCAAGGCTTACAAAGACGACCCCTGTGTGGCATTCAAACTCAAAGGCGATCCCGGATTAAGCGCCGAGGAATACGATCTAAACGTAAAGATTCAAAAAGCAATGGCAATCCTGCAGTTCAAGGTCGAAGCCAAGCTTATTGACGACAATCCATCGTTCGAGCTCGAAGATCGAAAATTGCTGCACAAGATCAATCGGGAAACGAACACCATTGCCGTCGATGGCGTGGAATATAAACTCACCGACACGGTCTTCCCGACTGTGGATTGGGATAATCCATACCAACTCACAGATGAAGAAGAAGCTGTCATGCAGAGCCTTGAAGATGCTTTCATAAAATGCGAAAAACTTCAGCGTCACATCGCTTTGTTCCTTGAACGAGGCAGCCTTTACAAAATCCAGAACAACACGCTGATGTTCCACGCATGCGTCCCCCTGAACGCAGATGGAAGCCTAAGGGAAACCAATCTCTACGGAGAAAAATTGAAAGGGCGGGAGTTGTTTGACGCGGTAGACCACTACGTCCGCGCCGCTTTTTCCGACCCGGATCCAGCAGCCCAAAAGAAAGGGGCCGACCTACTGTGGTATTTATGGCTAGGTGTCGGTTCGCCGTTATTTGCAAAAAGCAAAATGGCAACATTTGAGCTTTACCTAATTGCCGAAAAAGAAGCGCGCAAAGAAGTGAAGAATCCCTTCTACCAGCTTTACGAGAACGAAAATGTCGTAGATGGCATCTTCGAAGATTTTGGCATGAATCCAGCCAACGCCCGCATCGTTTGCGGACATGTCCCCGTTAAGGTCAAAGACGGAGAAGATCCCGTTAAATGTGGCGGCAAAGTTGTAGTCATCGACGGAGGCATGTCAGCTGCCTACCAGAAAACTACTGGTATTGCGGGGTTCACGCTCGTTTCCGACGCGCAGGGTATATCGCTCGCTACGCATGAGCCATTTGTGGGCACAGACATCGCAATTGAACAGCATATCGACCTCAAAAGCAGCATACGCCCCATAACCAAACACGATCACCAAGTTCTTGTATCGCAGACCGATGAAGGAGCTGATCTCGAAGAGCGAATCAGCGATCTCGAACAGTTACTTACGATCCAACGAACCTTATAGTCCACTATCCATCACGAAATACGAAAGAAGTACCTATGGAGCGAATAGCCAGTTTTTCCGTTGATCACAATGTCCTTGAACCAGGCATATACGTATCCCGCAGTGATGCCGACGAGGCAACAGGGTGCATCACCACTACCTTCGATCTGCGTATGACCGCCCCAAATCGTGAGCCGGTAATGGACACGGCAGCCGTACACGCACTCGAGCATCTTGGTGCTACCTTCCTTCGGAATGATACCGAATGGAAAGATCGCGTCATCTATTTTGGACCCATGGGCTGCCGTACGGGGTTTTACCTAGTCGTATTTGGCGCCTATGAGTCAAACGATGTTGCTAACTTAGTAACACGATTGTTTGAGTTTGCGCGTGACTTCAAGGGCGAGATCCCAGGAGCCAAACCCGAAGAATGCGGCAACTACCATGACTCAGATCTCGCGCAAGCCCAATGGTGGGCAAAGCGATACGTAACAAAGACGCTTTCGAACCTTGATGAAGCACACACCCACTACCCCGCCCTCCTGAATTAGGAGCTCATTATGGCAAATACATCCCCATACAAACGCATTGGCGTTATCGGAGCAATGCAAGTTGAAATAGACCTGCTCATCCAAACGATGAAACGTCAGGGTGCAGTTTCGATGAACACAATTGCGGGCAGAAACTTTTACGAGGGAAACCTCAACGGAACTCCCGTTGTCGTGGTCCAATGCGGTGTTGGCATGGTAAATGCCGCATTATGCGCCCAAGTACTTATTACCTCTTTCTCCGCCGATGTTGTTATCAATACCGGCATCGCAGGATCACTTGACCCTAACATTAATATTGGCGATGTAGTGCTTTCAACCGACTCAGTAAATCACATCATGGATGTTCAGAACTTGGGATACGAGCCAGGACAAACCCCAGGAATAGAAGTTGCAGCTTACCCTGCCTCGGAAACACTACGCAATGCTGCAAAATCCGCAGCGTTGAGGCTAGATCTTACCGCCCACGAAGGCCGTGTTGCATCAGGTGACAGATTCGTGCGCGAGGGAAAAGAAAAAGAACGGATCAAAACAGTATTTGGGGCAAGCTGCTGCGAAATGGAAGGCGCAGCGATTGCTCAAACCTGTTACCTGAGCGCGGTACCTTATTTAATAGTGCGTGCGATCTCGGACAAAGCTGACGGTTCGGCAAGTGTCGACTACCCTACGTTCGAAGCTAAAGCAGCTCACGATTGCGCCGCACTTACCATAGAAATGATGCATTGTCTCGAATAGCCCTCCTGCTCGTGACCCAGCACTGCAAGCCCCATAGGCCCGATGGCCTATGGGGCTTGTTTTATTCTGCAAGTTCAACGACAAGAGCAGCTCATATCCATAGAGCCTCGATGCTGCTCATTCGATTATCGCCACTCTTTAGAAGCTTATACCGAGAAAAGCTTAGTGCACAGTTTTCGTATCGAATTCGTACCGAGCAGGCACACGACGCAAAATATGAATACTCCCATAAATGCAAAAAGAGGAGCTCCCCCTAGAGCTCCTCTTTTTTAAAGCATGGATACGTTCGAAACGATCTAGCTTATCAACTAGTCGTCGAGCAGACCCTTGGTGATGTCCTCGAGCGTACGGCCGCGAGTCTCAACACCGAATACAGCCAGCCAGATTGCCATGAAGATGCACAGACATGCATTGATAGCAAATACGCCCATCGTACCAACCGAAGTGGTAATCAGGTAAGCAATCCACATCGGGCTAAAGATGGAGCCAAGGCGACCGAAGGCGTTAGCAACACCAGCGCCGCGGATACGGCAAGCCGTCGGGAAAGGCTCGGACAGGTAGATAGCTGCGGTGGTAACGGAGTTGGTGAAGGTGCAGACGCAGAGGAGGAAGCCAACGAACATGATGAGTGCCACATTGTCGGTAGGCAAAGAAGCCCAAATAGGACCGATGATAGCAATGAGCACGTAAGTGGTGCAGAGGATAACCTTACGATTTACCTTCTCAACATAGAAAGTCAGAAGACCTACACCAACAGGAATGCCCAACTGCATTACAACGGTAAGAGTGGTAGACATATGCGGGTCAAAGCCATTCTTGGTCAAAATGGTAGGAGTCCAAGAAATAACGGTATATACCAGCACGTTCATCGTGAAGCAAAGGAACATAGCCGTAAGCGTACGGGTGATCATCTTCTTCTTGAAGAGGAAAGCCCAGGGAAGCTCCTTAACAACCTCTGCTTGTTCACGCTTGTGGATCTCTTCCTCAGGTACGGCAGGTACGTTTACGCCCTTGGCGGAAGTCTTTTCCTCAAGGTGGGAAACGATCTTGTCAGCCTCAGCATTGTGGCCCTTCATAGCAAGCCAACGAGGAGACTCCTCAAGGAATACGAAGCAGAGAACTACAACAACGAGGCCGATGCAGCCGCAGATAACGAACACGGGACGCCAGCCAAGCATGGGCAGAACAACCATGTTCATAGCGGAAGCAACGAGGGTACCGCAGTTAGCGATCAGGCCAACGTAGGACTGGTACTTACCGCGCTTCGTGGGAGGAGTGAACTCGGTGAGGGCGGAGTAGCCTGCGGGGAACGCAGCGCCAAGGCCCAGACCCATGAAGAAGCGGCAGCCGGTCAGGAACGTTGCGTCAGGAGCGCCTGCAGCAACGAAGCAGAACACGGTGAAGATAGAACCGCAGATGAGAACTGCCTTCTTGCGGCCGATGCCGTCAGAGAGGGCACCTGCCATAAGGCCACCAAAGAGATAGCCAACCATGGTAATGGAGTTGAAGAAGGCGAACTGCTCGAGGGTCATCCAGCCCTCGGACTGAAGAACGTTACCGATAGGACCGCCTACTGCCATGTCAACGGAGTCGCAGAACGTAATGCCAGCGAGCAGCCACAGAATCTTCTTGTGGAAGCCGGTGATGGGCATACGGTCCAAACGAGCTGCGATGCCATGGTAAGAAGAATTCAAAGCATCAGAAGCCATTGAAACCTTCCTTTCGCATCGAGGATTCCTTTTGAATCCATGGGGGATAATGCGCCTCGGAAAGTCAAGACAGGGGTTACCGGTCAACCGGTGAGTTGGCTTGGGGAGGCCTGCGCTATAAGCGCATTGCTTCAAGACTAGGTATGTCCTGAAACCTGGACACCTTGCGCCGGCGCTGCTATTGATGTGGAGAGGTAGCACTCACACAAAGTGACCGTCATTTATTATTAGATTTGGCTAAATCAATGTCAAACTATTTGAACCACATTTGTTGCGAATCATATAGAGTGTTCCGATCATACCTATAGGCCCATCCTATAGGTATGATACCTGCTTACAGCAATGCTCTTGTCAAGTAGTTATTTTGCATCTCCAAGGAAAAAGATGTTGAACGCGTCTATTGAGGGTTATTTCAAATCCGGACTACCGTTCATCGTCAATTTGAGCAAAAATCAGCGATGTTCGTCACGAATCACCAATCCAACAAATCTCATGTATTTAAATTAGGTATAGATCCGATACTCGTTCTGAACATGTTTTGCATGATTGTCTCTTGACTTCAGTTTCTATTCGTGATTCAGAAAATTGCTCAAATGAAAACCATTCGCAAATAGCTGCATTTTCGTAATCGCACCCTATAGGTAAAGGGACGGATAACCAATCAATAGATTTAGGAGAATCAAATTCCATTCAAAAGTTATCTAAAACTTGACGATTCGCTCCTGCTAACCGATCTCGATACTTTCTATTTCCCTGCAACGTATAGAGCTACTTCCCCGTCAAAAAACATTCATTAATAGATATTGAAGAATGAGCTTTCAACCCATAAGCGGATTCATCACTATGGGGTATCATTTAAAGGAAATAGAACATAGAGGCACATAGAGGAAAGGTATCACTAAGCATGAAGATCGGGTTCGACAACGCCAAATACATAGCCCTGCAGGCTGAGCACATTAAAGAGCGCATAGGCCAGTTTGGCGGCAAACTGTATTTGGAGTTCGGCGGCAAGCTTTTTGATGACTATCACGCCTCACGCGTCCTGCCTGGTTTTGAGCCCGATAGCAAGATTCGTATGCTCAAAAGCCTGTCTGAAGACGTTGAGGTAGTTATCACCATCAACGCTAACCACATCGAATCAGACAAAGTTCGCGGTGACCTCGGCATTACCTACGATGAAGATGTTCTTCGTCTGATGGATGTCTTTACGGGCATGGGCATTTATGTTGGCAGCGTAGTTATCACCCATTATGCCGGACAGCCAAAGGCTGAAGCGTTCCGTTGCCGCCTCGATTCGTTGGGCGTAACAAGTTACCTGCATTACCCCATTGCCGGATACCCCCACGATATTGACCATATTGTGAGCGACGAGGGCTATGGCAAGAACGAATACCTTGAAACCAGCCGGCCATTGGTGGTGGTTACCGCGCCTGGCCCTGGCTCCGGGAAGATGGCCACATGCCTTTCTCAGCTGTACCATGAAAACAAACGCGGTATTAAGGCGGGCTATGCTAAGTATGAAACATTCCCGATTTGGAATCTCCCGCTTTCCCATCCCGTAAACGTCGCCTACGAGGCCGCTACTGCCGACCTCGACGACGACAATATCATCGACCCATTCCACCTAGATGCCTATGGTGAGACAACAGTCAACTACAACCGAGACGTCGAGATTTTCCCCGTTTTGAAAGCAATGCTCGAGCGGATCCAGGGAGTCAGCCCTTACAACTCTCCTACCGACATGGGCGTTAATATGGCGGGCTTTGCCATTGTTGATGACGACGCATGCCGAGATGCATCGTGTCGCGAGATCGCCCGTCGCTACTTCCATTCCGCAGAGGATTGCAAGCGAAGCGGCACCGGGGAACAAGAGCTTCACAAGATCGAGCTGCTAATGAGCCGCGTGGGCATCTCCGCTGATGTACTACCCGCGCGTAAAGCCTGCTTGGATAAAGAAGAGGCAACAGGGGGTCCCTCTGGTGCCATGGAGCTGCCTAACGGCACAGTCGTTACCGGCAAGACAGGCAACCTCATGGGCTGCGCATCTTCTCTGCTCATGAACGCGTTAAAAGCACTGGCGGGCGTCGATGACGATTTGCTCGTAATTGACGATGAGGTTATCACTCCCATCTGCCACTTGAAGACCGAGCACTTAAAGAGCACCAACCCACGCCTGCATTCCGACGAAACCTTGCTGGCGCTGGCGGTTAGCTCCCGCAGCAATGCCATAGCCGCACAACTCATGGATCAGATAGACAAGCTCAAGGGATGCGATGCTCATTTCTCGGTTATCATTTCGCCGACCGACGAAAACCTATATCGGACGTTGGGTGTCAACGTTTCATGCGAGCCCAAATTCGAGCAACGTCGCTTTTACCATAAGTAACCTACACAGCAAGCCGCGTTCTACCTACGCGGCTTTTTTGTAACCAAAGTCACAGCGCAACACATGAACGGGGGGAGCGAAATGGGAAGCAAAAAACGATCATCCTGGTCAAAACAGAAAGCTGAATTCAATGCAAGCTTAGGAGGCATGGATAGCCTGTTTGCCAACGAGGGAAAGCGCCAGCAGAAAAACCGCGCTGAGAAAGAAGCGGCCTTGCGCAGGAAGACCTGTGAGTCGAAGAATCGTTACACTAGCAAATCGGAAGCAGAAAGCGCAATCTCAGCATGCGCAAGCTACGGCACTACTGGCTTGCACTCATATCGCTGCCCTTATTGCAACGGCTGGCACCTTACCTCTAAGCCGGAGCGAGAATAGCAACTCAAGCGTTATACTCGTTAAGCCAAAAGACCCGAGAATCTATTAAGGAACCGAGCGTTAATGCAGGAAGAAGCATCCAACCATAAAGCTTCGCACCTTAGTGCTGCTCTTCGCGCACCCCGCGCTCTTGCCCCATTAGTTCTGCTTATGGGATTCCTTGGAGCATCGCTTCGCTATCTGCTTGAATTAGCTCTTCCCCCGCAAGGAGGATTCCCCTATGCGACTCTCATCGTGAATATCTTCGGGTGTTTTACCTTGGAAATCATCAATCAATACGTAGGGCGCAGACTTCATCTTCCAGGTCCTCTGGTGAAATCTTTGGGAATAGGCCTCGTTGGCGCCTTTACCACCCTCTCCGCCTTCTCAACTGAATGCCTGGGTTTTTTCCGCAACGGAGAGGTTGAACTTGCAGCAGCATACATTGCTATAACGATTATCGTCACCTTCATCGCATCGCTATGTGGGAAAGTCGTATCAAACTACCTGGCGCTGCATCGCTTACGCCGCATCCGCAGAAAACGAGCTGAAGAACGTTTAGTAAATAGATCAACAGTAAATAGAGGCAACAAATTATGAGCGTATCCGCATTTCTCGCAGTAGGCATTGGCGGAGCATTTGGTGCACTATGCCGAAGTAAGGCAACGTCACTTCTGAAGCCTCGCTTTCCCGGGCAATTCCCATTGCCCACCCTATTCATTAATCTTGTTTCCTGCACCTTGGCAGGAGCGTTAATGGCAATTCAAATGCAGCTTGATAGCATTGTGTATCTCGCACTCACAATGGGATTCTTGGGAGGCTTTTCGACTCTTTCAACTATGAATTTCGAAGCAGTTGAACTTGTTTCGCAGCGACAATACGCAGAAGGCCTTGGATACCTTGCTGCGACTTACGCTAGCACCATCGGAGCAGCCGCACTGGGCTTCTTCTTAGCTACACTTCTTGCCTCATAATTGAAGGGCGCATAAACACCCTTCAATTACCGATTGCAAAATGGTTCTAGGCTAGTCTACCGAAACCAACGAATATACTTCCGCAGTAGAGCTTTGAGCAAGAGCTTCACGGGGATTCAAGAAGGCGAGCTCCAGCAAGAAAGCAAAGCCCTCAACCTTGGCACCTGCTTTCGCTATCAAACGAGCCTGAGCAGCAGCGGTTCCGCCCGTGGCAACGAGATCATCTACCACAAGCACGATATCGTTTTCATCGATAGCATCAAGATGCATTTCGAGTGAATCAAAGCCATATTCGAGCTCATAGCTTTCCGAACGGGTTTCACGAGGAAGCTTACCCGGCTTGCGAGCAGGAACGAATCCTGCATGCAATCGGTAGGCAACAGGGGCGCCTATCATAAACCCACGCGCTTCAGCACCAACCACTTTTGTGATGCCCCTGCCCTCAAAGTGCTCAGCGATAGCATCGATGGCAGCCGCGAACCCCTCTGCATCTTTGAACAGCGTTGTCACATCTTTAAATATCACGCCTGGCTTTGGGTAATCAGGAATATCGGTAATATAGCTCTCGAAATCGAATGCGGGCATATAGGCTCCTTGGCATAGGGTGCACGACACTATGTAGTGTACCTTCCAAAACGAGACGAAGACAATTGGGCAAGCTTGGATCCTCTATCTTAAAGGAATAATGTCGTAGTCATTCCTCAACATGCCCTTGCTCGTAAAGTACGTTGCAAATGCCATAGTCTGAGTGATAAGGGACCTTCTCCCAAATATCGATCTGGCCTCCCAAGGCGTTCGGCGATCTCCTAAAGTCGACTGATAAGACAGCTCACCTAGGTCGCATTCCCCCGATTGACATAAAGCTAAGAAACTATCGGTTTGACGCCTGTAATGATCAATTATCTGATCGCAGCGCGTGGAAAGGTCACATCCCTCTTTTCCATGTCCAGTTAAGACCAATGAGGCAGACAGCTTCCCCAGACGCTCAGTCTGTTGAAGCAACAAAGACAACTGATCTGCTTTTGTTTCAACCATGATAGGAGGATAACCAGTGCAAAGAACCTGGTCGCCACCTACCAACAGCTTCTTTTCTGCATCGTACAGGCAGAGATGATGCAGGTCATGCCCAGGCGTCTGAAGAACGTGCAAATTGTAGCCACCGACCGATAGCACCTCCCCTTCAAATAGACGAGTAATAGGGGGATTAACGGTTCCCGAGCGTGTCATAGGTTCCCAGTACGAAGCATCGTATGTATCGCCAACACGGTGCACCTCGCTAGTTCGGCGCTCAAGCGCTCCGATCTCAGCGGCGCACATAACAGGGACCCCGCGCTCGGCGTAATTGTCAATGCCTCCATACACCTTCATGCCAGGACTCCAAATTTGCGAAAGTCCCGCGCAGTGATCCCAATGGAAATGGGTAATAAAAACATCAACAGAGTCCCAAGAAACCCCCAGCTCACGCAAAGCAAAATCGAAGGCTTCCCTTGTTTCGGGTTCATCGCAACCAGCGTCAACTATTAGAGAACGCCCAGAATCAGTAATGCCATCTGCTTTGAATAGATACGAATTCGTCTGCCCAATTCCCTCGGGCATCGGCAGATCAATACGATACAAGTTTTCCGAAAGCTCTTCGATCCGCGAACGGTTCGAATAAACAATAGGCATTCTGCTCATGACTCCCCCTTGCCACAAGGTACATAATTGCACCACTTACTCTGAATACTAAGCCAACATCGATCAACGGCACGCTTACGCAGCACCAATTGTCAAAATCTGATATTCTTCATTTCTGCATCTATCCCCGCGTGAAACGAAGTGTTTTGGAAAAATACAATTGGAAGCACATCTTGGGCTTCGTCATCCCCTCCATCTTGGGCGTTGTATTGTTCATGATTCCCGTCGAAGTTGACGGCACTTGGACAGTCATCGTTAAAGTAATCGCCGACCTCATCGGCAATTGTATGGCAGATTTTCTCCCAATTCTTTGCTGTATCATCGTTACAATTTCAGCGGTTTTAGGCGTTGCTGCATTATTTCATCCGAAGTTTATCGATGAACACCCGCTTATGTACAACACCTTTTCCACCACGCCCGCATGGGTAATCATCCGCGTAATTGGCGCTGTGTTTGTTTGGATTGCCTTCGCTGGCGTTATGGTTGGAGACGGTGAGCCACTTCAGATAATTGGCGGTGAAAATACCGGCGCTTTTGTTTTGGGCGATCTCCTCACGGTGCTGGTAATCATCTTCTTTTTGGCTGGATTGCTCCTGCCCCTTCTGCTCGACTTCGGTCTCCTCGAGTTTATCGGAGCGCTTCTCACCAAGGTCATGCGTCCCCTCTTCAAAATCCCTGGCCGAGGCGCTGTCGACTGTGTAACGTCCTGGATCGGCGACGGTACTTTGGGCGTTATGCTTACTTGCAACCAATACGAAAGCGGCTACTATTCCGCTCGCGAAGCATCGATTATCGCGACTACATTCTCAGCTGTTTCGATCACCTTCAGTATTGTGGTATTGGCACAAGTCGACTTGATGCAATACTTCGGTCCTTACTACTTGCTCATTTGCTTGGTTGGCATCATCTGCGCACTGATCGTCCCCCGCATTCCCCCTTTGTCCCTCAAGAAGGACACGTATTTGGTTGAGGGGAAAGCAATGCCCGAAACTCTACCAGAAGGATATAGCAGTTCTGCGCAGTATGGTCTTTCGCTTGCCGTCGATCGAGTAAAGAGCCATCGTGGTATCGGCCAATTCCTCGAGAATGGCATCAAGAATGCAGCGGGCATGTGGTTTGGGGTATTGCCAGTAGTAATGTGCGTTGGCACATTGGCGCTCATGCTGGCTAATTACACCACTATTTTCGATGTATTGGGCGCCCCGTTCATGCCTTTGCTTGAGCTCCTCCAAGTTCCCGAGGCGCAAGAAGTATCGAAGACGATGATCGTTGGCTTCACCGACATGTTCACGCCTTCAGTTATCGCTGCAGAGGGAATCGCCGATCCGATGAGCCGCTTCATCGTTGCAACCGTTTCGGTTACCCAGCTTATTTACCTTTCTGAGGTAGGCGGCCTTATTTTGGGTTCCAAGATCCCCGTCAATATTCTCGAACTCTTCATTCTGTTCCTGGAACGCACTATCATCAGCTTGCTCATCGTCTGCCCCGTAGCTCATCTTCTGTTCTAGAAGAACTGCCAATCGGTTTCGTCAAGGGAGCCTCGCCATTCTTACGGCGAGGCTCCCTTTTTTCATGGACCAGATAGCCCCCAATTGAATCGAAGAACGGGAATTGCAAACCGTTAGCCCGCGCTGATGTGCCGTACGAAAAGAAAACAACTTGAGTTATGAACACGTTCAGGCTAAAGCCTAAAATAGTTTCAACGGGGCAAATACTGATTTGCCATCATGTCACAGAAAGAAGTGCTGCCATGACTAAGAAAGTTTTGCTGCTCTGCGGCGATTTCACTGAAGACTACGAAACAATGGTTCCCTACCAGGCTTTATCAATGCTGGGTTACCAGGTAGATGCCGTTTGCCCAGACAAAAAAGCCGGTGATACCGTGGCAACAGCTGTACATGATTTCTTGGGCGAGCAAACTTACACGGAGCTTCGTGGGCACAACTTCGCATTAACCGCTTCGTTCGAAGATGTTAAAGCCGAAGACTATGAAGGCTTGTTTATTACGGGTGGACGCGCCCCAGAATATATTCGCTTAAACCCCCGCGTTATCGAGATCACCAAAGAATTCTTTGCTGCAAACAAGCCGGTTGCCGCAATTTGCCACGGCCCTCAAGTTCTGACGGCTGCTGGCGTCCTTGAGGGTTACACCGCAACGGCATATCCTGCCGTTGGGCCCGATATTTCACTTGCAGGTGGCATTTACAAAGAAGTTGATGCTAGCGAAGCTGTCGTTGACCGCAATCTAGTCACTTCACCTGCATGGCCTGGCAACACCGCAATCTGTCGCGAATTCGCCAAACTTATGGGTGCAAAAATCGAAATTTAGCCGTCTATCAATCTTAAAGCCCCTTCTTCTATCCCCGCTTGAAATCCAAGCGGGGATTTTTTTACCAACATCGGATTAGATTGAAAAAGGATCTATAAAGCCGTAATCGATGCGACTATAACCAAATAAAAAAGCCCTTCCATCGTCGATGGATTGTCTCTCGTCCCTCATGCTCAAGAGACGCAAGACAATTCGAAGATGGAAGGGCTTAGCAAAAGCGCTGAATAGCGGTTACGCCTTGTTCCTTAAGAACACACTCTTTTCCTCAAGCGTTGGTGCATGATGGTCATCTTCTTCATCGATATTGCCACCATAAACGTAATGCTGCGTTTCTTTCGCAACCATACCAGTGCAGAGCAAAACCATGATGATATTTGGTATAGCCATCAGTGCATTCGAAATATCGGTTGCCGTCCAAGCAATATCGCCTACGCCAATGCCGCCAAGGAATCCCATGCAAATATAGAGGCCGATGTACAAGGGAACCCAACGACGTCCAAACAGGTACAGCGTCACACGCTCTCCGTAGTAGCTCCATCCGAGAATCGTTGAATACGCAAAGCAAATGATTCCCAACATCAAAACAGGCGTTCCGATGGTTGGAATAGTACCGAAAACAGCATTGGCGAGCGTCGCGCCGTCCGAAACACCTGCATCAGCTATAAGCGCAGGATGGGCACACAACGTGCTTACGATCACCAAGCCGCTTACCAAGCAGATAACCACTGTGCACCAGAAGGGGCCAGTCATTGCAACAAGCGCCTGACGAGCGGGATTCTTAGAAGCAGCAGCCGACGAGATAAGCGGAGCGGTACCAAGACCCGCCTCATTAGAGAACAAACCACGTGCACACCCAAATTGAAGTGCAAACATGATGCCCGATCCTACCGCACCACCAAAGGCGGCTTTGGGAGAAAAAGCGCATTCGAAAATGAGGCAAAAGGACTCGACAAGAAAGGAGCTATTGCAGAATAAGATGTAAATGCATCCCAGAATGTAAGCCCCGCCCATGATGGGAACTAGCTTTTCGCAGATGCCAGAAACCTTCTGCAAGCCGCCCAAGATAATCAATAATGCCGTGCCGCAGACGAACGCAGAAACGATCGCAGGATCCCATCCGAAATTTGCACGTACGACACTGGTGATAGCGCTGGTTTGAACAGCAGAGCCAATACCGAAAATGGTGATGCATGCAAGCAGGGCAAACCAGATAGCCGCTAGCTTTGCCCACCAGGGCACTGTTCCGTCGGGGCGCTTGTATCGCTGCTCCCAGACATGCATGGCGCCGCCCATCATTTCACCACGCCAGTCTTTCACGCGATATTTCATAGCAGCGAAAACCTCGGTATATTTGGTCGCCATACCAAGAATGCCAGTGAGCCACATCCACAGTACCGCTCCTGGACCGCCAGAGAGAACCGCCGTAGCAACACCTACGATAGAGCCGGTTCCGAGTGTTGAAGCAAGTGAGGTAGCCATAGCACCAAAATTGCTCACATCGCCTTCGGCACCGTCGTCTTTCGTTACAGAGAGCTTAAGAGCAAGTGGCAATTTTCGCTGAATCACTTTTGTGCGAATAGTCGTGTAAATATGACATCCCAGCAAGAGGATGATCATAGGAGGACCCCACACAGCGGCGTCGACCGCATTTAACAGTTCCGTTAAATCCATTGAGTACCTATCTTAAATTTTGGGTAAGAGCAGCTCCCTATTGTAGGACTCGTTTAACATTTTTTTATTTGTTCAATAAAAACGCCACGTTGATGGTGCGCAGAGCACAATAAGCGGTGATTAGATAGGGGATCCAAACACGAGGCGGCTAAGAAAAACATTGCCGAAAATAATTGCAAAGGTAGTCATAGAACGAGCAAGACAAAGGGTTATCGACGGCAGACGACGAAAGCCAAACATACACTTCGCGCCTCTGCTGGATATCAAGCGGAAGAAGCGCAACGCCTTCACCTTTCGTCTCTCCCCAGCTTTGCTCCGGCCAAAAGCCAACGCCAAGACCCAGCCCAATCATCTTACGAACTACGCTAGGATTGTCGCTTTCGAACGAAATACGAGGGGCAAACCCCATCGAAGCGCATAATTCCCTCGTGAACTGGGTAAAACCCGAAGAAGAAGACAACGAAACGAAATCAAGCTCCTTCAATTCATCAAGAGGTACCGGCACACGCGAAAACATCAGGCATTCAGGCGCTGCAAGCATCATACGCTCCGAGAACTTTTCCACCCTTGCACACATGCTCGGAAAAAGCGAATCGACAACCACATCAGGCTCGGTATCCCGCGAACTTGTTTGAGAAAGGGAAATGCGGCGATTGGGGGCAGCCGACATCCATGAAGCAACCGCATCGGCGGCAATATGCGAAGCAGCTCCAAGATGAACACGGACCTCGCGACGTTCAGCATGAACACCCTTGACCTCTTGGCAAAGCGAGTCCAATTCATTCAAAAGAGGGGTTAATTTGCGTTGAAGCAACCGGCCCTCATCGGTAAGCTGCAAGCCGCGTCCCTCGCGATCGAATAAAGAAACCCCCAGCTCATGTTCCAAACGAGAAACCGAACGACTTAACGCCGGCTGCGCAATATTGAGGCGCTTTGCGCTCTTCGTCATATGCTCAGTTTGCGCAACATCGAGAAAATATTTGAGCTGCTGAATATCCATATAAAGAATCATACCTAAACTGCATCGTTGTATGCAAAGACGATATTTGATATGAATGTGTTCAAAGACTAGGGTTGTTGCCGTTATATAGCCACATCCAACAAGGAGAATTACATCATGGTGATCGCCCAGGTACTTGAAGCCGCAATGCTGATTTGCTTCGGTCTTTCATGGCCTATTAACGCCTACAAGAACTTTAAAGCGGGAACAGCCGCAGGCACTAGCTGGCAATTCATACTTCTCATCACTGTCGGGTATCTTGCTGGCATTGCCGCAAAGTTTGCTTCGGGCATGATCAACTGGGTACTTGCCGTTTACTTCATTAATCTTGTCTGCCTAGCGGTAAACTGGGCGGTCTACTTCCGCAATTGCCGACTCGATGCCGCACGCCTATCCAACAAGCAAACGGCACATATGCTTGATTCCTCTGTAAGCACCCTGCTTATAGCCACGGATGGCTCTAAAGCATCCCTCGAAGCAATTACTTTTGCTGCACATGCCATTGATTTAAAGAGAGTTGAAAGCATTGAAGTACTTTCCGTTGCAGAAAGCACTTCAGAAATCAGTGCAACACGTGCCACCGAAGCAACTAAGCACGCTGCTGAGACGCTCGAACATGAAGGCATTGAAGTTACCGAAAAGGTTTGCACCGGAGAAGCTGCCGCCGCAATCGTCGGAGAAGCCAGGAACACCAATGCTAATCTGGTCGTTATGGGATCACGCGGCCTAAGCGGCATCAAAGAACTGCTACTCGGCAGCGTTAGCCGTAGCGTCAGCGAAAACGTGAGCTGTCCAGTCCTGATTGTGAAATAACCATTCCAGGAAGCGCCCTCTCCCCTTCTAGATCGACAAACCCATAGATAACCCCGCGAAGCCCCTACCCGCTTCGTGGGGTTATCGCGGTTTTGGAGCAAATATCATAAATAGTGCCGCCCGAGAAACGGTGAACCGAGTACCCTAAATCCAGGAAGGCGGTACCATGAGCACTATCAACGAACCAACGAATGAACTTGCCACCAACTCTTTCCAAGCGCAATCAATCGACTGCGCTGGAACAACATATGCAAAGCCCGTTATGTGGCGCACCCGACTTGCCGCCGCCATTGCAGCACTCGTCATCCTGCTGGGTGTCTTTCTGTATTTTCAAGGATTATTCTCAATCGGAATTGCCCTCATCACAGCATGTCTTGCGTGTTTAGCCATCCTGGGAATTGTCGTTAGGGTTTCCGCAGCTCGCTTCTTAGGACGTCAAGATATGCCCAGCGAAGACAATCCCCTAGGCTGCTACCTTTCTTCCAACAAAGCCAGTATCAAGCTCAGCACTCCAACCCTTTCGGACGAAGAAGCAGCGAATATAGACCTACATCGCGCCACTGAAGCGGTATTAGTTAACGAATGGGTAGTTAACGCACGCACGCCCCGTCGCATCCAAGTACGTTCCGACGACGGAACTGCCTTGGCAGGCCGCATGATACCCGGAACCAAACGGTTGCGTCCCTGGGTGCTCATGCTTCATGAATTTGGCGGTTCTTGGCGTGATAGCTTGGCATTCTCGCGAATTTATGCAGCTCACGATTGCAACATCATGCTCGTCGATATGCGTGCACACGGCGAAAGCGAAGGAGAATGGGCGGGTTCGGGCTGGCTCGACCGACGCGACGTCATTGCATGGTGCAGCTGGATCATCGCGCGAACGGGAGAAGAAGCGCAGATCATAATCCACGGTGTTGGAATGGGGGCTACCGCTGCACTATTCGCTGCAGAAGAAGAGGATTTCCCTATTCAGGTTCGAGCCATTGTCAGCGATTCGGCGTATACCGATGTCTGGAATGAAACCGCACTGCGCCTTGGCGAAGGATTCGCAAAACCCCAGCCTATGCTGGACCTTTACCGAATAATGCTCGAAAAGAGCAAAGGCGGGTATGACCTTGGCGAAGGAAATGTACTTCCCGGCATTCAAAGCATTTCAACACCATTATTTATAATGCACGGCGAAGAAGACGCTTGCACGCCACCATATATGGGCATGTACCTTGCTAAGGCCGCTGGCTGCGATGTTGACACCATTCTCGATGTGGTCACTGCTAAGCAAGTCATGGCAAACATCTCAAATCTTAAGACAAAAGCCTTGCATTTAGCGAGCCAAGAAACAGCGCACTATTCCAGCAACAACGAAACGCAGCTAGATAACACGCCTCGAACCGAAATCAATGAAAATCAAAGTGAGGCTCCAGCTGCAAACGCAATTATTAATGCAAATGAAGCAGAGGATAAACTAGTCGTTTCCTCCCCAATCACCGCATCAAGCACCGTCAAAGCAGAAATGGCATCAACCAATGCGGATGAGATCCGTCCATTAACGACCGATCAACCTAGCACAACCGATTTGATAGCGGAATCAGGCAAAGACGCCGCAACGAGAGCCAACAGCAACGATAAATCGCACAGAAATCACGATGACCCCTCATGTGCAAGGTCAGAGGTTATTTCCCAAGAGACTACTGAAGATTTCCACGAAGATGATCTTTCGGACCTCATCGTCGATCAACCGACTGCAGAAGATGACCCACTGACTAGACCCGAGGCCTCTCCCTATATATCAACCAGCATGACTGGAAACGTGTTTTTCTTCGCCCCATCCGCAGGACACTGCCAAGCATCATTTGCTTGCCCCACTTCGTATGAAAATGCACTGAATGATTTCCTGAATCGCTGCATCGGATAGCAAACCAAAGAAGAGCGTCATGTATAGTACTCAGTTCGAACAAGTCCGCAATAGCATCAGGCACAATCTTGTCTTCGATGATCAAATCAATGCAAAAGAGAGCAGAATTCGCGGGAAAGAACTGAGAAAGAAATCGCCACGATCAGCACACGCAAAATGGAATCCGCCTGAAGATCGGCCCAGCCCCATCGCCCTGCTTCTTTCGCAAGCGAAAAGTCGTGTACCCGAACTGATTCCCATTCGTTATGAGCGGATGGCGGAATCACCCTTTGCTTTTTATCGAGGTAGCGCCTTGCTTATGGCAAACGACTTGGCTGGTACACCAAATTCGGGTATTAGGGTTCAAGCATGCGGAGACGCCCATATATCTAATTTTGGATTATTTCAGTCCCCAGAAAGACGACTTGTCTTCGACATAAACGACTTTGACGAAACCACTCGGGGGCCATGGGAATGGGATGTCAAAAGACTCGTCACCAGCGTAGAAATCTGCGGTAGGCAACAAGGGTTCACAAAAGAGCAGAGGAAAGCAGCGACAACGGCAACTGCCGCTGCATACCATAATGCAATGAATAACTTCGCAGAAATGGGCACTCTTGACGTATGGTACGCCCATGCTGATATAGATAGCTTATCCAATAAAATCAACGATCAGGAATCAAAGAATTACCGTAGAGCTGTTGATAAAGTCGTTGACAAAGCACGAAAGAAAAACAGCGCCCGGGCTGTTTCCAAGTTTACCGAAATCGAAGAAGGCAAACTTCGCATAGTTAGCCAACCGCCCTTAATCGTTCCCATGAGAGAGCTTCTTAAGAGCAGCGCCGATCCGCTTATTAGCAAGTATGGTGAGAGCAAATACGAAGAGTTTATTGCCTTGGTTCTCGCTGAATACCGTAAAAGCCTGTCACACGACAAACAACACCTTGTGAAGCAATATCGAGCGGTTGATATCGCCCGAAAAGTAGTTGGCGTTGGCAGCGTCGGCACCCGCGCATGGATAGTAGTACTCGAAGGAAGCGGACCGGATGACATGCTCGTGCTGCAAATCAAGGAAGCGCAGAGGTCGGTACTGGAACGCTACGTGGGAAAGTCACCGTTCCTGCAGCATGGACAACGTGTGGTTGAGGGCCAACGCGCTATGCAGACAGCCAGTGATATATTTCTCGGCTGGACACGAGCAGTAGGATTAGACGGAAAAGTACATGACTTCTACGTGCGCCAACTATGGGACGGAAAAGGCTCGTTTGATTTGAGCTCAATTGATGCAGAAGGACTTACCACGCTTGGTAAACTATGCGGCTGGACGCTTGCCCATGCTCATGCACGGACAGGAAATCGGTTTGCACTAGCGGGCTATCTGGGAAACAGCGACACCTTCGACTGCGCGATAGTTTCATTCGCTGATGAGTACGCCAATCAAAATGAACAAGATTACAACGAATTCATGGAAGCATATAGAGATGGAACGCTCAATCAAACAACAGGCATGCAACCACTAAAACTATTTTGATGAATCGCTATCCAACTCACTTCCTGGAAGATCATTAATCTGGCCAGAAACGTAGACAGGGTTTGCACTATTAGCCTTAGAGGAATCACCGGCGTTCACCAACGAGGCGAAAGAAGTAACGGTAACGATTGCGGCAACAAGCAGCAGGGCAGCAGCAACCAAAAGGAATCTGAAATTTGCGCGTTCTTCTCGCATTGTCGCCATCTTTCTTCATTTAAATCGTGTGTATTTGGCGTGGCTTTACTTTAGCAGACTTAACCGCCTCAACAGCACCAAGCTGCACCATTGCCCCTTATTTGATAGCAAATTGGTTACGCCAAGATAGCCAGAATGAGCACTGGCGTAAAATCACTAGATAGCAAATAGGGCAAAAGGACGCCCAAGTGGATCCGGTGCCGCCAATAATCACCCATGAAATGAGGAACAATGCCAGTATCGAAGGAAGAGCGTGCATCACAAGCCGCCAAACACCTTTCGTTTGTAAAAGGAGTTTTCTCCAAAGAAACCGAAGAGTCCATCCAATCGACAATCATCTATGAAGATGGAGAGGCCCGTAGCGCGCAATTGCCAGAACCAAACGCAGATATAACCACAACTGACGTAACAACCGCTTTTGCAACCTCTGCACTCCACAGTGCATCGGGGAAAATCGCACTAGTTGATGCCGCATCGTTTACTCGTCCTGGCGGAGCTTATGAAGACGGCGCCTTCGGCCCCGAACAGGTACTCTGTTCCGAAAGTAACCTATTTCCCATCCTTCAGGGCATAAAGCCCCTCTATCACAGCAAAAACCGCGGATTCGCATGCGGACAACTATTCACCGATCGCGCCGCCTATATAAAAGATGTCGTCTTCAACCGCGAAGGATCAATACGCAAGGCAGACGTTATCGTCGTTCCCGAGCCAAACCGCACACGCGCGCTGGAAAACCATCGATCCGAGCGAGAGTGCGACACCTGCTTAACAAATCGCATTGCAACATTGCTGAACATCGCAGCACTTCAAGGGGTTGATACACTCATTGTCGGAGCATTCGGGTGCGGTCGCCAGGGCTATCCCGTCAATCAAGCGATTGCCCAGTTTAAAAGCTGGATTGAAGCCCATCCTGGCGCAATCGAAAACATCGTCTTCGCAGTGCCTCGTGTTCACTTCGAAACCTTCAACAAAGCATTTGGCGAACCCGAACCTCAAACAAGAACAGAACCTGAGGTAAAGCAAGTAGAAGAGGAACTTTTTGACCCTTCCGATCTACCAGAGGGAGTTACGCTTAGGTAGTATTAATTTGCAAACCTCACGTTGGCCCCAGCAAACTGCCGGGGCCAACGTGTTTTTTTGACCTATACTTTTTGGGTCATACCAGTAACCAAATATAAACAGCAAGAGATCACTGTGAGCCACAACAACCAAAAGAAAATAGCCCTAATCAACGATGTAACCGGATTCGGCCGATGCTCAGCGGCAGTCCAGCTTCCCATCATCTCGCAAATGCGCGTCCAATGCTGCGTGCTGCCCACTTCCATCCTCTCCAACCACACAGGATTTGACAGCTACAGCTTTCAGGACTTTACCCCCTACATGGAAGAACACATAGCCGAATGGAAAAAGCTAAACCTGCACTTTAATGGCATTTGCACAGGCTTCTTGGGATCTGAGCAACAAATAAACATCGTGTCATCGTTTATTGATGATTTTGGTGCAGGCGATAACGTGGTAATGGTCGATCCTGTGATGGGAGACGAAGGTCGTCCTTACGCAACCTACACACCCGCAATGTGCGAGGGAATGCGGAACCTGGTTGCCAAAGCCGATATAATCACCCCCAACCTCACTGAAGCCTGTATTTTGGCTAACCGCCCCTATAGCAAAACCATCACCATCACGGATGCCCTGGCCCTTGCCCATGAACTTACCGAGCTAGGACCAAAACGCGTTATCATTACCGGCATAGAGCAAGGGACGGAAGTTACCAACGCATGCTGGGAGGAAAGAGGGGCAGCATTTACCGTCACCACTAAACGGCTCGGAGGCCAACGCTCTGGTACGGGCGATGTATTCTCAGCAATCCTTATCGCAGACGCAGTAAAAGGCGTCCCCTTTGAAGAGTCCGTCCACAAAGCTTCAGCATTCGTTAAAGAGTGCGTAAAGCGATCTATTGAACTCAATTTGCCCCCAACTGACGGGCTGTGTTTTGAAGAAAAATTACACACCCTGTTTTAAAAACACCAGTGGGAACCTTTCCAAGGAGCCAACCATGAAGAAAAAAGCGATGACCATCCTGTACGAAGTCCATAAAGGTCTGTACGTAAACCTTACCAACCGATGCTCATGCGCATGTACATTCTGCGTCCGTCAAACCGATGATGCGGTAGGTAAATCAGACACGCTCTGGCTAGAGCACGAACCAACCTTCGAAGAGGTAATGGAAGCTTTCAGCGCATTTGACATGGACAGGTACGAAGAATTGGTATTTTGCGGATTCGGGGAACCGACGGAAGCCTTTGACATGCTCAAGCTAGTTGCCTCCGAGGCGAAGCGTCGCTGGAATATCCCCATTCGAGTAAATACAAACGGTCAAGGATCCCTCATCAACAAGCGGGATATTACCCCTGAATTCAAAGGGCTGATCGACACTGTCTCTATCAGCCTCAACACCCCAAATGCCGAAGAGTACCTCAACCTTACAAGAAGCCGATACGGGAAAGCAGCATTCCCTGCCATGCTGGAATTTGCTCAGAACGTTAAAAAGTATGTTCCCAATGTAATCATGAGCACTGTGGCAACAACAATTACCCATGAAGAAGAAATGCAATGTCAAGCTATCTGCGACAAGCTTGGGGTTACGTACCGCATTAGACCTTGGATTGATTAATGCTACCGAGCAAACGGTGACCATCTCCCTATACCTACTGCTTGACTCAAACCGCCTCCCTTTTATAGCTCAAAAGGGAGGCGGTTTCTTATTTCCGACAAACAAGGAATTCGCCAGCAGCTGATAGTAATGCACAAATTTGAAGCCCGCCGACCACTTAGCGCCGGTCACGTATCACAAAGTGACCCTATAGTGTCTTTCTCTTAAATGCTTACGACACTATGGTGTTTTTATATAGTACTGTGTAGCTTTAAACCAAAACACCAGGTAAAAATTGTAGATTCCGAATACCATCCTCAAACACGCCAGTGACTTATTTGCTACACGCAATAGGAGCCTAAAGCCAGAATGAATCGACCATGTCACGCACCGATCTGCTTCCGGGAATCGTCAACTCCGTAAATAACGAAGTGGTCGAATCCTATTTGCTCCATTGCAATTAACTGAACAACCATTCCTAAACAACGTGCCGTCACTTATAAAAATGCAGAATGACTTGGTACGGTATACTGAGAGAGAAAAATGGCTGCCAATCACAGACACGAATGCTGGCAAGGAAGAGAAATGAAACAAGATTTCATAAGGGCACGAAGCAGTGAGCAGAAGAGCCAGCGAATGGCCGATATCAAACAGGCCACTGCCCAACTGTACCGAGAATTTCCTTATCATGAGATCACTCTTACCACCATTGCGGAACGCTTAGGCTGGTCTCGGGCAAGCCTCTACAAGTATGTGACTACCAAAGAAGAAATATTTTTAGCGCTGTCAGCCGATGCCCGCAATACCTATTTCGAGGATTTACTTTCAGCCTTTCCTCCCACTTTTGAATTCAACGCCTCTTCAATCGCAGCAATCTGGGCTCAAATCGCAGAGGCAAATAAAGATTGGTTTGTGTATGGCGATATCTTGATGACCATCATTGAAACCAATGTCACCCTTGAACGCTTAAAGGTGTTCAAGAAAGGATATTTCGATTATCTAGATCGACTTTATTCGCAAATGGGAGAAAAGCTGGGAGTGTCAAAAGACCGCTTCAATTACCTGATTTCTACCATTTATTTCCATGGAACAGGAATGGTTGGAGGATGCGCTACTAACCCCATGGTTTCGCAGGCGCTCGACGAGCTAGGCATCGACAACCCCAAACTCGATTTCAAAGCATCTATGGAAGAATTCATTTGCATGTGTTTGCATCATTGGCATGATGAGTGATTCGGCCGTCCGGTTCTTATTCAAGATGTCCGCTTCAAACTAAGCCGACTAACATATTCCATAAAACCAACACTTACACTGACCTCGCAATTCCGCTTATAATCCTTGCGTTAATCAAAGCGAAGTCGCTCACCCATACGAAGCGTTCGTAGCAGTTGCTACGAACGCTTTTTTATTTTTTGGGCTAAGCGCTTCACGGCCCTTAAAGAAAGGGAGTTCTTCTTCGTGGCACAATCCCAAAATCCCTCTTTCCCCCAAGCGCGCGTTATAGTCGACCATCCGTACCTCAGTATGATGTGTCTGTACTTTGGCGGTTTTACCGGCATGTACAGCGAAACCGCTCTCAACATCGCCCTCCCCCAGCTCTCGCTGGCCTTCGGCGTCGAGTTGAACATCGTGCAGTGGCTCGTGGTTGCATACATGCTTGTGATCGGTTTGGTCCTTCCCTTTGCAAGTCTTCTTATGAAATGGTTCACTGCGCGTCAAATTACCCTATTCGCTCTTTGCTCGTTTCTTATCGGAGCTCTGATTAGCGGCTTCGCTGGTTCTTTTGATATTTGCCTTGCGGGTCGATGCATACAGGGCATTGGCACCGGATTGGTTCTACCGCTAATGTTCGCCATGGTTCTTGAAGTTATCCCGCCTCACAAAATTGGTCAGGCAATGGGGGTAGCAGCCCTGGTAATCATGTTTGCGCCAGCCATTGGACCCACCCTTGCTGGTTTCCTTATTGGAGCCCTTTCCTGGCGTTGGATTTTCTTCAGCTTCTGCATCACGCTGACCATAGCAATCTTGTTTGCAATCAAATTTGAAGTAAACCCTTACAAACTTACGAAACCTCGAATTGATGCCATATCGGTCATAACTTCATGCTTCGGCTTTGGCGGAATCGTTCTCGGTGCTGGCATGGTAAGTCTTTTTGGACTCACTTCTGCACCTGTCCTTGGATCATTCGCGGTTGGCATCGTGTGCCTTGCCGCATATATCAAGCGTCAACTGAGCATTAAGACCCCCGTGCTCGACCTGCGTGTATTCACCTATCAGGGTTATCGTGTGGGCGTAATGTGCCTCATGCTCAATTTCGGCATTACACTTGCCGCTATGTATGTGCTGCCGCAATTTTACCAAAATGCCATGCTCATTGCTGTTGCAGCAGCAGGCGTGCTTATGCTTCCTGGTGGCTTAATCAACGCAGCAGTAAGTGTTGCGGCAGGAACTCTTTTCGACGGCTTTGGGGCACGCGGGCCAGTTTCAATCGGTTTTGCTTGTTCGGCGCTAGCTTCCGCTATGCTGATGGTCGCCACACCGCAAACTCCCATTTGGTACATGGTGGCATGTCACATCATTATGATGATCGGTGTGCCTTTGGCTATGTCGCCCTGCCAAACGCATGCGCTCGCCTCACTCCCACCGCAACTCAACAGCGACGGAAGCACCCTTATGAACACCCTGCAGCAAGTATTGGGCGCAATTTGCACTGCAGTTGCCACCTGCCTCCTTGCAGCTGGGCAAAACACCTACTTTGCCGCTGGCGGCACCGACTCAGCACTTGCCTTCACCTCAGGATCGCATCTCGGTTTTGTCTTCACCCTGGTTATGGCCGTTTTAGGATTCCTCCTCGCCTTCCGCATCCGTAAGCAGAAGGAAGAGCCCGTACGGAAAGAGCAAAGCGCTTCAGTAGAAAGCGTACTTTCTTCGCTCATGCAAAAGGAAGTCTTCTCCCTCAACGAAAACGCCAATGCGCTTGAAGCTCTAAGGCTCTTCGCCGAAAAAGAAATCTCTGGCGCACCCGTGCTCGATGAAAACGGCTGTCTTTGCGGATTCGTCAGCGATGGCGATATCATCGGCACTTTAGCGCATCAAGACACCACTTTCACAAGCTTCTATTCCTACACCATCGATTCCAATGAACAAGGGTTCGAAGAAAAAGCTAGCACCCTGATCAGCATGAAAGTCGGCACAATTGCAACCAAAAACGTCCTTACTGTTAACCTGCAAGACGACATGAGAACCGTATGTGCAACGCTTGCCCAGCATCATCTTAAGAAAGCTCCGGTTATGGACAAAGGAAAGATGGTCGGCATCGTCAGCAGAACGGATATCACCCGCTACACTGTTGGTCTTTACGCCAAAGCAAACTAACCCACGCGCAGCTTCCAACAAAACAAATGGGGTTCCGATTACCTTCGGAACCCCATTTAATTACTGTCGAGAAGCTAACAAGTCTGGGAGCTGGACTTCGTAACCCACTCCACCTCAGCATGTTTGGGGACGGCTAGAAGCACCTTTCGCGTTTTCGATAGAGGTGCCAAGGAGTTTCCCCACATAACCGCAAGCCTTCGGTACTATAGTTCAGCTAAACGGAAAGGAACCACCATGACAGGCACCGAACTGCATAATACCGCAGCCGCTTCGCGGGACACCGAGAACTCGGCCGATGCCGTATTCCAAGAAGAACAAAACCACCTCACCTCGACGTACGAAGCAATCGAGAAAATCGAGCGAAACGTCCTCGAAAGCATGCGCAAAACTGCGCAAGAGGCAGAAGAAGACAAGCGCAACATGGCTGATGAACTTGCCTCAAATTTCGCAAGCGACGGCGAGAAGCAGGAAACCTATATCGAATACGCAAACATGAACAGCGTCATCGATTCGTACAATCGCACTCAACGCGCCAACGCGGAAAAACTTACCGCGGTACGTATTTTGAAGCCCCAACCCTATTTCGCCAAAGTGGTGCTCCAATACAAACCAGGCGCCGCCCCTAAAGAACTCTACATAGGCAATGCGGGTCTTTCCGACGATAACTATCGACGACTGATCGTAGACTGGCGTTCGCCGGTAGCCGAGGTGTACTACAACCAAGCTGACGGCAAAACTTCTTACGAAGCAAACGGACGCACGATCAACGTCGATCTTAAGTTGCGACGTCAGTTCGATATTACCGGCAATAAACTCAATGCCTGCTTCGACACCACAGTAGCCATCCAAGATGAACTTCTGCTTGCTTCACTTTCAAGACAGCGCACTTCCCAAATGCAGGCTATTACGACAACCATCCAAAAGGAGCAGAATGTCGTAATCCGCCACAAGGATGTTCCGGCACTTTTGGTAAACGGTATCGCAGGAAGTGGCAAGACGTCCGTCTTGCTGCAGCGCATCGCTTACTTGTTCTACCAGAAACGTGAGAGCCTCGATCCGCGCCAGGTGTTCCTCATTACGCCCAATCCCGTATTCCGAAACTACATCGATAACGTTCTTCCCGATATGGGGGAACGCAACCCAAACATCCTCACCTGGAATGAATTCGCCGAAGGGACAATCCCTCCAGGGCGCGATTTCAAGCATTTTGACACTTCGTTTGAAACATTGCAGCGAATCGACAAAGCAGTCGATTCGCTTGAGCTCCAGGATAAAGACTTCCGCGATATAAAAAGCCAAGGAACAGTACTGATCAACGCCCAGCAAATCGCCAAAGCTGCCGCAAAATTCAAAAACGCTCCTGCTGGCCCTCACCGAATCACGCTTATTCGCGAAGAGCTTGAAACACGTCTGCAGAGCCGCTTAGGACAAATGGCAAACAACACCGCTGCCCAAGACGTAGTAAGCGAGCTCTCATATAACGACCAACTGAGCATTTTCGGTGAACCCGTTGCCATGGATACGGAAGAAAGCGCAAAGGCCTATACGCTCAAATTCTTAACTCAACAATATGAAAGCGCGTTTGAAGCGGTTAAAAACGACTACTGGCTACGCATCGATCGAATCGGAAAGCGGATCGCAGGAATTGAAGAGCTCTCTTTTCTGGAGTGGCTCTATCTTAAAATTCGCATCACCGGCATGAGCAACCCTGATGCCAAGTACGTGATGATCGACGAAGTCCAGGACTACACCACCGCGCAGCTCGCTATCTTGGCTCGATATTTCCGCCGTGCAAATTTCCTGCTCCTAGGCGATGAAAACCAGGCCATCAAACCCAGCACTGCGTCTTTCGATGAAATACGCCACGTATTCGAAGCAACACGCGGTGAGGTGAGCGAATGCCATCTGATGACAAGCTACCGTTCAACCCCAGCAATTACAGAGCTTTTCGCTAAGCTTGCCATAACCGCCGATGGAATGCAGATTTCCTCGGTACAGCGTGCAGATACCGAACCTGAGTTCCATGAGTGCACAACGGAACCCGAGTACATTCAGAACCTCGTTCAAGCAGCCCGGGAGTCAAAAGAGCTAGAGGGCACCACCGCTTTCGTTGCCCTTAACACCGAAGCAGCAGCACGCACCGCTCAATTGCTTGGAGAAGATTCGCCCACCCTTATCGACGAAGGCGACTCGCTGCCCAATTCCGGAAGCATTCTGCTTACTTTGCCTTTAGCGAAAGGCTTGGAATTTGACCACGTTGTAATCGTAGATGCCAACAAGAAAGATTTCCCCGAAGACGACCTTTCACGCCGTCGTCTCTATACCGCCATTTCGCGTGCTACCAGCACGGTTAGCATCTTCAGCAACGGCGAGCTTTCACCCCTCCTGAAATAGCACTCCACTGCCAAACGCAATGGGCTCCGTACCGAAAAGCGGCACGGAGCCCATTTTTTTACGCACACATAGAGATCAGCAGCTATCCAGCTAGACCAAAAAATAGCCCAGATACGCCAGGGAACAGAACCACAAAACGGAAACCACAACACGAACAGCCGTAGGAACTCGAAGGTTTTTGCTTGGAACCATGAACATTCCGATTAGGCCGCCCAAAGCACCACCCAAATGTCCGCTTAAAGAAACGCTTGGCATAAGCAGGGTATATGCAATATTTAAACCAATAACGGAAAGCATTCCCTTGCTGTACTGAGATAGAAATGCGCGGTTCTTCTTAGACAGGAGCCCCAGTAAGGCTATGGCAACGAATAGGCCAAAAATACTGGTAGACGCGCCCGCGCTAACCCCATAAGTGCCCATCACGATATCGGCAAGATACGAAACGACATTGCCGGTGATACCCCCAATAAAATAAAGCAGAAGAAAGTTCCACCGACCAAGCAAATACTCTAAGAGCACACCAGCACTATAGAGGGCCGCCATGTTAAAGAGGAGATGCATCACGTCCACATGTAAAAACATGGGCGTTACAAAACGATACAAATCACCTGGCCCCTGAATTGCTGGAGCAAACATAGCGCCCATATCAAACAGAACCAGAGAAGAGATATCAGGGTTAAAACCGTTTAGAACCACTTCAACCCCAAAGACAACAACATTAATTGCAATAAGGGCGAACGTGACTAAACACGAACCGTAGCGCCCCATAAACGATGGCTGGGCTTCTTTCATCATCTTTTTTAACTTAGCATCATCGATGTAGTCCTTTTCATTCTCACAATCGTTTGAGGCAACCTGCCGAGGATCCATGCCTATTGCTCCTTTTTCAAGCACCCTACCCAAGAATTGCAGGTGCATTTTATTAACAGCTTGATCAAACAATTTACCGCATCGGCAATTGCAAGAGGAAACGTGCACTAAAATGTTGCGGAACAAAAACACGCCAATAAGGGATGCTCATGTCCGAATATGCAACCATAGCAGGCAGATCCATTGCCGAAATCGAAGAGAAGAAGAGCCGATTCATAGCTCATCTTGCACATGTTGAAAGCGAAGAGGAAGCACTTTCTTTTCTCGAGGAAATTAGAACCGAACATCGTATGGCACGTCACAACGTATATGCCTATATTTTACGCGGAGAAGGCGCATCCGAACGCATCCGATATTCCGATGACGGTGAGCCGCAAAAAACCGCAGGACTCCCCACACTGCAAACCTTGCAACACGCTGGTCTCACCGACATAGCTTGCGTGGTCACTCGATACTTCGGCGGAACCCTTCTCGGAACAGGTGGACTGGTGCGCGCCTATACCCAGGCAACGCAGTCCGCCATAGCCGAATCAGAACGCGTAACCGTTTCTGTATGTGTCGACATCACCCTACGCATCGCTTATCCCCTGTACGATCAGATGGTAAGAATTGCCGCTGAGTGCAACACCAAAACGCTCGATACTCAATATGCTGATGCGGTAACTTTGACCCTACGTATGCTCGACGGAACCCAAAACCCATTTTTGGCAAAAGTCACCGAACTGTGCCATGGCCAGGAAGATATTGAGATTTCAAAGCCCCTAAACGCAATCTTCTAGCGCCCCCCTACACGAAAGCCGTCCCCATGACTGAAGACCTCATATCACTAGCCGTTATCGTGCTTGTTGCTGCAGTATGCCCTCTCGCCGCCCAAGCCATCCCCAAAAAGCCCATTCCGGAAACGGTCTTTCTGCTTATAGCTGGAGCCGTATTGGGTCCAAATATGGTAGGTGCTATTCACCTCTCCGATTCAATTGGCCTTCTATCGGAACTCGGGCTTGCATTCCTGTTTCTCTTGGCTGGCTATGAAATCGACCCAAAGAACATTACCGGGCATCAGGGAAAACGAGGATTCGCAACATGGCTGGTATGCCTTGGATTAGGCTTTGGCGCCGTTGCTCTTTCAGGCTTCGTTTCACCTACTGAACTAAGCGGCGTCGCATTTGCCATCGCCCTGGGAACAACGGCTCTTGGAACCCTGATGCCGATACTGAAAGAGCGAAACCTACTGGGAACCCGTGTAGGCGATTCGGTACTCGCCTACGGCACTTGGGGTGAACTTGGACCCATTATCGCTATGGCCCTACTTCTCTCAACACGCGCCGAATGGAAAACCGTTGTTATCCTCTTGCTATTTGCGGCAGTTGCCGTACTTGCCGCCGTCATTCCCGCAAAAGCCCGCAAAGCAGGAGGCAGGGTATATCGGTTCCTTGCCGAAAACGCTAATACCACCTCGCAAACCACCATGCGTGTTACCGTTCTTTTGCTGGTGGCACTCGTGACCCTTTCAGCCCTCTTCAATCTAGACGCAGTGCTCGGGGCGTTCGCTGCTGGATTTGTGCTGCGCTATGTTATCCCTGATGGCAATCATAGTCTTGAGCATAAACTCGATGGCATAGCCTTTGGCTTTTTCGTACCGCTCTTCTTCGTTGTATCAGGCGCAAAGATCAACCTCTATGCAGTACTGGCAGATCCTCTGTTGCTCATAGGGTTTATCGTCTCACTGCTGCTTATCCGCGCAGTACCTATTTTCGTTTCTCTTTCAACCGATCGCGAAACACGGGCCATGTCCTCGCACAACAGGGTAACTGTAGCTCTATACTGCACCACCGCACTGCCCCTGATCGTTGCCGTTACCTCCGTGGCAACAAAGGCAGGCGCAATGTCTCAGGAGGTTGCTTCGGTACTGGTAGCTTCGGGAGCCATAACGGTACTCGTTATGCCCTTGCTCACCTCGCTTACCTATCGTGTGGCTGACGTGCATCCTGTCGAAGCAGCGCGTGAAGTGGCCCACGACCCCCATCACATTGGTGAGATTCTTCAAGATCATTGGGCCTACGCTCACTTAACCGAGACCACAAACGAAAAGTTCAGCAAACGACGTGAAAAGAAACGCGCTCAAGCCAAGGCCGTGCTGGAAGTGCACCACAAGCGCCATGACCTTATCGAGCAAGCAAAACTCGAACAGCATCAGCGACATTTGGAATTAATGCACGACCTGAAGAACATAAAACCCGAAGAGTAGCCGCCCTATCGGGTTGTTGCAGCCAGCGCAATCATCGAATAAACCTTCACCATGAAAATATGTCCCCAGATGCAGCAAGCCGCCATAATCGGCAGCTTGCTGCATCTGGGGACATTGATTACTACCTCAAAGCTAATAGTGAGCTAGCTATCGATTGTCGACCTTTTCAGGGTACAAATCATGATGAGAGAGACGTTCCCATGCGACTTGCTCCCATTTCGTATCAGGCTTGCCATAGTTGCAATACGGGTCAATCGAGATGCCTCCACGAGGAGTGAACTTCCCCCAAACCTCTATGTACTTTGGATCCATCAAGGCAATAAGATCTTTCATGATGATGTTCATGCAGTCCTCATGAAAATCGCCATGATTACGAAAGCTGAACAGGTACAGCTTCAAACTCTTGCTTTCCACCATACGCTCGCTCGGAACATAGGAAATATAGATAGTGGCAAAATCAGGCTGCCCCGTAATAGGACAAAGACTCGTAAATTCCGGACAGTTGAACTTAACAAAATAGTCGTTTTCGGGATGCTTATTTAGAAACGTTTCCAGCACACTAGGATCATAATCTGTTGGATACTGAGTATGTTGGTTACCGAGAAGGGAAATGCTCTCTTCCGATTCTCGCGTTATATCAGTCATAAAACTCTCCTTTTGTAGGGATCCGGTCATGAATCAGATGCCGAAGAGACGCCTTAAACGTTGGAAGTCTAGCCTAAACAGAAACACGGCTTATTGCATAAGGGGATCAGTTACGCCATTGAGGTTAAACGCCCGAATGCGATCGATACAGGTGCCGCATACCCCGCACGGCTTTTCACCACCTTCGTAGCATGACCAGGTAAGCTCGTAGGGAACTTCCAGCTCAAGACCTTTGCGAACGATATCAGCTTTTGACCACTGCACAAAAGGAGCAGCCATCGAAAGCTCGCCGCCTGTCCCCTCCGTGATCGCTCGATTCATGGCGTCAACGAACTCCTGGGAGCAATCAGGATAAGCATTCCCTGCCCAGTCGTCGTGGTGAGCACCGTAATAAAGCACTGAACAACCAAGGGATAGCGCCATGGACGCAGCAGATGACAGGAACAGCCCGTTGCGGAATGGGACATAGGTGCTCACCGGCTTTCCGTCCGTTTCGCTCAGCTGCTCTGCATAGCTCTCCTCTGGAACATCTTGCGTCGAGTGCGCCAGGAGCGAACAATTGCTATCGGCAAAGATAGCCGACAAGTCAAGGAACCGCTGCTCTACGCCATAATAGCCAGCAACCGCTTGAGCGGCGCTGATCTCTTTGTCGTGACGCTGACCGTAACTGATGGAAAGAGCGTAAACATTTTGCGCTCCATAGCGTTCCACCGCCATCGCAAGAAGCGTAGTGGAATCAACGCCGCCCGAGCACAGAACCAAAGCGCGCGTCGGCGCATTGGAGCCCGTTGCCGTATTAAAACCGGCAGAAGCAGAAGACGCCGCTTGAGGCATACTCGTTTCCATTGCTAAACTCCCCTATCCTGATCTGGCCAAATGATTTTATGCAGCTGCAATTGCAAACGAACTTCGAAAAGCCCATGTTGCTCCATAAACGAAACGATTTCAGAAGGCTCTATACAGCTGAACACGGGGCTGAAAAATACCTCACATCGAGCGCACAAGTCATATTGCTCAATAACAGACTTCGCGCACTCAAGGTCTTCAACGCTTGCAACAACGAACTTGACGGCATCTCCGCAACCAAGCAACTCATAATTGCCCGGAAGCATCTGGGTTGTCATCCCCGACGAAGGCATTTTGCAATCAACCGTGAAAAATACGTCACCACAAGGAACAAATGACATCGCGCCACGGTCGATCCCATCAATAGCTGCACGATGATCAGTTGCACGCTTTTTGCGAAATTCACTGCGCAACTCATGCAAAGCAAAAAGGTCGACCGCCCCATTGGTCTCGATTTCCACAGCACGACCATTACCGAAACCCCAGGAGCCGGAAGCAAGTAACGCAGAAACCAGAGCAGGCAAGCCAGGCTGAAGAGCTGGTTCGCCACCAGTAAGCGTCACACAAGAAACACCTGTATCAGAAACCCATTCGACAAGAGATCGCGGCGTCATGTCCTCGTGCTCGCACTTGCCAACATTAGCCCATGCGGTGTCGCACCAAGAACATGCAAGGTTGCAGCCAGCGAAACGTATAAATGCAGCCAAACGACCAGCGCGCGGCCCCTCACCGTTAACGGACACGAATCGCTCAACAACTGGCAAGAGACACGTATTGTCAATACCTGCATCGAGCGATGCTTTGCTATGCGACATCGCTAGTTTTCCCCGTAGTAAATGGCACAGTTATTGGGCGTCTCATAAACCTCAATCTGCGAGATCGGAAGACCAGCATCGGCCATTCGTCCATAGAAGTAGCGAGCTAGATTCTCTGCCGTAGTACGAAACGGCATCATAGAAAGAGTAAAGCCCTCTTTTTCAAGGCACACCAAGGTTTCAGGCATTAGCGAGCCCTCTTCGACAATAAACGAATGATCAAGCTCTTCGGTGAGTTCACGCAACACACGCTTAAATTCACCGAAGTCAATGACCATATCTTTATGCGTGCCTTCGGTCCAAAGCTTTTCTTGAGCAAGATAGGCTACGACACGCCAGCGATGGCCATGCAGATTCTCGCATTTGCCGTGATAGTCGGTGAGAAAGTGAGCAGCATCAAAGCTACTTTCGGTTTTTAGGCCATACATAAAGCGCTCCTTCAATTAATTAAACTTGCCGAAAATAAACAAGGCATGAAGAAAGCAGGGACAAGCCCTAAGCTGCTTATGACCTAGTTTTATTTAACGACAGGAGGGTTTCGAACTGTCCGCCCATCGCACTGAAGAGTGCATAAATGGACGATGCCAGTATAACCAGCCTCAAAGCATCAACCAACCGTCAGACCACGACTCCATGACAAATCAGCAACACCAAAGACTTCCCATGGGAGATCCGCCAACTTATGGATCAGGCTATACATGCACGACATGTCGAATGCTCAAAAGAATTAAAGAAATACGCTCGGCACAAAACAAAGGAAGTCACTATGTGCACTGGAATCAGATTCACTTCAACAGATGGAACGATGTACTTTGGTCGCAACCTCGATTGGAGCACGCCTTTCGGAGAGCACATCGTCATCACCCCAAAGGGCTACCCGCTTGCGGAAGCCTTCCCCGCAGAATCAACAACAAAGCCAGCAGGACATGCGATTATCGGTATGGGGATAACCTACCAAGGATATCCACTCTATTTTGATTGCGGAAACGATGCGGGACTAGCAGTGGCAGGCTTAAATTTCCCTGGATATGCTCAATACGAAGATGCTCCTGTGCAGAGAAAAACAAATGTCGCCGCCTACGAATTTCCGGCATGGATCACCTCAAACTTCTCCACCGTTGATGAAGTCGAGGATGCACTTGGCTCCGTGGCGATTATCGGGAAACCGGTAAGCAAGAGCCTAGGCGTTTCGCTGTTGCATTGGATCATCGGCGACGCAAAGCGAAGCATAGTTGTTGAGTATCTGCCAACAGGAATGAAGGTACACCCCAACCCTGTCGATACTTTGGCTAACCAGCCCACATTCGACTGGCACATGGAGAACCTGCGTACCTATCTAAATGCGACAAGTGCCTTTCCAGGAACGGTTCAATGGGGCAATGCCTCACTTTCGCCTTTCGGAGCCGGCGCAGGAGCTCACAGCATCCCGGGAGACTCATATACAACATCTCGTTTCGTCAAGGCAGCATTCTTGAATGCAAATCATCCTGCCAAGCAATCCGAGCAAGAAAACGTTATGCGCTTGTTTCACACCTTAGGAAATGTAGCCATGGTAGAAGGATCAGCCCAAATGGCCGACGGTTCGTGGGAGCGGACCATCTTCACCAGCTGCTTCTCGGCAAAAACGGGTACGTATTACTACAATACCGATGACAATCCCGCTTTACGCTGCAGCAGTCTACGCGATTACCAGGACGCCCCAGTTGATTCCCTGATTGAGCCAGAAGTGGGAACTGCCCGTTTTTAGCGAAAAGCAGATTTCGCCGATGGGTGCCTACTAAAAAATACCGTTACGCAAAACAAAGGGCTCTGCCAAGAAAATTGAACCGTCTCCCATTTCGTCTGCCCAAGAAATGGGAGACGGCTCAAATCGGCAGAGCCCTTAAAGCTACAGCGGAAAATCAGGCGAACAGCTCTTCGATGCGACGAACCCCTTCTTTGGTTGCGTCAGCGTCACCAAATGCCGAAAGGCGAATGTACCCTTCACCAGAAGAACCGAATCCGGCTCCGGGCGTTGTGATAACGTTCGCCTTTTCCAGCAGCAAGGTAAACAAATCCCACGATCCCATTCCTTCGGGTGCCTTGCACCAAACATACGGGCTGTTTACCGCGCCGTACACTTCAAAGCCTGCACGTTCTAAGCCTTCTTTGATAACACGAGCATTGGCACGGTAGTAATCGAGCGTTTCCTCAATCTGCTTCTCACCCTCATCGGTATAAATGGCAGCAGCACCGCGCTGAATGATGTAAGAAGCTCCGTTGAATTTGGTGCATTGGCGACGATTCCACATGGCATTCAGGCTCTCGCCGTCACGTTCAAGGGCTTTAGGGACAACGGTGTAGCCGCAGCGAGCACCCGTAAAACCTGCCGTCTTAGAGAAAGAACGGAATTCGATTGCACACGTTTTTGCGCCTTCGATCTCATAAATCGAATGAGGCACTCCTTCTTCGGAAATAAAGCGCTCGTAGGCAGCATCGAACATGATGATAGATCCATGCTCATTGGCGTAGTCAACCCAGACCTTAAGCTGATCAGCATTAAGCACAGTACCAGTAGGATTGTTGGGGCTGCACAAGTAAATTACGTCAGCGACCTTTTCGGGAAGTTCAGGAACAAAATGATTCTCGGCCATGGTGGGCATGTAAATGATATTTGTCCAGCCTTGAGATTCTTCATCATATTCGCCAGCGCGGCCAGCCATCGCATTGGTGTCGACGTACACGGGATAAACAGGATCGCAAACAGCGATAACATTATCGGCAGAAAGGATGTCGCCGATATTGCCGCAGTCGCTCTTAGCACCATCGGAAACGAAGATCTCATCTTCGTCCACCTCAACGCCGCGAGAGCGGAAATCATTATCGGCAATAGCCTTGCGAAGGAAATCGTAGCCCTGCTCGGGACCATAGCCGTGGAAGGTGTCTATACTCGCCATATCGTTAACAGCAGCATGCATTGCATCAATTACGGCAGGCGCCAAGGGTCGAGTTACATCGCCGATGCCCATCTTTATCAGCTCTGCATCGGGATGCGCCGCTGAATACTCCGCAGTACGACGTGCGATTTCGGCAAATAGATAGCTACCAGGCAACTTTGCATAGTTCTCATTGACTTTAGCCACGAACATTCTCCTTTAACGTATAGGGAGCCAGCCAGAGATGCCAGCCGCTTTTTTAACGTCAGTATTTTAGGGGCGCAATATGTCGAGAATATTTCAAGAGCGCTGAAAACTATATATCGGCAAGACGGGGCAGATCGACGATCTTCGAATCAAATACAGCCGAAGTCAAAGTTGCCTTTAAGCATAGCTCTCCGTTCGGACGCGAAATCGTAACCTCGGCAACCACAGCCCGCTTCCCTCGCTTAAGGACTGTGCCAACCACCTCAAGATATTCATCGGTAGTATAGGCAGGGCGAAGAAAGTTGGAATTCACCGACATGGTGGCATTCTCGCGCCCCAATGTATCAATCGCCCCCGTGCCGGCCGTGTCGGCCAAGGCAAGCAAGAAGCCTCCATGCACTGTGCCAATGTTATTGCCGCAGTCTGGACCTGGATGGGCATGCATAACAAAACGACCCTCTTCGGCCGAAACAAGCTCCGATCGATCAAAGCCGCTGATATTGATGATGTCTTCTTCGCAATACGCATAAATCTTAGGATCGAGCATGGTACCCCCATTCAGCATTTTGCTACGCCGCGATATCATTACCGACTGAGCCCATCATACCAGCAGAGCCTAAGCTACCGTGCTGTACGTCATCGGAAGGGAAAATCATGCGAGCATTAATCCAACGCGTCTCCTCAGCTTCAGTTTCGACAGGAGAAGGCAACGTAAACAGCATCGACCAAGGTTTTTGCATCCTGCTGGGTGTCGGCCCCGACGACACCGAAGAGATCGCCGAAAAACTGTGGTCGAAGATTTCCAAACTACGCATTTTCGAAGACCAAGATGGAAAAACCAACCTATCGCTACGCGATGTAAACGGTGCTGTACTTTTGGTTTCTCAATTCACGCTCTATGCTGATTGCCGCAAAGGCAACCGCCCCTCATTTACAAAAGGTGCTTCCCCCGACATGGCAAACCGCTTGTATGAATACTTTGCACAACTCGTTCGGGATGATGGCATAGAGCTGAAAACCGGCTGGTTCGGCGCCATGATGGAGGTAAGCCTAACCAATAGCGGCCCGTTTACGCTCTGGTTGGATACTGACGACCTGGTAAAACAACAACCTCGAAGCAGATAAGCGCCTTCCACCACGCACTAATCATCTTCCGTCAAAACGCAGGTAAGCCACCCCTTGCACGATTGCCCTTCAGCTTTTACCGTTGAAGGGCAATTTTGTTAGGAGCCCCCATGCTAGGTACCATCGTAAACACGTGCTGCATTCTTTTGGGCAGCGCAATTGGCTCAATAGCGAAGAAAGGCCTGAAGCCAAAGTACCAGGAAGCCATTTTCACTGCTCTTGGCATTGCCACTGTTGGCATGGGACTCAATGCCGTCACCCAAAACATGCCCCACAGCTCCTACCCTGTTCTGTTCATCGTCAGCATGGCCATAGGCGCCGTAGTTGGAACAGCGCTCGATTTGGAAACCCGATTTAAAAAAGCCGTGTCAAAGCATTCGAAGGATGGCAACGAATTCGCAAAAGGCCTCTCAACTGCAATTATGCTTTTTTGCGTGGGTACACTCTCCATTTTGGGCCCAATCAACAGCGCGCTCTACGGTGATGAAACCTACTTGCTCACCAACGCCACCCTCGACCTTGTTTCCTCTATGGTTTTTGGGGCCACCTTTGGTTTCGGCATTGCTATTGCCGCTGTAGTGCTTTTTTGCTGGCAGGGCGCTATCTATCTACTCGCCGGCACACTTGCCCCACTTATGGGCGATGGAATGATGACCGAAATCGCTATCATTGGAGGCTTACTCATTCTTGCAAGCGGCATAAACCTCTTGAAGCTCAAAGAGATTTCCACCATGAATCTACTTCCCGCCCTCTTTATTCCGCCCATCTGGTTTGCTCTGCTTTCAGCAACGGGAAATCTCTGGAGGATACTATGATGCTCAATAGGCCCCATATACCTGGAGCCCATTGAGCAGAAATAGGCGTTTATCGGATTCTACCTATGCCGAAGCCAATAAACAGATCGTTAACCACGCCAAGCGTCCACCAATTCCCTTGCTGCGGCCTCGGGATTATCGGCACCACATACAGCAGAAACCACGAAGAAGCCATCGACACCGGTGCTCTTCACCAAAGGAATGTCGGCAATTTTTACGCCACCGCCTACAACAATAGGCACGGGGCTTGCGCAGGCCAGCTCTTTCAAATCATCGATACTTTTAGTGATGATGGTTCCATCAGCCGCTAAGCCGCAATCGGTCTTTGTGGGCGTTTCATGCAAGGGGCCAACTCCAAGGTAATCCACCAAGCTCATATCGGCGGTTTTCACGTATTCGAGCATCTCATCGGCACGAGCGGAAAGACCCACGATCGAATCCGGACCGAGGAGCTTGCGACATACTTCGACTGGAATATCGGTTTGGCCTACATGCACGCCATCGACTTTTGCCCCCGCTTCACGTGCAGCTAAAGCAACATCCAATCGGTCGTCCACCAAAAGCGCAACCGATTCGCTTTTCCCCGCTGCAGCAATAGCATCAGCCGCCTGGATGGTATACGAAATCAGATCGCGAGCCGAACATTCCTTTGAGCGAATTTGCACACAGGTGAATCCGGCGCGCAAAGCCTGAGTAATAACATCGGAAACCGGACGCCCCATCGTGTTTTCGGGACCGATAACCAAATAGGCAGAAATATCAAGGTTCTCGCGCATGCTATTCCCCCTGTTCCAGAATCTCGTTTACGGCATCAACTTTGCGGCTCATCATGTTAGTGCGACCTGGGCGAACGTCCGCTTTCAAAATAACTTCGGTTCGAATGCCCTTTTCGGCCAAGATAAAGGTAGCGTCCTTTACAACCCTCATAACCTCATCCCACTCACCTTCAATTTCGGTGAACATAGAATACGTATGATTAGGCAAGCCCGATTCGCGAATCACCTTTACGACCTCAGCCACTTCAGGCGCAAGCTCGTCGCCCACGCCAAAAGGAGCTATTGCTACAGCAATAAGCGTATTCATGCTAAGCCTCTTCAACAGTAAAAGGATTATCAGCAATATCTCGAGCTGTTACGCGATAAAGCTCATCAATAAATGCCGTCTTGAAAGACGCAGGAGCATCAGCAACCTTAGCTGCGCGGGAGCCGGCAACATTGTAATGAGCCACCGCCGCCAACGCTGCAGTAAACGAATCGGTTACCGTAGCATACACAGCCAAAACACCGCCCTGGGAGCAACCGAAGCCTGTAACCTTCTCCATCAGATCGGAGCCACCCTCGGAGTACACGACCTTTTTACCGTCGGTTACCAGGTCTTTTTTCCCAGAAACCGCAACAGCGCCCCCTGTGAAACGAGCGAGGGCAACAGCGGCATCACGAGCAGCTTCTACGGTATCGGTAGTGTCCACACCACGAGGACGCGAAGATTCGCAAGAATTCGCTTCAATGCCCCACAAACTTGCTAATGCAATGATCTCAGAGGCGTTGCCGCGCACGATAGCAGGCTTATATTGCTTCAGTTCTTGGAGCAAATCGGTACGAAGCTGACCAATGCCAATACCAACAGGATCCAAAACCCAAGGCTTACCATTCTTGAAAGCCGCTGCAGCCGTTCGAGGCAGCGTTTCCTGGTAGATGGGAAGCAATGTGCCCATGTTTAGATAGACCGCTCCACCTGCTCCAACCAGGCATTCGCCCTCATCAGGCAAATACACCATTGCGGCGCTGCCGCCCACAGCAAGCTGAGCGTTGGCAACGAAATCCATTGTCACGCCATTGGTAACCGAACCCGCCAGCGGGTTCTCGGCTCGAACTTTCTCAACCGCTTCAATGATGCCGCTTTTCAACTGGTCCATCTCTGTCATGCGTTTTCCTTTCGCGCAAATAAAAGGGACGCCAGCCATAGCGGGCGCCCCAGAATGAACCTGAGATGCTCCCTACGCCAGCACTAACTGACAGGTTCAAAGAGTTAGGCCGAATGCCCTCTCAGCCATGCCAGCGCGATTTGAACGCGCCGCAGGCACCCCTGCATCGAATCTGTATCTTTTATTGTGAAACTAGCATGTCTATCGCGCAACATAAAGCTAGGGAGCGGCAGTTCCAGCTTGCAGAATGGCAGATCACCAAAGCACGCAGCTCGATGTTCCGTTGGAATATGCCCAACGCCAAATTGAGCCGCCCTGGCTAGAACATACATACCGCCAGTCTATTGCTGCTGGACACGAGCCGCCTCGATTTCATCGGTCCCTTTGTTAAGCAGATATACACCACCGATTACCAACAGCACCCCTACCGCTGTAAAAGCCGTAAAGGGATCATGCCAAACCACCACGCCAACCAACATAGTTACAGCGGAACCCACGCCGCCCCAAATACCGTATACCAGGCCAAGTGGAAGGTTCTGCAGGATTTTTATCAACAAAGAAAACGCGATGAGGTACCCGATCACCGTAACCAAGGTAGGCAGCGGAACGGTCAAGCCCTCTGAAGCCTTCAAGCAGATGGCTCCAGTAACTTCGGCAACAATGGCAATGCCCAACAGGACAAACGCAAAACGCTTCGATTTCGCCTTTTCTCGGACAAGCTGCTTCTCTTCTTCGGCAACGCTCATGCTTAAACCCCCAACTTCAACAATGCCACGCCAACAATAATCGCAACAAGACCAATGATCTTTTTCGCGTTAAAGCCCTCATTCCACAGTATGTGTCCCACCACAGCGGTCAACGCGATACCGAGCCCCGTCCACGCCGCGTAAACAGGGCCGAGCGGTAACTGAAGCAATACATGCGACATCATCCAGAAAGAAACAGCATAGCCAACCACTACGCCGACGATGGGAAGCTTACGTCGAAAGCCATCTGAAACTTTCATCATGGTGTCAGCGAACACTTCAAATACCACCGAAACGCAAATCATGAGATAAGGAAGCATACGAACCTCTCGAAGAAATGGACGAAGGAAGCACGAAACGATCATGTGTTTCCTCGCGGTGCTACAACGGTTGTACATGCTAAACTCTGCCATAAGGGCAGAGTCAAGGAGCCACCATGAAAAATGAATTGCTCTCCATAGGCGAAGCAGCAAAACTGAAACAAGTTAGCGTCAAATCACTTCGATACTACGAAACCATCGGAATCCTCAAGCCTGCCTACGTAGATCCGTCTAGCGGCTACCGCTACTACTCCCCAAATCAAATGATAGACCTCGATGTAATACTCACCTGCATTGAGCTTGGCATCCCTCTAAAGTCGCTGGCAGACCACAAGACAAACCGAGGATCACTCAATCTTAAAGAATTGTTGATATCAGGTCGCGATACCGCCCTTGCCAATATTCGTCGCGCAGAAGATTCACTCATGCGCATCAATTCATGCATCGATGAAATCGCCGAACAGGAAATCCTCAGACACAAAGATGTCCCCTACACACGATGTCTGACCAAAAGGAACATCTTCATATCCCCCTGGAATGAAAAAGAATTCTCGGTGAAATCGTACACAAAAGCGATGGCGGAACTATATCGGGCAGCAGAAGAATCTGGTGCAACCCCGCTCTACTTTCAGGGCTTTACCGTTGCCTCGTTCAGCAATGAGCTGAAAACCAATGCTTACGTAGAAGTGGGCAGAATGGCACATTCAGCTCCAAGAAAGCCCTTCACGCAAACAACGCTCCCAAAATGCGAGAATCTGGGATTCAGAATAGAAGGTCAGTCGATCACCGAATGCATGAACAAAGCTTTTAGCCACATCGAAAATAACCCGGGCCTCTATTCGATAACCGAAGTGTGGGACAGTGAGCTTCCAGAGAATGTCTACGTGGTTGAAGTTCTGCGTGAAGTTAACAGGGAGAAAATAACGAAATCGCGCTGAAACGCATCGACAGGATTCATCGCACCCCACCCATTACTGAAAAGATTACCATTCAGCTCAAACGATGCGCATTCCAGCTGCAGTGCATCAGATAAAGCAATCGGACCCCAATTACCAAGTAGCACATTTTGTACAACGAATGCTGCAATAATTTGCGTTTTGAAACACCCGTTCCGCAAGCGGCAATACCCCTTCTCTCGGCGATTTTCCAAAAAACCGCTGAGACACCCGTTTAAGCCTGAACACGAGTTCACTATAGGTAACTTCACCTTCAAGGGTGTTTGCTGTAACCAGAGCGAAACATAACTCTTCCAAACGAACCCTGGACTATATCTCGCGGTTCCGAATAGCCGCGACGAAGTTCCAGAAAGACCAGCCCAAACGTCTTTAAGAACGGAGGTTCCATGGAAGCAAGAAATCTCACTCAGGCGGCAATATCCGACGATGAGCTTCGCGGCATCCTGGACGATGCCAAAGTTGACCCAAAGGATTGCTACCAATGCGGGAAATGCTCAGCTGGTTGTCCTGTCGCATCCGATGCCGACATGACTCCTCGCGAAGTGCTACGCCATTTACAACTAGGGCAAATAGAGCCGGTCTTAAAATCAAATATGCCCTGGCTTTGCGCTGGATGTGGCATGTGCCTGGCTCGCTGCCCACAAAGCGTTGACCTTCCCAATCTCATGCTCGCCTGCCGACGCGCAGCGGAAGCGCAAGGAATCAAGCCGATCGGAGAGGTCGCTCGTTTCAACCAGCTGTTTGTCAACGGCGTACGTGAAAAGGGACTCTCAGACGAAGCCGTCCTGGCCATGCGCTTCAACCTTGCAACGGGCCATTTCCTACAGGATGCATTGAGCGCACCGAAAATGGTGGTTCGCGGAATGCTCGGCCCAACCAGCAAGGAACAGGCGAATGCCAATGAGGTTAAAGAACTCATCGACCGCGCACGTATGGCCGCTTCCCAAAACACGCCTTCCCCCGAAAAGGAGGCATAGCCATGATGTATGCCTATTTCCCAGGATGTTCGGCGCATTCAACGGGTATCTCTTACACCAATTCATACAACTACGTCGCCCTTGCAGCAGGCATTGAACTGGCAGAAATCCCTAATTGGAACTGCTGCGGCGCATCAGCAGCGCATGCCGAAAGCGAGCTATTGGGAGATGCGCTTCCCGCACGTTCGCTTGCTCTTTCGGAAGAAGCGTTCGGCGATGCTCCTGTACTAGCACCCTGTGCTGGCTGCTATTTGCATCTAAAAACGGCCACCGCCCACGCCCAAGAAAGCGACGAAGCCAGAATCCAGCTCGAGCGCATCATTGATCGTCCTTGGAATGCGTCGGCTTATGTTGCCAACGGCCTGGAGCCCTTCCTCCCCGCCGAAACGCAGGAACGACTCGCCCAGCGCGTGTGCCTTCCCCTCGATGGACTGAAAGTTGCATGCTACTACGGTTGCGCTCTGCTACGCCCAACCGAGGTCTGCAACTTCGACGACGACGAGCAGCCCCACACCATGGAAGACCTCGTCGCTCTTTCTGGCGCTTCCCCCATCGAATGGAATTTCAAGAATGAATGCTGTGGTGCATCGCATCAAATCTCCGTTCCCAAAACCGGCAGAACCATGATTCGTCGAATCCTCGAAAATGCTGCAGCAAATGGCGCCGATGCCATAGCTTGCGCTTGCCCATTGTGCATGCTCAACCTCGACATGCGTGAAGCGGAAATCAACGCTGCACGCGCAAAAGAAGGTTTGCCGCCGCTAGACATACCCATCTATTACTTCACAGAGCTTCTAGCTGCGAGCATGGGAGCTCCCGCATCTAAATCCGGCATCAATAGGCACTTCCATCCGGCAGGAAACCTCCATGAAAGGGCATTAGCCGCATGGAACAAGCAACGTGCCGCCGAAAAAGAAGCCGAGGAAGCAGAAAGATCCGCAAAAGAGGCGCAACGGAAAGCACGTGCAGCAGCCCGAGCTGCAAAAGCGAAATCAGAATCGAAGCCAGAAACCAACGCAACAAAGGAGGTGATCGCATGAGCAGAATTGGCGTTTTCGTATGCCACTGCGGAACAAACATCGCCGCAACCGTTGATGTTGAAGCAGTCGCGGAAGCTGCAAGGGTGATGCCGAACGTAGCATTCGCAACAACAAACAAGTACACCTGCTCCGACCCCGGTCAACAAGCAATCGTAGATGCTATCAAGGAACATAACCTCGACAGGCTTGTTATTGCCAGCTGCAGCCCGCGCATGCACGAACAGACCTTCCGAAAGATGTTGGCCGAAAAGACCGATATCAATCCTTACATGCTTGAGATCGCAAACATCCGCGAACAATGCTCATGGGTTCACAAGAGCAAAGAGGAATCCACCCCTAAGGCTATTGATCTTGTTGCGATGGCAGTGGCGAAAGTTGATACCGACAAAAATCTCTACACGCAAACAATCCCAGTAAACCGCAAAGTGCTGGTTGTTGGCGCAGGCATCGCGGGCATCCAGGCAGCCCTCGATGTTGCTGATGCGGGCTTCCCCGTTACCCTAGTTGAGCGAAATCCTTCCATTGGCGGCAAAATGGTCAAATTGGATAAAACCTTCCCAACCATGGACTGCTCTGCTTGCATCTGCACGCCCAAGATGTCTGAGGCAGGAAGCCACCCCAACATCACTATCAAAACGCTTTCTGAGGTTGAAAAAGTTACGGGCTATATCGGCAATTTCGAGGCCACGATACGCGAAAAGGCGAAGTATATCGACTACGACCTATGCACTGGCTGCGGCGCCTGCGAAACCAAATGCCCCAGCAAAACAACGAACGAATTCGACGAGGGTCTATCTCTGCGCAAGGCCATCTACAAGCCATTCGCCCAAGCTGTTCCCAGCAAGCCGACCATCGATCCCAACTCCTGCCGGAAACTCACCGAGGGCAAATGCGGTATATGCGCAAAAATCTGCCCCACCGGTGCAATCCGCTATGACGACACCGACCGCACCACTACCGAAACATTCGGCGCCATAATCCTTGCCACTGGCTACGATCTTATCGACTGGACAAAACTCTACGGAGAATATGGAGGTGGAAACTACCCCGACGTAATCACAGGTCTTCAATTTGAGCGCTTGGTAAACGCATCGGGCCCCACCGAAGGTCACATCCAACGCCCCAGCGATAACAAAGAGCCAAAGACCATCGCAATCATCAAGTGCGTTGGCTCCCGCGACCCCCACAAAGGCGTTTCCTACTGTAGCCGCGCATGCTGCATGTATTCCGCAAAGCATGCGCACCAATACCTTGACAAGGTTAAGGATGGACGCTGCTTTGTGTTCTATATGGATGTTCGTTGCGCAGGCAAGGGATATGACGAGTTCTATATGAACACCCTGCACGATGGAGCGGTTTATGTGCGCGGGCGCGTTTCGAAGATCTATCCCGAAAACGGCAAACTAGTCTGCATGGGAGAAGACACACTCTCGGGTCAGGTAGTGCGAGTAGACGCCGACATGGTGGTTCTCGAAACGGCCATGGTGCCCAATGAAGGCGCTGGGCAAATCGCTGGCGTACTCAACGCCCAACGTGGCCCCGAAGGCTTTTTCACCGAAGCCCACCCGAAACTCCGCCCGGTGGAAACCAATACCGCAGGCGTCTACCTTGCAGGCGTGGCTCAAGGACCTAAAGACATTCCCGACACGGTCGCCCAAGCTGGAGCCGCTGCATCTAAGGTCATCGGCCTTCTGGCACGTGGGCAGATCGAGTCAAACCCCATGATCGTACACGTTGACAATGCAAAATGCTCTGGATGCGGTGCATGTACCGACATCTGTCCTTATGGGGCTCTTGAGCTTGCTGAAGTCACCCTGCGCGAAAACTCGCAGAAAGTCACCCGCACCGTCGCAAAACCAAATCCGGGTCTGTGCCAGGGTTGCGGTGCATGCACCGTTGCCTGCCGTTCGGGTGCCGCCGACCTGCTGGGCTTCACCAATGAGGGAATCATGCGCGAAATGGAGGCGTTGCTCCGATGAACGAGACCACAAACGGCGCGAACTGCTCGCCCGAGCAAGGCGCCATCGACACAACTTGGAAACCGAAAATCTTGGCATTCTGCTGCAATTGGTGCACCTATGCTGGCGCCGACTTGGCCGGACTCAATCGTATGGAATATCCCGCTGATATTCGCCTGCTTCGCGTGCCCTGCTCCGGTCGCGTTAACCCGCAATATGTCCTGAAAGCATATCAAAATGGCTGCGACGGCGTCTTGGTTTGCGGCTGCCACCCCGGCGATTGCCACTATGCCACTGGTAATTATTATGCGAAGCGTCGCATGATGGTATACAAGCGCTTGCTGGAATTCTTGGGTCTTGAGCCCGACCGCTTCATAGTTCGCTGGATCTCAGGCTCCGAAGCTGGAAAATTCCGCGATACCGTAATGGAAGTTACTGAGCGTATCCGTGAGCTTGGACCGCTCTCCAATGATCTTCCCAATCTTGCACCAGAGGATATTCCCCATCCCATTTCTGCGAAATACGAATGGCTTGCAACCCCCAAAAACGCAAGGGAGGGACTGTAATGAACTTCACTGATATTGTGCGCAATCGTGCAACACAGCTCATTGAGGACGGTACCGTTGCTTGCGTGATCGGCTGGACTGCGGGCCGTTTCGAGTATCAGCGCACACCATTTTGCGCAAATGACCCTGAGCAAGCTGCACTCCTGGTCTGCGATCAGCATTGTGAGCACGCATTGGGAAAATATGTGCTCGAACAGAAAGACAAGGGACGGGTTGGTCTTATCACCCGGGGATGCGAAAGCCGCGCAATCAACCGTCTCATCGCCGACAACCAACTCAAACGCGAAGACGTGTATCTCATTGGCATCCCTTGTACGGGATGCACCACTCGAGATGGAGCCGAGCTCAAGCGCTGCTACGAATGCCAGTTCCGCAATCCGGTTGTCTACGATGAGCTAGTAGGAGAACTTGCTCCAGAACCAAAAAACGACCGCTTCGCTGACGTGCGAAATCTTGAAGCGATGACCCGCGAAGAACGTCGTGCATTTTTTGACCTGATGTACGAGACATGCATCCGCTGCCATGCATGCCGCCAAGCGTGTCCCTGCTGCACATGTAAAGTGTGCTTCGCGGAACAAGAGCGTGAGGGATGGCAAGGTAAGCAATTCGATGTCGAGCAGGCTCGCTACTACGGCGTTACCCGCTCGTTCCACGTTGCGGATCGCTGCATTGAATGCGGCGAATGCGAACGCGTATGCCCTATGGGTCTCCCGCTAATGACCCTGATGCATAAGCAGATCAAGGACATAAACGAGCTGTTCGGCCCCTACGAAGGAGGCGGCCTTTCCCTCGATGCCCCCGATGCACTGCGCACCTTCAAGACCGACGACATCGAAGAATTCATGTAGGAGGCCGCAATGCTGTTCAAGAAAAGCCATCTGAACGAAGTGCTCGAAACCACCTCGGAATCCATGGACGTCTTTGTTCCTGCCATAGTGGATGGGACTTCTCGTTTTGCCCTTTACGGTGAACAGGGAGAAGTTTCCGAGCCGAACTTCCAGTTGCAGAATACGAAAATCCCCCCAAAGGGGCTTCTCTTTCCCTCCACCGAAAAGCTGTACACCTGGGGCAAAGGTCCTGATGGCGCTTTTATCGAAAGCGCCCTAGAGACACCACGCCCATTCGTTGCCTTTGGCGTTCGTCCATGCGATGCAGCCGCCATCGAGCGAATGGACCAAGTGTTTCTATCAAAGGGCTATATTGACGAGTTTTACCAAGCAAAGCGAAACGCTCTAACCTTGGTCGCCATGGCATGCCCCCGCACAAGCGATGCATGCTTCTGTGACTCAATGGGCCAGAGTCCAAACGCCGCCCCTGAAGCCGATATCCTGCTTCTCGAAGGCAACGATGCCTTTGAGGTTCACGTCCAGACCGAACGCGGCCAAGCGCTTGCAGATGCCTGGAAGCCATTCCTTGAAGAAGGGGGAGTTGATCGTCAGCCTATTGAATGCGCTACCAAAGTCAGCATGGAAGGCGTAGCCGAAAAGCTCCATGGAATGTTCGACAGCCCTTTGTGGGATGAGGTCTCTACAGCCTGTCTCACCTGTGGTAGCTGCACATTCATCTGCCCAACTTGCCACTGCTTCGATCTCAGTCAAGCGCGAAAAAAGGAAGAAAATGCCCGCTTCCGCTGCTGGGATAGCTGTATGTTCAAGAATTACACACTCATGGCGGGCAATCACAACCCCCGTGAACAAAAGCGAAATCGTGTACGACAGCGCTTCATGCACAAGCTGTGCTTCTTCGAAGAACGATACGGAGAACCGCTCTGCGTGGGCTGCGGGCGCTGCCTGGTCGACTGCCCCGCATCCATGGACATCACCGCGATTATCGACCGTGTAAACGCAGAGCCCGCACAGAAGGGGGAAGACCATGCCTGATATCGTAGTCGAACACGGATGTGCGGGAATCTGCGAAGGATCTTCGCTTGTTCCAAACATCGTTGTGGTTACCGGTATTAAGGAACTCACCCACGACGTAAAGCTCTTCACTTTCAAAACCCCAGAAGGAGATGCGCCTTTCTCCAGCAAACCCGGGCAACTCGGCATGTTCTCTGTGCCCCCATTTGGCGAATGCATGTTTTGCATCACCTCGCGGGGAGACGACTATGTTGAGATGGCCGTAAAGAAAGTCGGCGTAGTTACCGAGCAAATGCATAAGCTCCGGGTTGGGGATTCGGTGGGTCTTCGCGGACCGTACGGCAATTGGTTCCCTTACGAAAGCACCCGCGGTCGTAACATGCTCTTCATCGCAGGCGGCATTGGCATGGCGCCGGTGCGCTCCTTCTTGGAGTATTGTTTACGCCACCGAGAAGAATACGGCCGCATCGATTTGGTATATAGCGCATCCACCTATGATGACCTGGTATTTAAAGAAGAGTTGTTCGAGATTTGGCCCAGCCAACCCGATACCCATGTCCACGTAAGTCTGTACCACGGTAACGAAACATGGACTGGACCTGTTTCCTACACGGCACCCTATCTTGAACAGGTAGTCGCGAACGAAGGCCTCTCAACCGAAAACACCGCTGTAACGCTTTGCGGAGGACCGAGCTTGTTCCGTACTTGCCGAGAGTCGCTGACGAAGCTTGGGTACAAGCCCGAAGACATCATCACCACACTCGAAGCGCGAATGAAATGCGGCGTGGGCAAATGCGGCCGTTGCAATATTGGAGGCCGATACATCTGCCTTGACGGCCCAGTGTTCACCGAAGCCGAATTGGCAACAATCCCTCGCGATCTGTAAACCGAGCTCGATTCAAAGAGGCCCTGTAATTTCTACGGGAAATCACAGGGCCTCTTCATTCCAATTCAAATATCCCTGAACAAAAACACGGGCAGTACAAGAAGGTTATGCGGTAATGTCGGCTTCCTTAACAGGAATGGCTGCCTTCAGCGAATCGAGACTTGTTTCTATCTGGCAGCCAATCCTGCCACCAGAAAAATAAATGCGGTCGTACAGTGCCGCCGTTTCATCGACGGTAGTGGCAAAAAGCCTTTTCATCCCTAACGGCGAACACCCACCGTGCACATAGCCTGTAAGACCAAGCAGTTCCTTTGATTTGACCATATGAACCGATTTTTCACCAACCGCAGCGGCAGCCTTTTTTAGATCTAGCTCCATGGCAACTGGGATCATGAACACATAATGCTCCCCGCTCTTGCCGACAGTCACAAGTGTTTTGAAAACGCAATCAGGGTCTTCGTTTAGGACCCGAGCAACCTCAACACCTGAAATCGCCTCAGGGCAGTCGAACGAATGCGCTTCATAGGACTGACCTGCACGCTCAAGCTCTCGCATTGCATTGGTTTTCTTTTCAGCCTGCTTCGCCATAGCGAATGCCTCCGTAGCCTATTCCTTTTCGCTCCAACCTTGAACCTGCCGAAATAAGGCAAGAGTTGACGGGTTTCAAATAAGAAACCAGGCGTCCATCGGTCGTAGACCTACTGGGTCTGATCCTGTCCCTGCTTACCCACATCAGCAGAAACTGTCATGTTATGAAAACGCTCTTGAAGCCATTCATCAGGGAAAACTTGGTCAAGCATCACGTCAATTTGAGTGGCTGGTGGAATACCTTGCGTACGCTGACCTTCGCGATGCAAAACCAAAACGGTCATAACGGCATCAACCAAGATGAAAACAACCAAAAGCCAGCTTATGACTTTGAATGCTCTACCGCCTTTATGGGAAAAACGCTTCTGGACACCCTTGATAATCGGCAGAACAAAACGAACCCAAAATAATCCCAACGTACCCCACATGACACCAAAGAAGAAATTGGTACGGCCGTTGATTGAGCCGAATGTTCCCGTGTAATCCCAGGCAATGGCGTGCCAGAAAGTTTCCATCATCCAACTGGCGCCATACTCAAGGGAAGCGCCAACCACCATGGCAACAAGAAAAATAATCAGATCGTGAGTGTAATAAAACCTGTTAAGAAAAAGGGTCAGAGCCACTGCCCCCACGCCATAAATCGGAGAAAACGGACCCCACACAAAGCCAGCACGACTCTCGTAGCCGCCATATACCAGGACATGGAAGACATCTTCTAAGGCAAGACCCAAAACCGAAGCCGAGATAAACACCCAAAATAACAGCAAGAAACTGAGGTTTAGAAACCCTGGAGCAAGCTGGGCGCGAAACGAGCGCACCACCGTCGAATCAAGCAGGAACTCCCCAAAATCATGCAAAGACTTAATGTGCTTAGTAGGCAGCTCGGAGGGACGTTCGTCGCATACGTCAGCTCGACGAAGTGCTGCAGCGAAATCAGCTTCTGCGGGCAAGGGCTTTTCGCGGCCTTTTTCTTGTGATGTGTAGTGTTGTTCAACCATATAAAAGGACTATAGCAAAGCAACGCGCTTGAACTCAGCCTGTTACCCGAAAGAGATAAAATAATGCCAATCCCCTCAGCAAAATGCACCGCCTCCCCACAGAACAAAAGAAAAGTGAGTTAGACTAACGACATCTTTATACCCAACTCCAAAGCCAGTCCTCACTGGCATCAGAAAGGATGACGCCCTATGCGTCTGCTCGAAGAGCGAATCCAACGCGACGGCATCGTTAAGAGCGGTGACGTCCTTAAAGTTGACTCTTTCCTCAACCATCAGATGGATGTGGCTTTGTTTGAGGAAATGGCCTTGGAATGGAAGCGTGCCTTCGACGGCAAGCCTATTAACAAGATTCTCACCATCGAAGCTTCCGGCATAGGCATCGCAGCAATCGTGGCCCGCGTATTCAATGTTCCTGTGGTATTTGCAAAGAAGGCTCAGAGCATCAATCTTGACGGAACGGTGTATGCCACGCGTGTTCAAAGTTTTACTCATGGCAAGATCTTCGATGTCATCGTTTCAAAGAAATTCGTTGGACCCGAAGACCACCTGCTGCTCATCGACGATTTCATGGCAAACGGTTGCGCCATGAACGGACTCATTGAAGTTTGCGAAGACGCGGGTGCGACGATCGAGGGCATTGGCATTGCCATCGAAAAAGGTTTCCAAGAAGGCGGCGCAAAGCTTCGTCAGCGCGGTTATCAACTTGAATCTCTTGCCATTGTTGATGCAATGGACCCCGAATCAGGTGAAATAACTTTTCGATGAGCACGCAAACCTCTCCTTCGTCCCCTCAAGCCACTTCACACCCCAAATCCGAACTCGAAGACTTCGACAGTAAGATATCCATAGCGCGCGCATTCCCCTACGGCCTACAGCATGTCCTCGCCATGTTTGTTGCAAACCTGGCACCGATTGCAATCATTGCATCTGCTGCTGGCTTCGATGATGCGACCACTGCGATGCTTATCCAAAATGCCATGATCGTCGCAGGCATCGGCACTTTTATACAGCTATTCCCCATCTGGAGAGTTGGCGCCCGAATGCCCATCGTCATGGGTGTGAGCTTCACCTTCGTAACCGTGTTGTGCGGAATTGCCGTCAATTATGGCTATCCCGCTGCAGTCGGAGCCGTTATCGTCGGCGGTTTGCTCGAGGGCGTATTGGGCTTATTCGCTAAATACTGGCGCAAATTCATCACGCCCATTGTTTCCGCAGTTGTAGTTACCTCCATCGGCTTTTCTTTACTATCGGTTGGTGCGCAATCGTTTGGCGGAGGTTCCGGCGCTCCCGATTTTGGCTCGCCGGAAAATCTAGCTTTGGGCTTCGTCTCCCTCATTTCCTGTCTGGTTTTTCAAGGATTGGTAAAAGGGAACGCAAAGCAACTCTCGGTCTTGTTCGGTCTATGCGTAGGCTATATCCTGGCGCTCATCATGGGCAAAGTTGATTTCTCGGCATTCGAGGGAATCGGCGTGTTTAGCATGCCCCAGCTTATGCCCTTCGTGCCTGAGTTTCACCCTGGAGCTATTATTGCCGTTGCGCTTCTATACCTGGTTAGCGCCGCAGAAACCTTAGGTGATACTGCAGCGCTCGCCGCTATTGGGTTCAAGCGCATTCCCACCGAACGCGAATTTTCAGGCGCGGTAGCCGCCGACGGCCTTACCAGCTCCATTGCTGGCTGCTTTGGCTGTTCTCCGCTCACCACGTTCGCTCAAAACATTGGCCTTGTGGCTATGACCAAAGTCGTTAACCGCCGTGCTATCGCTTGCGGTGCGGGAGTGCTGGTACTTGCAGGCTTCATTCCAGTAATTAGCGCCGTATTCGGCTCTCTCCCTGATGCCGTTTTGGGAGGATGCACCATAATGATGTTTGGCAATATCATCCTGAGCGGCTTCCAGATGATCGCAAGCGCAGGTTTTTCGCAACGCAATATTACTATTGCCGCTATTTCACTGGCATTAGGCATTGGATTTACTCAAGTTGGAGAGATATTCGTTTACTTCCCTGAGCTGCTACAGAACATTTTTGTAGGCAACAGTGTTGCCCTCACGTTCCTCTCTGCCGTTGTGCTCTCCTTTGCCCTTCCGAAAGACACAACCGTAGAAGGCCCCCTCGTAGTCGATAACGGAAGAAACGAAGGCGCAGGAGAATTTCCGGAAACGCCGCCAAGCAGCACAGACAGAAAACGCGACTAGCCAATACCCCAACAAAGAATCTCATGCGCTGCCGTACAATATCGGCAGCGCTTTTTTATACCTTTTACCGCTGAAGGAGCGAATTTGATGGATACTGCGGAACAGAAAACCGTACTTATAGGTGTAAGCGGAGGAGTTGCCGCCTATAAGTCATGCGAAATCGTACGAGGACTCCAAAAAGCCGGCGTTCGAGTTAAAGTGATGATGACCGAGCATGCCACGCACTTTATCGATCCACTCACTTTCCGTTCCCTCACCCACGAACCGGTTGCGGTAGGTCTCTTCGATGACCCCTCCGATCCAATTCATCACATTTCATTAGCAGCAGAAGCCGACATCGTGCTCCTTGCGCCGTGCACGGCAAACGTGATGGCAAAAGCAGCGCACGGCATCGCGGACGATCTATTCTCCACCACCCTTCTCGCCACCACAGCGCCTATCGTGGTTGCACCCGCAATGAATGTTCACATGTACGAAAACGCTGCCACACAAACCAATATGGAAACCCTCAAAACACGTGGTTTCCATTTTGTTGAAGCCGATGACGGCTACCTTGCCTGCGGCGATGTTGGGCGCGGCCGCCTCGCCGAACCGGAACGCATCGTTTCCGCTGTCCTTGATCTGCTCAATGAAAATGAAGAAAGCAAAAACGACTTTGCGGGTAAGCGCGTAATGGTTACTGCTGGACCCACAGTAGAGCCTATCGATCCAGTCCGCTACCTCACCAATCGCTCTTCCGGCAAATTCGGCTATGCGCTGGCAACGGCAGCCGCCAAGCGAGGAGCTCAGGTCACCTTGATCTCTGGGCCTGTTGCACTCCCGGCACCCGCCGGCGTAGAGGTGACGTATGTCGAAAGCGCTTGCGACATGCTTGCCGCCGCAGAGGACTCATTTGCCAATGCAGATATCGCTCTGTTTGCTGCGGCAGTGGCAGATATGCGCCCCGCAAACCCAGCAGACAAGAAGCTAAAAAAGGGCAAGAATGATAGTGAGCTTTCAGCTATTCAGCTCACCGAAAACCCCGATATCTTGGCAACACTTGGCCATAAAAAGGAGCACCAAGTTGTAATCGGGTTTGCTGCCGAAACGAATGACGTAATCGATAATGCCCGCAAGAAGCTTGCCAAAAAAGGCGCAAATATGATTGTCGCAAACGAGGTTGGCGCAAACAAAACGTTCGGAAAAGACGACGATGAAATCTGGCTTGTAACCGAATCCGGTGCGGAACATATCGACCCTGCCCCTAAAACTGTATTGGCTCATGCCATACTCGACAAAGCCCTTTCCATGGAAAAGGCGAATTAAACAATCGTTATAATCACCATCTTGACCTGGGATTACAATCGGATCTAATAAATTTGAAAAAATATTTTGAAAAATCCCTTTGCATAGCTTTGTTGTTTGGGTTATTATAGCGGAGCTGCTTCGGGCAGTAACCGAACGGGTTGTGGCGCAGTTTGGTAGCGCACTTGACTGGGGGTCAAGGGGTCGCAGGTTCGAATCCTGTCAACCCGACCAGCTAAATCAGCAGGTCAGAAGAATAAATTCTTCTGACCTGCTTTTTTGTTTACATTCGGAAACAGGTCCGCTGGTGCTGCTTTAGTGATCGTTGCTGTATTGCCTATTTCTTTTCCCATCACCAGCCAAACCAGCTGGCCCATAGAATTCCTATCCAACTGGTTTATTAGAAGGACTATTATTTCGTATATCGAGCACCGCACGATAAGCTAATCGAAAGGGATTTAAGCAGATGCTTCTTAGCGAGCTTGAACCGGGACAAAACGCCATAGTGGAATCAGTGGGTGGATCGGGCGCCATCAGACGCCATTTGCTCGATATGGGGCTCACCCCCAACGCTCTGGTAACCCTGCAAAAAGTCGCCCCAATGGGAGATCCGATACAGATCACGGTACGTGGGTTCGAATTGACCCTTCGTCTCGAAGAGGCAAAAAACGTACGAGTCACCCTTTCAGACAAGCCAGCAACCCTTCGAAAGAGCCATCACACTCACCAGGACATCGCCCACCCTGGCTTAGGCGAGCTTTCAGGGGCAGGCGATTACCGACGTCACACCCAAAGAGAAACCGCTAAAACCGGCCCCTTGACCTTTGCCTTGGTTGGGAACCAGAACTGTGGCAAAACCACTTTGTTCAATCAACTAACCGGAGCAAATCAACATGTTGGCAACTTTCCCGGCGTCACCGTTGATAGGAAAGACGGCACCATTCGCAGTCACTCCGAAGCCACGGTTACCGACCTGCCTGGAGTTTACTCGCTTTCCCCATACTCAAATGAAGAAATCGTAACGCGCGACTTCCTGCTCGAATCGAAGCCCGATGGCATTATCAACATCATCGACGGCACCAACATTGAACGCAATATGTACCTCACCATGCAGATTATGGAACTAGGTATTCCTATGGTGCTTGCGTTGAACATGATGGACGAGGTCGAAAAGAACGGTGGAACCATTCGCGTCAACGAGCTCGAAGCGGAACTCGGCATCCCCGTTGTTCCTATTTCTGCTGCAAAAAACCAGGGCGTAGACGAGCTCGTAGACCACGCTCTTCACGTTGCTCGTTTTTACGAGCTGCCAGAGCAAATCGACTTTTGCCCCTCAAGTGAAGAAGAACGCAACCCATTAGGAGCAGTGCATCGCTGCATCCACGCAACAGCTCATCTAATCGAACCCTACGCCGATCAGGCTTCCGTACCCCTTCGATTCGCCGCAACCAAAATGGTAGAAGGCGATGAGCTCATCAAACAAAAGCTCAGCCTACCCGAAAGCGCCCTGTCTTCCATTGACGAACTCATCACCTCCATGGAGAAAGATGCAGGAATGGACAGCGAAGCGGCTTTGGCGAATATGCGCTTTTCATTCCTCTCCGACCTATGTAGCAAAACAGTAGTACGCCCCCATGAAAGCAGGGAGCACAAGCGCAGCGTTGCCGTAGACAAACTTCTAACCGGCCGTTTCACCGGCATCCCCTGCTTCTTCGCCATCATGGCCTTTGTTTTCGCTATGACCTTCGGCCCAATCGGTGGAACGCTTTCAGATTTAGTGAGCGAGGGCGTCGATATCGCCCTGAATGCTTTAGCTTCAGGCCTTGAATCATGGGGGCTAAACCCAGTTGCAGAGTCGTTGCTCATAGATGGCGTAGGGGCCGGCGTGGGGGCAGTCATTGGCTTTCTGCCCACTATCGTTACCCTGTTCTTCTTCCTCTCCATTTTGGAGGATTCTGGCTACATGGCACGCGTCGCCTTTGTTATGGACCGCGCTATGCGCAAAATCGGCCTTTCTGGCAGAAGCATCGTTCCGCTTCTTATGGGATTTGGATGCTCAGTGCCCTCGATCATGGCCACACGCACGCTTTCCAGCGAACGAGACCGCAAAATGACAACGATGCTGGTGCCCTTCATGAGCTGCAGCGCAAAACTGTCCATCTACGCTTTACTTATCGGCGCATTCTTCCCTCGCCCCATGCAACCCGTGGTAATGATCGGCATGTACGTATTCGGAGTGATATGCGGTATTGGCTTTGCCGCTCTGCTAAAGCACATGCGCTTTAGAGGTGAGCCCGTGCCCTTCGTTATGGAGCTCCCCAACTATCGTCTCCCTGCAGCGAAAAGCGTTGCCCGATTGGTTTGGGATAAAGCGAAGGGCTTTATCAAGAAAGCATTCACCGTCGTTCTTGCCGCATGCGTCATTATTTGGTTCCTGCAAACCTTCGACGCCCACCTGAACGTCGTAGAAGATGTAGATACTAGTCTCCTGGCATGCATAGGCGGCTTTATAGCACCGCTTTTCGCCCCGCTCGGCTATGGGGACTGGCGCGTGTCTACCGCCCTTATGACGGGCTTTATGGCCAAAGAAAGCGTGGTATCCACCCTTACCCAGGTAATGGGTGAGGGCGTGGATCTCACGATGCTGTTCACGCCGGTAACCGCGATGGCATTCCTGGCCTTTGTTTTACTGTACACGCCATGCGTTGCGGCCATCGCTACAGTCCGCAGCGAACAAGGCGGCACTCGTGCAGCACTCGAAATGATAGTGCTTCAATGTGGCATTGCCTGGATCGTTTCGTTTGTCGTATACGCTTTCGGATTACTCGCAACTGGCAGCATTAACCAATTAAGCCCTGTCGGATTTGCCGCTGCCGCCATAGTCGCCCTCGGCATATGCCTGTATCTGAAAATGCAGAACAAAGATATCGAGCTTGCCCCTGCATGCTCGAACTGCAGAGACTGCGATAACACTTCTTGCGGCTGCCATTAACGAATTCCAGATACAATCGAGCAGCGTCCTGAGCTTTATCTGCACAGGACGCTGCCCCAATCTCTGCGATATTAAGTTAGTCGCAAAATGCTAATTGCATTCCTGAACCAAGCGAAGCTCCAATAGGCTCGACGTTCAGCGAGCATCCCCACATTGCTTCTTGACGCGTTCCAATAGATGTTCGCGAGGTTTAAGCAGTTCGAACAGATTGACATGAAGCCCTTGATAGTCCGGGCAGAACCGCTCTAGCACTGAAATACAGCTTTCTGGCGTAAACTGCGCTATCCAGGTAACTTCTTCTAACAACACGCTTATCCAGGCTTCCAGATAATCGATCCCCATCAAGCTATCATCTACTGGACAACTAAGCTGATACTGGATGTCACAGGGAACTTCATGCGCACGGAAACGGATATCGTATAGGGCCCTTAACTGGCCTATGCTCTCCAACGTATCGCGCAAAGAAACATTGCGAAGAGGCGGCATTAGCTCGCAGACTCGCTTCCATTTCACCAGAAGCGCTTCCATGCGCTCCTCCAAATGCTTTACTTGACATTCATACAAGGTAAAGGGGTCATTGGCTAGTGCGTTTTCTAAAGAAGCTGGTGGCAGATCGGACGATCCAAGGACATAGCAGAGGGAATTAGCAAGCTGACCCGCCTCAAACTCGGAGATCGACGACGATGCTCCATGGGTGCGCAGCATCACAAGCCTGCTAAACAACAGGCCAAACCCTTCGAGGGCCGCCCGATCGATCTCATGAGGTAAAGCTTGAGGAACCGACTCCCGCAACGAGCCAGAACTACATGACCTAAGAATTTGCACATCATTACTCATCATGATCTGAACCCCATTCTTCCCCATCCCAACCAGTTGAAAACTCGTCATATTCCCAAATCGACGAATCCTGGTTGTATAAGCCGCATCTATCAACTGCTTCCTCGAAAGCATCCCGAGGATCGCAATGAGAAACAATCAGAGTATCTAGATCAAAGAGTTCAACTGCGCCCTCGCTTGCTTCAAAAGCAGCAACGAGTTCTTCAATTAGTTCGATATCACCGACCTCGGAAGAACACGACGAGCGAAAAGCGTAGTACAGCTCGATAAGATCACAGGACGTTTCAACTGCATGATAATTTGGGAAAACGGACGATTGCCCAAGGGAGGTAAAAAGCATCTCGAGGGCGCTCGAATCAAATTCCAGCAACCCATGGGATCTAAGCGATTCGCTCCTTTGTTTTTCTATATCAATGATCTCTTGATCCGTTACAACAACTCCAACTGCCCTCAAAATTGCAGCAAGCCGCTCCCCCAAACAAATGGAATTGTTGAGCTGCAAAAGAATACCTCTAGATTCCATATCAAGCCTCCTAAGAAAACATCGGATAAGGCTTAATACACCCAACAAAACACCAGTTCAAGTCTTATATCGGTTCTGAAAAGATGGTAATGTACAGTAAAAATAAAGCGATTTACACCTTACTTCTTCCCCACAAATATCAAACGGCACCGTGTCGAGCACGACCTCGGTTTTACAATATGATGCGTTTTGTTCCGCCACAGAGAGGTCATGATCCCATGAGCAACGAACGCCTCATAGCTGCCGCGAATCAATTCAAGCGTCTGCTTCTCGACAACAAACTGCTTGTGATCGCAGTTGTTTGCACCACCGTATATCTGGGCATCTTAGACAATGTTCTCGAAAGCGAAACAATGAAACTCGATGAAGCGGCATATTGGCTCATCGTTGAAAACCTTCGCCAGCCCTGGCTAACGCCCATCATGGAAAGCTTTTCCAATTTGGCAACACCTGTCACCATCGTGGTGCTCTGGGTTCTGGTAACCGCCTTTGCGCCGGGCAAAAGAGTTGGATTGTGCACGGGAGTGAACCTGATACTGGCTCTTGCCCTAAATCAAGTAATGAAGGCCATCGTGCAACGTCCCCGACCCGAGGGGTTTCGTCTTGCCGAAGCCAGCGGTTTCAGTTTCCCATCAGGCCATTCAATGGTTGCTATGGCATTTTTCGGCTTGCTTGTTTGGTTCGTTTGGCGCTACGAAAAAGACAAGGTGCGCCGCGCACTCATCATCATTGCCCTCTGCGTGATTATCGCCATGATCGGAATTAGCCGCATTTACCTAGGGGTTCATTTTGCAAGCGATGTGATAGGCGGATTTTGCCTTTCGCTTATCTGGCTCGTGTTCTTTACAAGAATAATCGCGCCGCTATTAACAGCAGACAAGGATGTCGAGAACGCTCCCTCTTCCACCCAATAGCCATGAGCTTATCAACAAATAGAGGCCGCTCAATGGCGACCTCTATAGCTGTTTGACCAACACATACGCATTCTTCCCGCAGGAAACGCAGCTATAACTCCTTTTACAGAAACGTAAACGAATCAACCTCTTCAGCAGTCTTGCCTTCAGGAAGTTGAATGCCCCGACCTTCGCTGCAGTACTTAAAGAGCACTTCCCTGCCCGCATCCGTAAGGCCAATACGACGGTTCTGGAGCTTGCGAAGGGTATCCTGCAAATCTTTTGGCACAGGAGCCAAGAATTCCATCACCTCACCCGTGCGAGGATGCTCGAACTCTACAAAATAGGAATGAAGGAATTGACGCGTTAAACCAAGGTTGTCAGCTTTACCAGGAGTGCCATACATGGGATCACCAACGCACCAATGCTTGATGTATTCCATATGCACACGGATCTGATGTGTGCGCCCAGAGTACAATTTGCACTCGATGAGCGAAAAGCCGTTGTCTTTATTGGAAGACTCAAAACGCTCCAGTACCTTGAACGTGGTTACCGAAGAACGCGCCTGGGGCTTATCGGAAACCTGCATACGAGTACGGACTTTATCGCTGCGGAAAATTGGCGCATCGATAAGACCCGTATCACTGGCAATATTTCCATGCACCAAACACAGATAGCGCCTATTGACGTTGCGAGAACGGATCTCATCCTGCAGTTCAAATCCGATTTCATCGTTTTTGGCAACAAGCATAAGTCCTGAAGTGTCACCGTCTAAGCGGTGCACAATACCTGGACGATCATCGCCTTGAATATGCGCCAAATGATCGCGGCCATATTTATAGATGAGCGCATTGGACAGCGTACCGTCAGGATGACCAGGAGAAGGATGGCAGATTAAACCAGCTTGCTTGTTAATAACGGCCATATCGTCATCTTCAAAAAACACATCAAGCGGGATATCCTGAGGTTCAAGAAACACCCGATCATTGCTTTCGAATTCCTCGTAAACAATAAAATCGCCCGTATGTACCAAAGTTTTTTTTGTCGGAGTCTGCCCACCCACAAAAACTTTGCCTGCTTCAATCTGCTTTACCGCTTTACTACGAGATTCGTACAACCCCGATTCGTACAAAAAGGAATCAAGGCGCATATCGTTATATGCTTCGGTAACCGTCGTTGAAAGGCTTCGCGCCATACGCTATTCCTCCTTAATTGAAGAGGTTTCATGAGGACTTTTTCCCTCATGAACAATCTGAACTATCCAGCAAATCGCCAACAAGGCAATTCCGCAGGTAACGCCAATGTCGGCAATATTAAAAGTAGGGAAATCGATAAAGAGCGGTGTGATGAAATCGACAACATACCCTTGAACGATGCGATCGTACAAGTTACCAATTCCTCCCGCAAACAGCAGCCCAAGACCAATCATCTCAGGCACCGAGGATCGACGCGCCCAGTAAAAGGAAAAAGCAGCAATGCCGACACACATCAAGAAAGTTGCGATTGCGATTATGGGGATATTGCCCGCAAAGGCACCCCAGGCAACACCCTTGTTGTGGACCAAATTGAGCTGAACCACGCCAAAGATATCGGGAACCGCTATTTGCCCAACATGGAAATTGCTATCAAAATAAGCTTTTGTGAGTCGATCTACAAGACACCACAAAAACGCGCAACCCGCCCATAAGGCAAGGTTGCGCGCAAAGAAGGTGCCGCCGTTTTTGGCGGCACCTGTATCTTTTTCAGAAGCGTTGGTCATCCCAGGCAAGAGCCTTACTCTTCGCCTTCGAAACCAATAGCATCAAGCGCATCGCCGCAGCGCTTGCAAACATGAGGATGGTTTGCGTTGCCGCCCAACTCGCGGAAGTTCCAGCAACGAGGGCACTTTTCGCCTTGCGCTGCAACAACTTCGCAACTGAGTTCGGAGCCCTCAACGAAGCAAACGCCCGCAACGATGAACAGCTCTTCAAAAACAGCTGCATCGAAAGCACCCAGCACAGCAAGGGTGGCAGCAGGAACAGTAACCTCTACGCTAGCCTCCTGGCTCTTCTTGATAACCTTGGCACCGCGCGCCTCTTCGAGCGCTTTGGTAACCACGTCGCGAACTTCCATGATGGTTGCCCACTGGGCCTCAAGCTGCTCTGTTTCAGCAGGAAGAGCAGGGACGAAGCTTTCTCGTGTAGGCCAATCGCACAGCTGTACAGAGGATTCACGACCCTCGCGACCACGAGCCGCTTCGGGATAATGCTGCCAAACTTCCTCAGTGGTGAACGTAAGAACGGGGGCAAGCACACGAACCATAACTTCAAGGATGTTCATAAGGACAGTCTGAACCGCACGACGACGGAGGCTTTCCGGAGCCTCAGAATACAGGCGGTCCTTCGCAACATCCATGTAAACGTTCGAAAGATCGGTAACAAAATCGTAAGCCACACGATAAACGTGATGGAAGCGATATTCGTCGAATGCCTTCGTAACCTCGTCAAGCATGGAAGCAGTTTTCACCATCATGTACTGGTCGATGGGCTCTAGCTCATCCCAAGCAACGCAGTCGGTCTGGTCGTCGAAGTTGTCCAAGTTACCAAGCAGGAAGCGGAAGGTATTGCGGAACTTACGATAGGTCTCAGAAGTACGCTGAAGGATCTCATCGCCGATAGAGACATCTTGGCCGTAATCAACCGAGCTAGTCCACAAGCGAAGCACTTCAGCGCCCAGGGTCTTGTTCACATCGCTGGGGTCGATGGTATTGCCCAAGGACTTGGACATCTTTTTACCATCTTTGTCGAGCGTGAAGCCACAGCTGATAACGTTTTTGTAGGGCGGAATACCGTATGCCGCAATGCTTGTGAGCAAAGAAGACTGGAACCAACCACGATGCTGATCGGAGCCTTCCAGATATACATCGGCGGGACGATGGAGATTCTCTCGAGCTTCGCAAACGGAGGTATGACTTACACCAGACTCCCACCAAACGTCCAATACGTCTTTATCGGATTCCAGGTGATCAACGCCGGCACCGCACTTAGGGCAGCAGGTATCTGCCGGCAAGAATTCGGCGGGCGTCTTGCGATACCACGCATCGGCGCCTTCAGTCTTGAAGAGATCGATCACCGCATCGAACGTTGCTTCGGTTGCCACGGTTTCGCCGCAGGAATCACAGGTAAATACCGGAATCGGAACGCCCCAATAGCGCTGACGGCTGATGCACCAATCAGGACGATCGGCGACCATAGCACCAATGCGATTGGAAGCCCAGGAAGGATACCAAGTAACGTCTTCCTTGATGGCATTAGAAGCCTTTTCGCGAATACCAGTCTTGTCCATGGAAACAAACCATTGGGTAGTTGCACGGAAAATAACGGGTTCATGGCAGCGCCAGCAGTGCGGATAACTATGATCGATATCCTCGTGAAGGATAAGGAGACCCTTTTCGTCGAGCCACTTGATGATCTCGGGGTTGGCCTCGTTGACATCCATTCCACCCCAAGGGCCACCATAGCCGATACCCTCGCCAACATAGAATCTGCCATCGTCATCGACGGGCATTACAACGGGGATATCGAATTTCATGCCAGCGTTGTAGTCGTCAACGCCATGGCCAGGAGCACCATGAACAATGCCCGTGCCATCTTCGAGCGTTACGTAGTCGGCGTAGATGAATTTACCGATTTCGCCTTGATCGGCAAAAATAGGCTGCTTGTATTCATTGCCAGCAAGATCCGCGCCGGTCATAGACCATTCGCTACCGTCAGCACAACAAGCAAGCTCATTATTCCAGCCAAAACGCTCGCAGCATTTCTCGACCAAGTCACGTGCAACGATAGTGGCGCGACCGTCGACAACAATAGCTACGTATTCTGCCGCAGGATGAAGAATGACGCATTGGTCTGCAGGGAGCGTCCATGGCGTAGTAGTCCAAATGGCTACATCCATCTTGCCTTCGTACGATTCAAGGCCAGCAGGGGTAGTAGTCATTTCAAAACGGACGAAGATAGCGGGGCTTACTTCGTTGCTGTATTCAATTTCAGCCTCAGCAAGTGCCGTGTGGCAGTGGCTGCACCAATGAATGGGCTTGCGACCGCGATAAACGCTTCCATCGAGATAGAGCTTCTTGAAAATCTCAATGTTGCCAGCTTCATATTCGGGCAAGTAGGTAAGATAGGGGTTATCCCACTCTCCGCGCACACCAAGGCGCTTGAAGCCCTCGCGCTGACCGTCAAGCTGCTTAGTAGCGTATTCACGACAGATCTTACGGAACGTAGCCGTATCGATCTTGGCCATCTTCTCTTCGCCGAGCTGTTCCTCAACCTTATTTTCAATTGGCAAGCCATGGCAGTCCCAGCCAGGAACATAGGGCGCGTAGAAGCCACGCATGGACTTGTACTTAACGATGAAGTCTTTAAGGATCTTATTGAAGGCATGACCGATATGAATAGGACCATTTGCGTACGGAGGACCATCGTGCAGGACGAAGGGTGCATTATCCTTGTTCTTTTCAAGCACCTTTGCGTAAATGTCAATGTCGTTCCAATACTCAAGGCGCTTAGGTTCGTTTTCAGGCAAGTTCGCACGCATCGCGAAGTCGGTGCGCGGCAGATTCATGGTTTGCTTGTAGCTGTTGGCCACGATGCACCCTTTCTTCATCCTTGTATTTGTATAACCATGAAATTATACCGAACTTAACCAAATAGCGAAGCAGCTGAATCATTAAGCAGCCTATCGACCTCAAATCATCATGTTTCGGCTGCGCAATAACCTGCTAGCTGCATAAACAGCGACGCTACGCACAATGCGATAAGCCAAGCCCCAACCTTGAAAGAAGAACGGCAGAAATCTCGCCTCATTGAAAAGCAAACAGCAGAGAGCGCACCTCAAAAACGATGGAGGCAATTGACTATTCATATATGAATTTGACTCATATATGAGGTTTCAGATTGCATTATTTTCCCGCTTAACCGAGCAATACAATGGATAAAAAAAGGGGGGGCCAGGGCAAGGAGGGCGTCATGAACGATGGAAAGACCAAGAGCGCCGCAGGTCTCTATACCCGCGTCGATCTTGACGAGGTTCTTTATACTGACAATTTTTCGGTATGCAAAAGCTGCATAGGCTGCGGCAAATGCAGCCGGATTTGCCCTGCCGAAGCAATTAAGATCAAAGATGGACATCCCGTCTGGACAAAAGAAACGTGCCTTATGTGCTTCGGCTGTTTAAGACTCTGCCCCACTGCCGCCATTCGTTACGGCGACATCGAGCAATCGAAATGCCCCATCGCAAAGGTCTCATAGGCTAAAGCACAGCACGCAACCACATAACGCTTACCAAAGCTCAAACCGACAGCGCTCTAATGTCTCGAGATGAGCAAGTTACCCAAGTTCTACAAAACGCAAATGGACCCCGCTGAAGCCAGCGGGGTCCATACTGGACCGCAATCTATGATCTGCGGCACTAAACGTTCCTGTCTTCAGTGCAGCCCCTATTAGGTTCCGAGTTTGTTTAAAGGCTGCAGCCGAAAACTTACGCAACAGAAGCTTGTTGGCCGCGTATGCCAACCGTAGATGAAACCTTAACGCCAAGCTCCGACAAATCAGCTCGCGGCTCCGAACGAACAAATGCCCCATGCTCAGGGCAAACGCCATGGTATACAACTTCTTCAGGCGTAACTTCGACGGTAAGATTCAATAGGACTCCGCATTTCGGACAAGTCCCCATGGTTTCAACACTTGGAATCTTACTCATGGCAATACCGCCTCTCCATGCACGGGCTAATCCCGCCTTATTGCCGTGTCTTCAATAACGGCAAATTTGAACGTGTTCACAATTACTACGACCCCACTATAACGCTTTCATAGTGAAGAATGAACACGTTCACATAGAGAATACGCAATCGTAAATCAATCAATACACCAATTAGCCTCCGCTTCGGAGACGGACCTCAAACCGCAAGATCAAAAGCGTCAAAAGTGAAAAATAAGAAACAAGGGCATCAATCTAACGTAAGAAAACAGCTGATACACCGCGCTCGATCGCAGAATAAAGCGAGGAAAGAAAACCAAGCAAACACCCCCGCTTCTCCTTAAGCTGACCAATTGGCCCTATGCCACAAAATCCCAAACAACTTTCACGAAGAAAACCAGCAAAACAACGATGGTGATAGGGCGCGCGATAGCACCCCCGTTCTTGGTAAAACTATGAGAGCCTAAATAATTACCGATCATGTTAAACAAGCCGGCCAAAAGGCCAAGGAGTATGACTACTTGGCCATGGAACAGAAACACGATCAACGCTGCTAAGTTGGTGGTGAGGTTGATTGATTTCGTAACGCCCGCCGCAGAGTCTAAACGCAAATGGGCCAATCCAGTAAGCATTAGCATCAAAAACGTTCCCGTTCCTGGACCATAGAACCCATCATAAACACCAACTGCGAAGGCAATTCCCATACAGAGCAAAGTGGTCTTACGAAGCGAAAACGATTGAAGACCTGCTGCGTCAAAACTTTTGGACTTCATTACATAAATCGCCGTTACCGGAAGCAACACCAAAAGAAATAGACGCAAAAACCCATCATCAACGAGCAGCAATACGTTAGAGCCGCAAAACGACCCCAAGAAGGCAAAGACTATGCTTGGCAACGCAAGACGCACATTGATAAAACCCGATTTGGCATAGTGAAACGTTGCCACGGTAGTGCCCATGCAGGAACTCAGCTTGTTGGTGGCTATAGCGGCATGCGTCGGAACACCAGCAATAAGATAAGCAGGCAGAGAAATTAGCCCGCCTCCCCCAGCGATAGCATCGACATAGCCGGCCAAAAAAACAAGCCCACAGACAATTGCTAAACCTAGAGGCTCGATTCCAAAAAGGTTAGAGATCAATTCAAAAATCATATCCATAGCGTATGAATTCTACACCGTACTAAAGCGATTGCGAAAAAAGAAAGCGGCAAAAAGGAAACAAGCCTTTTTGCCGCTTTAATAAACTCTCAGCTAGAAGGACCAACTAAAGAGCGTTGCAAACGAACCGTGAGGATTATGCGCGCGTGGTCTCCACTTCACTTTCGGTATGGAACTCAGTTGTACTTCCCTCTTCCGAGTGCTGCTGCTCTGCCTTGAGCTCTTCAGCGAGGTTCGCTTTCGCAACTGAAATCATCAGTTTGATGCGATTAAGCTGGTTTACCTCAGAAGCACCAGGGTCATAATCGACCGCAACGATGTTAGTGCCCTTATAGCGACGACGCAGCTCCTTAATAACCGCCTTGCCAACAACATGGTTCGGCAAGCATGCGAAGGGCTGAGCACACACGATGTTCGGAGCACCATTGCGGATGAGTTCGCACATCTCAGCGGTGAGAAGCCAACCTTCACCCATTGAATTGCACAGAGACAAGATCTCTTCGGCATAGCTTGCCAGCTCGAAGATGTCCGTGGGCGGCTCGAAGCGCGTTGACTTCGCCAACGCATCGTTCATGGGCTTGCGCAGCTTCGCAATAGCAGCCAAACCCGCCTTTGCACCCATCGCGCCCTTCTTCGATTTGCCTACGCCTTCCTGTTGGAAGATGGAACCAGCAATACCGAATAAGAAGAAGTCAACCAATCCAGGCACAACCGCTTCGCAGCCTTCCGCCTCAATGACATCGACCACCTGGTTGTTTGCCGTGGGATGGAACTTAACCAAAATCTCGCCAACAACACCGACGCGCGGCTTGGTTCCTTCGCCCTGCAGCGGCAAGTTGTCGAAGTCGTCTACGATGGCGCGAACCGTCTTTTTGTAGCGACCGAATTTCTCGCCTTCGGCAATTTGTAGCTTGCACTTTTCCATCCAGTAATCGAACAACTGCTCTGCCGCACCCTTTTCAATTTCATACGGGCGCGTACGGTACAGGCACTGCATAAGCAAGTCGCCATAGAACAACGCGAATATGGCGTTGTACAGCATGGTTGCCGTTACTTTGAAACCAGGATTAGATTCATCCAGCTTCTTAAACGCAAGAGAGATAACGGGGATATGACCCAGGCCCGCCGCCTTCAACGCCTTGCGAATGAGGCTGATGTAGTTGGTTGCGCGACAACCGCCACCTGTTTGGGTGATGATCACGGCAAGCTTATCGGTGTCGTAACGGCCAGATGCAACCGCTTCCATGATCTGGCCGGTAACCAGAATGGATGGGTAGCAAATATCATTGTTCACATACTTCAGGCCAGCATCCACCGCCCCATGGTCGACCGCTGGCAACAATTCAAGGTTGTAGCCATTTGAGCGGAAGATCGGTACAAGCAAGTCGAAATGGATAGGAGCCATCTGGGGACAAAGAATAGTGTACCCAGCATCTTTCATCTCTTGAGTGAACTGAACCTTCGGGAAAGCAGTAGATTCAGCTTCACGAATATGAGGGTCACCATGCTCATCAATCGTCCCGCACGAGCAGCTGCTTCCCTGGCCGTTGGCAATCTCTGCAGCAACGGCAGCGCCAGCCTCAGCTTCGCGAGCGCCGGTCTTGGCATTGATGACAGCCTCGCGTGCAGCAACATCCGCCTCAAGCTTATCAGCATCAATGCCACAAACAGGACAGCCGCCCTCGATTGCATTCTGCTCAGCTCGCTCGTCAGATTGGTCTTTCAACGCAGCCAGCAAAGAACGAACTCGAATACGAGCAGCGCCCAAGTTGGAGACCTCATCGATCTTCAAGACGGTATAGATCTTGCCCGAGCCTTCCAGGATTTCCTGAACCTGATCGGTAGTAACGGCATCCAGGCCACATCCGAAGCTGTTCAATTGGATTAAATCGAGATCATCACGCTGGGTTACCACCTTTGCGGCACGATACAAGCGCGTATGGTACATCCACTGGTCAACAGCGCGAAGAGGACGTTCAACCTGGCCCAAATGGGCAATTGAATCTTCGGTAAATACTGCCAAGCCGAAGCTGGTAAGCAATTCTGGGATTGCGTGATTGATTTCAGGATCGTCGTGATACGGACGGCCAGCCAGCACAATACCGTGCACCCCATGCTCTTCTATCCATTTCAGGGTTTCCATGCCCTTGTTGTGGATGTCTTCGTGAAGCTGTTCGTCTTCAGCCCATGCGACATCTACCGCAGCGTCAATTTCAGCCTGCGTAGGAGCGGGGCCGGAACCCATAAGCTCAGGATGTTTCTCAACAAGCTCGACATACAGACGCTCCTTCAGTTTGTCCTTCATGTGATAGGGAACAAAAGGATTCAGGAACTGAATATCGGTCTCGTTCAGAGCATCGACATTGAGCTTCAACGCCTCGGAATAGCTCATTACGATAGGGCAATTGAAATGATTGCCTGCGGTCTCATCTTCCTGACGCTCATACTTAGCACATGGCATCCAGATAAAATCGATGTCTTTTTCGAGCAGGTTCATGATATGCCCATGAGACAGCTTGGCTGGGTAGCACACGCTCTCGGAAGGCATAGACTCAATACCTGCTTCGTACGTTTTCTTGGTTGAAGGATCAGAGAGCTCAACGCGAAAACCAAGTTCGGTAAAGAACGTAAACCAGAACGGATAGTTTTCGTACATATTCAGTGCACGAGGAATACCAACCGTGGAACGAGTTGCCTCCTCCTTAGGTAGGGGCTGATAATGGTCAAATAAGCGATGGGTCTTATATTCGAACAGGTTTGGAACCTTGGCGGCTTCTTCAGCCAATCCCGCGCCCTTTTCACAACGGTTGCCCGTAATAAAACGACGGTGTTTACCCGTTTCCTCGTCAATGCCGAAATCGTTGATGGTGAGCAAACAGTGATTCGAGCATGCTTTGCAGCGCACATTGCGATGCGTAGGCTCAAGCGCACGCAAGGCATCCAATCCAAGCATGGTCGTTTGAGCGGGAACACCCGATGCTGCTTCCTTAGCATGAGCACGGTCGCGCGCCAACAGGGCAGCACCATATGCACCCATGTTTCCCGCAATATCGGGGCGAACCGCATTAGTTTCAGCCAACTGTTCAAATGCGCGCAAAACGGCATCATTCAGGAACGTGCCGCCCTGAACAATAACCTTATTACCCACTTCGTGGGGATCGCGGATTTTAATTACCTTGAACAGGGCATTTTTGATAACGGAAAGAGCCAAGCCAGCAGCGATGTCACCAACCGTGGCACCTTCCTTCTGAGCCTGCTTAACGCGACTGTTCATGAACACCGTACAACGGCTGCCCAAATCAACAGGATTTTCAGCCTTGATAGCGCTCTGAGCGAATTCGGAAACATCAAGATTCAAGCCCGATGCAAAACTCTCGATAAATGAACCGCAGCCAGAGGAACACGCCTCGTTCAACATGATGTGGTCAATCACGCCGTCTTTAACGCGGAGGCACTTCATGTCCTGACCGCCAATATCCAGGATGAACTCAACGCCTGGAAGCATTTCCTGAGAGCCACGGAGATGCGCAACCGTTTCAATCTCGCCGGAATCGACACGCAAAGCTTCGAGCAACAACGCCTCACCGTAGCCGGTAACCGTAACATGGGCGATGTTCACCTTGGGCTTGCCCGATTCATCGACAGGAAGCTGCTGATACAGCTCGGCAACGGCACGCTTCGCACAACCTAAAACGTCGCCTTTGTTGTTGACGTAGCTGCTCCACAAAAGGCTGCCATCTTCACCGATAAGGGCGCTCTTGAATGTGGTCGAACCAGCATCGATGCCAAGAAAAGCCGCCCCTTCATAGGCAGCAAGGTCGGCACGACGAACCTTTTCACTATCATGGCGCTGCTTGAATTCGTGATAATCGGCCTCATCTTTAAACAGAGGAGGAAGACGAACCACTTCGCTACCCTGCACATCGCCCAGATTTTCAAGGCGCTCAACAACGGCAGAAAGCAACTCGGCTTTAGCTTCAGAACCAGCCAAAGCACAACCGCTCGCCACAAAAAGATGAGCATTATCAGGAACGATGATATGTTCGTCATCAAGCTCAAGCGTTTCATAGAAGCGCTTGCGAAGTTCGGGCAAGTACTGCAGCGGACCACCCAGGAACGCAACATGACCGCGAATCGGACGACCACATGCCAAACCGGAAATGGTTTGCGTAACAACGCTCTGGAAAATCGATGCAGCAATATCTTCTTTTTTAGCTCCCTCGTTCAGAAGGGGCTGTACATCGGTCTTGGCGAATACGCCACAGCGGCTAGCAATCGGATACAACACCGTATGATGCTGGGCGAGCTCATTCAGCCCCGTTGCGTCAGTGTCCAAAAGCGCGGCCATCTGATCGATGAATGCACCGGTACCACCAGCGCACGTACCGTTCATGCGCTGCTCGATGCCATTATCGAAGTAGATGATCTTAGCGTCTTCGCCGCCTAGCTCAATAGCAACATCGGTCTTGGGGATAAACGTTTCAACTGCCGTTTTGGAGGCGATTACTTCCTGAACGAATTCAATACCAAGCCACTGGGAAAGCAGCAGACCGCCGGAGCCGGTAATGGCAACTGTAACCTCTTTATCGGGAAATTGCGCAGCCGCTTCCTGCAATACCTCCAACACCGTCGCGCGCACATCCGCATGATGACGGCGATAGACCGAATAAACGATTTGATCGTCTTCGTCCAAAACTGCAACTTTTACCGTGGTTGATCCCACGTCGATACCCAGATGGAGTTTAGATACTCCAGCTTCGGTTGCCATGGTGAATCTCCTCACATTCGAATAGGTTCCCCCGGTCTGATGAAAAGCAAACGCATGGCAATAAGCGCCATTTCTTCTGAGCTTTCCTTCATTCCGGTTTCAATCCAATGGGTTATAACGCCTAAATATGCTGAAGCATAGAAGGCCAAATAATAATCAACAAATGCACTGGGGTCATTACGATACTGCTCGTGAAGCACGCTCTGAATAAGGTGAGTGCAAACCGAATCTCGCAAGCGGGGACCGAAACGAATATCGCCCCCAGGACCCAATACTGCATGCAGAAAAGCACCTTGCTTGCTCAGGTAATCGAAGAGTTCCACCAAAAAGGGAAGCGGACGTTTTGCAAATCGTGCCGCAACTACCTCTTTTATATCGATGGATTCCATCTGAGCCTGAATAGCGACCAAATCGCGCATCACTTCATCTTCGAACGATTCAAGCAAGTGCTCTTTATCACGAAAGTGATTGTAGAAGGTACCACGATTAAGGTCGGCCGCAGAGCACAGGTCGTTGACCGTAATGGAGTCAAACCCCTTTTCCTCCATCAGAAAGATGAGCGCACCACGCAGTGCTTTCTTGCTGCGCGTAATACGACGATCCTCAAAGCAAGGCTCAAGGGCCGTAATAGCGTTTTCGCTACGCGAGTGCATACTGATACCAGCTGGCACGTGAGCCCCTTCCCCTTGTACGGTCACAAACAACTTCCCCGACGTTACATCAATCACACTGATCGTTAATGAACACAGTGTGCAATAACATAGTAGCAAGGGGCTGCAACTCGGGCAAGAAATGCACCCAAAAACAGCAACATTTCGAAAATTGATGAACCATGAAGCGGGTATGCCCCATCGACACTCGTGAGACCGCATAGCAAAACAAAATAGGAATCGAGCATCTTCGAACCACGAAGTTGCTCGATTCCCGACGAGTAGCAGAATATTTGGCTTAGTATACCTGCCTAATCCATGGCTTCTGCTGTGGCTTTTTCCACAATACGCTGGCGAGCCAGATCCTGGCCTTCGATTGCTTCGATAAGACGCCTGCGATAATAGGTTGCCCCCTTGGAGATATCTATACGCAACCCAATTTCGGCCTGCTGAAACAACGACAACGCACGGAGGGGATCGTATTCTTCTCCCCACTCTTCACATGAGGGGTTAACGATTGCCTTAGCGATTCGCACAGACGGCTGAGCCGCTTCAACAACGCTCCCGGCAAGTTCAAGACTGCGCTCCCACAGCCGACAAGCCTTCCCCATGCTGGATGGCACAGCCTCACCACGAGAATACATATCCCCCAGCTTATATACCGCCTCGCAAGACGGCTGCAAGGCGGAAGCCAATGCGTAATACTGAAACGCCTTTTGATGGTCAACTTCACCTGTGCGACCATATTCGTAGATATAGCCTAAATTGATAATCGACTGAAAACAGCCATGGTCCATCGCTTGCTCGTAGAGCTTTGCGGCTTTTGCGTAGTCCTGGGGAACTAGTTCTCCCATGTAGTACAACGCGCCAAGGTCATTCATGCAGGCAGCACTACCAACCGAAATACCCAGTTCATAACCCATTACCAGTGCAGTGCAGACCTCTTCGCTTCTCAATGCAGCAGCTCGGATAGCAACCAAATTTTCTGCGACATAACAGGCGAAGCCATCGCCTCTATCGGACAATGCGACTTCAGCAAGCGTTGCAACCAAATTCGGATTACTAATTGGCGCAAGATCCGCCAATGTCTCACGATTCGCAACGAAAGAAGCCGCAAAATCCTCAATGCGTTTTGCCAAATCATCTTCAGCTAAAGAAGATTCCTTCGTCATGACAACCTCCCATTTAGTTCACGTCAGATAGTCATGCTATCGAATTTGGCCTTCTGAAGAGTACACGGCAATGGACAGGCTGTAATTCGATTGCGTCTCTCAGGGCAATCTCGAATAGCAGCTCGCAGAAAAGCACGACATTAACCCAAAACAAAACGAACAATGAACCCATTAACCGAAAAAGCAGCATGGCAGTAATTCCATCCGCGCCCACATGCGCCCTGTAGTGGCCGTGTTTCTATAACGAAGGGCACGCGTTCGCAGCTCCGCCCGCATTTAGCAGTGATAAAATTATCTGATTGATGAAACCGCAACGAAAGGGATCGTTTCCATGCAGATCACCCCGGAAGAGATCGCTGAAACACTTGCAATGGTAAGCAAGCAGCACCTCGATATTCGTACCATCACTCTTGGCTTGAACCTGCGCGGCTGCACTCATGAAGATGTGAACGTTATGGCCCGCAAGGTATACGATCGCATGACCACCGCTGCCGAAAAGCTTGTTCCTACCGCTGAGCAGCTTGAGCGCGAATACGGCATTCCTATCGTCAACAAACGCATTTCCGTGACGCCCATCGCCGAAATCTGCGCTGCAACCCAAGCCACCGACCTTTCCCCTATCGCTATCGCAATGGACAAAGCTGGCAAAGAAGTTGGCGTCGATTTTGTAGGCGGTTTTTCTGCACTCGTGCACAAGGGCGCCTCTCGCGCCGACAACAACCTGATGGAATCAATTCCTGCCGCCCTTGCCGCAACAGATAATGTATGCGCATCGGTAAACGTGGGATCAACGCGCGCTGGCATCAACATGGATGCTGCATTCAAAATGGCTGGCATCATCAAACAGGCTGCAGAGGCAACCAAAGACAAACAGTGCATAGGCGCCGGCAAATTGGTTGTGTTCTGCAATGCCGTCGAAGACAACCCCTTCATGGCTGGCGCATTCCACGGCTCGGGTGAGGCTGACGCGGTAGTCAACGTTGGCGTTTCCGGGCCTGGCGTTGTGAACAATGTCCTACGCAACATGCCCAAAGATACCGATATGACCTCCATCGCAGAGGCCATCAAAGCAACTGCCTTTAAGATCACTCGCGCAGGCGAACTCATGAGCCGCGAAGCCAGTCGACGCCTGGGTGTGCAAAAAGGCATCTTGGACCTTTCTCTTGCACCCACGCCCGCCGAAGGCGACTCGGTTGCAGAAATCCTGGAAGCTATTGGCGTTGGCCAATGCGGCGGCCCGGGCACCACAGCAGCGCTCGCTATGCTCAACGATGCAGTCAAGAAGGGCGGCGTTATGGCAAGCAGCAGTGTTGGAGGTCTTTCAGGTGCCTTTATCCCCGTATCCGAAGATGCCGGCATGATTCGCGCAGCAGAATCTGGTGCGCTCCGTCTGGAAAAGCTTGAAGCCATGACTTGCGTTTGCTCCGTTGGCCTCGACATGATCGCCATCCCAGGAGACACCAGCGTCGAAGCCATCTTTGGCATCATTGCCGATGAATGCGCTATTGGCATGATCAACAACAAAACCACCGCAGTTCGCCTTATTCCCGCTATTGGCAAGAAGGTTGGCGACAAGCTCGACTTCGGAGGCTTGCTCGGTTATGCGCCAGTCATGCCGGTAAACGAACATGCTGGCACGGTATTCGCCCATCGCGGCGGCCGCATGCCCGCACCGCTGAATTCCTTGAAAAACTAAGGAACTAAACACCAGAAACAACATGGGCCCCACTTTTGGGGCCCATGTTGTTTCTGGTCGATAAAAAACTCAGTAATGTCTTATTGGCTTAAAAAGAAAACGGTCGGATACCCCTTACTGCAATATCCTTCATGCCAAGGAAGCTACGCAGATCGAAATAGACTTCGTCGTCAATCTCCAATCCCTTTTCCAAAACGAGCATCTCGCCAAATGGAGCCTCGAACACACCGCAGTTTCCCGCTTTCAGTCGAGGAACGTCTTTATCACGCACAAAACGAGAGTGGAGCTCAGTCATATCGGCGCAACAACCTTTTGGGCTAAGGGGCTCTACGGCAATGCAGTGATACCCCTTGCGACTCATATACTCCAAGAGCTTTTCGGAAGCGTTGATTTCAATGTGTCTCATGCTTCGCTTCCCAGAAACGTAGCATGAACAAGGTATTCCACATTTCCTTCAGCACCCTTGATCGAGCTTTCCACTACCCCGTTCACTCTAAAGCCCACCTCACGCAACGCCTGGGTAACCTCATCAACCACACGCTGACGAACCGCTTCGCTACGGACAATGCCATGATCGGTTTCTTCGTGCTGGCTTTCGAACTGCGGTTTAATGAGCCCCAAAAAGATGCTGCCCTCTTCGCATAGATTGGCAAACACATCGGCTAGCTGGGCCAACCCAATGAAGCTCAAGTCGCATACCACCATATCGAATGGAGCACCAAGGCTCTCGGGGCTCGCTAAGCGGATGTTGGTGCGCTCGAACACACTCACGCGAGGATCTTGGCGCAAGCTCCAAGCAAGCTGACCGTAGTTAACGTCTACGCATGCCACACTGGCAGCTCCCGCCTGAAGAAGACAATCCGAAAAACCGCCCGTAGAAGATCCAACGTCAACGCAATGAAAACCCGTAACATCCTGCTGAAAGTGATCAAGCGCACCCTGAAGTTTATGCCCACCACGGGAAACGAATTTCTTGGTGTTTTTGACGAAAAGATCAGCATCAGGACGAACTTTTAAAGCAGCACTCGACACATATACATCGTCTACACGCACCTCGCGCGCTATAACCGCGCGCAAAGCCGCATCCCTATCAACAAAGTAGCCCTGCTCAACAAGCAGATCATCTAAACGAATCTTTGCCATAATTAGTCCGTTTCGTTCGCCACAGGAGCAGCCGGATCTTGATGCCCAGTCTCTTCGGTAGAGCTGCTGGCTGCAAACAAGCCAGTTTCTCCCCCACGCTCTTCAGCAGCTGGGATCAATCCGGTTTTGATCAATTCCAGGAAATCCCGCTCGGTCAAAATAGGCACTCCAAGACTTTCGGCTTTGGAACGCTTAGATCCTGCAGCCTCGCCGCAAATAACGTAGCTGGTCTTTTTAGAAACACTTCCAGAGACCTTTGCCCCGTACTCCTTCAACCTATTGCCTGCCTCGGTACGCGTCATACCCGATTCAACCAAACTACCAGTAAGCACAAACGTCAGGCCCGCGAGGGTTTGGGGCAGCGTGTTTTCGCGAAGCTCCTCTTCCATGGTTACGCCTGCAGCCGCCAAACGCTCAACTACCTTCAAATTATCTTCAGTTGCAAAGAAGTCACAAATGCTCTGCGCAATGATCGAACCAACGCCATCGATTGCCGCTAGGTCGTCAACCTTTGCGTCACGAAGCAAATTCACAGAAGGATACACTTTAGCGATTGCCTCTGCCGTGGTTTTGCCAACATGGCGAATGCCCAATCCGAAAAGAACGCGCGCCAGCGAACGCTTCTTGCTTTCGTTAATCGAGAGCATCAACTTCGATGCCACCACAGGGCCCAGCTCAATCCGCTCGCCCTTGGTGGTGGTGCGACCAGTATCCAAATGCTCCAACATGTCCTGCGTAAGATCGTAATAATCGGCAACATCGGTTAAATTGCCCGACTCAATGAGACGAGCGACGATCTCGTTACCCATGCCTTCAATGTCGAGCGCGCCTCGACTTGCCCAATGGGTCAATCGCTCATGAGCCTGAGCCGGACAGTCAATAGACACACATCGATATGCCGCTTCACCCTTCTCTCGGACAATAGGAGATCCGCAACTGGGGCATGCCTTCGGCATAACCCAAGGTTGCGAACCCTCAGGACGCAACGAAAGGATAGGACCCAAAACCTCGGGAATAACGTCACCCGCTTTGCGAACGATAACGGTATCGCCAATGCGCACGTCCTTGCGCAAAACCTCGTCTTCGTTATGGAGAGTAGCGCGAGCAACCGTAGAACCAGCAACCAAAACGGGGTCAAGCTCAGCAACAGGCGTGCACGCACCCGTCCGACCAACCTGAATGGTGATATCCCGCAAAATGGTAGTCTTTTCTTCGGGAGGGAATTTGTAGGCAATAGCCCAGCGGGGAGCACGCGCCGTGAAACCAAGCTCGTGCTGCAAGGCAAAAGAATCCACCTTTACAACCACGCCATCAATTTCATAAGGCAAATCAGCACGCTTCTCCAAGCAATCTTGGCAGAACGTTCGCACCTCTTCGCGTGTGACACAACGCTTAACATCGGGGTTTACGTGAAAGCCGCAACTACGGAGCCACTGCAGCAGCTCCCACTGTCCTGAAGCCTGGATAGACTGATCGCGCGCAATTGCATACATGAAAGTAGACAACTCACGCTCACGCGTAACAGAGGGATCTTTCTGTCGAAGAGATCCTGCGGCTGCGTTACGAGGATTGGCAAACGTACGATTCCCCAATGCCTCAGCCTGCTCGTTGAGCGCCTCGAAGCTCGCCTTCGACATGTATATTTCGCCACGGACTTCAACCGAGGAAACACCTTCGACAACATCCCCAGCCCCTTCATCCCACAAACGCAAAGGAATGTCATTTACCGTACGCACATTAACCGTAACGTCTTCGCCCGTGGTGCCATCACCGCGGGTGGCGGCACGAACCAGCTTGCCGTCTTCGTAGGTAAGCGCCAGAGAAGAGCCATCGATCTTGAGCTCACAAACCAAAGGAGGGAGCGTGCCCAAGGCTTCTTCGGTCCGATCCATCCATGCATCAAGCTCGTTCAAGTCCATCGCATTGTCGAGAGAATACATACGCTGTTCGTGAACTACAGGGGAAAATTGATTACCTACAGCTCCGCCAACACGCTGGGTTGGAGACGAGGGGTCTTGCAATGAAGGATGCTCATTTTCCAAGTCACGAAGCTCGCGCATAAGGGAGTCGAACGCAGCATCTGATATTTCGGGATCATCAAGGACATAATAACGATGAGTGTGATATTCGATTTCGCGACGCAGACGTAAAACACGCTCTGCCAGTGTTTCTTCGGGCACGGAACCCTGTTCGTTGGACATGAAAGAAATCCTCTCGTTTACCCACAACGTTGATGCACTACAAGCCAAACCGCAAACGCAACATAGACTTAGCGGAAACCCAATAAAAGCAAGAAGCTGGCATTAGATGCATCACACCAAGACAGCATCGGTGGATCTAGTCGTGTTCTATTTGCCTATACGCATAAATGCCTCAGACACAGCATCAAGCACGTCTTCGGCGCAGGTGCTAACAATGCCTTTACGCTCAGCCGCAATATTACCTGCTTCTGCATGTATATATACCCCCAGATGAGCAGCATCGAAAGCATCCATACCCTGAGCAAGCAAGCCACCAATTACCCCAGCAAGCACATCACCCGTACCAGCTTTTGCAAGCGCAACGGTGCCATTCGTCACCCTGCAGCTATGCTCCGCCGAGGCGATAACCGTATCGGGTCCTTTCAGAACAACAATGGCACCATAAGCCAAAGCAAGGGAATAGGCTGCTTCTTCTTGCGACATATCATCTAAGTTCAACCCAAAAGGAGCACCAAGACGTGTAGCTTCACCCTTGTGTGGCGTTAAAACGGTTACACTCCCCCGCTCAGCGCGACGGCGCAACGCTTTGCGCATTTTTAGCGATGACATGAACGCGAGAGCCCCTCCATCCACCAACACTGGCGCCGAAGCCTGCTTCAGAACGCGGCGAGCTGCATTTTCAGCATCTGCATCCGAGGAATCAAACCCCGGTCCAACCACAAAGGCGCCAGGATGCTGCACCGGAAGAGCCGAGGCGACATCCAGTGAGGCAAAAGAGCCAACCACAAGTGAAGGGCGAAACGCCTGAATCAGCGACATATTGCTTTTTGCCGTGAAAACCTGCGTATAACCCGCACCAGCAAGCTGCGTCGCACAAGACGACAAGCATGCAGCACCTGGATAAGCGGCGGATCCAGCGACAACTATCGCTTTACCTCGGGAATACTTATGGGCATCAGCAGGGGGAATAGGCACAAGCGATGCATAATCCGTATTGCTATCCATGGGTCTAAGCTCCTTCTTTCCCGTCGGCAGTCGGCAGATCGTCCAGAAGGGAACGGGCCTCCTTGAATTGACGCGACAAATCTTGAGCTGGTGTGGTAACGCGCGCTTTTGCCTTCGTGCGAGAATCCTCAGTCAAGGCAAGCGCGCATGCAACTGCTTCGTTGTGAGTGTATGAGAGCGAAAGCGGAATCTCTTCAATGCCCAAATGAGCGGCCATCTTCGCGGCAGCTCTATGAAGCCGAACACGAGGCTTGCCTTTGGCATTCAAGTACACCTCGATATCGTTAGGCCTGATACCGTGTCTAAAGCCCGTGCCCAAGGCCTTAACCACTGCCTCTTTTGCGGCAAAGCGCGTAGCATAATGAAACTCAGGTGAAGCTGTTGCATCACAATAGGCTCGTTCTTCGCACGAAAACGAGCGTTCAACGAATGCGGGCGAACGCCTCATGATTGCACGCATACGCGCAACCTCAACAATATCTACGCCCATTGATACCGATTCGGGCAGAATACCCGCCTTCTGCGCTTTTTGGGCAGCTTCACGCATAGCGGAAGTTGCCGATGCTTCATTGAGAGCGGTAGAAGAAACGGCACCGCCCTTTTGAGCAGTGCCGTCTTCAACCATGTCTCGATTTCCTTTCGAAGGATCAGACATGAGCATACCTATTCAACCGTTACCGATTTTGCCAAGTTACGAGGCTGGTCGACATCACAGCCACGAGCAACCGCCACCGCGCGAGCAAGAAGCTGCAAGGGAACACTTGCAGTAATGGGCATGAAGGCATCACGCACCTTCGGGATATAAATTACATGATCGGCAACCTTCTTGATAGCCTCATCACCTTCGGTTGCAATGGCAATAATCTTCGCCCCGCGCGACTTAGACTCTTCAAGGTTGGAAACCGTTTTATCGTAGGTGGCACTCTGCGTTGCGACCGCAACAATCGGGAACCCTTCATCGAGCAGAGCGATAGGGCCGTGCTTCATTTCGCCAGCGGCATATGCCTCTGCATGAATGTAGCTGATTTCCTTCAGCTTCAAGGCACCTTCATAGCAAGTTGCCTCGCCCAAGCCACGACCAATATAAAGAGTTGACTGGCGACCGTCAAAGAAGTGCGCCGCATCTTCAATAGCAGAAGTGTCTTGCAAGATTTCTTCGATTTGATCGGCCGTATCAGCAAGTTCAGTGAAGAGCATGCGCGTCTGGTTCAAGGTTAGCTTGCCTTTGGACCGACCCAGAAGAAGCGCCAAGAGGGTAAGGCTGACCACCTGGCCGATAAACGACTTCGTTGAAGCGACCGCAACCTCTTTGTTTGCCTTTGTGTAGATTACGCCATCCGACTCACGAGCAACCGGGGAACCGATTACGTTAGTGATACCGAACACTTTTGCGCCCTTGATACGCGCATCGCGAATAGCAGCGAGCGTATCTGCCGTTTCACCAGACTGAGAAACAGCAACCACCAAGGTAGTGGGCGTGATAATGGGATTGCGGTAACGGAATTCGCTGGCAACTTCCACTTCGGTAGGAATGCGAGCCCAGCCCTCGATAAGGTTTTTGGCAATGAGGCCCGCATGATACGAGGTGCCGCAACCAATGAGATACACGCGATCGATGAAATTAAGTTCTTGACGGGTAAGCGTAAGCTCATCAATGGAGATCTCATGACCGGACATACGCCCCGCGAGAGTATCGCGAACAACACGAGGCTGTTCGTGAATTTCTTTCAGCATGAAATCGGGATAGCCGCCCTTTTCCGCAACATCGATATCCCAATCAACATGGGTGATTTCGGGGGTAACCGAATTACCTTCAGCATCGAAATAATCGATATGGTCAGGATGCATAACAGCAAGCTGATTGTCTTCAAGGATAACCACGTCACGAGTTGCGTCGATAAGCGCAATGATGTCAGAGCCCAGGTAGCTACCGTTTTCGCCAACGCCCAACACAATGGGAGAATCCTTGCGAGTTACCACGATTTCACCAGGATGATCATGGTGCATTACCGCCAAACCATAGGCACCGGAAAGCGAGTTCGACACCACACGAACCGCCTCGAACAGATCACCGTGATAGTTTTCCTCCACCAAATGCGCAATGCACTCTGTGTCGGTATCGGAAGTGAACGTGTGACCCTTCGCGATCAGCTCTTCGCGCAACTCGGCAAAGTTCTCGATAATGCCATTATGAACAACGGCAATTTGATTGGTGCAGTCCGTGTGCGGATGGGCGTTCCGTTCGCTGGGAGCACCATGCGTTGCCCAACGCGTATGACCAATGCCGCACGTTCCCTGGCACATACCGTCTTGGATAGCATCAGCGAGACCGGAAACCTTGCCCAAACGTTTAACCACATTGATTTTCTGGCCGTCTTCGACGGCAATACCCGCCGAGTCGTACCCACGGTACTCAAGGCGCTTTAAGCCCTCAAGCAGAACACCTTTTGCCTGGAGGGTGCCCGTGTAACCAACGATTCCGCACATATAGGAACTCCTAACGAAGAGGAATAAATCTATTAAACTGCTCCATTTTACCGTATACCCGTTTCAGACCCCCATAAGGGCACCATCGCTCCATAAACTCACGTCGACAGAATCGATCGATGTCAGCTTTTCTCGACCCAAGCGGGCGCGCAAAACGCCAAAAGGTAAAGGGCGTATCGCCCCGCAAATGCTACAGACCAATTCCTGCTCTAAAGGCATGAGGCAGAACGACAAGTTGAAAGACCAGCTTCAATCAAATTGAGCGTCTCTGATGGAAATAGAAGTATCGACGAGACCCCATTACTGGTGCTTGCTACGATGAGTATATGATTACATCAACATCGCGGAAACAATCCGCCCCCTCAAATCACTCCAAGAGATCATCAAGCAGCAGGCTTCCCATTGTCATCGTTGCCGCCATCGTTGCGATAGTTGCACTGTTTACCATGGTCGCCATGAACTGCTCCAACCAAACAAAATACGACTGGAACAACCTTAAGCTTGAAAACGGTCGCATGGTCTATTACGAAGACGGTAACGCGGTTTCCACCACAGGCATCGACGTATCTGATCTGCAGGGATCCATTGATTGGCAAGCCGTGAAAAATGACGGCATCGATTTCGCCATGCTGCGATGCGGCAGACGCGGCTCAACCGAAGGCCAACTCTATACAGACAAAAACTATTACGACAACGTTGAGGGTGCCACCCGCGTGGGACTCCCCTACGGCGTGTATTTCTTCTCGCAAGCCACAAGCGAACAAGAAGCTTTAGAAGAAGCGGAGTACGTGCTGAACCTGATCAACGGCGCTGGCGTAACGTACCCAGTAGTCTACGATCAGGAACCCGTCACTGATTCATCCGGTCGCGCGAACAATCTTTCCGCAGATCAGCTTACCAAGAATGCCCAAACCTTCTGCAAACGCATCGAACAAGCCGGATACACACCTATGGTGTATGGCAACCAGTACGACCTCTCTCGCCTCAATATCGACCAAATCAATGCTGCGGTTTGGTATGCCGAATACACCGACACACACCCCACCAGCAACTACCACGATTTCGTGATGTGGCAATATTCCCATACTGGTAAAGTCAACGGAATCAAAACCAATGTTGATATGGACATCCTGTTCGAGGCCAGCTGGATCAGTCCTGAACGATAGACCAATCCAGCACGTACGAGCATGAGCGAGCAACCGCCTGCTTTCCCCACAACTACAAACAAATGCAAAGAGCTCCCCTCTCGCAACAAGAGGGGAGCTCTATTTGTACTTGGTATCCGAGAAGGACGCGTGGGCGCTATTCAGCGACAACAAATTCCGTGTTAGCCATAATCCAACCCGCTGCCTTCATACGAGAAGCGCCTTCCTTGAGAAGGGTGCTACGGCCTGATTTCTGCATTGCCTCGAACGCTTCCTCTTCGCGACCAGGAGCGATGTTGCGCATAGCGGCAATCATATCGCCTGGCTCGAGTTTCAATGCCTCATGACGGAATATCGCATCAAGGATAAAGCCCTGAAGCAATTGCATCTTTGCCTGTGTTGCCAAATTGGCGCGTACCTCTTCTTCGGTCAGATGCTGCTGAGCAAAGAAGGCGTCCAGCGTAATGCCCTCCTGCGAAAGCTGAGCCAGGAACGTCTCATAAAGCTCCTGCGTCATGACCTCGATCATCTTCTCAGAGATTTCACCCTCGAAACGCTTAGCGTACTCATCCATAGCCGCAGCCATCTTCGCCTGAGCATAGCGATTCTCGAGCTCTTCTTCCGAAGTTGCGCGGAAACGATCGCGCAACTCAGCCACCGTCGAAATTCCCATGGGACTCATATTGTCGGCAACCCATTCATCGGTAACCTCAGGAACCTGAAGCGAACCATCGTCGGGTTGAACGCCCTGCTGAGCAGCGGAGAATTGGCGAACCAGCATGCTGATCTGCTCATCGATATCGGCCTCGTTGACCTCAGGCTTAGGCTCGATCTCAACCTTCACGGGCTTATAGCTGGAGAGCTCGAATTCAGGCTTCACCAGAACCGTCATATCGAATGAGAACATCTTATCGGGTTCGGGGGTTTCATCAGATTCAATGCCATACGTCGATACCGGCATAGTTCCCTGCTTTTCCAATGCAAAGGGAACCAGATAGTTGATTACCGCGTTGTAAACTGCAGCTTTCCCATCTTCTTCACCCAAAGCGTTGTTGATCTTCTCCAATGAAGATTCGCCTTCAAGCTGATCCATCTGATACTGAACGACAAAGGCATCCAAGCCGTCGGTGAAAGCCTTGCTCATTTCAGCTGCTGAAGCAGAGACGCGCAGACGCACCTCTTCGCCATTGTCCTTGATCTGCTCGACCTTCATAGGTCTCCTTTCTTAAAGGGAGCGCTTCGCAAACAGAGCGCCGCAATCGTATAATTCCCCATAGCCAAATAGCGCTTTGCTACTGCAGGGCAGTGGCGAAGCTTGTTAAAACAACCCGAGCGCAAAGGGGAATAATTCCGTGACATTCAATGATAGCGAAACCAGCGCCAAGCGCTACACCTTGCGCCCCACTTTCACGCCCCTTCCCCAAGCAAAAGGCGCCCAAAAGCACAAGGCGGCTGAAAACAAAACTAGCGCTCAAGTATCAGCGCAGAAGAGAGACGCCAGCACAGCCCCAGATTTGCCAAACAGCGTAATTCGCGCAGCCAACGAAGACGATGACCTGTACGACCCCTACTCGGATTACCACGACGGCACGTTAAAAGCAGCAGAATTCGAAAAAGACCCTTGGCGATAAGCGCGCAACTAACCATCATTCACCGCAACAATAAAGCAGTCAGCCAATAAACCCTAGCGGCTGAATCGCGAGTATCCAAATTTCACCTATCCAAGCAACTTAAGGATAGTTGCAGCCACCTTACCAATACTACATGACGATCCTCGCAAAGCCGCCGACACCATGGACAAACCTAACCTACCCAATCGTTTGTTCAAGATTCTTTCCAAGGCGAACCGCTGCAACACAGCTCACAAAAGCAACAGCAAGCAATAGTAACGACATCGCCCATTCAGCCTCCCAGCTTGCCTCAGCAACCGCAGCAAACACGGTTGCCGCCGCAGCGCCAGCAAGGTTAACAACAACAGCTACACGCGAGTAAATGATGGTGTAATCCCTAGGACCTACGATCTGTCGGGTAATAGAAGGAGCCAAGGCGTCAAAAGCGGCATAAAGAACACCGCCAAGAGCACCGCCTAACATAATGATTTCAGGCGAAGACGACCCAAACCACATGCAGCATATACTGACCACACCGCCCACAAAGGCAATAGCAAGCGCACCTATCATGCTCTTGTCGGATATCGCTCCGAGCAAAACCTTACTACCAGCAGAAACAGCCATTAAACAAGATGCGATAACGGATGCCATCATCATGGCTCCTTCTGGAGTTATACCAGCCAACGCCAATGCCCCAAGATGATGGATGTACGTGGCATATAGGTTCACCGTCACCGTAAGCGAATTAAATATGCCCATAGATAAAATCAGCAAGTAGAACACGGGCGAGCGGAACATAACCGACGCAGAAACGCCGCATACCCTTGGTCGTTCCCCATTATGAACCGAAGAAGCATCCCCGCTCGAAAGCCTTGCTCCAAATGGACGTAATCCAACTTCATCAGGGTAGCTACGTACACAAACAAGCGTTGCGAACAAACCAATAACAAGAACCAATACAGAAAACACCTGATAAGCAACACGCCATGAAAAGGCATCGATAATCAGGCCACCAACCATGCTCCAAACCGCACCACCGACCCCAGACATGGCGAAACATATTCCCATAAACAGGCCCGCACGTTCCGAAAACCATCGATTGATAAGAGTGGGAATGGCAAGGAACATCAAAGAGACAATCCCAAAGCCAACCAGAACGCCCGATACATAGAACAGGTAAATACGGTCCCAAAATGAGCATAAAAACAGGCCCAATGCGACCATTACGACCGATGCGGAAAGGACAATCCGAAGATCATGCTTCTGAAGAAGATTACCCGCAAATGGAGCGGCAATGCCGCCAACAAGGTAGACCAAGGTAATAAAGAACGTAAATTGACTTGAAGCCACACCGAGTGAAGACGAAACAGGGACAACGAAGATAGACCAGACGTTATAAACCAAAGCACAAGGACCAAAAGCAATAAGCACCCCTGCAGCAATGATCAGCCAATGACGGCAAGTCATAGGCTCGCGGATGCTAGAACCATCTTCGGATACTTTGGTGGGCGGATTCGCAAGCGAGTTCAGCGGGTCCTTTCCTTCATCGAAGCTCCCGTAAGCTGAACTGTAACATCCTAATGAACATCCGTGAAGAAGCGCCGACCGCTTTAAGTCAGCCAAATAAAAAAGCCCCACTGCTTAGTGGGGCAAAAAAGAAAGCCCGTCATGCGACGGGCTTTGGCATTACAGAGCCTTCTTAGCAACCTCAACAAGAGAAGCAAATGCTTCAGGATCGTTGATAGCCATGTCGGAGAGCACCTTACGGTCGAGCTCGACACCAGCCTTCTTAAGACCGTTCATGAAAACAGAATAAGAAAGACCATTGATGCGAGCAGCAGCGTTGATACGAGTGATCCAAAGACGACGAACTTCGCGCTTCTTGTTGCGACGATCGCGGTACTGGTACTGCAGCGAATGCTGAACCTGTTCCTTAGCAGCACGATAGGAACGGGACTTTGCACCGTAGTAACCCTTTGCACGGTTCAGAACGGTACGGCGCTTCTTATGAGCGGATACAGCACGCTTTACACGAGGCATACTTGTTTCCTCCTATTACTTATATCGATTAGCGAAGACCAAGGTTACGAGCTACTACCTTCTGATCTGCAGCAGCTACCTCAGTTTCGTGACGGAAATTACGCTTACGCTTCTGGCTCTTCTTGGTCATGATGTGAGACTTGTAAGCCTTAGCGCGCATGATCTTACCGGAGCCGGTTACGCGGAAGCGCTTAGCGGTGCCGGAATGAGTCTTCATCTTGGGCATTAGTTGTCCTTCCCTTGTTCGTCCTTCTTTTTCTTCACCGTCGTAGGCAACGGAGCGATTAGCATATGCATGTTGCGGCCTTCCATCTTAGGCTGGTTTTCGATGACCGCTACATCCTTAAGATCGTCCGCCAGACGTTCCAGAATGCTCAAACCCTGTTCAGGGTGAGACATTTCGCGACCGCGGAACATGATGGTGATCTTAACCTTGGAACCTGCCTCCAAGAAGCGAATGACGTGCTTCTTTTTGGTGGTGTAGTCGCCCACATCGATCTTGGGACGGAACTTCATTTCCTTGGTTTCGATCTTGCTCTGGTTCTTACGCGCCTGCTTGGCCTTAATAGCCTGGTCGTACTTGAACTTACCGTAGTCCATGATGCGACATACTGGCGGCTTTGCCTGAGGTGCGATCTCAACCAAGTCATAGCCCTCATCATCGGCGATGCGCTGGGCTTGCTCGACAGGATAGATCCCCAACTGCGACCCATCATAGCCAATCAGGCGACATTCCTTGACCCTGATAGCCTCATTGAGCCTTGGTTCTTGAGCTGCTATGGTGCCCACCTCCTTCTTTCTCTGTTTCGGTGCTACCATGCACGAACCATTTTATACGCTGAAAAAAGAAAAACCTGCGATCACACGATTGCAGGCCACACGAATTCTTGCTTAGCAAGATTATATTCATATGACCCATCAGCAACCTTGCGGCGCCGAACCAGGTGGAAGCAATTGGCTTCTCTTGAAATCAGCTTTAGTAGAATACCATGTTTTCGTTGCAAGTAAACGAAAAAGACGATATTCAAGAAAATATTTTTTCGCTACTGCTTAACGAACACCATCATACTCCCGCAAGCCCAGACAGCAAAGTCATGACAACTGCCAAGAAGAACGGAATAGCAATCCCCACTATCGGCACTTCGGCATATAAGGGCAAGCGACGCAGCATGGGATATTTCCGCCACAGCAACCGCCTATCAGAAAGCTCATAGGCAACACAGGCTGATGCAGGAGTCAGAAAAACGAAGTACTCAACTACACGGAACCATAACGGATAACCAGTTTCGGGAATATCTGAACTCGGCCATAAACAATTACCTACGCTTACGGCAACCACGAAAAGCCAAGCTATGCAGAGAAGCGTATTCCAGGCTAAGCCTAGGGGAATGGGTATTCTCTGTAGGAGCGAGGAGAGAACGCCTCCCCCAGAGGCAATACGCTTCCCGCGAAGACAACGAGGCTCAAGCCTACTCGCTTTGCTCTCAACTGCCTCGGTGACATCGCCGAAATCACGTACCTGCCTATCGGTTGCAAGAGCGAAAGCACGCTGCAGGTCTTCAACCGAGCCGTAGCGATTGCAGGGATCAAAAGCGCAAGCACGCTCAATGATCGAACGATACTCCCCGGGCACCAACGGATGAGCGAAAGCAGACTCCCGATCAGCCACTTCGGCAGTACGTCCAGTCAGGCAATAAAACAAGACCATGCCCAAAGCGTATACATCGCTTCGTGCGTCAGTTTGCCCGAAACCGTATTGCTCCGGAGGAGCATAGGCACGCGTACCCAGGTGGGAGGTATCGGCGGTACCGCCGTTACGATACACTCGGGCAATTCCGAAATCGATCAGGAACACCTTGTCATTTGAAAGAATGATATTCGCTGGTTTCAGATCACGATGAATCAAGGAAGGGTTAAAGCGCTCATGAAGTTCACGAACAGCTTCGCACACCTGGGGGAACACTTCTTGCGCCAACTGAAACGAGGGGCCACAACGAAGCACAGCATCCTGCAAAGTTTCACCCTGCAGGTACTCCATAACCACAACAAGTTCGTCTTTCAGTTGGTAGACAGCATATATTCGAGGCAAATGGGGAAGATACGCACCCCGTTCTTGAGCCTGATGAATAGCAGCATAGGCTGAACCAACTCCTGGGCAAAACTTAAGATACTTTCGTATGTAAGGGCCCCGCTCAACATGGTTATCGGCAACGAAGGTTACCTTTTCAGTCACCTCGGATGCCGACTTCTTCATAACCTCATCAACGCGATAATGGTTATCGGATTCAACAAGCAACAAAAAGGCCGACAGCTCATCATCATGTGCACAATAATGCGAGCAAACACGGCCCTGTTCCCCCTTTTGGGGTACAGGACCGCTAGAGCACTCGCATTCTTTCCGCGAATCATCTTCAACTATTTCAACACCAAAAGGCATTTAGCAGATGGTTTCTTCCCCGAAACGATACAGTTCTTCGTTGGCTTTTTGAAGGGTATATCCCTTCTGTACTGCGAAGATAATAATGGCATCGCGTCGATTTTTGCAATAAAGCTCATTTGCTCCTGCCGCCTGCAGAAGGCGGTCGGTCTCCCGAAGGCCTAGATGCATGGCAAAAGCCAGCTGCAGCACTTTATCCCGAGAAGCCTTCCGTGTTCCCTTGAAAATTTGATAACCAAACGTATCGTTCAAGCCCGCATCACGAACAACCTTCGAACGCTCAAGTCCTTTTTCGCCAAGAAGCTGCTGTAGGTATTCAGCCAACGACCGACTTGAAGGATTTGCACTCGAGAGGAAACTGTTGGGATCAGGAGAGGAAAGCAGCTCGTTAAGCAGCTCCTCGGTTAATGGTTCCCTCACGCGACATTTCCTCCTTGCGCAGTGTTTCCGTTTTCCCCTAACCATTTTAGCGACAGCCAAAGAAGTTTGCGGAACGCAAGGATACCTAAAAGAACCCCTCATCACAGATTGGCAATAGCATAATCTGCTTCGCTTTCCGTGAACTGTTCACCGTACTGAGAGGTGAGCTGATCGTGGATAGCGGATTTAGACATGCTTCCTTGATCCTGATACAGCTTCGCCTTTTCAAGCGCATTCACATTCCAATCGGCTTCAACGTTATCGATGGCGTACTGGGCGGCATCGGCAGGGAACTTCTCGCCATATTCGGAAGTAAGCTGATCGTAGATGCCCTGCTTCGACATGTGCATCATATCGCTATATTGCTGAGCCTTTGCAAGCGCATTGCGATACTCGGCAGACACCGAAGAATCTGCAGCCGAAGATCCTCCAGAAGCGGAGTTAGACGCTGCCGTCGACTCGGTGCTAGCAGTGGAAGAAGCGCTTGTTGAAGTGGTGGCTGCTGAAGATGTCGCGCTGTCCAATGCGGCACTGTACATACTCTGCGTCCCAAGCACCACTGCGCCTGATACAACGCAAATAACGATGGCTGCGATCGCAAGGCCTTTACCGCTTTTCTTGCCTTTCGAGATACCGACCATACCAGCAATTCCGAAAATCAAACCAAGTATCGCAAGGAAGAACGAGAAGTTATTGATGATTGGCAAAAACGAAGTGAGCAGTGCAATGATGCCCAAAACGAAACCGGCAATAGCCATCCCGGATTTCGATTGCGGAATAGGCGGCATCTGCTGAGCAGGTTGAGGATGCTGCGGATTCGAGTTTTGATTATTCATACATATTCCTTTCGCAGGTTCTTGCGCCTTACGCAAAGCGCTTGATTAACTGCGAAAACAATAAAAGGCTTGGAGTTTTATTTCATTAGCTGGCAGCTAATATCGGCATTAAATAGCCAATAAGGGCAGCCGAAAGAGATCAACGGCTTAATAAGTACCCCTATAACAAAAACCAGCCACAGCAAAATGCTTGTGGCTGGTTTCGTCAACTTAGAGATAGAAAGAATCTTTAGGTTAAGCTATTCGCGCATGATGGAAACGGCTACCTTCTTGACGGTATTCGCCAGATTGCCAGTGGAATTCGCCTCGTCGTAGTCGTAGATAAGCGTTACTGTCCAAGAATAAGACGAATCTTCCGACTGCGCCGTACCGCTAAAGGTATACGTTTCGCTAGTTAGCGTTTTGCGATCGGGCCCATACGTTGAATACTCCTTGCGGTCAGGCAGCGCAACGCTCCCCTCCTCCACGCCAGAAAGGCCTACCTTTCCAAGCAGCTTTTCTACAATATGGAACTCTTCTACGGCATCAGAAAAAGAGAGGTTACCGTATCCAAGCAATGAAGTAGGAGCGCTATACGATGCCGCCGTAACTGTCCCATTGCTATCAAAACCCAAAGTGACGGTAGGTGTACCAGAAAGGGCATCTCCCTTTTCGTCGGTAAGCACAACGGTCTCTTCATCCGTGAAGCCCACGGAACTCATAGGGGCTTCGTCCTGCACTGCAGCACCATGCCCAATTTTCTGAACCGCATCTTCGGCCGAAAGACCCATAAGCCCAACCAAATTGATCACCTGCGTCGTTGCGTTGGTAACCGTCGGCTTATTGCTCGAAGCCGCCTCTATAGCCTCTTTGTCGTCCTGAGCCGCAAAGCTATGCAGCTCCGAAGCGGAATTGAAGGCAAACGCAACAGCCAGACCAATTGCAATCAAGGCCATAAGCGCAGCCAAAGCGATTAGCCAAACTACCCCCTTCTTAGCTTTGGGGGTTTCATCGGTTGCAAACACTAGTCCTCCTTGAGGCTAACCGTGCATAACAGCGAAATATACGATGAATGCCACCAAGCACACCACCACTGCCGCAATGATAACGCGTTGCATCCCAGCCATGGGGACGGGACCCTCTAGATCATCGCTACCGTCATAGCTGTCGGTTTCAACGGGTTCTTTTAATGCTTCATCAGACAAGATGGACTCATCCGAATCAACAGCATTCGACGAAGAAAACCTTTCCTCGGAAGAAGCCGTCAAATCACCCTGCTGCCGCCTTCGATCTAGCTGGGAACCGACCTCTTGAGGGTCGGAAGAAATGCCTCGATGCACGCCATGAGCGTCAATGCGCACAACCTCTTCTTCGGGTGCAACATCGACAGAAATCAGCGAGTATGTATCTTTTTCCTTCGCCATGACAAGCCTTATTTCATGAAAACAGCCATTGTGCCAGACAAAGCATCGGCAAGAGCTTCTGCCTCAGATGCGCTTTCTCCAACAGTGAACAGATACACCTTCACTTTAGGCTCAGTGCCACTGGGGCGGACGATGACTTTATTACCCTGTTCAAGATCAAATTCGAGCACATTCGCAGAAGGCAAACCGCCAACTCCTTGTTGGTAATCGAGGAATTGTTCAACTTTATACCCTGCAATCTCGGAAAGTGGCTGACTGCGGAAACCAGCCATGATAGAAGCCATGGTCTCGGCACCCGCAGAACCCTCAAATGCATAAGAGACGGTCCGGTTGTGGTGGAAGCCAAACTCGCGATAGATATCTTGCATCGCTTGGTAAAGGTTCTTACCCAACGTACGGTAATAGCGAGCCATTTGGCAAATAAGCATAGAGGCAACCACGGCATCTTTATCACGTGCATGAGTGCCAGCAAGATAGCCGTAGCTTTCTTCGAACCCGAAAATGAAACGTTCTTTTTCGTCCTGCTGCTCAAGTTCAGCGATCACACCGCCAATATACTTGAACCCGGTAAGCACGCGGCGCATATCAACGCCATATTTAGCAGCTACAGGGTCTACCAAACTCGTAGATACGATAGTGGTAACCGCCACAGGATGCTCAGGCAATGTTCCATTTTCCTTGCGCATGCGGCAAATAAAATCAAGAAGCAGCACACCTACCTCATTGCCGGAAAGAAGCTGGTAATCATTGCCATCTTTCACTGCAATGCCCACACGGTCTGCATCGGGATCGGTCGCAAGAAGCAGATCGGGGTGCACCTGCTCGCACAGCGAAATACCGCATTCCAGTGCTTCACGAATCTCAGGATTGGGATAAGGGCACGTCGGGAAATTGCCATCGGGCTTCGACTGTTGTTCGACCACATGAACATCAGTAACACCAATGCATTCCAGAATGCGCGTTACGCACTCCAAGCCCGTACCATTCAAAGGCGTGTATACCACGCGCAAATCCGACTGTTCCTGCTCTACATGCTGGTCATATACGGCATCGAGAAAGGCATCGAGTACTTCTTCTTGAATATATGTTGCAAGACCTGCATCCTGAGCATCCTCGAAAGGCATAGTGCGCACGTCGTCGAACATGTCGACACCTTCAATTGCCTGCGTGATTGCATCGGCAATCTCAGAGGCAATCTGACAACCATCAGGACCGTAAACTTTGTAGCCATTGTATTTGCTGGGGTTATGGCTTGCCGTAACGTTAATGCCAATAGCGCACCCCAAATAGCGTGTAGCGAATGACAACGCGGGCGTGGGCTGAAGACGCGGATACACATATGATTTGATGCCATTGGCAGCCAAAACACTTGCTGCAGTATGAGCAAATAGCTGGGAATTGATGCGGGAGTCATAGCAGATAGCAACAGTACCAGGCTCATCATCGTTCGCCTGTCCTTTGATAAAGTCGGCAATACCCTGAGTAGCCTGGCCTACGGTATGAATATTCATGCGATTGGTGCCAGCCCCCAAAACACCGCGAAGACCTGCCGTACCAAATTCCAGCGTACGATAGAACGCATCTTCAATTACCGCTTCATCACCAGATTCGTCCATTGCCTTCAAGTCAGCCTGGAGCTCAGGGTCAGTAACCTTTTCGCACCAGAGGTCATACAGAGAACGGCAATCCATGAAGCACTTCCTTACTAATGTAGGTTGAAACGCAGATAACTTCGTAAGTATAGCAAGGTTGCAGACGCTCTAGCGGCTCTTCGCATAGTTCGCGAAACGCGCGAAAGCTGCATACGGGGACAATACGATTTCCGTTATTTGCCGCACAACAAAACACGCCAAACGTAAATCACAAAACCCAACATTAAGCTGCTTCGAATAAAAAGAAACCCCGCCGCTTTGCGGCGGGGTGCACACGACCAGACGATAAAGCTCTTACCCTGTACCCTCTGATTCGGGATTATCCCGATTTCGGCAACATCACCAGCGGGGTTTACCATCCCGCAAAAGGCAACTTGCTGCCCGATGGATACTGTTATATATCGCCCTTTCCAATTAGTAAAACAGTAATCTATTATATGGGCGTTAAGTAATACTAAAAGATAGAAGCACACATGGATACATCGCGTTACCGCGCTTTCGTTCAAGCCGTTGATCGGGGCAGCCTTTCCAAAGCAGCAAAAACGCTCAACTACACTCCATCTGGGGTGAGCCAATTGATTACTGCTCTTGAACGCGATCTGGGTTTTTCGGTACTCGAACGCAACTCGCACGGCGTTCAGCCCACATCCGAAGGCTCACGCATCTTGCCCGCAGCACGCGCCGTAATCCAAGAAGAGGAGCGACTCCTGCAGGTGAGTTCCGAAATCAAAGGGTTGGCAATCGGCCAAGTGACGATCGGGTCCTATCCAAGCGTTGCCGCCCATTGGCTACCGGGCGTCATTAAAGCATTTCACGAACGATATCCCAACATTGAAGTTCGCATCATGGAGGGCATTCATCAGGAAATAACCGCATGGCTCGATTCCAAAGAAGCCGACGTTGGGTTTATGAGCTATGAGCCCTCACTTACCTACGATTGGATCCCCCTCGCGCGAGATCCAATGGTCGCAGCACTGCCCCTGAACCACCCGCTTGCGACGGAGGAAAACTACCCCATCGAAGAATGCGCTAACGAGGCATTCATTATGCCTGGCAAAGGCCAGGACATTGATACCACGGGAGTGCTTTCACGCCACGGCCTCAATCCGAACATCGCTTACGAAACAATCGAAACCGTCGCAACCCTGGGAATGATCGAAGCAGGGATGGGAATGACTATAATCAACAGCCTTGCTGTTAAAAAATACGGTTTCAACCTGGCTCTTGTCCCTATTGAGCCACCCGAGTCAATCCTTTTCGGTATTGCCGCCTCTTCGCTGAAAACCTGCGCGCCAGCTACACGTCACTTTATCGACTGCGCCGTAGCCCAACTAAAAGAATGACTTCACCCGTTCTTTTATTCCACCAGAGAGTCGCCGCGATCTTCGACAATTTGATAGCCAATACGATCCATCCTCATATCAAGACACCAACGGCATTCGGCGGCCTCTTCGCCTGTGCAGATCTTGTTATCGTAGAGGCTGTAGTCTTTGCGATGCGCAACCGGCGAAAGGTTAGGCATCACAACATTGGCACCGGACAGGATTCCCTGCTCCCTACCATCTGGAGCAATGGTTCCCAGCGCGGTAGTTGCAGGAATGAGCGCATCGGGAAACGCCAAGCGCAACGCTGAAAGCATAAACAACGTAAGTTCAAGCGCACCTTGGGATTCATGGGCAAATGGTGTGTCTTTATGCGGAACGAAAGGGCCAATACCAATCATATGGGGCTTGAGCTCCTGCAGAAACACCATGTCCTCGGCGAGGCACCGGGCGGTTTGGCCCGGCGATCCAACCATAAAACCGCTACCTACCTGATAGCCAAGGGAACGTAAAACCATTAGGCATTTCTTGCGAGAACTGAGGCTCATCTCATTTGGATGCAGCAGACCATAATGATGGGGGTCTGCAGTTTCGTGGCGCAGCAGATATCGATCAGCTCCTGCAGCACGAAGTGCGCGATACGACTCTTCGGAGCGCTCACCAACTGAAAGCGTTATCGCACACTCCGGATATGCTTTGCGAATCGAAGAGACGATGGAAACCATACGGGCATCGGTGTAATACGGGTCTTCCCCACCCTGAAGTACGAATGTACGAAAACCAAGCTCAAAGCCCTGTTTGCAACATTGAAGAATTTCTTCTTCGGAAAGGCGGTACCGATTCGCAAGCTTATTGCTTCTACGAATACCGCAATAAAAGCAATCATTCTTACAATAATTAGTGAATTCGATCAAACCGCGCTTGAACACTCTTTTGCCATAGCGCTCGTCCCTCAATGCGCAAGCGCGAGATTTCATATCTTCCGCAAGGTCTGGAGTGTGATCCGAAATCAGGCGTTCCCATTCATCACACGAAAGAGCGTGTTCACATTCAAGCTTATCGAGCAAGGTATACAACGAAACCGGCAACACAACCTCCGATCATTTCGCATCATTGCAACGATGCGCAAAGCCGCCAAAAGGTCAAACCTCATAGGCGATATATACCAGACAAGTCATAAGAGGTATCCCGACAAATCAAACTATTACGTACAATGCTTACCATGAATAAAGAAACCTACAAGAAAATGACGGGGTTCCTGCATAGCCACCCTACGCAGGCAAAAATCGTTATTACCACCAATAAAATCATCACCTACGCAATCTATCTCGCTTACCCATGCCTTCTTCTGTGGCTCATGCTCCACAACGGAGCAGCGGCATTGCTTGAAGGACGATTCGACCCCTTGCTTCCAAAGGCGATTCTCGTTCCCGCGGTAAGTTTCGCCGCTGTTAGTTTTTTACGCGCCCTGCTTAACGCCCCACGCCCCTACGAAGTATTCGCCCTTCCACCAGTAATCGCAAAAGACACCAAAGGCAAATCGTTTCCGAGCAGACATGCGTTTTCCATTTTCGTAATCGGTGTAACCTTCTTGGCAGCATGCCCTCTACCCCTAGTTGGATGGCTAATCCTGGCGTTAGGGGTCTGCCTTGCATTGGTACGCGTACTTGCTGGCGTGCATTTTCCCCGCGATGTTATAGCGGGCGCTTTGCTCGGCATCGCCTGCGGATGTTTTGGGTTCTGGGTCATATAAACAACACCCAAAATCAATGCGCGGCATCGCACAAAGTTTTGTCGTCGTTGCGACCCAGCAGCAAAGTAGAAACAAAATTTGAGCAGAAAAACGAAACATAACCGAAACAAAACTAAGGGCCAGACACCTTTCACCGAGTAAAAAACAGGTTCAAACGAAGCTTGTTACTCTTTTGTCGCTATTTCGTAAAAAAGTTATTGCGCACACGAAACAAGACGCGCATAATCACCCCCACAACATATTTCCGTGAAGCTTTTGGAATCAAACACGAAACCGAAAGTGGAGAAAACTCTGGAGAATCTCTTAAATGAGTGCCGACGGTGCAAGGCTTCAAGCCAGACGTTCCCAATCAGTGGAACGGTTTTGAAGCTGAATCTCTCAGGCAAAAGGACAGAGACGGGTTTCAATCCGCCCCTTATCTTATTCAAGGTTTCCCTAGGGTTTTCCAAACAAGAACCCTAGGAGGTTACCCAACGTGGATGAATTGCTGTTAATTGTCCAAACCATCAACTCGTACCTGTCGAACTACGTATTGATTGTCCTGCTTATCGGTACGGGCCTGTTCTTCACTATTCGCACCCGCTTTGTGCAGGTTCGTTGCTTTGGCGAAGGTCTTAAGCGACTCTTTGGTGGATTCAACCTGAACGGCGAAAAGCACAAGAGCGGCATGAGCTCATTCCAGGCTGTTGCAACCGCAATTGCAGCACAGGTTGGTACCGGCAATATTGTTGGTGCCTGCGGCGCAATCCTCATTGGTGGCCCAGGCGCTATCTTCTGGATGTGGCTCATCGCATTCCTTGGTATGGCAACCAACTACGCAGAGGCAGTATTGGCGCAGAAAACGCGCAAAGTTGACGCAGACGGCACAGTGCATGGCGGTCCTGTTTATTACATCAAGACCGCATTCCACGGCAAATTCGGCACTTTCTTGGCTGGATTCTTTGCAGTCGCCATCATCTTGGCGCTGGGCTTCATGGGCTGCATGGTTCAGTCGAACTCCATCGCATCCACGATGAACACCGCATTCGGTATCCCCACGTGGCTGATGGGCATCATCATCGTAATATTCGCCGGCTTCATCTTCCTGGGTGGCTTGTCCCGCCTGGCATCGGTAACCGAAAAGGTAGTACCTTTTATGGCTATCGTATATCTGATCGGCGGTATCGCAGTTCTTATCGCAAACGCTTCTCACGTAGGTGACGCATTTTTCCTGATCTTCGAATTCGCCTTTAATCCCAATGCGGAGCTTGGCGGCGTTACCTTCGGCATCATCGCAGCTCTTTCTCAGGGCGCTAAGCGTGGTCTCTTCTCCAACGAAGCAGGCATGGGCTCCACCCCTCACGCTCACGCTATGGCGAATGTGAAGAACCCCCATGAACAGGGCGTTCTGGCACTCATCGCAGTATTCGTTGACACGTTTGTTGTTGTTACCATCACTGCCCTGGTAGTTATCACCGTTCTGTATACCGGCGACGGCGCTCTTGCTCAGGGTGTTTACGACGGCATCGACAAAACAAATATGGCCCAGATCGCATTCGGCAGCCTGTTCGGCGAAACTGGCGGCAACGTATTCGTCGCAATTTGCCTCTTGTTCTTCGCATTCTCCACTATCCTGAGCTGGAATCTGTTCGCAAAGATCAACGTTAACTATCTGTTCGGTAAAAAAGCCGTACCTGTGTTCAGCGTTATTGCCCTGTGCTTCATTTTCGTGGGCTGCATCCTCTCCAACGACCTGGTGTGGGAACTCGCCGACATGTTCAATCAGCTGATGGTTCTGCCAAATGTAATTGCCCTTATTGCCTTGGGAGGCGGCGTGTCGATGTGCGCACGCACTCGTGGCAAGAAGTTCGAGCTAAAGCAGCAGGCAGAAGAGAACGCTAAAGCAGAATAATCTCAACCAAACGCTTCACGAAATAGCCTCGCCCTAGAGGCAAACTCCCCAACAAAGAAGGCAGCCATTACGGCTGCCTTCTTTGCGTATATCGAAACAACAATTCAAGCCGATGGTCGTTTATTGCAACTGTGGCAAATAATGAATGAAGGCAATGAGCAAACACCTTCGCCTATTTAGTTTTCTCCAAGCAAACCCAGCTCAGAGTCAGCGCATTGCAAGCATGCAGGGCGGAACGCCTTGGGTAAGTCACATAGCGCCAATCCAACGCGGAAATCAGACAAACAGTGAGACGTAATGCGGAACCGCTCCCAGTAGGTTAAGTCCCATGATTGCCACTACTAACGTAGCACCTTCCCCAATTGCCATAATGGCAAAGCTAACGCAAAGCGGAAGCCCACCTCGAACCATACGCCCAAAATCGCTTCAAGGCACATCAAAACCCCAAATCAGACCCATTACTTAAAAAGTAATGATGGGTTTGATTATACGTATCGTAAGGCTCATAGAAGCCTAGTGATGTTCTAGAACGTGTTCATATCTACTATTGAATCAACGACGTGAGGTTTAGAGCTTTTAAGTAAGCGGGGATCGGCCTTACGTCACAGCCACACAACAAAGGAGGACACAATGGCTGATTACTATGGCACTGATACGGTTGTATCGGAACTTCGCGAAGACGGCTTGCTGATCATTCGCATCAATCGCCCCGATATGGCAAATGCGCTTAACGGAGCAACTTCCAAGGCCATGGAAAACATCATGAACAACGCCGAAACCGATCCGGCTGTTCGCGCAATCATCGTTACTGGCACTGGCAAGGTATTCTGCGCTGGCGAGGACCTCTCCGAGCTCTCCGAAGGCGGCGAATGCCAGACCGTAACCGAGCATGGTTTCGGCGGTCTTACTGCTCGCACCTGCTCCAAGCCCGTTATTGCAGCTTGCAACGGCTCCGCAGCTGGCGGCGGCATGGAAATCGCTCTTTCCTGCGACATGGTTGTTGCTTCTGAGCGCGCTAAGTTCGGTTGCACCGAAGTTGGTCTGGGCATCATCGCATCTACCGGCGGTATCGTTCGCCTCGCTCGCGACATCAACCGCAAGGACTGCATGGAACTCCTGCTCACTGGTAAGAAGATCAAGGCTGACGAAGCTCAGAAGCTTGGCTTGATCAACTATGTTGTTCCCGCCGAAGAGGTTATGGACAAGGCTATCGAGCTCGCTGAGCAGTGTCTGAAGAACGCTCCTCTCGCTCTGAAGTGGACCAAGTACCTGGTACATGCATCTGATCAGATGTGCGAAGAAGATGCAATGCGTTACTGCGACGCTGCATATCGCTTCCTCGAGAAGACCGAAGACGGCATCGAAGGCCCTGCCGCATTCGTAGAAAAGCGCGAGCCCAAGTGGGTTGGCCGCTAATCATCCCCCACTCCTTCCAAAATACCCTTCCTAATCAATAATAACCCTTCCTAAAACCCTTCCTAATCACCCTACATATACCCTCCTAAAAGAATGGCGCTCGTAATGGGCGCCTTTCTTATTGCCTAGAACACGGACTCCCTCCCTGTCGCAAATCTCAACAGCCTACTGCAGACATCACTCACCTTTGATTCATTCTTGCCAACCAAACCGCAGAACTAATCTCTGTTTAACCAACAGCAACAGACGACGCTCCGCGCAAGGATGCGACATCCATGCCTGCCGCACACCTCAGCACGGCCCCGTCTTCCCTTGGTGAAAGATTCCGACAATTACTCATAGCCCGATAATCAATAATCCGAAAACCGTCCGAATCGAATCGGCGCTTCACGCCAAGCACCACATCCCCTGAGTAGAAACAGAGCTATTCAAGGGTCTACCAGGGGCAATACGGCTTTAGACGGATTCATCTAAGGCCCATTAAAGCAAACATGGCAACATAAGCCTTGTTGCTAGGCTGCATCAACGATGTTGTCTTATTGACCTAGATCCTCACAGCAGGAAGCAACGGTTGGCTGCGTTTGCGAAATTCAATGAGCCGTCTGCGGCATCCCCACACAAGCCACTCTCTCAGTAAATAACAATGCCTCAGCTCACCTTTGCCCGCAACGGGGGTCATCCAGAGGCGAAACAACAACCCACGACGGCTTTTACAGGCAGCGAATCAACCCTCCTTCCTTATCCGCAAATCACACCCACAATTGAACCCATGATTAACTAAACAAGAAAGCCCCTCTGGATCCTGATGATCCAGAGGGGCTTTATGTTGGCATTATCACCAACGAAAGAAAGGTAACAGATATCTAAGAGCCTACAGCTTGCTCGCTTCAGTAAGCGACTTTCCTTTTGTTTCAGGCGCCATGATAATCGAAAGCACCAAACCAACCAGAAGAAGACCCGAAGCAGACAACATAGTTGGTCCAACACCAAAAGAGCTAAGCATTATTGGCAAACTATACGTCGCCGCAATAGTTCCAAGGCGAGAGATGGCGATAGAAACGCCTACAGCCGATGCACGAACCGAGGTCGGGAATAATTCATTGGGATAGAGCCATTGGAGAATTCCCGGACCACCGCTGAAGAAGGCATACAGGCCAAAAGCAGCAATAATGACGAGAGCGGGAGCGGTTGGGAATAGGCCCAGAATCATCATTCCGATAGTCATAAGGGCGAGAGATGCTATCAAGAGCCTTCGTCTTCCCAGAGAGTTAAGCCAGAACATAGCCGGGAATGTGCCCACAAGGAAGAATAGACTTACAGCGCTTTCGCCCAAAATCGCTTCCTGACCTGCGCCCAATCCAAACTCGGTCATAATCTGAGGGCCAAACGTATAAATTGCGTACATAGGAACGACTTGGCACAGGGTCAAGATTCCCAAGAACACGATGCGTTTTCCATAACCGCCACGGAACAGTGCCATGATCGGCACCTTTGCACTGGGCTCCTCGTATTCCAAAACAACGTCTTCACCGTAAACTCGCGCAACAATGGCATTTGCCTCTTCGGAACGACCATGCTGATTAAGCCACATAGGGCTCTCAGGGATGTTGTGGCGACCAACAAGCAGAATCACGCAAGGAATAACGGCACTACCCAGCATCCAACGCCAACCATCGTCGTATGCGTAGAGAGCATACCCAACAAATGCTGCCGCAGTAGCGCCTAGATACCAGGCAGCTGAAACCATACCCATGGAAATGGAGCGATGATGCGTAGGGGTGAACTCGGCGATCATCGACGTTGCAATGGGATAATCCGCTCCTACAAATACGCCGATGAAGAAACGTGCAATTACCAAGCTCAAAGGATCGGCAGCAAAAACCGAGAAAATCGAGAACGCCGCAATAGCTATCAAGTCGATGATGAACATAACGCGACGCCCAATAAGGTCGGTAAGATAACCACCAACAACGGTGCCGATCAAAATGCCCAAAAACACCGAAGCACCAATCAATGCGCTCCATGTCTCAGTAAGATCAAACAGAGGAGTAATCTGCGTCAACGCAACGCCAATCAGCGCAAGCACATAACCGTCCAGAAACGATCCGCCGCTCGAAAAGAAAACGATCTTACGAAGGAACGGCGTCATTGACACCTCGTCGATGGTGCGTTTTGCCGTTCGCTTAGCGGCGCTCTTGGCCTTTCTTGCAGTATCCCCCAGACTATTTCCTATAGAAGCGGTAGGAGGTCTTTCCGCTATAGATTGGTTATTAGTCGATACGCTCATTTATTATCAACCCTCTGCGCGACGCTACACAATCCCACGCGCCGCTCTCCTCATCGTGAGGCAATGCCCACGATATGATAAGGAGGAGCAGATCATGTGCTCCCCCTCCCCTCTTGCCCCGTTGAAAACGGGCTATTTCAAAAGCTTCTTCTCGATTTTCATGCTGCATGTTCGGGGAAACTCAGAAACGATCTCAAAAAATGACGGTACCTTAAACGATGCCATATGCTCTCGGCAATACTCCTCAACCTCTTCAGGGGTCAGTTTTGCACCCTTTACAGGAAGAACGAATGCCTTAAGCGCCATGTCACGAATCGGATCTTCGACGCCAATTACCGCAGCTTCTGCGCACAAAGGATGCTCTTCGAGAATCTTCTCGATTTCACTAGTAGAGATATTCTCACCGGCACGCTTTACCATGTTCGACTTTCGATCAACGAAGTAGAACCAGCCATTATCGTCTTGGTAACCCTGATCGCCCGTCTTCAGCCAACCATCAGCACTAAAGGTCTCTTCTGTTGCCTTGGGGTTGTTCAGGTATTCGAGCATCAAGGTCCTCCCTCGAACGCCCTTAACCTGAATCTCGCCCGTCTCACCGTGCGGAAGCTCATTGTCGTTCTTGTCGGCAATACGAACCTCATAGCTCAAGCCAGCACGGCCGACCGAAGGCCACATGCGTTTGCCAACAGGTGGATCAGTCAATACCCAACCGATGCTTTCGGTAGAGCCATAGGTATTCATGATCTTAACGTTAAAGCGCTCCTCAAAAGCTTCCTTCTCTTCATCGGAAACGCTGATGAAGTACAAAGCCTCACGTACGCAATGGTTCTTTTCTTCAGGATCAACCTCCTGAAGCATTACCGTACGAAGCATCATGGCAACGAGCTGGATAACCGTGGCACGATAGTGCCTTACCTGCTTCCAGAAGCGATGAGCTGAAAACTTTTCGACAATGATAATCGTCGCTCCAGCGGTAACAACAGGCATAAGCGCGGCAAGCTGGAAGTTGGAATGGCACGCCGGCATGGTCGAAAGAACGCGATCAGAGCCACGAAGGGAAACTTCCCAGTCGCCATACAGGCCGGAGAAAATCATGTTCGCATGGGTAACCACAACGCCCTTCGGACGCGAAGTGGTGCCAGACGTAAAGATAATCTGAGCAGGATCAGAGGAGCTAAGCGGACGCTTTTCGCGTAATACGGGCTGCTCAGCGCAACGCATACTCCAAAAATCGTAAAATGCCTGCTCTTCCTGAGGCTGCTGCCTAGAACGGCAGAACATTGAAGGATATTCAATATCGCATACTGGCGAATCCTGACCTGCGCGAGCAACAAGAATGCCCTTCTCGAACCTACGTCCACGCTTTACAAGCTCTTGGTAGGTGGCAAGATACAACGGCTCGACAACTGCGCATTTAACCTGAGCAGTGTCAAGAATATACTCGGTCTCATCCGCAAGATACTGTTCGTTCACAGGAACAGCGACAGCGCCGATTTTCGCAAGGCCGAACAGGCACATCAAAAACTCTGGAGAGCTATGCAAATGAAGAGCAACAAAATCGCCCTTCTGCACATCAAGGGAAAGAAAAACGTTAGCAATTCGGTTAACGTCTTCGTCGAACTGAGCGTAGGTATACTCGAAAACGCTACCTACACGATTCTCAAAAACCATAAAGTCGCGGTTAGCGCATCGATCGGCCATGGTTTCCCATAAGCTGCGAAGTGTTTCATTTCCCACGATATCGGTCATCTTGTTCATCCCCCTTTATTCAACGAAGGGCTTTAGCCTTTCGTACTTTAACGACACCCCCATGCCGTTTAACATTTCTCAACGAAAGGACGGACAACTCCCAGTAACCCGTCCGCCCTTTCGCGGAGAAACGCAACCCCTCTCATTCACCCCTCCTGGGAAAACCCAGGAGGGGCACAGGAATAACGAGCCAACCAATAAGGGAGGGGGAAGAAGGTCAAATTGGCGGCTATTGGAAAGAATGCTTAGCTAGCTTTTACCACGCCGGCTTCGAGGAGCTCATTGATCTGATCCTCGGTGTAACCAAGCTTGGTAAGTACGTCGACGGTGTCGCCGCCCTGGTGAGGCATAGGACGCCAGATCTCACCGGGGTTGTTCTTAAACTTGGGGAATACGCCCAAGCCATGGAAGGTATCGCCATCAGCGGTCTTCCAATCAACCCACGTGTTGCGCAGAGCAAGATGCTCTTCCTTAACCAGGTCTTCCATATCAAGAACAACCTGAGCAGCAATACGATGAGCAGCGAAATCCTCTTCGATCTCGTACTTAGAATGCTCGAGGCAGTAGTCCTCAAATGCCTTCTGGATCTCATCAGCATGAGGATTAGACAGCCACAGACCGGAGGTATCCTCGGGGATATCCTCGGTGCCCCACAGGTGACCAAGACCGATAGTCTCCAGGAAGTGCTTGTTCTGGTCTACGCCGTAGAGGCATACGCCCAGGAAGCCATCCTTGCACTGGAACTCGCCGATACCGCAGAGGTTCTGGTTACGTGCGCCAGGACGAGGCCACTTGATGCCTGCGTTGAGGTAGTCAACGAGGTAGTACTGACCGATGGACAGCAAGGTCTCGTACATAGCAAGGTCGATGGACTCGCCCTTACCAGTCTTCTCGGCACGATACAGAGCGGACAGGGTGGATGCAGCGATCATCAGGGTGTTCAGGTAGTCGCCCATGTAAGGTCCAGGAAGCATGGGCTGCTCCTCGGTACCGTTCTGCATGATAAGACCGGAGTAAGCCATTACCGTCAGGTCGTAAGCGGCGCGCTTAACCATCTTAGGATCACCCTCCTGGCCAAAGCCGGAGATATGAACGATAACGAGCTTAGGATTGATAGCCCAGAGAACCTCGTCAGTGATCCCCTTGCGTGCCCAGGTGCCGCCCTTGGATGCCTCGAGGAAGATATCCGCATCCTTGATCATCTTGAAGAAGATTTCCTTACCTTCTTCAGAGAAGTAGTTGAGAGCAACAGAACGCTGGTTGCGGCGCTCGGCCTGCTTGATGTAAGCGGTGTCGCGGATGGTGTCGCCTGCGCCAGTGTTCTCGAGCCAGGTAACGTCAGCACCCCAGTCAGCCATGAGGTCGCAAGCCTTGGGGCAAGCGAGCTCTACTGCCGCATAAACGACCTTAACGCCGTCGAGTGTACCGAATGATGGTTTTTCAGTTGGCATTGCCATAATATTTTTCCTCCTTGATGTGGGGCCCCAGAGGGGCCCCTCTTAGCAGAAAATCCGTCACAACTCCGCGATCCCCTCGCGGTGCTGAGAGAGAAAGCTACTGACGATACTTCTTCAGAGCGTTCTTAGCGGTGGTGAGAATCATCATCTCGTCGGTACCACCGGAGATACGATCAACACGCAGGTCGCGCCAGATGCGGTTGATGCGGTGCTCGGAAGCAACTGCGATGCCGCCCATGATCTGCATAGCGTCGTCTACGACCTCGAAAGAAGCGTTTGCGCAGAAGTACTTGCACATTGCGGCTTCGCCTGCGTCGAGGCTGCCACCGTTCATGTCGGCCTTCCATGCGGTTTCGTAAAGCATGTTCTTCATGGCGTCGAGCTTGATCGTCATTTCAGCGATCTTGAGCTGGTTGAGCTGGAAACGACCAATAGTCTTGCCGAATGCCTCACGGGTGTTAGCGTGCTTAAGAGCATCCTCGTAAGCACAGATTGCCGTACCGTAGTCGCAAGCGCCTACCAGCCAACGCTCGAAGTTGAAGTCGCCGATACCGCGGTTGAAGCCGTTGCCTTCCTTACCGAAGATGTCAGACTCCTCGAGCTCAACGTCGTTGAGGTAAACCTCGCAGCAGCTGTCCATGCGAAGGCCGAGCTTGTTCAGAGGGCCAAGTTCAACACCGGGCTTGGTCATATCAACCATGAACTCGGTGAATACGGAAGGATCATCGGCATTCTTAGCCATGATTACCAGCCACTTAACACCCTTGGAAGAGGTGATGAAGGTCTTAGTTCCGTTCAGGTAGATCTTACCGTCGCGACGCTTGTAGTTGGTGGTCAGGCTAGAAACGTCAGAGCCAGCGCCAGGCTCGGTGCAAGCGGAGTTCCAGATCTGCTCGCCAGTGCCGAGGTATGCCATTACAGCATCGATCTGCTCCTGAGTACCCTCACGGATGATGGTCTCAAAGCCAGGAAGCTGATACAGAACGTAGGTGGGTCCACCGTACTGACCAAGAACCTCGTAAACAGCCATCAGGGTTACGAGAGGCTGCTCAAGGCCGGCACCGCCATGGCTCTCGGGAAGCATGATCTGATCGAAACCAAGATCGCACAGACCCTTAACCCAGCGAAGCGGATACTCATGCTTTTCGTCGCACTCCAGGAAGTACTGGTCCCAAGGCTCACTCTCCATGTAGTCCTTGTATGCCTGAACGATGAGCTCCTGATCATCACTCAACTTGAAATCCATTGTGTCCTCCTTTTCCGACGGCCCGTGCCGTCAATTTTTTGTTTTGCCCCTGCAAGTCATCGTGGTTCCTCTCCCAGGACTTGCAAAAGCTATTTCGAACCCCCGTCGCTCGCAGCGCTGGGATAATTCGCTAATCGATACCCCTCAAGCCCATGCCGCATACTTCACGGAAGAAGCTGGCGCCATGCTCAAGAGCATCGTTTGCATCATCGAGCACTCGCGTGTAATGCAGGAATGCGTGGATGGTGCCTTCGAACACCTCGTACTTGCAAGGAGTTCCGTACTGCTCGCAAATTGCTGCGAGAGTTGCTGAGTCGTCCTTCAGGGGGTCGTACTCAGCTGCTGCGATGTAGCACGCAGGCATGTCGCGAGACAGATCGTTGAGGAAGAGGTTGCAATACGGCTCGTTCAGAATTGCCACAGGGTCTTCAGCGTAATTGCTGAGATAGAACTTCCAATCCTCTTCAGTCAGACCATCCCAAGCACCGCCGAGAAGTCGACGAGATGCGGAATCGGTCAAACCGTAGCAGCCGTAGTAAAGAAGCAATGCCTTGATGTAGGAGGCATCGCCCACTTCCTGGCGAAGGTAAAGGGTTGCGGCGAGATTCAGGTGTGCTCCACCGGAGTCGCCAGCCATACCCATGCGATCAGCATCGATACCGTACTGATCGGCATTTTCATGAAGATGCTTTGCTACCGCAGCAACTTCATGGACAGCCGAGGGGAACTTAGCTTCGGGAGACAGGCGATAATCAACTGCCACCACGATTGCCTCACTCTTTTCGGCAAGCACACGACAGATACGATCGTGCGTTTCAAGGTTGCCCAGAACCCAGCCGCCACCGTGTACGTATACGATGGTCGGGGTCTTCGTCGTACCATCGGTACGCCCCTTGTAAGATTCCTCAGTGGGATAGTAGAAGCGAACGGGAATTGCGCCGTTGGGGCCATCAATCTCCGAGTCGAGCTTAGCCGCCATTTCGGGACCGCCAGCAACCCAGAACTTTCGTCCTTCAATGTAATTCGCGCGCATCTGCTCGAAACCCACGCTGGTGTCGTTAGCGTCGCCAGCAAGGCTGTCCTCCACTTCCAGTACCGCTTTCATCTGCGGGCTGATCAGGTTCAGAACGTCAAGCTTGTTCATGGTACTTCCCTTCTTAGCGCCCGGGCATTGCTGCCCGGGCCGATGAGTCGTAACTACTTGCCGCTATTCGGCAGTTTCCTCAGTCTCAGTAACCTCAGTGGTGCCAAAGTGCTTCTTAACCGTGCGGAGAAGCATGAACAGGCAGAAGATACCGATTACTGCGAGAACGATCTCGATAGTGAAGATGCCGGAGTAAGCAGCGGTACCCTGAGCATCGATCATGGAGCCGTACCAGGTGTGGATGAATACGTCAGGCATGAAGCCAACTACGGAGAGCAGACCAGCTGCGGTACCGAAGATTCGCATCGGAATCTTTACCTCGGACAGAGGAGAAGAGCCAATGGAGAATGCACCGTAGGTGGTGAAGCCGAAGAGAACAACCAGAGCGGATGCAACGAGTGCGCCTTCGGTGGACTGCGGGAACATGATGAAGCCGATAAGTACCGCAATCGTGAGGATGAACGTACCGATGATGGTCTTAGAGGGGCTCTTGATCTTCGTAGCGATGAAGCCAACTACCGGGCCAGCGAGGAGACCAATACCATAGGTACGAATGAGGCCTACAACGTTTACCAGGTTGCCGTCAGCGCCGAAGCACTGAGTGAGGTAAGGCGTGGTGTAGGTTGCGCCCTGGTATACAGCGTATACGCAAAAGTATGCAATACATGCCCAAATAACGCCGGGATGTTTGAAAGCTTCGATTGCCTCGGAAAGGCTGAAGAGCTTAGCTTCCTTGTTGATTTCGCCCTTGAAGTCAGGGATCAGGAAGAAGGAGATAACGCCCAGGATCGCAATAACAACACCAAGGAAAATGATCATAACCTGAACGCCTGCAGCAACACCAAGCGTGTTGGAGAGTGCAGCGATGATAGCTGCATTGATAAGACCAATGATGAGACCGGTTACACCATAGATAGAGTAGCTAATGCCGATCTTGGATGCATACTCTTCTTCTTCGCAGCACAGACGAACAACCTTGAAGCGGGTGCCCCACCATACGAGGATGGAGGTTACGCCCATTGCAACGAAGAGCGCCAGGCAAACACCTACAGAAGGAAGCGTTGCGTAGATAAATACCAGAACTGCCGTTGCGAGGAAGCCTGCCGTAGCCAAGGTGCGCATGCGAAACTTGTCTGCAATGATGCCGGAAGGCAGGTAACAAATCATTGCGGCCAAGCCGTATGCGGAAACCATCATGCCGAGGTCCGCATTGGTGCATCCGAGAGCCTGCATCAGCGGATCGTAGAAAACGTTCTTAAGGTACATAGGCGCATAGATAATAGACGATCCCATCGAGATCAAAATTACCAGTGCCCACTTGTGCAGGGACGAGATGTCTTTATATGTCACCTCACCCATGCTTTTAGCCATAATTGCCATTGCGGTTCCTTTCTCCTTGCAATAACTCCAATGGAAAGCCTCGTCAGATCCATCCCCATGTCTCTATTGGACGAAGCCTTTCGGCATTTCTTCTTTTCGATTGCCGATACCTGGATTATTGGAAATAATATGAACACGTTCATCGCAAAAGTGGCATGATTACCAAGCTGCAGAGAAAATAGTGATATCTACTGTGAATGAAAATGCCGATTACCTATAAACTAGTGATACTTAGTGAGCGATAGTCTAATAGGATGGAATAACCGTCTGATATGGGGTTATTAATGCAGAAGGTTATGGAGGGACCATGACAACATCCAAAACGGACCTTGAAGGCTCAATTCAAGAGCACGATGAACAAATCGATAAAAAGGTGACTCAAGAAGGTCAGAACACCAAAGATTACGTACGTAAGGTGCTCACAAACACATCGTTTAAGTACCTTGGAATCTCATTCCTGCTCACGTACCACTACATTCTTTGGTTCATTCCGGATTCATTTTTCGGCACAGAGCTTCTAAATGATCAGGTAACCGAAGCATGGCTTGTAAACCTGCTAGCAGGATCAATAACCATGCTCTTTACCGCATTCTTAATAAAGAGGGGGGCGCATCTCTCCGACAACAAGAACCTTGCATACGGCATCCCGGTAGGTTTGGCGCTTTGTTCGATCACCTTGCAATATTTGCCAGGAGTTTTGCCAACTAACCTGTCGATATACGTTCTAGCCTGTGTTGCGGGAGGCCTTGAGGGCATAATGCTTATCTTGTGGGGCGAGTGCCTAACGCGAATGCATGCACAGTTTTCCATGCCGCATATCGGCATGGTTTTTGGCGGATCGCTTTTTATTCTCGTTTTAATCGGTCTTGCCTTACCTACCGTCCTGGTTCCTGTGTTCACTGCTGCGCTTGTTGTAGTTTCGGGAATCCTGCTTGTATACGAAGAAAAGCAGGAGACACGAGATTTTCCCGTACTACTGCCAAAAGACACCACGAAGCCAGCGCTGAGCAATGCCGTTGTTATTTGCTTCATTGGCTTTTTAGTCGGCGCCGCATGCTACTACCTGGCCGCAATCATCCCCTGGGAAAACCTTCCTTTGGAGCAAAGCTCCTTTGTCGTAGGCGTAATTACCATGGGTGCCTGCTTCTTCATTGCCTCAGCCGCAACAAATTTTTTCAAGCAGCAGTACGGCATCTTCAAGATGTTCCCTTGGTTCTTGGTGCTCACCATTCTTGCCTTCTGCCTCTTTATCGCAGACGACATGTTCAGTACCCCAGCATTCCTTATGAGCCTGGTTATCTCGTGTGTGCTTGAGATATCGCTGCTTGTTTACTTTGGGATCCTGGTTAAGCGAGGCTTCTTCCCGCCCACCATTTCTTTCGCACTCTCAATCGGGTGCGCGCGCATGGGCATTGCCATGGGCAACGCACTGGCAGTTTTCTACGAAAGGAACGGGCTAGCCTCCAGCGACGTAGTGACCTACACCTGCCTAGGCTTTATCTGTCTTATTGCTATAGCGCAGGTACCTATGAGCAAACGCGAATCAAACATTGTGCACTTGATCAGCGCACCGGCAAGCCCAGCGCAGGTTGATATTGTTTGCAATCAGATCATTGACGAATTCGCGCTGTCGGAACGCGAAGGCGAAATCCTCAAGCTTATCGCGCGAGGGAACACCGCATCGAACATTGCAAACAAGCTGGTGATATCGCCCCATACCGTGAATACTCACATTCGCCATATTTATGAGAAGGTGAATATTCACAAGCGAAGCGAGCTTATCGAGTATATCAATATGAGGAAGAGCGACCATTAAAGCCGCACCCCCCACAGCACATAGTCCACAAAAGGAAGGAGCCCCGAGAGGCTCCTTCCTTTTGCATCTGCGCTTTCCAAGCACGTTTCGATTTTGCACGATGGTATTTCGCATTTCCATGAGCACCATAGCCGCAGGCGTAGCCGTTGTACTTCGGCATTTTCGCTAACGTAGCCTGCTCTGAAGACATATGCCATACCGCACCTTTACTGGAAACATGCCTAGCGCGTTTGCTCGTCATCGGCCTCACCTCCTTCGTAAAGTCGAATCAAGGAGAATTATAGCCCCGATCCCTCCCTTTCGACCCAAGCGGCAACTTGGCATCTCAGCCAAGAACTAAAGCCGACGCAAGCCGACAAATCGAGATCAAAGCCGCCCAACGAACAAAAGCGCAAGCGAATCTAAAGCAAGGTGATACGGAATGTGCGCGTATCAGATTCGCCAGGTTGCAGGATGGTCATTCCTGCCTTTTCTTCGAAAATATCCCCTTCATCACATGCCGTTGTATGGCCTGTCCAAGGTTCAAGCGCAACAAAGGGAGCATCATTAGCCGCTGACCAGACGCCTAAATACCTAAAATATGGAAAATCGAACTGAATTCCATGCTTACTCTTTGAGCCCAACAAAGTCACTCTTCTTTCAGGAACGTCGGTAAAAACCAGAGCATCATGATCAAAGCAACGATGATTGATTTGAACGAAGTCGGCACCAGCCGGGCACTCACGAAGCTCATCCCGACGCATAAGGCCGTCCTCCCCAATTGTTGGCAGCATGCAATTCCAAGGCTTCTCGAACTTCAGAACGTAGTCCTCAAACGATTCGCCTACCGCACCAGGAACAGGGACGTTGAAAGCTGGATGACCTCCAATGCAAAAGGGCATTGGAGCAGAATCATCATTCGTGACACAGAATGTTTGAGACAGCGTTCGTTCGCTAACCAGTGAATACGTAGTTTTCAGCGTAAAGCGAAAGGGATATGCCTCCAACATTTCCTTATTGCTAGCCAACTTGAATGTTACTGAAGACTCGTCCCTACTCTCGATACTATGCTCGTAGTTTCGAGCGATGCCGTGGCGCCCCATGGTGCAAGTTCCTTGAGCAGATTCGGCCCTGCCATTGCGAAGTGAGCCCACTATAGGGAATAAAATTGGTGCACGGCGCGACCAGAAAGCTGGGTTGCCTTGCCACAAATACTCGCTTTGGTTCAATTTCAGACTGTACAGCTGCGCACCCATAGGATCGACTGTAGCAGTCAAATTCCCCATATTGAGCGATATCAAATCAGACATAAGCACCCCTTAAAATGACTCGCTCAATGATATCAACCAAACAGCTCCCCTACTCCGCAAACAAAACGGGAAATGATTCAGATAGCTTAGTTTCGGGTTTCGTTCGCATAGGAAGCACTCCACCGCTGAAGATGGGGAAGCACGGCACCCATCAACGATACCGCTTCATCATTCGTCATACCGGTGTTTTCCGCTAAGCGAGGCGCACAATCTTCTATCATTGCCTCCATTGTCGTTTCGTAGGTGTATTTCCCCTGCTCAAAACACCATTTGCAATAATGATCGGTCTTGGCGCCGTCGCTATCAGTACCATACTCATCAGGTGAGAGCATCATGCCGCAGCTTTCACAATAATGCTCTGGCATGTCAAGCAAGTGGGCGATAGGCTCTTCGAGGGTTATAGCGATAAGCTTCAACATGTCGATTCCAGGAACAACTTCACCTCGCTCCCATCGGGAAACTGCCTGGCGTGTCACATAGAGCTTTTGCGCAAGCTGTTCCTGAGTGAGTCCTTTGCGCTTTCTTGCTTCTGCTATCGTTTCATTAAGCTTCATTGCTATCACCCGTTTCATTGAACTATCAGGCATTTCCCACTGTAATACCCCGCATCCGGTGAAACCAGCAACAAATTGTTGCTAGACAAAACGGGATACAATAATTCAAGCACTGACACCCCCTCTAAAGGCGGCATCATGATTCAAAAAAATTATCCCACTGAGCAGGGATTGATAACCTATTGGATCAACGCTTCCAAAATCCCAACGAAACCATGGCTTGTTTTCCTCCCGGGCCTTACCGCCAATCACCACCTGTTCAAAGATCAGCTAGAACACTTTAAGGAAAAGGCGAACCTACTTGTATGGGATCCACCATCACACGGAAACTCCCGACCGTTTAATGCCACCTGGACCATTGGGCAACTTGCAGAATGGCTCAACTGCCTCCTGGAATCGGAGGGCATCAACAATCCAGTACTCGTAGGTCAATCCATGGGAGGCTATATATCTCAGACGTTCATAGAGCGCTTCCCAAGAAAGACACTAGCCTTCATTTCAATTGATTCTGCACCCCTTGGGCGCAGCCATTACCGCACATGGGAGCTCTGGGCCCTTAAACATACTTATTTAGTTTACATATGCCTTCCCTGGCAATTAATTCTCTGGTCAGGCGCAAACGGGTGCGCCGAAACCGCCAAGGGAAAACTGCTAATGAAGAAAATGATGCTCGACTATCGAAAAAAGGAGTACTGCAAGCTCGTTAGCCATGGATACAAGGAGCTATCTCGGGAAATAGAGAAGAACAAAGCCTATAAGCTCGAGTGTCCAACACTGCTTATTTGCGGGACTAAAGACCGGGCGGGATTTATCACCCGATATAACCAGCAATGGGCAAAGAAAGAGTGCACTCCAATCTGCTGGGTTGAAGGGGCTGGTCATAACGCAAATTGCGACAATCCAGCTGAGGTTAATCTGCTAATTGAAACATTTCTTGAACGGCATCATCTGATTTAACGCAAGTTTCAACTGGACAACAGCCAAATTGAATGAGGCCGTCTAGAAATGCAGCGAATTGCAATTCGCGCTTCCCCATTCAGCCTACAGCCCCGAATAAAAACCATCATCAATCGCTCGATAAACCAACAAAGCGCAGGTGATAGTTTTGTTTTGCCTAGTAAGCGATGTGCTACCCTAACAGGGAACACGCATCTTTATGGGGAGGACGCACTATGCCTTATCAGATTGTCACCGATTCTTCTTGCAACCTCACTGAGGCTCTTATCGATGAGCTCGAACTGGAAATCCTCCCCCTAACCTTCATGGTCGACGGTGTGCAGCACCAAAGCTACCTCAAAGGAGAAACCACCGACCTGAAGCAGTTTTACACCATGATGCGTGAGGGAAAAGTTATAACCACATCATTGCCGAATCTCTCAAACTCCGAAAAACTGCTCACCGATATCCTCGAATCAGGAAAAGATATCCTTTACCTGGGTTTTTCCAGTGGCCTTTCTGGCACCTACAATTCCGTCGAGACGCTGAGCCACGATCTGCGCACGCGCTTTCCTGAGCGCACCATCGAATGCATTGACACCCTCGCGGCATCTATGGGAGAAGGCCTTCTCGTGTACTATGCTGCAAAAATGAAGCAAGAGGGCGCCTCTTTGGCCGAAGTTGCTGCGTGGGTACGCGAAAACAAACTGCATTTAGCTCACTGGTTCACCGTAGATGATTTGATGTTCCTTTATCGCGGCGGACGCGTGTCCCGAACGGCCGCCTTCGCTGGCAGCATGCTTAAAATCAAACCTGTAATGCATGTGGACAACGATGGCCACCTTATCCCCCTCGAAAAAAAGCGTGGACGTAAAAAGAGCATCCAAGGCCTGGTTGAGCACATGGAGGCTACGGCAAATGCTCCTGTTGCCGATCAGGTAGTTGGCATTTCGCACGGCGACTGCATTGAAGACGTGGAATACCTGCAGAGCCTCATAACCAAAAAATTTGGCGTAACAAAATATCTGGTAAATTACGTCGATCCGGTAATTGGCGCCCACTCTGGACCCGGCACTCTTGCTCTATTCTTCTTGGCAAGCGAGCGCTAATCAAACTGCCTCGGACACCTTCAACAATCCCAACGCCAACGCCCTGCGCTGCGATTCACATAGGGCGAAGAAACCCAGCCCGCTATATCATTACAATCCAGTAGTCCCAAAAGGCCCACTGGTACACTGGTAACATGATTCAAGCCGAACCACATAGCCATCCACTGCGCCCCTGGAATGGAACAGCCATAATCCTTATGGACCTTGATGCTTTCTTCGCATCGGTCGAGCAGCTCGACCATCAAGAATGGAAAGGGAAACCCGTCATCGTCGGAGGGGATCCCACAAAGCGCGGTGTCGTGTCCACGGCATCCTACGAAGCGCGTACATTCGGCGTACATTCCGCCATGCCCTCATCCACCGCGGCCCGCCTGTGCCCACAAGCCATTTGGACACCTGGCAACTTCCATCGATATCGCGAACTATCGCAGAAGGTCATGGGCATCTTGCAAGACGAATCACCTCACCTGATGCAGGTGAGCATCGATGAGGCGTTTCTCGACATCACACCAACGAGGACCAATCGCGAGCACCCAGTAGCCATAGCAAAACGCATCCAGCAACACATCGCTGAACTCGGCATTACGTGCTCGATCGGTCTTGGTGAATCGAAAGCGGTGGCAAAAATCGCCTCAAATCAAAACAAACCTCGTGGCCTTACCGTGGTGTATCCCGGCGAGTCAGCGGCTTTTTTAGCTCCCCTCCCCGTTGCCGAAATGAGCGGGATTGGACCTGTGGCACAAAAAAAGCTGAACGCCTACCACTTACGCACATTAGGGGACGTAGCTAACGCGGATCCAGCATTGCTAAAACAAGTTTTTGGCAAGAACACGAAACTAATGATGGATCGCTGTCGAGGGATCGACACCGCCGTGGCAAGCATTCACGAGCCAGCAAAATCGATTTCTAACGAAATCAGCTTTGCGGTAAGCCTCACCGATAGAAAAGAAATCCAAGCTCGCATTGCCACAATGGCCCATAAGGTTGGTAGACGTTTGCGCCGTAAAGGAATAGAAGGCACTACCCTTCATTTGAAGATTCGAAGAGAAGATCTTTCGATACGCACCTGCCAACGACATAAAGCCGACCTCGGAACTAACGATCTTGCGTGGCTTCTCGAGCTCTACAGCATGCTCAATGAGGTTTGGGACGGATGGGAGCCCTTACGCCTCGTAGGCGTTGGGGTAAGCGGTTTCAATGACGATCCTGTGCAAGGGACCTTGTTTGATATTGCGCCAAGCAGCGAAACAAACGAAGGCAGCATCAATAGCCCCCTTATCAGAAAAGCGGAAGCAAACAAAAAGCTCCTTGAAGCAAACGATCTGATAGCCCAGCGCTTTGGAGAAAACGCTGTTCGATTTGGCCACGAATTGCGCACTTACCAAGAAACCACGGGAAGTAGCGCCAAAAACCCAGAAGACTATAAAGACTAGCTACCTACGCACCTCAAAGCATGAGGCAAGGGATTATCGGCGAGCATGGGTGCTATTACCGAAAACTGGACCCTAACAACCATTGATCGCCTGACACCCCACTTGGCCCTGGTTAGAGTCCCTTAGAGACGCATACAGTGAATAGCGCAACTCAGCCTGATAGCAAAAGTGCCGTCCATAGGACGGCACAGCAACTAATTGAACTTGAAGATTTTCTGAGCGACATGATATGCCGTCAGACCAAACTGGCGACCCAGCGGTGTGGGGATGTTGGTGCCAGCGTTCAACAGCGTATGCTTCAACTGGCTATACAGTTTCGCATCCTTTGCCTTCAGGTATGCCCACACATCTGCGCGCTTTTCCTCATTTTCGGGAGTCTGCTCCATACGCAGAAAAACCGAGCAGATGCACATCATCATGGACAGATAGTTGTGCATGTATTTGCGCAGGTGAGAGTTTTCAACCGTATTCAAGTCCACTGCATCGATCATGGTTTTGGTGACACGGATCTGCTGATCGATACGCGAAAGCATAACCTTTTCGTTGACCGACTGATCATCGCGACCGATAAAGTAGCGATACATATCAACGTCGAAGTAACGCATGGTTTGAACATGCGGCAGCGGCACATACACAAACACGTTGTCCACATAGAAGCAGTGCTCTGGAAGTTTCAAACCCATATCGCGCAGCAGCTGGGTGCGATAGATTACCGAGTGCATAAGCAGATACTGCGAGGAACGGAAATGCCCCACGTCAGACCAGCCAAACTCTTTGTCGGTCGGAAACACATTGGTATAGCGCATAACAGTACGCGAGTTCTCGAATACCTTTTCATACACGTAATTACCGATAACCATATCGGTGCCTACAGCATTGCCACCAAGCTCTTCGGCACGGCTCTTCTGCTCGCGCAGATACGGCATGATGACGTCCATAGCTTTCTTATCAAGCCAGTCGTCAGAATCAACCACTTTGTAGTAGTAACCCTGAGCAGCAGCCAAGCCCGCATTAACCGCAGAGCCATGACCGCCATTTTCTTTGTGGATGGCACGAACAATGCCGGGGTGCTCTTCTGCCAGACGATCGGCAATTTCAGCCGTATTGTCACGAGTGGAACCATCGTTGACCAGAATGATCTCGATATCGTCGCCACAGGGCAGCAGGGAATCAACGCACTTCTCCATATAGTTAGCCGAGTTATAGCACGGCACCGCAAAGGAGATCGTTTTCATGAAGCGGCACACCTAACCTTTCCGTTCACGCCTTCAGAGATTAACCTCAAGGGCACATTATACCCACCTAGTGCCCTGCGCGCTAAAATGGAGCACGAGAGAAACATCACCCACGAAAGGAATGTTTATGACCACGCTCATCGATTCGATGGTTGAACGCGCCAAAGCCGACAAAAAGACTATCGTTTTGCCTGAAGGCCACGACGATCGCATCCTGGCCGCCGCAGAAGAAACCCTGAAGCAGGGCATTGCGAATCTGGTAATCCTTGGCGACGCAGAAGAAATCAACGCAAAGGGTTACAACCTTGAAGGCGCCGAAATCATCAATCCCGCAACTTCCGATAAGGTCGAGGAATTCGCAAGCCTCCTCTTCGAGCTTCGCAAAAAGAAGGGCATGACCGAAGAGGAAGCTCATGAGCTGGTAACGAAAGACAACATCTACTTCGCAACAATGATGGTGAAAACCGGCCAGTGTGACGGTTTGGTAGGCGGCGCAAGCTGCGCTACCGTGAAGATCCTCTCCCCTGCCCTGAAGGTTCTGAAGACCGCTCCAGGCGCGCCTATGGTAAGCTCCCTTTTCCTGATGGAAGTTCCCAATTGCGACCTGGGCGAAAACGGCATCTTCGCCTTCGCTGACTGCGCGCTTGAGATTCAGCCCACCGCTGAAAAGCTGGCCCATATCGCAAACCTCACCAATGAATCCTTCAAGCGCCTGCTGGGCAAAGAGGCACGTATCGCTCTGCTCTCCCACTCCTCGTATGGCAGCGCCAAGAACGATGATGCCCAGAAGGTCGTAGACGCTATGGCATACATCAAGGAAAACTACCCCGACTTGAATGCCGACGGCGAACTGCAGCTCGATGCCGCTATCATCCCTGAAGTTGGCGCCTCCAAGGCCCCTGGCTCAGCAGTTGCTGGCAAGGCAAATACCCTTATTTTCCCCGACCTCGATGCTGCCAACATCGGTTACAAGCTTGTTCAACGTCTTGCGAAGGCTGAAGCATACGGTCCTATCCTTCAGGGCATTGCTGCACCAGTTAACGACCTTTCCCGTGGCTGCACGGCGGAAGATGTAGTTGGCGTTATTGCCATCACCTGCGTTCAGGCTCAGACGCTCTAACAGCCAGCACTGCCAAAACGCTAGAAGCTGGGCCTTTACCTCGAATAAATTAAGGGCATGACCAGGCAAGCCGCCGGTCATGCCCTTTTCAGTTCGTCTATTCTTGCCAACCGCAACAAACAAGTCGGTTCGCAAGAATTTGCACGTATTGCCATGAGCAAAAAGAGGAAGAGCCCCCTACGGGGCTCTTCCTCCATCACACAGGAAAACGCTTATGGCGCACTATTGCTTCTTGTACTTCTTAACCAGCTGACGACCGGAAATATAGTTCATGATTTCCGTGGTACCACCTGCGAACTCGTAACCCTTCAAGTCGTTCCAAATACGACCCGCATTGATCTCCTTCGTATAACCGATACCGGCATAGATAGAAAGCGCATGCTCGGCAACCTTGGTGAGATTCTGGCATGCGTAGGACTTCAGCAACGCCGACTCAAGGCGCGTGGACTGCCCCTTATCAAGCATGGTGGTTACCTTGTAGAGGCGCGTACGCACATTGTCCAAGATAGTTTCCATTTCAACAAGATGCTGCTGAATAGCGCTGATATGACCGATGGGCTTCTGGAAGCAGATACGCTCCGAGCAATAGGCACCTGCCTCATTCATAACAGCCTGAGCCTGACCAAGTGCCTGAGCAATTACCAGGCAGCGCTCAAACTCAAGCTTCTTCATCAGATTCTTCCAACCTTCACCAGGCTTGCCAAGACGCATATCTTCAGTAAGAACCACATTGTCGAAGAAGCAGTCCACAAACGGAACAATCTGCTGACCGATTTTTTCAAGACCGCCGAAGGTGTAACCCTCGATGTCGTTAGGGATCATCCACAATGAGTAGTTATCGTTTTCGTACGATGGATCCTCGTCCTTAGCTACCAGAATGGTATATACCGCCAGGTGACCAATGGTAACCCAGGTCTTTTGGCCGTTGAGCAAGTAGGTACCATCGGGCTGCTTTACGGTAACGCATGTCATAGCATTGTTATCGGAACCAGCACCAGGCTCAGAAATTGCCGTTACCGCAACGCTCGTGCTTGGAACGTTGTTCACGACATCCATGATCTTCTTCTGCTGCTCTTCGTTGCCGAATTCAATAACGTCCATGATGGAGTTGAAATCGGTCTGGAAAGGCAAAACGCAGGTGGTGTACTCATGCAGCTTTTCCATAAGCAGAACCAGCGTAAGCTTGTCGCAAGGAATACCGCCAACCTCTTCAGGAAGGCCAAGATGCATGAAGCCCAGCTCGCGGAAAGCCATGGCTGCTTCTAAGCTGATATGATGGTCAACCTCATAGGCCTGCTTGATGGCTTCGGGCGTGAAGTACTTTTCGGCATACTCTTTAGCACTTGCGATAAAGAGTTCCTGATCAGGTGTCAGTTCAAAATCCATTGTTCCCCCTAAATATGAATACCCTCCGTAAACGCTAAACGCGTTCATAACTTGATTCTATTTTTCGAAAAACATCCCTACCAATGCGAACTGAGAATAAATAGTTGAACAATCTATGAGGTCAGAAAATAATCCCAGGTAAATGCAATGCAAATGAGTGAAACCAGGAAGACTAGTGGGTATTTTCCAATGCCATGAAACGAGAGACTGCTGATGACCTTTCGGCATTCCCCGCAGATTCACATGATAAGGAATGAGCCAATCGCGAATGGATCACCGCTTCTCTTCCGAGCTTTACTTTATTGAGATTCGACCATTTAATTAGAACTATTAATCAAGATAATAAGTCGCCAACCAACAAGCTCTTTATCATAAACACCGAGGGGAAACTCGCTTTGAATCAAAGCGACCAACTGAGGAGGCGGTTATGAAAGGGAGCTCCCACACCACACTTACCACGGGAAATATCGGTATCCCGAAATTCGATTTAACGGGGAAAATCGCGTTAATCACCGGCGTTGGCAGCGAAATAGGAATCGGTCGTGCCATAGCACGTACGTATGCCTGGTATGGAGCGGATTTGGTGATTGCCGATATTGATGAAGAGAAGATTAAAGAACGCGCAGAGGAAATCTCCAAAGAATCTGGTAGACGAGTCGTGCCTGTGCGCTGCGATGTATGCAATAGTGAAGATCAAGAAAACCTAGTAAAAGTCGCAATGGAGAGCTTTGGACGCATTGATATCCTCGTCAATGACGCAGGCGTGGTTCTCAGTAACGACCAGCTAATAGTTGACACCGACGAAGATGAATTCGATCGAGTAGTAGATACCGATTTCAAAGCAGTGTTTTTCCTCTGCAAGCGCGTAGCAAAGATCATGATCCAACAGGAACAAGGCAATATTATCAACCTTGCATCAGTAGTTGCTCGAGTAGCATCTACGCGCATGGCGGCTTATGCGGCAGCAAAGGCAGCCGTTGTTCAGATGACCCGCTGCATGGCGTTCGAATGGTCACGTTTCAACATCCGTGCAAACTGTATATGCCCCGGGTACATCGATACCAATATGACTCAAAGCACGCTCAATAAAGAAAAAGCTTATGAAGCAATCACCCGCCCTATACCGCACAATCGAAAGGTCGGAGACCCGATGGACATTGCGGCAACAGCGCTGTTCTTAGCTTGCGATTGCTCGGACATGGTAAATGGATTTCCGCTCTACGCCGATGGGGCGCGCTCTATTTGGTAAAACCAGGGACAACAGAGAAAAACAGTCCAAAGAGCACCCTCTTAGAACCGCGGCCAAAACGACCGAAATCAGCGATAAGGCAGATAAGAAAAGCCCATGATGCAAAGCCTTCAAGCAGCATCATGGGCTTTTGGATTATGAAACGGCGCGCCGAACGAACCAGTTATTTCGTACCGTAATGGGAGGCAGGAACGATCTGGCTACGATTGTGAACGATATTGTAAGTGTCGCGCGCAATCATGTATTCCTCATCGGTGGGGATAACGATAATCGGAACCTTCGACTTGTCGGATGAAATAATGCGCTCAAAGCCGCGCTGCTTGTTCTTTTCGGGATCGAGGATAATGCCGAGCGGCTGCCAACCTGCAAAGATCATGCGGCGCATTTTGTCACAGTTTTCACCCACGCCAGCGGAAAGAACGATAGCATCAGTGCCCGACATAAGAGCTAAACACTGGCCGATGTATTTCTTAACACGCGTAGAGTACATTTCATAGGCAAGGATCGCACGGGGATTGCCCGCATCGGAAGCCTCCCGAACGCTACGCAAGTCGTTGCTGATGCCGGAAATGCCAAGCAGGCCCGACTCCTTGTTCAGGATGGTATTCATTTCTTCAGGGGTATACCCCTCATGATCCATCAGGAATGTAACGATAGCGGGATCGATAGAACCAGAACGCGTGCCCATCATCAAGCCATCAAGCGGAGTGAAGCCCATAGTGGTGTCGATTGGTCTGCCATGGTCTACCGCCGTAATAGAGCAGCCATTGCCCAAATGGCAGGTAATAAGACGGATTTCGTTGAGGTCTTCGCCCAAGATAGCCGCTGCACGCTCGCACAAATAGCGATGAGAGGTGCCGTGGAAACCATACTTGCGGATGCCGTACTTTTCGTAGTACTCGTAAGGGATAGGATACATGTACGAATACTGCGGAAGCGTCTGGAAGAACGAGGTGTCGAACACAGCAACCATCGGCGTTTCGGGCATCAGGGCACGACACGCATTGATGCCAGCAAGTGCAGCTTTGTTATGAAGCGGCGCAAGCTCTGCCAGATCGTCGATCTTGGAAATTACATCGTCATCGATGAGCGCGGACTCTTTGAAGAACTCGCCACCATGAACAATACGATGGCCTACAGCCGCAATGTCGTTCATATCCTTAATGACGGCATTGGGGCCCGTACTCAGGATATCCAGAACCACACGCATAGCAGCAGTATGGTCCGGCAAAGGCAATTTGTACACGAATTCGTTTTCATCGATGCCGTGCTTATGGAGGGACTGCTCGCTGCCAACGCGCTCGCACAAGCCCTTCGCTAGCACCTTGTTGTTGGCGATATTAACCAACTGGTATTTCAACGAAGATGAGCCTGCGTTAACGACAAGAATGTTCAAAACCAATCCCCTCCTAGAGTGGTCGATAGCAGAAACTATTTTACGCAAAAACGACCCGCGCCGTATTCCGCTGCAAGCGATTTTACGGTGACTGGTGAACGGCAGAAATAGCGCTTCAAAAGGGGCATATACACAGACGAACGGCATACATAGGATAGTCGCCGTCAAATATCCTCCACGTATTTCGTTGCCCTAAATGCGAGAAACGCTACAGAACGTGCTCTCCCAAGTTCTTTCCACCCAAAACATGTACATGAAGATGGAAAACCGTCTGGCCAGCATCTGCGCCCGTATTTACCACAACACGGTAGCCAGATTCGTCGATGCCTTTGATCTTGGCGATTTCAGGCACGCGAGCCATCAACTGACCCAGAAGATCTGCCGGAACATCGTCATTGAGTGAAGCGAAATGTTGCTTGGGAACGATAAGCGTATGAACGGGCGCTTCGGGGGCTATGTCGTCGAATGCATAGCAAACATCGTCCTCGTACACCTTCGTAGAAGGAATAGCTCCTTCGATAATGTTGCAAAACAGGCAATCGGCCATAGTCGGTTCCTTTCGAATAGCCATGCGCAGCGGCGCACGGAATGGACATATCAGGTTTACGCCTTCTGCAGCGTAGTGTCTACCACATCATCATTTACCGGCATGCCAAGTTCGCCCTTCAACACATCAACACGCTGCTGGGCGTTTTCCAAGCGACCGCGCAAAAAGCGAATAAGCACGATTCCGCGCTCGTATTTGACAAGGCTTTCTTCAAGTTCAAGTTTGTTGCTTTCCAGAGCTTCTACAATCTGACCAAGCTCGGTAATTGCCTCACGGAACGTTAAATCGACGTTTTGTTCTTCACTCATGGGAATCCTCCAATGAAAGTAATTCTGACAAACCGGAAGCCACTTCCCCCTCAACACGACAGGAAAGGGCACCGTCTAATAGCTGAACCTCAACCAAATCGTCTGGCTGAACCTCGGTTACGCTGCGCAAAACGCTTCCCTCTTCGTTACGCGCAATAGACCAACCGCGCTCCAAAATATGCAATGGAGAAAGATCGTTCAGGCGCGAGGCAGCCATAGCAGCCTCCGAATAATAAGGATCGAGCAGCGTTTTTCCTAAGCGTGACAGCGATTCAGCCCCCAAATCCACTTCATGCGTTGGTTTAGCCAACATGGCTTCTCCGCAAGCCTTCAATGAAGCAGAAGCGCGCATAAGTTCGCTTTCAGCCACTTGCAAAGAAAATGGCAGGGACGCCTGCAGGCGCGCCGCATACGATTCGAGACGCTCCTGCTGAGACAAGGCAATATGCGGGCCCAGTCGGTCTAAGCGGATTGCAAGCTGAGCCAGGGCATCTGCGGAACTGGCAACCTGCAGCCCAGCAGCACGTTCCATGCGGTCTTGATAAAGATCGAGCATGCGAGCGTCAGCTTCGTACATTGAAGCAGGATCACGCAAAACAGGCCGGGAAGCCATCGCGTCCAAATACTCAACCGAACGGTTGAGACGATTAACCAAGCTTTTATCCATACGGGAAAGCAGCGTATCCACCAATGAGTTCAACTCGGCAGAATCGGGCGACACAGCAAGGGCCGCCTGAGTTGGCGTAGACGCTCGGTAGTCGGATACCATGTCGGCGATGGTGGTGTCGGGTTCATGTCCAATGCCCGTTACCACGGGAACAGGACAGGCGGCAATGGCGCGGGCTAAGCCTTCGTCGTTGAAAGGCATAAAGCTTTCGAACGAACCGCCACCGCGCAAAAGCAGGATAACCTCGACACCGGCATCGCAAACCAGCTGCAGAGCATCGGTCATATCGCGCGCCGCGGTAGGCCCTTCAACGGGCACACCGGCAACAACCATGCGCGCCAAAGGAAAACGCCGGCGAAACGTTCGCAGGGCATCGTGTACTACTGCACCATTTGGAGAGGTGACAATGCCCACGGTAAGGGGAATACGCGGAATAGGGCGTTTGCGAGATGCGTCCATGAGCCCTTCAGCCTTAAGCTTTTCGGCCAACTGGGCCACCTGCTGGCGAAGAGCTCCCTCACCAGCAAGCTTGATGCCGTAAACGTTGAAGTCGAGCTTGCCGGAACGAGCGAATATGTTGAACTTGCCCGTTAACTCGACCTTGGCGCCGATGAACAACTTCACACCGCTAGCCTGATACCGATTCTTCCACATCAGGCACGTCATAACCGCGCCCTCATCTTTAACCGTAAAGTACACGGCCTTGTAGCCAGGCTTATCGGAAAGTTCGCTGACTTCGCCCATTACATGGAAGGTATGGTTCTTCAGGATGGAATTCGCAATATTGGTAACTTCGGTAACGGAGAGAATATCCGATTCTTTCTTTGGAGAAGAAGCGCTCCCCGCCGAACTCGCAGCAAACCCAGGGTCGGCAGAACGATACGCTGCCGCACGCGCTGCAGCGCTCTTGGCAGCCGCAACCACATCGTCGTGGGTTGGGGCAGCCTGTCCACCTCGGGGCGAATCTATATAGCCAAAACCGCTCATATCTGGCGTGTTGTCACGCGCCATGGGTTAATTCTCGTTATTAAACGCAGAGAGGTAATAGAGCAGCTGCAGAATCGAAACAAGGGCAGCAGCCACATAGGTAAAGGCGCACGCACGAAGCACATTCCAAGCACCGGCCTGTTCGCCACCAGGAATACCCGTTTCGGCCATATAGGACAACGCACGGCGACTAGCATTGAATTCCACAGGCAGCGTAACGATCTGGAACAGAACCGCAAAAGCATAGAACACAATTGCCAAGGTTACCAACCCGACCATATTCAGGAAGATGCCTACCAGAAGCAAAATAAACCACGTATTGGTGGCAAACTCAACCACAGGTACAAGAGCGCCGCGCGCTTTCATGGGCGCATAGCCCATTGCATACTGACAAGCATGACCCACCTCATGGCACGCTGTGGCAGTAGCGGTGATAGAAGAGCCATCAAAAACATCGTAAGAGAGCGTTACCGAATTGTCTTTAGGGTTGAAGAAATTCTGATCGGACCCGCCACGATACACCTGCACGCCTTCGATGCCGTAGTAATTCAGCATGCCAACGGCAACCTGATAGCCCGTCATGTGGCTGGAATTGGGCACATGCGAATACTTCTTTATTTGGTGGTTTACATACCAGGTGGCAAACGCGCCAATCGCAACAGTAACAACCAGGATCAGCAAATAACTCATATGCATTGGATGGTCTCCCAATTAGCTCAAATTCGTACAGTAAGGTTCAAAATAGAATAGCGGCATTTATTCCGCTGATTTACGAGGACGATCGATAACCAAGTTTCCGTCATCGAGTCGTAAGGAAAACTCGCCGTTCAGGAAGGCGGAAAGCTCCTTGCCTACCACGCGATAGCGCCAACCAGTAAGCAATTCGCAATCTTCCTCATGGCCACGCGCAAGCTTCATGAGCTCATTTTGCGGAGCCAGCGTTTGCGGAGCAATACGATTTTGGCGAGCGCGCAAATGAACGATGGCGTTCATCAGGTCTACCGCAATGTCGACGTTGGCCTCGCTCTTGTGAGCCTTCTGAACTACAGGAAGATCCTCTTCAGCACATTCCAACCCGCATTTGATGCACTTCAGCACAATGCGACCTTCGGCAGGACGCAAGCTTTCACGCATGCCGCGCACCATGTACAACTCATCTAAGGTTCGAGCTTCGCGACGGCACGCTTCTACGATTTGCTCATCAGAAACAACCCATTTTCGCGGAATATTTGCTTTCTGGGCGCGCTCCTCTCGCCAAGCAGCAAATTCCCGCGCTGCAGCAATTTGACGAGGGGTGAGCTGGTTGACACGACGTAGCTTGCGCCAGCGCGTACGTGGATCGATTTCGTACTTTTTGGGATTGGATATTTCTGCGAACGCATCATCCAACCAGGAAAGACGACCCTTTTCCTTCAGGCGGCTAACCATATCGCGATAGATCTTGGGCAGATAGGTTACATCGTCTGCAGCGTATTCCACCTGCGAGGCGGAAAGCGGCCTACGCGACCAATCGGTAAACGAATCCTTTTTCGGCAAAGTAACCCCGCAGAAGGTATGGACCAGCGAGGCGTACGATGCTTGCTGGGTTTTGCCCAACAATGCAGCGGCAACTTGTGTATCGAACACTGGCGTGGGAACAACACCGGTTTCGTGATAAAGAATCTCAATGTCCTGAGAAGAAGCGTGGAATATCTTCATAATATTCGGATCGGAAAGCGCTGGAGCCATCACCGACAGGTCGCGAATTCCCAGCGGATCAATAATGGCAACTTCGCCTTCGATGGCGATCTGCACCAAACAGAGCTTTGCGTAGTATGTTTTCTCGCGCAAAAACTCGGTATCTATAGCCATGTAGGAACTCTTAGCGCAGCGCGCCATAAAATCCCGTAAAGCAGCGTCGGTTTCGACGAGCATTGAACACCCTTCATGTCGTTTTATCGAACAACACCCGCGGTTATGCTCAGCCCATGGGCGTTTCGCTCCGCAAGCGGTCATATCATGTACCATTGCATGGTAACAAAAGGGGTGACCGTGAAAGTACTCGTCATACATAATCTACGCTCTGGCCTCCGCAACGGTGCGGTATACGACTTCATGCGCAGTTACGCCGAGCAGGGCGACTCCGTTACCATCCGCTCTTTCGGACCGGACACTGAACTTGCGCCGCTGCTCGAGGATGCCGCCGAATACGACTTCGTAGTAGCGAGCGGCGGCGATGGAACTATCGCTTCGGTGAGCTACGAGCTTCGCAACACAGGGATTCCCATCCTTCCCTTCCCTGCTGGCACCGCGAACCTCTTAGCCCTTAACCTGTTCGAGCCAAACGAATCGCACGCACTGTGCAAACTGGTAGACGAAGCGCTTACGCTCGACTTCGACATGGGCGAAATCGAAGCAGCCGATGGCACGAAGCTTGGCTTTACCATCATGGCAGGTTGCGGCTATGACGAGTTGATCATGCGCAACGCCACTGGCAATAAGCATCTTCTGGGTGACATGGCCTACTTCGAAGCCGCCTTCTCCAACCCCAAACCGCAAGTTTCCACCTTCACTCTCACTATCGACGGTGAAACCGTGGAAGTATCAGGCATTGGCGTGGTGCTGGCGAATTTCTCGAAGATACAGTTCGACCTTCAGGTGGCAGACGAAAACCTTCCCCGCGACGGAAAACTCGATGTGGTTGTGCTGAAAACGGAAAACGCTATACAACTCATTCCTACGCTTATGGCAAAAGTATTCGACCATACGGGATCACTCGCGAAAAAGGTCGGCGGTCTTGAGATTTACCGCGGCAGCGAAATCCGCATCGACGCAGAACCTGCAATGCGAATCGAATATGACGGCGAACCCACTGAGGTCACAACGCCCATCATCGCTCGATCCCTTCCCAGGTCAGTGCGTTTTGTGGTCTCCGATGAATGCTACAAGCATTTCAGCCACGAGCAATAAGCCTTCCAGAAAAATCGAATCCAATACCTCTATAAACAAGCAGCCCTTGGCTCATACGAACCAAGGGCTGCTTCGTGGTTAGGGGAAAACAACAAGCCAAAAGAGTGGCGCTAGAGCTTACGCACTATATAGCCTCATTGTTGTTGGGATCCTTTTTCAAATTCTCAGCTTCTATCAAAGCGTTTGCCAGCTGAATAGTGTCGGTGTTCTGAGGGTCATAGCCACGTGCACGCATGATTTCGAGGTTCTTACGCATCGTCCACTCCTGATAGTTCTTGTTGTAGCGCATCTGTATAACCTCGAGCACAATGGCAAAGACCATAGCGAAGTACACCATGAGCTTCTCCGCATGCATATCGAGCACCTCGATGCCAGAGTTGATACCCAAGCCGTCGAGCACCAGCAGAACACCAATAACGGTAATGAATACCAGCGCCAAAATCTTCATTTCAGTATGGGTGTTGATAAAGTCGGAGATGGGATCGATGAACACCATCATGAGGAATACCGCGAGCATAACCGCAATGATCATGACAATGAGGTGGTTCGCCAGACCAACAGCAGTAATTACGGAGTCGATGGAGAATACGATATCCATGACCATAATGGTGACCACGGCACCGGCAAGTCCGATAGTTTTACGGGGTTTGTCCGCATCGCCCTGGCTTTCCTTTTCCTCTGAAAGCTTGAGCACATCACGGAGTTCCACAATGCCCTTATAGATCAAGTACAAGCCGCCCAAGAAAAGCACAAGGTCTCGAACCGAAAGCCCAAATTCAGCACCGTTAATATAGAGACCGGGGATTGTAAACAGCTTGTCGGTCATATGGACAAGGAAGGACGCAAAACACAGGAAGATGCAGCGAGAAACCAGTGCGCCGAGCAAACCAAGCTTGCGACCAATATGCTGCTTTTCAGGAGGAAGTCGATCGCTGGTAAGAACAATGAACACCAAGTTGTCTACACCAAGCACAATTTCCAAAAACATCAGCGTAACCAAGCTGATCCACGCCTCTGGCGTGGCGAAGATCGAAAGATCCATTTACACGCTGCCTTTCTTTGTCCTTAACCCGACCATAAAAAAACTCACGGTACCTAGAAGCGGAACGAATGCTTCTGGGTACCGTGAGTCTCGTTATTGAAGACACGCCAGACTCGCAGCGAATGCAAGCCATGCTTGTTGACGGGCCACATATATACTATGCCAACTACTCCCCCACAGGGTGCTGTTATCTTATCACGAAGCAACGCATCAAGTTCAACGTTGTGCCGCAACAAAAAATCATCATGGTTGGATCATGCCATCCGGGCAATGCGCGAGTCAAAAGAAAGACAGAGCTCAATAGTGATTAATAAAGAAGGCGCCGAGGCGCCTTCTCAAAGAGCTAGTTCATATACAACGTGGTACCCATATCCAAACCCCATGCAGTAACCACATAGGGGTCGCACGATGCGGGACCGTCCTCTTCGTTAGCCAAAGTTGCAATAAGGGTATGGCTGCCGAAATCGTGGAGGTTGAAAGTGGTTCGTTGACCAACGGTGCACTTATGCACCTCGGCTGGCTCGGGATCGTTTGAAGGATCTCCATCGGTTAAAAGGCCAGATACATCGCCGTTGTACAAAGCGACTGAAACTTCCTTACCGTTCAAATCAGTATTGGCGGAATTAATGCCAACGTTGATCGTGCCTGCAAGCGCTTGAAGAAAGAAATAGCCAATCAAAACAATCAGCACTAACCCAAAGACTAACTTCAGCAGAAACATTTTCAGCGTCTGCCCGCCAGGAACGCCGTTTTCGCTTTTCTTCGCCACAGGCTTTGTCACACCAGAGCGAATCTCTGCTCTTCGGGCAATTTCAGCACGAGCGGCAGCTACGCCCTCGGAAATGCTTTGCGATCCAGCTTTTTCTTCTTCAGGATGCTTTTCCTCTTCATGCGCCATGCGCGTCCCCTTCCCCCTCTTGAAAACAAGGCTATTGTACCTGAAATGAAAGAAGCCCTTGCAGGTAACTGCAAGGGCTTCGATGTTTCAATGGAGCGGACGACGGGGTTCGAACCCGCGACCCCAACCTTGGCAAGGTTGTGCTCTACCAGCTGAGCCACGTCCGCGCGCAAGAAAGTATTATACGGAAACCAGTTTTGCATGCAACCCCTTTTTTGAAAAAAATTCAACGGGCTAAATCTTATAGTCATAAGGCACGCAAAACCACACTACTCTGCCAATGACAGAAAGGGTTTCGCGCTCTCCATCTCCGTAATCGAATACCTGGGATTTATAGGTAGGGTCATCCGAATCAGGTTCTAGGGCAATTCCGTTATTTAGTTTTCGCACCCGCTTTACCGTCGCATCCGACGAACCAACGCTTACCGCATACACAGATCCGCTCACAACTTCCGTAGTTGGACATACCAGCGCATAGCTGCCGTTGGGCAGGACCCTATTCATGGATTCGCCCTTAACCCTCAAATAAAATGCTTTCGGATAACGCAGCAGCAGCGCATTGGGCACGGGATGGATTTCCTCTATCTGGAGCATCTCGATAGGTGCCCCTGCAGCAATAGATCCATACAAGGGAACAAATCCGAACGACGAACCAGACTCTGGATGCGCTTGCTGCAATACCCTACGCGCGTACCCAAGCACCTGGCTATACACATCGTCCATAGTCAGGCTGGGCAAAGATTCAACGATCTTCACAGCATTGGAAAAACGCGGGATGGTCTGCCCGCATTCCCACGCAGAGACGGAAGTCTGGCTCACTTCCGCTATCGCCGCAAGCTGTTCTTGTGACAACCCGAAGTTGCCGCGAATTGCATGAATGTTGTCGCCAATATAGTTCTCCATCGGTCCTCCCATCCACGCGAATCATGCTATCAAATAAGGTGGTATTCCCAGATTGACAGCAGTTTTTTACCCGTTAATCTGGTAATGATCAAGTGCGGAGGATGAGTATGAAAAACTGGGTTCAACAAGCGCGCGAAGCCTCTGGGCTGTCCTTGGAAGACTGCGCTTCAGCGTTGTTCCTCTCCCGCGACGCCTTCGCCCAAAAAGACGCCAATCCGGGGACTATCACCCTGAACGAACTCAGGGTATTGCACAACGTTTTCAACGAAGACGCTCGTAAGATCGTCCAAAAAGCACTTCTCGAAATCTATCTTTAGTATCCAATGAAACACCTGTTTAACGGGTAGTTATTGACAGGAGTACCGATGCGCTCCATCCGAATGAAAGAAACTCGCTTTCCCTTAATCATGGAAGATGGCAAGGTCGCAGAATGCGAAGCGCTTCTCCTTGTTGAAAGTAGCTGCGGCACCAAGAATTACCTGGTATACACCGACAACAGTATCAGCGATGACGGCTCTCTAACGGTATTCGCCTCAGCGTATAGAACAAATGCGGAAGCCCCAAATGCAATGCCGCTAAGAGAAACTGAGCTTCTTCCCATAACGACAAAAGACGAATGGGAATTCCTGGAAGCCGCACTCGAAGGCGCAATCAGGCAATAACCAAAATTACTTGACCAATGCATCAGTCTCTATTCACGAATGCGAGTCGGACTAGCCTACGTGCCGTCGGGCTCGTATTTTAGTTCCATGGCGTTTTTCACGCGCCATGCGAAGCCACGCACCTAACTATGGAGTAAAATATACTGTTACGTCTGCATCTGCCGCCCATGACATATCAGCAGGCGCTTAATTGAAAAAGGACATCGAGCAAGAAAGGTCATCCATGTCCGAATTAACCGACTTCGAAAAAGAGGCAAAAGCCGATATTAAGGAGGCCCAGGAAGCAACCGCAGCCGAAAAGGCAAACAAGCCTTGGTTCAAGCGCCTCTCACTTACCACCTGGATCTTCATCGCACTTGCATTGGGCGTTGTAGCTGGCTTGGCTCTACAAGGCACTCCCGATATTGCAACCACGTACATCAAACCGCTTGGAACCATCTTCTTGAATCTTATCAAGATGATCGTTGTTCCGCTGGTTATCTTTTCTATGGTTGCTGGCGTCATCAGCCTTTCCGATATTAAACGAGTAGGTGCTATCGGCGGTAAAACCATCGCCTACTACCTATGCACCACTGCATGCGCTATCGTAATCGGCTTAGTAATTGCCAACGTCCTCAACGTTGGAGCAGGCTACACTCTTTCTACCGATGAACTGAGCTACGAGGCAAAGGAAGCCCCCTCGTTCATCGATACCATCGTGAACATTTTCCCCAGCAACTTTGTCCAGCCCATGTCTGACGCCAGCATGCTGCAGATCATCGTTATCGCCCTCTTCTTCGGTTTCGGTATCCTTGCAGCAGGCAAAAAGGCTCAGCCTGTTGCCGACTTCGTAAACGGCATGAGCGAGGTCTGCATCAAAATCATGCACATGATCATCTCTATCGCTCCATTCGGCGTATTCGGATTGATCACCCCCGTCGTAGCCACCAACGGCCCTGACATCTTGCTGCCGCTGCTGAAACTCATCCTCATCGCATACCTTGCCATGATTCTGCATATGGTTGTCGTATACTCCGGCGCTGTTAAAACCATTGCAAAAATGGGCCCACTTACCTTCTTCAAGGGTCAAATGCGTGCAATGGCATTTGCGTTTGCTTCCGCATCTTCTGTCGGCACACTGCCTATCAACATGGAATGCTCTAAGAAACTGGGTGTTCGCAGCGAAGTTTCCAGCTTCGTGCTGCCCCTTGGCGCTACCATCAACATGGACGGCACCGCTATTTACCAAGGCGTTTGCGCCATCTTTATTGCCCAGGTATTTGGCATCGATCTCACCATTGGCCAGCAATGCGTTATTGTGGCCACTGCCGTGCTTTCGTCCATCGGTACTGCCGGCGTCCCCGGCTCCGGCATGATCATGCTCGCTATGGTACTCCAGTCTGTTGGCCTGCCCATTGAAGGCATCGCCCTCGTAGCTGGCGTAGACCGTGTCCTGGACATGATGCGTACTGTGGTAAACATCACCGGCGACCAGTCCGCCGCTGTATGCGTCAACGCCCTGGAGAACCGCAAAGAAACCCGCCAAGCCGCCAAAGCAGCAGCATAAACAGAGCAGAACATAACCCACCTGAGAAGCCGCCACGAGCGGCTTCTTTTATGCCCAGAATCGCAATGTATCGAGTGCTGCGATGGCGGCACACCATTTAGGCATGGGAAATTATTCGAGCACAACGCTCTACAAAGGCGACTCAATCGGAACAATGGATCGTCGCCGACGCTGCCCACGACGCTTTTCAAGGCTGTCCTAGGAACTCAAAAACAAAATAATGGTCCGGATTGCAACTTTTTTTCGATTAGGGATTGTTTCGAGCTCTCTGATAGCTGCCTGAGACGTAAAAACCGCAGGTAAACACTTATGCAACAGTCCATTTACACGTTCCAGGAGACGGAAGAGAGTCCCTAATCGCAAAAAAGTTGCAGAGAAGCCAGATTTTTTGTTTTTGCAACGGGCTGATCGCCCAAGCGAGGCAGACACCGCAAAAGACGCGCGGCGGCGCAACGGGCAGGTCCCGCAACGCTACCACGCCCTACGCGAAACAAAAAAAGGATTGCACACTGTGCAATCCTTTTGAGTTTAAGTTGGAGGCGACGCCCGGATTCGAACCGGGGGTAAAGGCTTTGCAGGCCTCTGCCTTACCACTTGGCCACTTCGCCGAAAAAGGACCGCCTAAACGGTCCGGAAATGCAATGGAGCGGACAACGGGGCTCGAACCCGCGACCCCAACCTTGGCAAGGTTGTGCTCTACCAACTGAGCCATGTCCGCTTGCGGGTTATTAATTTACGCGAGTTGTCCAAAAGACGCAAGTACTTTTTTCAAAAAACTTGTCTGCCGCATGTTCTTAATAGCCAAACGCGCTAAAGCGATTGGCTAGGCGCACGATTCCAGCGCTCCGCTAAACAGCTTCACCATCTGCACGCGCGTGCCGACGCCGTCCGTACGACGAGCAACCTCCACGTTATCGACGAGCATACGCATAAGCTTGATACCACGGCCGCGTTCCTCAGATGCGACCGGCTCGCTCGTTTCATCGATAGAATAGCCGGCACCTCGATCAAGCACCTCAACCACAACGCGATCGCCATAGGCCTGAACCGTCAGGACGCACCCGATACCGCCCGCATGGTCATAGGCATTACCCAGCGCCTCCCCCGACGCCAATGCGACATCGTAGCGCTCGTCACGGCGCAGCGGAAGCGATTCAAGGAGTTCGGCGATGCGATGTCGGTAGTATGGAAGATTCTCGATACCCTGACGGACCTCGACGCTCTTACTCCAGCGAGGCAGCTCCCCCACCGGAATAGCGGGAATAGACTCCCGTGCCGGCCCCGCGACATGAAGGATATCGACAAGACGAGCAATCTCCAAAAAGCGAACAACTTCACCTGATGCATTGACGAGCGAAAGCAGGCCTTCTCGCCTCATGAGCTCACGAGCGCGCGTAAGCAGGAATGCCAAGCCCGTCGAATCAATAAAGCCAACAGCCTGACAGTTGATGACGACGCGACGCACGCCGCGGCCAATCAAAGCATCCAACCGCCGACGCAGCGCAGGCACCGTGGCGATGTCGATATCGCCTGGTGGCGTCAAAACCGCTATGTCATTCCACTCATTCATACGACCATGGTTCCCCAAAAAAGCCCACTCGATGCATTCGTTTCCCCAACCGTACGGATTCAGCCCGCCCAGCGTCGTCTATGAACGACCCCGTAAAAACTCAAGGGACACCAATGCAATGTCATCGTCCAGCGCCGATTCGGTAAATCGGTCAAGCTCGCCCAAGACCTTGCCGCAAATGCCCGACACGCCCTCCCCCGAAACAGAAAGCAGAAGGTCGCGCAAGCGCTGCTCGCCAAAGAACGCTCCGGTGCGGTCGCGGGCCTCAATCGTTCCATCCGTATACATGAAGAGCATGTCGCCGGGGGCGAACGTAAACACGCCTGTCTCGTACACCATGCTCTCAAAGGCACCGATTACGCCCGATTGGCATCCAAGCAGCTCGACCTCTCCCCCACGGGACTCGCCGCCACCCAGCGGCATCGACTCTGGCCTGACGACCATGGTCGGAGGATGGCCCGCCGAACAATACGTTGCGCGTCCGGCTTTAAGGTCAATCTTGGCGATAAAGGCTGTCACGAACGTCTCGACCCTCGAAAAGCCCATGAGCATGCTGTTAAGGGAGCGTGCCATGCGGGCCGGTCCAGCGCCCTCCCAGGCATATGCCGTCAGGGCCGTCTTGACGAGCGCGGACATCGATGCGGCCTCAATGCCTTTGCCAGACACATCACCCAGAATCATGACGGCGCAGTCGTCGGGAAGACGGATGAGCGTATAGAAATCGCCGCCGACCAACGCCGAGTTCGTGGCCGACAGGTACACCGAATCGGTTGCGATACCCGGAACATCCCCCAGGGAATTTCTCATGCCGATCTGGAGGGTCTGAGCGATATGGCGCTCCTCGCGCTTTTGAGATTCGCCTTCATAGATCAGTTCAAAGTCATGCGCCAAGTGCACCAAGTAGTCATATTCAAGGTCATCAATCGGCTCTTGGCTACCATCACGAAGCAGCAGCGCGCGCGTCGTCGGGCTCTTCGCAACAGAAGCAGGAACAATCGCGTCGTTACTGTGTTTGCCATCACCCTCAGAGCGCGGGCGCCCCGCCTCGATGCCGGAGTCGACGTAGAGACCTTGACAAGGCAGACCATGCGCCCTAAGCCAGCCTCCCATAGGCATCGATTCGTCAACGCGAGTTATACGGACGTGTTTAAGGTCCTCGGCACTCGTGCCGCCCAAAACAGACGTCTCAAAGCCATCAGGGCCAGCTCCCAGACGTGCCGCTGGCGTCGTCGTGGAAAAGAAAAGCTTCTCGGGATCGTCCGGCAAAGCAACGCGACTGCCGCCTTCAAAATCTATGACGTAGGAATCCAGACTGGCGTCATACTCAACAGGGCAAAAATGGCAGTTAAGCATATTGCAGATCTCGGACGATACCGCCTGGGTAGCCGCGGCGGAATCGTCTAGAAAGGTAAACAACTCATCACGCAAGACATTGAGCGAGCGGCCAAGCTCGGCCGTGCGACGGGAGCGAAGGCTCGATGCCATGCCGACCAGCTGGATAGACAGGTAATCGCAAATGACCTCGAGCACATTAACGTCATAGGCGAGCGGTGCCTGAGGGCGTTTCCAACCAACTTCCAGCACGCCAAGAATCTGCGTACCGTAAAAAACGGGAAGACAGATCTCGCTGCGGTACGGAGGCATATCCTGCATGCGCAACAGGTGCTTAGAACGATTGTCCAGGTCCATGAACATACCGGAGGCGGCCTTATCACCCTCAAGGTCCTGTTGAATCGACAAGCGACAGGCACGCGACTCACGAAGAACATACGTCGGAATGCCAGCGCCATACGGCAAAAACTCAGGCAGGTAGCTGTCGTACAGCTCCTTGGAAACACCGCGAAGTTTAAAACCGCCGCTCTCAGAAAAATAGATAGCGGCACCCGAAGCATCGAGCGTTCCTACAAGCTGGTTCAAAACGGTATCAAGTAGGCTGGGCAGCTCATCGAAGCCCACAGTGCTCATAATGACCGAGAGAGTGCCAGAGAGACGCTTGTTCGCAACTCTAAGCTCCGATAACGCACGCTTAAGTTGACGGTCGTGAGAATACTGTTCCTCGATACTGTGAAGCGCCACTAGGACACGTGGTGCGCGGCGCCCAAAGATGCGTGGAGGCGTTACGGAGCCCGCGCGAACCAAGACGGGGATAAAAGAGCCGTCACTCAGCTTGAGCATCAGTTCGTTCTCGGAGCCATCAGTTTCAAATGGCAGACGATGTTCCGTCGCACGTTCAAAAGCGGACGAGTACAGGACGTCTTTAACATCTCCACCGATGACATCGGCGCGTTCCTCGCACATCAACCCAAGTAAGCGATTATTCACATGCAGAATGGTTCCGTCGAGCTCGCAGATGATGACAGCATCGCTCGTGATCTCGACTAGTTGGGCAACGTCTGCCCACTCGTTGCGTTCAAGCGTTTCCATCGTGGACCCCACCGTCTATCGGTAACAAAAAAGCCTCCGAAGAGGCTTCTCAAATGCGATGGTGTCGGAGGCGGGACTTGAACCCGCATGACCAAAAAGCGGTCACTAGCACCTCAAGCTAGCGCGTCTGCCAATTCCGCCACTCCGACATGCTATGTTGTTGATTCGCGGTTCATTTTGTTGGACCCGCGCGTTCAACGAAGAAGATAATAACCTATGATTCGAGAACTGTGCAAGCATTTTTTTCAAAAAAGTTTACGAATTTGTAAATGCGCTGGTAGATCTATATGTTCGGCCCCGAATCGGTGTTGCCTCCCGGCGCGTCCTCGGGCATGAGCGATATTTTGTTGCGCACTTCGTGCTGCAAAATATCGCTCCCCCTGCGGAATGCGCCGGGAGGCAACACCGATTCGGGACCTGCAAATACGTACTTCAGGCACAATTCTCAAACATGTTCTGGGGGCTGATGCAAATTTGGTGGCTCGGCTTTGCCGAGCCCTTATATAAAGAGGCCGGAGCTAAAGCTCCGGCCTCACTAACTTTCCTATTAGATTAAGTGAGCGATCAAGGAATCGCACCCCTCCCTGCCGCGTTGCCGCAAGGCCCGCGCTGGACTTAGTTTTCAGAACATTCCGCAGACCAGGAAACCCCCTTATCCGCAGCTCCGAAGGAGCAGGATAAGGGGGTTTCCATGGTCGAGGACGTTCTGAAAACTAAGTCCAGCGCGGGCCCGGACGAAAACAACCGACTACAGGTCGATGTGCGATTCCTTGATCGGGAACGGCTCCGCGAAGTGGCAGGCGCAGCAGTGACCCGGTGCAACTTCCTTAAACTCGGGAAGTTTCTCAGAGCAGATGCCCTGCGCGATCGGGCAGCGGGTGTGGAAACGGCAACCGGTCGGCGGATCCAGCGGTGACGGCGGATCGCCGGCAAGGATGATGCGCTTACGGGTCTTCTGGATATCCGGATCGGGCACCGGCACGGCAGACAGCAGCGACTGCGTGTACGGATGGTGAGGCTCACTATAGAGCGTCTTCCAGTCCGAAACCTCGACCATCTTACCCAGATACATAACGGCAACGCGATCGGAAATGTGCTGCACGACGGACAGGTCGTGGGCGATAAACAGATACGCGGTACCGAACTTGTCCTGCAGTTCCTTGAGCAGGTTCAGAACCTGGGCCTGAATGGACACATCCAGAGCGGAAACCGGCTCGTCGCAGATAATCAGCTTGGGCTTCAGCGCAAATGCACGGGCAATGCCGACACGCTGACGCTGACCGCCGGAGAACTCATGAGGATAACGGTTGATGTGCTCGGGGTTCAGTCCAACGACGTCGAGAAGCTCGCGCACGCGCTCAATGCGCTCCTCCTTGGTGCCCACGCCATGAATGGTCATGGGCTCAGAGACAATCTCACCGATGGTCATACGAGGGTTGAGCGAAGCATAGGGGTCCTGGAAGATGAACTGCATCTCGCGACGCATGTCCTTGATCTCGTGCTTGCTCATCTCGGCAACGTCTTTGCCCTGGAAGAACACTTTGCCGGCCGTCGGCTTGGTGAGGCGCATGATGGTACGGCCCGTGGTGGACTTACCGCAACCAGACTCGCCGACCAGGCCAAAGGTCTCGCCCGGATAAATCTCGAACGAAATGTCATTCACAGCAGAGACGACACGCTTGGAGAAGCGCTTGGCGAACATGCCGGACTCAGCGGGAAACTCCTTAGAGAGGTGCTCGACCTTCAGCAGCGGAGTGCGCTCGTTGGTATCTGCCATTACGCCTCGCCTCCCTTCTTGGAATCCTTGCGCGTACGGGACGTCTCAGGAGCGTTCTTGAGGAACTCGGGGTCACCGGAGTAGTGGCACGCAGAGTAATGACCAGACTCGGTGACAACGCGCTCGGGGCGCTGCTTGCGGCACTTGTCCGTCGCATAGGGGCAGCGAGGAGAGAAGACGCAGCCCTCAGGCAGGTTCATGAGCGAAGGCGGGTTGCCGTGAATCGGCGTAAGAGGCTTCTTCTCTTCGATGGCCTGCTCCGGGATGGAGCGGATAAGGCCCCAGGTGTAGGGGTGGCGGCTCTCGTAGAAGATTTCCTCAGCAGTACCGAACTCGACGGGACGGCCGGCGTACATAACCATGATCTTGTCAGCCATATCAGCGACGACACCCAGGTCATGGGTGATCATGATGATGGCGTTGCCGTTCTTCTCCTGCATTTCCTGCATAAGCTCAATAATCTGAGCCTGGATGGTAACGTCCAAGGCAGTCGTGGGCTCGTCGGCAATCAGAATATCGGGATCGCAGGCAAGAGCCATAGCGATCATGACACGCTGACGCATACCGCCCGAGAACTGGTGCGGATACTCATTGACGCGCTTCTCGGGCTCGGGAATGCCAACGAGGTCCAAAAGCTCGGTGGCGCGCTTGAGCGCCTCCTGCTTGGAGTAGCCACGGTGCAGACGAAGACCCTCGCCTACCTGCTTGCCGATCTTATAGACCGGGTTCAAGGAGGTCATAGGATCCTGGAAGATCATCGCGATATCGTTACCGCGAATGTGCTGCATCTCTTCCTCGGTCATCTCGAGGATAGAACGACCGCGATAGCGAACGTCGCCGCCCTCGATCTTTCCCGGAGGCATCGAGATAAGGCCCATGATGGTCATGGCGGTCACGGACTTACCGGAGCCGGACTCACCGACGACGCCCAGGGTCTCGCCGCGATCGAGCGTGTAGGAGACACCGTCGACAGCGCGAACGACGCCATCCTCGGTGTGGAAATACATCTTTAGGTCATCGACCTCGAGCAGATGCTGGCCCTCGGGAACCGGCTGGTCCTTCAGGTCCACATAGTTCTTGTTCTTCTTCATCCTTATGCGTCCTTCATCTTGACGTCGAGGGCGTCGCGCAAACCGTCACCCAGCAGGGTGAAGGCGAGCACCGTCGAGAGAATTGCCAGACCGGGCATAATCATCATCCAGGGAGCAGTCAAAAGATACTGCTGACCGTCCTGAATCATGGAGCCCCACGAAGGCGTAGGCGGAATAACGCCCATGCCGAGGAAGGACAGAGCAGACTCGGTCAGGATGGCGCCACCAATGTTCATGGTCGCGTAGACCACGATGGAGGCGACGGAGTTCGGGAAGATGTGACGCACGACGATACGAGCATCAGATGCACCCATCGCGCGCGCAGCATCAACATAGTCGTTTTCCTTGACGGTCAAGATCGCAGAGCGGAAGACGCGCGCAATCGAAGGCCAGCCGAGAATACCGATGGCGATAAAGACGTTCTGAAGACCGCGGCCGATAACGGCGATCATGGCGACAACGAACAGCACGTACGGGAACGCCAGGAAGATATCCGCGCAGCGCATGATGATCGTATCCCAGATACCGCCGTAGAAACCGGCCAGAGCACCCATAACCAGACCGATCACCGTGGAGATCGCGGTGGCCATAATACCGACGGAAAGCGAAACACGTGCACCGTAGATAACGCGGACGAGAATGTCACGACCAAGGGCGTCGGTGCCAAACGGGTGCTCGGCACACGGAGCCAGCAGCGACGTCTCGGCCATGGTGGTCGAGTCGGAAGCCGTCGGCGAACCGAGCCAGGGCTTAGCCCACAGATCTGCGGTCAGGGCAACCACAACGACGATGATGATCCAGCAGACACCGATAACGGCGAGCTTATTCTTGCGAAGACGCTTAAAAGCGTCGCCCCACAGCGTGCGGGACTTGGCGGGAGCAGAGGCGGCCTTGGTGGCGGTAGCCTGCTCCTGAGACTGAGAATCAGTTTCCTGCATGAGACGTACCTCCCTTAGGCCTTATCCGACGGACCGCCAAGGCGGATGCGCGGGTCGAGGAATGCATAACTAATGTCGACGAGCAGGTTGATCACCATGACGACGACAACAATGAGCGTAACGCCGCCCATAACGATGGGCCAGTCACGCATGCTAATGGCGCGATAGACCTCATAGCCGATACCGGGCCAGTTAAAGACCGTCTCGGTCAGGATGGCGCCCGAAAGCATGCCGCCAAAGTCGACACCAATATAGGTAACGACGGGGATGAGTGCATTCTTAAGCGCGTGCTTGATGATGATCGCGCGATTGGAGAGACCCTTGGCCTTTGCCGTACGGATGTAATCCTGGTTCATGACGTCAAGCAGCTGCGAGCGCATAATGCGGGCGGCGTAAGCGGTCGAAACCGAAGCCAGCGTAATGGTCGGAAGCACATAGTGCATCCAATCCTGATACTGAGAGCTGGAACCGCCGGCACCCGAGATCGGCATGGAGAATGCACCGCCCGTGGCGTCCTTGAGAATGACGCCAAAGAACAGCTGCAGCAACATACCGAGCCAGAAGGCCGGGACGGCAACGAGGATCGACGTGGTGAGCGTTACCAAAATATCCCAGAAGGAATAACGCTTTACCGCCGAAATGATACCCGCACCGATACCCATGATTGCCTCGAGCACGATGGCGCACGCGGCAAGTTTGACCGTATACGGATACTTCTGGGCAAAGATTTCCGTAACCGGCAGCTTGCGCTGGTACGAATTGCCCAGATCGCCATGAAGCAGGCCGTTCATGTAATACAAGTAACGGTCCACGAGCGACGTTTGAACGGGGTCGCCGTTCTCGTCAAGGATCGCGTTGCCGTCCTCGTCCGACTGGACCAGGTGATAGCGGACGCGAAGCTGAAGCTCCACCTCGGGGGACAGAGCCTTGTCTCCACCGATCAACTTGATCGGATCTCCCGGCACGATATTCTGGAGGGCGAACAGAATCAGCGTAACGCCCAAAAATACCGGGATGAACTGAAGCACACGTTTAACGATGTACTTACCCATACCACTCCCCTATCTAGGGATTAACCTAAATGGGATGCCGATCGCCAGACCGGCATCCCAAAATTACCATCAGCCAGTTTACCCCAGGTTAGGGAGAACTGTATGTTTCCCATGAGGTCTACGTAAATACTTGACCCTCACGGAAGCTGCAAACTCTTAGGCGAGCTCGGCGGTACCCAGCTCGGCGTGCTTCTGCGGATCGACATAGAGGTGCTTGATGCGATCGGAGCCGACGATGGTGTGCGTGTAGAACATCACCGGGATGACCGGGCAGTCGGCAGCGACCATAGCGTCGGCCTCCTGCATCTTAGCGACGCGCTCTTCGTCGTCAACCGTGGTGCGAGCCTCGTTGACCTTGGCGTCGAACTCGGGGTTGTTGTAACCGGAGCGGTTGTCGCCACCGAGGGAATCAGAGTGGAACAGCGGATACAGGAAGTTGTCCATAATCGGGTAGTCGGCAATCCAACCCAGACGACCGAACTGATAGTTAAAGTTCTGGTACTGCTCGAGCAGGGCAGACCACTCAGGGGTATCGGAGACAGCGGTAACGCCAACCTTGGCGAGGTCGCCGATGATGGACTCCATGATCTCCTTGTGGCCACCATCCTGGTTGTAGGAAAGGGTCACGTTAATGCCACGATCGCCGTTAGCGTCAGCGGGAGCAACCTTGTCGAGGTACTCGTTAGCCTTGTCGACGTCGTAGGCGCAGAACTCCCATGCGCCCTCCTTGTAGCCATCGATGCCCGGAGGAACAATGCCGTCGGCGGGGGTACGGGTACCCTTGAAGATGGTCTTGCAGATGGCCTCACGGTTGATGGCCAGGGAGATACCCCTACGCAGGTCAGCGTTGTTGAATGGCTCGGCCGTGTTGTTGCAGGTCAGGTAGTAGGTGGAAGGCTCGGAGCCGAGCAGCATACGCTCGCCGTCACCCATGGTGTAGCCGTCCTTGGACACGCCGCGATCCTTCTTGGCGGCGTCGATCTGAGCAACGGGAACGTCGCAGACATCGAGGTTACCGGCCTGGAACTCCTTGTAAGCGGTCTCCATGTCCTTGATGACCTGGAAGTGGATGCCATCAATCTTGGCCTTGTCGCCATAGTAATCGTCGAACTTCTTGAGGTTGATCTCCTGACCATCCTCCCACTTGCCGTCCATCATGAACGGGCCGTTACCGACCGGTGCAAGGTAGAAGCTCTTGGCATCGGACTCGGCGCACTCGGGAACCGGGGCCAGAGCCGGGTGAGAGGCGACGAAGGGGAAGTCGGCGTAAGCGGAAGACAGCTTGACGACGAGAGTCTCATCGTCGGGGCAGGTAACACCGCTGAGCTCAGTAGCGTTACCGGCAAGCAGATCGTCATAGCCCTCGACCATGGAAAGGTGATAGGAGACCTCGGACGGGCCATACTCGGTAGCGATGGCCGACTTGGTGTTGACCAGACGCTCCCAACCGAGCTTGAAGGACTTGGAGGTGACGTCGTCACCGTTGTGGAACTTGGCCTTCTTGATCTTGAAGGTGAATTCGGTGGCGTCGTCGTTGGCCTCGAAGGACTCGCAAGCCAGCGGAACGATCTCGCCCTTCTCGGCGTCATAAGAGGTCAGAGCGTCAAAGAGCTGGTACTCGACCTGAGTGCCCTGGTCCTCCTGGACATTGTAGGGGTCGATGCAGACCGGGTTGTTGATGTAGAAGTTCAGCGTCGAACCGGACTCAGAACCGGAAGCGTCGCCGCCCTTCTTGCCGCATGCGGCAAGAAAAGCCATGGAGCTCGCAGCGAGGGTGCCGCCAACAAAGGCGCGACGACCCATAACGGGCTGGTGGAACATAGAATCAGCCATGCCATCCTCCTTATGAGATAGGACAAAGAAATGTTCAGTCGGACACATGTCGAGACAATCCGATCCGAACCATCAAAACGCCGCCCGTTGCTATGGCTGGTTATGCACAACAGGCCAACGTTTTGCAATACAGTAGCGCATTTTATGCACAAATTGGGCCTGATTCCGGTCAACGGTCAAGAATTTCTTTAGTTGGGCGAAGTATGTGGTGATATTTTTGACTCTGTTACAAATATGTAAACAAAAAAAGGGTCCCGCACTTGCGGAACCCTTTACAAGTACTTATGCGGCTCATGATTAGTAGCCCACGATGCCCTGCGGGAAGAAGAACATGCACAACACAACGCACACGGCAAACACGACAGCCATGATGACGGTCAGGCGGTCAAGGTTCTGCTCCATGACGCCTGTGGCAGAGCTGGAGTTATACAGCGAGCTAGCAATCATATCCGAAACGCCGGTACCCTTACCGGAATGCATCAGGACGAGAATCGTCAGCGCCACGGCAGAAACAGCCCAAACGACAAACAGAAGAATCTGAAACGGACCCATAGATAAGCTCCTTAATAGAACAATTCAAACTCCAGTACTGTACCACAATCCCCCGCTCTCCCCTACCTGCCACTCGGGGACGGGGCGGAAATGGCAGAAATACCAAAAAGGGGGTTGCCCGAATATGGGCAACCCCCTGCAAGAAAACGCTTGGAGTTTTCTCTTAGGCCTCGGTGGCGAGCACGCGACCCGTCATCTCGGCGGAAGGCTCAATACCAGCCATGGTGAGCATGGTCGGAGCGATATCGGAAAGACGGCCGTCCTCGATACCGGTGAGCTGTGCCTTCTCATCAACGATGATGAACGGCACGCGGTTGGTGGTGTGAGCCGTGAACGGATGCTTGGAACCGTCGGAAGCAACGTCAAACATGTGATCGGCGTTACCGTGGTCGGCGGTAATCAGCGCAAAGCCGCCCTTTGCGAGAATCGCCGGGACAACCTTGGACAGGGCATCGTCAACAGCCTCGACGGCCTTAACGGCGGCGTCGAAGACACCGGTGTGACCAACCATGTCGCAGTTCGCGAAGTTCACGATGTAGAAATCAGCGCGATCCTCGTTGATGGCGGCGACGAGCTTCTCGGTAACCTCGGGAGCGCTCATCTCGGGCTGCAGATCGTAGGTAGCGACCTTGGGGGAAGCGACGAGCACGCGCTCCTCGCCCTCCTTGGGCTCCTCGATGCCGCCGTTGAGGAAGAACGTCACATGGGCGTACTTCTCGGTCTCGGCGGTGTGCAGCTGCTTCAGGCCATTGGCGGCGATAACGTCGGCCAGGACGTTCTCGGGGAACGTCTTGGGGAAGGCGACCTCGACGTCAAACGTCGGATCGTACTCAGTCATCGTCACAAAGTGCGAAAGCTTGATCTGCTCGCGCTCAAAGCCGTCGAACTCCTTGTCCGTGAACACGCGGGTCATCTGACGAGCGCGGTCGGGACGGAAGTTGAAGAAGATGGCCGCGTCGCCCTCGTGGATACCCTCGTTGTGGGCAGCGAAGGGCTCGACGAACTCGTCGCCGCGCGGATCCTTCTCGTAGTAGGCCTTGATACCGGCAACGGGGTCGGTATCGGCATCGGACGCGTTGACCATGACGTCGTAGGCGCGCTGGATGCGCTCCCAACGATTATCGCGGTCCATGGCCCAATAACGGCCCGAGACGGTGGCAACGCGAGCGTCGCAACCGGTCTCCTCGGAGATCTTGGCCAGGAAGGCGCAGAACTCACTCATGTAACCGGCACCGGACTGCGGGTCAACGTCGCGGCCATCCATGAAGGCGTGGACGCGAACGGTCTTGACACCATGCTCGGCAGCCATCTTGACCAGAGCCTCGACGTGGTTCATGTGAGAATGAACACCGCCAGGGCTCATAAGGCCCATGAGGTGGAGAGTCTTGCCGTCAGCCTTGACGTCGTCCATAGCCTTGACGAAGACCTCGTTCTTGGCGATGGAGCCATCCTTGATGGCGTTGTTGATGCGCGAAAGCTCCTGGAACACGATGCGGCCGGCACCGATGTTGAGGTGACCCACCTCGGAGTTGCCCATCTGGCCATCGGGAAGGCCCACGTCCTCGCCCGAAGCACCGAGCGTGGTGTGAGGATACTTCTCGTACAGGCTATCAAGGAAGGGCGTCTTGGCAGCGGCGACGGCGTTCTCGCCATCGGCCGGAGCCAGGCCGCAGCCGTCCATGATGATCAGGAGTGCAGGAAGATGACGCTGTGCCATATGTCCTACTCGCCTGCCTTGACGACCATAGAGGCGAAGTCGGCAGCCTTGAGCGAAGCGCCGCCCACGAGGGCGCCGTCAACGTCGGGCTTGGCGACGAGCTCGGCAATGTTGCCGGGCTTGGCAGAGCCACCATAGAGAACGCGGATGCCGTTAGCGAGCTCCTCGCCGAACATCTCCTTGAGGGTCTCACGGATAGCGCCGCAGACCTCCTGAGCGTCCTCGGCGGTAGCGGTCTTGCCGGTGCCGATGGCCCAGATGGGCTCGTAGGCGACGACGACCTGCTTGGGGCAGGTGATCTCAAGACCAGCAAGGCCAGCCTTGACCTGGTTCACGACGTGCTCGACATAGGTGCCGGCCTCGCGGACCTCAAGGGACTCGCCGCAGCAGAAGACGGGAACAAGACCGGCGGCAACGAGGGCCTTGGCCTTCTTGTTCTGATCCTCGTCGGTCTCATGGAAGTAGTCGCGACGCTCGGAGTGACCGATGATGCAGTAGGTGCAGCCAGCGGACTTGAGCATGTCGCAAGAGGACTCACCGGTGAAGGCACCCTTGGCCTCCCAGTACACGTTCTGTGCACCGAGGGCGATGGGGGCAGCCTGAATGCGGTCATGAACCGTGGTGATGTCGATGGTCGGAGGGCAGACGAGCACCTCGACGCCAGCCGGAACCTCGGGCAGAGCCTGAGCCAGTTCGTCGGCGAGCTTGGCGGCCTCGGCGACGTCGTTGTTCATCTTCCAGTTACCAGCGATAAGAAGGGTGCGATTAGGCATCGAGAAGCGCCTCCACTCCGGGCAGGGCCTTACCCTCGACGAGCTCCATGGAAGCGCCACCACCGGTGGAGATCCAGCTCATCTTGTCGGCCAGGTTGAACTTGTTGACAGCTGCGACAGAGTCGCCACCGCCGATGATCGAGGTGCAGTCGGCCTCGGCGACAGCCTCGGCGATAGCCTGGGTGCCGTGAGCGAAGTTGTCGAACTCGAAGACGCCCATGGGGCCGTTCCAGAACACGGTCTTGGCGCCCTTGACGGCCTCGGCGTAGAGCTCCTCGGTCTTGGGGCCGATGTCCATGCCCTCACGATCGTCGGGGATAGCGTCGGAAGCGACAACCTCGGGGACAGCGTCCTCGCCAAAGTGATCGGCAACGCGGTTGTCGATGGGGAGCAGGATCTTGACGCCCTTCTCCTCGGCCTTCTTGAGCATCTCGCCGGCGCGCTCGACCCAGTCCTCTTCCTTGAGGGACTGACCGACGGTCAGGCCCTGAGCCAGGAAGAAGGTGTAGGCCATGCCGCCACCGATGATCAGGGTGTCAGCGGAGTCGATGAGGTGATCGAGAACGCCGATCTTGGAGGAAACCTTGGAACCGCCGACGATAGCGACGAAGGGGCGCTCGGGCTCGGCGAAGATGCCGGTCAGCGTGTCGACCTCCTTCTCGAGCAGGAAGCCAGCGACTGCGGGCAGGTAAGCGGCGGGGCCCACGACGGAACCCTGGGCGCGGTGAGCGGTGCCGAAGGCATCGAGAACGAAGACGTCACCATAGGAAGCGAGCTTCTTGGCGATCTCGGGATCGTTCTTCTTCTCACGCTTATCGAAGCGGACGTTCTCGAGAACGAGAACCTTGCCCGGCTCGACGGCGGCGACAGCCTCGGCAGCCTTCTCGCCGTAGGTGTCGGCAACAAAGGCAACGTCAAGACCAGAGAGCTCGGCGAGCTTCTTGGCGACGGGCTCGAGGGACAGCTCGGGCTGGAAGCCGGTGCCATCGGGACGGCCGAGGTGGCTCATGAGGATGACGCGAGCATTGTGCTCAACGAGATAGTTGATGGTGGGCAGGGCAGCCTTGATACGGGTGGTGTCGCCAACGACGCCATCCTTGATAGGCACGTTAAAGTCAACGCGGACGAGAACGCGCTTGCCGTCGACATCGATGTCGCGGACGGTCTTCTTGGTAAAGGCCATGTTTGCTTCTACCTTTCGTACGTGTCTGCCTCCCATTACGGCAGACGATTTCTTATAAAAAGGGCGCGACCCTAGGGTGTAAGCCCTATAAGGCCGCGCCCTTCTTTAGACGCTCAACGAGCTATTCGCTAAAAGCTAAATTAAGCAACGAACTTCTCGAAGTACTTGATGGTGCGGACCATCTGAGAGGTGTAGGAGTTCTCGTTGTCGTACCAAGAGGTGACCTGAACGAGGGTCTGGCCGTTGCCGAGGTCAGAGCACATGGTCTGAGTGGCGTCGAAGATGGAGCCGTGGGTCTCGCCGATGATGTCGGTGGAGACGATGTCGTCCTCGTTGTAACCGAAGGTCTCGGAGATGGTGGCAGCGTAGGCCTTCATAGCAGCGTTGACCTCGTCGACGGTGACCTTCTTGTCAACGACAGCGTAGAGGTTGGTGATGGAGCCGGTCGGCGTCGGGACGCGCTGGGCGGCACCGATGAGCTTACCGTTGAGCTCGGGGAGAACCAGGCCGATAGCCTTGGCAGCACCGGTGGTGTTGGGGACGATGTTAACGGCGCAGGCGCGGCTACGACGTTTGTTGCCCTTACGCTGCGGGCCGTCGAGCGGCATCTGGTCGCCAGTCCAGGCGTGAATGGTAGTCATGATGCCGGACACGATGGGAGCGAAGTCGTTCAGACCCTTGGCCATCGGGGCGAGGCAGTTGGTGGTGCAGGAAGCAGCGGAGATGATGTTGTCCTCAGCGGTCAGCGTCTCGTGGTTGACGTTGTACACGATGGTGGGCAGATCGCTGCCAGCCGGAGCGGAGATGACGACCTTCTTGGCGCCAGCGTTGATGTGGGCCTGAGCCTTAGCCTTGCTGGTGTAGAAGCCGGTGCACTCGAGAACGACGTCGACGTCGAGGTCACCCCAAGGCAGGTTGTTGGCGTCGGCCTCCTTGTAGATCTTGATCTCCTTGCCGTCAACGGTGATGGAATCCTCGCCAGCAACGACCTCGTGATCGCGAGCGTAGTTGCCCTGCGTGGAGTCGTACTTCAGCAGGTAAGCGAGCATATCGGGAGAGGTGAGGTCGTTGATAGCGACGATCTCGGAGCCCTCATGACCGAACATCTGACGGAAAGCCAGACGACCGATGCGACCGAAGCCGTTAATAGCAACCTTTACTGCCATTGTGTCTCCTTTCGTAAGGCCCCCGCGAGCTACAGCGCCCGCCGTTGAGGCCCACAAACTAACCACTCGCCTAATATACCTTTTTTTTGACTTGAATTTCACGAGAATGCTCGAAATTGAAAATCAAATTTACGTTAAAACGTTTTAAATACTAAAACAGCAGCTAAATCCGTATATAAGTCGATACTTTAATCTACCTGTTTGCTTCAATGAGCTTTTCAAGCCGTAAAACACGATGGTAGAGGGCCGACTTCGACAAGGGAGGGTCAGCCATCTCCCCTAAATCACGCAGCGAAAGATCGGGATAGCGCTCGCGCAGGTCGCAAAAGACCGCCAAGGCATCCGGAAGCGCATCGCGAAGGCCTCGCTGCTCGAGCTCATCGATAAGCGCAAGCTGATGCTGGGCAGCACCGGCGCTTCTGGTCTGGTTGGCAAGCTCGGCGTTCACGCGACGGTTCACATCGTTCTTAACCAACTTGACCGCGCGCGCCTCCTCAATCTCGGCAACGCTGCGCTTGGCACCAATCAGCTTTAATAGATGCTCGATTTCCTCGGCGCTCTTAATGTACACGGCATATGACCCCCGCCGCGCATTAACACGAGCATGGACCCCAATCTGCTCCAACAGATCGCAAAGCCCCTTGGCATATTGCTCGCCCTGCACCGCGATCTCCAAATGAAAATCGCCGCGGGGATCGGCCACGAAACCGCCGGCGATGAGCGCGCCGCGGATGTAGGCAAGCCTGCAGCAGGGACGGGCAACGATGTGCCGGGGAACACCGGCGACGAGCCCTCCCCTGCGGTCGAGAATGCCCAGCAGCACAAGAGCCTTGTCCAGGTCGGGTTGATCGGGCAGGGTAATGAGATAGTTACGGACCTTATGCAAGACCGATTTACGAACGGTGAATTCCGTTTTGAGCTTAAGGATGCGATGCGTCAGTGTGATCATCGTGCGCGCGACGGCGCCCGTCTCGGTCGCGACCGTCAAACGATACCGCCCGGAGCCGGCCAGCGAAAGTGTACCGCTCACACGCGTCAGGGCGGCAAGCGTCGACAAATCGCAGTATTCACATTCGGGTTCGCAGCGCGCGAGCTCGTCACGCACCTCGGCGGTAAACGACATGCAGGCCTATGCTTTCGTGTTGGCGCGCGACAGGTCGCGATGGGAAATGCTCACGTGATATTGGGCACCTTCCAAATAACGTGCCGTGGCTTCGGCAATGGCAACGCTGCGGTGCTGGCCGCCTGTACAGCCGATGGCGATAGAAAGCTGCGGCTTGCCCTCCGCGATATAGCCCGGCATCACCGTATCGAGCAGCTGTGTCCAAGCCTTCCAAAACTCCTGCGTCTTGGGATGGTCCAGAACAAAATCGGAGACCTTTTTATCGAGACCGGTCATCGTGCGCATCTCGGGATCGTAGAACGGATTAGGCAGGAAGCGGACATCGATCATAATGTCCGCCTCGACGGGCATACCGTGCTTAAAGCCAAACGAGAACACGTGAACGTCCATGAGCTGCTGGTCGGACAACTCGGAGAACGCCATGCGCAATTTGTTGCGCAGGGCAGAGGTACGCAGGCGGCTCGTGTCGATGATCATATCGGCTCGATCGCGCACACCCTGCAGCTGCAGGCGCTCGCGCTGAATCGCATCGGCCGTAGTCTCCCCCGGCTTGGCAATGGGATGGCGGCGGCGGTTTTCGCTATAGCGACGGATCAGCACCTCGTCAGAGGCCTCGAGAAACACGATGTCACAGCTCATCTCGCGCTCCTCGAGTGCGGCAACGGCATCGAGCAGCTCATCGAACAAGCCCTGGCTGCGCAGGTCGCAGGTGACAGCGAGATGCCTGCCCACGCCCGTATTGATGCCGACGAGCTCGGCAAGCTGGGCGATGAGACGCGGAGGCAGGTTATCGATGCAAAAATAGCCCATGTCCTCGAACACGTGCATGGCCTGTGTGCGGCCCGATCCGGACATTCCGGTGATGATGACGATATCGGGGATGCGCTCCGAGCGCTCCGCCGCATCCATAGCATCTCCCTTTTGCATGTGCTGCCTCCCGAAAACAAGCGCGGGACCCAGCAACCCGGATCCCGCGCGGTCAATTGCCTATATTGAGTATACCGCCCCGAGCGGATACGAGGCCTGTCTTACGCCTCAAGCGCAGCCTTGAACCAACTCGTAATACTCGTGGGGTGCGTGATGGCGGTGCCGACGACAACGGCCCAGGCGCCAGCATCGATCGCGGCGCGAGCCTCCTCGGGCGTATGCACGCGGCCCTCGCAAATGATGGGAAGGCCGGGGAATTCCTCGGTCGCCTGACGCAGGAGCGGCAGGTCGGGGCCATCGGCCATGGTGCAGTCGATGGCGGCGACGCCGTGAGAAAGCGTGGTGGATACCAGGTCGAAGCCCATGTCGACAGCACGACGAATATCCTCGATGGTGGCACAGTCGGCCATCAGGAGCACACCCTCCTCGTGCAGCGGGCGGAAGGTATCCTCGACCGTCTTGCCATCGGGGCGCGGACGATCGGTGGCGTCGATCGCCACGATATCGGCACCGGCAGCAACGCAGGCGCGAGCGTGACGCAGCGTCGGCGTGATGTAAACGCCCTCGTGCCCATCCTTCCACAGGCCGATGACGGGAACCTCACAGCGACCCTTAATGGCGGCAATGTCGGCAAGGCCCTGGCAGCGAATGGCGGCGGCGCCGCCGAGCTCACAAGCGCGAGACATTTGAGCCATGGTCTCGGGCGTACGAAGCGGCTCGCCCATATACGCCTGAACGCTCACGACGAGTTTACCCTTCAGAGACTGAATCAAAGGATCAACGGCCATTTCCATCTCAACCTTTCTCAAAACGGCCTCCTGAGGCACCGCATCTTGACGTTCAAACCGTCGCTCGCGTACCGAAGTACGCTTCGCTCCTCTTTCACG
>ENA-OUQH01000009-OUQH01000009.1-human-gut-metagenome-genome-assembly--contig:-NODE-9-length-214216-cov-7.967352_pt1 | contig 214216 bp, 186 predicted proteins | sample MGYA00237948_ERZ548828 | MGnify/ENA primary metagenome ERZ548828 (study PRJEB26490, sample SAMN05194711) | human gut metagenome | biome: terrestrial biome; feature: human-associated habitat; material...
TGTTGCCAGGAAGGGGGCCTTTTTCGCGCATTCGGCGAAAAAGGGATGCATACGGCGCGGTTCTTGCCAGCTAGGACCTCGGGGCCGCCGCAACGCGAGGAGAGAGATGGGGGGGTGACGCGGATGTCGGCGCACGGTGGGCGCGATGCGGACGGCGAAGCGCAACACGTGTAAGACGGCGGCGGCGCACGATGGTCGTGATGGGGGGCGATGAGTGCGGAATCTGCTCGGTGGCGACATAGGGGATGCGGATGGCGGCACGCAGTGGGGTAGATGCGATGCGGGCGACGGCACGCGATGGTCGCGATGCGGACGAGGCGAGCCCAATGGGTGCGGGCGCAGCGGGGCGGTACTCAGGTGATGGGGCGCGATGGGAGCGGGCGGCGGCGCGAGGCAGGGATGGCGGCGCGGCATGGCGGGCGCCCTGGGAGCGGGCGGGCGGCGGAAAGCAAAACTGGGGAGCGGCGCTGGCGGCGCATGGGTGCAGGATGCGGGCGATGGCACATTTCTGGCTGCAGTGGGACGGTTGCTGCGAGGGTGGTTGCAGGGAAGGGGAAATGAAAAAGAGACCGCATATGCGGCCTCTTTACGTTAAAGCGATAAGTTTCGAACGCCTATATGGCAAGCTCGAGCGCGAGCTGCGTCTTAGTAGTTCTCGGCGTGAATCTCGAAGTAGCTCTTGGGGTGAGCACATACGGGGCATACTTCAGGAGCCTTGGTGCCAACAACGATGTGACCGCAGTTACGGCATTCCCAAACCTTAACTTCGCTCTTCTCGAACACCTGAGCGGTTTCGACGTTCTTCAGAAGGGCACGATAGCGCTCTTCGTGATGCTTCTCGATTTCGGCAACCATGCGGAACTTGGCTGCCAAAGCCTTGAAACCTTCTTCTTCAGCGGTCTTGGCGAAGTCATCGTACATATCGGTCCACTCGTAGTTTTCGCCATCAGCTGCAGCTGCGAGGTTTGCTGCGGTGTCACCGATGCCGCCGAGCTCCTTGAACCACAATTTTGCGTGTTCCTTTTCATTATCGGCGGTCTTCAGGAACAGGGCGGAAATCTGCTCCATACCTTCCTTCTTAGCTACGGAAGCGAAGTAGGTGTACTTGTTGCGAGCCTGGGACTCGCCAGCAAATGCTGCCTGAAGGTTTTTTTCGGTCTGGGTACCTGCATACTTGTTCTCGCTCATTTTGGGCTCCTTTCGCGAGACGATTGCTAGTTATGAAGGGCGTCTTTGCCAACGCGTGCTTCTGTACATTCAGGGCAGAGATAGGTGACGTTCAAATCATATGAAATGATCTGGGCACCAGAATCCCGCTGGATGGACTCAGTGAAATCCTCTAGCGAGACATCAACGAGCCTGCCACAATTCTGGCACACTAAATGGTCGTGCCGGGTGACGTTGTCGTAACGATCGGGAAAGCCGGGAACAGCCACTTTACGGATGAGGCCTTTGGCATAAAGACTGGCAAGGTTGTTGTACACCGTTGCCATGGAAACCTTTGTGCCCCGTTCCTTGAGGTGTAAATACACCTGTTCTGCCGTGGGGTGATCAGTGGAGGCATTGATGGCGTCAAGAATGATCTGTGCGTTCTTGTTCATTTATGCCCCTCCTTAAAACCTCGAATTAGAACAGTTCCAATTTACAGTGATATATGAGAGTAGTCAAGTATCATTTAGAGAAATTCAAATTCTGGTTAAGATTTGGGCGAACACGAGGGGTGCTTTAGACTCGGGAGGGCATGAAGGGCTTTGGGCGCATACAAGCTTGAAGGGGTGTTTTTGATACGGGCTGGCGGTTTCTGATGAGCGCCATCTGGCAGTATGGCGGCGTTCTGCCTCACTGCTCTTCAGCAAATAAATACGTCCGATCACAATAAGGCGCACTTCTCAAACCCGGCCTTACCTTTTTCGATCGGAGTTCGGGAAGTGCAGCCCAAAATGATCAGGGCGTATAAGCAAAGCTTTGATTAATTACTGCAGCTCAAGTGCGCAGATGTTCTCTACGTGGTTGGTGTGGGGGAACATGTCGACAGGCTGAACCTCGGTAAGTCGGTATCCGTTCTTAACGAGGTATTCGACGTCGCGTGCCTGCGTGTTGGGATTGCAAGAGATGTAGACGATACGCTTCGGCGCCAAGCTGCAAGCAGAACGAAGGAACTGCTCATTTGATCCTGCGCGTGGCGGATCCATCAGCAAAACATCGAGCGATTCGCCTTCCTTTGCCAGCTTATCCATGAAATGCCCGGCATCTTCAGCGGTGAAATCGGCATTTTTGATGCCGTTATGGCGGGCGTTTTCGCGCGCGTCTTTAATGGCGGATGCCACGTTGTCTACGCCAATTACGCGTGCAGCGTGGGCGGTTTCGGCACCAGGCAGCCCCTTTGCCGCCACCAGGCCGATGGTGCCTGTTCCGCAGTAGGCGTCCATGGCTGTTTCAGTGCCGGTAAAATGCGCCATCTCGATGGCCTTTCGGTACAGCACCTCGGTTTGCGTGGCGTTGACCTGGTAAAACGAATGCGATGAAATACGGAACGTGAGCCCGCAGAGCTCGTCGATTATAAATCCTGGGCCATAGAGCGTCTTTTCGCCTTCATCGCCCAAGATCACGTTTGTTTGGCGGGTGTTTACGTTCTGCACCACGGTGGTGATGGCGGGGCAGCGCTTTTTCAGCTCGCGGCAAAAATTGCGCGAGGCGGGAAACTCCTTGCCGTTAGTAACGACGGTGACCAGCAATTCGCCGGTGGTGTGCCCTACGCGTATAACGGCGTGACGAATGAAGCCTGTGTTGGCGTCTTCGTTGTAGGGCTCCATGTGGTAGCGCTGCATGAGCGACCGAATAGCCAAAACCGCCTGCTTGGCGTCTTTGTTTTCCAAGAGGCAGGAATCGGTGTTGATGACGCGGTGCGTGCCAGCTGCGTACATGCCGCAAAGGATTTCGTGCTGCGGTGCGCCCTTGGCGCCGGCATTGCCCTTCTTGCCCCGAGGCTTCTTTCCGCCTTTAGTCTTCCGTCCTGGAACATAGGGCGAAGTAACCTTGTTGCGGTAGTAATAGGGCTCGTCCATCCCTGCAATGGGGTTGAACACGGTGCCCTCGCCTGCGAAAGGCTCGAAGAGTTCAATCATCTCGTTTTGCTTGCGTTCCAGCTGCTTCTCGTAAGGAAGGGAAAGCAGCTGGCAGGCTCCGCATTGCTTTTGCGCAGAGCAGTGGGGCATGTTCATGGAAGGGGCTCCTTTTAGTGTGTGCACGTAAGAAGTGTAGCGGATGCAGCGCGCTTGCAGGGAAACGACATCACAATACGAAAGCCTCTGCTTTAAGGTTTGCTTGGTTGCGGCGGGCTGCCTGTTCGGGTAACGGGGATAGGCTTGGGGAATCCTGTGCATCGGGCTAACACCAAATAATACTTTTACCGCAGGGCGTATTTGCGTTTGATGCGTTCTAGTTTCCGTTTCCAGGGTAGGTAGAGGGCGGAAAGGAATATCGCGGTGGCTATGCTGTGGATCAAGTCTAGCGGCATGCCGGCCAGGTAGGCTGCCAGCGCCCCTTGCCACGTTACCGGTACCAGGAATGCCGCGATATACCAACTGTTCAGGATGAAGCCGTAGCCCAATCCGGACAGAAAGCCATAGCAGAGCAGAACGACGGTTCCCAAGCTGGGACCATGGGCACCAAGCCGTTCGCTCAACGCAAATACGCCGTTGTTTGCCAATACGCCGGCAACGTATCCTACCAATCCCCAGGCATACATCTGCCAGGGCGTCCACGGTCCCTGTCCGAAGAAGAAGTTGGAGCACAGCGCCGCAAGTGCCCCCACCATGAAGCCGCTGTGCTTGCCGAACACCGCTCCGGCAATGATGCAGATGGCGCTGACTGGCTTGAAGTCGGGAATGGGTGCAAATAGGATACGTCCCGCTGCTGCCAATGCTCCTAGGGTTGCCGTGGGCATGATTTGGCGCAGGGCGGGTTTTCCCGCCTCGAACCCGCAGAAGAATACCGCCAGTGCAGCGCAACCTACCAGCAGCGTGAGCAACCCCGACTGTTCGATCTGCAAGTATGCGCATGTCAACAAAGCGGCAAGGGGTGCCAGCAGGGCAACTGTTTCGGCGGCAGAGCGCAACATATGTTTTGCTGGGGTGCTCACAGGCTCCCCCAAGCGCGTGTGAAGTCGTTTTCGGTAGCGCGGTAGAACAAGTTGTTGTGGAAGAATTCGCTCGGTGTTTCGGTGCAAGCGTCTTCACCGTCGAAGAGCATGGTTATGGCGTCTGCTACGCAAGCCGCAAAAGGCAGGTCGTGCGTCGCCACGACTATGGTGACTCCCTCTGCTGTCAGTGCGCGGCAGAGCTTTGCAACCATGAGCTTTGCTTCGGTATCGAGTCCTTTGGTTGCTTCGTCGAGAAGCAACAGCTTTGGGCGTGTGAGCAGCACTTTTGCGAACGCTAGCAGCTGTTGCTGGCCGCCGGAAAGATCATAGGGATGTAGGTTTTCCAGCCCCTGCAGCCTCAAGCGCTGCATCATGGTGTCAATTTCCTCGTCCCCATAGCCGCATGCGCGTTGCCAGTCGCGCAGTTCTTCGACAACGGAGTCGCACACGAACAGCGCTTTCGGATCTTGCGGAATGAATCCTTGGCTTTCTCGAAGCGGCGCTTTTATGCGGCCGCGTTCGGGACGCATTGTTCTCGCCGCAAGCGCCAGCAGGGTTGATTTGCCGCATCCGTTGCCGCCCACAATAGCGTGCAGGGTGCCTTTTTGCACGGTAAGGTTGCATCCTTTAAGGACGAAGGGTGCTTTACGCTCGTAACGAAACGAAGCGTCGCGAACTTGCAGAACTGGTTCGTTAGTGCGTTGAACTGGGGTTTCAGTGGGCGCTGCAGGGATGTATACCTTAGACGTGGGGAGTGCCGCTTCCTTAAGTTGGCCGTTTTGCAGGGCGAGCCTTTGCGTGGCGTAGGGTGCCATGAGCTCGGGGGCATGGGTGGTGGCAAGCACGGTAATGCCCAGCTCGCGGTTAATGCGGAAGAGGGCGTGCGACAGCGAATGGGCGGCCACGGGGTCTAGCTGACTGGTGGGTTCGTCGAGCAGGAGCAGGCAAGGGGCGCAGGCGAGTGCGCTGGCAAGAGCCAGCAATTGCTTTTGCCCTCCTGAAAGATTGTTCACGTTTTGATGCAGCCAGCTGTTCATGCCAAAGAAATGGGCAATCTCCGCAACGCGGCGACGCATGGCGTCTTGGGAGACAGCCAAGTTTTCCAGGCCGAAAGCCAATTCGTGCCAAGGCTCAGAACATACCAGCTGGTTGTCGGGGTTCTGCATAACGAAGCCAATGGTGCTTGCCGATTCTTCGACGCTCAGAGTGGAGGAATCTTTCCCGAAGATTTTGATCGCGCCCGTGTGGATCCCGTTGGGGGCAAGCTCTGGCTTGCAGCAACGCAGCAGCGTGGTTTTGCCGCAGCCTGTGGCACCGGTGATCAGCGTAAACGATCCTTCTTCGATTTCCGCGCAAAGGGGCCCGATAAGGGGGCGCCCGTCTTGGTCCGGTTGTGCGGCGAAGCGTTCTGTTGGCAGCTCTGCTTCAGTGGCGGCTTGGTAAGAGAACGCGAAATTGTCGAATGTTAAAGCGGCGCTCATCGGCGTACCTTTCCTAACAGTTCCAGCATGAGGGGGAAACACAGGGCCAGCGCATAGAGGGCAGCAAGCGGGTTGCCCAGGCTGCCATGGAAGGAGGGGAAGAATCCGAAGCCGTTCATGAGGGTGTAAGCAGCAGCGGCCGCTCCGACGGAGAGCAACGCGAGAGCGCCCAGCGCAAACGCGTCATAGGTGCGGAAGCGGTTCCGGCGGAAGGTTGTCCGCTTGCGGTTGGCGCCCCATCCGCGGCAGTGCATGGAATCGGCGGTTTCCAGCGAGTTTTCCATGCTCCACCCCATGAGCGTGGTGACAGTGCGCAGGTGATCGGCAAAGCGAATTGCGGAAAATCGCTGTGCGGGCTTGTTTGTGCCATTTTGCTCGGTGCGTTGTTTCTGGTGGCGGGCGCGTTCCGTCTTTTGCGCTTCTTTGGCGGCTGGGGCGGATTCTGCCTCTTCGGCGAAAACATCACCGGAAACCATGGTGGTGCTGGGGTTGCGTGCTGCGGTGCAAGCATTCAATGCGTTGCTGATGGCATGCCCGCGTCGTACGAATTGCGGAATAAGACGCATGATCATGGAGATCATCAGACTGATGGTGGGCAAGATGCCGCCCAATGTGCCCATTACCTTGTCCGATCCTAGAACGGCATCGGCGTTGGCGAACCACTGCATCACGCATAGGAGCAGCAGCGCCATGGTGGCAGCGTTGGCGTAGCCTTCGGCATACACCGCCTGCGTGCCAATGCGGAACAGCTCGGTAGTGCCCGTGGAGCTGAACAGCGGGTTTACCGCAACGATAACGGCGAGCAGGGGAAGCTGCCATGCGAACGACCGCACAACAGCCCTACCGCCGCGCAGCCACACCCCATAGAGCGCTGCGATGGCGAAGGAAAGAGCCAGGAGCGTTGGATGGGGTGCGGCCATGGCAAGCACCAAGGCTACGGCGAAGTAGGCCAGGGCAAGCGCGGGGTGAAGGCTGTCGAAAGCGGTGGACTTCATTTACTTAACGTAGTACCAGGAAACGGAATCCCCGTCTTTGAGCACGTACTTTCCGCAGGAAACGTTCGGCGCGCTTCCGTTGACGGAGTACATCCAGCCGCTTTTCCCACCGTATTCGAATTCCGCCAAGCCTCCGATAGCGCTTACATAGAGGCCGTACTGGCTGCTTTTCGTGCTAACCGAAAGACCGGTGGCGCACAGGGCATCGTAGGCGGTAGCGCCCTTTTTGAAGGTGGGGTGGGCGCTGCCTGAAACGCGTCCGTCGGCGGCGCTGCTGGAAACGGATACCGACACTGTAACGGTGTTGGAGGCGGCAGAATTCGCATTGGTGCCTTGGGAGCCGCTGCTGCCGCTTTGCTTGTTGGTCGAGGTGCTGTTGGAAGAGCTCGCTTTGTTGCTGGAGTTGCTTGAGGTGCCGCCTCCCTTTTCAGCGCTTTTGCTCTGGCTGCCCGATGCGCTGTTGCTTTCGCTTTGGGCGTTGGCTCCTTGGTCTGCCGCATTGCCCGATTGGCCCTCTTGCGGGGCGTCGTTGGCGTAATCGCCCGAGGCAGGGTCTGCCTGTTGAGCTGCTTCTTCCAGATTGCTCTGGTTTTGGTTCAGCGCGTCGGGCGCAGCAAGCGCAAACGCCGAAACGCCAATAAGGCAGCAGCAAGCAGCCGAGATTATGCCAAGCGCTATCTTGTGAGCGCGGGTGAGCTTTTTCGGATCTTCAGCCATAACCCCTGCCTACAAAGAACGGCGACGGAACAGGAACGCGCCCACGGCAACCAGGCCGGCGCAGCCCGCAACAATACCTGCAATGGGCAGCCAGGGAGCGCCCTTTGAATCGTTGCTGTTGTTGGACGAGGTACCACGAGCGGAAGACGCGCTGGTGACAGCGCTGCCGTTTTCCTCTTCGTCGGAGGCTCCATTTTCAGCTAGTGCTTCAGCATCGCTCAGGGGCGCTTGAGCTATGGCAGATGTGCTTCCAGCGCTAATGGGGGTTGCGGCAGGAGCATGCTCACCCGCATTGCTGTTGGATGCTTTGTTGTTCTGCTGGCTGTTGGTTCCAGGTTTTTCGGGTGTTTGGATGTTGTCGGAATCGTTGCCGTTGCTGCCGTTGCTGGAAGAGGTGGCGCTTGCCAGGGCAAACAGCGTGCCAGAATCGTTGGTCCAGTACAGGGTGCCGTCAGCTCCCATGGTGATGGACTTGGTGCAGTAGTTCGCCATGTTGCCGGTTGCATCGAAAAGCTTCGTGGCGGTGTTGGTTTCCAGGCAGTAGACCCAGGCACCGCCGCCGCTGGTGAGCTCGCCGCTGGCGTTCGTCTCTGCGCCATTACAGGTGAAATATGCATAAGTTTTTCCATTAGCTGCCTTGGCAACAAGAGGAGCGCTTTGAACATAGAAGGGGAGTTCGATAGTGTTTTTTACTTGCATGGTTGCAGCGTCTATGACGTTGAACGTCCCCTTCGTGTTCCAGGTGCCGCCACCTACATAAATGTTTCCTTCGAAGAGCGTTGGCGTGCTCGTGCCTCCACCATGAAGTTTGAGCTCGGTTTTGCTTTGTTCGGAAAGGGAGCCGTCAAACCCAACTTCGACCTCATGGAGGAAACCGTCCGTGGTCATGACATACGCTTTTGTTTCGGCGTTGTTGGAGATTACCGTTGATTGAATGGCGGATTCGGAGAGTTTGATTTGCGATACGGTTTTTCCCGTTGCTGGCTCAACCGCTTTGAGCCAGCCTGCGCTATCTCCGTAGACAAGTACGCTTCCGATTTTGCATGCACCGGCCCAGTAGTAGCCGGCGTCGTTGTTTCTGTTCGCCCAAACGCATTCACCGGTAATGGCGTTGATTCCGAAGAAGGTGCCCGAGCTCGCACCCCAGTCGTGTGTCGTGCCAGTGAACACCATTCCGCCTGATGCGGTAACGGTTGACATGCTCATGTCGCCCGGCGCAGTAGCTTTTGATACCCAAAGTGTTTTCATCTCGCTTGCGGAGACACCCTGCAGTCGGCCGTTTGAAAGCGGAATGACGATAATGCCATCGGTGTACACCATGCGGCAGGTAGAGTCGATGGCGCAGAAGAGTTTAAGAGATGAGGTTTCGTTTCCATTTGTGTCAAGCTTATGCAGGATGGCGGGGTCGGCGGGGTCGGTGTAGCTTGGTCCAAGCTTTGAAGTGGCAATATATAGCGAATTATCGATAGAGAGGACATTCGATCGGTTGCAGGAGTTGTATTTGCTAATGCTCCACTTGAGGGATGCATTGTCGCTGTTTGTTGGGGCGCTGACAACCGTGCTGGTATTGCCATTGTTTTTGACAAACGAGGTGGTGTCGGTCGTGGTTGCTTTGTCAGGATGAGCGGCATCGGGCGTGGTTGGATAGTTGCCCGTGCCGTTGTCGTATTTGGTTCCGTCGTCGGGGTATTTTGCAAGGCTAAGTGCGTAGGTATAGTTATCGCAATCGATGGTGTCATGCTCGATACCTGCATCATCTCGAGATGCGCCATTTGCGGAAATGCTGCTCATCCAGTATGCGTTGGGGGTTGCTGGATCGCCGAATACATTGCCGTTAATGGTTAGGAATTTGATGAAATGCGACAGACTGTTGCCGTACGTATTCAGGTCTTTTTCGGGGTCGATTGCGCCGATATAGCCCTGGCTAGCTGCGAGGTTCAACAGGTCCTTGACCGTTTTACCCTTTTCGATGCTGAAGGTGTGCGAAACCAAAGTGGTGCCGTAAACCGAGATCTTCAGTGTTGCTGAAACGGTATCTGCCTTGGTGCTGGATGCTTGGTTTGCGGGTTCGGCACTGTTCGCAGATTGGCTCGGGACGTTATTCGCATTACTGGGGTCTGTTGATTCGCCCGCGTTTGCCTTTGAGCTGCTAGTTGTTGTGTGCTCTGCAGCGCTGTTGGAGCCCGATGCCTGGCTTTCGTTGCCTGGTGCGGCGTCTGCCTTGTTGGCGGCATTGTCAGCTGCGGAAGGGCTGTTTATGCTGCCAGCCGTGGAGCTTTGCTCCGCTGCGGTTGATGTCGAGTTGTTGGCTTCTTCCGCTAGGGCGAAGCTGGGGGTTAGGGCGGTTGCCAAGGCAATTGCCATGAACAGTGCAAGGGCGCGCTGCGCTATGCCGTGGGAACGGCAGGTGGTGTTGCTCACGTGAGCTCCTTCTATCCAGGGCGCGGGCTGGCAGGCATTCCGACTTGATCGAGCACTGCCCGAAGTTACGGTTACTGGTATAGCGAAGGATTTGCACCTTCATTCCCCTGCGGCTTGTGAGCACCTGCGCAAAAGGCGCAGCCAGCCGTTACCAAAATTATGCGGTCACATTATAAAGGGGGTTTTCTTTGTGCGGCAAGTTGGCGCTGCGCTCATGGGTGGCGCGGTGGTGCCCTCCCCTATGCCGACTACGTGCGCGTTTGGCCCTTGAGGAACGTAGTTCCAAAAAGAAAAAGCCCCGCATCAGGCCAAGGCTTGATGCGGGGCAGAGAAAAGGAGGGTCCGGATTGTTAGGCGTTTGCGGGCTTTGACCCCTTGGCAAGCGCTTCGATGGCAGCGAGGTTTGCCATGGTGGACCGAATGACGTCCGAGCGGGAAAGTGAGCCAACGAGCGTTCCGTCTTCGCTTACTACCGGTGCTTTCTTGATGCGCTTTTCGGCCAGCAGACGGCATGCTTCGTCAAGCTCGGATCCGCTTTCGACGGAAATGGCGCCCTTGGTGGCAATACGCATAACGTTCAAGTCGAGCAGTTCGGAAACGCGCTGCATGAAGTTTTCGTTGTCGGTGGCGCGGTACAGCATGAGGGTTGCATCCAGAACGGTGCCTTCGCTGCGTCCGATGTATTTCATGATGTCGCCGTCGGAAATAAAGCCGACCACCTTCATATGCTCGTCGACCACGGGAACACCAGAGGTTTTGTTGGTGGCAAGAATTTGCGCAACCTCGCGGATGGAATCGGTGTTGTGGACGAAGTAGGGCTGCTTGTTCATGGCAAGGTCCACGGCGATGTGGTCGTCTGCCTTGGTGGGCAGGCGTAGGGCATTGGCGCGTTCTGCGGCGGAAGGCTCCTTCTTGGTGTCGCGTACAGCGGCAACGATAACCACAAAGATCGCGATCATGATAAGCGCCGTGAAGACGAATGCGATGCGGTCGCCTGCCATAGCCTGTTCGAGTGCGGGCATCTCGGGGAACAGGAAGGTGGATGTTGCGGAAAGGGAAACCAAGATAGCGGTACCCAACGAGGCGCCAACCTGATTCAGCGTATTCTGCAGTGCATTTGCGTGCTGGATAACGCGGTTGTCCAGCGTGTTGATTCCCCAGGTGTTAAGCGGGGTGACCAACGCCTGCATGCCAACGCCCAGGCAGGTGTAGATAACGATGATGAAAGGTACGGGTGTGTCGAGCCCGAAGCCAACCAAGCCGCAACCGCCGATGGCCGCAACCAAGGCGCCTGGGATTACGATGCGGCGAACGCCCAGCTTGTCGAACAGGCGGCCGGCGAAGAAGCCCATGATGGCGCCCAGTACAGCGCCGGGCAGCATGATAAGGCCGGTTTCGAGGGCGGATACGCCGAGCAGGTTTTGCAAATAGATGGGGAGCAAAACGCCTGTGCCAACCAATGCGGCCTGAAGCAGGGCAACAAGAATGACGACGATGGCGTATGCGCGGCTTTTCAGTACGTCGACCTTCAGTAGTGGCACTTCAAGCTTCAGCTGCCTACGTACGAAGAATACTAAGAGAACGACGCCGACCACGATAAGGGCGACTGAAACGCCGATATTTGCTGCCGAAGTGATGGTGGCCAAGCCATACAGCAGTCCCAAAAGGCCCAGCGAGCATAGGGCAACGGACGGCTTGTCGAACGAGGTGGGCTCGAATTCGCCGTAGCTTTTGAGGAAGATGACGGCGAAGACAACGATAAGGACTGCCAGTACGGTTACCAGCACAAAAAGCGAGCGCCATCCGATGGATTCGACCAGCAAGCCGGAAAGGGAGGGGCCGACAGCAGGGGCAAAGCCGATAACTAAGGACACGATGCCCATGGCGCTGCCGCGCTTTTCGCGGGGGAACACCAGAAGGATCACGGTGAACACCATCGGCATAACTACGCCGGTGGACGCTGCCTGGAAAATGCGGCCCAGCAGCAGGATGCCGAAGAAGGGCGAAAACGCTGCCATAAGGGAACCCAGGGCGAATACCGAAACGCCTGCGATGAACAGCTTTCGGGTGGGGAAACGGCCTATAAGGAAGGCGGAAAGCGGGATGACGATGGCTTCAACCAAAGAATAAGCCGAGGTGAGCCACTGAACGGTGGTGGCGTCTACCTGGAGGTCGGCCATGATGGAGGGGTATGCGGGCGAAAGGAGCGTCTGGTTCAAGACAACCAGCGTGGCGCCTGCCAGCAGAATGGCAACGATAACTACTTGATTGCGGGTGAGACCCATCTAGTTTTCCTTTCTTGTGTGGGGATCGGTAGGGGTGGTTTTGAGCTGGCTGTTGAGGCTTGCGAGTTTACGGAAGGCTTTAAACCCTTCGATGACCTGCTGCTGCAGCTCTGCCGCATCGGGGTTTTCCTCGAAGAGGGCGGAAAACTCTGCATCGATGGCGGCCGATTCGGCGCGGCCCTTTTCCGTGAGGTAGATGCGGAAGCTGCGCTTGTCGTTTTCGTCCTGCCTGCGTTCGATGAGGCCACGTTCTGCCATGGGCTGAGCTATAGGCTTGAAGTTGGAAGGCTTTACACACAGGTGATAAGCGAGTTCCTTGATGGTTTGGCCGTCCTGTGAGGCTATTTCGCCCAGCAAATGGGCTTGATGGGGGTTTAGCCCGTGCTTTGCAACGATGCTCGAAAGCGTCGACTTGATGAGTAGGTTCATAAAGCGGGTTTCTTCAAACAGGGTTCGGCAGAAGTTGATGTTTTCCATGGTTGATGATCCTCCTTTCGGTTCCAGAGAATAAGAAAGCGCCCCAGGTAGGGGCGCTTATGAGCTTGTTTGACACTATGGATAGTACTAAAACATAATTATATTTTAGAAATAATTATCGTTTCTTCACAAGTGGGAAAATAGGGACAGGTGCCGGATTCCCACTAAAAAAGGGCTGCCGGATATTCCCGACAGCCCTTAGTTGCTCATTGTTTGCAGCGGCTCAAAACCGAAAGTGGGAAAATGGTTCCTGTCCCTATTTCCCCACTTTGATCGCGCCTTTATCGCAGCGATTGCCCCAGGCATCGATGAGGGCATCGTCCTTGTACACGCACACGATTTCGCAGTGGTTGGCGCATTTCTGGCAGATGACTTCGCGGGTGGTGAACTCGAAGTCGGAGATGTCGAAATTGAAGGGCTTGCGTTTCGAGGCGGGGGCGTCGGCCGCCAGCAGTGCAGCGCCGTAGGCACCCATCAGATGGCCGTCGGGGTCAACTAAAACAGGTTGGTTCAATGCTTCTTCGAAGAAATGAACCACGCCAACGTTCTTGCTCACTCCGCCTTGGAAGACGATGGGCGACTGGATGCGCTTGCCTTTGCCCACGTTATTCAGGTAGTTGGTGGCAACGGCCTTGCATAAGCCGGCGATGACGTCTTCGCGGGGGTAACCAACCTGCAGCTTGTGCACCAAATCGCTTTCGGCAAACACCGTGCAGCGGGCGGCAATGTTGGCAGGTTTTTTCGAGGTTAGGGCAATGGGGCCGAACTCTTCCACTCCAACGCCAAGGCGATGCGCCTGGCTCGACAGGAACGAACCAGTGCCCGCAGCGCATAGCGTGTTCATGGCATAGTCGGTGGCAATGCCGTTTTCGACGCAGATGATCTTCGAGTCCTGCCCGCCGATTTCGAGAATGGTACGCACGTCGGGATGCAGATGGGTGGTGCCAACGGCGTGGGCGGTGATCTCGTTCTTTACCACGGTGGCGTCCAGGATAGAGCCAACCAATCGCCGTGCGCTGCCAGTGGCGCCAACGGCAACCACGCTGATTTCTTCGGTGTTTATCTGGCTTTGCAGATCTTCCACCACACGGCGCGCTGCATCGGTGGGGTTGCCTTCCGTCCAAAGGTAGGAGCGGGCGATGATCGTGCCATCAGGCAAAATGATGACGCCTTTAGTGGAAATAGAACCGGTATCGATACCAAGGAATGCGTTGCTCATCAACGGGCCTTTCTCATTGCAATCATGTCGTAGAACGCCTCGAGCCGGGTGTCGAGGCCGGTATCGCTTGTTTGCGAATCGTAGCTCAGGTACAAAATGGGGATGTGGTAGTCGCTACTGATGCGCTGCAGAACAGGCATCACGTCAATCTCGGGTGTGCAGCCAGAAGACTTAAGGTGAACAATGCCGTCAAATCCCTTTTCGGCATAACTTTTTGCTGCGGCGATGGTCATGGTAGAAGTAGGGCCCATGTCGTAGCTTACGTATTCGCCCACGCCGCGGCGCAGGTTCTCTTCGTTGTAGTGCAGGTTGCGGTGCGTGATGTTCAGGTACCGAGCGAGTGAAACGCCCATATCGATGAACTTTTCTTCGATATTGAGATTGGAGTGGGGGTCAACGGCAGTGAAGTATTCGCCCACGATTCCGATGCGAATCGGGTCGGCGGGTTCTTGCACGGGCAATTCCCGAAGAACGCTCATGCCCTGTTTGTAAGCAGCGGTTATCTGGTTCAGGTTGGTAACGGTGCGCATGTCGGCGAAGAAATCATCGCGGGCGCGCTTGAATGATCCGTGCTCAACTTCGAAGCCCGCCTTTGCCAGATAAGCATCGTTGTAGGCGTCTAAACATTCGATCATTTTGAAAAGGGCTAGGAACTGCTTTGCCCCTTGCGAGATAGAAAGGTTCGGGTTCACCTTTTCTTTGCAGATGGTGAGGTATTTCTGCAATGGCTTACCCGTTACCGTGGCGAAGTTGAGCATTTCGAACTCGTAGCCCATGTCGCGCAGGATGGATTCCTGCAGTTCGCCGTAATATCCCAGGCGGCAGGGCCCGGCAAATTGAACAAGTACGTCGGCACCGCGTTCTAGCGCTTCGATGTAGTCGCCTAAGATATGCTTGAACGGAGCACAAACGAAATCGTTGCTGTGCTGGGCGCCTCGTTCCAACGTGCGACGCGTCGGTTCGGGCAGCGATACGTAATCGGCGTCAAGCACCTGCTCAACAAAGTATTTGAAGGCAATGTCGTAATAGGAATAGCGAAGGAAAGCTACTTTGGTGCGTGCGTGACGATCGGCTTTTTTCTTTTGCTTTTTCTTGTTGCGGTGCGCGCGAAGGGCCTCGGGTGTGCCGGGAATAAAGGAGATAGACGCATTGGGGGTTTCGTCGGAATAGCGGCGTTTGAGGGTGTCGGCCGCCTTCTGCACAGCATTCAATGCAGTCAGTTTGCGGTTTGGCTCTTCGCATTGCTGGCGGTTTGATTCGTTATTCATGCAGGTAGCCACCCCTTTGCTGGTAGCGAAGAATGTCGACAAAGCTTTCCAGGCGCGTTTCCAAGCCAGCGGTTCCGCTCTGCGCATCGACAGTGAGCGAAAGGATGGGCTTGCCTTTGATGCAGCGCATAAGGGCATCGTTGGTCATGGAGTCGGGCCCACAAGGGAAAGCGCTCACCAAAACAATGCCGTCTATCTGGTCGTATAGGTCAAGAATGGTGCCGATGATTTCGCGGTTGACAATCCAAGGCAAGGTATCGGAGAACTCAAAGCTCTTCTCCAGTGCTTTTTCGTGATTGTGACGATCGGCGAAAAGAACGCAGGTTTCCATCTCTTTCAGCATGTCAACAAGGGGTGAACCCACGAAGTCGTCATGGATCACGTAGGGGTGCGCCGCCAAAAGAATTCGCAAGGGGCGTTCGCCTTCGGGCATTTTAGAAACACGTTTTAGCAGATCTTCCTGTTTGCGGGCGCGTTTCTCATCGCTATTCGCCTGAGCGCGCACGGCAGCAGCATAGGCTTTCTTAGATTCTTTTCTTGTCGCCCCAAGCTTTTGGCCGAGGTCGATATAGGCTTCCTGCTCCTTGATGTTGCTGTCTGCTCGATCGATTTCGCAGGAAATGATCCGGGGACGTTGCGTGATGAAGGTGTTGGCAACTAAATCCGGCAGTGCCTGGAATTTGGTGCAAAAGCCTTTGAAGTTCCCCAAATTGTCGATGCTAGGGGCAAAAATGGCATCGCATTTTCCCAGAAGGCTGGCAACGTGACCCATATACAGTTTTGATGCCAGGCAACATTCGTCGATGGAAAGGTACGCTCCTGCTTCAAGGGTGCTGCGGTCGGATTTGTTGCTTACCACAACGGTCCGGCCGAGTTCTTCGAAAAAGGTACGCCACATGGTTTTGTAGCGAAAATACAGTAAGGCGCGAGGTATGCCGACGGTTTGAACGTCAGCAAATTCGGCCTGCGCCTTGAGGTCTAAAGGGCTCATATTCCTCCATGTTGGTGAGGGCGTTGGGCTGCTTTGAGCTGCCCTGTGCCTTTATTCTCTTCTTCTTGGGGCTTTGCTAGTTATGGTTTCATGTGGATTCCATCTTGCGTTATGCTTAAACACCCATTCCAATAACGTCGCTTCACGAAAGGAGCCGCATGACCAGGTACCGTGCCACAATCGTTTCGCCAAAAGGGGCGGCCCCTAAATCGAGCGTTATTGAGTTCGAAAGCGAGCATCGTGCTGGCTCTAAACTGAACGTGCAAGATGCGCGCTATAAAATGCTCGAGCTCCACGGTTCCGAAGCGTTGGCGTGGACTGTGAAAGATGTTGAAAAGGTGGCGGATTCCACTCCAGGCGATGCGCCTATGGAACAGATGATGCTTGATTTCCGTGAGCCGGTTGAGCCGCCTAAACGCAAGCGTCGTACGGTAAAGCGCGGCATTGCCGGTTAGCTGCTGCAGTAAATACTGAACATAACAAGAAACGCGAGCTGTCCGACGATTCATCGAGCAGCTCGCGTTTTTGTTTAAGCCTTTGCGCTGGTATGAGGTTGGTGGCTATAGATTGTTTAGGATGGCCCGCCTTAATTCGTGTCGTCGCGACAATTTGGGGAATGCTAGGAGCCCGAAGGTGGTTGCTAGGGTTAAAACGACAAGGAAGGGTATGGGAGCGGAGCTGTCATTGGTTTTCGGCAATTTGGAGGCAACGGATTCCACCGCTGTTTCGACTGGGTTGGTTGATTGGACAACCGAGTCCCTGTCTTCATCATGAAGCTCTAAATTTCGGTGAGTATCGATATCCGCGACATTCCATAGATCGACCGCATCGCCAGATAGTGTTTCCTCTGCTGCTTGCATGTGAAGGATGGCGGGAGCGTAAGCGATCTCGCTGTCTTCTTCGCTGCGCGTTGGCCCTGTTGCTTCCCTCAAGTTGAACGAAGCTCGGTTCGTGGGCAGGTCGGAAAGGTCGGCATTCTCGTAGCGTTCGGGGCGTTCCCATTCCTTGGCATCTTGGGCGTTGGTGCTAAAGCCCTCTTCGACCCTGCCGTGCTCAAAGGCTACGGCAATGATGAATTCTCCCTGTTCAAGCGAAAGATCGTTCACGGTAAGCTCTTGCGATTCCAAGGTTGAAACGTCTTGCTTCCAGATGCGCCAGCCGTGGAAGTCGTGGATTCGCTTGTTGGTTGGATTGTCGGGGTTGTAGGGGTTTCTGGTGCAGGCATTTGCCTGTTCGGCACCGGCATTGCTTGCCTCGCTGCTGGCTTCGCTGGTGCTGTTGGGCGTGCTTTTGCTTTGCTCTACAGCGCTATTGTCGTTGGCCTTACTTGTTTTTCCATTTTCTTCGGTTGCTCCTTTCTCCTGCTCTTTTTCCTGATCGAAGTTGGTTCGATACCACACGTTCATCATGCCGTCGTAGTCTTCGAAGCTTACGGGTGTGGCGATGCCGGTAAGGTGGGCATAGCCGTCTTCTGCGCAGGTGATGGCATCGGTCATGGTGAATTCGTCAACCCAGGTGCTAGAGGTGGATCGATAGTCGATCAGGTAATCGAACGTGCCTGCTTCGTTGAGGAAGGTTTCGCGCTTGTCGACTTCACCTGAAATGGCAAGAGGGATGGTGTCATTGTCGACGGTGCCCAGGTCAAGTGTGGTGCTGTCTCTGCTGATGGTTATCGTGAAATGCGCCAGTACAGTACCTTCGTTTTCTTTGCAGGGAAGTTCTTCTATTTCATAGGTGTCGTAGGGCAGGGCGCCAAGGTCGTCGTTGACCTTTGCCGCTCCACCGCGCGAATCGCGCTCAAACCAGATGCCATCTTTTGCCGAGGTGCCAGCGTTGGTGTTGCGGGAATGGGGTACCCACGAAGACGCGGTGTTGGCCATACCGTTTTCATCAGTTACCAGCACATGCTCTTCTCCTGTAGTGTGCGAAGTGATGCGGAACGGCACATTCGCCAGATGCTCCATGGTGCCGCTTTTTGCCTTGGTGAAGGCCAGGTCGCCTCGAATTACCTGCTCTTCAAAGGAAAGGGGCGCCCAGGCGCTGATGTGTTCTTCTGTTCCTTCGCTGGTCAGCGACACTTCCCAGGACTCATCGCTGCCGAGATACCCAGTAGGCGGTTGTATCTCTTCTACGAGAACGGTTCCTAAGGGCAGCACTATGGCGTGGTTGGTATCGTAGTAAAACTCATCTCCTTCAACGAAATGGTTTTCATCGAAAGCGAACCCGCCCATTTCGTCAGTTTTGAAAACCCACGTGCGCTTAGGAGTTCCGAAGTGATCCATGCTTTGCTTTGTCGTCTTCTGACTGGTGGGATTGACGCTCGATCTGTCTAGGATCCCCCAAAGGGCTTGTGGCTCCTGCTCCTCCTGATCGAAGTAGCTAACGCGGAAGAGCGCTCCTTCCAGGGTTGCCGATCCGAGGGGGTAAGGGGTGTTGGTTTCTGCATCGATCTTTTGGCCGATGAGGTTGATAAGCGCATTTTGCGGTGCATCGGAAATGCTTGCGGTGGTGGTGCTACCCGAGGTAATGGCTGCGCTTGTGTCGGGCGCGGGGGCGAAGCCTTCAGGTGCAGTTTCTTCGCGAATGGTGTACGTACCCGCAGGCAACAACGGGCTTTTGGCGGTTTTCCCATCGGCACCCGTTGTGAGCTGGGCTACGCGTGCTCCTTCTTGGTTGTACACGCCAAACACGGCTCCCTCCAACGAATAGCAGCGGTTATCTTCGCTGAGGGAAGGATTGGAGGAAGTTTTGACCACTTCAAGGTATCCGCCGAAGTTTTTCTTGATAACGGCTTCCAGGTACACCGTTTGATAGCCGATAAGCCCAAGGCTATTGCTCGGACCACCGGGGTGCGCTGCGCCAGGTGGTGTGATATTGACGTCGTAAACCACTTCACCTGCTTCAACATTGACCTCTTTCAGGGTGGCTACGTAGTCTGCTCGGGTGTTCGAGGGCGCCGCGGCGCTGGGCAGTGAGCAGGTGCCAGTGCCGGCATAGCCTTTGAGTTCGCCGGTGAAATCGGAAATGGCAAATTTGGCGGGATGCACATTCCAGGTTGCACCGATGTAGCAGCTACCAGTTAGGGTTTTGGGAATGTCCTTTGTGGGGTCAAACGCTTCGACCTTAGCGGTATTGGCAATCCTGAACAGGGCATATATGCTCGTTGATTTCTCTACTGGTTTCGTGAAGTCGAAGGTGGAGTTGTCGGAGGTGTCTACCCATCGCACGAATTCCCAGCCCTCTTTGGTGGGGGTGGTAGGTATGCTCCCGTAAGCTTGTTTGAACGAGCTGCCTTGGGGCACTTTTACGGTAAGGTCGTCGGTTTTCTCATCGTTGAAAGAGACACGAACCTCGTAATCGGCTTCAGCGAATGTTCCTGTAACAGTTGTGCTTTTCTCGACATTCGTGGTTAGCCAATCGAACTCTTTTCCTGCTTCGTCATGCCATTTCAGGGTGAGCCCTTGTGCCTCTTTTGACTCGATGAGTTTCGCCAGGGGCTGTTTGCCCGATTCGTCCGCCATAAAAGCGGGGTTGGTGCCAACGGGTTGCCCTAAGGTGAAATCGGTTCCAGCAACCAGGGTGGGTAGCGCTCCTGTGTACCCTTCAACTTGAATGACAACGGTTGCCGGTTGCTCGGGGGTGTTTCCTGCCTGTGCCCAGCGGGGTGCGGCTGCTGAAGCAACAAGGAAACAGGCCAGGGCAGCGATAAAGACGCACAGCGGTAAACGGTGATTCGCGAACAGGATCGCCCATTCGCTGGTGCTTTTGCCGGGGAATCTTGTTTGGTGGAAGGCGTCCCCTATGCGTTGCTTTGTGTGCGTAGTGCAGTTTGCTGGTTTGTTGCCAATGCGCCGCACGCGCGCAGCAGCACGATTCTTTGCTTTCATGATGCAGCCTTTCCTTGCAGTGTTGCTTGTCGCAAGTGTTGCAGCCGTTGCTTAAGAACATGCGAAGCGAGTGAGAAAGTCGTGCGAAAGCGGTGCGAAATATTTGGGAAATCATGAAAAGGTTACGTGACCGTTAAATCATCGATTTTGAAAATACCTATTCTTACCAGGCGATATACAACGAATACCGAAATATCTTATTTCTCCGATATGAATTATGGAATTAATACTTGACAATACCTACGGGGTTAGTAGGATTTGGAGTCAAGAAAAGGACTTCCTTCGAGGTTCTAAAGCTCAAGTTTGGTTTCAACGTAATCTTTCAGCGAGCTGAAGGCCCGAAGGCGATTTGCCGTAGGTGCGGCAGAAAGAAGGAATCATGGCAGTGTACAAGAGCGTTTCCGAGCTTATCGGCAATACCCCGTTGGTAGAGCTCTCCAATTACGAGAAGAACCACAACCTGAATGCAACTATCATCGGCAAGGTCGAGCTGTTTAATCCCGCCGGCTCCATTAAGGACCGTATTGCCAAGGCCATGATCGAGCAGGCGGAAGCCGATGGCAGGATCGACGCAGACACCGTGTTCATCGAGCCCACTTCGGGCAACACTGGTATCGGCCTTGCTGCCATTGCTGCTGCTCGCGGCAACCGCATCATCATCACCATGCCTGAGACGATGAGCGTTGAGCGCCGCAACCTTATGAAGGCTTACGGTGCTGAACTGGTCCTTACTGATGGTGCCAAGGGCATGAAGGGCGCAATCGCTCGCGCTGCCGAGCTTGCCGAAGAGATTCCGAACTCCTTTATTCCCAGCCAGTTCACCAACCCTGCCAACCCTGCTGTTCATGAGGCAACTACCGGCCCCGAAATCTGGGAAGCAACCGAGGGCAAAGTGGACATCCTGGTTGCTGGTGTAGGCACTGGCGGAACGGTTTCCGGTACGGGTGCATATCTGAAGAAGCAGAACCCCGAGGTCAGGGTTGTTGCCGTGGAGCCTGCTGGATCTCCTGTTCTTTCAGAGGGCCATCCGGGCGCTCACAAGATTCAGGGTATCGGCGCAGGATTTGTTCCTGATACACTGAATACCGATATCTATGATGAGGTTATCACCATCGCCGACGAAGAGGCTTTTGAGGCTGGTCGCGAGCTTGCGGCAAAGGATGGCTTGCTGGTGGGCATTTCTTCAGGCGCTGCCGTTGCTGCGGCAACCAAGCTTGCTCAGCGCCCCGAAAATGCCGGCAAGGTCATCGTTGCTATTCTCCCCGATACGGGCGAGCGTTATCTCTCTACGGCGATGTTCAACTTCGAGTAAGATCCGAACAGGCGTCTTGACGCACTGTTCTGGCAAGTGAGGCATGAATGTCCTACGAGCAAGAGAACAAACAGGCATTGGTCGCCTACTTCACTGAGGGCGCGAAGGGGAGTAAGCCCCTTGGCGCCCTTGGCGTTGAAGTGGAGCACTTCGTGGTTACCGCCGAAGGCGAGCATTCCGTATCGTATGCTGGAAGCGAAGGAGAATTCGGCGTCCGGGATGTGTTGGCTCATCTGGCCGATGCTTACCCACAGCATACCCATGGCCTTGAGGGTGACCTTATCGGGCTCGCCAGTGACGAGGCCTCCATCACGCTTGAGCCTGCTGCTCAGCTGGAAATCAGTATCGCCCCGTATTCGTCTATCGGTCAGATCCTCCGTGTGTACAACGAATTCCGATCGAGGGTTGATCCGTTCTTGGCGGAGCACGGATGCAAGCTGGTTACCAGCGGCTATCATCCTACGGCGCGTGCGCTTGATCTTACGCTTATTCCGAAACAGCGTTACCGCTTCATGAATAACTATTTCAGGGAAATCGGTACGCATGGCGAACGCATGATGCGCGCCTCTGCTTCTACGCAAGTTTCGGTGGATTATCGCGATGAAGCCGATGCCATTCGAAAAATGCGCATTGCCCAGGCGTTGGCGCCCATCTTTGCAAGCGTCACCGACAACACGGCGGTGTTCGAGGCGGAGCCTGCACCCCGATTGGCGCGATTTGCCCTATGGCGCAACGTGGACAACGATCGATGCGGTTCGGTGCCAGGTCTTTTCAGCGAGGGTTATGGCTTTGCGGACTATGCCGATTGGATTCTTCGCACGTGCCCTATTTTCGTTACGCGCCCTTCCGCCGATGATCCTGCGGGGCCAAATTTGCGTGCGGTGTATGGGCAGTCTGCCTATGAAGCCTACGATGACGCTCCCATGACCCGCGCCGATATCGAGCACGTGCTCTCTATGTTTTGGCCCGACGTGCGCTTGAAGAACTTTGTGGAAATTCGCCCAGCCGATTCGTTGCCTGCACCGCTTATGGCGGGATATGCGGCGCTTGTTAAAGGCATTTTCTATTCCGAGCGCTCTCTTTGCGCGATCGAGCAGGCATTTGGGGTAACGGAAGGCGTGTGGCCTTTGAATGATGACAGCGCCAATCAGGCACTGGGAGCTATCCAAAGCCATGGTTCCGAAGCGGTTATCTGTGGCAAAACGCTTGTTGAATGGCAGGAGCTTATCTTTGAAGTCGCAGATGAAGCGCTCGATGAAGAGGATGCCGTTCATTTGCACGACCTAGCGGCATTTGCTCGCAGCAGGCGATAGCCCGTATGTCGGCATCTTGGCCGTGCTATTATAGTCTTATTCCTATATGATTACAGGTTGTTTTGCGCATTGCCCGTTGCGTCGGGCCAATGCATCGATGATGTTCACCATTCCGTCAGGAGGCACCAATGAAGATATCTACCAAAGGGCTCTATGCAGTGCGCTTCATGGTGTTTTTGGCGGGGCATGGCGGCACGGAGCCAGTGCCGTTGAAGGAAATCGCTAAGGCTACGAGCATTTCGCGTAAGTACTTGGAGCAAATTGCATCGAGTCTGGCGGCGGCCCAGCTGGTTCGCAGCGCCCGTGGTGCTTCGGGCGGCTATCGCCTTGCGCGCAGTGCCACGAACATCACTATGCTCGACGTGCTCACCGTAACGGAGGGCTCTCTTGCGCCTGTTGATTACCTCGATGAGCTTTCCGGGGAAGCGTCTCCTGGTGAATCGTGCTATGAGATCTTCGTTTGGAAGGGCCTGCACGATTTGGTGAATGATTACCTGGGCGGTATTTCTTTGCAAGATGTGGTGGATCGTTCCTCCCAGCTTGCGATAGACAGCTACACCATCTAACGATAAAGCGGCAGGCCTGTTTGCGCTGGCCCGTAGAAAGGGAACGTCATGACGGTAGCGAATGGAAGTGCTGGCAAGATTGCGCACCTGCCTGTTATCGGCATTGTTCCATCCCAGAACACCACCGAAAAGATGGTGAGCTTCCCCGAGCGCTATGCTAACGCCATCATCAAAGCTGGTGGCGCCCCCTTGTTACTGCCGCTTTCGGGTAACCCCCATGTATATGAAACGCTTTTCCCTTTGATAGATGGTTTTGTCCTTACTGGCGGCAACGACATCGATCCGGCTCGCTATGGCGCTATTCGCGATAGCGGCAAAATCGACGAGCATACGCCTGAGCGTGAAGAGCTTGAGTATTTAATCTTGAGCTATGCGTATCGCTTTGATTTGCCGTTGATGGGTATCTGCCGAGGCATGCAGATGATAAATGTGTGCTTGGGAGGTACCTTATTCCGAGATTTGGGAGACCAATTTCCCGGTGTGGTAAGAAGGGGCATCAACGACGATAAAGGCGATTTGCCTCAACTTGCGCATTGGCAGCCAAAGCCCTACAGCGAGCCCACCCATTCGGTAATCATTCTGCCCAACTCCAAATTAGGCAAGTTGCTGGGCGTGCAGAATATCATGGTAAATTCTATGCATCATCAGGGAGTATGCGATCTCTCGACGCGCGTTGATGCTGTGGCGTATGCGCCCGATGGTCTGGTTGAGGCCATAGAAGTGCGCGACAAGAGCTTTATGATCGGAGTGCAGTGGCACCCTGAGTTCTTCACGGGGCGCCATCGTATGGAATGCGTGTTCGATGCGCTTATCGAGGCAGCGGCGCAGGGTCATGCTCATTGCAGTGAGCGCGGGAGCGTTGCCATTACGCGCAGTGAGCCTGCGGGCATTCAGACACAGTGGCCCGAAATCACGTTTGCGGATTGCATCTAATCAATCTGAAAACGCAGAGGCGTATATTTGCGGGCGGCTATCTAGCGATATGCGAATACAGGCGTACGCGCTGCTCGAATTCTTGGGGCGAGATTCCCTGGGCATTGCTGATGCGGATGGCGAGGTAATGGGCGTTGTCTTTGATGGCATAGATCATTTCCTCTGGGAAAGAAGAGCCGTCGAGCTTTCCCTCGCGATAGAGATAATCGATAACACCGATCAGGCCGCTAATGGAGTACTCGATGATGATCCGCGCATTGGTGGTGAGCTCTTCTCCCTCGTCGCAGAGGATGGCTTGCCACATATTGGCTATGATGGTGCGGATTTTCAATGCAACGCATTCTTGGCCGCAGCGCTTCATCACAAGGCCAAAGCGTTGCGTGCGCTGGGGCAGCAGTACTTCTGTTAGCGCTTTGCTGTCGTTGCTGAGCATATAGAAAATGCCAAGCGGAAGGCCTTTGCTGTTAAGCAGCTCTTCCTCGATGACGGTGCACAGCAGCGCATCGAGCGATTCGTAGTGGTAGTAAAACGTACCACGGTTGCAATGGGCCTTTTGGGTGACCATATTCACCGTGATATGCTTCAGGTCGTTTTCCTCGAGCAGTTCCCAGAATGCGTTTTTGATGCGCTCTACCGCAGCGGGCTCCTGCTGGTCTTTGCGGGGTCGTGCCATGATGGGCTCCTTCGTTATGGGGCGGTTCAGGTTATGGCTCGTCCGCTAGGACGTGCGAGGCTTGCGTGCGTTCATGATGAGCATTTGCAGGCGGTTTTCGATATTGGCGAAGCTAACGTCGGGATCGAAGTCGAGAGGCAAAATCTGTGCATCGGGATATAGTTCCTTCAGGCGTTTCGATATACCGCGGCCCACTACATGGTTGGGCAGGCATCCGAAGGGCTGCAGGATAACGAACGCGCGACAACCCTGTTTTGCGTGATGAAGGATCTCTGCGGGGATCAGAACGCCTTCGCCGGCGTCGAAGGTGTGGTGAATAATGGGGTCGCTTGCCTGCACCAATTCGGGCATGCGGCACGGCGGCGTATACAGCGGGTGCGCCTTGGCGATTTTGTCAGTAACATCGTGTGCCAGCTTGAAGAAGGCATCGGATATCGAATTGTTCAGCTTGATGGGAAGCGGACGATGCACCTTGTATTCACGTTGCTGAGATCGCTGGTAGAAGTACGTTTTGCGAATAACGTCGGTCATGCGCGCTTCAATGATTTCCAGTCCGTTGTTTTCCAGGTACAGTTCCATATCGTGGTTGGCGCCTGGATGGAAATTTAGCAGGTACTCGCCCACGATCAGCACGGTGGGGCGTGGTTTGCTTCGGTCGTACTGCACGGAAAGCATTGAGGCTATAGCTTTTTTGAAGCCTTTCTTCATGCCCCCGATGCCGCCTTGGCGCAAGCCGCCTATAACAGCATCGATAGATTTATCGAATGCTGCATCGGCGCTGCCAGGTTCCAGCTCGTAGGGGCGTATTTTGCGCAGCAGCTCTTCCAGTGCATCGATCATGGGTAAGCCGAACGCAATCTGAATGGCGGTTTTCAGGTTCATCTTGAAACCAGGATGAACGTTATGGGCATCTTCCGCATCGTTGGTGATGATGGGAACTTGAGGATAGCCTGCATCGTCGAGCGCTTTACGCAGCAGAGCGGCGTAGTGGGTAAGGCGGCAGTCGCCGATGTACTTGCCGGTGGCAATAGCAACCTTGTCGGGGTCGTATTCGCCTGATTCAAGCGCCGCCAGCGCTTCGCCGATCACGATTTGAGCAGGGAAGCAGATATCGTTATGAACGTATCGTTTTCCCAGATAAATTGCGCGTTCTCGGCCAATTGGGAGAGAAACGGTGTTCAGACCCTGATTGGCGAACGCTGCCGCCATTAGTTGACTGAAAGCATGCGAGGTATTGGGAACCAGCACCGTTTTAGTGGCGGCGTCTTCCTTGGTGAATTTTTGCGGATAGGGATCCGCGAGCTTTTCTCCGGTGGCACGAGCCAGGGCCTCGTCGATTTTGCGTTCGAATGCGGCTGTGCAGGCTGCGCATTGCGAGGGTTCGCAACCCTGTGTGTTGGCGCAGTAAGAGGTTTCCGAGCTTTTCTGGTGATCTGCGTCGATAGCAGGGGCTGCCTGAGCGGATGCTGCAGTTTTTTCTTTTTCCCGACGCTCGTTGACCGTTTCGATAAACGAGCGAACGCGGATACCTAAGGGTCCCCGGATGTCGCTTTCATCCACCTTGAGCACGAGTGGCGTTTTGTCGCTGATCTCTTTCATCAGGCGGATGATCTCATCGGAAAGGTATGCGTCGTGGCCGCAACCGAAGCTTACTATCTGCACATATTCCATGTTTGGGCTTTGCGCTGCCAGGGTTGCGGTGGAAAGCATGCGGGCGTGGAAGTTGTTTGCGATATCGATCAGGCTGTTCTGGAGCGGCACTTGAGTGGCGCCTGGAACGGAATCGGCGGTGATGACGGGAATGCCGTGCTCGGTAAACAGCGTTGGCAGCTCGTGGTTGACCAAGTCGTCGTTATGGTAGGGGCGTCCTGCCAGCACCACGGCGTAGGTGCCTTCGTTGCGGGCCTGGGCTAGCACTTCGGCGCCGCGCTGCTGAAGGGCAGCGCCGAACGATGCCTGCGCGTTGCGCGCCTGCTCGAGGGCTGCCATGGTTGCTTTCTCGGGGATTTGGAAGGTTTCCTTGAAATACTTCACCAGCTGGCTGGTGCAGTCCTCTTCCGTGAACCAATGGAACATCGGGTTATCGAAGGGGATATCCCAGCGGCGGCTGGGGTTGTCGGAATTCTGCACCACCAGGGCGTATCCCTTAACCACAGCGCACATTGACTGGCTGTCCTTTGAAGTGTTTTCGGAGGGTACAGTGGTAACGATCGGCATGAAAATGCGGTCGACGCCCTGTTTATGCAGATCGCGAAGGTGGCCATGAACCAGTTTTGCGGGGAAGCATACGGTATCGGATGTGACGGCAGAAAGGCCGTTTTCGTAGATGGCGCGCGTTGATTTGTGGGAGAGCTTTACCGTGAAGCCCAACGCTTGCAGCAGCGTTTTCCAGAAAGGCATGCTGTCCCAGAAGAACAGTACGCGCGGAATGCCCAAGGTAATTCCTTGGGGAGGCACAACGGGTGTACAAGGCCAATCTTTGAAAAGCAATTGCTCGCGTTCGTTGTACAGGTTCGGCACGCTTTCCATGGTGCGGTTTGCTTCGCGTACTTGCTCGCGCACCTTTGCGTCGGAAAGTTCGCCTACGACTTCGCCCTTAGTGCAGCGATTGCCGGTAATCCATGAAGTGCCATTGGAAAACGTGATGCGTGTGCGGTTGCAGCGGTTTGAACAGAACGGGCAGATCAGATTTGTTTCTTGCGAATAGCTGAAAGATTCCAGAGCATCCCATCCAATAAAAGTAGAGGTGCGGCTGGCTTGCTCGTTTTCTCGGGCGATAAGCGCTACGCCGATGGCTCCCATAAGGCCGGGATAGGGCGCGCGGGTAACCTCTTGGCCAACGTATTGCTCAAATGCGCGCAACACCGCATCGTTCAGGAACGTACCGCCTTGGACCACGATATGGTTGCCAAGCTTTTCCAGGTTGGAAACGCGGATTACCTTGGTGAATACGTTTTCAATAATAGAGCGGCAGAGGCCCGCCATGATGTCGTTCGGGTTCTTGCCGTTTTTCTGCTCGGTTACGATGCTGCTGTTCATGAACACCGTGCAGCGGCTTCCCAGATCGGCGGGCGCATTCGACTCGAAGGCAGCGCCAGCAATGCTTTTGGTGGGGATGTTCAACGTGGATGCGAAGCTTTCGAGGAACGATCCGCAGCCGGAAGAGCATGCCTCGTTTACTACGACATTGGTGATAACGTCGTTGTCGATCCAGATCGCCTTCATGTCTTGTCCGCCAATATCCAAGATGAATGAAGCGTTGGGATCGAATTGTTGAACTGCGCGCGAATGGGCAACCGTTTCAACGGTGTGGCAATCGGCGCCGAGGGCGTTGGCAAACAGCATTTCGCCGTAGCCGGTGGTACCGCATCCTGCAACTTCAAGCTCGCAGCCTGCGTCTTGGTATCGCTTGTGCAAGGCGCGCAGTGCCTCTACGGCAACATTAATGGGTTCGCCTTCATTGGAGGCGTAGAACGAATCGACAAGTTCGCCCTCTTCGTTGAGCAGGGCGAACTTCGTGGTGGTGGATCCGCAGTCTACGCCAAGGTATACGCGGAGTGTTTCAGGAAGGCTCCCCCGCTCAAGTGCGGTTTTTTTCTGGGGCAGCTGGTGGCGTTCGCTGAAGGCGGCACGCTCTGCGTCAGTTTCGAAGAAAGGCTTGCCGGCATAGGCGCTTTGCGACGCGGCACTGCCTGCTGCATCGTCTATGACCACGATATGGGCTTCTTCAAGCGTTTTGATTGCCTGGGAAGGAATAAGCTGTGCCTGGCGGTCGGCGAAGAGCTCTTCCAGGGCAAGTGCCGCACCCACTGCAACGATGGTTTCGGGGTGGTTGGGAATGATGATGTCTTCTCTGCCCAGTTCAAGGCGTTCGGCGAAAACAGCGATCAGGCGCGGGTTAAAGGTGAGCGGCCCGCCCTCGAATACAACGGGAGCCTCGATTTCTAGGCCCTGAGCTAAGCCGCCGATGGTCTGTTTGGCAATAGCGTGAAACGACGAAAGGGCGATATCGGCCTTCGGCACGCCCTGGTTGAGCAGGGGCTGGATATCGGTTTTCGCGTATACGCCGCAGCGACCGGAAACGTTGTGGACGGCTTCGCCCTGTTGAGCGAGGTCGTTGAACTGTTCGGTGGGCACTTTAAGAAGCGTGGCAATTTCATCGACAAAGGCGCCCGTGCCGCCCGCGCAGCTTCCGTTCATGCGCATATCGGCAACCGAAAGTCGGTTTGCCTCTTTGTCGTATTTGAAGAAGATCATTTTCGCATCTTGCCCGCCAAGCTCGATTGCGGTGCGTGCGGTGGGGCAATGTGCACCCACTGCAAGAGAATTGGCTACAACCTCCTGCACATAGGGCAAGTCCAGGGCTTCTGCCAGCGCTGCACCTCCCGAACCGCACAGGGCGGCGCGCATGGGAACGCCCCCGAACTGCTGGTCCAATTCGGCAAGCAAGCCCTTCAAGCAGTTTGCCTGTTGGGCATGATGGCGCACATAACGCCGCATAAGCACTTCATGAGATGTTGCGTCCATAACGGCGATTTTTGCCGTCGTGGATCCAACGTCCATACCTACAAGAAGCTGTGTTGGTTGGTTATTCTGCACGGGTGAAGCCACGATAATAAAAACTTCTTTCTAATTAAAACGACCCTGTCGAGCAGGGCATAGTTAGTTTACCCAACAAAGTGTTCAATAAAAACAGACATTTAAGCTAACTCCATTTATTTTTCGTTGTTGTGGATTTAGTCCGATCGGTTGTACGGCTGGGGGCCTTGGGAGGCACCTGCTGTGAGGATTGAGCGGGGGAGTTCTCCTCTCTTGCGCCTTGAGTGTCCCGTTTCCTTGAAACACGTTCAAGCTGCTGAAAAGCCGATATAATAGATAGCAGGGACTACAAACTACCTAGCTGAAACGGAGGGGTCATCATGGCTACTGAATTCGAAAAGGGTTTCCGCGATATTTTCCTGGCAGGCGTTGGCGCTATGGCCATCACTGGCGAAAAGGCGAAGGAAGTGCTCGATACCCTTATTGAAAAGGGCGGCGTTACAGTTGAGCAGGGCAAGGACATCAACCGCGAGTTGCAGCATAAGGCAAATGAGACCGTTGCGAAGGTTCGCGAGGAAAGCATTGCTGCTGCGATGAAAACCATGAGCGCTGAAGAGCGTGCCGAATTTGCTGCAACTGTTGCCAAGCTTGCCGCAGAGCCTGCTGCCGAAGAAGCCGAGAAAGCCGAAGAGGCGCCTGCAGAGGAAAAGGCCGAATAACCCCGCATGCTCAGAACGTGGCAGGGCGCTCCTGCCACGTTCTTTTTTGTATAGGGAAGAGACTTCCGGTCTATTTGGTCGGTAGGGCGTTCTGGAAGCAATGTGCAAAGGTGGCCGTCTTTGCGGTTGCTTGTTTCGTCCCTATAGCGCAAAACATGTCCACCTGTTTGTTTCGATGCTGGTTGGTCCATTAGAGGAATTTCATGAACGAAAACACCTTGCTCAAACATTTTTTCGAAAACGGTACCGAATTCGATCCCGATAAACAGTTTGATCTAAGCCATAAGGTCCGCACCCGTCGTATACGCGAAATTGTGCTGCTTATGCGCAAGCATCACGTTATGGACGGTCTTTCGCCTACGGAGTTGCGCGACATCCTTGTCGATCTGGGGCCAAGCTTCATCAAGATAGGCCAAATGCTTTCGCTTCGTTCGGAAATTTTGCCGCAGGCGTATTGCGATGCGCTTTCCGACTTGCAGATGGACTGCGACCCTATGCCGTTCGATGAAACGGTAGCGGTGCTTCGGGGTATTTATGGCGATAAGTTCGACTCGGTATTCAAGGAAATCGATCCGAAGCCGTTGGGCAGCGCCTCTATGGCTCAGGTTCATCGTGCGGTTTTGACGAACGGCGACGAAGTGGCTGTTAAAGTGCAGCGTCCTGGCGTGCGCACCACCATGGCCCAGGACATCGATGTGATGCGTGCAGTTGCCAAACAGGCTTCGCGTTTCATGAAAGACAATCAGATGCTCAATCTGCGCGATGTAGTGGAAGAGCTGTGGGTTACCTTTCTGGAGGAAACCGACTTCTTGAAAGAGGCGCGCAACCTGGAAGAGTTTGCGCTGCTCAACAAAGACGTGGTGTATATTTCCTGCCCGAAGCCCTATATGGACTATTGCACCGAAGAAGTCCTGGTCATGGAATACGTTGATGGCATTTCCATTCGCGATACAAAGCGTCTGCTTGAAAATGGCTACGACCTGGAAGAAATCGGCGTAAAGGTTATGGACAATTACGCCACGCAAATTATGGAGCATGGCTTCTTCCATGCCGACCCTCATCCGGGAAATATCCTGGTTAAGGACGGCAAGGTGATCTACATCGACTTGGGTATCATGGGGCGCCTTTCGCCGCGTGATCGTGGTGGTTTCAAGCGAATTGTTGAAGCGGTAGGGTCCAAAAACTCCGCTGAATTGAAAGACGCCCTCATTGCGTTTTCCGTAGCGCACGATATGAACGCCATCGATCATCCGCGATTTTTGGCAGAACTTGATAACGTTTTGGAAAGCTACGCTTCAACCGACGTTGCCGATATTGATATCGGTGCTTTGCTTGGTGACATTATGGTGCTTACGCGCCAGTGCAAGGTTACCCTGCCCGCTTCGGTTACCGCTGTTTCGCGCGGCATCATTACCATGGAGGGCTCGCTGCAGGATTGTCTGGCAAATGCCAACATCGTCGACATCATCAATGGGCATCTTCAACGCTCTAAAAACATCAAGACGGAGATTGAGAATCAAACAAAGGATTTGCTTATTTCGCTGAATTCGGCAACCCATAGCCTTATCAAGGCGGCTGAGTACTCGGGGGATACGCTTCACATGCTTTCGCGCGGCCAGCTGAAAGTGAATATGGAAATGCTCAGTTCCCCCGAGCCGCTGTATAAGGTAGGGCGCATCATGAACCGCCTTGCCATAAGTCTTGTTATCGCTGGATTGCTGGTAAGCGGCAGCCTTATTATCGCGGTGGACATGCCGCGCTTGTTTGGAATGCCCGTCCTTTCTCTTGTCGAGTACGTTTCTGCGTTTGCCCTTTCGATTTGGCTTGTATGGGATATGCTCCGCAGAACAAGATAAGATTGTTCGGAGCTTCTTTTTGGCAGCGTGGCCCGCTGGTTGAGCGGCAGGTTCGATTACCTGAATTGGCTGACGAATGGACTGCTGGGCGCTTACGGCGTTGCCTTGGGTAGTCTAACCTCGTCTTTGCGCTAGCGGATTGACATTGCCTTGTAATGTTGACGATGGGGTAGCTCGGGTACAATGCTATCAATGTTTATGCCTACGAAAGGGGCTTTTGATGAATCCTGACTCTCGTGTTGTTCGGGGAGTAAGTATCGCAGCCATTGTTTTGTCTGCTTTAGGTATTTTGGGCGGTTTGGTAATTGCCCTGTTCATGGGAATCGCTTCGACTTCCTTAAACGACCCCGCTGTGGTTAATGCTCTTATCTCGGAGTTGGAATCATCAAGCACTTCTTCGGCCTTTGATGGCTCTTCGCCGTATTCGTCATACGATTATTCCGACATGACCCAGGATGATGCCATGGCTGTGGCTACCGCCAGCATTTTCATAATGGTGGGTTTGAGTTTGGGATATGTGCTGTGCAAGGTTGTCTGCCTGGTTGCGGGCATCATTGCTTTGCGCAACTGCAACAACCCCGCTAAATTGGGCGGTGCGTTCGGCTGGTCTATCGCTGCCGCTATTGTGAGCTTTTTGGTCGGCGGCATGATCTCTATGGTGCTGTTCATCGTTTCGGCGGTGTTCATCAGTCGCGTTCGTAGGGCCTATGCAGCTGCGCCAATGGGAGCCTATGGCTACCAGCAGCCCCAGCAATATCAGCAATATCAGCAACCTCAGCAGTACCAGCAGGGGTTGCAAGTTCCGCAGCAGCCTGTGAATCAGCAGGTGCCTCCGCAACCGCAGCAGCCGAATCAGAATCAGTCTTCGGCTGCCCCTCAGGCCCCAGCAGCCCCGCAGCCCCCAGCTGCGCCGCAGGCTCCTGCCCCTCAGCCTTCTGACCAAAACAATCAAGGCGAAGGCTCCAAGCAGCAATAATCTTGAGCACTAAAAAAGCGCTGGCATCAAGCCGGCGCTTTTCTTTTTTGCTTTCGTTTTGGCTGCTTTCGGGAGCTTTACTTCCAAACCTCTTCAGCAACGTTTTTGATGAGGGCAATCTTCTTCCACTGATCTTCGGGTTCGATGATGTTGCCCTCTTCGGTGGACGAAAAGCCGCACTGGGGGCTGATGCAGAGGTTGCGCAGCGGAACGTACTTGGCCGCCTCTTCGATGCGATGCTTCAGATCGGTCGGGTCTTCCAGGGTGCCATCTTTTGAAGTAACCAGACCGAGGACTACCTTTTGATCTGCGATGTGGTGCAGTGGGCCAAAATCGCCCGCACGCTCCGAGTCGTACTCGAGGAAGAAGCCGTCAACCTTCAAATTGGGGAACAGAATTGGTGCTACGGGGTCATATCCGCCGGAAGAGAACCAGGTGGAACGGAAGTTGCCGCGGCAGATGTGAATGGTGACAGCCAGATCTTCAGGCTTGTCGCGCAAAGCCTCGTTGATCAGGTTAACGTAGTCGCGCTCCAGTTTGTCCAGGTCGAAGCCACGTGCTTCATAGGCAGCGCGCTTGTTCGGGTCGCACAGCTCGCCCCAGGAAGTGTCGTCGAACTGCAAGTAGCGGCAGCCCGCATCGTAGAATGCCTGGACTGCTTTGCGGTATGCGGCGGCAATATCGGCAAACAGGAGCTCTTCGTTGTTTTCATAACGAGCGATGGGCGTGTAATTCTCTTCGCGCACGCAGCAAATGAGGTGAAGCATGGTGGGGGAAGGGATGGTTTGCTTAACCAGCGTGCCGCCTGCAACGCTGTTGGTGAAGGCAAAGTGCTTCAGGAAGGGATGCTCGCCGAAGTCGACCTTGTCAGTAATGACAACGGTCTTCGATTTCGGCTGATGACCCTTGAAGTGAACCGACCAATGCTCCGCCCCTGCCTCTTCGCAGCCAAGAAGCTCGGTGAGGAAGTCCAAGTGCCACATGGAGCGACGGAACTCGCCATCGGTTACCGCATGAAGGCCGGCTGCTTTTTGCTGAGCCACCAATTTCTCGATGGCTTCGTTCTCGACGGCCTCGAGCTCGTCGTGCGAGATGGCGCCTTCAGCGAATTGGGCGCGTGCGGTCTTGAGTTTTTCGGGGCGCAGGAAGCTGCCTACGATGTCGTAATGAAACGGTGCAGCAGTATCGGACATGGGGTTTCTCCTTTAAGTTAGCTAGGCATAACTGCCGTATTTACATGGGGTTTCGGGGCGAATCTGATGGCGCCCTTTGCACTTCATCGATTATAGGGGTGTTGTACCTTGCGTGGTTATAGGCATTGTTTCTAGCGAGTTATAGGCGCTCGAGGGGGCGTGGCGCGGGTTTTAATTTGGTGCTATCGGTTATTGGTGATATCCATGCCAAAAAAAATGAGCCCCTTCGATGGGAAGGGGCTCGGCCTTGGGGAAGGTATGTTGGTGCAATGGGGCTAGTCGAGTTTTGCGAAAGCCTGCTCGAGGTCCCAAATGATGTCGTCGGCGTTTTCGGTGCCGATGGAAAGACGAATAGTGGAAGGGGTGATGCCCTGATCGGCCAGTTCAGCTTCGGTGAGCTGGGAATGCGTGGTAGAGGCAGGGTGGATCACGAGGCTCTTAACGTCTGCCACGTTTGCCAGCAAGGAGAAGATCTGAAGGTTGTCGATGAACTTCCAAGCTGCTTCCTTGCCGCCTTCGATTTCGAACGTGAAGATGGAAGCTCCTCCGTTGGGGAAGTACTTCTGGTACAGCTCGTGGTCGGGATGGTCGGGCAGGCTGGGGTGGTTTACCTTGGCAACATGGGGGTTGTTCAGGAGATATTCCACAACCTTCTTGGTGTTTTCCACGTGGCGATCTACGCGCAGGGAAAGCGTTTCAGTGCCCTGCAAAAGGATCCATGCATTGAAGGGGGAAATGCAGGGGCCTTCGTCACGCAGCAGGATAGCGCGAATGTAGGTTACGAAGGCGGCGGGACCTACAGCATCCGCGAAAGAAACGCCGTGGTAGCTGGGGTTGGGAGCGGCGATGGGGGCATACTTGCCGCTTGCCTTCCAGTCGAAGTTGCCGCCGTCGACGATTACGCCGCCGAGGGAAGATCCGTGACCGCCGATGAACTTCGTTGCGGAGTGAACAACGATGTTAGCGCCATGCTCAAGCGGGCGGAACAGGTAGGGAGTGCCGAAGGTGTTGTCAACGACAACGGGCAAGCCGTGCTTCTTGGCAATCTCGGAAATGGCATCGATGTTGGGGATGTCGGAATTGGGGTTGCCCAGCGTTTCGAGGTAGATTGCCTTGGTGTTTTCCTTGATGGCGCCTTCAACTTCTGCGAGATTGTGGGCATCGACGAAGGTGGTCTCAACGCCGAATTGGGAAATGGTGTGCTCAAGGAAGTTGAACGATCCACCGTAGATAGTCTTCTGTGCCACGATATGGTCGCCTGCCTGGGCAAGCGCCTGAATGGTAAGGGTGATGGCTGCAGCGCCGGATGCTACTGCCAGGCCGGCAACGCCACCTTCAAGGGCAGCGATGCGATCCTCGAAGACGCCCTGGGTGGAATTGGTGAGGCGACCGTAGATGTTGCCTGCGTCCGCCAGGCCAAAGCGGTCGGCAGCATGCTGGGAGTTGCGGAAAACGTAGCTGGTGGTTTGATAAATCGGCACTGCGCGGGAATCGGAGGCAGGGTCTGCTTCTTCCTGTCCTACATGGAGTGCCAAAGTGTCGAACTGGAATTCATGATCGGGGTTGTTTACGAACTGGCTCATTGCGAGTTCCTTTCTGTATGGGGAAGCGTTTTTCGTTTGCGTGTTTGCTAGCAGAACGAAGTAAACAGCTTGAATTCCTGTTGGTCAATGGGAAAAGTAGGTTTTAGTCATCTGCATATCGGATAACAGGGATTAAGCGCTTTCTATAGCGGCTTTGACCTGGGAAAATAAAGAGAATTTAAGCGTATCTCTGATTTGCTTGGCCAGTTGGGGGCAAGGCAAGAATGCGGCAAAAAGGCGTTTTGAAACACGGTTGAAACAATCGGATTGCCCTATCGCTTATAGCTCTCAACACCCATGAGCGCAGTTTGCTAACGCTAATAGTTCCAGTGATGGCTACTGCCGCTATTGCCTGTGCAGCGAGTTACTGGGGATGCGTTCCTGCATTTCGGTGATATTGCCCCAAAGGCGTTTAGGCATGAAACCACGGCGCAGTTCGGGGTTGTAGCGCTCTTTGATGGCTACGGCGTCATAGAAGCGTTTCCAGGCGTCAGCCATGAGCGCTTCGTCTGCAGTTTCCTCGGGTAGCGTGAGCGTGTCGCTTTTTACTAGGGTCCATGCGCCGTTGTGTGAGACTCCAGCGATACCATGGGCTTCGTCGAAGATGATAAAGGGTTGCGTATTGAAGCGAGCAGCAAACCAATCCATGAGGATGGGGATCACATTCGCTTTAGGGCTGCAGGTGGCAAACCAAACGCCGCCTTGCATTTCGCGGAAGCGCAGGAATTGCATCATATGGTGGCGTTCATTCATTACGAATCGGTGCAGCTTCACCATCGGCTCTACGCAGGGGTGGGCAATTTGTCCGAGCACGTTGCCTTTTTCCTTCATGGCATAGCGCACGAAAGAACAAATTGTTGCACCTTTATCGGGTTCATCGGAAAGAAACGCCACCTTAATGGCGTTGAAGGTGCTGTGACCGCAATCGCGGTATAAGCCGTCTTTCACGCGCTGGGCTATGGCGGGGCTTGTGGGAATGGTTATCGGTTGCTGCCCTAGGCGCAGCTGTAGGTTTTCCTCTGTGACGATTTCGCTTGGGACGAGTTTTCGACGATACGTTTCGAATATGGCGCACAGAAGGCCCTCTAGGGTGCCGTCATAGATGAAGGCATAGGAACTGTCTGGCTTGGGGTAGGGCATTAGGCGCTCCACCCCGGAAGTGGGAATATAGGGACAGGTACCGTTTTCCCATCTGGGAAAACGGTACCTGTCCCTATATTCCCACTTTGCACATTGGGCAGATTCAAGCGCGTGGAGAATGCAGGTTGTGCTTCGTTGTTTACTTGAGGCTGCAGATCGAAAATGCTCATCTGGCCTGGTGCAACCTTGGTGCTACGACTGCCGTGTTTGCCGCCGTTTATGGGCGCGGCAAGCTTGGCGCGCAAGGCGCTGGGATTGAACTCGGCGCTGCATCCCTGGTACTTTCCTGCGCAGGTTATGAAGTAACGGGCGCGCTTGAGAGCGATGCCGAGTTTGCGCAGCTCTGGTTCGCGTAAGCAGGTGCTGCGTCGTGCACGGATGATGCTGCGGGCACCGCGCGGGCCAATTCCGGGTACGCGCAGCAGCGTTTCAAGGTTGGCGGTATTCACCTCAACAGGGAAAATGCCCAAGTTGTTCAGCGCCCAATTGGCTTTTGGGTCAAGCTCGGGGTCAAGGAACGGATGGGCTTCGTCGATCAGCTCAGTTGCGTCGAACTTGTAGAAGCGCATAAGCCAGTCGGCCTGGTAGAGGCGATGTTCACGGTTCAGCTGCACGCCGGCATTTGGCAGGCGTTTGTCGGCGTTCACGGGCAAGTATGCGCTGAAGAACACGCGCTTCAAAGAAAGCGTGCGGTACAGGGCGCTGGAAAGCGTAAGTATCTGGTAATCCGATTCAGGGGTGGCACCGATAATCATTTGCGTCGATTGCCCAGCAGGGGCGAATGCGCGTTCTTTGCGCACGATAGGGGCTTGCGAATAGTAGGTGGTATTGCGGCGCATGAGGGCGCGGGTATCGCGGTCTTCGGCGATGGAGTTTTTTATCTGGCGCATGGGCGCCACGATGTTCTGCTTCGATTTGTCGGGCGCCAAAAGCGCCAAGCTTTGGCGCGAAGGCAGCTCCATATTCACGCTCATACGGTCGGCCAAATGCCCGAGTTGCTCCACCAATTCAGGCGAGGTGCCAGGCACGGCTTTGGCGTGGATGTAACCACGGAACTTGTATTCGTTACGCAGGATTGAAAGCGTTTGAATCATAAGCTCGGTGGTGTAATCGGGGCTTTTGATGACGCCCGAACTCAAGAACAGCCCCTCTATATAGTTGCGACGGTAGAAGCCAATGGTTAGATCGGCGAGTTCACGGGGTTTGAACATCGCGCGGCGCACTTCGTTTTCAGCGCGGTTTACGCAGTAGGCGCAGTTGTAGATGCACGCGTTGGTCATAAGCACCTTAAGCAGTGTGATACAGCGTCCATCGGCCGTGAAACTATGGCAAATGCCGGCGTCTATGGTGTTGCCGAGTTCGCCCTTCTTCGCGGAACGGTTAATGCCCGAAGAAGTGCAGGCAACGTCGTATTTCGCCGCATCGGCCAGTATTTCCAGCTTGGTTGCAATATCCATACGTACATCCGTTCGCTAATTCCCAACAAAAGAATATGCGAACACCTGTACGCTGTCAAATGCTCGCGACGCTCAATCCGCTGGCCAGAAACTCCTAGCCAATCGGGGGCATGGCCTGCTTTCTAATGAGTTTTCCTGCTAAAAAGAGAAAGAAATCTCTCGCATAGGGAGGATGGATCCATGTCTCTTATGAAACCAGTTGCCTTAGTGTTGTTTTCCCTTTTGGTTGGGCTAACTGGTTGTGCTGGCTTAGACAAAGGCGATATAGATGCGGAAAACGAAATGTCTACGATAGGCGTCAACGACGCTCCTCGTAGCTATTCACCCGTACTTAATATTGCCGCTTTATCCGATGCCGATGAGGTGCCCGAGGGGTCAAGCGGCGGCTTAATGTCGCATCAGTGGAGGGTTGAAGGCGAAGTTGTTGAACTAGACAAGAGGAATAACGTTGCTGTTCTCTCCGTAGATGAAGAAGACCCGTACTTTCGGTACCTGAATAGCCCTATTGCCGTCTCGGTCGAATCCGAATCTGAAATTTGCGTAGGGGATAGGGTTCAGGTGGTATTTCTGCCGCCAGGCAGTGAGGAGACGATTGTCTATCCGAGCGACCTAACAATTTTTCCTGAAGCCCAATAAGCAGCAAAAGGGGCTTGCAAGCGTTAACTTGCAAGCCCCTTGGCTTCTCTGGGATCCCCTTACTCTTCCTCGGCTTTGGGGAGGAAGGCTCGGGAGTTATAGGCGGAGATACCTATGGTTCCTGAGTTGTGCAGCAGTGAAGATGCCTGCGGCGTTATGATGCCGCCGATGCCGAGTGCTAACAGCAGCGAGTTGAACCCAATGGTGAAGCGGTAACCCTGCTTCATGCGCTTTTCCAGGATGCAGGAAAGTTGGCGCAGCTCAACAAGCGAATGCAAGTCGTCGGACACCAGCGAGATGTCGGCAGCTTCGCGTGCCACGGCGCTGCCTGCGCTCATGGCGATGCTTACGTGCGCTGCCGCCAGCGCGGGCGAATCGTTCACGCCGTCACCGATCATAACCACCCGATGGCCTTCGGCTTGCAGCTGCTCCACAATCTCGTGCTTATGCTCGGGCAGCAAATCGGCCTTGAATTCGGTGATGCCGGTTTTTGCAGCGATGCGGCGAGCGGAGCGCTCGTTGTCGCCGGTGAGCATGATTACGCGCTCGAAGCCTTCAGCGCGCAGCTCTTCCACAACCTCGGCCACGTTTTCCTTCAGCGGGTCTTCAATGTACAGCACGCCCCACAGCGTGTTGTCAACCGCTAGGAACAGCGGCGAAGTACCAGCTGCCTTCTTGTGGATGGCTTCCAGCTCTTCGGCAGGGATGGCCACGTGCTCGTCTTCCACCACGAAGTGCTCGGAGCCGATTACGCAGCGCTTGCCGTTGATGCTGGAAGCAATGCCGTGGGCGACTACGTACTCAACCTCGGCGTGGCGTTCGCGGTGCTCCAGCCCCTGCTTCAGCGCTTCGTTGACTACGGCACGTGCAACGGGGTGGGGGAAGTGCTCCTCCAAGCAGGCAGCCAGGCGAAGCACCTCTTCAGCGGGCATTTCGTTGTAGCTGGTTACCTCGCGCACGGAAGGCGTTGCCTGGGTAAGCGTGCCCGTTTTGTCGAACACGATAACGTCGGCTTCGGCCATGTGCTTGAAGTAGCGCGAGCCCTTCACCGTGAAGCCGCGCTTGGCGCTTTCGCTTTGCGCCGCCATAACGGCGATGCTGCCGGAAAGGCGCAGCGCGCAGGAGTAATCCACCATAAGCGCGGCGGCCGTTTTGGTGAGGTTGCGCGTGGTAAGCGCCACGATGCCCGCCAGAAGGAAGTTCCACGGCACCAGCTTGTCGGCCATGGCCTCGATATGCTTCTGGTCGGAACTCTTCAGCGCCTCGGACTGCTCAACCATGGAAACGATGGAGCGCAGCTTGCTTTCCTCGGGGTTGCCAGAAATGCGGACGAAGATCTCGCCTTCCTCTACTGCGGTGCCAGCGTATACGGTGTCGCCTTGTTTGCGTACGATTGCCAAAGGCTCGCCGGTAAGCGAGCTCTGGTTTACGCCTGCTTCGCCGGAAATTACCTCGCCGTCGGCGGGAACCTGGCAACCCAGGCGCACCACTACGGTATCGCCGTGCTTCAGTTCGCCAATGGCAACCTCGCGCTCAACGTCGCCTTCCACCACCGTGGCGGTGCTGGGAATGTCGAGCAGCGAGCGCACCAGGCTGCTTTCGCTGCGGCGCTGGGTATAATCCTCCAGGATTTCGCCCACCTTCAGCAGGAAGATGGTGCTGCCCGCGGTTGCGGGCTTGCCCTGGATGAAGCCCATGGCAATGGCGGCGCCGTCCAAGACAGGCACGTCAAGGCGGCCATGGCGCAGCGAATCGAACGCAGCCTTCCAGAACGGGATGGCGGAAATGATGGTCCAAGCGGTGCGCAGCGGTGCCGGCAGGAACCAGCGGCGCATGGCGCGGAACACGATCATGTTGGCAATCTGCGCGAACAGATGACGCGGACGCGGTGCCAGCATCAGCGAGTTTTCAGGCTCCCAGGATTTGACCTCCTTGTATGTGAGCGCTTTGAGCTTGCTTACTACGGTGGTGCGCGCCAGGGCAAGCTCGGCTTTGCCGGTTCCTCCGAAGGTTACCGAAAGTGAGCCTGCCTTTGGGTAGGCGACGCATTTGGTTACGCAGGGAAGCGCCAAAAACGTTTCCTCGAGCGCGATCGCATCGTGCTCAGGGATTTTTCCCTGAAGATCGAATCGGATCCTTCCGGGGATCTCGTGTTTGATCGCGAAACGCATGACTGCTACTTGCCTTCTGCTTCCTGGGCTTCGGCGAGTTCCTTTGCGGCCTCTTCTTCGGTTTCTTCCGCACCTTTGTCGTAGCCTGCTTCAGCGAGGATGTCGTCGAGTTCCGCCTTTGCTTCGTCGACGATGGATTCGGCTTCTTCCTTAACCTTCAAGCCCTGGGCAACGGTTGCGACTGCCGCCTTGCGCACCGGCTCGCTTTTCAGTGCCTTAACGCCGAGGGTTCCCAGCAAAAAGCCTGCTCCTACGAGAATTCCATGATTCATTGCGTCCTCCTTAGAACTGCTTTGCGTGGTGAAAGTTCACCATCTATAACATTTAAAGTTTACCACTGCAAACATAAGCTGGTTGAAAATGTTTGCTAGTGTTAACAGAGGCGAAGGTTGGCGGTTCGAGGCGGGCTCGGCTGGTTGCATGGGGCGGTTTCGATGCGAAGCGCCCCGAGCGGGCTGCAGACGCTAAATCAACGAATAGCGGAAAACGCCTTGCGCGTCTTCTTCACGGTTTATCTGGCCTTTATCGGCAAGGTATTCCAGATACGAAAACGTCATGGCAATGCGTCGTACGCGCATGCCGAACTCCAGCTCATCGAACGCCCCATGGGAGCGCTGTGCGGAGGCGGCGACTTCTTTTGCCGTTGCGGTTCCCAGCTGATTCATGATTTCCATTCGCTTGGCCAGCGGCTTTTTGAACTTGCCAATCATGTATTCGTAGAACGCATCGATATGATCTGCTCCGTAGAGCGGTTCATGGTGGGACATGAATACCGTTTCGAAGCCCATCACTTTGAGGCGGGGGAATGTGTCCAGAAAATGGTCGAGCAAATGGTCGTTACGACCGAACTGAACAAGGGAGGGCGCGGCGTCTACCACGTGGTCGCCACTGAACAGTATCTTTTTTCGTGCGTCGCCAAAGCACAGGTGCTCGGGCGCATGACCAGGTGTTTCGATTGCGGAAATAACCCAATCGCCAACCGAAATGGAATCGCCATCGTGAAGGATGGTGGCGTGAGGCGCAGAGGGTTGCTGTACCTGCATGATGTACAGCAGCGTGTCGCGAAATTCCTCCCAGCAAGTATCCAGTGCTTCAGGCCATCCGATTACGCGTGCGTAATCGCGGCAAAACTCTTCGTTTACCTGCGGCAAGGTGCCATGGTATACTGTGCGTCCTCCCTGCTCCAAAAAATAGGGGAGGTTGCCAACATGGTCGGCGTGAAAATGGGTTATAGCAACATCGGTATTGCTCCAGGGTACTTCGGCTCGTTGAAGCATGGCGTCGAGGTGCTCTGTTCCGGTGAGTTGGGGGTGACCGAGGTCAATGAACAAGCCTTGCTTTCCGCGTTCAAAAAGCAGATACCGATCAATGCGATCGGCGAAGTAGAAGTTCTTGACGTCGAAAACCGCATGCATAAGCCCAGGTATTGGTTCGTCCAGAGAAACCATTTCATACGTTACATCACCGAGCATGTCGTCAAAACCGCTTTTGTCTGCGGTTGAGCTGCTAAAGGTATCGGCTTTCGCGGTTGGCCGAATCGTGGGGCTGGGTTGTGCTGGGCGCTGAGGCATGGGGATTCCTTTCATCGCTTCTATGATACGGGTCGTAGCTTTGTTTTGTGCACGGATTGCTGCTATTCGCCCATGAGCTGCCGATTTCTGGTCATTGCTTAGGTTTGCTGTCCCAATTTGCCTGCGGATTGGCATTCTGTCCCGCCGCCAAAACAACTTTTCGCGCGATTTTGCAAGAAAATTGCGATTACGGACGATTGGGACTCGCAAGTTTGGGTTATTTTTGGGCAAATCTCATCGTTTGAGGGTCGGAATCGCCGTTTTGCGCCAAATGCAATTTGCTGAGGAATCCCTAATCGCAATTTTCTTGCAAATTGAACCGAAATTTTGTTTTTGGCCTTCGTATTTGTGGGCGCTTCTGCGGTGAGCGCCCCTGCGACTCAAGTGCGGCACCTCTTTGCATGTGAGCGTGCTGAATTTGCGCGTGAGTGGAGGGGCGATTCCCGCCACTGGGGGGAATTAGCTCGCTTGCCGATGAAGCATGTGGTGGGCAAGCGCGGATTGGCATGCTGGCTACCATTGAATGCAGTGGACACCTGCCAGAACCCGCTTAGCCCTTCTTCGACGGGTTCGACCCCTGCCTGATGCTGGTGCGTTGGGTGGGGTCTGTCCGCAAAACGCACACGAATCCGGAAGGAGACCTATGAAGATCGCTGTCCTGGAACCGCTGGGAATATCCGACGATAGCCTGCGTGGCTTGCTTGCCAAGGCAACTGACGGCCATGAAGTTGAGGTGGTAACGTATCCCGACCGTAAAGAGGACGAGGCTTCGCTGATCGAGCGCAGCGCCGATGCCGACATCGTGGTGGTGTCGAACATCAAATATCCCGCTTCTGTGATGGAGAAAAATCCCAACCTTAAATATGTGTGCGTTGCATTCATCGGCTACGATCATGTTGATATGGCATACTGCCGCGAGCACGGCATTCAGGTTTCCAACTGCGCCGGTTATTCCACGGTTGCGGTTGCTGATTTGACGTTTGGCTTGGTACTGGATGTGCTGCGCAGCATTTCCACGCTGAATTCCATCGTGCGCCAAGGCGGTACGAAAGATGGCCTGGTAGGCCCCGAGCTTGAGGGCAAGCGCTTCGGCGTTATCGGCGCGGGCGCCATCGGCACGCGCGTGATGAACATCGCCAACGCCTTCGGCTGCGAAGTGGTGTGCTATTCGCGCACGAAGAAGGAAATCCCTGGCGTTGAGTTCGTTGAGCTGGATGAACTGCTGCGCACGTCCGACGTGGTAAGCCTGCATATTCCTCAAACGCCGGAAACCACCGGCCTTATCAGCGCCGAGAAGATTGCGCTTATGAAGCCTACCGCCGTGCTCATCAACTGCGCGCGTGGCCCCGTGGTTGATTCCGAGGCACTGGCTGCGGCGCTGAACGAGGGCCGCATTGCGGGTGCTGGCATCGACGTTCTGGAAATGGAGCCGCCCTTCTCGGCAGAGCACCCGCTGCTGAACAGCAAGAACACGGTAGTAACGCCCCACGTTGCCTTCGCCTCGCATCAGGCTATGGAAAAGCGTGCTGTTATCGTGGCAGACAATGTGGCTTCTTATCTTGCAGGCAATACGGCAAACTTGGTTTCATAACAAGTGGGAATATAGGGACAGGTACCAGATTCCCACTTAGATATAGTTTGCAAAGGCAGGGCCTCGCTTGTGCAATTGTTTGCAAGCGAGGCCCTGTTTGTTAGGTGGGAATCTGGTACCTGTCCCCATATTCCCACTTGTCCCAATTCCCGTTATTGGCTCAGCCTAATACGGGCTATGGGGAATAGCGGGGTACCGAATGGGATCGCCGACGCTCATAATTGCAGTCATGCACAAGCTTTACTTCGCATACGGATCAAACATGGACTTCGATCAGATGAAGTTCCGCTGCCCTGGGGCTGAGTACCTAGGCGTGGCAACGCTGCCCAATTACGAGCTGAAAATGGATGCAGCGGGCTTCGCAACGGTAATCCCCGCACCGGGCAAGCATGTGCAGGGCGCACTCTGGGACTTGAGCAACGCAAACGAAAGCAAGATGGACGGCTTCGAGGGCGTTTCTTCCCATTGCTATGAGAAAAGCTACGTGGAGGTTCAGTATGCTGGAAACCATACTGAAAGCACCATTATCTCGGGGGCGTTCGGTTTCGGCGAATTCGAGCCTGCTGCTCAGGATGCCCACACGCTGGAAGCGCTCATCTATCTTTCCCTGCGTGGGCCCTTCTACGATTGGTCGTTCCGCGAAGATTACGTAACCAAAGTACGAAATGGCGCCGCTGGTATTGGTGTCGACGCACAAACCCTCAACCAGTTGCAGAACATACAGATCATTCCCAACGCGCATGTTGCTTAAGCTGTAACGCCGCTCAATGAGCGGCGCTTGATATAGTGCAGCCAAACCCTCTTGCCTTGCGAATCCGCCGCTTCACTAACTCACAACAATTCATTGCTATCCTTTGAATAAAAGGTTCAGGCGCTCTTTGGGGCGCCTTATTGTTCGGAAGGGAAGCGCATGACGGTTTTGGGTAGCGTGAAGCGCCACTATGAAAAGGTTATCTGCGTTTGCTGCTTCTTGATTCTGTTTACCAATATTGGGCTGCCCTCAACTTCGTTTTCCGTATATCAGCCCTATCTTGTTGCCATTTCGGGGGTTGGACATGCGGGCGGTTCGGTGATCCTGTCGGTGCGCACGTTTGTTTCCCTTATTGCCATGTTCTTTGTGGCGCGCTACTACAGCTGGCTCAATTGCCGTATTGGCGCTTTTGTTGCCTCGATTTGCGTAGCTATCGGCTTCGGCCTGTATGCGCTTAACACCGAAAGCTATGCTGGCCTATGCGTTGCCTCGGTGTTTACGGGGTTGGGATATGGCTTGGGCGGCATGATCTGCTCAACCATGCTCATCGGTCGTTGGTTTGAGACGAATGTTGCAACGGTCGCGGGTATTGCTGCCGTGGGTTCGGGCGTTGCCGCCGTGGTTTTGCCGCCTATTGTGGTTGCGGTGGTGAATGCTACTTCGCTTTCTGCTGCATTTGCCCTGGAGGCCGCCTTGGCGTTGTTACTGGGACTTTTGGTATTCGCATTGCTGCGCAATTTCCCGGAGGATATGGGTTTGAAACCCTATGTTTCAAAAAAAGCCGAAAAGGGCACGGGCAAGCCGAAGCGCGCTCGCGTGAACAGGGATGTGCCTCATTCGTTTTTGCCGGTACTGATGGTTGCCATGGTGTTTGTGGGCTGCGCAAGTGTGGGTGGCAATGGCTATTTGGGCGTCCTGTTCACTTCCGAAGGGTTTTCGACCGAAGCTGCAGCTGCCCTCATCGCTGTGAGCGGCGCTTGTTTGATGGTGTCAAAGCTCTTCAACGGGGTTATCTTCGATGCCATTGGCACGCGAAATGGTTCGGTGCTGTTCTTCTTGCTCTTTATCGGAGGAACAGGTCTTCTGTGCTTGAGTGATATGGGGCCGAGCTGGTTGGCAACAGCGGCTGCAGTCATGTTTGGCCTGGGACTTTCCTTGGGCACGGTGGGCATTTCGGTATGGTCTATCGAGCTTGCGCCAAAGGGCAGGGAAGTGCAGACCATTCGCAACTTCCAAATTTGCTATGCCCTGGGTGGCTTTATTTTCATGCTGCTGCCAGGCTTCCTCGCCGAGGCGTTTGGCACCTATCTGGTTTCCTATGCGGCGTTGTTCTTTATGCTCATTGCTGCTGCGGCAGTGATTGTGGGGTTGTACACCATCTGCGATCTAAAAGCCGCTCGCAATGGCAAGGATCGTTAGGCCGGAGTTCGGCTCGCCTGCTAAATCCCCTCCGCTCCCTTCCTCGTCCATGGCAGGATGCAGGGTTTGCCTCAAACGTAACAATGATTAACTCCGCTTTACATTTATGTAAGATTTCGCTTGCTAAGCTTGCATCCGCAATAAGGGAAACCATGCGGATTTGCGGGCGGCAGAAACTCGGATGAAGCTCGTCGGAAACTCTGGTAATTCCCTTTGCGCGTGATTGTGAATGAAAAGGGAGGAACAGAGAAAGACATGGATATCGCAACACTGGTTGTCGTTGTGCTGGTTATCGCGGTGGCGTTAACGTTCGACTTCACGAATGGCTTTCACGATACGGCAAACGCCATGGCAACCTCAATTGCAACGGGTGCGTTGAAGCCGAGGACGGCGGTTATCGCGGCCGGTACGTTGAACCTGATTGGTGCTTTTTTGTCCACCGAGGTGGCAAAAACCATTTCGGGCGGCATCATCAATGAGCAACAAGTTACCATCGGCGCCGAATTCATATTTGCCGGATTGGTAGGCGCTATTCTGTGGAACCTGATGACGTGGCTGGTTGGCCTTCCTTCAAGCTCTTCCCATGCGCTGTTCGGCGGCTTGGTGGGCGCGGTAATCGTGGGCGCAGGCGTTGAGGGCGTTAACTTTGGCGCTGTTGTTGCCAAGGTTCTTGTTCCTGCCCTTATTTCTCCTATCGTTGCTGGCTTGGCAGCATTCGTGGCGGTGAAATTAATATATTTCATTGTTCGCAAGCTGGACGAAAAGTATGTCGAGACGGGCTTTCGCCATGGTCAGACCATTACAGCATGCCTGGTAGCGCTTTCCCATGGCACCAACGACGCCCAGAAGACCATGGGCATCATCACCCTTACGCTTATCGCTGTCGGCTTGCAGCCTTCTGGTTCTGGCCCTCAGCTGTGGGTTATCGCTGTGTGCGGTCTTGCAATTGCCCTGGGCACCTATATGGGCGGCTGGCGAGTAATCCGTACGCTTGGCAAGGGTCTTACTGAAATTGCAACGCCTCAGGGCTTTGCCGCAGAGGCTAGCTCGGCAACCACCATCCTGGTTTCTTCCCATTTGGGTTTCGCTCTTTCCACCACGCAGGTTTGCTCCGGTTCTATCATCGGCTCCGGCCTGGGCAAGAAGGGCGGCGCGATTGACTGGAAGGTTGCCGCTCGCATGCTTATCGCCTGGTTGGTAACGTTCCCTGCTGCGGGTGTAATTGGCGCTGCCGCCTGCGCTGTTGCCAAGATCAACGTTTGGGGCACGCTTGCTGTTGCCGCAATCGCCGTTGTTGCAGCGCTCATTATCTTCAGGCTTTCGCGCCGCAACCCCGTTAATGCGATGAACGTAAATGAAGGCTCCGAAGTCAAGGTAAACGCCAAGGTTGCAACTGCCGCGGCTGCAGCGTAGAAAGGGAATCACATGCAAGAACTTATGAATTTTGCAACGGTTCTGATCGTTGCGGTAGGCATTGCTGGTTGCATTGGCGTGATGTACGCATCGGGCCTGCGCCTGTGGGCAAAGAGCGGTGTTCCTGAGGGTGGAGATGGCTCCCCTAATTATCTGTTTCGATTCGCTTCGGTGGCATGTTTTGCGGCATGCGTGGTCGTAGTGCTGTTTGCACTGTGGCTGATGATTCCGATGTTCCATTAATAACGAGGGGATAAGAACTTGGAAACTTTGGAAAGTATTCTGGTAGGTATCGACGGTAGCGAGCGCGGCAAGAAAGCACTGAAATGGGCTGCTCGTCTAGCCAACCGTGAAGGTGCTCATTTGACGCTGCTTGCGGTAATCGACCCTGCATCAAATGAGCTCGTCGGCTCCGACCATCGCGTTTTGCGCGAAGCTGTGGAAAATGTGCTGGGCGAGGCTCAGGATTTTGTTCGCGGCGATTATCCCGAGTTGGCTATGGACGCTTCGTATGTGAGCGGCGATATCGTAGAGGCTCTAGTCGATGCGGCTGAAAGCCACGATATGATCGTAATGGGCTCTCACCATGGCGCTTCGGTTGCGGAACGTGTATGGGGCGCAAAGGGCCTGCGCGTTTCGGTTTCGGCAAGCGTTCCCACGGTGGTTGTTCCCGCCGACTGGGATCCTTACAACGAGGCCAAGGGCATTGTGGTGGGCGTTGGCCCGCAGGATGAGGTTAGCGACAAGGCTGTTGAGCTGGGTGTTCATTTGGCTAAGGTTCTTGAAGAGCCGCTCGAGCTTATTTCTTCCTGGGGCATCCCCACCTTGCTTTCGCGCTCTGCTGAATTCATGGGTGGTGGCTTGGCTCCGGTTGGCGAATCGTTCCAGCGCAACCTCGACGCACGTGTTGCGGCTATTCGTGCAGCAGAGCCTGCTCTTGAGGTTGAAGGTCATTCAATTGAGGCTCCTTCCCCTACGCAGGCTTTGATGCAGCGCAGTAAGGATTGCCGTGTTCTGCTGCTGGGCACGCATGCTCGTTCCGCGGTAAGTAGGGCGCTGTTTGGCTCCACCACCTGTGGCGTGCTGGCTCACCTGCAGGTACCTACTGCAGTTGTGCCGATGGAATAACCTGTTTAATTGCGGAAAGCGCGTTGAGGCTAATGCTTCAACGCGCTTTTTTGTTTTTGGTCGGGATGGCCTCTGGGTGGGGGGCGATGCCCGGCTGTTGTGGCCTCTGGGCGACTGGGGCGTCTAGGTGCTGGAAGCTGGATGACTGAGGCGTGCCCAGCTGCCGAAGCGATGTCTGGTCAGGCGCGGCATCCGACAAGGTGCAAAGCCCGGTGGGTAGGGTGCGGCATCCGACCCAGCGAGCGGCGCGTGACGCCCGGCTCGCTCATGTGATGCTGACACTACTCTTTCCTTCTCATCTCGAAGGAATCGGCGGGGTAGAAGCGACGGCAGTTTTCGCACGTGGTGAGCACCACGCGCCCCTCATTTACCAGATACACCAGATGGGCAAAGGTTTCGCCTAACGAATAGAATTTCTGGTCGATGGTCCATTCGTCCCAGTTGGGGTGCTTCCACGAGGCATTGCGTGCGACATCAATCAGGCTGGCATGGCCGTCGACCACCAGCTGGTACAGTTCTTCCAGTCGGTTAGCGTGGAAGCTTTTCAGAAAATCGACGCGCTCGGCTACTCCCGTGAAGGGACGGCCGTGACCGGGCAGAATAAGATCAACGTCCAAATCGCGTACCTTGTCCAGGCTTGTCAGGAATTCCCTTAACGCATCGTACGAGCAAACCCAACTCATGATGGTGGGCGTGATGCGCTCCAGCACGTGGTCGCCCGCAATGAGAATTTTCGCCGTAGGTTCGTATAGGCAGATATGCCAGTCGTCGTGGCCTGGCGTGGTTATGATGCGAAAGCGGTAACTGCCGTTGTGGTACACGTCACCATCGGCAAGGTAGAACAGGTCGGGCTGGTTTTTCAGCGGAAGAAGCTCGGCGGAAACGCGGTAGGTGGAAGCATCGCGCGCCTGCATGCTGCGCTCATCGTAGGTGTTGGGGTGTGTGAGGTAGCCGATGAGCGGGTTAAATACCGTTGCTTGCATGTTCATGAGGTTTTGCACTTCTTGTATAGAGTGCATGTTGGCGTATATGCGCATCCAGCGTCGCCATATGCGGTCGAGGTTGCTGGTGTGGTCGGGGTGGGAATGGGTAAGGACGATCTCCACTGATTCCCAGGTGCGGCCCAATTTGTGCAAGGCATCGTCAAGTGCTTTTTCGCAGTCGGGGTGGTCGAAACCTACGTCGACAATGGTGGTTTTATCATCACTCAGGATGAAGTACGAGTTCAGGTAATTCAGCGGGTTGTCGGGAAGGGGCACAGGCACGCGCCAAATGCGCGGAAACACCTCTTCAATTTCGCCGTTGTTATATTGGTCTGCGTAGTTCGCCGTCATGATGATTCCTAACGGAACGTGTTCATTGTTCTTGGAACCAGCGTAGCGCAAAAGTCGTCGAGTGGTACGGTAGGATGGGTGGCGTTGATGAATCGTGGGCGAGCGCTATGCCTGACCTGCGAGTGTGCGGGGAGGTGCGGTAAGTGGCAGCCTATATCGAAAAGGCGGAGAAGGCAACGGACCTCCAACTTTCCGATGCCCATTTCCATCTGGGGTTCGTTTTGGATCTGGTCGATTTTGCTGCGGATGTCCAGCGTGCCAGGTCGCTCGTCTTTGCCGCGTCGGTTACCCCTGGCGAGTATCGAGATACCAAAAGGGCGCTTAGCCGCTCGTTCGATTTCACTCAGACGAACCTCGGCCCGGCCAACCAGGACGCCAAAGAGGCGCTTCGCTGCGCGCTTAATTCCAGCCAAGCGAAAGCTGAGGCAACCATTGAGGCCGCTAAGGGAGCGCTCCGTCGAGCGGCAGCTCCTTCGCAGCAAGCTGCTCATTTCCCCTTCATCAAGCTTGCGGTGGGATTGCATCCCTGGTGGGTTTCCGCGGACGAAGGTTGTCTTGCAGAAGAACTGCGTGCATTCGATAGCGCTTTGCCCGAAACGCGCTACGTGGGTGAAGTTGGCCTGGACTTCTCGAAGCGCAGAATAGCAACGCGGAATGCCCAGCTCTGGGCATTCCGCCATATCGCAAATGCATGCGCGAAGGACGGCGGCAAGGTTCTTTCCATCCATTGCGTTAAAGCATATGACGATGTTTTGAGCATTTTGGATAACTCTGGTTGTTTCGTGTCGTGCGCCTGCATCTTCCATTGGTTTAGCGGCTCGTTCCCGCAGCTTACGCAAGCGGCGAATGCAGGTTGCTTCTTTTCGGTCAGCGCACGTATGCTCGAAACGAAAAGAGGGCGCGAATACGCAAAGGCGATTCCCTTGCGGAAACTTCTTTTGGAGACCGATGCCCCTGCTGTGATTGATCCTGAACGAGAACATCCTTCGGTGCTTTATTCATACAACCAGATGAGGCTCCAGCTTGTTGAGACTCTAAAGCGACTCGCTCGAATAAGGGGCATTGGCGAATCAGAACTTGCTGCCATAGTTCAGCAAAATGCGTTCGAGGTTTTTTGCTAGATCGTCATCTTGCGGCGCTATCATGGGCGCTATGGAAAATGCTCTTTTAACAGTCGCCTCGCTTACCGCCATCATCGCGCTCGGTTTCGTTGTTGCGCGAACAATGGAGTTGCCCAGAGGCTTTACCGACACGCTTTCGAAAATCGTTTTTCGTATCACTTTGCCATGCGCGATTTTCCACGCTTTTGCCTCGAATGGCTTTGATGCCTCGTTGCTGCTTCTTGCCTTGGTGGGGTTGGGTTGCACGTTCATTCCGTGGTTAATCGGCACCTTACTTACTGCGCGCGAAGACCGAGATCATCGGATCCTGATGATGATGAATATATCGGGCTTCAATATTGGCTGCTTTGTGCTTCCCTTTGCCCAAGCGCTCTTTCCGCCGGCTGCGGCACTTGCTGTGTGCCTGTTCGATGCCGGTAATGCTTTGATGATGAGCGGGGGAACGTATGCGTTCTCAAGTGCGATCCTCGACAAGGGAGGATCCCATTACGAACGTGCCGTGTTGGCTGCGAAGCGCCTGTTTTCGTCTGTGCCATTCGACTTGTATTGTGCGCTCATTGTCATTTCACTGATGGGCGTTACCATTCCTGAGCAGGTGGTTTCGTTTATCGAGCCAATTTCAAACGCCAATTCATTCTTGGCTATGTTCATGCTGGGTTTAATGGTTCAGTTTTCGTTGGGTAAAGGAAAAGTGTTCCAGCTGGTGCGCTTGCTGGGCTTGCGTTTCCTGTTCTCTGCCGTGATGAGCATCGGCGCAATGACACTGCTTCCCTTCGATCCCGTTACCCGTATGGTAATTGCTGCCTTGTTGTGGTCTCCCATGGGCGCACTCGGGCCGGTATACACCCTTTGGGCAAAAGGCGATGTGGGCCTGGCTGGTTTTGCCAATGTGGTCACGGTTGCGGTGGGCATTGTGGCCATGACGGCTGCCGCGATGATGATCGCATAACCGCCTTTGGCTCTGCGTCGCGGGCGGATTCCCCATTAACGCGAAAAAGAAAAGACTCTCCGTCGATGCATCTTTCTGCTTGACGGAGAGCCTGATTTTTTCGTGCTCGATTATTTCAGGATGACGTGCTTAAACGACTCTTCGATTGGCAGCCCGGTGGTGTATATGCCGTAGCTGTGGCTACCGTCTTTGGGAAGCGAAAGGCTGCCGGGGTTGAAGAGCCAAACGGTTGGATCTTCCGAGCAGGGTTCGTTCACTTTGATGTGGGTGTGGCCATATAGAAGCGCGGTATTGACTGGCATCTGGGGGAGGTTGCCCACCGCCCCATCCCTGTCGGGGCCGAATACGTGCCCATGGGTAAGGAACAGCGTTCGAGGGGTTTGCATTTCGTACCCTGCATCCTCATCGATGTATTCGGGGTCAAGGATGGTGGAATAGTCCGCCATGCAGGGGAAGTCGAGCACCATCTGGTCAACTTCGGCGTCGCAGTTGCCGCGTACGGCAAGTATGCGATCGGCTAGGGGGTTGAGCAGGGCAATTACTTCCTTGGGGTCGTAACCGTCGGGCAGGGCGTTGCGCGGCCCATGGTACAAGATGTCGCCCAGCAAGATGATCTTGTCGGGTTTTTCTGCGTGAATAGCATCAATGAATTTGCGGCACCACGTTGCAGAGCCGTGAATGTCAGAAGCAATCAGAAACTTCAAGGCAGCCTCTTTCCGTATACGATGGTCGGTCTAATTGTATCGCTCGCTGCTATTTTGCAGGCCAATGCAAAAAATGGAATATGGCGAATTTGCCTCTAATGCAGCTGTTGGGGCGGAAGTTTCTCAGACCTCTATTGCAGCTGTTCAGACGTGGGTTGCCTAGGTTTCTATTGTGGCCGTTTAGCCAGGAATCATCCAGGTGCCCATTGTTAAAGCGAAGTGTCATCTACAGAAAAATTGTTGACAGGAAGGATATTTCGGGAAAGAATAGCCACAGTTTCGTAAGCGAACATGATTCGCTGAGGAAATCGCCAAACCGTTGAAGCGGAAGTCAAAGCGAGTAGGCGCGCACAGAGAGTCCGGGATGCTGGGATCCGGATCGAAAAGCCGTTCGCCAAATGGACCGCTGAGGGCGCATGCGAATGCAATTTGCTAGTAGGGTGCGACGTGAGGGCATACGTTAGTTGCCGGGGATATGTTGGTATCCTGCTAAGCGCACGATTCGTTTCGTGAACCAAGGTGGCACCGCGAGCTTTGTATTTTCTAAAGCCCGTCCTTGATCGTAGAAGTATCAGGGATGGGCTTTTTTATTGCCCTTCCCGCGTAAGGAAAGGGCAGTTCGATGGACACTACGCCGTTGCAGCCTGGCTTGGAAGAAGTTCGTGCTTTGGCCGCGCAGCCCAGTATTCGCCGCGTTCCTGTGAAACGCGAGCTTTTTGCCGACCGCATTACCACTATCGAAGCAATGCGTGCGCTGCGTGCTGCCAGCAATCATTGCTTCTTGCTAGAAAGCGCCGAGGCCGATCAGCGTTGGGGCCGCTACTCTTTTTTGGGCTTCAACCCCACGCTCGAGATTACCTGTCTGAATGGGCAGCTCAGTATTCGCCGCAATGTTGAAGGTGGCGAACCGTCGCGTGAAACGCGCCAGGTTGAGCACCCCGGCGAGGCTATCCGTCAGATTATCACAGAGAACAAGAGCGCCAAGGTTGAGGGATTCCCGACATTTACCGGTGGTCTGGTGGGCTACTTCTCGTACGACTACCTCAAGTACGCCGAACCCACATTGCGTCGTTCCGGTTTAGACCGTGAGGATTTTCTCGATGTTGACCTGATGTTGTTCGACCAGGTTATCTGCTTCGACAATTACCGCCAAAAGATCATCCTCATCGCGGGTGTTCGCACCGACGATGTTGAGGGTTCCTACGCTCAGGCGCAAGCAAAACTCGACGAGATCGAGGGCTTGTTGACAAGGCCAGCTCGCTACGAATTTGCTCCCTTGCGGTTGAAGGAACCGCTTACGCCGCAGTTTTCGACCGAAGAGTTCTGCGAGAAGGTGAAAACCGCCAAGCGTCATATTTTCGAGGGCGACATATTCCAGGTGGTGCCCTCCAATCCTCGAACCGCAAAAGCGGAAGGAAACCTGTTCGACACCTATCGCGTATTGCGCGGCCAGAATCCTTCCCCGTACATGTTCTACTTCACCAGCGAAGATGTGGAAATTGCAGGCGCATCCCCTGAAACGTTGGCGCGCTTGCAGGATGGCAGGCTATTCACCTACCCCTTGGCGGGCACCCGCCCACGCGGCGCAACCCCGGAAGAGGACCAGGTTTTGGAGGCAGAGCTTCTTGCCGATGAAAAGGAACGAGCTGAGCACGATATGCTCGTTGACCTGGGACGCAACGACTTGGGACGCGTATCGCAACTGGGTAGCGTAGCGGTGGAGGAATATCGAAACGTACTGCGCTTTTCGCGAATCATGCACATCGGATCAACCGTTACCGGTCAGCTTGCCGAAGGGAAAGACGCGGTGGACGTGATGGATTCCATTCTCCCGGCAGGCACCCTTTCCGGGGCACCCAAGCTGCGCGCCTGTCAGATCATCCAGGATTTGGAGGGTGCTAAGCGTGGCATCTACGGCGGCGCCATCGGCTACTTGGATTTCACAGGCAATCTTGATACCTGCATCGGGATCCGCCTTGTTTACAAGAAAAATGGCCGTGTATGCGTGCAGACCGGTGCTGGCATCGTGGCTGACAGCGTTCCCGAAAACGAAGACCGCGAATGCTACAACAAGGCGCGCGCTGTGATGGAAGCGCTGAAAACCGCCGAAGGGGGCCTGGCATGATCTACCTCATCGATAACTACGACAGCTTTTCCTACAACTTGTATCAGCTGATAGGCGAAGTGGATCCTGCTATTGAAGTTCTTCGAAACGATGCGCTTACGGTCGAAGAGCTTGAAGGGAAAAACCCCGAAGCAGTGATTCTTTCCCCTGGCCCTGGGCGCCCTGCTGATGCAGGTATTTGCGAAGAAGTGGCGCTGAAGCTGTCTGGCAAAGTCCCTATCTTGGGCGTGTGCTTGGGACATCAGGCCATATGCGAGGCATTCGGAGGCACGGTGGGGTATGCCAAGGAGCTGATGCACGGTAAATCGTCTCTGGTAAAGGTGGATGCGCAATCGCCCCTGTTCAAAGGCTTGACAGCTAAGGTCCGGGTTGCTCGTTACCACTCGCTTGCGGCTGATGAAGGAAGTCTCCCTGAATGTTTGCAGGTTGTTTCCCGCGCCGATGACGGGGAAGTGATGGCTGTGCAGCATGCCGAGTTTCCCACCTTTGGCGTTCAGTTTCATCCCGAATCGATCCTCACTCCTGATGGCCGGGCGATGATCGAAAACTTCTTGGCCATAGCAACGAAGTAATACGCGGCGGTCGCGCCGATTGTCCGAAAGGAACCAACAATGATTAGGGAAGCAATTTTCAAGCTGGTAGATAAGCAGGACCTAACCTACGACGAGGCCTACGATGTGATCAACGAGATCATGTCGGGTGAAACCACGCAGGTGCAGACGGCGGCATTTCTTTCCGCCCTTTCCACGAAGTCGACCAAGAGCGAAACTATCGCGGAAATTGCAGGTTGCGCTGCCGCCATGCGCAGTCACGCTACCAAGGTTGATTACGATAAGCCTCTGCTCGAGATTGTGGGCACAGGCGGGGATAAAGCCGGAAGCTTCAACATCTCTACCACCGCAGCGTTCATTATTGCAGCAGGTGGGGCAAAGGTTGCCAAGCATGGAAACCGGGCAGCATCGAGCAAGTCGGGTACGGCAGATTGCCAAGAGGCTTTAGGCGTGAACATCGAGCAGAGTCCCGATCTGTGCAAAAAGCTGCTTGATGAAGTGGGCATGTGCTTCTTCTTCGCCCAGAAATACCACACGGCTATGCGCTATGTGGGTCCTATTCGCAAGGAACTGGGTTTCCGCACCGTGTTCAACATTTTGGGTCCGCTCACCAACCCTGCATCGCCTGAAACGATGATTCTCGGCGTATATGACGAATCTCTGGTGCAGCCCTTGGCGCGTGTGCTGGCAAGCCTGGGCGTGAAGGATGGCATGGTGGTGTACGGACAGGATTGTCTGGACGAACTTTCTACGGCATGTCCCACCACGGTGTGCGAATTTCACGGGGACGATTATCTGTCTTACGTGCTCACGCCCGAGGAATTGGGCATGAAACGCTGTACGAAAGAAGACCTTCGGGGCGGCTCGCCGGATGAAAACGCGCAGATCACGCGCGATATTCTTTCTGGCAAAGAAACGGGGGCAAAGCGCGATACCGTTTTGGTGAATGCTGCTGCAAGTCTTTATATAGCCGGCCTGGCTCCTTCCCTGAAAGATGGCATTGCGAAAGCCCAAGAACTTATTAACAACGGTAAAGCAGCTGAGACGCTTGAAGAGTACATCCGCGTATCGAACCAGGAGGCTTAGGTGACCATCCTTGATGAAATAGCGGCCTACACGAGTCAGCGTATGACAGCCGAGGAGGAGCAGGTGTCAACCGCTAGCCTTCGGCGGCAAGCCCTTGATATGGCATCGGCGGAACGCGAGGCGAATGGCGGAGCGTTCCCCTTTCGGTTCAGCGCTGCGCTGGCAAAGCCAGGCCTTTCGTTTATCTGCGAAGTTAAGAAAGCGTCCCCTTCAAAGGGGGTTATTGCCGAAGAGTTTCCGTATCTTGATATCGCAAAGAGCTACGAGGCGGCAGGGGCGGCGGCAATCTCTTGTTTAACTGAGCCGAAATGGTTCATGGGCTCCGATGCCTATTTGGCCGAAATAGCAGCAGAAACGTCTGTACCTGTGCTGCGAAAGGATTTTGTGGTTTGCGAGCGCATGATTTATCAGGCCAAAGTGCTCGGCGCCTCTGCTGTGCTTTTGATCTGTTCCATTTTAAGCGACGATCAACTTGTCGCTTATCGTGAGCTTGCTGAAAGCCTGGGTCTTTCGGTTTTGGTTGAAGCGCATGGCGAAAAGGAAGTTGCCCGCGCGGTTGCCTCGGGTGCAAAGATCGTTGGTGTGAACAACCGCAATCTGAAGGATTTCAGTGTCGACTTCGATAACGTCCGCCGTCTTCGCGAGTATGTTCCTGAAGACGTGCTGTACGTGGCGGAATCGGGCGTGGCAAGCGCTGACGACGTTGCGGCTATCGCCCAGTTGGGTGCGGATGCTGCATTGATCGGGGAAGCCTTGATGCGTGCTGAAGACAAGCCGGCAATGCTGGCAGAATTCCGTGCTGCAGCGGAGGTGGCGCGATGAATCCGACAAGTCGTCAGCATCAGGCAAGGGAATGGCTACTGTCGCCGCAGGGTTTGGGGCATCCGCGTGTGAAACTGTGCGGGATGTTCCGCGAAGAAGATATATGCGCAGTCGCCCAGGCGCGTCCCGATATGTGCGGCTTTATTGTGAACTTCCCCCAATCGCACCGAAGCGTTTCAACGGAGCATTTGACGGAATTGTGCAAACTGCTGGACGAAGAGGATGCCAAGGTGGCAGCGGGCATGGCAACTAGCGGTAATCCGGTGAGCCTTCATCCGATATGGCGTGTAGGTGTGTTTGTCGATGAGCCGCTCGATCCCTTGATCCGCATCGTTTCGGCGGGCGCAGTCGACTTGGTGCAGCTCCATGGAAACGAAAGCAACGCCTATATTTCCGAGTTGAGGCATCGAACCCGAGTAGGAACCATCCAGGCTTTTCGTGTGAGTGGCGGCGAGGATGTTTCCCGCGCCGAAGGAAGCAGCGCCGATATGATCATGCTCGACAGCGGGCAAGGCTCAGGTAGGGCATTTGATTGGGGCAACGTTTCCCGTGTTCATCGCCCGTTTATTTTGGCTGGCGGGCTTACCCCGGAAACCATTGGCAAGGCGCTAACGGAAGTGAATCCCTGGGGTGTTGATATGAGCTCTGGCATCGAAACCGACAAGGTGAAGGATCCCGCAAAAATTGCAGCAGCTGTTGATGAAGTCCGTCGATGGCGGCTGTGATTTTGCTCGGCAGCGTTAACCGAAAGACGCTTCAGGAGGGGCGAGGGCTAGCAAGAGCTCTCTGAACGTCATTCCTGAATGATTCGCGAAGCGAATCTCTTAATAAAAGCATGAAGCAGTGCAGCGCATGAGGCCTTTGAAGGAACCCTTCAAAGGACGAACAGCGGAACGGGAGGCTTGATAGCCCTCGCCCCTCCTGAAGCGCCGGCAAAGTTTCGGTAAATACCATCAGGCAAAATGCCTGATTCATGAAAGGGAACATTATGACGAAGGGAAGATTCGGCATCCATGGTGGGCAGTACATGCCTGAAACGCTGATGAATGCCGTTATCGAGCTCGAGGAAGCTTACGATCGCTACAAAGATGACCCAGAATTCAAGGCGGAGCTGAACAAGCTTCTGAACGAATACGCCAATCGTCCTTCGCTTCTGTACTATGCCGAGCGTCTGACCAAGGCGTTGGGTGGCGCAAAGATCTACCTGAAGCGTGAAGACTTGAACCACACCGGTGCGCATAAGATCAATAACGTGCTCGGGCAGGTTTTGCTTGCCAAGAAGATGGGTAAAACGCGCGTTATTGCTGAAACGGGCGCAGGTCAGCACGGTGTTGCCACGGCTACAGCAGCGGCGCTGATGGACATGGAATGCGAAGTGTTCATGGGCAAGGAAGATACCGAACGCCAAGCTCTCAACGTATACAAGATGCGCTTGCTAGGTGCTAAGGTGCATGCCGTGGAAACAGGGACGGCAACGCTGAAAGATGCCGTATCGGAAACCATGCGCGAATGGACCAACCGTATTGCCGACACGCACTATGTGCTTGGCTCCACCATGGGTCCTCATCCTTTCCCCACCATTGTGCGCGATTTTCAGGCGGTAATCTCGCAAGAGATCATCGATCAATGCATGGAAAAGGAAGGGCGCTTGCCCGATTGCGTGCTTGCTTGTGTGGGCGGCGGTTCAAACGCTATGGGTACCTTCTATCATTTCATCGAGCATCCTAAAGTCCAGCTAATTGGATGCGAGGCGGCTGGTCGCGGTATCGACACCTTCGAAACGGCGGCAACCATTAACACGGGCAGCCTTGGCGTATTCCATGGCATGAAATCGTATTTCTGCCAGGACAAGTATGGCCAAATCGCGCCAGTGCACTCCATCAGCGCTGGGCTTGATTACCCCGGAATTGGGCCTGAGCATGCATGGTTACACGATACCGGCCGTGCTCAGTATGTGCCTGTCACCGACGACGAAGCGGTGGATGCCTTCGAGTATTTGAGCCGCTTGGAAGGCATTATCCCCGCTATCGAAAGTGCGCATGCGGTGGCTTATGCCTGCAAGATCGCGCCGAAGATGAACAAAGATCAAATCATGGTAGTCACGCTTTCTGGCCGCGGCGACAAGGACTGTGCCGCTATCGCTCGTTACCGAGGAGAAGATATCAATGAGTAATCCCCGTATCAAAGCCGCTTTTCAGGATGGTAAAGCCTTTATTCCTTTTGTAACCTGCGGCGATCCAGGCCTGGAAACCACCAAGAAGATTATTGTTGAGCTTGCGCAGGCAGGTGCTGCCGTTATCGAGCTGGGCATTCCGTTTTCGGACCCTACGGCAGAAGGGCCGGTAATCCAATCGGCCAATATGCGTGCGCTTGGGGTAGGAACCACCACCGATAAGGTGTTTGATATGGTTGCCGATCTGCGCAAAACCGTCGATACGCCTTTTGTGTTCATGACCTATGCAAACGTGGTGTTCCATTACGGCATCGAAAAGTTTTGTGTTCGCGCAGCTGAGGCGGGTGTGGATGGCCTTATCCTTCCCGATGTTCCCTTTGAAGAAAAGGAAGAGTTTGCGGGTCCGTGTCGCAAGCATGGTATGGACCTTATCAGCATGATTGCGCCCACATCCGAGGAACGCATCGATACCATTGCGCGTGAAGCGGAAGGTTTCATTTACTGTGTAAGCTCGTTGGGCGTTACGGGTACCCGTTCGAGCATTACTACCGATCTGGATTCCATCGTGGCGCGCATTCGTGCAGTTACCGATACCCCCATCGCCATCGGGTTCGGCATCTCCAATCCCGAGCAAGCGGCAGCCATGGCAGCAAAGAGCGATGGCGCCATTGTTGGTTCCGCTATCGTGAAGATCATTGCCGCGGAAGGCGAAAATGCCGTTTTTGCGGTTGGCGAATTTGCCCGCAAGATGGTCGAGGCCGTTCGCGCATAGTTACCAGGCATTCATCAAACAACAACCCCATCCGCTCAAACGGACCCGGAGCCTTGCCTTCGGGTCCGTTATTTATTGGGGGAGGGCGGGTTGTTGCGGCACTCCCTTAACCGAGGATTGCCGCTGCCGGAATGCTTGATTGCGAGAGCCGGTCCGTTTCGCTGCATCGACTCGGAGTGCCTTGAAAGAACGTGCATGGATTTGGCGTGGTTATCAAGCGATGAAACGGTGACGGCTTGGTCAAGAATGAGTGAAGAGCGCGTGGAAGGGGTGGCACTCTGCATTCAGGCTGCTAGGTTGGAAAGCCGAGAGAAAGGAAACGCATCGATGGCGAATTCGGTTCAGCAAAGTGGCGATGGTGCTAAGAAGGGCAAACTGGCGGTATTGTTCGAAGATCTTTCGATTGCTCAGGTGATTGCTGGCGCCCTAGCAGCTGCAACGGTGTTTTTGCTGTCTTCCGTTATCGGTGTTGCCGGCTCATTGATCGGCGCGGCGGTTGGCTCGATCGTTTCTGCCGTTTCCTCTCAGGTGTATAAGAAGATGCTGTCCGCTTCTGCCGACAAGATTCGCGATGTTGCGCCAGATGGAGCATCGGCAAATCAGGCGGATCCCAACGAAACGCGTTTGATGGAGCCTGTTTCATCGAGTGAAACCCGCGTTATCGATTCGGGGAAGGTTGCCGCAAGTGCAACGAAGGTTATGGGCGCCGATGATATTCGTTACCAAGCCAACGCTTCGTTGGATAAGGTGGTAGATCCTGCGCTGCAACGTGCGCATGTGCGTCGTCGTCGCAAGGCTCGCGTTCAGCGGAGCGTGATCATTGTTTCTATCGTTTCCGCGCTGATTGCCATTGTGGTTTCGGCAGGGCTTATCCATGTGTTCACCGATGGTCAGGGCATTGGTGAAAAGACGGAGCCTATATTCACGGCAAGTGAAGCATCCCAGGCAAAACAAGGCTCTTCGGCTGCCAACGGCGCTGCGAAGGAAACAGCTGCCAATGAATCGACGTCCTCTAAGTCGAACGAAGGCTCATCTCAGTCGGGAAAATCCTCGAGTGCCGATTCGTCTAACTCCTCCACTTCGGCTAGTGGCAGCGGTTCTGGCTCGGGATCTTCGGACTCTTCTGCCTCATCAAATGGTGGATCATCGTCTTCTGACAGCAGTTCGGAGAATGCCGGATCTTCATCGAAGCCAGGTTCTGGTTCGTCGGGCAGTGGCAATTCGGGATCTTCTTCTGGAAACGGCTCTTCTGGTTCGGGTTCGTCTTCTGGCTCTTCCGGCAGCGGTTCCCCCTCTGCTGGTTCTGGCAATTAATGGACACCAGGCATCACAGGCGTAATTGCTGCTCCGGCTCGCCTCTATTGTCTGATTAGGCTTTTGCGGCTTTCATTTCCCTTACGTCGGCGCTTGCGACATGCGGAAAAGGGTATGATGGTAGTTCTAAGGAAAGGAACGCCCCATGGCTCTTGTTGCCCGACTTCTTCAGTCGTTACCGCTTGTCATAGTGCTGGTCATTCTAGCTCTGGTTATCTATTTTGTGGTGTCATGGGCTCGTTCGCCTGAGCGCGCAAAGGAAGTGCTCATCAAGTTTTTCACCGTGTTCAATTCGATTCTTTCGATTTTCTTCCTTTTGGCAACTGCGTATGCGTTCTTCGAAGGCAATCAGCCAGTATTGGAGCTTACGGTTTCGTTCCTGGTGGTTGCGGTGTTGGCCCTTGTTATCACCCGTGTCTGCCGCTGGCGCTTCGTGAAGAACCACCCCCATTACAGGGATAAAAGCCAGAGAGTTACTTTCTTATAGAAAAGGCGACCCTGCCTGAATTGAGCCCCTGATGTTGGACCCAGAATGAAGATTCATTCTGGGTCTATTTTGCGTTAGGAGCAGGCCGAGGTAGGCGGTTGGTTGCTGGGACGACTGACCTGTTTGGCGTAGGCAACGCATTGTCCCCGCAATTGACTCCCTTCCTGAATGCCGTTAGACGAATTCAATAAAGTGTTGGGTTTTTGAGGGCTTGAACAACGGGATGCTTTCATGCGGGTAACCGTACCGTCTGGCTTTGCTGAAGCGCGCTGGGAGAGCGTCATACTGATGGTTATAAGGTGGGTGACCGAATGCGAGCGAGCAAAGCTTGTCCGTCTATCGCCAAGGGGGAACAACTGTGAGCACTGTTGACAAGAAACTCATGGGGCAAATGCTCCGATTTGCCAAAACCGTTGTAATCACCAGCGCGAATGCAAAGGAAGGCACTTCGGTTTCCGATTGCGAAAAGCCTGGCAAGCGCGATGCTCAATATCTGCGCGCTATTATGGAACGAGGGCTTCGGACCCTGCCCCTTGAGCAGCGCGTTCTTTCCGAGGCTGCCTTTGACAAGCGCGCATTCGACCTGGGCAAAGTATTCGTTATTCGCCAGTTGGGCATTTGGGAAATGATGAGCTACGAAACCTTGCGTCGCGATAGCGAGTACGTGGCTTTTCCTGAATTGCTTGATGGCATGGAAAAAGAGGGCCTGGTAAAGCGCATCGTCGATACCGTCGATGGGAAAGATAACGATGTGGTCATGCTTGCCGAAGCCGGCAAGCAGATGTTTTCCGAACAAGAAGATGCTCTAGAAAAGCGCGCCGAAGAATTATTCGGCAATCTCACCGAGGGCGAAAAGATGCAGCTCTATCTACTGCTGCGCAAGGTTCAGGGAACCCCTGCATACGAGTCGGAATCTCCTTCCGATGTGCGCAAACAAGCAGGAATTGCATAACTGAAGTTGGGTTCAAATCCAAAAACGAGTTAAATGGGTGCTATTGCATCCCTGTTGCACGCGAGCTGGAAGCGACAACAGTCTTGGCGTTGGTCGTTGAGGCGATTTTCTTGCATTCTGCACGGTAGGCGAGTGGCTTTCGCAGTGTTTTGCCTAGCGTGCTGTCGCTTACTCTTTTGGCGAATACGAGCACTCGATGGGCACGATACGCTCCAGCTCGGCGGTGCGGCTCTTTACGTAGTCAAGAAAAGCCGTTTCGGTAGGCGAGAAATCTTTATCTTTGCGATAGACCAGGCCAACTGCATGAAACGGGTCTTTTAGCTCGGTGATGGGGAGAACGCTTACTTGATCGCGGATGTCTCCCTCGATGGTATCGAGCATCAGCGCCACCAGGCGCATGTCGGCCAGTACCTGCACGGCTCCGTTTACCTCATCTTCGAATGCTTGGTAGCACTTGAAGCCATATTGCTTTGAAAGCTCTTTGAAGGGGTAGTAGGTTAAAGCGCTGTCGCGATATGAAACAATGGGGTAGTTCTTCAAATCGGTTAGCGAAATGGACTTTTGGCTGGCCAAGGGCATATTGGAGTTTGCTACCACCACTGCGTTCTGGAAGAGGACGGGGATGAATTCAAGTTCCTCTTCATCGGGCAGCCGCCCGCAGATCGCCATGTCGATCCTTCCCTCCAATACTGCTTTTGAGCAGTTGAAGGTGCTGCATTCTTCCACCAAATCAAAATTGACAATGCTGCCATGGGCGGTTACGAAGTTTGAAAGAAGCTGCGGCAGAAAGGAACGACGCACTGATGCTACACTGCCCAGGCGGATAACCGGTGCGTTCTCCAGAGCGCGGGGCCCGGCGACATTCATGGCTTCGTCGATTTCTTTGAGCGCTACATTGATATGGCGGGCGAACTCTGCTCCGTACACGGTGAGCTCTACGCTACGATTCGCTTCATTGGTGCTTTTGAAAAGCGTGAATCCAAGGCTCTTTTCCATTTTGCGAATCGAATTTGAAAGTGCGGGCTGCGTGATGCAAAGCTCTTTGGCTGCCTTACTGAAATGACCCGTTTCTGCGAGTTTTTGAAAATAACGCAAATGGTCGATGTTCACTTTTATGTTGCCCCTCCCGCAAACAAAGCGCCCAAACGGTTAAAACGGCTGGTAGATACAGCAGAAGTGTAGCACAAACAAAAGGTCCCATCCGCTGCCGAAGAGGAGGGGAGTTCTAAGCAGCGGATGGGATGTCATAGAAGAGGGGTCTGTTTTTGCATCTAGTTCTTGGGCTTGAACAGTACTGGCCCCATGGGCACGTTGCAGATGCCCTCGAGCACGGCGCTTGCCATGGTGAAGAGCCCGCCGATGCCGCACAGACCGAAGGCGACTGCCGCAACGAAGATCAGGTCGCTCACCATTTCAGCGGGGCATAGCCCCATGCCAGTTACTCCATACAGGATAAGACCGATGGCAGGGAGAAAGCTTGTTGCCCAATCGACCAGGGTGCCGTGGAAGTAAGCGGGCAGCTCTATGATGAGCAGCACACCGATAACCATGTTTACGATGCCGAACACGAAGCCGTCATAGGCGATAACTCCTTGAGCTGCCAAGTACGCCATGATGTTGCTGGCACCGCCAACGCCGCCGAAGGCAATGGCGAAGATCATCATCGTTTGGCCAGGGATGTACATGTTGCGCTTAATCAGAATTGCAGCGCCAAAGAAGAACCCGATGAATAGAATTACCTGAACAATGCCAAACGAAAGGTTGGTGGTTGCATCTCCTGCTGCAAGCCCAGTGCCCTGGGCGAAGCAGATGAACGAAAAAATAGTGAATACGGTTGCCGGAACGGCGAGGGGCTGGCCCCAGCCGGTCTTTTTATAGGTCTCTTCGACTTCTTGCATGGTTGCCATGATTATCCCTCCATCAGGAAGTGGGGAACGTCCTGCAGCATAACTTTCAGATCCTCAGCAGGTACGCCGCCATTCAAATGCTCTTGTACGTTGCAGGCATAACCACGGAGCGCGCGCAGTGCGGGGAACATGCCCTGGTCGGAGCTCATAACGTAATCGGAGGGTTTAGTGCCAGCTTCCTTCATGAAGGAGCGCAAAGAGCGATCGCGATCGAACTCGTAGAACGATTTCTCCATCTTTACGCCTAGGCGAGCCATTTCGCGCTGCATCGCGATGCTCATTTCAGAGGTGCGCCAATCGATGTGCTGGTACACCATCTTGCGAATGCCCATTTCGTGAGCAGCTCGATAGAGCTTTAGGCCTTCGCGGTTGTCGATGTGTCCAGAGGAGAGGCATACGTCTGCATCGCGGATAAGCTCCAAAATCTCGTACACTTCAGGCTTCAGATTGCCCTCTTCGTCGAGCACGGTTATGCCGAGCTTTCCCTCGAGCGTTTTCATGGGCTGACCGCAAATTTCGGTTGCGAAATGCTGGTAGGGAATGGAGCTGTCCCAGATCTGGAATCCGTTTTGAGATTCCAGGGTGGGCATGAACACCGTCTTGGCGCCGCCCATGATGGCTGCCTCTACTGCTACCGGGTTCAGGCCGCCCACCTCATAGTTCAGGCAGATGGAGCCGTAAACCTTGAACCTGTCGCCCTTCACTGCGTATTTCTGCGCGATCTTCGAGCGGAAGAAGGTTCCGAACTCGTGGCATTTGATCACTACGCCGTCAAGGCCGGCGTCCTCGTATTCGCGGACCAACTCGAAGTCGTCCAGTACGAAGCCGTCGTCACGGGTGGGGTTGGAATGCACATGGGTATCGATGGCTCCATGAAGCAGTTCCCACGCGGTGTCGGATACCTCGTAGTTTCCCTCGGCAAAGAAATCGTTCTGGTCCTCGAGCAGTGCGAAATTCGGGTTGTAAGTTCCCATGGTTCCCCTCCTATAGAATTGGTTTTCAAGAAGGGAAGGATCAGGCATCCCCATGCCTCTCAATCCCTTCCCTGAATCCATCATTGCCGCTTGTGGGTTTGCCAACAACTCATAACATTTACTGATTATTTGAAAAATATAATCAAACGGAATATCCGCAGGTAGAACGCATGAACACGTTCTAAAACACGTTCTAGAACGTGTTATCCAATAGGGATGCCGCTTTTAGTTGGATTGGGGGAGGGGCTCTGGAAGCGAAAACTATACCGTTATCGGAATGGTTTTCAAAAACTATTCCGATAAAACTATTCCGATAACGGTATAGTTATTCGTGAGATAGCTCGAAAGGAATGGCCGTGCTCTCTACCGCTGAAGCTGCAAAGTTGCTGAATATTTCCCCACGAAGGGTGCGTGCGCTCGTTGAATCGGGCGATTTGAAAGCTCAGCGGGTAGGGCGTGCCTGGCTTATCGATGAGGACTCCGCGCGTCAGCGTGCCAATGCACCTGTTTCGGGAGGTCGCCCGAAGGATGGCGAGCGTGATGCATACGCTATAGGTTCCTTCATCCTCATGAACCGCAATCACGAGGTCGCTCGTTTCGAATTCAACAAGAAGCGGGAACGCGTTGTCTCACTGGAGCCTTTGGCTGATTCTGCGTGGGCTCCGCTGGGGGCATGCAGCTCTCCGGGCAAGCTCCATCCTGATTTCCTGCAGCAGTGGATAGCGAACCGCTCCATCCCCGAAGCCCGCCCTCATGTTGGAGCGCTGTTGGAGGAAGCGGGCTTCGCTAACGTAAGCCAACTGGTTCTTTCTTCGTTGGGCTTAAGCCTTTCCGACCAATATTGGTTCAAGCCGGTGGACTCGAAAACGGGAAAAGCGTTGCCGCTTAACTGGAAGGACATCAACTACTTCGATAACGGCTTCGACGATGGTTCAGGGGCAACTCTTATGGGCGCCGTTTCTAGCGGTGGTACCGATCGCGCTCCCTCGAACACCACCAACGGAATGCTGGAAAAGCGCTGGGTGATGCGTGAAGAAAAACCATGGCTGGTAAAGGGTTCCACGCCGGGATTGAACCGCGAGCCGTTCAGCGAGCTTTTGGCAAGCAAATTGTTCGAGCGCATGCTTGGGCCTGAAGAATTCGTTCCTTACGAATTGTCTTTCGAGAACGGCAAGCCTTATTCATTGTGTCCCGACATGCTTGACAGCAGGCAAGAGCTTATCCCTGCCAACGATGTGGTTGGCTGTCACGGTCTGCATAATGCAGGACTTTACGAATCGTACGTTGCCCAGATTTCGGAAATGGCAGGGCGAAGCCTGCGCGAAAGCATCGATAAGATGATTGTGTGCGACTACCTTATGGCGAACGACGATAGGCACTTGTTCAATTTCGGGCTTATCCGCGATGTTGAATCACTGCAAGTGTTGGGCTGCGCCCCTCTGTACGATTCGGGTTGTGCGTTCTTCGCCCGAGCAACGCTGGCGCAGTTGCGTGTCAAGCGCTATTTCTACGATAGCCATCCGTTTAGGGAAACTCCCTACAGTCAGTTAGCGCTGGTGGAAGATTTCAGTTGGTTCGAGCCTGAAAAGCTGGATGGTTTCACCGATGAAGTGCGCGAAGTCCTTTCGCAGAACGAAGACCTTACGGAAGAATTCGTAGAGTTGGCGGTAAAGCACGTCCAGCGCAATATCGATAAGGTTGTTGATTTGGCGCTTGAACTGAAGCGTTAGGAGCGTCCAATGTCGAAGAAGCTATGTTCAGCGGCAATTGCCGCAGCTCTTGCGGCGGGTTTGGTTGCCTTATCCATTTTTGGATGCTGGCAGGATTACCGATCAAGCAAAAGCCAAATGCTTGATCGGCAATCCTGCCAGCGAGCTGTCTATTCTGTTTGGTTAGCCCAGGGCTACGTCTAGCACCATCATTAGGACGAAGTCGAAGGAGAGGGCTATGGCTCCTATTCGTCCATGCGCGTGCCTTATTCGGCGGATTATTCGGCTTGCAGCTTGTGGCAGGCTTCTGCCATTTCGTCGACCATTTCATCGAAGAGCTTTAAGGCGTCTTCGACGGGTTGGGGGCTGAGCATGTCAACGCCGGCGCCGCGCAAAAGGTCGATTGGGGGCTTGGAACTGCCGCCCTTCAGGAAGCCCAGGTAGTCTTCGCGTCCCTGTTCCCCCAAGTCCAAAATACGCTGAGAGAGCGCAATGGCGGCCGCGAAGCCCGTGGCGTATTGGTATACGTAGAAGCGGTAATAGAAGTGCGGGATGCGCGCCCATTCAAGGGCAATGTTCTCGTCGAGCGCAATGCCATCGCCGAAGTACTGTGCGTTCAGTTCCTTATAGATGCCGCAGAGCGCATCGGCGGTAATGCCAGCGCCCTGCGCGGTGAGCTCTGCCACCTTCAGCTCGAATTCAGCGAACATGGTTTGGCGGTACAGCGTTGCGCGGAACTGCTCCAAGAAGTGGTTCAGGAAGTAAGCGCGTTCGCGCTCGTTTTTCGCGTGGTCAAGGAGGTAGCGCGTAAGCAGCGCTTCGTTGCAGGTAGACGCTACTTCAGCCACGAAGATGACGTAGTCCGAATAGCACACGGGCTGGTTGGCGCAAGAGAGATACGTATGGACGGAATGGCCCATTTCGTGGATCAGCGTGAACACATCATCGAGCTTGCCCTGGAAGTTGAGCAGAATTACCGGGTGCATGCCGTAGCCGCCAGCCGAATAGGCGCCACTGCGTTTGCCCGGCGTTTCGTATACGTCAATCCATCGTTCGGAAAGGCCGCGGCGCACCAATGCCAGGTAGTCTTCACCCATGGGGCGCAGCGCTTCCAGGATGATGTCGCAGGCTTCTTCATAGGTGAAGGTGAGTTCCACATCATCAACGATAGGCACGTACAGATCGGAGAAACGCAGCTCGTCTACGCCCAGAAGTTCCTTGCGCAAGGCCACGTACTTGTACATGGCGTCCATGTTGTTATGCACGGTTTCAATGAGATTCGTGTATACCTGGGTTGGCACTTCGTTGGCAGAGAGCGCCGCTTCCAGTGCCGAGTCGTAACGACGTGCCTCTGCGAAGAACTTCAGCTGCTTGTTTTGGGCGCCTAACGTTGCGGCAAAGGTGTTGCGGAATTGGCGGTAGCTGGAATAGAGCGACTCATAGGCGGATTCACGCAGCGTTCGGTCGGCTGACATCATAAGGGGGATGTAGCTGCCGTGGGTTACTGGATGCGCAGCGCCTTCGGCATCGTGAGCATCGGGGAAGGTGAGATCGGCATCGTTGAGCAAGGAAAAGATGTTGTCGGGCTGGTTGGCCATGTCTCCTGCGGCAGCCAAGAGCTTTTCTTCGGCAGGAGAGAGCACGTGCTCGCGTCTGCTGAAGATGACATCTAAGCAGCGGCGGTACAGTTCCAGTTCGGGTTCCTGTGAGTAAAACTTTGCCATTTCCTGCTCGCTTAAGCTAAGCAGCTCGGAGGTAAACCAAGAAGAAGCGCTGGAGAGCGAAACCCAAAGCGTCATAACCTGGCTTGAGTAGTCCTGGTAGCGCGATTCGCGCGTGTCTTCGTCGCTTTTTCGCTCGGCGTAGTTGATCAGCTTGGTAAGGATCAATCCCGCTTCGTCGTCGAGCTTCAGATAAGCAAGCAGATCGGTGGCAGAAGCGCTGATCTTCCCTCGGAATGATGCGAATTGGGGAGGTAACTTCTTTGCTTCTTCAAGCGCAGCCAAAAAGGCTTCGTCGCTTTCGAAGATGCTGGAAAGATCCCAGCGATACTGCTCCTCGATTTCTTCGCGGGAAGAATACGTTGTCATTGCGTGCTCCTTGCGTATGCTCGGCGGCCTTTCTGCCCGTTGGGCTATTCGGCTTCAGCGGAAGGACCGCGGCTCTCAGGGGGATGGCTGCCGAGTGATTACCTTTTCGCAAGCAATACTACGACATTGGTTACAGCTTACGCTGCTGGTACAGCCCATTGTCATAGAAACCGAGTTTTCGATAATAGCCACGCGTTCCCACGGCGCTGATAACGTTGATGCGTTGGTATCCCGCCTGTGCGGCAAGCTCGCAAGCGCGGTTTACCAGCTGGGTGCCCAGGCCGCGATGCTGGGCGTTGTTGATGCCAGCGTGCTGCAGCTTTTCCACGCGGCCATAAACGTGCACTTCGCGAATCATCGCTTCGCCCGCTTGGAGGGGGAAGGGAAGAGCGCAGGTTTGGTTGACCGTCTTGGATGTTGCCGCTTCGTATTCCTTTTCCAGCTGAGCTATCGCATTGGCGTGAGGGAGCGAAAGACGCAGGAAACCCGCGATTTTTCCCTGCGGCGTTACCCATTGAAGGAAGCGTTCGCTGGTGGCAGTGGTTTCGTACTCAACCACCTCAAGCGAAAGGTCTTCGGCGGCAACGTTGGCAAGGCTCACTTCGCGATGTCGGATTTCAGCCGTGGCAAGACCCTCGGAATCGATTCGCTGCTCAACCAGCTGGCGCAGGTTCACCTTTTTATTGCCCGCTTTGATGTCAGGCGCTGATATGTCTCGGATCATGCGGGAAATGCGCGTAAATGCGGGTGTTGCGCAGGTATCGGAGACCAACACATCCACCAAGCTGGGTTCGGAGTAGGGCTGCCAGGTGCGATCCTCGAAGCGTTCGCAGAGTCCGGTTCCCTCAACGAGGACGCATGGATAGAGCTTCACCTCATCGGGCTGGAACGCGGCATCGTTGCAAAGGCGCAGGTAGTCGGCTTTATCCGATTCCGGTGTGGCGCCCAGCAAATTCACCATGGCATGCACGTGGGTTTTGAAACCGAACAAGCGCAGCAGCTCGAATGCGCGTTGGATTTGCTGCGTGGAGGTATGGCGATCGTTGAGCGTACGCACGTTTTCGTCCAGGCTTTGAATGCCCATTTGGACTTTGGTGCAGCCCATGCGACGCAGTGCGGCCAAGTGGGTGGGCGTTATGCGCTCGGGCCGTGTTTCTATCACCAAGCCTACTACGCGGTGCTGCCCGTCGACATTGGCATTGTGCTCGGCTTCGAGCTCTTCCCACGTTGCCTTTTGCCATTGGGATACCGACGCCCACGCAGCGTTTTCGCCGTAGAGACGGTCGAATGCCTGGTTGTACGTTGTTTCTCGGTTGTCGATACGATGCTGCTCTTCGGCAACGAATGCCTTAAGGAGTTCCGGGTCGCAAGAGATCCCTGCCGATTCGTAGGCATGCTTGCGCGCAGGGAGGTTCCCGATTGCCTGGGAGCCATCGTTCAATGCGCGGAACAGTTCACGGATGAACCAGATCTGGTAGCTTTCCGGGTAGTCACTCCAGGTGCCGCCCAAAACGATGAGTTCGACTTTGTCGGTGATGTGCCCCATTTCGGTGAGGGCTTTAAGGCGCGCGGCAACCTGCAGGTAGGGATCGAAGAAGGTGCGTTCGGCGCGTTGGCATGCAGGCTCGTCTGCCAAGTAGCTTTTGGGCATGCGCAAGTCGTTGGGGCAGTACAAGCAGTTGCTGGAGCACTTCCACGGCTTGGTGAGCACGGTGATGGTAGCAACGCCTGAAGCGGTGCGGCGGGGTTTCATCTGCAGAGTGCGGACAAGGCGGCGCTGCTGCTCATCGCTCAAGCCCCAACTGCTCCAACGCTCGGGCTGGTTCTTCTGCACATCAAGATAGAAGGCCATGAGTTGGCGCTTCGAGAGAGGGCGTGCCTTCGCCGGCTCCGAGGGTGCGGGTGGATGGTTTTGTGTGTTCCCGCTGCCGTTCGGTTCATCGCAGTTGCCGAAGCGTCTCGTTTCAAGGATGCGCTTGTTGTGGCGGTTGATTATCTTTGTGAGTTCGCGCTCGTCAAGGCGCTCCTTTGCCTTGAGCGCGTCAAGTATGTCAAAAAGAGCTTGTTCCATGCGCCTGATTATAGGCGAAGGCGGAATCCGTCACAGCAGTGTGCGGGTGCGCCTTGGGGCAATGTGCCTCTTGGTGCCCTATGCGAACATCATGAACAGGTGGGCAAGAAGGAAGCCGATAAGGCCGCAGGCGGGGAAAGTAAGCACCCACGCAAGAACCATGTTGCGGGCAATTTCCCAGTTAACGCGTTTGAATGATTTGCTGGCACCGACGCCCATGATTGCCGAGGTGTTGCAGTGGCCGGTGGAAACGGGCATGCCAGTAAGACTGGCGAACAGCAGCGTGAAGGTGGTGGAGAAGTTAGCGGCTACGCCTTGGTACTTCTCGAGCTTGACCATGTCCATGCCAACCGATTTGATGATGCGCTTGCCGCCCACGATGGTGCCAAGTGAAATGGCGAGCGAGCAGATGATCATGAGCCACATGGGGAACCCGTTGGAATCGGGGGTCGGGTTGCCGAAGGAAAGGGCAACGCCCAGCATGGCGATGGACATGAACTTCTGGCCGTCCTGAGCGCCATGTAAAAACGAGAGAGCCACAGCGCATACGTCTTGGATGCCGGTAAAAGCATGGTTTGCTGCTTGGCGGTTTACATGCGTGCAGGCCTTTTCGATGACCTTGACGAACAGCCAACCAAGAAAGAAGCCCGCTACCAGCGAAAATACCATGCCATAAATAACCTTGGCCCATTCTGCGGGAACCACGCCTGCAAGGCCGTTCAGGGCAATAGCGCCGCCCGTTACGCCAGCGATAAGGCTGTGCGATTTCGAGCAGGGAATGCCGAAGAACCAACAGAAGATACCCCATAAAATGGCGCCAATCATGGCCGCCATCAGAGCATAGAGGGCCGCATCGGTATTGCCTGAGAAGTCGACCATCCCGAACATCGTTTTAGCTACGGCGGTTGAAATGTAGGTCATTCCTACAAGGCCCACGAAATTGAATACCGCTGCCAGCCCGATGGCAACGCTGGGCTTTAAGCAACGAGTGGAAACAACGGTGGCAATAGCGTTTGGCGCATCAGTAGCGCCCGATACGGCGGTAACGCCGATTACTAGAATCAAAATGACGAAGAGGCTGGGTTGAGCCATGGCCTGAGAGATGAAATCAACAAAAGAAAGCGCCATTACGTTCCTTATATTTCCTTGTATGATCGCAATTCAACATTGTATTTTTGTAACAGTCGGAGGTCGTATTTGACCAATTGTTAACAATGCTACCCCACGTGCGCCCTTCAAACGATTGCAAACTGGACGCTTTCAATAATTTCCTGCTATTTGGCTTATTTTGCCCATCGTTTCTCTTCAGATGTTGCATTTTTCAGTCGAGCTAGCGCGGGATTTTTGCCAAGGGTGAGGACATGAGTGCTTGCATGGTCGATGCCCTGTGGTTCCGTGCTGCTGCTCGGCCTGATTGGCATTGAAGACACACGCGTCTTTCGCAAGAACTGCTCCGTTACGACGATCCGTTTCGCAAAAACAAAAATTCCGACTTCTGTGCAACTTTTTTGCGATTGCGGACTCCTTTCCGTCCCCCGCGAGGCGGAAATGGGCCGCTGTGCGTCCGATTTGCCGCTTTTCCGGGCTTCAATCCACGTTTTGACGCTCCGCGACAATCCGCAATCGCAAAAAAGTTGCAATTTCGGGCGTATTTCTGTTTTTGGGCACCCGGATCGGCCCCATGCTGGTGTCGCGGGCGGAGGGAAGGCCTGGATGACGTGATGCCGCGGATGGAGCGCACCCGGCGCGGCTCCGTGGGTGGCTGAATCACTCTGCGAGGCGGCACCTAGGACGGCGCTACGGGATGGCGTAAGAAGTGTTGCCGTTGCCTGCGTCCTCCCATGAGGGCAGGCTCATTTGCTGGGTGGAATATTGGCGCTTTGCCCGCTTTGTCTCGATATTATTCGCTTGCCGCATCTGCGGGCGCTCTTGCCCTCATCCCATCGCCGCACCAGCTGTACTGCGGTATCATGATAAGAACTGTTTCAAAAGAGCTTTGAAGTGCATTTTGCGTTCAAAACAAGCAGGAAAAGGCACCCAGCATAATAAAGAAGGGTAGGATTCATGGTTTCTCGCATTTATGTTGAGAAAAAGCCCGGTTTCGATGTCGAGGCGGGGCAGCTCTTGCACGAGCTGCAGACGATCTTGGGCGTGAAGGCGCTTACGGGTCTGCGCCTTGTTAATCGCTACGATGTCGAGGGCATTTCCGATGAGCTGTTCAAGCAGTGCATCCCCGTGGTATTCAGCGAACCTCAGGTAGATACGTCTTGCGAAAGCTGCCCCGAGGTTGAGGCTGCCCTGAAAGGCGAAAGCCCTGCGGGCCAGACGGTTTTCGCCATCGAGTTCCTTCCCGGTCAGTTCGACCAGCGCGCTGATTCCGCAAGCGAATGCATCCAGCTCATCAGCCAGGGTGAACGCCCTGCAGTTCGCAGCGCCAAAGTGTATGTGCTGGAGGGCGAGCTTTCCGAGGCGGATGTTGCCGCTATCAAGCATTACGTTATCAACCCAGTCGAAGCTCGTGAAGCTGCGCTCGAGGCGCGCGAAACGCTCGAGATGCAGGTGCCCGAACCCGAGCCGGTAGAGGTTATCGAGGGCTTCACCGAGCTCGACAACGCGGGCCTTGCCCAGTTCCGTGAAGAGCGCGGCCTTGCCATGGACCAGGCGGATATCGAATTCTTCCAGGCTCACTTCAAGGAAATTGGACGCAACCCCACTATCACCGAGGTTCGCGTTGTCGATACGTACTGGTCCGATCATTGTCGTCACACCACGTTCGGCACTGAGCTTACCGACGTTAAGATCGACGACGAGACGGTGCAGCTTGCATTCCAGAAGTATCTTGCTATGCGCTCCGAGCTGGGTCGCGAGCATAAGCCGGTATGCCTGATGGATATGGGCACCATTGGTGCCAAGTACCTGCGTGCGCATGGCGGCCTTCAGGGGCTCGACGAGTCCGACGAGGTTAACGCTTGCACGGTAAAGTGCAAGGTCGATGTCGACGGCGAAGAGCAGGATTGGCTGTTCTTGTTCAAGAACGAAACCCACAACCATCCCACGGAAATCGAGCCCTTCGGCGGCGCAGCAACGTGCGTGGGGGGCGCTATCCGCGACCCTCTTTCGGGCCGCAGCTATGTATATCAGGCAATGCGCGTAACCGGCGCAGGCGATCCGACCGTTCCCGTTTCCGAGACGCTCGAGGGCAAGCTTCCCCAGCGTAAGTTGGTTACCACCGCTGCTGCCGGTTATTCTTCTTACGGCAACCAGATCGGTCTTGCTACCGGTCAGGTTCACGAGCTGTACCATCCGGGCTATGTCGCCAAGCGCATGGAAGTGGGCGCGGTAGTGGGTGCAACGCCTGCTGACCATGTTCGTCGCGAAGAGCCCGCTCCAGGCGACAAGATTGTTCTGCTGGGCGGTCGCACTGGTCGCGACGGCATCGGCGGTGCAACCGGTTCCTCCAAAACCCAGAACGTTGAAAGCGTGGAAAAGTCCGGTGCGGAAGTGCAGAAGGGCAACGCTCCGGTAGAACGCAAGATTCAGCGTTTGTTCCGTCGCGGCGAGGCATGCCGTCTTATCAAGCGATGCAACGACTTCGGCGCCGGCGGCGTTTCTGTTTCCATTGGCGAGCTGTGCGATGGTCTGCTCATCGACCTGAATGCTGTTCCTAAGAAGTACGAAGGCCTGGACGGCACCGAGCTTGCAATCTCCGAAAGCCAGGAGCGTATGTCGTGCGCTCTTGCTGCGGAAGATGTCGAAGAATTCATCGGCTATGCCCATGAGGAAAACCTCGAGGCAACGGTTGTCGCTACGGTAACCGAAGAAAAGCGCCTGCGCATGGAATGGAACGGCGAGGCTATCGTTGACATCAGCCGTGCTTTCCTCGACACCAACGGTGCTCCGAAGTATCAGGATGTTCACGTTCAGGCGGGCGAGTCCTATGCTCCCGCATGGGAAGGTTCCACGCTTGAAGAGCGCATGACTTCGCTGGTTACCGACCAGAACATCTGCTCGGGCAAGGGCTTGGGCGAACGCTTCGACTCCACTATCGGTGCGGCTACCGTGCTCATGCCCTTCGGCGGCAAGCGTCAGCTCACGCCTTCGCAGGCTATGGTTGCCAAGTTCCCCGTCGATGGCGAAACCACCACGGCAAGCGCTATGGCATGGGGCTTCAATCCGTATCTTTCCGAGAATAACCAGTTCAAGGGTGCCTACCTTGCTGTTGTGGAAAGCGTAGCGCGTCTGGTTGCCACGGGCTTCACTCGCGAATCGGCTTATCTTTCCTTGCAGGAGTACTTCGAGCGCCTGCGTGACATCCCCGAGCGTTGGGGCGAGCCCACTGCTTCTGTTCTGGGCGCTTTGATGGCTCAGGTTGATTTGGGCATTGGTGCTATCGGTGGCAAAGACTCCATGTCGGGCAGCTTCGAAGAGGGCGATACCGAAATCCACGTGCCTCCTACGCTCATCAGCTTTGCGGTTTCCACCGGCTCTATCGACCGCGTGGTTTCCCCTGAGTTCAAGCGTGTCGGGTCGCGCATCATCAGCATCGCGCCTGCGTTCTACGATATGGAATCCCTGGTTCCCGAAGCGGACGGCATGAATGCCGCATTCAGCCTGGTTGAAACGCTTATCGGCGAAGGCAAGGTCGCCGCTGCGGCAACCTTGGGTTACGGCTGCGCTGCCGAGGCTCTGTTCAAGATGAGCGTTGGCAATGGCGTAGGTGTAAAGCTTTCCGATGAAGTTGGGGCGGACGACCTGTTCAGCCTGGCTTATGGCAGCTTCATCGTCGAGCTCGCCGAGGATGCTGAGATTCCTGCCAATACCGACCTGGTAACCGTTTCCGAGCTTGGTTGCACCACCGAAGCCTACGAGTTTGCGGCATGCGGCGAAGTCATTAGCATGGCGAAGCTGCAAGAAGCTTGGGAAGGCGGCATCGAATCCGTATTCCCGTATCGCGGTGAAGGCGAAAAGGTCGAGCAGATCAGCTGGTCGGAAAAGCTTCCTCTGGTTTGCGGCGAATCGTTCGCGAAGCCACGCGTAATCATCCCAGTATTCCCTGGCACCAACTGCGAATACGATACCGCCCACGCCTTCAAGCGCGCTGGTGCTGAACCTGAGATTTTGGTGATCAACAACCTTACGCCTGCGGCGGTTGCCGAAAGCACCGATGCGTTGGTGAAGGCTATTAACAACAGCCAGATCGTCATGCTTCCCGGTGGCTTCTCCGGCGGCGACGAGCCCGATGGTTCCGCGAAGTTCATCACTGCCTTCTTCCGCGCGCCTGCCGTTACCGAAGCGGTACGCGAGCTGCTCCAGAAGCGCGATGGCCTGATGCTGGGTATCTGCAATGGTTTCCAGGCGCTCATCAAGCTGGGTCTGGTTCCCTATGGCGATATTGTTCCTGCAACGTCTGAGGCGCCTACGCTTACGTTCAATACCATCGGCCGCCATCAGAGTGGCTTGGTTCGTACGCGCATCGCCTCGAGCCTTTCTCCTTGGCTTTCTCGCTGCAACGTGGGCGATATCCACACGGTTGCCATCAGCCATGGCGAGGGTCGTTTCGTGGCAAGCCCCGAAACGGTTGCTCAGCTTGCTGCGGCGGGTCAGATTGCTACGCAGTACGTTGATGAGGCGGGCAATCCTTCGATGGATCTTTCGGTTAACCCCAATGGCTCCATTCTGGCAATCGAAGGCATCACCAGCCCCGATGGTCGCGTTCTGGGCAAGATGGGCCATACTGAGCGTTCCGGCAACGGCCTGTACAAGAACGTTCCTGGCAATTTGTACCAGCCTCTGTTCGAAGGTGGCGTTGAGTACTTCAAGTAAGGCTAAGTTGGGATAACGGAGTATTCGCTATTCCCTCAAAGAAAAGGCTGGCATCCGATGGATGTCAGCCTTTTCTTATTGCTGCATTGTGAGAAAGCAGTTAGCCCCAAACCTCTTTGGCGATTTCCTGCACCAGGGCGATTTTTGCCCACTGTTCATCTTCGGTGAGCTTGTTGCCGATTTCGCAGCTGGCAAAGCCGCACTGAGGGGAAAGGCACAGATGATCAAGGGGAACGTACTTTGATGCCTCTGCGATTCGGGCCTTTATCGTTTCCTTGTCTTCAAGGCCTGGCTGCTTGGAGGTGATCAGGCCGAGTACCACATATTTGCCGTCGGCAATGTGCGCTAAAGGCTCGAATCCGCCAGCGCGTGGCGTATCGAATTCCAGGTAGAAAGCGTGCGCATCTTCATTGGCGAACAGATACGGTGCGATAGGATCGTAGCCGCCTTCGAAAGCGTAGGTGGAATGATAGTTGCCGCGGCATACATGGGTGTTGATTACCAGATCGTCGGGCTGGCCTTCGATAGCTGCATTGTTCAGGCTCACGCCAAGCTCGCATATCTTCTGGATGTCAACGGGCTTCAGACCGGTTTTTGCTGTGAAATTCTTGTCGCAGTAGATACCCCAAGTACAGTCATCGAACTGGATGTTACGGCATCCTGCTTCGTATAAATCAGCGATTACCTGGCGATATGCGGCAGCAATAGCATCGGTAAGTGCTTCATCGGTGGGGTAGGCGGCACGCAGGCTTTCAATTTGCCCATCGCACCTATCAAGCGTAACTTCTGCAAACGTTTGAATGGGAGCGGGCATAGTCTGGCGGGCAACGTGGTTTTCATCGGAGAGGGCGTGAACGAACTTGAAATGCTCAACGAAGGGATGGTTTTCCCCGGTAATGGGGCCGGTAACCACTGCTGTGTCGGCTGTGGTCTCTTCATCATGGAACTGGTAGCCCTCGCGACTGGTGCGGCGCTCGATGCCGTGGAAGCCCCACATGAAATCGAGGTGCCAGTAGCTACGGCGGAATTCGCCGTCGGTGATCACCTTCAATCCGGCAGCTTTTTGCTTTGCCACCAAATCACGGATGGCAATGTCTTCGACGGTTTTGAGCTGAGCGGCGTCGATGGTGCCTGCCTCGAAATCGGCACGTGCTTGTTTCAGCACGTCGGGACGTAGAAAGCTGCCTACGATATCGCAGCGAAACGGCGCGTTATCTCCAAAATTGCTAGCCATGCGGATTCCTCTGTTCGATTAGTTCGATATTGCGGAACATAGTATGGCGGGAATGCTTGCGATTGAGAAATACCTGTTATATCGCTTTGGCAATAGGCATTTCCTATTACGAAATGTGACGTTTTAGGGCTTCAAGATAGGCGGAACCGTAACGGGTTCGCTGCGTTCCCTTGCGAAAAATGACGCCGATTTCCATATACTCGTCGATTTCGAGTGGCACCGATATGATGGAAGGCCCGTTCAGTTCAGCAGAAATGACGCCCGAGCAAACGGTATAGCCATTTAGTCCTATGAGCAGGTTGAATAAGGTGGCTCGGTCGCGAACGCGGATGTTCTTGCTGCGATCGAGCGTGGTGGTTAGTTCCTCTGAGTAATAAAACGAGTTGTAGCTTCCTTGCTCGTAAGAAAGGAAAGGGTAATCCGCCATGTCCTCGAGCGTTACCGATGTTCGTTTTGCCAAAGGGTGGTTAGAGCAGATGAACACGTGTGGGTCCGCTTTGAACAAGGGCTCAAATACCAGGTTGTTGGCAGTGAGCATCTTGCCTATAACATCACGGTTTCGCGCGGAAAGGTACAGAACGCCCAGCTCGCTTTTCATATGGGCAACGTCTTCGATGATTTCATGTGTCTGCTCTTCGCGGATGGTGAAGTCGTAGCTTGCCGAATCGAATTCTCGGATCACGTCTACAAATGCGTTTACGGCAAAGGAATAGTGTTGACAGGAGACACTGAAATGAGGCGCTTGCTGCGATTGGCCCTTATAACGCGATTCCAATAGGTCGGCTTGTTCGAGCACTTGCCGCGCGTATCCCAGGAACGTTTCGCCTTCCTCCGACACTATGACGCCCTTGTTGGTGCGGTCGAAGATGCGCACGTCCATTTCCCGCTCGAGGTCACCAATAGCGGCGGTTATGGACGGTTGGGACACAAACAGCTTGCGAGAGGCTTCTGTGATGCTTCCGCATTCTGCCACTTTAACGGCATAGATGAGCTGCTGCAGTTTCATTGTTCTCCGTTCGGTTTCAATGGTTGGTTTTATGATACCGCGATGACTTAAAGGCAAACCTTTTGGGGCATGGCGTTTGTGCCGCATGCCTTCGTTAACGGAAAGCAAAGGTTGCGCAATTGCGAGCATTGCAGCTGCTTGGCTTCTAGAGGTCTTGCCTGCCGTTTCGGTGGCAAGGGGGTTTCGCCAATGACGCCCTTTGGTGAAATCAAGCGAATATAGGATAATAAAACAAGTATACACATTGCTGGCCACCAGCATCCCTCGTGAAAGGAATCTTTGTGGCTGAATTCATTTACCAGATGTATCAAGCGCGCAAAGCTCATGGCGACAAGGTCATCTTGGACGACGTGACGCTTTCGTTTTACCCTGGCGCCAAAATCGGCGTAGTGGGTCCCAATGGTATGGGCAAATCCACCTTGTTGAAGGTTATGGCTGGCCTCGAAGAGGTTTCCGCGGGTGACGCACGCCTTACCCCTGGTTACACCGTTGGCATTCTTCAGCAGGAGCCCCCGCTCGACGAAGAGGCTACGGTAATCGAGAACATCCGCATGGCGTTTGCCGACGTGCTCGCCAAGGTTGAGCGCTTTAATGCCATCGGTGCGGAAATGGCTGATCCCGATGCCGATTTCGATGCCCTGATGGAAGAAATGGGCGCGCTTCAAAACGATATCGATGCTGCAAACGGATGGGATTTGGACAGTCAGCTTTCCCAGGCAATGGATGCTCTGCAGTGTCCCGACCCCGATGCTCCCGTTAAGGTGCTTTCCGGTGGCGAGCGTCGTCGCGTTGCGCTGTGCAAGCTCCTGCTTGAAGCGCCCGACCTGCTTCTTTTGGACGAGCCCACCAACCACTTGGATGCCGAATCGGTGCTGTGGTTGGAGCAATTCCTTCATCGTTACCCTGGTGCAGTGCTTGCGGTAACGCACGATCGCTACTTCCTCGACAACGTTGCTGAATGGATCTGCGAAGTTGATCGCGGTCATCTGTATCCCTACAAGGGCAACTACTCCACCTACCTGGAAACCAAGGCTGCCCGTCTGGAATCGCAGGGTCAGCAGCAGGCTAAGCTGGCAAAGCGCATGAAGAACGAGCTGGAATGGGTTCGTTCCAGCCCGAAGGCGCGCCAGGCAAAGAACAAGGCCCGCCTTGAGCGCTATGAGCAGATGGAGGCTGAGGCACGTAGCGCCAAGAGCGTCGACTTCACTGACATCACGATCCCCGTTGGTCCTCGCTTGGGCTCTAAGGTCCTTGAGGTCGAGCATTTGCACAAGCAGTTCGGCGATCGTGTTCTTATCGACGATCTTTCATTCAGCTTGCCGCGTAACGGCATCGTGGGCGTTATCGGCCCCAACGGTGTTGGTAAGTCGACCCTGTTCAAGATGATTGTGGGCAAAGAACCGGTTTCTGGCGGCACGCTTGAGCTGGGCGAAACCGTGCAGATTTCCTACGTTGATCAGAATCGTGAAGGCCTCGACCCGAAAAAGACGCTTTGGGAAGTGGTTTCTGACGGGTTGGATTACATCCGTGTAGGCGAAACCGAGATTCCCAGCCGTGCGTATGTGGCAAACTTCGGCTTCAAGGGTTCTGACCAGCAAAAGCCTGCCGGCGTTCTTTCCGGCGGCGAGCGTAATCGCTTGAACCTTGCCCTCACGCTGAAGCAGGGCGGCAACCTGCTCCTGCTCGACGAGCCTACGAACGACCTTGACGTAGAGACGCTTGAAAGCCTCGAAGAAGCGTTGTTGGCATTTCCTGGCTGTGCAGTAATCACCAGCCACGACCGTATGTTCCTCGACCGCATTGCCACGCATATTCTTGCGTGGGAGGGTACCGATGAGAACCCCGGCAATTGGCATTGGTTCGAAGGTAACTTCGATTCTTATCAGAAGAACAAGATCGAACGTCTGGGCGAAGAAGCTGCAAAGCCCCATCGCCTGCATCGCAAGCTTACGCGCGATTAGTGTTCAGCGGGTAGTTTTTCGAGCACTCAAACAGAGAGGCAGCCTCTTTCGGGGCTGCCTCTTTATTGTCGGCCGCATTACTGGGGCTGCTTTGGCTTGGTGCTAAGAGAAAGCTAAGCCCAGCGGTGCGGTAGCGGCAATCGTAAAAACTTGAAGATGCGAATAAGCAAAAAGGCAACCTCGAAAGAGGTTGCCTTTTCATGCGTTAGCTTGTTGAGATTGAGGCAAGCGAAACTTACTTGGCCTTGCCCTGGTTTGCTACCGCGTTGATTTTGGCGTTGATGGTTTCTTCGTCGCCAACGTACTTCTTGTCAAGAACGTTGAAGTCCTGGTCGAAGGTGTAAACCAGCGGCACACCCGTGGGGATGTTTACGCCTACGATTTCATCGTCGGAAAGCTTATCGAACTGCTTCACCAGAGCGCGCAGAGAATTGCCATGAGCAACGATGAGCACACGCTTGCCGGCGCGCATCTGAGGTTCGATTTCCTCTTCGAAGTAAGGCCATGCGCGAGCGATGGTGTCCTTCAGACATTCTGCCAGGGGCATTTCGTCAGCAGGAGCGTTGCGGTAAGGAGCCATAAGGCGAGGATTGCGCTCGTCAGTTTCCTCCAGTGCGGGAGGACGTACATCGAAGCTGCGGCGCCAGATTTTAACCTGGTCTTCGCCGTATTTTGCAGCGGTTTCAGCCTTGTTCAGACCCTGAAGGGCGCCATAGTGACGCTCGTTCAGGCGCCACGTCTTATTGACGGGCAGCCATTCGCGATCCATTGCCTGAAGAATGTGGTTCAGCGTGTGGATGGCGCGCTTGAGGTACGAGGTGTAGCACACATCGAAGTCAAAGCCAGCTTCGGCAAGGGCGCGGCCGCCATCGGATGCTTCTTTGCGGCCCGTATCGGTAAGGTCGACGTCCATCCAGCCGGTGAAAAGGTTCAGCTTGTTCCATTCGCTTTCGCCGTGGCGAACCAAGACGAGTTGCATGGTCGAATCAGTCATGATTCCTTCTCTTTCTCGTAGTAAGCGGGTTGCCCCGAGTTTATTCGTAATGCGCGTTATGCGCTAAGCAAAGAGAGCTGAGAGCACTGGCGCAACATATTTAGTATGACGTTTCGTCAAATGTGTGGGGCACTGGTCGGGGAGCGTTACTGTGCTTTCGTTGGACGGTGCATTTGAGCTGAATGCGCCACTTCTCTGTCCTTCGTGCTGTACACGCAGCGTGGCGATAGGTTGGTATGATGGAACGAAAAGAACTGCGCTTTAAGGAGCTTACGCATGAACGAAATTAAATGCCCACACTGCGGAAAGGTGTTCCAGGTTGATGAGCGCGGTTTTGCCGATATCTTACGTCAGGTACGTACTGCTGAATTCGATAAGGAAATAGCCCAGCGTGAAGGCATGCTTCAAGAGCAGAATGCCCAGGCGGTAAAGCTTGCCGTTGCCAAGGCCCAACAGGATGCTCAGGCGGAAACCGCTCAACGCGATGCTCGTATTGCAGAGCTGGAAACGCGTCTTGCTGCCGAAAAACGCGAACGCGAACAGGCGGAAAAGTCTTCTCAGCTTGAACATGCCAACAAACTTGAGGCGGCGCTTGCGAAGAAGCAAGTCGAAATCGCCCAGCTGCAGGCGGACGTGGAAAAGCTCTCGGCCGATCACGATGCGCAAAATCGCATTGCCAAGGCAGAGCATGAACGCTTGCTTTCCGATGCAACTGCGCAGCGCGATGCGGAAATTGCGGCATTGCGCCAGCAGATTTCCTCCCAGGAAAGCGCCTTCAAACAACAGCTTGAGTCGCAGGTTCAGCAATACTCCCAGAAGATGGCAGCCGATAAGGCAGAAAGTGCTCGTATGGCCGCCGAGGAATCGGCAAAGCTCCAGCAAACCATCGTTGCGCAGAAGCAGCAGCTGGAATCGCAAACTCAGCAGTTCAAAGCTGAAAAAGAGCTTGCAGTAAGTGAAGCTCGTGCCACTGCCGAGCGTCAGCGCGACGAGTTGGCTGCCCAGGTTAAGCTCCAAGAAGCTCAGGCGGCTCAGGAGCAGGCTGCCTTGCGTGAGAAGATGACCAACGAACTTGCTGCGAAAGACGAGCTCATCAAGTACAAGGACGAAGAAATTGCTCGTGTTAAGGAAATGAAGGCGCGCCTTTCCACCAAGATGGTTGGTGAATCGCTCGAACGTCATTGCGAGACCGAATTCAACAAAATCCGTGCTACGGCGTTCCCTCATGCGTATTTCGAAAAAGACAACGATGTGGTCGACGGCACCAAAGGCGATTTTGTCTTCCGCGAAACCGATCCCGCAACGGGCGAAGAAGTGGTTTCCATCATGTTCGAGATGAAGAACGAAAACGACGAAACGCGCACCAAGCACAAGAATGAGGATTTCTTCGCCAAACTCGACTCTGACCGCAAGAAGAAGGGCTGCGAGTATGCGGTTCTATGCACCATGCTCGAACCCGACAATGAGCTCTATAACGAAGGCATTGTCGACGTGAGCTACCGATATGAAAAGATGTACGTCATTCGTCCGCAATTCTTCATACCCATTATTTCCATTTTGCGCAACGCTGCGCTATCTGCCCTGCAGTATAAAACCGAGCTTGCCGAAGTGCGCAACCAGAACATCGACATCACGAACTTCGAAAACTCGATGGAAGATTTCAAAACAAAGTTTGCGCGCAATTACGACCTTGCTAGTCGCAAGTTCCAGACGGCTATAGATGAAATCGACAAGACCATCGACCATCTGCAGAAAACGAAAGAGGCACTGCTGGGTAGCGAAAGGAATCTGCGTCTGGCAAACGACAAGGCACAAGACCTTACCATCAAAAAGCTCACGCGAAAGAACCCTACGATGAAGGCGAAGTTTGCTGCGCTGAAGGAAGGGGAAAACGCCTTGCCCGAGGCTGCCGATCAAGAGGATTAGGAAACCAGCACGCGCTTCTTCCGTTTTTGTAAATCTTTCCCGAATAGCTCGAAAGGGGAAAGCGATAGGGCTTGCTTCGGCTTAGAATGGCTTCGTTTTGTTTAAGAGCGGAGTTTCAGGAGCGCTTGGTGACCCAGAAAATGACAGGTAAGCAATGGCTCGCCCTTGCAGGCATCGCTGTAGCGGCGTTTGTGTTCAATTCTTCCGAATTCATGCCAGTTGGCTTGCTTACCGATATTGGCAAGACATTCGGAACCAACGAGGCCACGACGGGCATGCTGGTTTCGGTGTATGCATGGGCGGTAATGCTTCTTTCCGTGCCATTGATGATCATCGCAACGCGCCTGGACTTTCGTAGGCTGCTCTTGGTGGTTATCGTGGTGTTCTTGGTTGGGCAGGTGCTTACGTCGCTGTCGACGAGCTACTGGATGCTCATGGCGGCACGCATGGTGGTTGCTTGTGCGCATTCGGTGTTTTGGGCCATTGCTGCGCCTATTGCGGTGCGTTTGGTGCCGAAAAACAAGCGCGCCCTTGTTCTGAGCGTTGTCGAGACGGGCACTGCTGTTGCTGCCATTGTTGGTTTGCCATTGGGCCGAGCTATTGGCTTGGCGGTAGGATGGCGCCTGACGTTTGCCATTGTTGCGGTAATCTCTGCGCTTTTGCTGGTGTACCTACTTATCACCTTGCCTTGGGTTCCTGGTGCAGAGCCCTTCAGCATTGGACAGCTGCCGGGGCTGTTCCAAAACAAAGGCCTGGTGGCGCTGTTCATTCTTACGGCGCTGTATGCATGGGGCTACTATACGGGCTACAGCTATATCGAGCCATTCTTGCTACAGGTGGCGGGGCTGGAAAACGATGTGGTTACGTTGGTCCTTTCCGTGTTCGGTGTTGCGAGCATCATCGGCAGTATATTGTGCTCCAAGCTGTATCCTCGTTTCCGTTTCCTGTTCTTTAGGGCTATCACCATCGGCGTGCCGGTAGCCCTGCTGCTGATGCATGCGGCAGCGGGTTTGGGCCTTGTGGCGATACTTGGCGTTGTTGTTCTGTGGGGCATAAGCGCGGCTTCGGTGAGTGTTGTGTACCAGGCGGAGATCATCAATGTTTCTTCCGACGAAGAGGAAACGGTTGCCATGGCATTTTTCTCGGGCATCTTCAACTTCGGCATCGGCACCGGTGCGCTTTTGGGTGGCCAGGTGGTTAACACGTTGGGCATTGCGAGCGTGTTTTACGCGGGCGGCATTATCGGCGTGGTTTCCATTCTGTTCTGCTTGGCTGTGGCGGTTGGGCGCCTCAAGCGCTATTCGGTGAAATAGCCTGAAGTGCTTAGCTTTTCACCTGGCGCTTTGAGGGATTCGGGTGCGTAGGTCTTTGCTCATCAGGCTTTATTTCATTTCTGTTTCGAAAATATCCAGACTCTGTGACGATGCGAAATTAATCGGTGTTGAACAATTGCAACTTTTGCTGAAAGGACGAATATAGAGCCATCGAACGCAGAGGGCGTTCGGAATAAGCGCTTCGGTGCTTACACGTTAGGACGAACTTTTGAATTACCGCAACCTGCATACAGAAATTATCAGCTCCATTATTTAGGGCTCGGGTTGCTTGAATCAGCTGCCCGAACCCTAATCGGGCAGCTGATGGTTTTGAATCCGGAGGCTGTTTAAAGAAACGGCTTCCGGATTTTTTTATTCCTCTACCATCTGATTTCTTCCGTGTTGCTTTCTTCAAACAGCCTTTCGATTCCAAGCCTTGATTCATCGGTTCACGGATTGAAGGAAAAGAAGGAAACGGAATGTCAAGTACGGCAGCAACAGCATCGGCAATGGCACCTGTGGGCGTCGGATCGAAGGGGAAGAACTCAACGGCTGAAATTGTGGCAGCTTCGATGGTGGGAACCGCTATCGAGTTCTACGACAACTATTGCTACAGCATCGCAGCGGCAAGCTATTTTGGACTGATCTTCTTTACCGATGTTGCGAAGTCCGATCTGGTACTGGCAACGCTGCTTTCGTTCGTGACCTTCGCCGTTTCGTTTTTGGCTCGTCCATTTGGCTCGTTGATATTCGGTCATTTTGGCGACAAACTTGGCCGCAAGAAGACGTTGGTGGTTGCCCTGATGCTCATGGGTATCGCAACGTTTGTGGTGGGTCTGCTTCCTGGGTATGAGGTTCTTGGCCCAACTTCCGTTGTCCTTCTGTGCGTGTGCCGTGCCTGCCAGGGCTTGGGTCTTGGCGGCGAATGGTCTGGTGCTGCCTTGGTGGCAACCGAAAATGCTCCGAAGGGGAAGCGAGCTCTGTATGGCGCATTCCCCAACATGGGTGCTCCGATTGGCTTCTTCTGCGCATATGGCGTAAATCTGCTGCTTGATTCTTCCTTGCCTGCCGATGCGATGGTTGCGTGGGGTTGGCGTATCCCGTTCCTGCTTTCCGCATTGTTGGTAGTAGTTGGGCTGGTTGTGCGTTTGCGCATGACGGAAACACCGGTATTCCAAAAGGCCCAGCGAGAAAACCGCACGGTCAAGATGCCGCTCGCTATGCTTCTCCGCCACAATTGGAGGCAGGTTGTGCTCGGTACCTGCGCAGTTAGCATCACCTATACGCTGTTCTATGTGTTGGGAACCTGGTCGCTTTCCTACGGCGTATCAACCCTGGGCTTTACCCAGCAGCAGTATTTGGGAATGCAGATGGTATCGGTCTTCTTCTTTGCGGGCTTTATCGTTGTTGGCTGCTTGAGCGCCGATCGTTTTGGCAGGAAGCCCGTTGTTGCTCTTGCTACGGTGGCTACCTTGGTGTTTGCACTCTTTGCTCCCATGTTGCTTTCAGCTCATAGCGCCTTGAACGTGATGCTCTTCCTCTGCATCGGCTTCATGTGCATGGGTGCTGTTTTCGGTCCTACCGGTTCGTATCTGCCCGAGCTGTTCCCGGCTCGTGTTCGCTATTGCGGCTCTGGCCTTTCCTATAACTTGGCGGCAATTGTTGGTGGCGCCTTTGCTCCTACTATCGCTTCGGCGCTTGTTATGAATTTCGGCATTATGTCACTAGGTTGGTACTTGGGAGGCATGGCGGTTGTTTCCCTTGTTGCCCTGTTCTTCTTCCGCGAAAGCAAGGATGTTGACTACGAGGAATAGCGGAAGCCATCGGTTTGAGTAGAAGATAAGGAAGCCCCTTGATGCGGCCTTGCATCAAGGGGCTTCCTTTTGCTTGATGGGGCAGAGTTGCTTACGGGGATGCTATTATGGTGTACATAAAAGTTCCCAGTAGCGGTTCGGGTGAAAGGGTAGTCATGGCAACTACGGCTCAGAAGCTCAAGCTTATGTATTTGGCAAAGCTCTTAGAGAATGAAACCGATGACGATCATGGCCTTACTGGTCCGCAGATCATTCAACGCTTGGCTGAGTTAGGCATTGCGGTTGAGAGGAAGACACTCTATCGCGACTTGGATTGCCTGCGCGAATTCGGCTACAACATTGTGAAGTACCAGCGCTCGCCCATTGAATATGGTCTTGCCTCGCGCGAGTTTCAGGAAAGTGAGCTGCTGTTGTTGGCCGATGCGGTGCAGTCTTCCCGCTTCCTTACCGAACGTAAATCGAATGCGTTGGTGAAGGCCATCGGTAAGCTGGGTAGCAAGTATTTGGCGGACGATCTAAGAAGGAACCTCCATGTTGAGGGACGTATCAGGTCGCAGAACGAATCAGTGTTCTACAACATTGACGCTATTCAGCGAGCTATTTCCGCTAAGAAAAAAGTGCGCTTCCGTTACTTCAAATATGACAATCGGAAAAAGAGAGCCTTGCAACACGACGGGCGTTTCTATGAGGAAACGCCGTTGCACTTGGTGTATATGGACGACTGTTATTACCTGGTTACCTGGAACGATAAGCACCAGAGCACCACTAATTACCGCGTGGACCGAATGCTGAACATTGATGTATCCGAAGAGGATGCAACGAGTAATGAGCAAACAGCCGAATTTGATGCAGCGAAGTATCAGAAGAGGGTATTCGGCATGTACAGCGGCGAGGCAGTTGCGGTTACCCTGCTTGTGAAGCCGGAGGCAATCAGTACAGTAATCGACCGCTTCGGCGAAGCGGTCGATGCTGAAGCGGTCGAGGATGGTTCGATGCGTGTGCGCGCCAAGGTTATGCAGGCGCCTACGTTCTACGGCTGGTTGGCGACTTTGGGAACCAGCGTGATAATCGAGCAGCCGCAATTCTTGAAAGAGGAGTATCGGACGTACCTCCAAGGGATTATCGAGCAGTACTGAGCACGTGCGGTGTTCATCACATATCCTCCCATTTCCAGGAATCAATAAACTCGTTTACACGAAGTGACATGTGGGAAGTGAGTCCCGTCATGCACCTAAGGGCATTTACATAGGCAACCTTAAGGGGAAGGTCGCGTTCGGTTCTGAAGTCTTCGGGCTCTCTGATTTCGTGTTCCAGTTCGTCGATAAGGTGGTTCAGGTCGTCCCTGATGCCGACGAGCTCGTCGAATTCTCTGTCGTCGAGCGTTTTAAGGAACTTGGTTGGTGATTCGAACATGATGCCTACCTTGGTCGAATATCGGTTACGTACATGCCAACACGAACCTGCTTCCAAGGAGCAGCTTCTTTGTCGACTTGAAGAATGCGGCATTCGAGGATGTCCCTGTGGCCAAAATGGAACAAGGTCGAGGCCAGGCTGTTCTGGTCGGCGGGAACATAGCCGACCATGACGCCATTGAAGTACAGGGCAATTGATTCTGGGTCGTAGGGATTGCCCGGTTCGGGGCAAAGCTCGATGTTATCGCCAATGCTCATCTGATTAATAACGAGGGCGCCATCGTAGTGCTGGAATCCTGCAATAAAAAATGTTGAGAGATGTCGACTGGGCTGATACATGGCTTCCTCCTTGAAACGGCTGGGATGGCAAGAGGCGAGGGGCTGGTAAAGTGCCAGCCCCTTTTGTCGACCACAGCAAGCAAATTCGAAAGGATGAAAGTGAGCGGCATGACAAGGAGTTTGTTTTGCTTGTGTGTGGCGGCCTCGGTAGGAATGGCCTCTTGATGGTTTGAATAATACGCAGATCGCAGCTTGTGTGTGGGTACCGTAGTGGACATCAAGTAAAAATTTGGGAAAAGAAAGAAAAAGGCTCGCGTTGGCGAGCCTTCGATGATTATAAGTATGGATTTCCGCTTAGCGCATTTTGCGTGAGCTGGCGTGCTTGTGCAGATGGGAACAGGAATGCAGATCAGACGGATGGGCATTGGGGCCCACTGGCGTGCCTGTGCAGATGGGAATAGGAGTCAGCTTCGCTGCTTCTATTGTCCGATCTTCGATCCGCAAGCGACGCAGAAAGCGTTTTCGGAGTCTTGCCTTGTTCCGCACTTAGGACAGTACTGAACGGACGGATCAATAACAGGTTGCTCCTTTGCTGCGGGTGCAGTGGTTTCTGGGCTCTTCTTTGGGGCCTCTTGCGGCGCTGGAGCCTTCGGGGCTTCCTGCGGTGCCGGAGCGGCTTTGGTTGAAGCGGGGGCAGCGGCTTTGGGTTTCGGTGCTGAAGAGGCTGTAGGGGCTGCGCTGTTTGCGTTTGGGCCCTCGGCGGAAGATTGCGCTGATTTCTGTTCCTTGTTGTACGCAATCCTTTCGAAGATGAGGCCCAAGATAGCAGGGAAAAAGAACCCGATGGTTTCGAACAGCGCCGGTCCGCTGCTGAAGTCGATGAATTCTTGCCCTGTGACGATGGCGCAAACAATTGCGATTGCCTGGATAACGTAAAGGACGATGGCTGCTGTTTTCATGGCTGTTCCTTCTGGTTGTGTATGCGTTGCGGGAACTATTGTTTTGCCAGGTCTTTTGCGATTTCGGCGCCGATAGCCAAGCCCATTGCTGCAGGAACGAAGGCGTTGCTGCCAGGGACGCTGCGTCGGTCAAGGCAAGTGCGCTCGCTATTGGGCGGGCACACGCACCCTGCGGCACAGCCGGCCCTGCCGTCTTCTTCGGGCTTTACGGTAGGTTCTGGCGAATAAGCAACCTTCAAATTGCGAATGCCGCGTTTGCGTAGCTCTTTGCGGATAATGCGTGCTAGGCGGCAAATGGAAGTTTCTGAGATATCAGCGATGCGAATGGCGGTGGGATCAAGTTTGTTGCCAGCCCCCATAGCGGAGATTATGGGTGTTCCTGCTGCCTTGGCTTGGGCAACCAGATGAAGCTTTGCCGTTACCGTGTCGACGCAATCGACGATGTAGTCGTATTTCGAAAGGTCGAATTCGCTGGCCGAATCGGGCAGGTAGAAGCATTTGTGCTTGGTGATTATGCAGCTGGGGTTTATATCGAGCAGACGCTCTTCCATGGCATCGACTTTGTCCATGCCGACGGTTTTCCAGGTTGCAATTATCTGGCGGTTTATATTTGTCAGGCATACCTTGTCGTCGTCAACGATGTCGATGGCGCCCAACCCACTGCGCACGAGCGATTCGCAAACATAGCCACCTACGCCACCGCAACCGAATACGATAACGTGGGCCCTCTGCAACGATTCGACGCCGTTACTACCAAGCGTCAAGCGAGTGCGTGAAAACTGATCGAGCACGGTATACCTTCCCTATATTTCGACAAACCACTGGTAAACGTTGCCATTGTAGAACAAAAGAGCCTGCTCGAACGAGCAGGCTCTTCATGTGTGCTATGCGGGCGATGCTTACTGTTGACGTGCTGCGGGCATTCCCCAGGCAAAGTGGTCGGAATGCAGCAGCTGCTCTGCCTTTTCGGAGTTCGGTTCGCCAAAGTATTTTTCGTAGCATTCAACGACCGAAGGATTCTCGTGGCTGAAGCGCAGCTTTGAGTTGGTGTCGATGTCGCGCAAGATGAGCTCACGTTCGGCTGCGCATTCGCGGCCTTCGTGAATGGGTTGGCCGCCGCCGCCAACGCAGCCGCCAGGGCAAGCCATAACCTCAACGAAGTCGTAATCTACCTCGCCGTTTTCGATGGCGTTGCACAGGTTGTCGGCATTCTGAAGACCGCTGACGATGGCAACGGTAAGTTCTTTGCCTGCCAGGTTGTAGGTTACCTCGCGCCAGCCTTCGCAGCCGCGTACGGCGCTGAAAGCGTCGGGGTCGGGGTTTTTGCCGGTGACCAGGAAGTGGGCGCTGCGAAGAGCCGCCTCCATTACGCCGCCGGTGGCGCCGAAGATGTGACCTGCGCCAGTGGCTTCGCCCAAGGGCATGTCGAACTCTTCTTCAGGCAAGTTCCTTACGTTGATGAACTGGGCATTCAGCATGCGTCCGAGTTCGCGCGTGGTAAGCACTACGTCAACATCGGGGCCGGTTCCGGTGGTGTCCATGTCTTCGTAAGCGCATTCTGCCTTCTTGGCAACGCACGGCATGATGGACACCACGGCAATCTTCGCAGGGTCGACGCCCAGGATTTCCGCGTAGTAATTCTTCGCAATGGCGCCGAAGATCTGCTGCGGCGATTTCGTGGTGGAAAGATGTTTCACCAGACCTGGGTGCTTTGCCTTCAGGAAGCGCACCCAACCGGGACAGCACGAGGTGAACATGGGCTGACCAGGCTCTTCTTTCAGGTGATGGAGAAGCTCGGTGCCTTCTTCCATGATGGTCATATCTGCTGCGAAGTCGGTATCGAAGACATAATCGAAGCCCAGCTTGCGCACGGCGGCAACCATGCGACCCATCGTGGCTTCTTCTTTCGAAAGGGATACGGATTCGCCCCATGCCGCTCGGATGGAAGGCGCAATCTGGACGATAGCGATACGCTCGGGGTCGGCGATGATGTCGAATACCTTCTGGGTGTCGTCGCGCTCGGAAAGAGCACCGCAGGGGCAGTGCGTGATGCACTGGCCACACAGCGAGCAGGCTGCTTCGGATATGTCGCGGCAACCCGCAGCACCCACATGGGCATTCGAGCCCGTGCGCGTGAGATCCCATACGTTCAGGTTCTGAACCTTGCTGCATTCACTTACGCAGCGCATGCAGCTGATGCATTTGGAAGCGTCGCGAACGAGCGGGAAATCGGTGGGGTTCTTCTGCTGGTCGTATTCGATGGGATAGGGGATGTTGGTGATGTTCAGTGCAGCTGCATTGCGCTGAATCATGCAGTTGCCGTTGCGCGTGCATGTGGTGCATTCGCTCTTATGGCGCGAAAGAATAAGCGCCATCGTTTCGCGGCGGGAGGCAACAACACGGGGGCTCATGGTGTTTACCACAATGCCTTCGGCAACTTCGTTGTTGCACGAGGAGACGAGCTTGTCCGTGCCTTCAACCTCCACAACACAGATGCGGCAGGCGCCGATTTCGTTAATGTCTTTCAGGTAGCACAGCGTGGGAATCATGGAGCCTGCCTGATAGGCGGCATTCAAGATGGTGGTGTGCTCGGGAACGGAGACTTCCTTCCCGTCGATGGTCAACGTTACCATGCTCGGCTCCTTCCGCCCTTGAATGCACCGTAGCCGAAGTGATCGCACCCCAGGCAGCGGCCTGCTTCTTGCATCATTTCCTCTTCAGACATGCCGATTTCGCACAGCTCGAAATCGCAGCTGCGCTCAGCGCCGGGGCGCTCCTTCATGGTTACGCGGCCGCAGGGAACGCGATCGGCCAGGTTGGGAGCGGGGATGTCCACGTCGCAACGGATTTCGTGGTTGCCGCCCAGGTAGGTGTCGATTGCGCGTGCTGCAACCTTGCCGCCCTCAATGGCGCGAATGACGGTTGCCGGGCCCCAGCTGCAATCGCCGCCGGTGAAGAAGCCGGGCTTTTCAGGAATGCTGGAATCGGGCTGGGCCTGGATTTCGTTCCACTTGCAGGGCAAGCCGAATTCCTCGAATGCGCCAGAGTCAATGTTCTGACCGATGGCAACAATGATGGTGGTTGCGGGAATGCGAACCTCGGGCTTGCTTGCCGCCTTGGGAGAGGGGCGGCCACCGCGTACCGTGGAAATCATCTGGGGCTGACCCCAAAGTGCCACAGCGTTGCCTTCGTCGTTAACTTCGACATGCGCAGGGGCAACAAGCTCCATGAGTTCGCAGCCATCCTCGATGGCTCCGTCGATTTCTTCGGCGAGTGCTGTCATGTCGGCGCGGCGACGACGGTACACGATCTTTACCGACTTGGCTCCCATGCGGCGCGCGCTGCGGGCGGCATCCATGGCAACGTTGCCGCCGCCAACCACAACAACGTCTTGGCCGGAGAGGTCGGCGATAGTGCCGTCGCCGATTTCGCGCAGCATGGCAACGGCGGGAACTACGCCTGGCGCGTCTTCGCCTTCGATGCGGAGTTTCTTGTCTGAGTGAGCGCCAATGCATACGTAAACGGCATCGAAATCGCGCTCGAGGTCGGCGATTGCAACGTCCTTGCCAACGGAAACGCCCAGCTTAACCTCTACACCCAAAGAAGTAATGTGCTCGATTTCGGTGTCGAGCAGGGTTTTGGGCAAGCGATAGTTGGGGATTCCGTAGCGGAGCATGCCACCGAGCTTGGCGCGCTGCTCGTATACCGTTACGGAATGACCCATGCGGGTGAGGTAATACGCTGCGGTAAGGCCGCCAGGACCGCCACCGATAACAGCAACCTTCTTGCCGGTGGGTTCTGCCACCGTAGTGGGACGGTTGGGCGTTTCGTGGTCGCAGGCGTAACGCTTCAGGCCGCGGATGTTGACGGCGGAATCAACGAAGCTGCGACGACAGGTGTTTTCGCAGGGATGCTCGCAGACATAGGCGCAGGCGCTTGGGAAGGGGTTGTCCTTGCAGATGAGCTCAATGGCGTCGTCGAAGCGGCCAGCTTTTACCAGTGCGATGTAGCCGGGAATATCGACATTTGCGGGGCAGCCCTGAACACAGGGAACCGGGTGGTCGGACGTGCACAGGCAGCGGCCTTCTGCATGGAGCTCGTAGTCTTCGCGGAAAGCGCGTACTCCGGTAAGGGCCATTTCGGCAGCCTGGGTACCGATTGCACAATCTGCCGAAATGCGCACGTTTTCAGCGAGTGCCTCGATTCGCGCAAGGTCGGCTTCGGTTGCCGTTCCTTCCAGCACGCTGTCGAGCAGCGATTCGATCTGCGCCAAGCCGATGCGGCAGGGAACGCACTTGCCGCATGTTTGCGTGCGACACAAGGCGATAAGGCCGCGCGTCACATCAACGGGACAGGTACCTTGAGGATGCGAAACAAGACGGCGGGCCATGTCTTGACATACGCCGCGCACGGTCTTCTCCGCTTCGCTCGAGGTGCGGATTTCCAATGGGCTCATGGAATTCTCCTCGGTCTGTATGGTTGAGCTGGTGTTTTCCAGCCTTGCGCATACGGCTCCGCCAAAATAAATCGGCGCTTTGTCCTGTGAGCGCGCATGCTTATACAAAGTATAACAACGGGCAAGGGTGAGCGGGGTTGGTTTACCGATGAGCGGCAATAAAATGAAATTGTGCCCATGGATAGCGGATACCCATGGGCACAATTGCCAACTGTAAGGCTGTGGTCTTAGCGCCGGTTCTCTTCCAGGAATTGTTCCATACCGGGGAACGCCTTGATGGAGCGATCGAATACGCCCATTAAATAGGCAAGGGTTAGCCCGTAGTTGGATACCGGCACGCCCGCGTGAACGCATGCTTGGATGCGGGAGAGCACGGCGCGGCGGTTAAAGGTGCAGCCCCCACAGTGAATTACCAGGTCATAGCTTGAAAGATCTTCTGGGAAGTCTACGCCTCGCACGTTTTCGACGGTAAGCCCTTGCCCGATGCGAGCGCGTAACAGGCGAGGGATCTTCACGGTGCCGATATCTTCTTCGATGGGGTGATGGGTGCAGGCTTCCGCTATGAGTACGCGGGAGTTTTCGGTGAGCTTATCGATGGCAAGCGTCCCTAAGGCTTGGGTGGGCAAATCTCCCTTGAAGCGGGCAAATGCAACGGAAAAGCCGGTAAGGGGAACGTTTTCTGGCACGATTGCTGCCACTTTATCGAACGCCTGGGAATCGGTAACCACCAGGTCGGGTGGTTCTTTCAGCGCCGCTAAAGCGCGCGGCAGTTCCTTATCAGTAACGCAAAGCGAAAGGCAGCTGGAGTCGAGCAAATCGCGAATGGCTTGAACCTGGGGGAGGATAATGCGCCCTTTCGGTGCTTCTTTGTCGATGGGGATAACCAAGATAACCACCGAGCCTGGATCGACGATATCCCCGATGATCTTAGGGTCGTTCACAAACTCTTCGGGTGCGTTGTCGAGCAGGGCTTGGCGCAGCTCAAGCACCCTTTCTTGCTTTGCTGCACACATGCAAACCAGAGGTTTCTGCTGGAGGTTATGGGGGAGGGCGCTGCGGCATGCTGCAATAAGCGCCTCTTGCTGGGGGTCGACGACGGTTCCCCGTGGCGTGCGGCTTTCGGCTGATTCCGGGGAGTCGGGCTCGGGGCTCTGAGCGTTAGCAGGAAGCAGATCCGTTTTGTTGCACACGATGATGAAGGGGATGCTTCGGTTGGAAAGCTGGGCAGCGATCTCTTCTTCGTAGGGGCCCCAGGTACCTGCCTCGGCTACGATGACGCCCATATCGCAACGGTCAAATACCTTTTTTGTGCGTTGAGTGCGCAGCTCACCAACGGTTTCCTGATCATCGTCGATCCCGGCGGTGTCGACGAACAGCACCGGCCCCAAAGGCAGCAGCTCCATGGGTTTGTCGACCGGGTCGGCGGTGGTACCTGCGACGGCGGAAACGATGCTGGTTTGCTGGTTCGTGATGGCGTTCAGCACGCTCGATTTGCCTACATTGCGCCGCCCGAACAGGCCGATGGCCATACGCATGCCCTTGGGGGTACGCATAAGTGCAGGGCCACTTTCTTTGAGAAGAGGCTTGCCTGCAGAGGGCGATTGTGACGTTGGTCCCTGTGTGCGGCTGTTTTGCGCGATGCTCATACGAACCCTTTCCCGTGCGTCTTTTTAGGAATGTTCCCATTGTATTGTTTCGTTTCTTTAACAGATTATGATGCCGTTTGCAGATGAGCGTGGTTTTTGGTGGGCGGCTGAGCTCAATTAGCGGTAAGTTAGACATAGTTGTGCATACGTGCGATAACCATATCTGCGGTAAAAGCGATGCCCGTCTGCTTTTGCCGTTTGTTTCTATAAAGGCAAAGCGAAAGAAGAACCAATGACGGAATTCCGCTACGATCCGAAATCGCTTCGCGCCGACGAGTTCATCAACGACGCGGAGATTCTCGATTCCATCGCCTACGCTGATGCGCATAAAGACGATATCGAGTTGTGCCGCCGTATTCTGGATAAGGCACGTGCAAACCTGCATCCTTCCGCAGATCATGGTGCGGTTATAACCCATCGTGAGGCAAGTGTGCTTCTGGCATGCGAAGATCCGCAGATCAATAAGGAAATCAAAGAGCTGGCGCGTCAGATAAAGCTGGCCTATTACGGCAATCGCATTGTTCTTTTTGCGCCGCTGTATCTTTCCAACTATTGCGTGAACGGCTGCTTGTATTGCCCGTATCACGCAAAGAATCGGACCATTCCCCGCAGGAAGCTTACTCAGGAAGAGATTCGCGATGAGGTTATTGCCCTGCAGGATATGGGTCATAAGCGTTTGGCTATCGAGGCAGGCGAAGACCCGAAGCACAACCCCATCGAATACATTCTGGAAAGCATGGAAACCATCTATTCCATCAAGCATCGAAATGGTGCTATCAGGCGCGTAAACGTGAATATTGCCGCAACCACGGTCGAAGAGTACCGCATGCTTAAAGAGGCAGAGATCGGCACCTATATTCTGTTCCAGGAAACGTACAACAAAAAGGGTTACCAGGAGTTGCATCCTACGGGCCCGAAGAGCGATTACGATTGGCATACCGAAGCGATGGACCGCGCCATGGAGGGCGGCATTGACGATGTGGGCCTGGGCGTATTGTTCGGACTGCAGGGGTATCGCTACGAGTTTGCTGGCTTGATTATGCATGCTGAGCACCTAGAGGCGGTGCATGGCGTGGGTCCGCATACCATCAGTGTTCCGCGCGTTAAGCCTGCGATGGACATCGACCCTGAAGTGTTCGACAACGGCATTCCTGATGAAATGTTCGAGAAGATCATCGCCCTCATTCGCATTACCGTGCCCTATACCGGCATTATCATTTCCACGCGTGAGAGCGAACTGGTGCGCGAACATGCTTTGCAGTATGGCGTAAGCCAGATTTCCGGTGGGTCCCGTACCAGTGTTGGCGGCTACAACGAGCCGGAGCGCCCGCATGATACCGAGCAGTTTGACGTATCGGATCAGCGCACGCTCGATGAGGTTATCAGCTGGCTGATGGACAATAACCACATACCCAGCTTCTGCACGGCTTGCTATCGTGCAGGGCGCACAGGCGATAGGTTCATGAGCTTCTGCAAAAACGGTGAGATCCTTAACTACTGCCATCCGAATGCCCTGATGACGCTCACGGAGTATTTGGCCGATTACGCCACTCCCGAAACCAAGGAAAAGGGTCTTGCCATGGTGAAGCGTGAACTGCTGAACATTCCTAACGAAAAGACGCGTCTTGTCACCGAGCAGCATGTTGGCGAAATCCTTGCAGGAACAGGAAATGATTTCAGGTTCTAAAGAGCGATAAGATTATGTGCGGGCCGGCGATTGTCGACCCGCATTTTTGTTTCATGACGAAAGAGGTGCATCATGCGGGCAACCGAGGAAGACATCGAGGCATTTGTTTCAGAGCAGTGGCCGGCATTTTTGACCGACGCTCAACGCTTGATCTCCATTGACAGCTCGCTTGATGCCGAGCATGCGGCACCTGGTGCGCCTTTCGGCCCAGGGCCTCGTGCGGCGCTTGACGAAGCGCTTGCCATCGCACAGCGCATGGGGTTGGAGCCCCATGATGGAGATGGGTATGCCGGTTTTGCCGATTTGCCAGGCGAAAGCGGGCAACAGATTGGCGTTATCGGCCATGTTGATGTGGTCCCTGCTGGGGAGGGTTGGGATTTCGATCCGTTCAGTCTAACTTGCAAGGATGGCGTGCTCATCGGACGCGGTACTTCCGACGATAAGGCTCCGTTGCTCACAGCGTTGTATGGCTTGAAATTCTGGCTTGATCGCGGTGCGAATCTGCGCCATGGGGTACGTTTCATTTTCGGCTGCAATGAGGAGTCGGGGATGGGCGATGTCCCTTACTACTTGGAGCACAACGATGCCCCTGATTTCTTGTTCACCCCCGATGCCGATTTCCCCTTGTGCTATGGCGAGAAAGGGCAATTTGGGGCAACGATTACCTCCGGAACCGTCGAGGGCGTCATTGCCTCTTTTGCAGCAGGAACGGCTCCCAATGCGGTGCCTGGCATAGCGCGTGCTGTGGTTCGGGTTGAAGCGGAAAGTCTGCCAAAGGCCGATCGTATAGAAGTTTCCCCTTGCGAAGAGGGAACCCTTGTTTCCGCAACAGGCATTGCGGGGCATGCCTCGCTTCCAGAAGGTACGTTGAATGCCATCGGTATCCTGTGCCGCTATCTTCTTTCTGCTGGTGTGTGCTCTGGTGAAGAAAATGCATGGTTGCAATTTGCTGCCAGCATGGCTGAATGCACCGATGGGGAAATTGCCGATGTTGCCTGCTCGGATGCCGATTTTGGCAATCTGACTAGCGTTGTTGGCATGATGAACAAGGTCAATGGCGCTTTTGTCATGACCGAGGACATTCGTTTCCCTGCGGCAATTACCGGCAGCGAACTCAGCACTGCATTTGAGGCATTGTCACATGCCCAAGGTGCTTCGCTTGCCGTTACCGCATGCAAGGATCCTTTTGTGGTGAACCCCGATACGGCTCCTGTCCGTGCGCTCATGGATGCGTATTGCTCCACCACGGGCAAACAGGTGCGTCCTTTCACCATGGGAGGCGGCACCTATGCTCGCGAGTTTCCCAATGCCGTAAGCTTTGGTCTCGCAGAAGAAGGGGCTTATCCTGTGCCGAGTTGGGTAGGGGGCATGCATGCTGCTAATGAGGGAATTGCCGAAGAAGAGCTGAAGCGCGCTTTGCGCATCTATATCAGGGCGTTTGGCAACCTCGCGGAAGTGGAAGACCTGCACAAATAAGCTTATTGCTTACGACGGAAAACGCCTGGTTGCAGGGATTGGCGGTTGCTCAAAACGCTTCCGTCAGGCAATTCGCGGCAGCGCCGAAAGCGCAAAATGCTTGAGAAGAAGCGGCGTCTGGTTTTGGCGGGTGTCGCTTCTTTGCATGCCGATAGCGGGCTAAATGCTTTCGATGCTTATGCTGCGCCAACCTCCTTGGGCGGTTGGCGCGTCGATGGAGGCGTACCCTATGTGGCGGGCGTAGCGATAGGCTTCAAGGATGCTGTCGCCAATACGGCTTGCGTGATGGGCGTCGGAGCCCACGGTCAGTGGCACACCTGCCCGGAAAAAGCGTTCAAGCAAGGGCTCCTGCGGATAAAAATCGGCAAAGTCTTTGGTTAAACCTGCAGTGTTGATCTCAACGTGTACTTTACCCTCGCGTGCTGCTTGCGCCATGGAATCGAATAGTGGAGCAAGGTCGAGCGAAGGTGCGTAGCCGGAAAGGCTGAACAGGCGTGGTAGGTCGGGATGCGCCATGGAATCGAACAGGCCGCTTGTTGCTGCCTTGCACCATTCTTCGGCGTAGAGCCGCCAAAGCTCGTTTGCCCCCAGCTCTTCCCAGATGCGCATATCTTCATCCCAGTCGAGTGCCTTTTCCTGAAGGTAGTGGATGGATCCAAGAAGGAACGTTGCGTTGCCGCGTGTTTCCGCCAAATCGGTGCTGCAGCCTGGGTACCAGTCCGCTTCCAGACCATGCACAATTTCGAGTTCGGGAAATTCGCCGCGTACGCTTTCAATTGCGGAAGCGTACTGCTTGAGCTTGCCTTCTTCGACGGAGCAATCGATGAAGTCGGGCCTGCCCCAATGGTCAGTGCAGGCTATAGTGGTTATTCCCTTCGCTGTGGCTGCATGCATGTTTTCCTGAAAAGTGCTTTTTCCGTCGGAGAACACGGTGTGGGTGTGGCAATCAACCAGTTCGATGGGCATAACGTTCCTTTCGAGGCAGGTTATTTCGACTTAATGCCGCTTGTTGCTATGCGGATGGCTTCTTCATGGCTGTCGGTAACGGTGAACAAGTCGATGTCGGATTCGCTGATCATGTTCTGCTTAAGCAAGGGGCCCTTGATCCAGCTGACTAGATCTTGCCAGTATTCGGTGCCGAACAGCACGATGGGCATGTTCCCGATCTTATGCGTTTGCGCCAGCACCAGCACCTCGAACATCTCGTCAAGCGTGCCAAAGCCGCCAGGGAAGAAGATAGCACCCGAAGAGTACTTTACGAACATGGTTTTGCGGACGAAGAAGTAGCGGAACTCGATTCCAAGATTAACCCAATCGTTGGTGGTTTCTTCAAAGGGAAGTTCGATGGAAAGACCTACCGAAGTGCCACCCGCAAGTGCTGCTCCACGGTTTGCCGCTTCCATAATGCCGGGGCCGCCGCCGGTGATAACGGCAATGTCCCGATTGGCAAGCTTGCCTGCGATTTGCATGGCGTGTTCATAGTAAGGGTCGGTTGGTTCGGTTCGGGCTGATCCGAATATGGATACTGCTGGCCCTAATTTGGCAAGAGCGTCAAAGCCGTCCACGAACTCGGACTGGATGCGCAGTGTGCGCCAAGGGTCGGCATCGCGCCAATCAGTGCCCGGCTCTTCGCTGATCAGCTTTCCTGTGGTGCTGTAGCGAGGGACCATCTTTCCGCGTAGGGTTACCGAGCCACGGCGGTAGGGCGTTCCGAGGGGCGAAGTGTCGCCGCCTTGTTTTTCCTCGTCAGTATTAAGCGTGCTTGAAAGGTACTTTTCCAAGGCATTTTCGACGGCTGCCTCGGTTGCCTTCCTTGCCTGTTTTTTCGTAATCTTCTTTGCCATTGCGATCCCTTCCCCTCGCGCCGATGCGCTCTTTCAGCATACCCGATGAAGCGCTTTAAATGCACCGAGCGGTACCATACTGCTACACTGGCATGAAAGCCGTCGTTTCATCGGAGGGAAGGTTTGGAGCGGCGGACCGAGGGGGAAGAAGATTACCATGGGAAGCATCGCAGCAGGGGAAGGCAAGACGGCCACAACCCGCTCTATGCCTTTGCGCATAGCCATATATTTTGGTGGCATTTTGATTTTGGGTGTAGGCGTTGTCTTGAGTGCGCGAAGCGATTTCGGCGCGCCGGCATTCCAATCGGTACCGCTGGTGTTCAGCGAAGGCACCCATCTGCTTACCTTGGGGCAATCGTGCATATGCCTGTACTGCATCGATGTCCTTATTCAAGTTCTGGTGTTTCGAACGTTTAATGCCAAAATCGCTCTTCAGATTCCTTTTGCCTTTGCATTCGGCTGCCTTATCGACCTGTTTGACTTCGTATTAGGCCTTGATTTCTTCTGGTTTTGTCATGATCCAAACCTGCTAACCAGCTGCATTATGTTCACGATCGGCATTACGCTTATCGGTATAGGGGTAAGCGCCATGGTGGCTATGGATTTCGTTCTGAACCCCGCCGATGGCTGCACGCAGGCCTTTATGGAAATCACCCATCTTCCCTTCGGCAAGGCGAAGATCATCAACGATGTGCTGCGCTTTTCCATCGCATGTGTAATGGCGCTTGCGATGACCGGCCATTTGTTCGGCGTGGGCGTTGGCACGGTTATTTCGATGGTTGCCATTGGCGCTATATGCCAGGTGGTATCCGATGGCGCTCGCGGATTCTACCGTCGTGCCTATATCCCCGCGAACGCCGCATGATACTTTGAACCACTTATTTCATGCGTGTTAACTCTTGAAATCTGCTTTGTTACGTATCGAAACGAAGCCAAAAGCTGCCTGCCTAAGGCGGTACCTTGTTTGCTAGCGAATTATCCCCACCTTTCTTAAAACGAGAAAGGCAAACGGTTCGCGAAAGTCGTTGAGCGGAGAGGACAAGCGCCCAACGGCTTTTCGATTGTGAGAGTGAGAGGTTCAGAATGCAAACACGGAACGTGCCTGCGCAAAGCGGGCTGTATCGTCCTGAGTTCGAGCATGATGCGTGCGGTATTGGCGCGCTGGCGCATCTGAAAGGTGTGCGCTCGCATCAGATGATCGACGATGCCCTTTCGGTCCTTGTCAATCTGGAGCATCGCGGTGGTAAGGGTTTGGAGCACAATACGGGCGATGGCGCCGGTATCTTGTTCCAAGTTCCGCACCACTTCTTCCGCAAGGAAGCGCAGAAGTACGGTCACCTTCTTCCCGATGAAGGCGACTATGGCGTGGCTATGCTCTTTTTCCCCCAAGCCGAGCGTGGCGTAGAGGTTTCCAAGCGCATTTTCGAAGAAGGTTGTGCGAAGGCTGGTTTGCCCCTGCTGTTTTGGCGCGAGGTTCCCATCGATCCCCACGATTTGGGTTCCACCGCACGCGCCTGCATGCCTACCATCCTGCAGGCATTCGTAGGTCGCCCCGAAGACGTTGAGCGCGGCGAAGCGTTCGAGCGCCGTCTGTATGTATGCCGCCGTATGGTGGAAAAGGCTGCCGATGCCGAACATGCGCTGAAGGGCCATATCTTCTACGTATGCTCTTTCAGTGCGCGTACCATTGTGTACAAGGGCATGCTTGTTGCTACCCAGATGCGCCGTTTCTACCTGGACCTTTCCGATGCAGCGGTGAAGACCGCAATCGCGTTGGTTCATTCGCGCTACTCCACGAACACCACCCCCTCGTGGGAGCGCGCTCATCCGAATCGTTACATCATCCATAACGGCGAAATCAACACGCTGAAGGGCAACGTGAACTGGATTCGCGCCCGCGAACCAAACCTGTACTCGCCGGTTTTGGGCAAGGATTTGGAATCTGTTCTGCCTATCATCAACAAAGAGGGCTCCGACTCTGCCATCCTCGATAATGTGCTCGAGTTCTTGGTGATGAATGGTCGCGATATGACCCGTGCCGTTTCCATGTTGCTGCCCGAGCCGTGGGACCACAACGAAACGCTCCCCGCTCGTCGTCGTGCCTATGACGAATACCAGTCCATGCTCATGGAGCCGTGGGATGGTCCGGCCGCTATCGCCTACACCGATGGCTCCACGTTCGGTGCTGCGCTCGATCGCAACGGCCTGCGTCCTGCTCGTTACTACGTCACGCGTGACGATCGCTTCCTGCTTTCCTCTGAGGTTGGAACCATCGAAATCGAGCCCTCCAACATCCTTACCGCAGGCTGTCTTGGTCCTGGTGAAATGGTGGAAATCGATACTACGGCCGATCGTGTTATCTGGAATGACGAGCTGCGTGCCCGCTATGCAAAGGAAAAGCCTTATAGCGATTGGGTAAAGGAAGAAAAGATCGAGGTTTCCGATCTTGATGCTCCCGCCCAGACCGAAGCAGCGCGCGATGCCGAGGTCCCCATGACCGTACGCATGGCTAAGTTGGGCTACCACTGGGATGACGTGGATGAAGTGGTTCGCGCCATGGCTGAAAAGGGCGGTGTGCCCCTGGCTTCCATGGGCATCGATGCTTCCCTCGCGTGCCTCTCGAAGAAGAACCGTTCCTTCTTCGATTACTTCTATCAGCTGTTCGCCCAGGTAACCAATCCGCCTATCGACGCTTTGCGTGAGAGCCTGGTTACTTCGAGCGTGCTCTATATTGGCAACCACGGCAATCTTCTGGAAGATTCCCGCACGGCTTGCCAGCTGATTCGCCTCGATGGCCCCATGCTGACGAAGGATCAGTTCGATCGCATTTGCGCAGTTGATCGCGTTGGCTTCAAGGCCCAGCGTTTCAGCGCTACGTATCGTCGCGAAGACGGCGAGAACGCCCTGAAAGAGGCACTGGAAAACTTGGCATGCAGCGTTGAGAAGGCCGTGCGCAACGGGGTAAGTATCATCGTGCTTTCCGACCGCGCCGCAGAAGGCGAGGTCCCCATTCCTTCGCTCCTGGCAGTTTCTTCTGTTCACAACCACCTTATCCGTGTAGGCGTTCGCACCTTCGCCGACTTCGTGGTTGAGACGGGCGATGCCGTTTCCGCACACGACTTCGCTGCTTTGGTTGGTTATTCCGCTTCGGGCATCTATCCCTATATGGCCCATGAGTGCATCGCTGATTTGGCGGCAAAGGGCGCTTTGTCCGTATCTGCCGAAGAGGGCATTGCGAACTACAACAAGGCGGTAACCGCGGGAATTACCTCCATCATGTCGAAGATGGGTATTTCTACGGTTCAGAGCTACCATTCTGCTCAGATCTTCGAGGCTGTTGGCTTCAAGCAGGAGTTCGTCGATCAGTACTTTGCTGGCACCGTTTCCCGCGTGGGCGGCTTGGGCGTTGCCGATGTTCAGCGCGAAGAGAACCAGCGCTACGACGACGCGGTAGCTATCCTCAGCACGCCGGCGCCCGAGCAGCTGCCTTCCCTGGGCCTTACCAAGTGGCGTCCGCAGGGCGGTGAAGAGCATCTTATCGATCCGCAGACTATCTACTTGCTTCAGCATGCTTGCCGTGAGGGCAACTATGAGATGTTCAAGGAATACAGCGATCACCTGCATCAGGAAGGGCGTGCGATTCGCTTGCGCGATCTGCTCGACTTCGTAACCGATCGCACCCCTGTTCCGCTGGAAGAAGTTGAGCCTGCCGAGAACATTGCCAAGCGTTTCAACACGGGCGCTATGAGCTACGGCTCCATTTCCGAGGAAGCCCACAAGTGCATGGCTATTGCCATGAATCGTCTGGGCGGCCGTTCGAACTCCGGTGAAGGCGGTGAAGACCCGAAGCGCGAGACTCCGCTGCCCAACGGCGATTCCATGAACTCCGCCATCAAGCAGATTGCTTCCGGCCGCTTCGGCGTAACGAGCCGCTATCTCTCTTCGGCTATCGAGATCCAGATCAAGATGGCCCAGGGCGCAAAGCCTGGCGAAGGTGGTCACCTGCCTGGTAAGAAGGTATATCCCTGGATCGCCGAAGTTCGTCAGTCTACGCCGGGCATTGGCTTGATTTCGCCTCCGCCGCATCATGACATCTACTCTATCGAGGACTTGGCAGAGCTGATCTTCGACTTGAAGAATGCAAATCCCAATGCGCGCGTTTCCGTGAAGCTCGTTTCCGAGGCTGGCGTTGGCACCATTGCAACCGGCGTTGCCAAGGGCGCTGCTGATAAGATCCTGATTTCTGGCCACAATGGCGGTTCGGGTGCTGCTCCGCGCGACTCCATCTGGCATGCAGGCTTGCCTCTCGAGCTTGGCATTGCCGAGGCTCAGCAGACGCTGTTGCAGAACGGCCTGCGTTCCCGCGTTGTTCTTGAGGCTGACGGCAAGCTGATGGACGGCAAAGATGTTGCCGTTGCCTGCCTGCTCGGCGCTGAAGAGTTCGGCTTCGCGACGATGCCGCTCATCGCTATGGGTTGCCTGATGCAGCGCGACTGCCAGCAGGATACGTGCCCCGCTGGTATCGCCACGCAGAACTGCCGCTTGCGCAAGTGCTTCCGCGGCAAGCCCGAGCACGTGGTGAACTTCATGCTCTTCGTTGCCGAACAGCTGCGTGAGGTTATGGCATCGCTCGGCTTCCGTACGGTAGATGAAATGGTTGGCCATCCCGAGTGCCTGCGCCAGGTAGAGGTGCCGGACAACTGGAAGGCGAACCTGCTCGATCTTTCTTCGGTGCTTGCCAATGGCGAATGTGAGTTTGGTGCCCATATTCCCGGTGCGGCAGGTCGTCACTTCTTGCCTCAGATGAAGTACGACGTGGAGCTGGAGAAGTCGCTTGACTCCACACTGTTCCTGCCCATGACCGAGCAGGCTCGCAAGCATATGACCCCGGTTCGCTTCCGTGCCGACATCGCCAACGTAAATCGTTGCGTGGGTACCATCTTGGGCGCTGCGGTAACCAAGGCGCATCCCGAAGGCCTGCCCGATGGTTCGGTAACCGTCGACTGCGAAGGTTCTGCTGGCCAGAGCTTCGGTGCCTTCATTCCGAAGGGCGTTACGCTCAACGTTACGGGCGACGCGAACGACTACTTTGGCAAGGGTCTTTCCGGCGGTATCCTTTCGGTTCATCCTTCCGAGGATGCCACGTACAAGTTCGACGAGAACACCATCGTGGGCAACGTTGCCTTCTTCGGTGCAACGTCGGGCCGCGGTTTTGTAAACGGCCTTGCTGGTCAGCGCTTCGGCGTGCGTAACTCCGGCGCCACCATCGTGGTTGAGGGCGTTGGCAACCATGGCTGCGAATACATGACTGGTGGCACTGCCCTTATCTTGGGTGAAGTCGGCTTGAACTTTGCAGCGGGCATGACCGGTGGCGTAGCCTACGTATACGACGAGTACGGCACGTTGGAAAGCCGCTGCAACATGGGCTCGGTAAAGCTTGAGGTTCCCACCGATGCCGAGATTGAGCTTATCCACAGCCTTATTGAAGAGCATGTTGGTTATACGCAGAGCCCGCGCGGCATCAAGATGCTGTATCGCTTCGAGGCTATGAAGCAGCACTTCGTAAAGGTTATTCCGGTTGAATATGAGCGTGTTCTGCAGATCGTTGCCGCGGCAGAGGCCGAGGGCAAGAGCCATGAGGAAGCGCTTGAAGAGGCATACGAGATTGTAGGAAAGGGGCGCCAGTAATGGGCAAAGCAGGAGCATATCTCGAGCACGATCGCGTTGCTCATGGTGAACGTGCGGCGTTGGAGGCTATCGAAGACTTCAAGGAATTCGCCTTGCCTCTTTCCGAAGAGGAGCAGCAGGTTCAGGCGAGCCGTTGCATGATGTGCGGTGTGGCGTTCTGCCAGGCCGGCTACAGCTTCGGCAAGGCTCGCCCTTCGGGTTGCCCGCTGCACAACCTTATTCCTGAATGGAATGATTTGGTGTATCGCGGTTTGTGGGACGAAGCGGCCGAACGACTGTCGCTCACCAATCCGTTCCCTGAGTTCACGGGTCGTGTGTGCCCGGCGCTGTGCGAGGCTGCTTGCAACCTTGCCTCCATCGAGGGTCCTACCACCATCCGCGACAACGAGCGTGCCATTTCCGATCATCAGTGGGCAGCGGGCGGTCCTAAGCCCTTGCCGAAACCTGCCGCCGATGCGCCGAAGGTTGCAGTGGTTGGTTCTGGTCCCTGCGGTTTGGGTGCTGCCTGGCAGCTGGCTGAAGCGGGCATCCGCGTAACCGTATTCGAGCGCCACGACCGTGCTGGCGGTTTGCTGATGTACGGCATCCCGAACATGAAGCTGCCGAAAGAAATCGTTGATCGTCGCATCAAGTTCCTCGAGGAAGGCGGTATTTCCTTCGAGCTGAACACTGATGCATCTGAAGAAGCGGTGGCGGCACGTCTGAAGTCCGACTTCGATGCGGTTGTTGTTGCCGTTGGTGCAGCGGCTCCGCGTGGCCTTGCCGCTCCTGGCGCCGATCAGAAAGGCGTGGTGTTTGCGGTTGATTACCTCACTTCTTCCACGAAATCGGTAATCAACGGCACTGAACCGGCAATTTCCGCCAAGGATCTGGACGTTGTTGTTATCGGCGGCGGCGACACGGGCACCGACTGTATCGCAACGGCTCTTCGCCAGGGCGCAAAGAGCGTGCACCAGCTGGAGTACAACGCTGCGCCTCCCGAGGTGCGTGCCGCTTCCAACCAGTGGCCCGAATGGCCTTTCGTGAAAAAGACCGACTACGGTCAACGTGAGGCAATCGAGCATTTCAAAGAAGATCCGCGCTCGTTCGCTGCCGATACGGTAGAGGTTCTGGGCGAAGAAGGTCACGTAACTGGCTTGCGCGTAGTTACGCTTGATTGGAGCCAGGGCGCTCCCCAGCGTCAGATGGATACCGAGCGCGTCATGCCTGCTCAGCTGGTTCTTATTGCATGCGGTTTTACCGGACCCGAACGTGGTATCTATGATGCCCTGGGTGCCGAGGTGGTCGACGGACGCGGAGTTCGCCCCGTTATGGTTGAAGGCACGCATCGCGTTAAGCACGAGGGCGATACGCCCATCTATGCTGCAGGTGACGCGAAGCATGGTTCCACCTTGGTGGTTAATTCACTTGCCGATGGCTTGGCTTGCGCAAAAGAAGTAGCTGCTGATCTGCTGAAATAGTATTTAGTGAAGCAAATGGGGCTCCCTGCCGGAGCCCCATTTTTTTATGCGTTGATATCGATTATTGCGCTAGGCATCGCTTCCGAAAATATTTCGGATGCTCTGTACCGTGGTGTCGCGGTTCATCTGGGCGATAGAGGTGGTGAGGGGAATGTCTTTGGGGCATACTCGAACGCAATTCTGGGCATTGCCGCAGCTGGTTATGCCATCGGCTCCCATGATCGAGCGCAGACGCTCTTGCTTGTTCAGCTTGCCGGTGGGGTGAGCATTGAACAGACGGACCTGGGAAATGGCGGCAGGTCCGACGAACTTGTTTGCATGCCCAGTATTGGGACAGGCTTCGAAACAGCAGCCACAGGTCATGCAGCGAGACAGCTCATAGGCCCAGCTTTGAGTACGTGCAGACATGCGGGGCCCTGGTCCTAAATCGAAAGGACCATCTATGTCGATCCAGGCATGGGTCTTTTTGAGCGCATCAAACAAAAGGGTTCTGTCCACTTTCAGGTCGCGCACCAAGGGAAACTTGGTTAGCGGTTCCAGTCGAATGGGCTGCTTTAGATCGTCGATAAGAGCCGAACAAGCTTGGCGTGGCGTGCCGTTGATGATCATGGTGCAGGCCCCGCAAACTTCTTCGAGGCATACGCTTTCCCAAACCACGGGGGTAGTTGGTTTGCCTTGAGCGTTTACGGGGTTCTTCCTGATTTCCATCAGGGCCGATACCACGTTCATATGCGGTTGATAGGCAACGCTGAATTCTTCCCAGTGTGGTTTTGCATCGGGGCCCTCTTGTCGCTTGATGATGAGGCGAATAGGATCATGAACTGCGGTTTCTGTATCCATAGCGAGCCTCCTCCTAATGAGCTTTCGTGTAATCGCGTTTACGAGGCGTAATGAGCGAGGTATCTACCTCTTCATAGCTGAGCACCGGGCTGTGCGAAGCAGCGTCGTAACGCGCGATAGTGGTTTTCAGCCATTCTTCATCGTTGCGATCGGGGAATTCCGGTTTAAAGTGGCTTCCCCTGCTTTCGTTTCGCTCCAGCGCGCCCTTTGTGATGACCTTGGCAAGATCAACCATGCCATGAAGCTGGCGAACGAACGGCACATTTGCATTGCTCCAGGTTGCTTTGTCTTGAACGCCGATACGGGAAAGTCGCTCATCGATCTCTTCGAGCTTAACCAGCGTTTCGGTCAAAGCCGCATTGTTGCGAACTACGGTGACATTCTTTGTCATCAGCTCGCCCATTTCCTGATGCAGGCGATAGGCGTTTTCGCTGCCATCAAGCTGCAAAATGCTTCGGTAATCCGATTCGTCCTTTGCGGTGGCTGCTTCATAGACGCTTTGGGGGATGCTCTGGCCTTCTGGGAGCCCTTTGGCATAGGCGGCGGCATTGGGCCCGGCGGTCATGCCAGCGAATACAGCAGAGAGAAGGGAATTTGCCCCAAGGCGGTTTGCTCCGTGTTGGGTATAGTCGCATTCGCCTGCGGCAAACAGACCTGGAATGCTTGTTTGCTGATCAAGGCCTACCCAAAGCCCGCCCATTGAGTAGTGGACGCTGGGCGCCACGCGCATGGGCACCTTGCGCGGGTCGTCGCCTACGAACTTCTGGTAGATATCCAGGATGCCTTCCAGCTTCGCGTTCAAGATGGATGCGGGGATATGGGAAACGTCCAGATACACCACGTTTTCGTCGTTGATACCCAGGTGCTGGTTCACGCATACGTCGAAGATCTCGCGTGTGGCGATATCGCGCGGTACCAGGTTGCCGTATGCGGGGTACTTTTCTTCCAGGAAATACCAAGGCTTTCCGTCCTTGTAGGTCAAAACCCTGCCGCCCTCACCGCGCGCTGATTCGCTCATCAGGCGGTTTTTGTCGAAGCCGGGAATTGCAGTGGGGTGAATTTGGATAAATTCACCGTTGGCATAGAGCGCTCCTTGCTGATAGCAACGAGCTGCGGCATAGCCGGTGTTGATGGTGGAATTGGTTGATTTGCCAAATACGGCGCCGCAGCCACCGGTTGCGATAACGACCGCATCGGCAGGGAAAGCGCGTATTTCCATAGACGTAAGATCCTGTGCGGTGATTCCGCAGCAGGTGCCGTTATGGATTATGGCGGAAACGAATTCCCAACCAATATAGGTGTGAACCTTGCCTTCAACTTCAAGGGCGCGTACTTGTTCATCGAGCGCATAGAGAAGCTGTTGGCCGGTTGTGGCACCGGCGAAGGCGGTGCGTCGTTTTTGTGTGCCGCCGAATCTGCGCAGGTCAAGCAAGCCTTCGGGGGTTCTATTGAACATTACACCCATGCGGTCGAACATGTTGACTATTTTAGGGGCAGCTTCGCACATGGCGCGTACCTGTGGCTGGTTCGCCAAAAAGTCGCCGCCGTAAATGGTGTCATCGAAGTGTTCGTCTACCGAATCGTCTTCGCCTTTGGTGTTCAGCGCGGCGTTGATTCCCCCCTGAGCGCAGGCGGAATGCGAGCGTTTGAAGGGCACGAGCGAAAACAAGTCAACGCTCAAGCCTGCTTCTACGATTTTCAAAGTTGCCATCAGCCCCGCAAGGCCTCCACCGACAACTGCGATTGATCCTTTGCTCATAACAGCCTCTTTCTTGTAGCGTGCGGGTTTAGCCGACAAAGGCGAACAGTGCCTTTAGGCTAAACGCAGCGAATGCGATAAACAGGGCGAATAGTACGTAGCCTGATATTTTCTGAGAGCGAGGTGAAACGGTGATTCCCCAGGTGATAAGGAACGTCCAAAGACCATTGCAGAAGTGATAGATGCTGCAAAGAAGGCCTATGACGAACAGCGCAAGCCCGATTGGCGTGGCAACGATTCCCGCCACCATGGCATAGCTCGGATCGACACCGGTAAGCTCAACTTGCAGCTTTGTGCCATAGATATGCCATACCACAAAGAGCAGTGTGACGATGCCCGCTATACGCTGCAGTACGTAGCACCAGTTGCGGAAGTAGCGGTAGCGTTGCACGGTAACGCTCGAGGTGAGGGAGATGTAGACGCCGTAGAGGGCATGGAATAAAAGGGGCAGGAAAATCACGAATGTTTCCAGCACAACCTTGTAGGGCATATGGGCCATAAACGAGCCCATGGTGTCGTATGGGGCGGTACCCCAGTTTGCGGAGTAGTTTACGCACATATGGAAGCAGAGAAAGATTCCCAGTGGAAATACGCCCGCGAACGAGTGCAGTTTCCGTAGGAAGTTGGCGCGGCGGTCTTTGTCCATGATCCCCTCGATTCCGTCGCCTTTTGGCCGTTAGACGGTTTGCGTTCAGGCGGGCACTGCGATTCCCCATGCAGCTGCCAGCTTGATGCAGAAGCTGGGCCTCAACGCAAAATCCCAGCTCATCTTTAAAAAGTATACCGTTATCCTTGCGGGTGTTCGCGGAGTGCCCGGTGCCGATTCATTGCATTTTTTCGGCGATTCATACATTGGCAACCAGGTAAGGTTCGTTCTTGTGATCAGGGTTGGTCACTGCGCTTTAGCGGTGTCGCAAGCTGAGGGCGATGTGAAGCAGGGCGGGTAAGAAGCTGGTTAATCCAACAAGGCGCCTTTGTTGAGTGGAGGAGTGGCGGTGGGAGAACTTCATTAGCAAAATAGGGGTGCGTAGCTGCCCAGGGGGCTTCGATAGGGGCCAGCGGCGAATCGAATTCCATCAACAGCATGGTGACCGTTGGTTTTTAGCGGGCTTGAACAGGGGTATTCTTGTGAATGGAAAAAATGAGGGGGTACCCATGAAGAAAGCAAACTTCCATGCAGCTAATACCGTGTTGATGTTCGAAGGCGGCGGGATGCGTGCGAGCTATACGGCAGCAATGGCGTCGCTTCTGCTTGAGCAGAACATAACCTTCGGTCACGTGTGCGGTATTTCTGCTGGTGCAAGCCATACCGTGAACTATCTTTCGGGAGACATTTGGCGCACTCGTACCAGCTTTACCGATTTGGTAATGGAACCTGAATTCGGTGGCGCTAAGACGTTCGCCCAGGGTAAGGGCATGTTCTCCGCTCATTGGATCTACGAGGAAGCCGGTTTGCCCGAAGGCGTATTGCCGTTTAATTTCGAGGCGTTTGCGCAGAATCCAACCCCTTGCTCAATCCAGGCATTTGATCGCGATACCGGCGAATCGGTGGTCTGGCACAAGGAAGACATGGCTACGTTGAAGGACGTGATGGTGCGTGTGCGTGCTAGCAGCACCCTTCCGGTGGTAATGCCGCCGGTTCATATTGGCGATCATGTCTACTACGATGGCGGCTTGGGCGTTGGTGCTGGTATCCCGTTGCAGCTAGCGCTTGATTCAGGATGCCCCCGTATTCTTGCCATCCTCACGCGATCTAAGGGCTTCCGCAAGCCTGTTGACGACATCGGCGCAAGTGCCAAGGCAATCGCCAACAGCTATCACCGGTACCCGAAGGTGAAAGAAGCCCTGCTTACGCGCAATGAACGCTACAACGCCGAGCTCGAAAAACTCGAGGCATTAGCAGAGGAGGGGAAGGCCTTCATCGTATATGCCGACAAGATGGCTGTAAGCAACAGCACCACCGATCTGGAGCGTTTGCGCGCTAGCTACTTCGACGGGTACAACCAATATCAAGATCAGCTGCCGGAAATCTTGGAATGGCTTAAAGCCGGGGAATAGCACCTACATAAAGGTGATGCCCAGCGCCTGGAACAGGAGTCCCCATGCAACGCCTGTGGCATAAAGTCCCGCGAGGATTGCCACGTTTTGCCCGACACGACGATTTTCGCCGAAGAGCACCAGGATGCCTACTCCTGCGGATACCAACAGGCCAGAAAGCATGGCGCCTGTGCCCAGCATGCCATCAAGGTATAGCTGGGTTATCACTACGCTGGCTCCGCAGTTGGGAATAAGCCCAACCAGCGCCGAGCCGAAGATCGCAAGCCCAGGGTTTGAGGCAAGGAACGCGGCAACTGCCTCTTCGCCGGCAACCTTCATAACGGCTACCAGTGCGAGCGAGATAAGAAACACGATTATCGATACTTCAAGAGTGTGCTTAATCGCGCTTACTGCTATTTCGGCCCAGCCAGTATGCGCGCTGGCGCAATGGCAGCTGGGGTTGTGACAATGGTCGGGCCCGAAAGCGTGCTCTTCGGCATGTTCGTGTTTGCAGTTGCAGAAACGGGCGTGTTCGTGATCGTGTTCTTGCGTTGCTTTGGTTTGGGCAAGATGAAGGCGGAAACGCAAAACTCCGTCAATCGCAAAGCCCATGACCATGCCGATGACAACTTTCACACCAACAATGCCTGCCATTACGTGCCAGTCAACCTGTTCGGCGATGAACAGCGGCAGCATTTCATCGGATGTGGAAAGCAGTACCGCAAAGAGGGTGCCCAGAGTGATTGCCCTGCTGGAAAACAGTACAGCACCAGCGGCGGAAAAGCCGCATTGGGGAATGGCGCCCAGCACGGCGGCCACGGCGGGGCCGAGCTTGCCTGCTTTCTGCACCAATTCTTCGGTTCGATTGCCGGCTTTGTGCTCGAGGGCTTCAAGAAGGAAATACGTCACCAACAAAAACGGAACAAGATAGATGGTGTCTTCGAAGGCGTGTTCGAGAAGGTGGGGAATAAGCTCGAGCATCCGCTACTCACCGCGCTTTGCCAGGCATGCTTCGCACAGGCCGTACAGCACCGTTTTCGTGGGATTGATGCGTACGTGATGGTGCTCGATAACATGCTCGTAGAGCTTCTGCAGCTCACCGCAGTCGATGGGCGAAAGATTCCCGCACTCCTCGCACTTCAGGAAGAAGTACACGTCTTCAGGGGCGTCGGGAAGAAAGCGGTAGCAAATGCTGGACGTGCCTTCGATGCTGGTGCGGGCGATGATGCCCTCTTCTTCAAGGCGCTCAAGGTTGCGATATACCGTAGCGGTTCCCACTTTGGTGCCCTGGTCAGCCAAGGCATTTACGATGTCCTTGCTCGTGAAGAAGGCGCCTTGATGCGCTTGGATGCAGGAAAGGATAAGCTCCTTTTGCTTGGTGCGGTATTGCTTGGTGTTGCCTGTGCTTGCCATGCCTTATCTTTCGTTAGTGTGCGCGGATGCGCCCCCCAGGAGGGTTGGTGCATAAAATGAAAACGAATCTCATTTTATTGGCGGAATGACGTTAGTCAATAGAAATGAGAAAAGTTCTCATTTCTGAGAACTTTCGATAACGCATGCAAGCATGTTCAAATGAGGGCGTGTTGTTTCGAAGTGGATATGTGTGAGACGTCTACCTGGCATTTCCGTGGAGCTAAGGCAAATTGCGAACTGTTTGCCAGGCGGTCCCCGTTGAGCCTCTATATGATTGCCTCATGTTTTGATGGGCGGCGATTGTACAGCATGCGATGCGACGAAGGTGTTAGGCGCGTGTGCAGGCAGGGTCCAAAGCTTGTTCGCGGTTTCGGGGCGGTTACAAGGCGCTGGCCGCATGCCCGGACTGGGCGCTACTCCTGGTTCGTTGGGCCTTCGTCGTTTTCCGAATCGTCGCCCTTGTTTTTGCCAGCTTTCTTTTTTGCCAACTTTGCCCAGGCCGAATCGGAGCAAATAAGAAGCGCGCCTAGTATGAACCAGACGGCAGGGTGGATACCCAGCACGGGAGCTTGCCCGGCAAGGTCGACGATTCCGATGCATATCATCGCAAAGCCAAGAATTACCGATCCGATCTTCATGAGTTTGCTCCTTTCTGTGTCTGCGCTGTTATTTGCGGGTTAGCTCCCATGATAGGACTTAATGGGGAATCGTTTCTCCCGTATCGGCAAAGGATCTGGTAATCTCGTGCATTCCCCGTGCGCGTTTCCTGTTGCATTTCTTCGGGCAGCGTGGCGCGGAGTTGAGGGATCTATACTTATTGAGACGCAGGGTTATCCTGCGTTTGTGGTATTTGCGCTTTCGGCGCCGCACAAAGAAAGGCTAGCTTCTATCAGCATGCAGGGAAGACACGCGAAGAATACGCAAGGCGGTCAATCCTTCAGGGAGCGCGCACGCACCGCTGCGCAGCAGGCGAGCAAAAGGGACTCGACGGTTTCTTTTGCCGATACCTTCCGCGAAACGCGCGGCAACGGCAGACGTCGGCAGCGGCCCGATAGTAAACCCCGCAAACCCCGCAAGATGAATCCGGTCAAAAGGGCGGTTAACAATTGGTGTAACCGTCTTCTGGGCGTTGTTTCTGAAGGGTCGTTCGACCAGGAAGAAGAATTTGCTTCCCATAAAACAACGCGCGATTACATTTGCAACACCATCGGCACGGGTGCATGGGGCATGGTGTTCCCTATCCTGACCATTGTGGTAACGCAGCTGTGCGGTGTCGAACAGGCGGGCATGTTTTCCATGGCGTTCATCATCGGCACCCTGCTGATGATCATCGGCAATTACGGCATGCGCACTTATCAGGTTTCCGACATCAAGGAAACGCATTCGTTCTCGGACTACCAGATCAGTCGCGTAATCACGTGCATTGCGATGATGGCAGTGGCCTATGTGTACTGCGGAATTCGCGGATACAGCGAGCAGATGTTCACCATCTGCATGGGCGTGTGCGTGTACAAGATGATCGACGGCTTGGCCGACGTGTACGAAGGGCGTCTTCAGCAGAAAGACAAGCTCTATCTTGCGGGAATCTCTCAGGCATTTCGCTCGGTAGTTGTGTTCGTGGTGTTCTCGCTATTCCTGCTGGTAACGCGTGACTTGGGGGTCTCCAGTATCGCAATGGCAGTGGCAGCCGTCGCTACGTTCTTGGTGCTTACGTTTCCCTTGGCGTTGTTGGAAACGCCGAAATCGCGTAGGCAGAGTACCCAGAGCATCATCGCCCTGTTCAAACAGTGTTTCCCAGTGTTCATCGCGCTGTTCATGTATGCCCTTATCGACAACATGCCGAAGTTCGTTATGGAAACGGCGCTCAGCTATGACAACCAGCTGTATTTCAACGCGCTGTATTTCCCGGCGCAGGCTATATTGCTTACGGTTGGTTTTGTGTACAAGCCGTTGCTAGTACGCATGGCCCAGATGTGGGCCGATGCCGAAAAGCGCAATCGATTCCATCTGGTTATCCTTGCCATTGTGGCCATGGTTATCGCGCTAACGCTGGTGGTTATCTTCCTTATGGGTTGGATCGGCATTCCTATCATGAGCTTTATGTACGGCATCGATTTCGAGCAATTCAGGGGCTTGAGCTTCATCATGATCGCCGCAGGTGGCGTAACGGCTATCATCGACTTCCTGTATCAGGTAATCACGGTGCTGCGCCGCCAGAAGTCGGTTATGAAGCTGTACGTTATCACCTTCGGCTTTTCGCTGTTCGTGCCCATCTTGCTCATCGATTTCACGGGCTTGCCGGGTGCGGTGATTGGCTACCTTATTGTTATGACCATCTTGATGGTTTTGCTGGTGTGGGAGTACATCAGCATCTGCCTCGACCTTTCCAAGCATCCCATTTCGCAAGAGCCTGTCTCTGTTGCTGCCGACGAATAGCGCTGGCAGAGTCCTGATGGGCCTTGTTGCGATTGGGGAGGAAGACATATTCTCAGATTAAAAAGGAGCGGCATCCGCGTTGTTGAGCCGCCTCCCATTTCTCGTGTCCAAGAAATGGGAGGTGGCTCGTGCTTACGGATGCCGCTCCTTTAGTAGCTAGCAGCTTTGAGGTTATCTTGCGTTCTTCGGCGTTAGGAGCGTGCCAAGCCGTCCACGGAAAGAACCACGCCGGAGATGTAGCTTGCCATGTCCGAGGCAAGGAATACGTAGGCGTTGGCAATGTCTTCCGGTTCGCCCATGCGACCAAGCGGAATGGTGGCAATAAGAGGATCGATAACTTCCTTGGGCAGGGCATCTACCATGTCGGTGTGCGTAACGCCTGGTGCCACTGCGTTGACGCGAATCTGGTCAGTGGCAAGCTCTCGTGCGAGGGACTTCGTCAGGCCGTTTACCGCAAACTTGGATGCGGGGTAGGCGCAGCCGGAAGGCTGACCGTAGATGCTCACCATAGAGCTTGTGTTGATAATGGCGCCGCCGCCCTGGGCGCGCATGAAAGGTGCAACTGCCTTGCAGCAGTAGAACACGGCATTGACGTTGAGTGCCATGGTTTTATCGAACGCGGCGGGGTCGTAGTCGTAGATGGATTCGCGGGCGGAAACGCCAGCGTTGTTGCCAAGGATATCGATTCGGCCGAAGGCTTTGTTTACCTTCGCGAATTCTGCGGCAATGGAGTCGGGATCCGTCATGTCGGGCCAGATGCCCATTACCTCATAGTCGGGGTTGATTGCTTTCAGCTTTTCAACGGCTGCGCTTGCCGTTCCTTCGCGCGAGCCGCACAGAGCAACTTTGGCCCCGTTGTCCAGAAATGCCTTAACAATAGCGAATCCGATACCGCGCGTACCGCCAGTAACGATTGCGGTTTTCCCCTTGAGCAATTCCATGTCATCCTCCTTGGAGCGGAATGGGTACCTTTTTATTCTTCCATTCAGCCATAGGGAGCGAGGGGAGTTTGGAGCGAGTGGGAGAAGTTCACGGTCGTCGGTTAATTATCTGATTTGAGAATAATTGCGTTGCTGGTTGCTTGTATGGTCGATTGACACCGTCTGTTGCGGCATTGATTGCCTGTTTGAGTAGTTCCGCTCTTGCTGCGCAAGCTGGGCCCGGGCTGGGGCATCCCTTGCTCGCAAGCTGGGCCCGGGCTGGGGCATCCCTTGCTCGCAAGCTGGGTACCAGGTTGGCACAACCCTTGCCGCGCAAGCCGGGTACCAAGCTGGCAAAGCCCTTGCCGCCACCAAGCTGGTGCAGCCCCTGCCGTGTATGTCTGCGCCGGATTGGCGCCGGCAACACTAGTGAAACGCGGCTGGGCAAAGTTAGCCGACGTCATGTGGGAAAAGCACGCCGAAACCCCTCGATTTCGTTGCCTTGACCACTACTAACCAATATCTAGCGATGCGTTTTCCCCGATAGGTGGGCATAATTCGCGCTAATGCTGCCGCGCAAAGGCAGCTGAGGATCTGAGAGGAGAGTAATAATGGCTATTTCGACTGAGATCGTAGGCAAGACCTTCGGACCGTTTGTGCGCGACTACACCTTCAAGGATTTGGAGATTTGCGCGTTGGGGTGCGGTGCTGGCTGGGACGGCCACGTCGATCTTGACTATGTTAACGAGGGCGATGCGAAAAACCCTGAGCTTAAGGTTCTGCCCATCTTCGCAGTGCCGCTTACAGTTAACGAGGAAATGACCACCACGCTCGATTACGGTTTCGATTATTCCGGATCGCTGCATTATGGCATTGACGTTCATTTTCATGCGCCGTTCAAGATGGCCGACCACATTGAGACCTATGTAACCCAGGAAGCCATTTGGGATCGTGGTGAGGGACGCGGATCTCTTTCCAAGCAGGTAGGCAAGTCCTACTCTTCCGACGGTACGCATCTGTGCACGGTGGATACGTACGACTGCTGCATCTATGATGGCGGCTGGGGTGGCGAGCAGCCTCCGAAGGATGTTGTCGAGTATCCCGACCGTGAGCCAGACTTCGTTTACGAGGAAACCTATGGTTTGAATTGGCCTCTTGTGTATCGTTTGATGGGAGACTGGCATCAGCAGCACATCGACTGGTCCTATACCGAGCAGACTGGCCTTGAGCGCCCTATCGCTCATGGTGTAAGCAGCGCTGGTGTGGCAATGCGCCATGCTATCTCCCTGCTGTTCCCTGGTCATCCCGAGGCAATGACTCGCTTCAAGTGCCGTTTCACTTCGCCGGTTCTTCCTGGCGTTCGTTTGCGCACTGAGGTTTGGAAGACCGCCGAGGGTGAGGCAAGGTTCCGCATGGTTAACGCCGACGCCCCCGATTCCAAGCCGTTCTTGAACAGCTGCATCGTGGAGTGGGATCCCTCGCTCGCATAGCGAATCCGTTCCTGAAAAGGTCCGCCGAAGCCTCGGCGGACCTTTTTTCTTGCGCCCCATATCTGTATTGCAACCCCCATTTTTTGTCTTGCGAGCCCCCTGTTTTGTAGCCCTCCTTCGTGAGATTTGCCCTGCCGCCGTTGCTGGGGGTCGTGTGTTTTTTGCGGGGTCCCTCTTGCCCTCGCTAGGACTCGTGTGAGTTTCTCGGGTTCTGCCCTGCCGCCGTTGCTAGGACCCTGCGCTTTCGCAGAGTCTGCCCTGTTAATCTGGTTGGCTCGTGTGGTTTTGCCTTCTTACTTTTTTTTGGGGGGGGATGCCCTTTTGCCCTTGCTAGGGGATTTCACGCGTTTTTCGCATGGTCTCGTTCCTGTCGTAGCAGTCCGCCCATCGTGAAAACAAAAATTGCGGCATCTTTGCAACTTTTTTGCGATTAGGGGCTCATTTTTCAATCTCGTAAAGCGAAAACGGCCGCTAAACGGCGGATTACCTGCGGTTTTGTATCTCGGTCTGCGATCGGAAGGCACGCAACAATTGCCAATCGCAAAAAAGTTGCAGTTTGAGTCGAATTTTTGTTTTCAGTCTCCCGTAGACGGCTTCTTAACGGTGCTATGGGCGGGGTGACTCGGCCGCAGCGTGTGCATCGTCGGGAAGTCCAGCGAAGTGGGGCTATGGGAAAAGTGGGCCATAGGACAAAAAGGGGCTATAGGGCGAAAAGCGTGCTTGGTCAGTTTGTCGCGTATCCATATGGGCAGTTCAGGGTAGGGCTAGGAATGGCTAGGGCCCGAAATGGCCCTAAGAACCAAAACGGCTCGAGTGCACTTTTCCTATAACCTAAATTTGCTGGCTAGAAAACAAAAAGCCTGCAACCGAAGTTGCAGGCTGAACACTTGGTAGCCTCGATCGGATTCGAACCGACGATCTCCGCCTTGAGAGGGCGGCGTCCTAAACCGCTAGACGACGAGGCCATGAGCGCATATTGGCTGGGGTGGAAGGAGTCGAACCCTCACATACGGTACCAGAAACCGCTGTCCTACCATTAGACGACACCCCAATGAGTTGTGCGTTGCTTTCGCATCGCTTCCTCGGTGGTGTTACCCTTTGCCAAGGCGCGAATCAGTATATTACGGATCGGGGCACTCTCCGTCAACCCCCTTTTTTGAAAAAAATTGCTGATTCTGCAGGTAATATATAAAACACCAGGTGAGCGTGGTGCAGGTGGGTCTTTTATGAAAAACCACCGCAGTACCGTGCGTTCGCGTACGATGAAAACCATCTACCCACCCTTGCGTGGGTAGTTTGCTGTTTGTCGTTCATTGCTAGGCAAATTGCATCAAGCACTCTACGGAAGGGAAGCGCATGTCGCCTGACATTCTTGTTGAAGCCTTAAAGGCGTTGCTGCTCGGTATCACCGAGGGCATCACCGAATGGCTCCCTATTTCCTCGACAGGTCATATGATTTTGGTCGACGAATTCGTGAAGCTCAATGTAAGCGATAAGTTCCTGGAGCTGTTTTTGGTGGTTATCCAGATTGGTTCCATCATGGCGGTTGTGGTTACCTTCTGGCATAAGCTGAATCCCGTTTCGCGTACAAAGGACGAAACCGAGCGCCGCAACACATGGCACATGTGGGGCATGGTTGTTATCGGCAGTATTCCTGCTGCAGCTTTGGGTCTTGCCCTGGACGACTGGGTTCACGACCATTTCTATAACGCCTATACCGTTGCCGCCATGCTTATCTTCTATGGCATCATCTTCATTGTCCTGGAAGCGCACAACCGCAAGCGCGCTCGCGAGGTTATCGAATCGGCGGAGCAGCCGCGCGGCAAGCACGCCCGTAAAATCGACGCTTCCGACCCCGAGTCGGTTGAAAGCGCCCTGTTCCGCATCACTGATCCGTATGACATGGATTGGAAAACCGCTCTGAAGATCGGCTTCTTTGAGGTTTTGGCAATCGTTCCTGGCACCAGCCGTTCGGGCGCCACCATCATCGGCGGTATGTTGTGCGGCTGCTCTCGTACTGCTGCGGCAGAATTCACGTTCTTCTTGGCCATCCCTGTAATGTTTGGCTGGGGTATGGTTAAAGCTGTCAAGTTCTTCTTGGCGGGCATTGCCATGACGCAGGTTGAAATTGCGGTCCTGGTGGTTGGTATTGTTTCAGCTTTCGCCATGGGTATGATCGCCATCCGCTTCTTGATGGGCTACATCAAGCAGAACGACTTCACCGTTTTCGGTGTGTACCGCATATTTGTTGGCTTGGTTGTGCTGGGTTACTTTGGCACTAAGGCCCTTGGTATTTTCTAAGGCGTTGAATGGTATCCTTAAACCATGAGCAAAGGAAGAAAACATACTCGACGCAAAGCTCTTTCCGAAGAGGAAAAGGAGCAGTTGCGGGAACGGTCCAATAAGTGCATTTCCCGTTACTGCAATTATGCTGCGCTTGTCATTATATTGGTGGCGCTCGCTTCCTATGTGGTAGGGAGGGGCGATGTATTCTTCGGCCAGTTCGGCATCATGGTTTCCATCGCGTTATTGGCTATAGCGGCCATCAACGATCCAGCACGAAAATAGAACTGCTCTAACGGCCCCTCGGGGCCGTTTTTCGTATGAACGGGTTCTATGTTTCCAGCTTGTTTCAATAATGCCCAACTCGGGTAATAGCGGCGCAAGGAGGCTTATTGGCCTGGCGTTTTGTTATCATAGGCTAACAGCGCCTATAGGGTGCGCTTACCGTCTTTTCGTGAAAGGAGTATGAGATGTCGGAAAAGAACGAGGCATTCGAGGAAATCGAGAAGCATCGTGCCGAGATCGACGCAATCGATCAAAAGCTCGTCGCTCTTCTGAATGAGCGAGCCGGTCATTCCTTGGACATCCGAGCCCTTAAGCCCGATGCCCACATGGGTTTGTATGACCCGAAACGCGAGGAAGAGATCTTTGCGCGCGTTGCAACGTACAACGAGGGCCCTCTGTATAACGAAAACCTTACTGAGATCTATCGCGGAATCCTTAAGGTTATGAAAGAGGTACCCTCCCGTGATTAATCCACTTTCCTCACTCCCCAATTACGGCACTCGCACTAACGAGATCACCCTTTACGCTGGTCCCTGCTCTGTTGAATCTGAAGAGCAGTTCAATGAAGTTGCCGAATGCATTGCCGGCCTTGGCCTTACCTGGATTCGCGGTGGCGCCTTCAAGCCCCGCACGAACCCCCATTCGTTCCAGGGTCTGGGCGAAGAAGGCTTGCAGATCATGAAGGCTGGAGCTGAAAAGTACGGCCTGAAAACCCTCACCGAGGTAATGGACTCCGCTCATTGCGAAATGGTGCATTCCTATGTTGACGGTCTTCAGATCGGTGCTCGCAACATGCAGAATTTCAGCTTGCTAAAGAATGTTGGCAAGGTTACCGCCCAGTCTCACAAGATGGTGTTGCTGAAGCGCGGCCTTGCGGGCAGTATTTCCGAGTGGCTTTCTGCTACGGAATATCTGACCATGGGCGGCAACGACAACATCGTGCTGTGCGAGCGCGGCTTGCGCACCTTCGAAACCGCTACGCGCTTCACGCTTGATATTTCTTCTGTTCCGGTTATTCACAAGCAGTCGATATTTCCTATTTGCGTGGATGTTTCGCATCCCGCTGGAGTACGCGACTTGGTGCCTTCTTTGGCATATGCCGCCGTCGCCGCTGGTTGCGACAGCATTATGATTGAAGTTCACCCGAACCCCACTGAAGCGCTTTCCGATGGTCCCCAGCAGCTTACGCCTGCTCAGTTCACCGAACTGGTAGCCCAGCTGCGCGAGATCGCCGCAGTTTTCGGCAAGAAGATCGTTTAGGTTGCGCTGATCTACGATCAGCGCAACTCTCGCATGAGACGTTATGACGCTGCGCGGGATTCTGGCGAGCACAGCTGCCGCTCCAAGCCCGCTGGACGTGCGAAGCACGCCTGGCACGGTCTTTCGCGGCATCTGTGCTCGCCAGAATCCCGCTCGCTGTTACGTCCGATAATGTGAGTCCATTAACGCCCTTTCGGGCGTTTTTTGTTTTTGGGTGAAGGAACTGTCAAATAGGGACTGATGCTTTTAGTGCTTTCGGACAATTTGCAAGCAAAGTGAAATGCGCCAAAAGCCCCATCTTTTTAGATGCTTGCCGCAGGGCGAAAATTCTGTTCAATCAGGACGTTTTTCAAGCCTTATCAGCCAAAACAATGTTAAGGTCGCTCATATCCTTCCGGGAGAAAGGAAGAAAATGCGCCTTTCGAAGAACGTACAATCGCGAGTTGTTGCTGTGTTGGTTTCGCTGTTCTTGGGTTTTGTCATGCCCTGGGTTCTCCAGGCCAACCGGGATTTTCGCGGGGAAGCTCAATTTAAGTTCGACCCATCGGCTATGTTCGCCAGCACGGTTGCTGAGGTTCTTGTTAGCATCGTGTTTGCCGCGGTGTTCGTCGTTTCGCTTCTTTACCTCGCAAATCAATCGAACTCTCGAAAGCTGCTTTTGTTCGCAGGTGTCATATCTCTAGTTGCTTTTGTCGGATTCACCATGACATATTCGCTTTTCATTTATGGCAGCGTATACGGTTGGATTTACTACGCTCTTTTCCAAATGTTTCCTGGTCTGATTCTCGTAGTGGGCTACGCCGCGGCCGCAATAATTGCTCCGCTGATAAAACCTTCCAGCAGGAACTAGCTTCTCTTTTTAGACACCTATCTGTTTTTATGCGCAACAGGGATATCAAGCATTATTTGAACTTCATGCGATTCGGAGTTCAAAAGGGTGGCTATTTCCTTGATTAGCAAATCTCCGCATGTTTCTAGCTCATTTTCCCTAAGCAATTTTTCTGTATCGCTTAGTAAGGAAAATAGTGGGTTATCTTCCTGAAAAGCAGGTTCATTCGTCTTATCGAAAGAGAAGCGGTGCATAGATTGAAAACGAAGTCCTGCCGGTCTTTTCTCGCATTTGTCCAGGCTAGCTGTGCTTTCTGAAATTTCAGAGCTTATGCTGAAATCGCTTTCGTAGTCGCCTTTTAAGAATGCGTCTTTGCCAACCTTGTAGAGGTTGGGGAGAGATTGCTTGCTTCTTTCAGATTCTTCCTTGAATGACTTTTCATGTTCGGCGATTTTCAGAAATAGCTCTTCCTGGTTGCTACTTTGCAGAGGGATTCTTGTCGACAGGAAGTAGGATTCTTCCTCTTCGACCAGGCGCCAGTTGTTTACACTGCCCAACTTATCTGATTGCCATTCCTCTTGCGTCTGAAGCGATGCAATTGCCGATTCAATAAGCTGTCGCTTTCTTTCAATTTCCCTAGCTTTTGCTTCGATTTCGCCTTTCTTGTCATTGAAAAGCTGAAGGGTCATTGCGGGGTCATGCTGTCTCTGGAAGTTTCTGATTTCTTCAAGGGAGCATCCTGCATCTTGCAACGAGGCAATGGTAAGGAAGTCGATTATCTGAGATGCGGAATAAACTTTGTATCCATTCTCGTTAATGGAAGTGGGCTTAAGCAGGCCGATTTCATCGTAGTGCCGAAGGGTGTCTTTTGTTGTTTGGCACACTTGAGCGAATTTTCCTGCATACATGGGAAACATCCTTCTGGTTTTTCTTGACCATGGGGTAACCCCACACCTTAAGCTCGTTGTCGATTTTGAAAGTTTAACCTGTTAGTTTGCTTGTTTTGGGGTGAATTGGTTTTCTTTCTGCGGTCAGTTTAGATTCTTGGGAAAAGAGAAACGATGAATCTTGACGTATTTACGATAGGCATTGTTGCGGAAGTCCTCTTCCTTTTAATCGTTTTGATGCTTATATGGCGCAGGGTCGCTTTCGATGAGCGAACGGAAGTGCCTGTTTGCAGAAAGGTCAGAGATGCGGCTTCGGGCATTGCGAAAGAGTATATTCCCGCTCCGGTTTTTCGTGCTATGCAAATCGAGAGCCGCATGTTCAGGTCCGTCTGCTTGTTCGTTACTCGAAAAACGGATTTGCCTTCAGGGGCTAAGGAAATACCCTATGGGAAAGATTGGCGCGTAACGGGTGTTTTCTTGGCTGCCATTGCCTTTGTAGAGATTGTCTCCATGGACATGGTTTGCGTCCATTTCGCTGGAGCTCGAAGTGTGGTTCGGGTATTGGTTCTGATTTTGTCGGTCTATGGTTTCGTCTGGTGTCTTGGTTTTGTCGTAGGTTCAAAAACCATGCCATGCTATGCGGTCGAAGAGGGGATTGTCCTGCGGTGTGGGATTATGCATCAAGTCGAAATACCCTGGGAATGCGTATCTTCTGTTTGCCTAAAGAAAGTTGAACTAGAAAAGAGAGGCGGCCTTATTCGCTCGGGCCGACATCTTTATTTGAACAACGCTTCCCAAACGAATGAACTCACACTATGTATCTACGAGGATTCGAAGGTGATTATCAACGGGAAACCAAGCAAGGGCGCTGTCTTAAAAATATCGTTTAGTGCCGATAATCCTTCTGCGGCAAAAGGGATTATAGAAGGTTATTTGGATAAATGAGTCTGTCGCCATCTGCCCATTCGAACAAACCGTAGGGATACTGCGGATAGGGTGGGGCATTGTCGCTTGGCGCGGTAGAATAGCAACCCGAAATAAAACGTGAGTGCCGCGCAGGCCTTAGAGCCTGTGCGGTTTGTTGTGTTAGGACGAATTGCATGCCCATCGATCTTGATACCCTCAATGGCCCTCAGCGCGAAGCGGTGTTGTGCACGGAAGGCCCCCTGTTGGTTTTGGCGGGTGCCGGTTCCGGTAAAACCCGCGTACTTACCCATCGCATTGCTCATTTGGTGGAAGATCTGAACGTTGCCCCTTGGCAGATCATGGCCATCACGTTCACCAATAAGGCTGCTGCTGAAATGCGCGAGCGTCTGCAGAGCCTTATCGGTGGCGGCGCGCGTGGCATGTGGGTTTCCACCTTCCACAGCATGTGCGTGCGTATCTTGCGCACCGACTGCGAGCGCGTAGGGTTCGCCAAGGGCTTCACCATCTACGATGACAGCGATTCAAAGCGCCTGGTCGAACAGATCATGGACGAACTCAACATCGACAAAAAGCGCTATCCCATCCCTGCGCTTCGTAACCGTATTTCGCAGGCAAAGAACGACCTGCAGGTGGCAGAAGTGTTTGCCGAAAAGACATCCGACCAGGTGGGTCAGGTGGCGGCTCGCGTGTACACGCGCCTACAGGAGCGCCTGCGCCAGCTAAATGCCTTCGACTTCGATGACTTGCTGCTATACACCTGGCTTCTGTTGAAGAACCACCCCGATGTGTTGGCTGCCTATCAGAACCGTTTCCGCTACTTGATGGTGGACGAATACCAGGACACCAACCATGCCCAGTATGTGCTTACCCAGCTCTTGGCGGCAGCGCATAAGAACATCATGGTAGTAGGCGACGACGACCAGTCGATTTACTCGTGGCGTGGCGCCGACCTGCGCAATATTCTCGATTTCGAGAAGGATTACCCCGAAGCTCGCGTAGTGAAGCTGGAAGAAAATTACCGTTCTATGGGCAATATCCTTGCGGCGGCAAATGCGGTTATCGCCAACAACCTTACGCGCAAGCCCAAGAAGCTGTTCACATCAAAGCCTGCGGGCGACAAAATTTCGGTGTACAGCGCAACCGACGAACGAGATGAAGGCCGTTGGATTGCTTCGGAAATCGAGCATCAGCACGGCGAAGGCATGTCGTACAACCAAATTGCGGTGTTCTACCGCACCAATGCGCAGAGCCGCATGCTTGAAGATATGCTGATGCGCGCCGGTGTGCCGTATAGGCTTATCGGCGGTACGCGCTTCTTTGATCGTGCGGAAATTCGCGACGTAATGGCGTACTTGAACTTGGTGGTCAACCCTGCCAACGACGTTGCCGCCCATCGCGTTATCAACGTGCCCAAGCGCGGCATCGGCAAAACCACGGTAGAGCACATCGATTACGTTGCTCGCGAAACGGGTATCACGTTTTTGCAAGCAGCCGAGCTATGCATTGCCGACGATCAAATTCGCTCTGCAACGCGTAAGGCCATCGCGGAATTCGTGGCGCTCATCCACGAGGCTCAGGGTTATGCTGGCGACTTGCGCAAGGTGGTTGAAGCCATCGTGGACAAGGCGGGCCTTATTCGTGTCCTTGAAGCGGAAAATTCCGACGATGCTGCTGGCCGCATTGAGAACATCCAGGAGCTCTTTGGTGTAGTAGACGAATACGCCCAAACGCACGACGATGCCGATGCGTTGTTCGAGCCTCCTACGGCAGAAGGCGCGCCAGAGGCAGACGATGAGCCTCCCGTGCGCACCTTCCAGGCAAATTCATTGCCTGACTTCGTGGAATTGGTAACGCTGCGTACCGATATGGATACCGTGGCGGAAGACGGCGAAGCCATCACCATGATGACCATCCACGCCGCAAAGGGCTTGGAGTTCGACTGCGTATTCGTGGCGGGTATGGAAGAATCGCTGTTCCCCCATGGCAATTCGTCTCAGGATTCACAGGGCTTGGAAGAAGAACGCCGCTTGGCCTACGTTGCCATTACCCGTGCGCGCAAGAAGCTCTATCTTACCAACGCCTTCACGCGCCAGATCTTCGGTCAGTCAAGCGCCAACCCACCTTCGCGCTTCATCAGCGAAATTCCGCTGGAATTGCGCAAGGGTATCGGAATGGGCTCTGCAGGTTTTTCTGGCTCGGGCTGGGAAAAGCGCGGCAGCCGTCGCGGCATTGCCGGCTCTGGTTCCGAGGCGGGCGGCGGTCGCGTGTTCGGTCAGTCGAGCGCCTCAGGGTCTCGTCCTCGCCAGCAGGCACGCCCTGCGGTGAAGCCCGAAGCCCAGAAGAAGGCGGCGGCGAAGATGACGTTTGCCAAGGGCGATACGGTAGATCACAAGGTATTTGGCCGTGGCACCATTACCAAAGTGGACGGCGATACGCTGCATGTACGCTTCAGTCGCACCGGTCAAACCAAGAAGCTGCTGAAGGACTACGCGCCTATTGTGAAGATCGGCTAGCGCTGCAAATGAACTAGGCACTCAGAACAGTCGGACGAATGCCGCCGCAGGGTTGTTTGAGGTGAATTGCGCTGGCGCAAAACCAACTGGACCTAATGCGCACCGAGCATTTCCTGAAGGCTGCACGTAAACGTGCGGCCTTCTTTCATTTCGCGTTACAATAGATAAGTTCTACACGTTTGCGCGCACCGAAGCGCGCTTGTTGAGGAGGCTACATGGCTAACCAGGTTTTTATCGTAGGTCATAAGAACCCAGACAACGACTCCATCGCAGCAGCGGTGAGCTACGCATATTTGAAGAACGCCCTTGAGGCAAAGAAGGCTGAGCCGGAGGCAGAATATGTTGCCTGCTGCCTGGGTCCGCTTCCTCAAGAATCCGCAACTATCCTTGAGCAGGTTGGCCTGCCCGCTCCGAAGCTTATCGAAAAGGTTGGCGAAGGCGACAAGGTTATCCTGGTTGACCATAACGAGTCCACCCAGATGGTTGACGGCATTGCCGATGCTGAAATCGTTGAGGTTGTAGACCATCATCGCATCGCTGGCGATGTGGTTACCGGCAACCCCATCCTGTACCTGAACATCCCCGTTGGCTCTACGGCAACTATCGTAACCAAGCTCTATGAGCGGCTTGGTGTTGAGGTAACCCCTGCTATTGCTACGGTGCTTCTTTCCGCAATTATGACCGATACCGTAATTACCAAGAGCCCCACCTGCACTGATTACGACTTGGTTCAGGCAGAAAAGCTTGGTGCCATCATTGGCAAGAAGCCTACCGAATTCGGTCTTGAGGTATTTAAGATGCGCGGCGGCGACAACGATCTTTCCGTTGAAGAGCTGTGCACGCACGACTCCAAGGAATTCAAGAAGGGCGACGACGTATACATGGTTGCCCAGCACGAAACGGTAACGCTCGATGTTGCCATGGAGCGCGAGGCCGAATACCGCGAGTTCCTGCGCCAGAAGGTTGCCGAAAACGGCTACAAGTTTGCTCTTCTGCTTGTTACCGACATCTTCAACGAGGGCTCCAAGTTCATCTGCGAAGGCGACGTTGCTCCCGTATCTGAAGCATTCGGTATCGACGCTACGAAGGCCGAATGGGTAGACGGCATCCTGTCTCGCAAGAAGCAGGTTATTCCGCCTCTGTCTTAGGAGACGCTACGACTCCACTCTGGCAACGCAATGTAGTGGGAAAATAGGGACAGGTCCCATTTTCCCACTAGAGCGGGCATCCAATTGGGTGCCCGCTTTTGATTTGGGCTTGTTATTCGACTGAAAATAGGCCTGTGGGAAAATGGGACCTTTCCCTATTTTCCCACCGCTTGCTGTTACGTCCAGTAATGCGGCTAGCTCTAAACGGTTTTGATTTGGGACAACAAAAACGGGCACCCGATTGGGTGCCCGTTTCGTTTCGGTAGGGAAGTGCTTGTTGCTTACTTCAAGTCTTCCAGCTTGCCGTGCTTTTCGTAGCGGGTAAGACGGCTGATCTTGTTGTCGTCGTCTACGAATACCACGTGAGGTGCATGCTCCGGATCGGCGAATTCTTCGGGAGTCATCTGACAGTAGTTCATGATGATTACCTTGTCGCCCACGGTAACCAGGTGGGCAGCTGCGCCATTCAGGCAGATTACGCCACTGCCAGGCTCGCCGGCAATAACATAGGTTTCAAGACGATTGCCGTTGTTGCAATCGGAGATGGTAACCAGTTCGTATTCCTGGATGCCGGCTGCTTCCATCAGTTCGGAGTCGATGGTGATGGAGCCGATGTAATCAAGTTCCGCCTGGGTGACGGTTGCACGATGAATTTTGCCCTTAAGCACATTCAGCAGCATTAGGTTTGAACCTTCCTTCTTCGCATGATGTTCCACTCGAGGTTTCACTGCGTAGTAGCTATTATGCGCGGTTGCGCATAACCTGCCGTATTCTTGCGCAATATTGCGCTGCGTGCAAGCTTATTCGTCAAAATCGAACAAGTAATTGTCGATAAGGCGAGTTTTTCCGATGTAAACGGCAATAGCAACCAGGCCAGATTCGCCGAGCGAATCAACGGGCTGCATGTTGCCCAGGTCAACTACTTCGATGTAGTCGATCTGCGCCAAAGGCTCTGCTTCGATGATTTCGCGAACGGCAGTGCGAACGATGTCAGCATTGCGCTCGCCGCCTTCAATAAGATCCTGCGCAGCGAAGATGGAGCGGGAAAGGCACAGTGCAGCCTTGCGCTCTTCTGCGGAAAGGTAGCTGTTGCGCGAGCTCTTTGCCAGACCATCCTCTTCGCGAACGATGGGGCAACCGTATACCTTTACGTTCATGTTGAGGTCGGCAACCATACGCTTGATGATGGCAAGCTGCTGGGCGTCCTTCTGGCCGAAGAATGCCTTGTCGGGCTGCACGATGTTGAACAGCTTGTTCACAACCGTGCATACGCCGCGGAAGTGGCCGGGGCGTTTCGCGCCGCACAGCGTGTCGGTCAGGGTTTCCATAACAACATAGGTGTTGTAGTTCTTGGGATACATCTCTTCGGGCTTGGGATGGAATACTACGCTAACACCCTTGGATTCCGCGATAGCCGCATCGCGTTCCAGGTCGCGGGGGTAGTTGTCGTAGTCTTCGTTGGGGCCGAACTGGATGGGGTTCACGAAGACGCTGGTAACTACACGGTCGCATTCTTTTACGGCGCGCTCCATCAGCGACATATGACCTTCGTGCAATGCACCCATGGTAGGCGTGAGGCCAATGGTGAGCCCCTCAGCTTTCCATTCGGCGACCTGTGCCTTCATCTCGGCAACAGTGGTGATGATTTTCATTTTGTTCCTTTCGTCGTTCTGTCGAACGACGAAGGATCGCATGAGACGCCCTGACGTTGCGCGGCGCCCCAATAAGCATCTTGCTCCTCATTCGTCGCTCGCGTACGAAGTACGCTTCGCTCCTTTTTCGGGGCAATCTATCTTATTGGATGCGCCGCTCGCTGACGTATATGCAATCCCTCGCTTGTTTCCTTGCTGTTGGGTAACAGCATAGCGCTATTAAAAAGGAAATGGTTGGGTTTGCGCCCAACCATTTCTACTAATTAATAAAGTTTTTCCAGGGCTTCTTCGTCGATCTTGAAGGTGTGCTCTTCTGAGGGGAAGGTGCCGGCCTTGACTTCTTCGTCGTATGCCTTGAAAGCGGCGGTCATTTGCGGACCAATATTGCCGAAGTGCTTTACGAATTTGGGCTTGAAATCGCTGAACAAGGCAAGCATGTCCTGATAGACCAGAACCTGGCCATCGCAACCCGCACCTGCGCCGATGCCAATGGTGGGGATGTCGAGCTTTTCTGAGATGATGGCAGCAAGCTTTGCAGGAACGCATTCCAGCACAACGGCGAATGCGCCTGCTTCCTGGACCGCCAAGGCGTCGTCGATCATCTGCTGGGCTGCTTCGGCAGTTTTGCCCTGGACCTTGAAACCGCCGAAGGCATTGACCGACTGAGGCGTAAGGCCAATATGGGCACATACGGGAATGCCTGCTTTGGTGATGGCCTTGATCTGTTCGGCAACGCGCACGCCGCCTTCGAGCTTTACCGCGTTGGCGCGCCCTTCCTTCATCAGGCGACCGGCGTTGATAACGGCCTGTTCAATCGATACCTCGTAGCTCATGAATGGCATGTCGGCAATAACAAGCGCATTCTTGGCGCCACGGGCTACAGCGGCGGTGTGATGGATCATGTCTTCCATCGTTACCGAAAGCGTGTCTTCGTAGCCGAGCATAACCATGCCCAGGGAATCTCCGATAAGGATCGAATTGATTCCCGCTTCGTCAACCAACTTTGCGGTGGAGTAGTCGTAAGCAGTCAACATAGAGATCTTGGTGCCCTCATTCTTCATCTTCTTGAATGTGGCAACAGTATTCTTCATGTTCCCCTTCTTTCTCTTACGTTGTGCGGCTCCATACTATATATAAGTAACGCGCTACACCTTGAAGGCGAAGCGCGCGTCGGAGCTGCGTTGTTTCGATGCCTGTATTGTACACGCAGGCTTGTGTTTCGGAATGGTTTCGGTGATGTTTTGCCGTTCGGCATCTATAAGCGGCAAATAGCTCTTCTCGCATCGGATAAAAAAGTCCAGAATTATTTGAAAAATGAGAGGGAATACGCGATCAGCGCTGAAAGAAACACTTATTGATCTGCGAAAACAGATTGTGAAGAGATAGACACGCCCGGGTGCGTGGCGTTTGACAAGGTATATACCCGGTGATAAAGTTCATTTTCGCGTTTCGGGTAGAAGCGTATGTTTTCGCGTGCGTATCTGCAGAACGCACAGAAAGCAAAGTTAGTAAGTGATAGTAAAGAAAAGGAGCTGAAGCTTTGCCTACTATCAATCAGTTGGTCCGTAAGGGCCGCGCCAAGCAGGTCGACAAGCAGAAGACCCCGGCGCTCAAGGGCAACCCCCAGAAGCGTGGCGTATGCACCCGCGTGTACACCACCACCCCTAAGAAGCCTAACTCGGCACTTCGTAAGGTTGCTCGTGTCCGTCTCGTAAACGGCATGGAAGTTACCGCATACATCCCCGGTGAAGGCCACAACCTCCAGGAGCACTCCATGGTGCTTATCCGTGGCGGTCGTGTAAAGGACCTTCCTGGTGTTCGTTATAAGATCATCCGCGCTGCTCTCGACTGCGCAGCCGTCGACAGCCGTCGTCAGGCACGCAGCCGCTATGGTGCTAAGAAGCCCAAGAACTAAGTAACCCTCGCGATTCAGTTAGTCGCATAAACCGAAAGGAAGATATATGCCGCGTCGTGCAGCAGCAGTCCGCCGCGAAACGCAGCCGGACGCTAAGTACAACAACCGTTTGGTCACGCAGCTGATCAACAAGGTGTTGCTTGACGGTAAGAAGTCTACCGCAGAAGGTATCGTTTACGATGCATTCGACATCGTTGCAGAGAAGACCGGCCAGGACGCCCTGACCGTATTCAAGAAGGCAATGGACAACATCCGCCCCACGCTCGAGGTTAAGCCCAAGCGTGTTGGTGGTGCTACCTACCAGGTTCCTATGGAGGTTAACTCCCGCCGTGCAACCACGCTCGCCATCCGCTGGATGGTAGACTTCTCCCGCAAGCGCAAGGAGAACACCATGAAGGAGCGCCTCGCAGGTGAAATCATGGACGCAGCCGAGAACACCGGTGCATCCATCAAGAAGCGCGAAGACCTCTACAAGATGGCAGAATCCAACCGTGCATTCTCGCACTATCGTTGGTAGGAGAAGGAATAATGGCTAAGACTTCTCTGGAGCATACCCGCAACATCGGCATCATGGCCCACATCGATGCCGGTAAAACCACCACTACCGAGCGCATCCTGTACTACACGGGCAAAACGCACAAGATCGGTGAGGTTCATGATGGCGCAGCTACCATGGACTGGATGGTTCAGGAGCAGGAGCGCGGCGTAACCATTACCGCTGCAGCTACCACCTGCTTCTGGAAGAAGGATGGTCAGGAATACCGCTTCCAGATCATCGACACCCCCGGCCACGTAGACTTCACCGCTGAGGTAGAGCGCTCCCTGCGCGTTCTCGACGGTTCCGTAGCCGTATTCGATGCTGTTGCCGGCGTACAGCCTCAGTCCGAAACCGTATGGCGTCAGGCTGAGCGCTACGGTGTACCCCGCATCGCATTCATCAACAAGTACGACCGTGTTGGCGCTGACTTCTTCCATGCAATTCAGACCATGCGCGATCGTCTTGACGCACCTGCTGTTGCTGCTCAGATGCCCATGGGCGCTGAGGACAACTTCTGGGGCGTAATCGACCTGGTTACCATGACCGCATGGGACTTCAAGGCCGACGACAAGGGCATGACCTACCCTGAGCCCATGGACGAGATCCCCGCTGAGTTCAAGGAAGATGCAGAGCTCTATCATCAGGAACTGCTCGAAGCAGCTGCAGACTGCGACGACGATCTGATGGAAAAGGTCCTCATGGAAGAGGAGGTTTCCGTTGAGGAACTCAAGGCTGCTATCCGCAAGGGCGTTTGCGAGTGCAAGCTCAACCCCGTCTTCGTAGGCTCCGCTTACAAGAACAAGGGCGTTCAGGAACTGCTCGACGCTGTTGTTGACTACATGCCTTCTCCTCTCGACGTTCCTGCCATCAAGGGCACCAACCCCGAGACCGGCGAAGAAGACGAGCGTCCTTCCGATCCGAAGGCACCGTTTGCTTCCCTGGCATTCAAAATTATGACCGACCCGTTTGTTGGTAAGCTCACCTACCTGCGCGTATACTCCGGTACTCTCGAGTCCGGCTCCTACGTGGTAAACGCTTCCAAGGACAAGAAGGAACGCATCGGCCGTCTTCTGCAGATGCACTCCAACAACCGTGTTGACATCGACGTTTGCTCCGCTGGCGACATCGTTGCTGTTGTTGGTCTGAAGAACACCACCACCGGTGACACGCTCTGCGCCGAAGATGCTCCTATCATCCTCGAGTCCATGCAGTTCGCTGATCCTGTTATCGACATTGCTGTTGAGCCTAAGACCAAGGCTGAGCAGGATAAGATGAGCATCGCTCTGCAGAAGCTCGCCGAGGAAGACCCGACGTTCCGCGTTTCCACCAACCATGAAACCGGCCAGACCATCATCGCTGGCATGGGCGAACTCCATTTGGAGATCATCATCGACCGCCTGCTTCGCGAGTTTAAGGTTGAGGCTAACGTTGGTAAGCCCCAGGTTGCATACCGCGAGCGTCCTGGTCATGAGGTACTCGGTGCTGAGGGCAAGTTCGTCCGTCAGTCCGGTGGTCGTGGTCAGTATGGTCATGCCATCATCAACATGTACCCGCAGGAGCCCGGTGAAGGCTACACGTTCGAGAACAAGATCGTTGGCGGCGTAGTTCCCAAGGAATACATCCCCGCTATCGACAAGGGTATTCAGGAAGCACTCAACTCCGGCGTTCTGGCTGGTTATCCTGTTGAGGACATCAAGGTTGAGCTCATCGACGGTTCTTACCATGATGTTGACTCTTCTGAGGCTGCATTTAAGGTTGCCGGCTCTATGGCAATCAAGGACGCGTTGAAGAAGTCCGATCCTGTTATCCTCGAGCCTGTTATGGCTGTAGAGGTTGAGACTCCTGAAGAGTACACCGGCTTCGTTATGGGCGATATCCCCAGCCGTCGTGGTCTCATCCAGGGCCAGGAGCAGCGTGGCAACGCAGTTTGCATCTCCGCTAAGGTTCCGCTGGGCCAGATGTTCGGTTATGCAACCGACCTGCGCAGTGGCACCCAGGGTCGCGCTACGTACACCATGCAGTTCGACACCTATGCGCCCGTGCCCAAGAACGTGGCAGAAGAGATTATCAGCAAGGCTGGTGGCAACGCTTAGGCCCTAGGGCTCTAAGCTTTCCCACCGCTCACTATGGAGGTTAAAGTGGCTAAAGAGAATATCCGCATCCGCTTGAAGGGTTACGATCATGAGATCGTGGATCAGTCCACCAAGCTCATCGTAGACACCGCTCAGAAGACGGGTGCTAAGGTTTCCGGTCCTATTCCGCTGCCGACCGAGCGCAACCTGTATTGCGTAGTTAAGGGTCCGCACGTAAACAAGGACTCTCGCGAGCAGTTTGAAATGCGCACTCATAAGCGCCTGATCGACATCCTGGATCCGACCCCTTCCACGGTTGATTCCTTGATGCGTCTCGATCTTCCTGCTGGCGTTGACATCGAGATCAAGCTGTAGGGGAGTGTGATACTGAATGATTAACGCTATCTACGGTACCAAGATCGGCATGACCCAGCTCTTCGACGAAGACGGCCAGGTTACGCCCGTTACGGTTATCAAGGCAGACCCCAACAAGGTATGCCAGGTTAAGACCACCGCTACCGATGGCTACGAAGCTGTTCAGCTCGGCTTCGGCACCATCAAGGAAAAGAAGGTCAACAAGCCCATGGCTGGCCATTTCGCCAAGCAGGGTGTTGAGCCCGTTCGCCATCTTCGCGAGGTTCGCGTAGAGGATGCTTCCGAGCATGCTATTGGCGAAGAAGTTACCGTTGCTGCATTCGCTGAGGTGAAGAAGGTAGACGTAACCGGTACTTCTAAGGGTAAGGGCTTCGCAGGTGTTATGCGTCGTTACAACTTCGCAGGCGGCCCTGGCGGACACGGTGCACACTTCCATCGTGCTCCCGGTTCCGTTGGCCAGTGCGCTTATCCTTCCCGTGTGTTCAAGGGCGTTCGCCTTCCGGGTCACATGGGCTGCGATACCGTTACGACCAAGAACCTTGAAGTAATCCGCGTTGACGAAGAGGCGAACCTCATCATGCTCAAGGGTGCAGTTCCCGGCGGCAAGAATGGCGTTGTTCGCATTCGCATGGCGTAAGAACGGTGCGAAGGAGTTTATAGATTATGGCAACTATTGAAATGAAGGACGCGAGCGGCAAGAAGGTTAAAGACGCCGAGCTTTCCGCAGCAGTCTTCGAGATTGAGCCTAACGTGCACGTAATGCACGAAGTGGTTCGCTCCCAGCGCGCTGCAAGGCGCCAGGGAACCCACGACACGCTGACTCGCGGTCAGGTTCGTGGCGGCGGCAAGAAGCCTTGGCGCCAGAAGGGTACCGGCCGTGCTCGTCAGGGTACGATCCGTGCTCCTCAATGGGCAGGCGGCGGCACCGTATTCGGTCCTCATCCTCGCTCTTACGCCTTCAAGGTACCTGCAAAGGTTGTAAAGCTGGCTATGCGCTCTGCGCTTTCCGCCAAGCTTGCTGACGGCGAGATCGTTGTTGTTGACCAGCTTTCCTTCGAAAAGCCTTCTACCAAGCAGGCTGCCGAAGTGCTGAAGAATCTCGGTCTTGAAGGTCGCGTTACCATCATCGTTCCCGATGACGACGTGAACACCTTCCTGTCTTTCCGCAACCTCTCCAAGGTTCGCGTGATCGGCGTTTCCGAGCTCAACACGCTCGACTTCATCGATAACAAGGCACTCGTTCTTACCGACGCTGCCCTGACCCGCATCGAGGAGGTGCTTGCATAATGAAGGATCCCCGCGAGGTAATCATTCGCCCGATCATTTCGGAGCACTCATATGAAGGCATGGAAAACAATGTCTATACCTTCGAGGTAGCAAAGTCTGCTAACAAGATCGAGATTGCTCAGGCAATCGAGGCTATCTTCGATGTAAAGGTCGTTAAGGTTAACACCATTAACGTTAAGGCTAAGCCGAAGCGTGTTCGCTATCAGCTTGGTAAGACCCGCACCTGGAAGAAGGCCATGGTTACGGTTGCTGAAGGCGACCAGATCGAGATCTTCGCTCAGGCATAGGTTGTCTAGCAGAGAACCGCTCTTCGGAGCGGTTCTTTTTTGCCCTGGAATTGCTGTTGCATTCTGGGGCTTTTCTTTTTCACCATCTTAAAGGTAAGGGTGTACGCTTAGCTGGTACGCCTAGGAGGTACCAATGCTGCAGGATATAGCGCCTTATTTTTTTTGCAATGATTTTGCATGGATCAATCCAGAGCCTACTGACAGGGTCCTCGTGTACCGAGGCTCCACCGTTCTTGTTTCGATCGATACTCCCCCTCATAATGCTTCAGAGGACGCCAGGGAAGGCACGTTGCGCTTTCCGACATTTAAGATGCTTTCCGATATCGGTGCTGTGGTTTCCGATTCCGCAGAAGTAATTCAGCGAGCTGACGGAATGACACCTGAAGCGGTTTTCCTGTTCACGGTTGGGGATACGGGATACTTTCGTTGCGAGACAGATTGCAGTGTCCTTGATGAATTGATCGAAGGCAGTCGTTCCGTGCGCGCCGATGATTCATGTACCCAGGCTAAATGGCAATTTATGCCGATTTCCCAGCTCAAGCAATTCGGTCCGAAGCATAGGGCATTTGCTGGGTTAGTAGGTTACGAATACGACACCTGGTATGCAACGCGTAGATTCTGTGGTCGTTGCGGAGCTCCATTGGTGCACGACATGGTGGAGCGCATGGTGCGATGCCCTCAATGTGGTGCCATGGAATTCCCCAAGCTCTTTCCAGCGGTAATCGTGGGTATTGTTGACACTCAGTGTAACAAGATTCTTGTGTCCCGTTATGCGAACCGTGAATACAAGCGCTATGCCCTTATCGCCGGGTTCTGCGAGATGGGAGAAACCGTCGAAGAAACTGTTCACCGAGAAGTAATGGAGGAAGTGGGACTTAGGGTGAAGAATCTTCGCTACTACAAAAGTCAGCCATGGCCTCCTTCTTCATCGCTGCTCTTTGGCTTCTTTTGCGAGCTTGATGGTTCGAATTGTATCAAGCTCGACGACCACGAATTGGAGAGTGCCGAGTGGATAGACAGAGATAAGCTTCCTTGCGATGAAGACTATTCGTTAACGCGAGACATGATGCAGGTTCTCCATGACGGGAGGGAACTAGACTGTTAGCTCTCTACCTACCTATCGGTTATGGGCTTTCCGTATATGCTTTCAATCGTTGTCTTTCGGCGAGGAGCGCGTAGAGGGTCCGACCAGCCTTGCTCTATCCCTGCTTTGCAGAAATAAAAAACGGGTGCTCGAGAGCATCGAGCACCCGTTTTGTGTGTTGGGCCAATTGTTAGCAAGCAGGAGACTATTCAGCGGTAGAGGGCTTCCATTCGTCTGCGTCTTTGCCAACCTGGAAGGGTACGCCAGCTTCACGGCGTTCCTTGTAGTCGGCAGTAGCGGTGAACAGCGCGTCGGAAAGGGAGTTAAGGGCAGTTTCAACGGAGTCCTGAATAACGCCGATTACGAAGCCAACGCCCACAACCTGCATGGCGATGTCGTTGCTGATGCCGAACAAGGAGCAGCACAGCGGAATAAGAAGCAAGGAGCCGCCGGCAACACCGGAAGCACCGCAGGCGCTCACTGCAGCCAGAACGCAGAGGATGCCAGCAGTAACGGGGTTGATGGCAATGCCCATGGTGTGCGCAGCAGCCATAGCCATTACGGTAATGGTGATAGCAGCGCCAGCCATGTTGATGGTTGCACCCAGCGGGATGGAGACAGAGTAGGTGTCTTTGCGAATGCCGAGACGCTTGCACAGCTCCATGTTTACGGGGATGTTAGCGGCAGAGCTGCGGGTAAAGAAGGCGTACATGCCAGAGTCTTTGATGCAACGGAAAACGATAGGGTAGGGGTTCTTGCGAATGTTGATGAACACCAGCAGCGGGTTCACAACGAGGCAGATGAAGAACATGGCGCCCAAAAGAACAAGGAGCAGCTGACCGTATTCGATGAAGATCTCAGGGCCGTTCTGAGAAACAGAGGTGTAGATAAGGCCCATGATGCCAAACGGAGCGCAGGTGATGATCCAGCGAACCACGATAGAGATAACGTGCGACATATTCGCAAAGAAATCTTTAGTGGGTTCGGTGGTGTAGCGCATTGCGATACCCAGAAGAACAGCCCAAACCAGGATGCCGATGTAGTTTGCATTAAGCAGCGCATCAACAGGGTTAACTACCATGTTGCCGATGAGGGTGGTAAGTACCTCGGCGATTTCGGTGGGTGCTGCCTTGTCTGCAGCCTCAACGCCCGAAAGGGTGAGCTCAACGGGGAATGCATAGCTGATTGCTACGGCGGTGAAGGCGGCGGCAAGGGTGCTAACTACGTACAGCACCACGATGGTCTTCATGGATTTAGGAAGCTTGGTGTGGCACAAAGCATTGATAACCAGGAAGAATACCAAGAACGGCGCAACTGCCTTCAGGGCGCTAACGAACAAGGTGCCAAGCAATTCGATAACGGCGAGATCCTTAGGGCCAAAGCAACCAAGCAAAGCGCCGATAACAAGGCCGATGATAATGCGCTTGATAAGGCTCAAGCTCGACCATGCTTCTGCAATTTTTTTCATAGATGTCTCCTTGAATGGGAGGATTGGGGATAGGATGCAGCTCTGAACGTGCATATGTTCTAGAGTCGCAACTTTTTAGTATACCGATCCGTTACAGAATTGTTTCGAGAGTGATTCTATTTAACTAAGCGGAAAAGAAACTAGGTAAACGGTACATAAGCGCAAAAAAGCGACCCCAAAAAAGGGGTCGCTTTGCGAAAAGAGTGCAGGTGAAGAGGCGAATTACTTTGCCTTGTACTTCTTAACCAGCTGACGGCCGGCGATGTAGTCCATGATTTCAGTGGTGCCGCCGCCCATTTCGTTACCGCGGAGGTCTGCCCAGATGCGGCCGACGCGGATTTCCTTGGTGTAGCCGATAGCTGCGTAGATTGCCATTGCAAGGTCGGCAACGCGGGTGAGCTCGCGGCAAGCATAGCCCTTGAGCAGTGCAGACTCGAGGCGAGTAGATTCACCGTTGTCGATCATGGTAACAACCTGATACAGACGGGTGCGTACGTTCTGGATGATGTTTTCCATCTCGCAGAGATGCAGCTGGATCTGAGTCTGGTGAGCGATGGGCTTGTTGAAGCAGATACGCTCAGATGCATAAGCACCTGCGTCGTTCAGAGCAGCCTGAGCAAGGCCGAGGGAAGATGCAACAACCAGGCAGCGCTCGAACTCAAGTTTCTTCATGAGAAGTTTCCAGCCCATGCCAGGCTCGCCCAGACGCATGTCCTCGGTGAGAACTACGTTGTCGAAGAACTGGTCAACGAACGGAATGGCCTGCTGGCCAACCTTGTCGAGGTGACCGATGGTGAAGCCAGGGGCGTCGTTGGGAACGAGCCACAGAGAGTACTTATCGTTCTCGTAGGAAGGATCTTCGTCCTTTGCTACAACCATGGTGTAGATGGAGAGGCCGCCCAGGGTAACCCAGGTCTTCTGGCCATTCAGCAGATAGGTGCCGTCGGGCTGCTTCTTGGTAACGCAGGTCATAGCGTTGTTGTCGGAGCCAGCTGCGGGCTCAGAAATTGCGGAGCAAGCGATGCAGGTGCTTTCGATGTTCTCGATAGCGTCCATGATCATTTCCTGCTGCTCTTTGGAGCCGAAGTCAATTACGTCGGTGATGGTGTTGAAGTCGGTAACGAAGGGGAGGGTTACGCCAGTGAACTCATGAAGCTTCTCTACCAAGAGAACCTCGGTAAGCTTGTCTACCGGAACACCGCCAACTTCTTCGGGAAGGCCCAGAAGCATGAAGCCTGCCTCGCGGTAAGCCATAGCAGCTTCGATGCTGATGTGATGATCTACTTCATATGCCTGCTTTACTGCCTCATCGGTGAAGTAGCGAGTAGCATATTCGTGTGCGCTCTCAATGAGCAGCTCCTGCTCGTCAGTAAGCTTGAAATCCATAATGCGTTCCTCTCCTTATTCCTGTGTTGAATGGAACCGAGATTCAGACAAGAACCGAATCAGCAGCTCAATGGCTATCCTAGCATTTGAACGCGTTTTTCTCTATGCACCTACGTATTCCCGTTTTGTATGAGAATTGCACCAATTCGATAATTCGTGTTATATCAGGTGTCTCTACGTGTTTGATCAGGTTAAACGCATCAATTCGATTGTGCGAAAACACCACAAATATGGATATTTGACCAGTTGAATCGACGAAGCAGAAAAGGAAGTCGCGCCTTGTTGAAAAGCAAGGTGCGAAAAGCTTCGTTGCACCATGCTGGATAGTTCGGTGCGGTAGGGTTTTGCAATGTCCCTTTCCGATGAACGCCTTGCAGATGGTTCTCCTGGAGTGCGCAAAGGCTCGAGCTGGTAGGGGACGGCAAATTCAGGCAGCTAAATGCAGATAACCTGGCGTTTTCGTATTCGATCATTCCTGCACGTGCAGATTAGGGCCAAGTGAAGGATAATGAACAGGTTATGCCGCTATTAGATGCGGCTGCAAACGCTATAAACAGCGCTCATTGGTGAACAGGAGAATGAAATGAAATACTTTGGCACAGACGGCTTCCGCGGCGTAGCCGGCGCTGACCTTACCGTTGAGCATGCATACAAAATCGGCCGCTTTATTGGCTGGTACTATGGCGCACGCCAGGGCCGCAAGGCCCGCATCGTTGTGGGCAAAGATACCCGCCGTTCCAGCTACATGCTGGAAAGCGGTATGATCTCTGGCCTTGTTGCCTCGGGTGCAGACGCCTATATGCTGCACGTTATTCCCACCCCGGGCCTTTCGTACGAAACCACCGACGGCGCATTTGATTGCGGTGTGATGATTACCGCTAGCCACAATCCTTATACGGATAACGGCATCAAGTTGGTTAATTCCCAGGGTTTCAAGATGGAAGAGCCTCTGCTTCAGCTTATTGAGCAGTACATTGACGGCGAATATCCCGAAGAAGTGCCTATGGTGTCTGGCGATGCGATTGGCGCAACGGTTGACTATATGCAGGGCCGCAATCGCTACATTGCACACCTTATTGCCAGCGCGAATTTCTCCCTGCAGGGCGTAAAGGTTGGCCTTGATTGCGCCAATGGTTCTGCCTCTTCGGTTGCAAAACCCGTGTTCGATGCTTTGGGCGCCGACGTTCGCGTTATTAGCAATGCCCCTGATGGCTTCAATATCAACGTTGACTGCGGCTCCACGCATATTGACCGCTTGCAACGCCTTGTTGTGGAGCAGGGTCTTGATGTGGGCTTTGCTTATGACGGCGATGCAGACCGTTGCCTTGCGGTAGACGAGCGCGGCCACGTGGTAGATGGCGATCTTATCCTGTATGTGTGCGGCGTGTACCTGAACAAGCATGGTCGCTTGTCGGGCGGAACGGTTGTCCCCACGGTTATGAGCAACTTCGGTGTGCTGAAGGCTCTTGAGCAGGCTAACTTGAACTACGAAACCACCGCAGTGGGCGACAAGAACGTATTTGCTTGCATGCATGCCAATGGCTACAGCCTGGGCGGCGAGCAATCGGGCCATGTGATTTTCGGCGATATTGCAAGCACCGGAGATGGCATCCTCACCTCGCTGCGTCTTATGGAGGCCATTCGCGCTGAGCGCGAAACCCTTTCGCAACTGTGCGCTCCGGTGAAGCTGTATCCTCAGTTGCTGACCAATGTGCGTGTTGCCGACAAAGATGCGGCCATGAATGATGCGGCTGTGTTGAAATCGGTTAAAGCAGCAGAAGAGTTCCTGGGCGATCGCGGCCGCGTTCTTCTGCGAGCAAGCGGCACTGAGCCCCTTATTCGCGTGTTGGCCGAAGCTCCCACTGACGAGCTGTGCGCTGAAGCCAGCGAGTTCATGCTGAAGGCGCTTGAGCCCCTTCGCGCCGAGTAGTGCAAGATGCGGTTTCGTTAACACATGCAAGCAGATTAGAAAGCCCGCTTTTGCGGGCTTTCTTTGTTCCTGGGATTGCTGGTTGCTATGTGTGGCTTGAGCCTCTAGTCGCTTTTGGTTGGGGTGATTAGAAGGCTTTGTTCGTTCCAGGTATTACGATATTTGGCAAAGTTGCGATTTGCTTCTCACTTTCAGGTTTCAAGGCAGAGGAGAGCGCATAGAAGGGGATGTCTTCGATTACTCCATCAGCAGAGTGCATGGCTGCGGAGACGCGTATAGCCTTTTGCGGTTCGTTCTTTTTAACGTAAGCTGTCAGGCTTTTCGCTCTAAGGTTGGTTCCGTATTTAACTTCGACAGGTATAGCGCCTTCAGTTTGGTCGATGTTGTCAACCAGGAAGTCGATTTCGGTACGGGTGGAATCATTTTGGTAGTAGCTGCTAACCAGGACGCCTGCGGAAAGCATTTCTTGCAGGGCCAACTGCTCGCCTAAAGCCCCTTTGAACTCTTGGAACATCCTGTCGCCTTCAAGAACAGCGCGCGAAGGGATGTTGGCCATTGCGCTAAGAAGCCCGACATCATGTAGGAAAACTTTGAAACAAGAATCATCTTGGTAGCTTGTTAAGGGAATATTTGGTGTATTCACTTTTTTCACGCGATGTATAAGGGAGGCATCTTCAAGCCATTGCAACCCGTCTTCAAATTCCCTTGCGCGTGCTGATTCCCTGATTCGTCTGAAAACGAATTTCTTGTTTTCCTCTGCGAGGTTTGCGGGAATCGCATTCCATATAAGGTGAAGCCGTTCTGCAAGAAGCTTGTCGGCGTATTTGGAAAAGTCCTTTTTATAGGATTCCAACAATTCGTTTTGAACACGTCGGACCTCTCCGAAATCTTGGCTTGCCGCAAATTCGGAAACGGCTTCGGGCATGCCCCCAACGTACATGTACATGCGAACTAGTTCGATAAGCTGGTCGTGGAAAGGAGAAAGGGCATCCCAGTCGAGTTCGGAGATTAGGCCGACAATTTGACCCATGCCCAATGCATCCAAGAATTCGAGGAACGAGAGAGGGTGCAGCTCGAAAAACGATACCTTTCCAACTGGGAAAGAGATTCCGTGCAATTCAATGCCGAGAGAGGAGCCGGCTACTGCTACCGCGTATTCGGGGGCTTCTTCGCAGAAATATTTAAGCGACATGATTGCACGCGGAACAGTTTGGATTTCATCCAGTATCAGCAGGGTCTTATTTGGCTCGATTCGCTTGCCGCTTTCGGCCTGTAGGATAGGAATGAGCCTTTTGGGGCTTAGTGACCCTTCGAATACGGCGAGCATGCGTTGGTTGTTCTCGAAAGATATATAGGCAACATTGTCAAAATGCTCTTTGCCGAATTCGTTTAAAAGCCAAGTTTTTCCAACCTGCCTTGCTCCGGTAAGGATAAGCGGCTTGCGTCTGCTGGAATCAGCCCATTTCACGAGATTCAACATGGCTTGCCGCTTCATATGCTCCTCCAGAATGTTGCCCGTTAATGCCTGATCACGTTTTTCTATGGGTAATTTTCTTCCAATTTCACATTTCTGTATAGGTAAATCGACGATTGCTTCACATTTTTGCATAGGAAAATAGTAAATTGCGTCACTTTTTCGTGTAGGAAGTTGCAGCCAGCATGGCGGACGGGTAGATAAGGTGCAAGAAATGCCCTAAAACTGGTTGGAAAAGGTGCTCAAAGTGCCGAATCCAATCGGAAAAGGTGCAGAATTGCAATCTGTAAAACGTTTTTATTGAAATCTGTAAAGCGGAGGGCTCTTGATGGGGATCGATGGCTATATGCTGCATATTCCGATTGCTTGGAGAAGCGCTGCCCAACTTCGCCTAAGGCGCTTATCGGTGTCTGCTAAGTAGGGCTCGGAACTAAAAAGAGTGGCGAGTGCTTTTACGCTCGCCACTTCTTGAAAGCTATTCGCCTAGTCCGTTGGGATGGTTTTCCATTCGACGGAGGTATCTTCGGGGTATTTGCTTAGGAACTCGTCCCTCATATTGATGAATTGATCTGTGGCGCAATAGCCCGTTTTTATCGTGCTCCCATTTTGCGTTTCTTCGTAGTAAACGGTGCCTGTGCTGTTGGAGGTCTGGTTGCTGCCGTGGTACTCGATCCTGTCCTCGGAAAGTGATGCGATGTTGTTCCAGTCGTTGCTTGCTTCTTCCCATTCGTTTTCAACATCGTGAAGCGCTGAATTCTTTAGGGAGCTAATGTCGAACCCAACAATGTTCACGCCGCCTCGCCCTAGTGTGAGAATAAGGCCGTTCTCGCGTAACGAGAACATCATGTTTCTCATTCCCATTTCGAGCCTTTTAGTTTCTCCATTCTGGTATGTCCATATATCCCAGACGGTTGTATTCGCTATGGTGCTGGTGCCACCCGAGGTTTCTCCGATGAATAGCTCGGGGATGCCATCGCCATTGACATCTTTTACGGCATAGCGATAGCTATTGGATTCTTCTGAAGCCGAGTAACCCATGCCCATATTGAACAAAAGCTCGGGATTGACATGAGGGAAGCTACTCGATGTTAATCCTTCGGCATCCGACATACTGGATACGTTTGCAGACAAAGCCTCTGTGTGCTCTTTAATGATCTCGTCGTATGCGTTCTGTGCATCTTGGGCATCTTTTTCGGCTTGGGCTTTTTGCTGCTGTTCTGCCTGGTAGGGAACCCAGACATCGGTGTATGCGCGGTATGCTGCGTAAGCGACGGAGGTTGCCAGGGCCAGGGCGAGTGCTACCAGCAGGATCATCGGCATGCGGCGGCGGGAGCGCTTTTTGTTTTGCGCTACGGCTGCTTTGAGGCTGCTGGTTTCAGGCTGTGCGGCTGCGGTTTGGGTGGTGGGCTGCGCTTGCGTTGCGTCGGTAGTTTTGGCACTTTCGTTTTCTGCGGCTGCTGATAGAGCATCAGATGCCTCATCGGCAATGGCTGAGTTCTGCGCCTCGTTGGGCTTTTGACCTTCAGAAAAGCCAACGCTCTCATTCGTCTGGGCTTTTGGCTTAACAGCCTCTGTCCCGCAGAAGTTGCAGAACTTTGCCTTGTTAGATATTTCACTCCCGCATTCTCGGCAGTACATGGGCTTTCTCCCTACTCAAGATTACTGATCAATTTTATGGATGGTTGATAAGTCGACCTCTGTGCCAACAAGGGATTTATTGTCGGAAGCGATGATTATGCCATGGCAGCCGTAGCTCCAGCTTCCTAGTTCGTAAATAGAGGTCATGTAAACCAAGCCTCTATCGGTAAGTACGAGCGGGGAGGAGCCTTCAAGATTGTCTTGTAAGCCCGAGGTGACGTCGCCTTTTATGTTGCTTTCGATTTTCGAGCAGGCGACTTCAGTTGTTTTGGTGTCACTTGGATGTTTCGATAGGTATGTTTTGACTGCCGTTTTTGCAGAAGAAATGGTTTCGTCGATCGTCAGGTTGTATACGGAGGCTGGGTCTACCGGTTCGCCTGAGGAAAGGTTGAAGGCTGCGCCCAAGAGTACGGGCCTGTCCTGCGATTTCCAATCGGATATAAGTCGCGAATCGTAAACGCCGACCACGTTGCCCTTAAGGTAGGTGACGGAAATATCGCGGCCTAAAGTGCAGGATTTGTCTTCGGACTCGACTTGGCTAAGCGCGCTGGCTGAAGTGGGAAAACTGCTGCTTCTTTTCGCGGAGGAGTCTTCGGCGTTCCTGATAAGCGTGTTGATCTGATCAGAAGCATCAGACTTGTTCGAACTTATTAACTGGTCGTACGTCCATTTATTTTTACTTTTTTGACCAGGGGAGTTGTAAGGATTGGTGGGTACCTCGATGTAGTTGTATGTTTTCTTGACGCTGCAGTTTGCGGTAAGGTTGGTGCTGGTTTGCTGGGTGCTGAAACTTGGATCCTGGTTATTGTTTTGGCCTTCGCTTGCTGTAGGAGCGGCATTGCTATTCTGCTGCGGAGTTGGGGTAACGAAGTTGCTGCTTACGCTGTAGGAGCCGAATGCAATGGCTGCAGCGAGGCCGACGGCTGCAGCCGCAATGCCGGCTTTAGCCGCAGGGCTTATCTTTTTAGGCCGTCTTGCTGGTTCTGGCCGACAGGAGGCGGGTCTTACTCGCTCAGGCTCGGGTTCGTGCGAAGCAGAGTTCGCCTGTGGCGGAATTGGCGCAGCTGCTTGTTTGGGCTTACATTCGACTGGCGCGCCGCAACTAGTGCAGAATTTCGAATCCCCAGATATTTCATTCCCGCAGGCAGTGCAGTACATAAGCCTATCTTTCTACTCTTTAATGTTTATGCTGGAATAGCTTTGGTATTCATGTTCGAGAATGCTTTTGGCAATTAGCTTTGACTTTGTTGTGTTGTCGGCGTCGTTCCAATACCCTTTGGGGTCAGAAGATGAAGCGCTAGCGCTCGTTGATGCGCCAAGCGTTGAGAAGGCGACATCTACCTTCATGCATCCAATAGTGCATGAGCTGTATTTTCCGTTTTTACCGATTTGCCCAAGAGCGTACCAAAGGTATTTTTCACCTTTCTGGTTTTTCAGAATGCCGGTTTTTGCTGCTGAGATTAGTACGCCTTTTTGGGTTGCTTCTATTGATGCAAGGGGTTTTCCTAGCCCGCAGTACTCAAGAAAGCTGTCGAATGCTTCCCCCGAGAGGCTATTGAGAGAAATGCTTGTCAATACAATGCTTGAGGGTGAGCTTCCCGATTCAAGATTTTCGGCGGTAAAGTAAGACTGATTTATGCCCTCAAATGGAACCGCTGCATCGCCTACCGATAGTACTGGGGGAATAGAGGTGTAGGTTTGATTGTAATAATCTGGATCGAGGTACTCGCCCTTGCTGTCCTGAGCTGTAACAATGCTATTGGTTTCATCCTGTATCAGAACCCATGCATCGAATGCTCTGTCGGACCGGAATCCGCCATCCAGTGCGTATTTTGATGGGGCTATTCGCTGTGGTGTGATGCCTTGCGCTTCTATATAGCTCGGTATTTCCGTTGGCTCCATTGCCAGGATATCGGCAATATGAAGTAAATTCTCGGGTTCACCCGTTGTTTTGCCTGTGATGGTGTCTCCATCGGATCCTGCCGAATTGCTTGCTGATGTGGTTCTTGCCGCCTGCTCGGCTTGATAGGGCAGCCAAACGTCGTTGTATACGCGGTACGCAGCGTAAGCCACGGAAGTTGCCAGGGCTAGTGCCAGAGCAACAAGCAGGATCATCGGCATATGACGACGAGAGCGCTTCTTGTTTTGCACAACAGCTGCTTTCAGATTACTGGCTTCGGGGGCATTAGCTGTTCCCTCTGCGGTTTGCTTCGAGGTATCGCAGCCGCGATGCGCCTCGCCGCTCTCATTATCTTTCTCATTTGCGCCGCTGCTCTCGCAGTTTGCCTCGGTGCAATCAGGTAAAGGGATTGCGGGCTTCTCGTTGGTTGAAGTGTCATTTTTGCCACCTGCTGACTTATCGGCATCTGGGAAAATGTCGCTTTTGTCCTTCCGCGGTTTTGGCGCTACTGTTTTTGTTCCGCAGAAGTTGCAGAATTTTGCTTCGTTGGATATTTCGCTTCCACATTGGCGGCAAAACATGAGAATCTCCTTGATAGATAAGGGAGTGACAATAGCCGATAATAGCTCATATAAGAGCAGGTCAGATTAACTAATTACCAGGATTTGCCAACGATGCAGCATCGGCAATGCTCGGTTTGCCCGAAGGTGTATGGGTTGGCTTATAGTGAATCAATTTTTAGCGGAAAGTATTTATAACCATAACGCCGGACATTGATTCAATAAAAGCGAGCGACTTTCTGATTTCTATTGTCTGATCGAAAATTTGGCGAGTGACGTTCAGCTGCTGCAATGCGATGTCTTCCATTCTCTGCCTGTGGCAGAGCTCGTCAAAATAAAGAATCGCTTCTTTGAGGGTGTCGGCTCGGCCCGTAGAAACAATTTGATACATCATGTAGAGAGTTCCGGGGTCTGCGTATTCGAAGCTAATGAAGTTGTCCGGAATCGAGTTGTAATTCGCGATGATTTTCGTGGAAATTGGTCGTGCCTCATCCTTGCATGCAGCCAATTTTTTATTGAACTTCTTTCTCCGCCTTTTCTTCTTGTTCTCTGCGGCACGATACGCAAGGTAGAAACCGACAGCGGGAATCAGAAAAGGCCCAAAAGCCATTGCTGCTGAGATTGGGTCTGAGGTGTTCGGAAAGCAGAGAAGGAAGAAGATGATGGTAGCTATTGCTGCTGCGATAACCGAGTAGCCTAATTTGCTTTCTGTGGGTGTTTCATCGTTTTGGGCAGAAGCTGCTTTGATCCGCTCAATTCGCTCTCCAATGGAGCGGATTTGGTTGTAATTGTTGGTTTGTGGTTCGACTTGCTTCCAGATTCCATAAATCATTTGTGCAAGCTCTGTTTGTTCATCGTGCTTCGCTTTTTCTGTCTCGAATGCACTTTGGGATGCTTTTGCGGTTTTGCTGGGTGCGTGGTTGTTGTCAAGTTTTGCACCGCATGCGCTGCAGTAGGCTGCGCCGTTTTTGTTTTCTGTACCGCATGCATTGCAAAACATGGGTTGCTCCATTCTGGCAGGAAGGGTGGCCGCATCGCCGGGATGCGGCCACCTGGATATTACGCGTTAGTCTGAGTTGCTTCGGTGAAGGTGTAGTTCGAGAAGTTGATGTATCGCGGGCCGCCATACTTTGCGTTTGCGCAGACGGTTTTCGTGTTCTCTGTTACATTGATGGCGTTTTTGGAATCGGAGCTGCCCGTCCAGCTGCTGTACTTGCAGGTGATGTCAACCGATTGTCCGCTGTCGTTAAGCGTGATGCTGAAGCTGTTGTCGCCAAATTTATGGGTCGCTTTGCCGGTTGCCGTGCCTTTAACCGATGCGGAATTGTAGGTTATGCCTACGTTGTTCATTCCTGCGCTTGGCGTGTAGTTGGTGCTGTAGGTTGCGGACATGCTCCCGTCGGATGCTTCGCCGAATGTAATGGAGGCATCGATATTGGCGCTGCTGACTATTCCTTCGGTTCCGGAATACTTGAACGTCTTATCCCTCAGCGTCCATTCGGTGTTTTGGTCGGTGGTAGTAGCATCGCCTGAGGCTTTCCAGCCAGAGCTCGGGTCGAAGGTAAAGCTCTGAGATGCCTTGGCAGTGTCGGTCGCGAACCAATAGGTATAGGTTACGGTGCTGGTGGCGTTGGAAGTGTAGGTGCCGTTTGATTCGTTGAAATCGGAGTTGAAGTCGGAATAGCTCACGTTGCTTGAGCTGCTCTTCTGGCTAAGCGTGTCTACGCCCTTCAGCGGCTTGGTTTCTTTGCTGTCGATGGTTAGGGAGTAGTCGGAAGCTTTGCTCCAGGTTCCGTTAACGTTCTTGAAGTCGCATTTGCCAGTGAAGTTTGTTTCGAAGCTATCGTTGGCAATAGTGCCTGAGAAGTAAACGGTTTTAAGCTGGTCGGTGCCGTACCAGGCTTTTGCCATTTGGCGGGTATCGGAATCGTAGCCAGCAAGAGGGTCTTCTTGCTTGTCGATCTTAAAGTTTTTGATTTCGTAGGCCGATTCATTGGTGTAGTTGCTGGAGACCGCTCCGTTGGTTGCCAGAGGGCTTTGGGCAAATGCCTGGCGGGCTACATCGGTGGGGACGCCCCCGAATAGGGGCACGATGAAAGCAATGATTGCAACCAGAACAACTATTGCGATGCCGCCACCCAAGATGCCGTACTTCTTGGTTTTGTCGAGCCCTTTGAACTTGTTTACGGTGTCATCGATGATTTTACCTGCTTTTGCACCAGCGGTTTCTCCCTCTGGCTTGGGTTGAGTTGTTTCAGCCTGGGTGGCGGCAGTTTGCGAAGGTTCCGGCTTCGGTTCTGCTATAGGTTCCGTTGCAGCATCGGTTTCAGATGCAGAGTTTGCGGATGTCCGTGCGGCTTCCGTAGCGGGTTTGGGGCTTGTGCTTGTGGTCGGTGTTTTTTCTTGCGGTTGAGCGCTATCTGCCGATTGCTGCCGAGTTTGCTTGGCAATTTTCGTGCCGCATTCCGGACAGAACAGCGCACCTTCTTCGATCTGCTTTCCGCATTCTGGACAAAACATGGAAGTTCCTTTCGTGTATGGCTTGATTGTTTAGTTCGAGCCGTATTGCTTGATTTCTTCAATTGCTTTTTGACGTTTGTTCTTCAGGTAGAAGAAGCCGGGGATTCCCGAGATGGCAAGGGCGGGAATGGTCACGACTGCAAGTCCGAAGAAAGAAAAGACAATCAAGGCAATTGCGATATTTTTGTACTCCTGATGGTCGCGGAGGTATTCGGTCGCAGTTGAGATACCGAGTGGAGCAAGCCCCAGTACGAGAGGAGTCATCAGGCTCATTACGGCCGCGTGTAATTCGCCGGAAGTTGCCGTTTGAAGCTCGGGGATTGAAACTTCGGGGAGGTGGGAAACAAGAGCCGCAAACCAAGACAGCAGGAGGGGGATAGCAATAACCGCGGAGACGATAAGCTTGTTTCGAATTCGCTTTTTGGTCTCTTCTGCTTCGTTTAGGTAAAACTTCCGACTGATTCCGTGAAGTTTGTCAAGCTTCACGTTGATGCTTGAAGAGTAGCCATCGAAAAGGTTTTCCTGGATTCGTGTCGATGCTAACGGAGTTCCGCAGGCGATGCAGGTTGTGTCACTATTTTTGTTTTCTGTGCCGCATTGGGTGCAAAACACTGTTTCCTCTTTTCTTTAAGCAACAAGAGCGGAAAGCTGCTCGTTTGCAAGATCTGCTTCTGCCTTTGTCTTTTTGAGCTTGTTACGAAGGCTGATGAAACTAGGAATCCCGGCAAAGAATGCAAATAAAAAGACGAAATAGAAGAGGATGAGAAGGAAGATCACGCTAAACCAGACAACAAATCCGTGGTTTTTAACGAAATCGATAATAGGGAGGACTCCGAAGGGAACAAAGAAGAAAAGTCCACAGGTGATAATCGTTGTAACAACCATGGAGGAAGCGGAGATATCCATGTTCGGAGAGCTTGCCGTGCTCATCAGCATGCTGCCAAATCCAACGGCGACTATCACTCCGAGTATCGTGCACACGGTGAAGCGCGATTTCAGGTGCTTATATTCATCTTCCATCAGCACTGCATATTCGCTGGTTCTTTCGACGTTTTCTCAAATTCACGCTCTGCTCGTGCGGCTTCGTGGTAGTTCTTCAAATCCTCGGCGGTAAGAGGGCGCTGGTTGGCGGGGCGTTGCTGTGTCGGCTGGATGGCGTTACCAACTTGCGTTCCGCAGCTGCCGCAGAAGTAGGCATCTTCTCGCAATTCGTTTCCGCAATTAGGGCAAAACATAGTTGGTTCCTTTCGTTGGGCGCATTTGCGCGTAGTAAACAGATTGGTTAAAGCGGCTGGCTGCGAACCCTGTTTGGCTGTCTTTGCTGTTAGCTGTGTCCGATAGGACACATGCTTTAGTATAGACCGAATTAGGCTTGCAGCATGACACTTGCTACGAGACAAGCTATTGGGATGCGCATCCGGCAGTTGAGGAAGGTAAACGGCCTTTCTCAAACTAAGCTTGCCCTGATGGTTGGGGTAGAGCGTTCATATCTTGCTCGCGTTGAAGCGGGCTCTCGTAATGCCAGCATTGATGTTCTTGAAAAGATCGCCGATGGATTTGGCATGAGCCTTTCCGAATTTTTCTCAGGGATCTGAATAAATCCATCTCATTTCATCGCCTAGGACTAATTGGTAGCCATTTCGCTCTAATAGATTGTCGACAAGGCAGAATGCGGCGCGTAACGTGAAGCCTTCCAGTTCCCAAAGAGACTCCAAGTTGGAATTGCAAAGAAGGGGGTTGGCGCTTGCGATAAGCACAAGTTCTTCCTTATTTTGCAGCGCTGTCTCGAATGCTTTAGGTATTTTCATTACGCCCTCCTTCTATCTGCTGTTTCTTTCGACACGCTTATAATCTCTTAGAAACATGCTCGGAAAAAGTGACATTGAAAGAGTAAAAAAGTAGTAATCTACTCCATATCGTATGGTTTGAAGGGGTACCGAATTAAGGCGGATATTGTATGGACTTGATGGATCAATTGCAAACCCCGCAGGGACGGTTTCCCGTAAAGCAGGCTATTTGCAGCCTGGAGGGGAAGAGATCTCAGGCGAGCATTAAATTTTCATTTGACGATTCGGGTGTTGCGCAAGCTACTACGGGGGCAGTCAAAAAGGACAAACTGCGTGAATTCGGTGTAGAAGACCTAGCTTTTCTTTATGGATCCGATGGTCGTTTGGACCATATGCTTATTCAGGAACTTGCTCTAAAAACGGGGCCCTTGTTTGGGGCGCATGCTGAAGAAGCGGTTGCCGATTGGATCACGGAATCGCACATGGCTAAAGATGTGATAACCCTGCAGGAAGTGCTTAATGGCCGGAAGCCTTATGCTCTGATAAACGGGAATATCGAAAGCGATCATGGATCTTTGGTTGCAAAGATCCATGTGCACAATAAATCAACTAGCAACTCTTTTGATATGTTTTCGTTCACTGTGAATATTGCCGAGGGAACTACGAGCGCATTTTTCGCGGAAATGCCTGAATTCCCTCATTTCAAGAAGTTTTCTGCGCCTGGTATGTACGACTATGCATTCTTCGATTTGGGTGAAGATGATTTCGGCAGCTATATGACAGTGACCTTGTTTGCGTTTAAGCGGGAGATTACCGCGTTCGACTTTGCTGCCGCGTTGTCTGCCTTCGCGGAAGGAGACGCAGCCAGCGAAGCGGGTTTTGAGGCTTTGCTAGAACGTGCTTCTGAAGAGATAGGCTTCCCGGTTAATGAACCACCCTCCAACTACTTCGGTCTTTCGGAGGAGTTGATCCTCGATCCGGCAGAGTCGAGCAAGCAAGATGTTCCGCACCTGCAAAAGTTGGTGCATGCGATCATTTCCCTTCATTTACAGGGCGTCGGTATCGATGTGTTTCGCTCTACAGAAAGCGATGACTTCATGGTGTTCCCTAATTATCTTAGCTATCTTTGGTATCGCTTTTCTCGCCAGTTGGGTCAGGTAAAAATTGGTTATTGCGAAATCTGTGGTAAGGGTTTTTCTTTGGCGGGACATCGTGGCATTTCGCGTACGTATTGCAGCGAACAGTGCAAAACAAAAGCGAAAAACGCTCGCGTAAAGCGACAGCGCGATGCGTGCCGCGAACTGTTTATTGATCAGCAACTGTCGGTTTCGGAAATTGCGAAAACGGTATATGCCGAAGAGCTTTCAAGCAATGTGCGTGCAAATAAAAGGAAAACACCCGAAGAAGCGGAAAATCAGGTACGGAAAAACCTTGTGGGCTACCCCACATTTAAACACAAAGTTGATGATGACTTGCGTGCTGGAGCCGGTGCGCCATTTGTGCGACGCTGTATGGAAGAAGGGGTGCTTTCTGCTGAGCAGGTTGCGCAGCGTATCAGCGAATTGGGCATTATGCCGAAGAAATAGCACACTTGTTTTGCCTCGCGCCTCCGAGCCTGGCGAGCTGCAGGCGCCTCAATTGCTTCTATCGGGTGATGAGCCAGTTTGGTGTTGGAAACGTTTAGATTATAGTGGCGGCCCCTATCAAGCGGTGTCTGACTTGATGGGGCCGCTTTGGGCTTTGGCTACTTCACGTGCTTGGTGCGACGAAGTTTGCGTCCTGCCAGCAGGGCGGCTCCCGCTCCTGCTCCAGCAAGTGCGGCGAACGTACCTGCCGCTTTGTTGTCTCCGGTTTTGGGCGATGCGCTATTCGCTTGGCTGGCGTTTGCTTGCTTGCTGTTAAGCTGCAGCTTTGCGGGAGTGGTCGTTGGGTTTGCGGCGTTGTTGGCACTTCCTGCTTGGTTTGCCGCTTCTTGTTCCGCCAATTCTTTGGCAAGTGCGGCATCGTAGGCTGCTTGGGCAGCGCGGAGGTTTTCTGCTGCTTCCTGGTAGTTCAGCAACGCTTCAACGTAATGCTCCGAATGGCGTCCTACTTCCTGCTCGGCTGCTTCAAGCTCGGCTTTAGCGGCGTCGGCTTTCGCTTGCGCCTCGCGTGCTGCTGTATACAGGGCGTCGAGATCAGCAAAGCGGGTGTCGGTGATGCCGTTTCCATAGGCATCGTTGGCGTTAATGGCTTTTGCGGCGGCTAACGTATCAGCAAAAGCTGTGCTTTCCTGTTCTCGTTGTGCAACGGCCGCTTCGGCGGCGTGGATCGCTGCATTGGCTGTGTCAAGCTCCAATTTGGCGTCGGCGGCGCTTGTGCTGGCGTTGCCCGCTTTGTCTTGCGCCTGCTCTACTGCAAGGACAAGGCCGTTCAGGCGTGCGAATTTGCCTTGCGCGTCAAGGAGCTTGCTGTTTGCGTTGGCCGCCTCCTGTTCGGCTTTCGCTACTTCGCCTTGCTTTGCTTCCGCGTTGGCTTCTGCTTGCTTGAGTGCTTCGGCGGCATTTGCGGCGTCGTTTTCTGCAGCCTTCAGCTTGCTTGCAGCCTCATTTTGCTTGGCAACGGCACTTTCCTGGATGGTAAGTGCGGCGTCGTAGGCTTCCTGTGCCTGAGCAAGCTCGGCGGAGAGTCCCGCAAGTTCCTCGTTGGCGGCATCTTTGTTTCTTTGTGCTGCCTCCGTTTCGCCTTTCGCTGCTGCAAGGTCTGCCTCAGCTGCGCTTGCGTTTTCCTTTGCAGCAGCCAGCGCTTGCTGTTTGGTGAAAACGTTGCTCTTCGCTTCTTCGAGCTGCGCATTTGCCTCGTTCAGTGCTTGTATGGCTTGCGCTACGGCGTCCTGGGCGGCTTTTGCTGCTTTCTGCTTTTCAGAAACGCTCTGCTCAGACACCTCAACCGCGCTCTGCGCTTCTGTCTGTTTTGCCTGGGCTTGTCCGACGTTTTGCTGTGCCGTCGTTGCAGCCTGCTCCTTTGCGGACAGCGCTTCGCCAGCCGAAGATTGCTTTGTTTGCGCCTGGGCAAGTGCCGCCTTCGCTGCCTCGAGCTGCTGGTCGAGGCTTACCGCGCCGCCTGGGTTGTCTAGGTATTCCTGATAGGCATCGATGAGCGCTTCAAACTCGTCAATGGTGTAGCTGGCGTATTTGGAATACTTATTCTGGTAGTTGCTCAAATAGGATGCGTTATAGCATGCGGTGGTTCGATACTGCGTAAAACCAACGCCCATAAGCTGATCGGCTGCCCAGAATAGGTTGGTGTAGTGGCCGACTACGACGTTACGAGCTTTTGCTTCCGTCTTAATCTGCTGAAGGGTTGCTTCGTTGATTTCTGTGATGCCGAGTTCGTCTTTGATTTGGTCAAACGTGCGCTTTTCCTTCTTGTACCAACCGATGGTTGGGTCGTCAGTGTATCCGAATGCAAGATTTTCGCAATTTACCTGCAACAAAGAATGGTCGCGAAGTCCCGCACCCCGGTCGGCACCCGTTTGCGCTACCGCCATGAAGTAAAAGTTGGTGAGGGAGGGGTTGCGTTTCATGTCACCTACGAAGTTGTCATCTGAAGCGCGCAACTCGTTGATCTTCTTCATGATACCGATGCTTTTCTTTAAATTGACAAGGCTGGTGGCGTCCTTTTCATCGCCAATCACGGTAACCATGTTGTTGCGCTCTTCCGGCATAAAGGAAGCCCTGTCCCCGTAGGCATATTTGTCGAAGCTCTCCGTTGTGGCTTTTTCGATTACCTGCTTAGCGCGTTCCAGGTCGTTCTTCTGCTCATCGGTAAGGTTCTCCTGGCTCAGCATCCAGTTCACGAAGCCGAGTGACCCTTGCTTTGCCTGCTCGTTTGCGGCATCGATTTCGGAGTTGATGCGGTCGACCTCTGCCTGGGCAGCGGATACGGCGGAATCGGCTGCGGTTTTGTCGAGTTTTGCTTGCTTCACTGCCGCGTCTGATTTCTCCTTTTCCGACTGTGCGGCTGCTACCGCTTCGTCAGCGCGCTGCTTTGCTTCGATTGCTGCAGCGTTTTCCGTTTTGGCGCTAGCGAGGTCGTTTTCGGCAGCAGTTGCGGCTTTCTTTGCGGCGTCCAGCGTGACCTGGGCGTCAGTTGCTGCTTTTTCCTTGGTGGCAACAGCGCTATTTGCCTTTGCCAGATCGGTTTCGGCGGTCGAAACGGAGCTATTCGCAGCAGACAGCGCGCTTTCGGCCTTCTGCTGCTTTTCTTGCGCGGCGCTTAGCTCTGTCTGTGCGGAATCGACTTTAGCTTGCGCGGCTGCAAGGGCGTCTTCGGACACGCCGCCTTTCGCGGCATCGAGCGCGGCCTTAGCTGAGTTTAGCTTTGCGGTTGCATTCGCAACAGCGTTATCGGCGTTCGCTTTTGCGGTTTTGGCTGCCGTCAGTTTTTGCTGCGCTTGCTCGCTTTCGGCTTTTGCCTCATCAACCTTTGCCTGGGCTGCCCTCAGCTCACTTTGCGCCTGAGAAAGGTTACTTGCTGCTTTATCGAGTGCAGCTTGGGCTTCGGATGATTTTTGCTGTGCTTCGGCTAATGCCTCGGGCGTTGCTTCCTTGGCGGCTTCCTTTGCTGCAGCAAGGGCATCGTTTGCCGCGGCGGCTTTATTCAGTGCCTCATCGTAGGCTTTCTGCTTTTCTGCGGCATTGGATTTTGCATCGGAGAGCGTCGTGCGGGCGTTTGCCAGCTCTTTTTCGCCGGCGTCAGCGGCAGCTTGGGCTTTTTCTATCTCGTTTGCTAGCGCGGCATCTGCATTGTCGCGTGCCTTGCTTGCTGCCGATTTTTCATTCGAGTAAGTCTGCGCAGCGGCATCTCGGTTAGATACCGCATTGTTGTAGGGTGCTGCTGCCTTGTCGTATTCGGCTTCCGATTGGTTGTAGGCTTCTTGCGCAGCGGCAAGCACCGCCTGAAGCTCCGCGGCAGTTTTGGCGTTTTGCAAGCTTTGACGAATGAGCGCTGCCGTTGAGCGGCTATTGGCTTCTGCTGCTTTATGTAGAGAAGGGGTGTTTTCCTGTGTGCTTGAGGCGTTCTGTGCGTGCGCCAACGTCGGTAACACCGTGGGCAGTGCGAGTCCTGCTGCCAGGACCAGGCTTGCTGCTTTGGCGGCAGGGGAGGCTCCGGCTTTTGTTCGGGTATAGGTTTGGGCATTGCAAGCATGTTTTGCACTCATGGGATTTCCTTCCAACGGGGTTTCGATGCCCCTATGTTCAGCTGATTTCGAATCCCAAAAAAGTGTTTATAAACGAGTAAAAAAATAACCAACACCATAAGGCTAGCGATCTTGTTCCCGGTTTTGCCTGCGTGGCGAATAGGTGAGGCCTCAGGAGGACAGGAGATTCGCGGGGTAGTGCGTTCAGGCAAGAAGTCGAAGATCCTTTCAACGGTAGACCGCCTCGCTATACTTATGCAGTATGGCAACCTACCAACATATATCCCACGGGTTCGAGCCCGTGTTCAATGAGCGTTCCACCGTGCTGGTTTTGGGGTCGTTTCCCTCTGTGCTTTCGCGCAAGAACGATTTCTACTACGGCAACCCCCAGAATCGCTTTTGGCGTGTGCTTGCCGCCATTGCGAAGGAGCCTGTGCCTGAAGCTATTTCCGAAAAGAAGGAAATGCTGCTTTCGTGTGGCATTGCACTATGGGACGTTATCCAGGAATGCGACATCAAAGGATCAAGCGACGCTAGCATCAAGAATGCGGTGCCCGCCCAAGTGGAACTCATCACGCGCACGGCCCCCATCAAGCGCGTTATATGCAATGGGGCTACAGCGGGTCGCCTGTATAAAAAGTACCTACTATATAAAGTAGGAATAGAAGCAGAAGTGCTGCCTTCCACGAGCCCCGCAAATGCGGCATGGGGCTTCGATCGCCTAAGTGAACGTTGGCTCGCGGCGCTTGATGGCGTGCAGCCTGCAACGGATGATGAAGTGGATTCGTTCGAGTGCGAACGGAAGAGTGCCAAGCGCGCGGGTAAGGGCGAAGTTGAGTATGCCCATGTGCGTATTCCAGCGCCCGATGCGTCGAGCTATGCGGTGCATAAATCTATGCAGGGCAACAAGCGTAAAGACACCAAACCCGAGCTTCTAGTTCGACAGCGCCTTCGCGAAGCGGGCCTGGGCGGCTATCGTTTGCAATGGAAAGTTCCGGGACGCCCCGATGTGGCGTGGCCGGGGAAGAAGGTGGCGCTCTTTATCCACGGCTGCTATTGGCACCGCTGCCCGCATTGCAACCTTTCCCTTCCCAAGAAGAACACCGAATATTGGGTGGCAAAGTTCAACCGCAATCAAGAACGTGATGCACAAAACGAAGCGGCGCTTATCGCCGATGGTTGGAAGGTGCATGTGATTTGGGAATGCGAGTTGAAGAGAGACAAACGTGAGGAAACGTTCGCGAAGCTCCTGCCTGAGCTTGCGCGCGAACTAAATAAGGAACTTTGTTAAGCAAATTTGGGCATGCGGATTTATGTCTCTATTGCATGGCGGCATTGGAGCCTATGATGAAATAGCGAGGCAGCCAAATTGCCATTTACTGCCAATTTCGACTCATTTCGTGCCAGGTTGTGAATCTTTTGCGAATACTTGCTTCAATTCGATTATCCCTTGCGCATTACATAGGCAATCAGTATACTTTTCAGTTGCGTCTGGCTGTTGATGGATACACCCGGACGCGTGGAAACTCGGAATCGCCGAGGGCTGTCTCCCAAAGGCCCCCATGGCGGTGATGGAGTCCACATAAGACCAAGGGTCCGAACCTGCAGTTCGAACCCGTAGAAAGGAAGAAAATGGGAGTAAAACAGTTCAAGCCCACGAGCCCTGGACGCCGCTTCCAGACTGTCTCGGACTTTGCTGAGATCACCAGCACTACGCCCGAGAAGTCCCTGTTGGCGCCCCTGCCCAAGAAGGCTGGCCGCAACAACAATGGCCGTATCACTACGCGTCATCAGGGTGGCGGCAACAAGCGTCGTTACCGCATCATCGACTTCAAGCGCAACAAGGACGGTATCCCCGCCAAGGTTGCCACGATCGAGTACGACCCCAACCGCAGTGCTCGCATCGCTCTTCTGCACTATGCAGACGGTGAAAAGCGCTACATCCTTCAGCCCAAGGGCCTCAAGGTTGGCGAAACGGTAGTATCTGGCGCTGATGCAGACATCAAGCCCGGCAACGCACTGCCCCTGTCCGCTATCCCCGTTGGTACGCTCATCCACGCAGTTGAGCTCCAGCCTGGTCGCGGTGCAGCAATCGCTCGTTCCGCTGGCACCAGCATTCAGCTGATGGGCAAGGAAGGCAAGTATGCAATCCTGCGTATGCCTTCTTCCGAAATGCGTCGCGTTCTCGTAACCTGCCGCGCAACCGTTGGCGAAGTTGGTAACGCCGAGCACGGCAACATCAAGATCGGCAAGGCTGGCCGTAACCGTTGGATGGGCATCCGCCCCAGCGTTCGCGGTACTGTAATGAACCCTGTCGACCATCCTCATGGTGGTGGCGAAGGCAAGAACAAGTCTTCTGGTCGTCATCCTGTTACTCCGTGGGGCGTGTCTACCAAGGGTCATCGCACTCGCAACCCCAAGAAGGCTTCGAGCCGCCTGATCATCCGCCGTCGCAAGAAGTAGCGCCCGATCGCATAAGGAGAAACATTGAGCAGAAGTTTGAAAAAAGGTCCCTTCGTGGAGCCTCGCCTTCTCGATCGCGTTATTGCGATGAACGAAGCTGGCGACAAGAAGGTCATCAAGACGTGGTCGCGTTCTTCCACCATCTTCCCCGAGATGGTTGGTCACACCATCGCTGTGCATGATGGTCGCAAGCACGTGCCGGTTTACGTTACTGAATCCATGGTTGGCCACAAGCTGGGCGAGTTCGCACCTTCTCGCACCTTCCGCGGCCACGACAAGTAAGGAAAGGGTGAAACATGGAAGCTAAAGCAATCGCTCGCTACGTACGCGTTTCGCCCCGCAAGGCACGCATCGTACTCGACCAGATTCGCGGCAAGAACGTTATTGCCGCTCAGGAAACCCTCCGCTTCACCAACCGCGCTGTTGCTGAGGTTGTAGAGAAGACCCTGAACTCCGCAGTTGCAAACGCTGCACAGAAGGGTGCCGCTAACCCCGAGAACCTCGTGGTTAAGGCATGCTTCGCCGACGAGGGCCCCACGCTGAAGCGTATCCGCCCCCGCGCAAAGGGCTCTGCTGCTCGCATTCGCAAGCGCACCAGCCACATCACCGTCATCGTAGCAACCCGAGAGGAGGCATAGTATGGGTCAGAAAGTAAGCCCCACCGGTTTCCGTCTCGGCGTAACCGAGGATTGGCGTAGCCGCTGGTATTCCGACAAGGACTATGCGAAGAACCTTGAGAACGACCTCGCTATTCGTTCTTACCTTGACAAGCAGCTCGCCCATGCAGCTGTCTCCCGCGTAGAGATCGAGCGCGCTGGTGACAAGATCAAGGTCATCATCACCACGTCTCGCCCCGGCGTTGTAATCGGCAAGAAGGGCGCAGAGGTTGACGCACTTCGCAAGAAGCTCAACCAGATCGCCAACGGCCCGGTTTCCGTTGAGGTTGTAGAGGTTAAGCGTCCTGAACTCGACGCAAGCCTCATCGCTCAGTCCGTTGCTGAGCAGCTTGAAAACCGCGTTGCATTCCGTCGTGCAATGCGCAAGGCCGTTCAGTCTGCCCGCAAGAGCGGCGCAAAGGGTATCCGTATCCAGTGCGCTGGTCGTCTGGGTGGCGCTGAAATGAGCCGCCGCGAGTGGTATCGCGAAGGTCGCGTGCCGCTGCACACCCTTCGTGCGAAGATCGACTATGGCTTCGCTACCGCTGCAACCACCATGGGTTCCATTGGTATCCAGGTTTGGGTGTACCACGGTGAAGTTCTGCCTGGCCAGAAGGCTCCGCAGCCCGCACTCGAGGGTTCTTCCCGTCCTAACCGTTCCCGTCGCCGCAATAACGATAGGGGTGATAAGTAATGTTGGTACCTAAGCGCGTCAAGCATCGTAAGGTGCAGCGTGGTTCTATGAAGGGTAACGCCAAGGGTGGCACCACTTTGAACCACGGCACTTGGGGCATTCAGGCCCTGGACCGTCATTGGATCACCAACCGCCAGATCGAGGCTGCACGTATCGCAATGACTCGTCGCATGAACCGTACTGGTAATGTTTGGATCACGATCTTCCCCGATAAGCCCATCACGCAGAAGCCTGCTGAAACTCGAATGGGTAAGGGTAAGGGTAACCCTGAGGGTTGGGTAGCTGTAGTAAAGCCCGGCCGCATCATGTTCGAGATCGATGGTGTTGACGAAGCAACCGCTAAGGATGCTCTTCGTCTGGCTATCGACAAGTTGCCCATCAAGTGCAAGATCGTAAAGCGTGAGGCAGAAGGGCAGGAGTAAATGAAAGCAGCAGAGATCCAGAAACTTTCGGGTGAAGATCTGCAGGCTAAACTGAAGGAGGCTCGTGCAGAGCTCTTCAACCTGCGCTTCCAGATGGCTACCGGCCAGCTCGACAACACCGCTCGCATCAAGCAGGTCAAGAAGGACATCGCCCGCATCCAGACCGAGATGCGCGACCGTGAACTCAAGGCCGCTCAGGCTTAGGGTGCAGCTAGGAAGGTTTGAACAATATGAGTGAAGAACGTAACTCTCGTAAGGTTCGCCAGGGTGTTGTAGTAAGCATCTCCGGCGACAAGACCTGCGTCGTGCAAGTTCACGAGCGCAAGCCCCATCCTGTATATGGCAAGATGGTTAACTCCACCAAGAAGCTTCACGCTCATGACGAGAACAACGAAGCTGGTGTAGGCGACACCGTAACGATTATGGAAACCCGCCCGCTTTCTAAGATGAAGCGCTGGCGCCTTCTCGACATCGTTGAGAAGGCTAAGTAGGCACTTGCTTACTTAGAAGCATCGAAAGGGATAAGCACATGATTCAAATGCAGAGCATGCTCGCCGTTGCTGACAACTCCGGCGCTCGCAAGGTGCAGTGCATCAAGGTCCTGGGCGGCTCCAAGCGCCGTTACGCGGGCCTCGGCGATGTCATCGTTTGCAGCGTTAAGGAAGCAATGCCCAACGGCAACGTTAAGAAGGGCGAAGTCGTCCGCTGTGTCGTGGTGCGCGTTAAGAAGGAAGTTCGTCGTACTGACGGCAGCTACATCAAGTTCGACCAGAATGCTTGCGTTCTGATCGACAACAACGGCGCTCCCCGCGGTACGCGTATCTTCGGTCCTGTTGCACGCGAACTTCGTGACAAGAAGTACATGAAGATCGTGTCCCTGGCACCGGAAACGCTGTAGGAGGAACATCCATGGCAAAGATGAACATCAAAAAGGGTGACAAGGTCAAGGTTCTTGCTGGTAAGGATAAGGGTGCTGAAGGCATCGTAATCGCTTCCAACCCCTCGGCTCAGCGCGTCACCGTTGAAAAGGTCAACATGATGAAGAAGGCAATGCGCCCGACTCAGGCAAACCCTGAAGGCGGCATTGCTAGCGTTGAGGCTCCCATCCATGTCTCCAACGTTATGCTGATCTGCCCCTCCTGCAAGGAGGCAACTCGCGTCAACATCAAACGTGAAGATGGTAAAAAAGTTCGCGTTTGCAAGCATTGTGGCGCAGATATCGACTAAAATATTTAGCCGTGCTTTTATGACCCCCGCGTAATGCGGGGGACGCAAGGTCGGAAATCTTGCGTTTAATTCATCGAGAAAGGTTTTTTAGGACAATGGCTACTCCTCGTCTGAAGGAAAAGTATGTAAACGAAGTACGCGACCAGCTTTTCAAGGAGCTCGGTCTCGCTAATGTTAATCAGATTCCTCGCCTTGAGAAGATCGTTATTAACATGGGTGTAGGTCGTGCCGCTGGCGACAAGAAGCTTCTTGACGGCGCAATCGCCGACCTGCGTACCATCACCGGTCAGCAGCCTATGGTTACCCGCGCTAAGAAGTCCATCGCAGGCTTCCATCTGCGTGAGGGCCAGGCAATTGGTTGCAAGGTTACCCTTCGCGGTGACCGCATGTGGGAGTTCTTCGACCGCTTGATGTCCACTGCGCTTCCTCGCGTACGTGACTTCCGTGGTTGCAACCCCAACAGCTTCGACGGTCGAGGCAACTACACTATGGGCCTCACCGAGCAACTTATCTTCCCCGAGATCGAGTACGACAAGATCGATCGCACTCGTGGTATGGACATCACGTTCGTAACCACGGCTGAAAACAATGAAGGCGCCAAGGCACTTATGAATGCCATGGGCTTCCCGTTCAAAAAGGAAAACTAACTTCTCGTTAAGAGAATTGGTTATAGGAAAGAAGGATTTTGAATGGCTAAGAAATCGATGATCGCCAAGTCCAAGCGAGAGCCGAAGTTCTCGACGCGTCAGCACAATCGCTGTGCTCGCTGTGGTCGCCCCCGTGCGTACTACCGCAAGTTCGGTCTGTGCCGCGTCTGCCTTCGTGAGCTCGCTAACAAAGGCGAACTGCCCGGCGTGACCAAGGCTTCCTGGTAGGAACCTTATCAACCCAGTCACGTTGTTGAGTGCCGTTAGTCAAGGCGCATACATCATGGGTGCATGCGAACCGGCTTTTCGGCTCATCATGAACAAAGGAGAAACACAACAATGAGCATGAACGATCCTATTGCAGATATGCTTACGCGTGTGCGTAACGCAAACTCTGCTGGCAAGCAGACGGTTTCCATGCCGTCCAGCAAGAAGCTTGTCGAAATCGCCCGCATCATGCAGGAAGAGGGCTACATCAACGGCTTCGAAATTGAGCCGGCTCAGCCCCGCGACGTTCTGACTATCACCCTCAAGTATGGTGAGAAGAAGGCTCGCACCATTCGCGGCATCAAGCGCATCTCCAAGCCTGGTCTGCGCATTTATGCTGGCAAGGACGAGCTTCCTCGCGTTCTCGGTGGTCTTGGTACTGCTGTTATTTCGACGAGCAAGGGCGTTATGACCGACCGCGACGCACGCAAGGAAGGCGTCGGCGGCGAAGTCATGGCGTACATCTGGTAGGAAGGAAGGAGCACAAATGTCTCGTATTGGTAAGATCCCTGTTGCTATTCCTTCTGGCGTTGAGGTTAAGGTTGACGGCCATGTTGTTACCGTAAAGGGCAGCAAGGGCGAACTTACTCGTGAATTCAACCCCATGATGACCATCAAGGTTGAGGGCGAAGAAGTTATTGTTGAGCGTCCCGATGATTCCCGTCAGGCAAAGAGCCTTCATGGCCTTACGCGCACCCTTATCCACAACATGGTAGAGGGCGTTCATGATGGTTACTCCAAGAAGCTCGAGCTCGTAGGCGTTGGCTATCGTGCAGCGCTCAAGGGTTCTGATCTGGAGATCCAGCTCGGTTACTCTCATCCGGTTATCGTTAAGGCTCCTGAAAACATTACCTTCGAAGTTCCTAGCCAGACCGAGATTATCGTAAAGGGCATCAGCAAGGAACAGGTCGGCCAGGTTGCTGCCGACATCCGCGCATGGCGTAAGCCTGAGCCTTACAAGGGCAAGGGTGTTCGTTATGAAGGCGAGTATGTCCGTCGTAAGCTCGGCAAGGCCGCAAAGTCTGAGTAGTAGCTCAGTAGCGAAGTATTGAAGGGAATCTACTTATGAAGAAGCTTCAAAAGAAACAGGCTGGGCTGCGCCGTCGTCACACTCGTGTTCGTGGCAAGATCTCTGGTACGGCTGCCCGTCCGCGTTTGTGCATTACGCGTTCTAACTCGAACATGTATGCTCAGGTTATCGACGACGTTGCCGGTAAGACCATCTGTGGTGTTTCCACCCTCGGTCCCGAGTTCAAGGCAACCGAGAAGAGCGGTGCTACCGTAGATGGTGCTGCAGCTCTCGGTCTGATCATCGGTAAGAAAGCACAGGAAAACGGTGTTACCGAGGTTGTATTCGACCGCGGTGGCAATCTGTATCACGGTCGCATCAAGGCAGTTGCCGATGGTGCCCGCGAAGCAGGCCTGAAGTTCTAAGAGAGGGTTAAGGTCTATGGCTCGTAAGCAAGAAAACCAGGCAGGCGTTCCCGAACTTCAGGAACGCGTCGTCTATATCAATCGCGTCTCCAAGGTTGTCAAGGGTGGTCGTCGTTTCGCACTCACCGCTCTGGTAGTTGTTGGTGACGGCAAGGGTCGCGTGGGTATCGGCATGGGCAAGTCCCAGGAAGTTCCCACCGCCATCAAGAAGGGCGTAGAGGATGCGAAGAAGAACATGTTCTCCATTCCTCTGACCGAGGCTGGCACGCTTCCTCACGACATCATCGGTGAGTATGGCGCTGGTCGCGTTCTCCTTAAGCCCGCTACTCCTGGTACCGGCGTTATCGCTGGCGGCGCAGCTCGTGCCGTTCTCGAACTCGCTGGTGTAAAGGATGTTTTCGCTAAGTCCCTCGGCACTGACAACGTTCTTAACATTGTTAAGGCTGTTGCTGAAGGTCTTAAGGAAATGCAGAGCCCCGAGGCAGTTTCTGCTCGCCGCGGTATCTCTGTAGCTAAGATTTATGGCTGGAAGGAGAACTAGTAATGGCTGACGCAAAGAAACTGCGCATCACCCAGGTAAAGAGCTCCATCGGCTACAAGTACGATCAGGGTCGCACCCTGAAGGCTCTTGGTCTTGGTAAGATCGGTCGCACGGTTGAGCAGGTAGACAATCCTGGCGTTCGTGGCATGATCTTCAAGGTTCAGCACCTCGTAGAGGTTGAAGAACTGTAAATGCTAAAGCCCCGCTCACTGAGCGGGGCTTTTCTATTCTCGTAGTAGGACATTATGCGGATCGAAGCGCAGTGCAAGGAAAAAGCCTGAAATAATATCGTTTTAGGTCTAGCACGGTTACTGCATCTGCGGAGCATTCGATTCAATTGTTGAACTTATGATGGGCTGTATCTAACTTATTGACTTCTGCCCCGCATTTGATTTCAACCTATGGCATAATGATCTAGTTTGTAAGTTCGTCGGCGGCGAGCTGCCGACCTCTATTCCAATCGGTGGGGTAGAGACAGCGTAAAAAAGGAGAAAAAGAAAACATGGAACTTAAGGATCTGAAGCCCGCTGAGGGTTCTCGTCACAGCCGCAAGCGCGTAGGTCGCGGTCCCGCATCTGGTACCGGCAAGACCGCTGGTCGTGGTCTGAACGGTCAGAAGTCTCGTTCTGGCGGCGCTAAGGGTAACGGCTTCGAAGGTGGTCAGACTCCTCTGGCTCGTCGTCTTCCTAAGCTCCCTGGCTTCCGCAACATCAACCATGTTGAGTACCTTCCCGTTAACGTTAGCCGTATCGAGAAGTACTACGAAGCTGGCGAAGTGGTAGACGGTGAATCCCTCGTAGCTAAGGGCATCATCAAGCACTCCACCGATCTTGTTAAGGTTCTGGGCGACGGCGAAATCACCAAGGCTGTAACCGTTAAGGTTGACAAGGTTTCCGCTTCCGCAAAGGCTAAGATCGAGGCAGCTGGCGGAAAGGTCGAAGAGCCTTGCTAAGTTCCCTCGTACAGGCGTTCAAGGTACCTGAGCTCAGGAATAAAATCCTGTTCACTCTTGGTATCTTGGTGCTTTACCGATTCGGCGCTTACCTGCCGGTGCCGGGCATCCCGTTCCAGGCATTTGCTGATTCTTTTTCTCAGCAGGGTGTCTCGATGGTTATGCTCGACCTCTTCACTGGCGGTGCTTTGTCGAACTTCTCGGTATTTGCACTGGGTATTATGCCGTACATCACTGCATCTATCATTATGCAGTTGATGCAAGGTGTTATCCCTGCCGTTGGCCGCTGGGCTAAAGAGGGCGAAACGGGCAGGCGTCGCATTACTCAGGTTACGCGTTACCTTACGCTTGGTCTGGGTCTGATCAACGCTGTTGGTTACCTTTTCCTCTTCAAGTCCGAGGCTTATGGTGTTGTTTTCAGCACCGCTGTTCCTGAGATCGTCACCGACATCTTGGTTGTGTTCACTCTTGTAGTTGGCACTGCTTTGATCATGTGGATGGGCGAGCTCATTACTCAGCACGGTGTTGGCAATGGTATGTCGTTGATCATCTTCGTTTCCATCATCTCTTCGGTTCCGTCGGCAATCTTCTCGTCGATCAACCTGAATGCAGATATGGGTATGGGCATTGCAGTAACCGTTCTTATTTTGGTTGTAGTGCTGCTTTGCATCCCTGCGATTATCTTCGTAGAGCGTGCTCAGCGTCGTATCCCAATTAGCTATGCAAAGCGCGTTCAGGGTCGTAAGGTTATGGGCGGTCAGAGCTCTTACCTTCCTATCAAGATCAACGCTGCAGGTGTTATTCCTATCATCTTCGCAAGCTGCTTGATTTACTTCCCTGCGCAGATCGCTGCTTTGTTCAATGTTGATTGGCTCACCATGGTTGCCAATGCTATTTCGGCAGGTTGGGTGAACTGGATCCTCACTGCGCTGCTCATTGTGTTCTTCGCATACTTCTACACCTCGATTGTTTTCAATCCCGAGGACACTGCGGAAAACCTTCAGCGTCAGGGTGGATTTATTCCCGGTATTCGTCCTGGTCAGAATACCGTGCAGTACATTAAGGATGTTCTGCACAGGGTTACGCTTCCTGGTGCGATTTTCATCGCAGCCATTGCGGTTATCCCTTCCATATTGTTCTTCTTTACGAACAATTCTTTGATTCAGGCGTTTGGCGGTACCTCGATCCTCATCATGATCGGTGTTGCTTTGGACACTATGAATAAGATCGAGTCGCAGTTGAAAATGTACAACTACGACGGATTCTTCAAGTAACAAGAAAGGCGGCAATTAGCCGCCTTTCTTTTTTGAGCAATGTCACTTTGCCCTTAATACGCTTCAATTTGTTAAAATAGATTGATCGATTTCTATCGTGTTACGAAAGGAACATTTCCATGAATATCGTTTTACTGGGCGCACCGGGCGCTGGTAAGGGCACTCAGGCTGCAAAGCTGGTAGAGAAGTATGGCTTTGCTCACATCTCCACTGGCGACATGCTTCGCGCTGCCGTTAAGAACCAGACTCCTCTTGGTCTTGAGGCTAAGAAGTACATGGATGCTGGCGATCTTGTGCCCGATGAAGTTGTAATTGGCCTCGTAAAAGAGCGTCTGCAGGATGCCGATACCGCCAATGGCTTCATCCTTGACGGGTTCCCCCGCACCTCCACTCAGGCCGTTGCGCTTGATTCGGAGCTTTCTTCCCTCGAGCGTCCTCTTGATGCTGCTCTTCTTGTTGATGTTGACAAGGAAGTTATCATTAAGCGTCTTACCTCTCGTCGCATGTGCCGCGACTGCGGTTACATCGGTTCCGACGCTGACGCTGCTTGCCCTAAGTGCAATGGCGAAATGTACCAGCGCGACGACGATAATGAAGCTACGGTACGTAACCGCCTTGATGTTTACGAGAGCTCTACTGCTCCGCTCATCGATTACTACCGTGGTTGCGAGCTTCTGAGGGAGATCGATGGCGACCGCGATCCTCAGGTAGTATTTGACGCAATCGTTTCCACGCTCGGCTTGTAAGCAAGCGTCTTAATGTGTCCCCGCATCGTTTGGTGCGGGGATTTTTTATTCTCGTGCTTCTTCTGAAAGAGTAGTGCGTGGGCAATATGGCGTAAGTGTATCTTGTAAAATGATTCGCTATGAAACCTATTGAAGACATTGCATTTGACTGCATAGACCTCGCCAAAGCCAATCGAGGTCGAATTAAACATGCGCTATCCCGCATTTTCGTGGTTGCTATTGTTGCGTTGCTCCTCGAAATCTTTCTGTTCAATATGAACTATTTTCGATCGGCTACCTATGAGCCGATCAATTTAGCTGATCGCATTAGCCTTGATGCAAACGATACGGGAACTTCGAATTTCGGTTTAGGGCACAGCGAGCAGTACAAGTTTACTGAGTCGAAAACTGCTGTAGATTTTTACGATCTCAATAAAGTGGTGAATAATATCCACCTTGATTTCGATAATTCGCAGCCTGCTCAGAACCTTAAGGTCAAAATCAGCTTTACCGACGCTGCGCATGAAACCTATTTTTCAACGACCGAGTATACATTTGGTGTTCCCGAAATAGACGTTTCAACGTATAGCGAGCAAAGTCAGTATCTATACCTTGAGAGTTCAGGCACAATTCAGAACCTGCGCATCGAAATCGTAAGTGATGATGCACGGTACCCTGTTGTTCTCAATACGGTGGTCATCAATGAGCGTCAGCCATTTGAGTTCAATGGTCTACGCTATTTCCTGGCGTTTGCCGTTCTGCTTTTGCTTTATGTGTTTCGACCCGGCTCGAGCATTTATCGTTGCCGAGTTAAGGAACATCCGAGGTTTTCCCGTGCATGCATCGTCCTGGCAACAGCTTGCGAGATTTTCGTTCTTACTGCGTACCTTTTACTTGGATCAAACCAGGTTGGTATTGCTACGGCTAATTACAATTCGGGCTCCTGGGATGGCCACAGCATTGTAAACACCTATAAGGTTGGTGGAGATAATGCCCAGCAGTATGCTGAGCTCGCGAAGGCTATGGCTGATGGCCAGCTGTATTTGGAAGTGGAGCCTCCCCAATGGCTGGTAGACATGGACAACCCCTACGACAAGGGTGCACGCGATGAACTCCAGAAGCAGACAGGTGAGTCATACCTGTTCGATGTGGCGTACTACGAGGGTCATTACTATGTGTATTTCGGCGTGTTGCCAGTGCTGCTGTTCTATTTGCCGTTCTACCTGCTTACGGGGTCTAGTTTCCCAACGGCAATTGGCGTTTTAATTGCCTGCATTATGTTCGTGCTGGGCGTAACGGCTCTGATGGATCGATTTGCGCGGCATCATTTTAAGCGTGTTAGCTTAGGCTTGTTCCTCTTGCTGCAAATGCCCTTGGTGGCTTGTTCGGGCATGCTGTATCTAGCGAAGTTCCCAACGTTCTATTCACTCCCAATTGCAATGGCCTTGGCTTTTACGGTATGGGGCTTGTATTTTTGGCTTCACGGTCGGTCAACGGAAAGAGCAGCAGGATGGTACCTCGCTGGTTCTCTGTGCATGGCCCTTGTGGTTGCTTGTCGTCCTCAGTTCCTCATTTTCTCGCTGTTGGCGTTCCCGCTGTTTTGGCGCAAGTTCATTACTGAAAAGCACCTGTTCACTAAGAAGGGGTCAAAGGAATTTGCGTGCCTTTTGGCGCCCTATTTTGTTGTTGCCGCTGGCATCATGATGTATAACCGTGCGCGCTTCGGCTCTTTCTTCGATTTTGGAGCAAATTACAACCTTACGGTAAACGACATGACGCAGCGTGGCATGAACGCTGGCCGTTTGCTGCCGGCTTTGTTCGCATATTTCCTGCAGACCCCAACTACTACCGGCGTGTTTCCTTGGCTTCAGCCAACCACGTTTGATACTACGTATTTAGGTCAAACTATCAAGGAAGTAACATTTGGTGGCATTTTAGTATGCTTGCCTATTTTGTGGGTGCTGGCATTTGCTAAGCCGATACTTTCCTATCGTATTAGAGAACGTTCTACCCATACCGTTGCCAGTGTCGTGATGACTATGCTGGCATCTGCGCTCATTGTTGCTTGCCTTGATGCTCAGATGGCGGGCATTCTGCAGCGCTATACCGCCGACTACAGTATCTTGATGCTGATTCCCTCAATCTTGCTTTGCTTCATTGCGAACGATGCCCTGGCTCCTGATAGAGAAAACGATTGCCGCGATGTTGAGCTGAAGGTAGGAAGCTCTACGGTCCCCAAAGTGCTTGCGCATCGCCTCTTCCTTCGCGTTCTAGGGGTATTGGTGTTCCTGAGTTTGCTGTATTCCACCCTGATTTGCTTCATACCTGAAACCGGTTGGTATTCCGATGTATACGCATGGGCTTACCAAGACCTTATCGAAATGGTTGAGTTCTGGACGTAGGTGTATGGTCTCCATGGGGTGCGGAGCTGCATAGCAACGCGAGGCTCGTGAGGTTGCTTCAATTGCATTTGAACGAATTAACGGATCAGATGAGCTTGTCTTGTCTGGTCCGTTTTTTTGATTAGGAAACAAGAATACTGAATTTTATGCGAGCCACTAAAAGGGTAAGTATTTTGATTATCTGCCGTTCGCCCCGACAACCCAACCAGTGGCAACTGCCGAATTCCGTCTACCGACCTATATCTAACACGTTCGGAAACCCCTAAAGGGCGAAAACGTGTGCTCGCTACAATTAAGAAGCTTTCTAAAAAGCAAACCTTAAGCGAGAGGAGAGGTATGTCACAGTTGACCGAAATCCGCTGGCATGCACGTGCTGGCCAAGGTGCGGTTACGGCGGCGAAGCTTGTCGCGGACACGGCACTGCTGCAGGGCAACTACATCCAGGCTATGCCCGAATATGGCCCGGAGCGTACGGGAGCACCCCTGAAGGCGTATACGCGTGTATCCAGTGATCCCATCGAGGTTCACAACAACATTCAGAATCCCGACATCGTTATCATCATGGATGACACCCTGTTGGCTTCTACAGACGTAATGGAGGGTATGCCCGAAGACGGTATCCTCCTGTTCAACACCACAATGACGGCTGCTGAAGCCCGTGCAGCGGTAGGTGCTCCTGAAAGCATGCGTGTTGCTGTAGTTGATGCTTCGGGCATCGCACTTGCAACCATCAAGAAGGACATGCCTAATACCCCGATCGTAGGCGCATTGGCTAAGATCACGGGTCTTTTCCCGGTTGAAAAGGTCAAGGAACGCCTGGTTATCACCTTCGGCAAGAAGTTCTCCCAGGAAATGATCGACGCGAACCTCGCCTCCGTTGAGCGCGCTTATCAGGAGGTGCAAGAATAATGTCCAAGTACCAGTTTGATGGTTCCAACTACGATAATTGGAAGCCCGAAGATTTTCCGACCGGTTATGTATGCCCCGAAGGCGGCACGTCAACCAACTGCTACACCGGCGGTTGGCGCTCCAATCGTCCTATCTGGGATTCCGAGAAGTGCTCCAATTGCATGCTGTGTTGGGCTTACTGCCCCGATTCCTCCATTGAGGTTAAAGACGGCGCAATGACGGGCATCGACCTGTTCCATTGCAAGGGCTGCGGCGTTTGCGTTCAAGAGTGCAAGTTCGGCGCACTCGAGCTTATCTCCGAGGCTGAAGCCCAGGAGCAGGAAGCGAAGGGGGAGTAACCATGGCAGAAAAGAAGATGTTCTCCGCTACGGGCAACCAGATGGTGGCAGATGCCTTCCGTCAGGTTAACCCTGATGTTATGGCGGCTTACCCCATTACTCCTCAGACCACCATTGTTGAAGGCTATGCAAAGTTCGTTGCCGACGGAAAGGTAACCACCGAATACGTTCCCACCGAATCCGAGCATTCCGCGCTTTCCGCATGTATTGGCGCTTCTGCTGCTGGTGCGCGTGTTGCAACCGCAACAAGCTCCCAGGGCTTGGCCTACATGTGGGAGGAACTGCACATTGCGTCCGGCATGCGTTGCCCCATTGTTATGGCAAATGCCAATCGTGCGCTTTCCGCTCCTATTAACATCCACGGAGATCATTCCGACATCATGAGTGCTCGTGACTGCGGTTGGGGCATGATGTTTGCCGAAACCGCTCAGGAGGCTTACGACAACACCATCATCGCGTTCAAGGTTGCCGAAGATCCCAATGTTCTGCTTCCGGTTCTCACCACTCTCGATGGCTTTGTTACCACGCACGCTATGGATTGCTGCGTGATGGAAGAAGATCAGGTAGTAAAAGATTTCGTAGGCAATTACGAGCCGAAGTACCCTCTTCTTGATACTGAAAACCCTGTTGGCCAGGGCATGTTCGCAACGCTTGGCAACGGCTACATGAAGTACAAGCTCACCGAGCGCCACGCTCTCGACAACGCTATGGAAGCTTTTGAGCGCCATGGCAAGGAATGGGCTGAAATCACGGGTCGTCCGTTCGAGCTGGTTGATGCATGGGGTACCGAAGACGCTGATTACATCATCGTTGTTTTGGGCTCCTGCGCAGGCAATGCTCGTTTCCAGGCTCGCAAGCTGCGCGAGCAGGGCAAAAAGGTCGGCGTTGTTCGTCCTCGTATCTTCCGTCCGTTCCCTGCAAAGCAGATTGCTGAAGCTTGCAAAAACGCTAAGGCTGTGGCTGTTCTGGATCGTTCCGATTCCTTCGGTTCCCCGCATGCTCCTTTGGCGCTCGAGGTCCGCTCTGCCTTCCACGCAAATGGGGTTGACGCTCTTGTCAACGATTACGTTGTGGGTCTCGGCGGTGCAGACATCACCCTCGAGCAGATGAACACTGTGTTCTCTGACCTTGAGGCGCGCGCTGCAGGCGAGGGCGACGGTTCCATCAAGTATCTCGGCATCGAAGAGTAAGGGGCATCCAATGGCAAACATCAAGCAACTTTCTGCCCGCCCCGACGATTTGGCTCCTGGCCATCGCCTGTGTGGCGGTTGCGGCGCATCTATGGCAGTGCGCCAGGTCCTTATGGGTCGCAACGACTATGACGTTGTGTGCTGCTCGGCAACGGGCTGCCTGGAAGTATCCACTTCCATCTATCCGGACAACGCGTGGAACGTTCCATTCATTCACAATGCATTCGCAAATGCGGGCGCAACTATTTCTGGCGTAGAGGCAGCTTACAAGGGTCTTCAGCGTGCAGGCAAGATCCCTGCAGACAAGAAGATCAAGTTCGTTGCCTTCGGCGGCGACGGCGGCACCTACGACATCGGTCTGCAGTCTCTGTCCGGCGCTATGGAACGCGGTCACGATATCGTGTATGTCTGCTACGACAACGGCGCATACATGAACACGGGCATCCAGCGTTCTTCTGCAACTCCTAAGGGCGCATGGGCAACTACGTCTGAAGTTGGTAAGGAACAGCAGGGCAAGCCCCAGAAGCGCAAGGATCTTACCTCCATCATGGCAGCTCATGGTGTTCCCTATGTTGCTCAGGCAACCGTAGGCAATTGGCGTGACCTGGTAAGCAAAGCGGAAAAGGCAATTGCCGTTGACGGTCCTGCTTTCCTGAACGTTATGGCTCCTTGCCCCCGCGGCTGGCGTATCGACTCCAGCATGACTGCAGAAATCTGCCGCATGGCGGTAAACTCCAAGTTCTGGCCATTGTTCGAGGTCGAAAACGGCAAGTGGAAGCTCACTCCGGTTCGCGACAAAAACCTTATTCCTGTAAAGGACTTCCTGAAGCCTCAGGGCCGCTTCAAGCACCTCTTCAAGCCTGGCAACGAAGCCCTGTTGGAAGAGATCCAGCAAGACGTTGATGATTTCTGGGCTTACCTTGAGGGTCGTGTGGAAGGCTCCAAGGATCTGTAAGCGCAGTGCTCGGGTTAAGCTAATTCCCAAGTAAGGCTGTCTAACTAAGCCGCGAGATGCACTATCTCGCGGCTTTTTTTTCTTGACGGGGCACTGTAGTGCGCTATAGTAACCAATGGAAAATGAATACGGTCTTCAGGGCGAGGTGAAACTCCTCACTGGCGGTAACGCAAAATCTTCTGCAAGGAAGCAATTGCAAAGCCCGCGACCCTTGTGCAGGCAAGGCTGATCTGGTGAAAATCCAGAGCCAACGGTTACAGTCCGGATGGAAGAAGACGATGAATCGGATCGGTCGTTTGGCCGCGCTTGTTTGTCATGTGAAAGCCCTGGAACGCTATGTTCCAGGGCTTTTTTCATACAGGATGTATCTCCGTTCGTCGCTTACCCACTCAAGATGGTATTCGCGACAACGAATATGAAAGGAGGTGCAGTTCCTTGACTGATGAGGAGTACATGCAGCGAGCTTTGGAGCTTGCTATGCGCGGTGCCGGATGGGTCAATCCCAATCCTCTTGTTGGAGCGGTTGTGGTGCGCGATGGTCGAATTATCGGCGAAGGCTGGCATCCCGCTTTCGGCGAACTCCATGCGGAGCGCCAGGCTCTTGCCGATTGTCGTCAACGAGGTGAAGCCACCGAAGGTGCAACTATCTACGTAACGCTCGAGCCTTGTTGCCATACCGGCAAAACGCCCCCGTGCACCGAGGCGCTGATAGAAGCGGGCATTGCCCGAGTGGTTATGGGTGCCCCCGATCCCAACCCCAAGGTTGATGGCGGCGGCGTTGCTCAGCTCCAGGCGGCGGGCATCGAAGTTGTCCAGGGCGTTTTGGTTAAGGAATGCCAAGAAATCAACCGAGCGTTTTTCCATTACATCGAAACGGGTAAACCCTATGTCATCCTGAAGTACGCGATGACGCTCGATGGCAAGATCGCCACAAGGAGTGGCAAATCGAAGTGGATTACGGGCGAGGAGGCTCGCAAGCGCGTTCATGCCGATCGTCAACGTTATGCCGCTATCATGGTGGGCGTCAACACCGTCATCAAGGACGATCCGTTGCTTACCTGCCGATTGGACAGCTTTGAATCTTCCGACGTAGAAGAATTGCAAGTGGTTGATGAATCCGATTTCGAGGATCTGCTCGAAAAGGAGATGGCGGAAGACGAGGCTGCTTTTGAGGCCGATCTGGAGGGTTGCGCCGACTCTACTCTGCGTGGATTCGGCACCTTTAAGCCCCGTTGCTCGAACCCTATTCGCATCATTTGTGACACGCACCTGCGTACACCGCTCGATTCTCGGGTAGTGAGGACGGCTGCGGAGATCCCCACGTACATAGCAACCTGCGAACGCGATCTGGAAAAGCACTTGCCGTATCGCGAGCGGGAGTGCGACGTCATCGTGGTTCCCGAGGCGGCGGGTCATGTGGACATCGAGATCCTGATGGAAAAGCTCGGAGAGCTTGGTATCGATAGCGTGATTGTCGAAGGTGGCGCAGAAATCAATTGGTCGGTTTTGGCCTATGAAGTGGTTTCTTGCGTGCAGGCATACGTTGCCCCGAAGATCTTCGGTGGAGCAGCAGCGCCGAGCCCGGTAGGGGGCTTTGGCGTCGAGGCTCCCAAGTACGCCATCGAGCTGTCTAGCCCGAAGGTGACCCAGCTCGGTCAAGACCTGCTCATTGAATGCGAGGTGAAGTAAATGTTCACTGGCATTGTAGAAGAAGTCGGCAAAGTGGCTTCCATTCGCAAAGGAGCCCATTCCTGTGTGCTTACCGTTGCAGCTTCGAAGGTGCTTGAGGATGTTCATCTGGGTGACAGCATTGCGACGAATGGGGTTTGCCTTACCGTAACCGATTTTACGCGTAGCGGCTTTTCAGCTGATGTCATGCATGAAACCCTGAACCGTTCGTCTTTAGGTGCGCTGCGCCCGGGAAGCCCCGTGAACCTGGAACGCGCCATGCTCGCTGGTGGGCGTTTCGGCGGTCACATCGTTTCGGGCCATATCGACGGTGTGGGCACGGTGAAAAGCATCGACGAGGATGACAATGCTGTGTGGTATCGCATTGGATGCGACGCTTCCATTCTGCGCTTTATTGTCGAAAAAGGCTCTATTGCCATAGACGGCATCAGTCTCACCGTCGCAAAAGTCGACTCTGAAAGCTTCAGCGTTTCCATCATTCCGCACACACGCGCACAGACCAATTTGGTCACCAAGCATGTGGGCGATGTGGTGAATCTCGAAAACGACTGTGTCGGCAAATACGTTGAACGCCTTCTGGCTTGTTCTCCGGAGCTTGCAGACGAAACGGTCCGTCAATCTGCTTCGGTCGTGAGCCCCTATGTCGAGAAGGCAAATGGGACGGTATCGCAGAAGCAGGGCGGCATCACGAAAGAATTTTTGCTGAGCAATGGCTTTTAGCGGCTCGGCTCCTATAACAAAACAGGAAAAGCGCTTCCCCATTTAGGTGTGGGAGGCATGAGAGGATAGTAATGTTCCAGTTCAGTACCATTGAAGAGGCTTTGGAGGATCTTCGCCAGGGAAAGGTGATCTTGTGCACCGATGATCCCGATCGCGAAAACGAGGGAGATTTCATCTGCGCTGCAGAATTCGCTACAACCGAAAACGTGAACTTCATGGCGAAATATGCAAAGGGCCTGATCTGCATGCCCATGAGCATTGACCTGTGCCGTAAGCTCATGTTCCCTCAGATGGTAACCACCAATACCGACAACCACGAAACGGCATTTACTGTTTCGATCGATCACGTCGACACCACGACCGGCATCTCTGCTGAGGAACGTGGCTATACGGCTCGAAAGTGCGTTGATGAGAATGCTCGTCCTGAGGATTTTCGTCGTCCTGGCCATATGTTCCCGCTGATGGCAAAGCCCAACGGCGTTCTTGAGCGCAACGGCCACACCGAGGCAACGGTAGACCTGATGCGTCTTGCCGGCTTGAAAGAGTGCGGCTTGTGCTGCGAGATCATGCGTGATGACGGTACGATGATGCGCACCCCCGAGCTTATCGAGCTCGCCGAGAAGTGGGATTTGAAGTTCATCTCGATTAAGGCTCTTCAGGATTACCGCAAGAAGCACGACAAGCTCGTAGAGCGTGTGGCCGACACCAAGATGCCCACCAAGTATGGCGACTTCCGTGCATATGCTTACATCAACAAGCTCAATGGCGAGCACCATGTTGCTCTGGTTAAAGGCGATATCGCCGATGGGGAAGATCTGCTGGTTCGCGTTCACTCGGAATGCCTTACTGGCGATGCATTCGGTTCCTTGCGTTGCGATTGCGGCGATCAGTTCGCTTCCGCTATGCGCGCGGTTAACGAAGAGGGCCGTGGCGTGGTTCTGTACATGCGCCAGGAAGGTCGTGGCATCGGTTTGGTAAACAAGCTTCGCGCTTACGAGCTGCAAGATAAGGGCATGGATACGCTTGAGGCGAATCTTGCACTGGGCTTCAAGGGGGATGAGCGCGAGTACTTCATCGGAGCACAGATCCTGCGCGATCTGGGCGTGAAGACCATGCGCCTTCTGACCAATAACCCCGATAAGGTCTATCAGCTCTCCGAGTTCGGTCTTGAAATCACCGATCGTGTGCCGATTCAGATGCCTGCGACCGACCACGACCGCTTCTACCTGAAAACAAAGAAGGAAAAGATGGGTCATATTCTCGAAAGCGTCGAGGAATAACGGAACTGCCTGTAGGCAATAGGGGATTGCATCCCGAAACGAATGGAATTAGCCCCAGGCGTTAAAACGCTGGGGATGGCGAAAGGAAACGCATATGAACACTCTCGAAGGAAAGCTCGTATCTGAGGGCATCAAGGTTGGCATTGTAGCCGCTCGTTTCAACGAGTTCATCACTTCAAAGCTGATCGGTGGCGCAATGGATGGTCTGCTTCGTCACGATGTCAAGGACGAAGACGTGGACATCGCGTGGGTTCCTGGCGCATTTGAGATTCCGCTGGTTGCTCAGAAGATGGCTGAATCGGGCAAGTACGATGCAGTTATCTGCCTGGGTGCGGTAATCCGTGGCGCAACGTCTCACTACGACCTGGTCTGCAATGAGGCCGCCAAGGGCGTTGCCCAGGTTGGCCTGAAGACCGGTGTGCCTGTACTCTTCGGCGTGGTAACCACCGACACCATCGAACAGGCAATTGAGCGTGCTGGCACGAAGGCTGGCAACAAGGGCTTCGACTGCGCAACGAGCGCCATCGAAATGGTTAACCTCATCAAGACGATCGAGGCGTAACGTCAAATTCGGCAACGACCCCGCTCCGTTGTGGGCCCACACCCATTTCCTGATGCTTAAGAAAAGGGTGCAGCTCATCGCAGGAGTTGGGGTCGTTTTTTGCCTTGAAGCAGGGCAACAAGTATCCTGTATTAATAGTATTTCGCTGCTGCAACGAAGGAGCTGATATGTCTTTGTTGGTTCACCCTCTTCCTCTGGGGAAAGTCAGACTACGCAACCGTTTGGTAATGCCCCCGATGGCTACCGAGAAATCGGAGGGGCAGGGTAAAGTGAGCGATGCCCTGTGCGAGTATTACGACGAAAAGACGAAGGGCGGCTATTTTGGCTTAGTGGTCGCTGAGCATAGCTATATCAGCAAAGAAGGCCAGGCGAGCAAGGGACAAGTTTCTTTTTCCTTAGACGATGACATTCCCGGCCTGAAAAGGCTTGTTGAGGTCATCCATCGCAATGGTTGTAAGGTGGTAGCGCAGATCAACCACGCTGGTGGTAAGTCTATTTCTGCTTTGGGCGGTGAATCCCTGACGGCGCCCGCTCCAAGTGCAATGCCTTACACCACAACAAGAGGGGAGGCAGTGCAGGCGCATGCTATGACCCAGCAAGAAATCGACCAGGTTATTGCCGACTTTGCGTCTGCGGCGCGTCGCGCTAAGGAAGCTGGCTTCGATGGCGTCGAGATCCATTCGGCACATGGATACCTTTTGAGCCAGTTCTATTCCCCAATAACCAATAAGCGCACAGACGACTATTCGGGCGCGAGCATAGCAGGGCGTACTCGCCTACATTGCCAAGTCATTGAGGCGGTCCGAAACGAGGTGGGCCCTGATTACCTGTTAGCGCTTCGCTTGGGTGCCTGTGATTATGAAGAAGGTGGAGCAACAAGGGAAGATGCTGTTGCGGCGTGCAAGATATTCGAGGAAGCAGGAGTCGATCTGCTGGATATCTCGGGCGGGTTATGCGGCTATCGCGGTGACGGCTCTAAGGCCGAAGGCTATTTCGGTGAAGACTCAGCTGCGATCCGCGAAGCAGCTACGGTCCCCGTTATTGTGACCGGAGGCGTGAGGACTCTTGAAGGTGCCGAGCGTATTCTGGAGAAGGGCCAAGCCGATTTAGTGGGTGTGGGCCGTACGGTTCTGAAAGATTCGTTATGGGCAAAAAATGCTATTGAGCTCGCAGGCGGTACCAGCGTTAAAGGAACGGTGTTCTTCGATTTCGACGGAACCCTGCATGACAGCATGGCAATCTATGGTCCTGCATTTCGCAAGGCATATGCTTGGCTGGTTTCCGAGGGCCACATGCCGCCACAAGAGTTTACCGATGAATGGATTAGCAGGTGGCTGGGCTGGACCACGGAAGCCATGTGGACCACGTTTGCCCCCAACCTTCCTGAAGAAATATGGCGTCAGGCGGCGGAAATCGTGGGAAATGAAATGGACCGTCTTACCGAGGAAGGCAAGGCTCGATTGTTCCCAGGGGTACCCGAAATGCTCGACGAGCTTTGCTCTGACGGCTACGAACTTGCGTTTATCAGCAACTGTCGCACCCGCTATTGCGAGGTCCATCGTGCGATGTTTGGCTTGGATGCCTGGTTTGATGCCTATTATTGTGCTGAAGATTTTGGCGAAATGCCCAAATGGCAGATATATCAGCAGGTGGCGGAGCGCCATGCCACCCCTCGCGTAATGGTGGGCGACCGCTTCCATGATGGGGAAGTGGCTATGAAAGCAAGCATTCCCTTCATCGGGTGCACGTATGGTTTTGGTGACGATGAAGAATTGGCAATGGCGTCGGCACGTGTCTCAGCACCTGAGGATATTTTCGGTGCTGTTCAGGAGGTTCTTTCGTGAAGTACTGCATTCACTGTGGGGCAGAGTTGGAAGACGAGGACAAGTTCTGCGTTCATTGCGGCTTGTCTCAGAGTTCTGCCCCAGAGCCTAACTGCCAGCAAGGAGCTGAAGGGCAAACGCCTACCTCGTCTGCTCCCGCTGCGGCAGGCAAGAAGCCGGTCAACAAAGCGGTGATTGTTCTTTCCATGGCTCTTGTCGCTGTGTTGGCGGTTATTGTTTGCTTGGTTTTGTTCATGCGTCCCGCTTCGGATGAAGGGGAGGCTTCCTCTGCCAATGCTGCCTCGCAGCAACAGACCGACGACCCCAGCAGCAACGCATCTTCCCATGACTCTAAGAATTCTGATTCCTCTGTTGCTCCCAAGAAGGAGAGCTCTTCAGCGCAGACCGAAGTATCGGTTCGTACGTTGTCGGGCTTTTCTGGGGAGATGAGCACGTGCCAGTTGAATAGCTATTCCGCCTCCTCGGTTCTTCCCGCGAGCGAATACGGCACGTATGTTGCAAGCAACTTAAGCGATGGGGATTGGAACACTGCCTGGGTTGAGGGTTCTTCCAGTTCGGGGGTAGGTCAGAGCGTAACGATATCTCGCGCTTCTGGTGGCAAGGCGACGGTAAACTGCTTGGAATTGGTAGCTGGTTACGGTAAATCTACCGACATTTATTACAAGAATGCGCGCCCGAAGCAGGTGTCTTTGATCGCTGATTCAGGTGACATGGTAGCGCAGGTAACGCTTGCCGATTCGTATCGAGTGGTTCAGTCGATTAGCTTTCCAGCGGTAAACACTTCCTCGATTACACTGAGAATTGATTCGGTGTACGAAGGCAATAAGTACGATGATTGCGCGATCTCCGAAATGAGATGTTTCTAGCAAAGAGGGAAGTTGCCGCCCACCCTTAATATGGTGCAGGGTTTTGTGCTTGAACCCTAATAGTGTTACTTCTTTTGCGAGTGGCGCAGGCAACACCTATACTGAAAAAGATTGGTAGACCTAGCGGGTGCAAGATGCAGTCGCTTTGTAAGGCAGATGGAAGGAAGCATGATGCCCACTTACGCGGAACTGGGGAAGGAAGAGCTTACCACGCTCAAAACTGCACTCACCGAAGAATACGAAACCTATAAGGCTCAGGGTTTGTCCCTGAACATGGCGCGCGGTAAGCCGGGCTCCGATCAGCTCGATTTGAGCATGCCCATGCTGGACATCCTGCCTTCTTCCGATGATTGCAAGGCTGAAAACGGTACCGACATTCGCAACTATGGCGTAGTTGATGGTCTGCCGGAGGCCAAGAAGCTCATGGCTTCCATGCTCGATGACGAAGCAGAGAACACCATCGTTTTCGGTAATTCCAGCTTGAACATCATGTATGACACCATCATGCGTTGCTGGGTGTTTGGCACGCTTGGTGCTACTCCCTGGAGCCAGCTGGATAAAGTAAAGTTTGTTTGCCCTGTTCCTGGTTACGATCGACATTTCGGCGTTACCGAGGCATTTGGTATCGAGATGGTTACTGTTCCCATGACCAACGATGGTCCCGATATGGACGCTGTCGAAGAACTGGTTGCCAACGATTCTACATTTAAGGGTATTTGGTGCGTTCCCAAGTATTCCAATCCCGGCGGCGTCACCTATTCCGATGAGGTAGTGCGTCGACTTGCTTCCATGAAATGCGCTGCTGAAGATTTCCGTATCTTCTGGGATAACGCCTATACTGTGCATCATCTTTATGACGATGCCGCACAGCAGGATCAGCTTCTTGATATCGCCAAGGCCTGCGTTGAGGCTGGCAACCCCAACCGCTATTTCAAGTTCGCTTCCACTTCAAAGGTAACGTTCCCTGGCGCAGGTGTTGCGGCTATGGCTGCAAGCCCAGAAAACATCGCTGAAATCAAGAAGCGCATGGGCGTTCAGACCATCGGTCACGACAAGTTGAACCAGATGCGTCATGTTCGCTTCCTCAAAGACGCCGATGGAATTGCTGTTCACATGGCAAAGCATGCTTCCATCATTCGCCCGAAGTTCGAGCTGGTTCTGAAGATGCTGGAAGAGGGTTTGGCTGGCACTGGTTGCGGTTCTTGGAGCAATCCTCGTGGTGGTTACTTCGTTTCGTTTGACGCTCCCGAAGGAACTGCAAAGCATATCGTTGCTATGGCCAAGGAAGCTGGCGTTACCATGACGGGTGCTGGTGCTACCTATCCTTACAAGAACGATCCCAAGGATTCCAACATCCGCATTGCCCCTACGCTTCCTCCGCTGGAAGAGCTCGAGTCGGCACTGAAGGTATTCGTTTGCTGCGTTAAGCTTGCTTCTGTGGAAAAGCTCCTCGAGGCATAAGTTCCAACCTGGCAAGTATTTATCTAGCGCGTTCCTGCTGGGGCGCGCTTTTTTGTATTCTGACACGGAAAATGCCAGAGATTGAAGCTGTATGTTTCTGCGGTTTTGTGGTTCGAGCAAGGGTAAGCTTAGGGAGAAAGAAAGAGGGCTGAAATGAAAATCGATCGCAGCAAAGTCCTACGGGCATTTTCGGATTACGTCGAGGCATACGATTCTTGCAATCAGCGCATAGCATTGAAGATCGAGCACTCAAAACGGGTTGCCGGTTTATGCGAGCGGATTGCCGAGAGCAATGGCTTGAAACAGGACGATCTTGATCTGGCGTGGACGATTGGACTGCTGCATGATATGGGTCGATTCGAACAGCTGCGCCGTTGGGGCACGTTTTCGGATGCGCGTTCAACTAATCATGCCAAATTGGGGGCAGAGGTGCTGTTTAGCCAACCTGCCGGGATGCCCCCATTCGAAGTCCCCGAATCGTCTGGCGGGAGGGCTTCACGTCGAAATCCCGGCATAGCTCTTTTTGCTGGGCTCGCCCCTGGCAAGGTGCGCATGAGAGATTTTGTCGAGGGATCCAAGGAAGATCAGCTGATCCGTGCCGCGATAGCTTCTCATGGTGATTATCGCCTTCCTGACGATTTGCCTGATAGAACGCGGCGTTTCTGCAACATTGTGCGCGATGCCGATAAGCTGGACATTCTCCACACCGTCAGCCTTAGCGATGCCGATACCATTCTGGGCGTCTCTCTCGATACGTTGCGTCAAAGCAGGCTTTCCTCTTCGGTGCTCGAAGCGTTTGCCGAGCGTCGCTGCGTAAAGCGCAATGATCGAGTTTTTCCCGCTGATTACGTTGTGGGCTTTCTCTGCTTCGCTTTTGAGCTTACCTATGCCGAGAGTCGTAAGATTCTGGTGGAGCAGGGCGAAATCTTTGAGATTGCAAAGAAGCCTTTGGGTCTAAAAGAGGGTTTTTCCAACGAAAGAACCAAAGCGGAGTTCGAGCGTATGGAAAACGAACTGCGTGTTTGGTTGAAGCGCAACTGTTAGGGTTTCTTTGCCGAAAAAGCCGCTCTGGCACTCCGTTAACCCAATCGAATCACGCTTGTCATGGGGCCTCGCCTGTGAGGTAGATGATTGGGCGAGGTATGTTTTGCGAAAAAGAATGCGCGCCGACTATCGGGATCAAGGGGGATCATCGGCGCGCGAGGGTAAGGAGAGAAGCAGCACAAGTTGGGTGGGCTGCTAGAGATAGGTGTCTACTGTGTGTTCTTGCTTAGGCGGCTGAGCATTTGATTGCTCCTCGTTCAATCATCTTCTCGATTTCGTCATCGGTGCTGCCCAAGGAAGAAAGGATTTTCCTGGTCGACCCACCTAGCTCTGCTGGTTCTTTTGCCGTGGCTAGATCCGACCTCATTGAGCCGATGACATGCGGAGTGTTGGTCTGAAGTGCCTCGCCGAAGCGGGGAAAATCGATGTAATTGAGCATTTCTGGATTGGTTTCCATGGCGAGCTCGATGGCTTCGGTTTTGTTCAAGCAAGGAGCGATGGCATAGGATTTGTCTTCAAGCCAGCTCTCCCATTCCTCGTAGGTCATTGAAGCGGCAAAGTCCACTACTGCTTGATAGGCGACAGGATTTTGTTCCGGTGTGTCTTTGAGCATGTCATAAAGATCCGGTCGTCCAATATCATCGCAGAATTCGTTCCAGAACTTATGCTCGTACAATCCGAAGGAGACCATCCGTCCGTCTTTTGTTTTGTACACGTTGTATCCGACGGAGGGATACTCCCTCATTCCCGAAGTGAGCTCCTTGCCATAGAAGAACCATCTGCTGTCAAGCATGGCGTTCCACCAAAGCAGTGAATCGTACATAGAAACATCGATGTGGCCGCCGTCGGCTTCGTCTCTTACCAGCAGGCCGGTGAGAGCTCCTTGAATTCCCACCATCGCGGCGGCGAGGTCGGATGGCTGAAGCAGGGCAACGGCGCCTTTGGTTAAATCGTAATAGCCGGTTTTAGCGACAATATTGATGTCGTGAAGGGCGTCAAGACTGCGCGGGTCGTTTTGTCCGTAGGCTGAAAACGACACATAAACAAGCTTCGGGTTGATTTCGTGCAATGTTTCAAAATCAATCTTCAGGCGCTTTGTAACGCCAGGGCGATAGTTTTCCACCAATACATCTGCTCGTTCGACCATCTTGTAGAAGCTCTGGAGAACTTCGGGGTCTTTCAAGTTGAAAGAAACGCTTTCCTTGTTTCGGTTCAATGCGTAATGGTAGTAGCTTTCGCCCTTCATTTGCGGCTCTTCGCCGCGAACAAGGTCGCCAGTCTTGGTGTCCTCCACTTTAATAACGCGTGCTCCCAGATCCCCAAAAAAGAGACTTGTGTATGCGCCAAGCAGATAGCGCGAGAGATCGAGTACGACGATGTTTTCAAATGGCTTTTGCATGAGGTTCTCCTTTCTGGGTTTTGACAACACGAGCCCAAGCACCCCTCATTGGCGCGTATCGAGCGGTTGTTTTATTGAAGTGAAGTTGGTTTAAGCGGGTTATTTGTTGTCCTGCTTTTTTGCAAGGCGTCTCATTAGGAATACGATGCTGTATCCGATTACTCCGATAACGATGAGCGTTGCGGTGTCGTAGCCAGTTAGCAGTCCTCCGGCGAGGATCACAAATATACCGGGGCTAAGGATGTTGCAAAGCAGGTTAAAATCGATCATCTCTGTCAGCGCCTTTCGGTTCCCCGCGCCCAATTTCGGTTGGGCGCGGGGCGATGTGTTGAACACATAGAGTGGGGGATGGCCTATGAGGCTAGGCTTCGGCCTTTATCTCGGCTTTGTGGGCTTCTGCGGTAAGTTCCGCGTCGCTCTTGAACCAAGTCTTGCGACGGGCCTTATCGCCGGCGATCCAGGTGTATCCAAGCAAGCCGAAGGTGATGGTCAGTACGGCGATGCCGCCGATGAAGAAACCGTCCCATCCGAAGTTCTCGGATACCAGAGCCCAACCGGTTGCGCCGAGTGCTCCAATGCCGTTGAACACCATGATCATCCAGGAATAGATCTTGTCGAAATCTCGGCCACCAAATACTTCGCGAACGATGAACGGAAGCATTGCCGTGGAACATGCGTAGGCAAGTCCGTAGAAGAGACCACCGCAGAACATGGGCCAGATGCCCGCTTCGCCGAACAGCTTGGGAAGCCACCACATCATGCACAGGCCGATAACGCCACCTGCATAGCCGATGATCTGGGCAACAAGAACGGAGCGGGACTCGATGAAGCCGATGAGGACCTTGCCGCCGCCCTGGCCTGCGCTTGCGAACGCTTCAAGAGTGCCCGAAAGGAGCAGCAGTGCGACCAGGGCTTGACCTCCCCAGCCTTCGTGGCCAAGGAACTGAACGTAAGTCGCAAAGAGCTGAGACATCGTTGTGATTGTGTTCAGCAGGCCGGCGCCCAGAACAAGGGTCCAGAAGAATGGCATCTTCAACACGTCTTTAGCTGCAAAGCCGGGCTCCTGGATTGCTTTCTTGTCTGCTTCTTCTGCCAGTTCAGCTTCCATTGCTGCGGCATCGAGGGGCATACCATAGGGAAGGGTTCCGCACTCCTGAGGGGTGCGCTTAACGAAGATAGCGATAAAGGGAATGGTGCCGATTGCGATTGCGACGCCGAATACCATGTAGAGGGTTCTCCAGCCTTGAAGGTCGGGACCAAGAACGAACTGGCCAATGATGTTCCAGACGACTCCGCCAACGCCGGTCATTGCAAATACAATGCCGGTTACGGTGCCGTAGTTAGTGTGGAACCAGCGGCTTAAGATGCCTGCAGTCATCGTGAATTCAACGCATACAAGGCCAAGGCCAATAATGAAGCCTGCTACCCAGTAGCACCAAATCGCAGGGTATACACAGAATCCCATGTAGGGGATAACCACCATCAGGGCTGCTACAACGCATACTGTTTTAGCGTTGAACCTGTCGAACAGTTTTGCCATTGGGGCAGCGCCGATGCATTGGCCCAAATAAACGAACGTGATGTATAGCGAGACTTGTGATGTCTGAACGCCGAAGTGTTGCGATACTGGCCTGTAACATAGGCCTGCTGCCGTAAACACAATGCCAACAGCCGTTAGCAATGTTAGCGCCATGGTTACCACAACGCCAACGTGGCGGACCGTAAGGCCCTGTCGGGCAATTTTTTCGGTTGCCATTTCTTCCTCCTCCTTGCGTGGTTGCTATGTCCATGGCCGATCGGGCACCAGAACTTTTCAGCTCATCCCCCAAAGGTGTCCGCCCGGCCATTGAGACCAAAATGGGTTTACTCGCGTTTTGAGCGAGGCCCGAAGCTCGGCTCAAATACCGATTCGGGTAATTCGGGGCCGTGGTAGCAAGTAACGGCGTCCCCATCGAGTTTCTCTATCTCGTCGTCCGAATAGCCGTATTGGTGCATAACCTCGGCAGTGTCATAGCCAACAGGACGGCTCTTGCGCAAAACGGGATCTCCCATACTGTCGAGCCTGATGGGCGAGGTGGGTATAACTTTCTCGCCGAAAGCGTCATAGTGAAGTTTTCGAAGGATGTCGCTTGCATACACTTCTTCATCAGCAAGGATGTCGCTTGGCAGGTAGAGTTTTTCGTAGGGAATCTCGTTTGCTTTGAAGATCGGCTCCCATTCTTCCCAGGTTTTTGTGAGGAACTGCTTTTCGAGGATGCGAACAACTTCCGAGTTTTTGCCTGACCCATTGTTGATCTCAGAGGCTTTGTTGTAGCGCTCATCTCCAACCAGTTCGTCGAGGCCAATCGTTCGCATGGTGTGGTCGTAGAAGATGTCGTAGCTTCCATAGCAGATGATGAACCAGACGCCATCTTTCGTTTGGTAGGTGTTGTTGGTTGGGCAGGTGACGTTATAACGCGACTTTGGCCAGGTATCGCCGAATTGCGTCGAACCGAGCATCATCTGCATAGGCCAAAGCGAGCAATGGTGGAGCGTTACGGTGACTTTGTCTCCTTCTCCGGTGCGATCTTTGCGGGCTAGAGCCGCAAGTAGGCCGGCGGTTAGGGCCAAGGAGGCGTTCCAATCTCCCATTGCTGCGGGCCAATTGATGGGCTGATATCCCTCGCTGGCCTGGGGAAGGCACGCGAACCAGCCGCCTCGGGCTGCATACGCCGTTGCGTCGAAGCCCTTAGTGTTCTTGTCGGGGCCGAATTCTCCGTAGCCACGCATCTGCCCCCATACCAAATGAGGATGAGCCTTATGCACACTTTCCCAGTCAAGCCCGAGCTTTCCGAGGGCTTTATCGCGGAAGCTCGTTACCATTATGTCAGCGTCGTCGAGCATCTTATGAAGGAGCTTAGATCCCTCTTCGCTTTTCAGATTGATGCTCACAAACGTCTTGTTCATGGATGCGTAGTCAAAGGCGGGATCGTCGATATCGGTTTTCTGCATGCCGAATCCGGGGCCGTTTGTGCGATACTCGTCCCCCGAAGCGGGTTCGACCTTGTAGACGGTTGCCCCTATTTCGCCCAGAATCCTTGGGCAAGCAGGTGCTGCAACGTAGCTCGTGAGTTCAACGACTTTTATTCCCTCTAATCCCCTCATCAAATCCTCCTTGTTCTAAATGCAGCTTTCGCTGCGGGTCGTTTAGGTGCTCTGTGTTGCTTCTAACCGGTGATGACGTGTGCATCGAGATCGCTTTTCGCGCGGGTCTGGTATGCTCCTTGCTGTCGGCGAATGTTTGAATTAGCGCATTCTTTCTGGGAGGCAAGATGAACCTCGATCATTTGACCTACTTCAAAACCCTGGTTGAGCTGGGCAGCAGATCTGAGACTGCGGAACATCTCTCCATTACGCCCTCGACTCTTTCCCTTGCTCTTTCGAAACTTGAGCAGGAGGTCGGCGTTCCCCTCATCCAGAAGAAGCGAGGGTCCGTTGAGCTTACGAACGAAGGCGAGGCGTTCTACGAATACGTAGAGATCTCGTTGCGCTTCTTGAACAACGGATTAAAACTGCTTCAAGAAAAGCGGGGGGGGGCCTTCGAAGCGAAATCGTTATTGGCGTGGTGTTCTCTGTCCAGAGCAAAGATTGGTCGCGCATTATCAACCAGTTTCGACAGAAAACCCATGGAGACGTTCTTGTCAGGGTGGTCCAGTCCTCAACCCCTTCCTTGATAGAGGACATCAAGAAGGGGAGCGTCGATGTGGCGTTCGCGGGGACAATGGGAAAAGATAAAGAGGTTAGATTCGATCCGTGCTGGTCGCAGGAGGCTGTTCTCGTGGTGAATCGCTTGCATCCCCTTGCCGCTTACGATGAGATTTCTCTAGACGATCTATCTGACCAGCATTTAATCTCGTACAACCTAACCGGCCCACTTGGTGCGGAGCTGACCAACCTTGTGAATGATTACGATCTTGCCATTGACTGCCTCTATTCGGATGAGATCACCCTTGCATCAATGGTCGTTGGCAATCCCGATATGATGGCGATTGCCTGTAGGTCATGGCTGCTCGATTCGTTCGATCGGGACATCAAGCTTGTCAGGATTAAGGAAGCACCAGAAGCTTTTCATCAGATGTATTTATGCTCGAGTGCTTTAATGCGCCATTCCAAAACAGTCGATGAGTTTATCGACATCGTGCTGGATTATTGCTCTAAAAGCCTTGAGTAACGTTCTGCGTCATTTCCGGTATAGAAGTTTCAAAGAGCCATGCCCCTTGGTTTGGAACCTCGGTTTTTGCATAGCTCATTAATAAAACGTGTTCATAATTAATAAAAGCGATGTATTTTTATCTTTAAACATTAGGTTTGAAGTTTTCAAATCAAGAAGAACAACGCTGAGAAATTTGGATCAAAATGCGATTTTTGTTGGCCTGTTAACTCGTGGTAATTTCAGATGAATCTACTCATTTCGGAGCAATTTGCTTCAGAGGGGAAGGCTTCAGCAACGAAAAGACCAAAGCCGAATTCCAGCGCATGGAAAAAGAGCCCCGCGTCTGGTTGAAATGCAATAGCTAGGGTAGTTGTTGCCGAAACGGCCCTTCTCTTAGCCCGTTAACCCAATCGAATCATGCTTGTCGTATAATCCGTCACTATTGCGTACTAAAGTGCGTAGTGCTGTGTTTCTATCGCAGCGTTAGGTGAAGCCGCTGGGTTTTTACTCAGCATGGGAAAACGGAAAGCGAACGGTATGGTATCTCACGATTTCTGGGTATTGCTTGCAATGCTCCTCTACTTCATCGTTGTCGTGGTTATTGGCTTCGTGTATGCGAAGAAGTCGAACCAATCAACGGAGAACTACTTCTTAGGAGGGCGCAGGCTCGGCCCATGGCTCACTGCTCTTTCTGCTGAGGCATCCGACATGTCGGGTTGGCTGCTTATGGGTCTTCCCGGTGTGGCCTATTTCACTGGTGCGTCTGACGCGATGTGGACGGCTATCGGCTTGGCGATTGGTACCTACCTGAATTGGTTGTTTGTCTCTAAGCGTTTGCGCAAATACTCCCAGGTTGCCAACAACTCCATTACGCTTCCTGATTACTTCTCAAATCGATTCCATGATTCTAAGAACATCCTTATGACCATTTCTGCATTGGTTATCCTGCTGTTCTTCTCTATTTATGTAGGTAGTTGTTTCGTAACATGCGGCAAGCTGTTTGCTACGCTGTTCGGTCTCGATTACGCAACCATGATGGTTCTCGGTGCCTTGATCGTATTTCTCTACACGTTTGTAGGCGGATATCTTTCCGTTTGTACTACCGACCTTATCCAGGGCAGCATTATGATTTGCGCCCTGGTGGTTGTTTTGGTTGGCTCCATCACGGCTGCTGGTGGTGTCGACAATACGGTTGCATTCTTGCAATCGATTCCTGGCTTCCTTTCGGGCACCGAGATCGCAACGCCTATCTTGGACGAAGCTGGCAAGCAGGTAGTTGAAGGCGGAATGCCGCTGTTCGGCGAAGCGGGATCTTATGGTGTGGTCACCATCGTTTCCGGTCTGGCATGGGGTTTGGGATACTTTGGTATGCCGCAGGTTCTTATCCGCTTTATGAGTGCCACCCATTCGTGCGAGCTGCGTAAGTCCCGCCGCATTGCAACGGTGTGGGTTGTTATCTCCTTGTTCAGCGCGGTGTCTATTGGTCTTATCGGACGAGCGGTTATTCCTACGGAATTCCTCACGCAGGCAAGTGCCGAAAGCATTTTCATCGTTCTCTCCAATATGATTTTGCCTTCATTTATGTGCGGCCTTGTGGTTTCGGGCATTTTCGCGGCATCGATGTCGTCTTCGTCTTCCTACTTGCTTATCTCTGGTTCAGCAGTGGCGGAGAACATCTACAGGGGACTAATAAAGAAAGATGCCACCGACTCTCAGGTAATGATCGTGGCCCGACTTACTTTGGTTGCCGTGCTCTTGTTCGGCATTGTTATCGCGCTCGACGAAAATTCGTCTATCTTCCAAGTTGTTTCGTACGCATGGGCGGGCTTCGGTGCTTCGTTCGGCCCGTTGATCATCATGAGCCTATATTGGCGTCGAACTAACTTGCAGGGCGCCTTGGCGGGTATGCTTACCGGCGCCATTGCTGTTTTGGTATGGCATACGTTTATAAAGCCGTTGGGTGGCTTCTTTGCGGTATACGAGCTTTTGCCTGCCTTTGCGCTGAGCCTCATTGCCATCATTGTGGTTTCTCTTCTTACCAAGGCACCATCCACGGAAGTTACCGACGAGTTCGATTCGTACCTGGAAGCTGACTGCTAAATTGCTCTAATGCTGAAAAATTTTTTTTGAAAAAGTTTTTGGGAATCGGCTGATCTGACCTCAGATCAGCCGATTTTTTATAGCGTAATGCAAATGGATAAAATGACGATGACCTGGTGTTTTGCAATTATCAAGAAAGGTTCGTGAAAGAAATTGCCATATGGACATGCCCGGGGGCGTGTAAAGTGTTGACACGGGGTAGATACCTAGCGTATTATTCCCTTGCTCGCTTGAACGGAAACAACGTTCGAACCGAGCAGCAGCTTGAAAATTGCACATGATTACAAGCGAATTCGGGAGTGTTCCAGAGCGGTCAAATGGGACGGACTGTAAATCCGTTGGCTCAGCCTTCCAAGGTTCGAATCCTTGCACTCCCACCATCTCGCCCATATAGCTCAGCAGGTAGAGCACTTCGTTGGTAACGAAGAGGTCAGCAGTTCGAGTCTGCTTGTGGGCACCATTTTGGCGGTGTAGCTCAGTTGGTTAGAGCACACGGTTCATACCCGTGGCGTCACTGGTTCGAATCCAGTCACCGCTACCAAATTTTCCGCTTACGCACGGTAAGCTTTTACTTTATCGTTTACAAATTCGCCTACCAAGGCGAATTTGTGCATTCCCACCAATAAGGAGGAATAATGTCTAAGGAGAAGTTCGAGCGTTCTAAGCCGCATGTTAACATTGGTACTATCGGCCACGTTGACCACGGCAAGACCACGCTGACTGCTGCAATTTCCAAGACCTTGTCCAGCAATGATGGTTCTCACGGTACTGCAACCGCAAACTTTACCGCATTCGAGAACATCGACAAGGCTCCTGAAGAGCGCGAGCGCGGCATTACCATTTCTATTTCTCACATTGAGTACGAAACCGACAAGCGTCACTACGCACACGTTGACTGCCCCGGCCATGCTGACTACGTCAAGAACATGATCACCGGTGCTGCTCAGATGGACGGCGCTATCCTCGTTATCGCTGCAACCGACGGCCCTATGGCTCAGACTCGTGAGCACATCCTGCTCGCTCGTCAGGTTGGCGTTCCCTACATCGTTGTTTTCCTGAACAAGTGCGACATGGTTGACGACGAAGAGCTCCTCGAGCTCGTTGAGATGGAAGTAACCGAGCTTCTCGATTCCTACGGCTTCGAGGATTGCCCGATTATTCGCGGTTCCGCTCTTAAGGCCCTCGAAGGCGACAAGGAATGGCAGGACAAGATCTGGGAGCTCATGGATGCTGTAGACGAGCATATTCCTACTCCCGAGCGTGCTATCGATAAGCCCTTCCTGATGGCTGTTGAGGACACCATGACCATCACCGGCCGTGGCACCGTTGCTACTGGTCGTGTTGAGCGCGGCGTTCTGCATGTAAACGACGAACTCGAAATCGTTGGTATCAAGGATACCGAGAAGACCGTTTGCACCGGCATCGAAATGTTCCGCAAGCTGCTCGACGAGGCTCAGGCTGGCGACAACATCGGTTGTCTGCTCCGCGGCATCAAGCGTGAGGACATCCTTCGTGGTCAGGTTCTCTGCAAGCCCGGTTCTGTAACTCCTCACCAGGTATTCGAGGGTCAGGTTTACATCCTTACCAAGGACGAGGGTGGCCGCCATACTCCGTTTTTCGATGGCTATCGTCCTCAGTTCTACTTCCGCACCACCGACATCACCGGTGTTGCACACCTCCCCGAGGGCACTGAAATGGTTATGCCTGGCGACAACGTAACCATCACGGCTGAACTCATTCACCCCGTAGCTATGGAGGAAGGCCTCCGCTTCGCTATCCGCGAAGGTGGCCGCACCGTTGGCTCCGGTCGTGTAACCAAGATCGTCAAATAACACGATCTTTATGAATTCGGTAGGGGAGTCTGCAAAGCAGACTCCCCTCCTTATTAATCATGTGCTAATGTCAAGCAATGCTAATACGTAATTTAAAGGAGAATTGATGCGTACTTTGGTCACCCTTGCATGCACTGAATGCAAGCGTCGAAACTATACGACCAAGAAGAACAAGCAGAATAATCCCGATCGTATTGAGTTCAAGAAGTATTGCAAGTGGTGTGGCACCCATACCCTGCACAAGGAAACTCGCTAGAGATTCGGAAACTGAAATAGGCCAGTAGCTCCAATTGGTAGAGCGGCGGTCTCCAAAACCGCATGTTGGGGGTTCGAGTCCCTCCTGGCCTGCCAGCTTGTTAATGAGCAGCTCCATGAAGCTGCTTGTTTGGCGTATAGAGAGTAGTAATTTCCAGAGCAGGAAGTTGTATGGCAAAGAAGTCAAAAACACAGAGGGCCAAGGCATCTGCTAATCGTGCCGCAAAAAAAGAGCGAGCAAAGCAGGCTGAGGTCACCCCGGTAGTAGAAGAGGAGTCCAAGAAGCGCTTCAGCTTCGGTAAGAATTCTTCCTCTACCAAGGCTGCTGCAAAGGCAACCTCTTCGCAGAATCAGCCAAAGAAGGCTGACGCGAAGCCCAAGAAAAAGCGCTTTGCTTTCCTTTCCGCGGTTCGTTCTGAGATGCGTCGCGTAACGTGGCCCACAAAGCAGGACGTTCTTCAGTGGACTGGCGTTGTTGTTCTGGCTTTGCTGTTCTTTGGTGTCTTCGTCACTATCCTCGATGACTGGGTAGTAACCCCCATCCTTCTTGCGATATCGAGTCTGTCTGGTTTGGGGGCTTAAATAATCCATGACGAAGAAATGGTATGTCCTTCACACGTACTCTGGTTATGAGAACAAGGTGAAGAAAAACCTCGAGACCCTCATCGAGACTATGGGTCTCGAAAACAATGTGTTCGCTATTCAGATCCCAACCGAAACGGTAACTGAGATTAAAGAAGGCGGACGTCGTGTGGAGAGCGATAAAAAGGTATTTCCTGGTTATGTGCTCGTCCGCATGGAACTTGACGATCGCAGCTGGGCTGCAGTTCGTAACACCCCGGGCGTAACGGGTTTTGTTGGTAGTCAGGGTAATCCTGCTCCACTTACGCGTGAAGAGTACAACAAGATCATGAAACGTACTTCCCATGAGGCTCCTAAGAAGATCACTTCTACTAGCCTCGAGGTTGGACAAACGGTAAAGGTTGTTTCTGGTCCTTTGTCGGAGTTCGACGGTGTTGTCTCTGAAGTATCCCCTGAATCCGGCAAGGTCAAGGTTATGGTTTCCATCTTTGGCCGCGAAACCCCGGTTGAACTTTCTTTCGATCAGGTGGCTACTATTTAATCTTGAATGCAATGCGTCTCACGCGCCCGTATGTGGACGGGGCTTCTCGTGGAGGCGCTTGTCATAAACTGGTAAGCAAGATATTTCAGTTGAAAGGATTTTACTGAAATGGCTGAGAAGAATGTAACGGGTTTTGTTAAGCTCCAGATTCCTGCTGGCGCTGCAAATCCTGCTCCTCCGGTTGGTCCTGCACTTGGTGCACAGGGCGTTAACATCATGCAGTTCTGCCAGGCATTCAATGCCGCTACGCAGGACAAGTCCGGCACCATCATCCCTGTAGAGATCACCATCTACGAAGATAAGACCTTTGATTTCGTCTGCAAGACCCCTCCGGCTGCATTCCTGATCAAGGAAAAGCTTGGTCTTAAGAGCGCTTCTGGCATTCCGCAGCTCAAGAAGGTTGGTGAACTTTCTCTCGAGCAGCTCCGCGAGATCGCTGAGATCAAGATGCCCGACCTCAATGCAAACGACATTGAGGCTGCAATGGAGATCGTTGCTGGTACTGCTCGTTCCATGGGCGTTACTATCGAGGGCCGTGCTCCTAAGAAGGAATACAAGGTTACTCGTCGTCTCCAGGCTCTTCTCCAGGGCGAATCCGCTGAATAAGCATTTTATCCAACTGCCACATTTGGCATTGGGTGGAAGAACCGCTAGAAGCGCGGTTCGTTAAAACCACGAAAGGAATTTTCAAATGGCACTTTCTAAGAAGTACAAGGAAGCAGCTGCAAAGATCGAAGCTGGCAAGTCCTATGCTCCTCTCGAGGCTGTTGCTCTCGTAAAGGAAATCGCTACTGCTAACTTTGATGAAACGGTAGAGGCTCATTTCCGTCTTGGCATCGACACCCGTCAGGCTGATCAGCAGCTCCGTGGTACCGTTAGCCTCCCCAATGGTTCTGGTAAAACTGTTCGCGTAGCAGTATTTGCCGAAGGTGACGCAGCACGTGCAGCAGAGGAAGCCGGTGCTGACATTGTAGGCTCCGATGATCTCGTTGCTGAAATTCAGGCTGGCAACATCAACTTTGATGCTGCAGTTGCTACCCCCGATCAGATGGCTAAGGTTGGTCGTTTGGGTAAGGTTCTCGGTCCTCGTGGTCTTATGCCTAACCCCAAGCTCGGCACTGTTACCCCTGATGTTGCTAAGGCAATCAAGGAGCTCAAGGGTGGCCGCGTAGAGTATCGCGCTGACCGTTACGGCATCTGCCATGTAATCATCGGCAAGTGCTCTTTCACTGCAGAGCAGCTCGCTGAGAACTATGGCGCCATTTATGACGAGATCCTTCGTATGAAGCCTGCTTCTGCTAAGGGCCGTTATGTTAAGTCTGTTACGGTTGTATCTACCATGGGCCCTGGTGTTTCGGTAGACAGCTCCGTAAACCGCAACTACACCGAAGCTCAGTAACTTCGCTTACCAAATGACTGAAAGGCACCCTACGGGGTGCCTTTTTATTTTGTAGACAATCTGCTCATTTTGCCCCAAAAAAAGTAGATAAAAGCCTATTAATGGGAGCAAGCTATAATGAATTTGGATGATTATATTCTCATATTTCCCCAATATGAGTACTAGGGTGTGCATGCGCCGAATGGAGGATGGAATGAGCGAAAAAACTCAGAACACGAAGGAACTCGCTGCTGAGGTACTGAAAGCAGAAGGAATGCTTGAAGGAATCGTAGCAGCACTGGCAGGTCCTTCGCGTCGTGTAAGGCAGAATGCCTCATCTGTGCTTGCTCAGGTTGCAAAAATTGACCCAGAAAAGCTTGCCCCCCATGCTGACGAGTTTATCAACGCCCTAAACCGACCCGAAGCTCAAACCCGTTGGGAGTCTTTGGATATTCTTACCGAGCTTGTTTCTATCGACTCTCGTGCTTGTGACAAGGCTCTTGCTGGTGCTGAAGCCGCGCTCTTTGACGAAGATAATGGTTTTGTCCGTCTTGCCGCTCTTCGTTTTCTGTGCGCATTGGGCTCAACGACCGAAAATCGTTCGCTGAAGGTTTGGCCGCTTCTCGACGAAGCCATTCAGTGCTATCACGGTGACTACGAGTATCAGGATATGCTTATCGCTCTGACGTCTTTCGCTGATGGGAAAATTGCTCCTGAAGTAAAGGAAGGCCTTGCTGAGCGCGTTAAATTTGATGCTGAGCACGGTAAGGGTGCCTTGAAGCGCCGTAGCCAGCAAATCATCGAAGTACTTTCGTAACCGTTCATCGCTACAGCTTCGTTAAATTTAAATTTGTTGCACCACAAAATCTATTTTAATACTAGGATAAAAGAACCAACATTCTTCCCTGAATGTTGGTTCTTATGTATTTCGAGCAAGGAGTGTATCCATGGCAAAGCATACCGTAACGCTTATTCCTGGTGATGGTATCGGTCTTGAAACAACCGCAGCAATGAGGCGAGTGGTTGAGGCTTGCGGTGTCGACATCGAATGGGAAATTGCTGAAGCGGGTGCTCACATGATGGATTCATGCGGTACACCATTGCCTGAAGCAACCATTGAGGCCGTACGTCGCAATAGAGTAGCGATCAAGGGCCCTATTACCACTCCTGTTGGTACTGGCTTTCGCAGCGTAAATGTTGCACTTCGTAAAACGCTGAATCTTAACGTCTGCCTTCGTCCTGTGCTTTCTATTCCTGGTGCCGGAGGACGCTATCAGGATGTTGACCTCGTTATCGTTCGCGAGAATTCAGAGGATCTGTATGCTGGTGTTGAATTTGAAGAGGGTAGCAAAGAAGCTGCTGAACTAATCGAGTTCTGCAAACAGCATGATGCAGGTGTTATTCGCTCTGATTCCGGTATATCAATTAAGCCTATTTCGATTACTGCTTCACAGAATATTGTGCGCTATGCATTCGATTATGCCGTCAAGCACGGTCGGAAGAAGGTAACAGCAGCACATAAAGCTAACATCATGAAGCATTCCGACGGCTTGTTCTTGCGTACGGCAAGGGAGGTTGCTGCCGACTATGAAGGTAGCGTCGAATTCAACGACAATATCATCGATGCGTTCTGTATGAACCTCGTTATGGATCCCTCGCAGTTTGATGTGATCGTGTTCCCGAATCTTTATGGCGATATCGCGAGCGATCTTTGTGCGGGCCTTGTCGGTGGATTGGGCATTGCGCCTGGAGCTAATATCGGTCCTGATTACGCCATTTTTGAAGCTGTTCATGGCTCTGCTCCCGATATCGCGGGAAAGAATATTTGCAATCCGACTGCCGAGATTCTGTCTGCTGCCATGATGCTTGATCATCTTGGGGAGCTCGAGGCTGCTCAGCGCATTCGCGATGCTGTTCGCAAGGTGTATGCTGAGGGCGAGGTATTGACCGCTGATATCCGCAAAACAACAGGCTCTGATAAACCAGCAGCTTCTTGCTCTCAATTTACCGACGAGCTTATCTCGGCGCTCGCTTGCCTTGCTTAAATCTTGTTTGCTTGTTTTGGTGTTTAGTTTGCGGCTTTAAGCTAACGAAATGTTTGCCCAATTTGCCGTAGTTGAAAAAGGAGTAATTATGTCAAGTCGTTCCGATGTCCTGAAGGTCGGAAACGTAACCTATACGTATTACCCAGTCAATCGCGTTGCTGGTCATGAGAAGCTTCCGTTTTCTCTAACGGTTCTGCTCGAGAATATTCTTCGAAATGCTGAGTCCGACGAGCGTGCGAGCGAATTGGCTCAACGCTTGGTTGAAGCAGGACTTTCTGGGGAAGTCGGAAGCGAAATCGAGTTCAGCCCCGCACGCGTTCTTTTCCAGGATTTCACTGGTGTACCTGTCTTTGTCGATTTTGCGGTAATGCGAGAGGCATGCATGGCTCTCGGCGGGGATCCTAAAACCATTAATCCTCAAGTACAGTGCGATCTGGTCATTGACCACTCTGTTATCGCCGATGAGGCGGGTTGTGCAGGCGCATTGCAGAAGAACATGGAACTAGAGTTCGACCGCAATAAAGAGCGTTATGAGTTCCTCAAGTGGGCCCAGGAATCTTTCGAGAATGTACGTATTGTCCCTCCTGGAGCTGGTATTTGCCATCAGTTGAACATTGAGCGCTTTGCTTCGGTAACCATGACGAAAGATGATGGTGAAGGTCCTCTTGCGTATTTTGATACGCTTGTTGGCACTGACTCTCACACGCCTACCGCTAACGGTATCGGCGTGCTCGGTTGGGGCGTAGGCGGCATTGAAGCGGAAGCCGCAGCTCTTGGCCAGCCGATTACTACGCTGGTGCCTCGTGTAATTGGCATTAAGCTTTCGGGTTCCCTTCAGCCCGGCGTGAGCGCCATGGATGTATCCTTAACGTTTGCTCAGATGCTGCGCGCAGAAGGGGTTGTAGGCTGTTTCGTAGAATGCTTCGGTGAAGGTCTCGAAAGCCTGAACGCTACACAGCGTGCATGCATCTCAAACATGACGCCTGAATATGGCGCAACTTGTACCTTGTTCCCTGTAGACCAGAAAACGCTTGATTACCTCGAACTTACTGGTCGCAGCGCGGAACAAATTGCTTTGGTGGAATCATATGCAAAGGCTCAGGGCTTCTGGAACGACCCGCAAAGCGAGCCTCGAACCTATTCTAAGGTGCTCGAGCTCGATCTTTCGAAGGTGCAGCGTAGCGTTGCCGGTCCGTCTCGTCCGCACGACCGCATTGACTTGGTTGATGTTAAGAATCGCTTTAGCCAGCTGTGCAGCGATCGTTCGCTTGATTGCAGCAAGAAGGTTTCGGTTGATGTATTAGGCCAAAGCTACGAAGTAACCCATGGCGCATTGGCTATTGCTGCTGTCACTAGCTGCACAACGGCAACGGATGCTAGCATGATGATCTCTGCTGGTGTGCTGGCGCGAAACGCCAGCAAAGTTGGGCTCCATCCGAAGCCATGGGTCAAGACGATCCTCGCGCCCGGAAGCCGTGCGACGGAAGACATCTTAGATGCCGCTGGTCTTATGCCCGCACTTCGTGACCTTGGTTTTTATACGTGCGGATTTGGCTGCATGAGCTGTATTGGCAATTCTGGTCCGGTTTTGCCGGGAATGCACGATATCGCTAATGAGGTTGAGCTTGCCAGCGTGCTTTCGGGCAACCGCAATTTCGAGGGCCGCATTTCACCCGATGTATCTCAGAACTATCTCTGTGCACCTGCGCTGGTTATTGCGTATTCGCTTGCGGGCACGATCGATTTTGATTTTGAAACCGAAGCGCTTGGCACCGATGCGGAAGGTAATGACATTTACCTCAAAGATATCTGGCCTGATGATGAAGAAGTCGCCCTCCTTCTCAAGAAGAGCCGTACCAAGGAAGTATTCGACCGTGCTGCAGCGGGGCTTTTCGATGGCGATGAAAGATGGCAGTCGCTTGGTAAGGAAGCAAGCGACGTATTCGCTTGGGACCCTGATTCTACATACGTTCGTCGTGCTCCCTATTTTGATGGCATGGAGAAGGATCCTGTAGCACCAAAGTCCGTAAAGAACGCTCGCGTGCTACTCAACTTGGGAGACTTCATCACTACCGATCACATTTCTCCTGCAGGCTCTATCGCGGACGATTCTCCCGCAGCTCGTTACCTTGAGGCTCATGGCGTTAAAAAGGAAGACTTCAATACGTACGGGGCTCGACGAGGCAACCATGAGGTAATGATGCGCGGTGCATTTGCCAATGTGAAGCTGCAGAACAAGCTCGCCGAAGGGAAACGCGGTGGCTGGACGCGCGATTTCATCGATCATGAAATCAAGGCCGTCTATGATGCTGCCGAGCACTACCAAGAGGAAGGCTCCGATCTGGTTGTTCTAGCGGGAAAAATGTACGGAAGCGGTTCGTCGCGCGACTGGGCGGCAAAGGGGCCGATGCTCCAGGGCATTCGTGCCGCATTCGCCGAAAGCTTCGAGCGAATCCATCGCTCCAATCTTATTGGCATGGGCATTCTTCCTTTGCAATTCGAGGAAGGGCAGAACGCCGAAAGCTTGGGCCTTGATGGAACCGAGCGCATCACTGTTGGTGAAATAGATTTCTCTGAAGGTTTGCCGAACCCAAGTCATGTTGTCGTCACTGCGGAAAAACCAGATGGCAGCAGCATTGAATTCACGGCTGTTGTAAGAATCGATACGCCAACCGAAGGAAGTTATTACTACAACGGTGGCATTTTGCAGTACGTATTACGTCAGCTTTCCTAAATAGTTTGCGAAGACTATGGGGCGGGATCTGGGTATGTTTAACCTCGGGTCCCGCTTTTTTGTTTCGTATATAAAGCTGCTTCCTATACAATTGTTTGTTATATACAAACCGAGGGAGGAGACCTATGCCGGATCCTAATCAACAAGGACCCATGAGTTGGGCCGACTTGCTGAATCAATTTGGTGGCGGTGCAGGCGGTGCAGGTGGTTCGCAAGGACCCAGCGCCGGCGGTCATCGTGGGGGCAGCGAATTCGATATGCTGCGAACCCGTTTTGCTCAAATGAGCAAGAAAGCACTTGTTGTTTTAGCTGTCGTAATTCTTATCATCGCAGCTTTTTGCTACTGGTGGTTCCATCCGCCAATCAACATCCATAGTGTCGATCTTTGGATGTTCCTTGCTATCTTTGTGCTGTTCCCGGCCTTTTTGGTGTTCTTCATCTTCCACCAGATTTATGAGCGCGGGATGGGCAAACGCGAGAAGAATGAAAAGAAGGCTAAACGCTTCAAAGGCCTGATGGTTGTTCCCGTAATCATTGCTCTCGTTGGCGTTTTGGGCGCTGTTGCCTCTTTGACCTTGTTCCCTGGTAATGCGGAAAAGTATTCCACCATCCTCAACACGGAGGATGGGGATTTTGCCACAGACATCGAACAGGCAGATTATTCAACCATTCCGTTTATCGATCGTGATTCTGCCGTTCTTTTGGGCAACCGCACTATGGGCACTATGGCAGACTACGTTAGCCAGTTTGAGATTTCCGACCTGTATTCCCAGATCAATTATCAGGACGCACCGGTTCGTGTTAGCCCGCTCAATTATGCTGACGTATTCAAATGGTGGTCCAACCACAATACGGGTATTCCCGCATATGTAATTGTCAACATGAGCACCCAGGATACCCAGATTGTTCGTCTTGAAGATCCGATCTATTACTCAGATTCCGATCCCTTCTTCAACAACGTCGACCGTCATGTGCAGCTGAGCCATCCGTTCTACATCTTTGGTGAAAAGTCGTTTGAGATCGACGACAATGGCAAGCCGTATTGGATCTATCCGGTAATCGACTACACGGTTGGTCTGTTCGGTGGTGAAACCGTTTCGCGTGTTGTACTTTGCGATGCAAGCACAGGCGAATGTCAGGATCTTGCGATTGACGAAGTGCCCCAGTGGGTTGACCGAGCATATCCTGCCGACTTGCTCATCCAGCAGTACAACTGGAGCGGCGCACTTTCCGGTGGCTGGATTAACTCTTGGCTGGGACAGAGCGGTGTTAAGCAGACCACGCCTGGTTCCGATGGTCAGCTTGGCTACAACTACATTGCCAAGGATGACGACGTTTGGGTATATTCCGGCGTAACTTCTGCAACTGCGGATAATTCAATCATTGGCTTTGTTCTAATCAATCAGCGTACTGCCGAATCCAAGTTCTACCCAGTCGCTGGTGCAACCGAAGAATCTGCAATGAGCTCAGCAGAGGGTCAGGTTCAGAATCTTAAGTATGAATCAACCTTCCCGCTGTTGATCAATGTCGACAATCAGCCGACCTACTTTATGGCCTTGAAGGACAACGCAGGTCTGGTTAAGAAGTATGCGATGATTGACATTCAGCGCTACCAGAATGTAGCCGTAGGCGACACGCTTGAGGAAACCGAAAAGTCGTATAAGAAGCTGCTTCGCGCAAATGGCGTCTCTACCGACGATGATTCCGGCAAAGCAACTAAGACAGACGGAACAGCGACTGGCACTATTTCGCTGATTTCTCCTGTGGTTCTTGACGGTAATTCCCATTACTACGTCATGCTCAATGGAGACGGCACGCTCTATGATTGCCCTGTAGCCAACGTAGTCGATATCGTCCGCTACAAGGAGGGCGATAGCGTGACCCTGACGGTAAGTGGCGACAATGGTGATGTTGCTACTGTTTCTGCCGTATCTCAGGCCGCGAATGCTGGCAATGACGCTGGTGGCTCTAATGCTTCTGCGTAGGAAATAGGCGTATTTCGCTAAGCGAATTCAGGGACCCTGCTCAAGCAGGGTCCCTTTTTTGTGAGTGCAAGCCGCCGAAAAGCTTTGCAGTATTGAGCTGAATGAGTAAAGAAAAAGCACCCGGAACGAATCTTCATTCCAGGTGCTTCATTGGAGGTTCGGCTCATATAGGGGAGTGCTATTTTGCCGAGCGATTATCCGGAGAGCGCTAGTCGTCGATAATGACTACGCTTGCGTAAACAGGTCCATGAACGCCCACGACACGAACCAACTCGATGTCAGCGGTGTTTGAAGGGCCGCTGATGAAAGTGACGTTAGAAGGCATTTCCTCGCCTTCGGCGACGCGGTTTTCCCAATCGTCCATAAGCTGTGTCATGTAAGGGAAGATGGTGCTCTTGCGTAGCAGGGCAATGTGGCCTATAGGCAGAAGGCATACTGCTCGTCCAGACTTTTCCGTACAACGCTGCATGATAGTGGCAGTTTCTGCGATGCCTGCGGAAGCGAAGGTGATGCCGATATCGGCGCTCTCGGCGCGTCCCATGCTCTTTTCTCTACTGGTGGGGTTCCAGCGAACGGCTTCGAAGGAAGCGTTATTCAGAACTTCAGGAATGCCGAAGCCGTCGATCTCGGGAACGTCGGAATAGACGATGTGTCCGCCCTGACCGATCTCGTTAACCAAATCAAGCACAACCTGGGATACTTCTTCCGGCTTTGCTTCGCGAACGATGGTGCCCATCTTGGTTGCTTCTTCGATGAACCATTGAGCAAGCTCTTCAGTGGAGTAATCGCGATAGTCCCCAGGCAACGGTGCCTTGGTAGCTTCGCAAGATTCAATGAATGCAGGGGGCTCAGTGCGACCAAGTGCCTGGGATATAGGTTTCAGGAATTCCTCGAGGCTTACTGTACTCATTAGTTCTCCTCTCGGTTGGCGTTGTTGCGACAGGCATCGGTAAGGGCTTGGGCGGTTTCAGCGCGCTTTTGCTCCTCTTCTTGTTTTTTATGCTCCGCAAACCAAGAACGAAACTTCTTGCTGCTCATCGTGTCAAGATTGCGCGATGCCAACCAGCCGTTCAGGACGGGGATCCAAGTGCTACCGCGATCGAGCTGATTTGTTTTGCCTGTCATGAGTTTCATTGCAGGTGCCGCCGCTGTCGTAAGTGCTCCATAGGTAACACGATTCGAGAAAGTTGCGGCTGCTGCAGTGAAGATAGCCTTTTCGACAGGAGATACGTAGCCCTGGCTTACCACGTTGCGTCGATGCTGGGAAATGAGATTCGGTAGTGGCACCTTTACAGGGCATACCTCTGCGCATTGGCCGCATAAAGAGCACGCGTAGGGCAATTTCGCTGTTTTCTCGTATCCAACAAGGAGGGGAGTCAAAACAACGCCCATGGGACCCGGGTAAATTGAGCCATATCCATGACCGGTAATGTGGCGGTATACCGGGCAAGAATTCATGCAAGCGCCGCAGCGGATGCAGCGAAGCATGGGGCGGAATTCATGAGCCAGAATATCGGTGCGTCCGTTGTTGACGATTACGATATGCACATTCTTTGGGCCATCAGCTTCGCCTTCTCGACGGCATCCCGTATTAATAGAGAAGGAACCAGAAATCTTGGCACCAACAGCACTGCGTACCAGGAGCTTCATCATTACATCGAGTGAGCGCAGGTCGGGAACAATGCGCTCGGTGCCCATGACGACAATTTGCGTTTCGGGGATGCTCGAAGCCATACGCGCGTTGCCCTCGTTGGAAACAAGGGTGCAAGAGCCGGTTTCCGCAACACCGAAGTTGCAGCCGGTTACGCCAATGGGGGCATTCATGAACTCGGGGCGTAGCGTTTTGCGCAGAAAACGGGTTATTTCCTCGGGATCGTTGGTGCCCTCGTAGCCCTTCTGTTCATGGTAGAGATTGCGGATAGAAGTACGATCGAAGTGCAGCGCCGGCACAACGATGTGTGAAGGTGCATTGCCTGCAGTTTGGATGATGTGCTCGGCGCAGTCGGTCTCGACTGGCTTGATCCCATGTGCTTCCAGGAACGTATTGAGCCCGATTTCCTCGGTCATCATGCTTTTGGACTTTACGCAGGTTTTAGCGCCTTCGGCTTCGAAGATGTCCAGGATGCAATCGAGCGCGTCGTTGTCGGTTGGGGCAAAATGCACCTGTGCACCGTTCTTCTGGGCATTCGTTGCAAATTGGCGAACGTAGTAGTCAAGGTTTTCAAGCACGTGGTCGCGAATGGCTGCGGCATGCGTACGGAAATCTTCCCAGTTGTCCACTTCGGCAACAAGAGCATCGCGCTTGCCGGTGATTACGTCCTGGGCAGTTTCGATGGCGCGATGTTTAAACGTATCGGAAAGCGCACGGTGGATGCGGTCCTCGAGGGGCGCATCGTCGTAGATGATCGACATTGCCTATGCCTCCAATCGAGAGTCGAGGATTTGCGCAATATGCATAACTTTCATATTGCTGGAAACAACGCCTTGTTCGATGAGGCGATCGAGAGCGCCCTTGATGTTCATGAGGCATGCCTGATCTGCGCCGCAGAGGTAGTCGGCGCCGGTGGCAAGCGCGAACGCAACTTTTTCCTGAACCATATGTCCGGAAACCTCAGGCTCTTTAACGCTGAATGTACCGCCGAACCCACAGCAGCGATCAGCTTCAGGCATTTCAATGTAGCTGAGCCCTTCTACATTCTTTAGGAGGGTAAGGGGCTGCTCTTCAACGCCGAGCATGCGGGTGAGGTGGCAGCTCTTGTGGTAGGTGACTGTGCCATCGAGATGGGCGCCAACGTTGGTGACTCCCAAAACATCAACGATGAACTGAGTGAATTCATAAATGCGCGGAGCAAGATCAGCAATTTTTTTGCTGTATTCGGCGTCGTCGGCGAAAAAATGAGGATACTCAGCCTTAATCGCCCAAGCGCAAGAGCCAGTGAGCGAAACGATGGTGTCGTAACCGCTATAGGCATCGATAACCTTTTTCATCATGGGCTTGGCTTCTTCGATGTAGCCCGAATTCGAAAAGGGCTGGCCGCAGCATACCTGGTCATCGGGAAGCTCAACTTCGCATCCAAGTTTTTCAAGTACATTGACGGCAGCGATTCCCACTTCTGGATAAAGCATGTCAACCATGCACCCTGGGAAGAACGCGACTTTCATGGGGGTCCTTTCTCGATAAACAAATATTATGTTCAAGCTTTACCCATCGAATGGCAAGAACGCGATCGTAGACGCTGAATCATGGTCAGTGAACGGTGGCAAAGAGGGGCGTATAGGTATAAAAAGGATGTTTCTGGGAATTGCAGAAAAAAATGCTTGACGATGATTTCGTTCTTAGTAAAATACAAGGGCTGTTAAAAACAGTCTTTTGTTTACATAGTTCCGCTGCTCAAGACAGCAGGTACCGAAAGGTTTAATCGCTTCATGCGGCCCGCCGAGGTGGTCGATAAGTATCGCGCTTTACGGCCCCTGCGTCTTAGGACGGAAGGGGTCGTTTCTTTTCTCAAGCACGACTCCACCCATTCGGGGCGGAACCCGAGTTTGAGATAAAGGAGGTGTACATATGCCAAGTGTAAAGAACGAAACCAAGCTCGCACAGATCAAGGAAGATCTCGAAGGTGCTGGTGCAGTATGGGTTGTTGATGCTTGCGGTCTTACTGTAAAGGAGACTCAGGCTCTTCGCCAGGCTGTTCGCGAAGCAGGTGCTTCCATGAAGGTTTACAAGAACACCCTCATGCACATCGCACTCGCTGACGCTGAGCTGCCCACGCTCGACGACATGCTGCATGGTCCTAGCGCATTCGTATTCGCCGGTGATGATGTTGCTGCTGCCGCTAAGGCGGTCAAGGAGTTCTCCAAGACCAACGAAACCCTGGAAATCAAGGGTGGTTTGATGGAAGGCGCTGCTGTAAGCGCTGCCGAGGTTGAAGCTATCGCTTCTCTGCCTTCTCGCGAAGAGCTCTACGCACACATCGCTGCTGCTATCAACGGTGTTGCTCAGGGTCTTGCTACCGCTATCAACGGTGTACCCCGTGGTCTGGCTCAGGTTACCAAGGCCGTTGCCGACCAGAAGGAAGCTGCGTAAGCAGATTCCTTGCAGCGTGAATATCGCTGCATAACAAGTATTTTGAAATTTCGGCTGCAATCATAAGGGTTTGCAGCCCAACGAAAGGAAACTAACATGGCTGTTTCTCGCGAAGAGATCATCGAAGCTCTGAAGGAAATGTCCCTGCTCGAGGCTTCTGAACTGGTAAAGGACATCGAGGAGACCTTCGGCGTATCCGCTGCTGCTCCCGTTGCTGTTGCTGCTGCTCCTGCTGCTGGCGGCGAAGCTGCTGCTGAGAAGTCCGAGTTCGACGTTGTACTCGAGGGCTTCGGCGACAACAAGATCGCTGTTATCAAGGCTGTACGTGAGATCACTGGTCTCGGCCTGAAGGAAGCTAAGGAAGTAGTAGAGTCTGCTCCCGCTCCTGTACAGGAAGGCGTTGCTAAGGACAAGGCTGAGGAAATCAAGGCTAAGCTCGAAGAGGCAGGCGCTGCTGTAACCCTGAAGTAACTCATTTTTTCGAGTGTCTTCTTTGAAGTGCCCAGCATAAGCTGGGCACTTTTTTATGCGAGGATGTTGGCCTGTGGATTTCCAAGTCTACTTCTATGTTGCAGCTCGGAAACGCCTTTGTCGTTTGATTGCTAATGCTTGTTTTTGCATATAGGGTAACCATTGAAGATATTCTTGAGCGCTTGAAGTGCTCCAGGGGACTAATAACGAAAGGGGCCTTGATGGAAAAAGGCTATTTTGCGGCAGCGTGGGGTGATGTGACTAAGTCGCCTGGTTGGGCATCGGTTTTGCTTCGTCTGGGTTTGCTGTGTCTTGTTCCCGTCTTTGGCGTTGTGGTGATGTATGGGTATCTTTTCTCGTGGGCTCGTGATATTGCATGGAATGTTCATCGTCCTCTTCCGAGAAAGGTCTTTGCCAACGAAGACGGAAGCCTCTATAGGCGCGGCTTTTTTATCTTCGTTGTTGCGTTGGTTTTTTCTCTCGTTCCAGAGATCGTTAACTTATTCATTGGCATGTCTGTTGGCTTTTCGTTTGGCAGCACCGCTTTGCATGGGTCGTATGTGCCGGCGCTCTTCGGCTCCATGCTCTGGCTTACCGGCAATTCGGCCAGTATAGCCCTGTCTTTTTTTGCGGCTTTGTTTTTCTGGGTTGGAGCGATGCGCGTCTCTTTGTATGGAACGCTTTCTTCGGGTTTCCAAATTCAGAAGATTTGGGCAATGATGAAACATGATTTCATTGGGTTGCTGCGTATTGCCGGAATGGCAATTTTGATTGCTGTGGCTATCGCTTTTTCCGCCATAGTTTTCGCGCTGTTCTTTGCTCTGATTTGCAGCGGTTTGATTTGGCTGGTGTCGAGTGGTTCGTCGACATCCATGGTCGCCGCGGTCTTGATTGTTCTTTTGGGTGTTGCATTTTTTGCGTTGCTGCTATTTGCTTCCGCGCTTCAAAACGCGTTGGTGTTTCGTGCATTGGGTTATTGGACCCGTCAATTCGATGTGAGCCTTTGGAGCGGCCAGGAGGACCCAATGCCCTTTGAGCGTAATGATATGCAACATTCCAATAGTGTTTCTGCGCATCAAAGTTTTGCTGCGCAGTGTGCTTCGGCATCAAGCCATGTTTCCGACGCGGCTTATGGAGGCGAGTCGTCTGTTGGCCCCATTCCCAGTGGCGTTCCGTCAGGTTTTGTTCAAACCGCGCCCTTCGCCGGCACGGGTGAGCCCATTGCTCAACCCGCTCAAGCGCCCCATGACTCTGAGCCGCTTGCCCGGAGCTCTGAAGGTAATGACGGTACCGGCCCGCAGGTTCTTGAGTCGCCCGATGGCCCATCGTTGACTGGAGAGCAGCCACAAAACAGAGAGACAGACTCCCAGGCAAAGTCAGAGGGTGAATCCAAGACTAATTAGTTGCTCGGTGCTTTTCTTCTGCGATGCGAAGAAGGGTTTCGTTTAAGATTTGATACACCTCGCGTGTTTGCCCGTTAAGGCACGCGAGGTGTTTTTCTATGGTTGCCATGTCTCCACGTTCGGCGGGTCCCGTAAGTGAAGCGACGGTTCCTTCGTTGGCAACATGCTGGGCATTTCCCAGGAATAGAGGCGCAAGCGCTTTTTCGGCACTTTCGGAGCTGAATCCGCATTTTACCAACTCATCGCAAGACAGCCGATAGAGTGCAATAACATGATTTGAGGCCATTGCGGCTGCAGCGTGATAGCGCACCTTTTGTTCTGTTTCAATAATCTGATAGGGGTTTCCCATTGCTTCAACTATCGAGATAGCTTCTTTGAGCTTCCCGCTGTCGCCTTCGATGGCGAAAAATGCCTTATGCAATTCTTTGGTGCTGGTGCTTTTCGATGGGATTGCGAAAAGGGGATGGATGGAATAAGCATTTGCTCCCCTTTCGTCGCATCCATTAAGCTCGGAAGAGGGAAGAGCTCCGCTGCAGTGGCAAATCAGCATCCCGTTTAGAACTTCGCTGCCATCTGAATCTCTAATTGTTTCCCAGGTGGGCACAATCTGGCCATCTGGCGTGGTAATGAACAGGGCATCGCATTTTGCTGCGAGATCGATTGGCGACTCAAATGCTTGCGATCCCGTCAACCGGGCTGCCTCTTTAGCAGAGGCGTAGGTTTTGCTGGCGTATCCAACGAGTTCGTGTTCTTGCGCAAAGTAGCGCCCAAGCGAGCAACCGACTTTTCCTGCGCCAACAAAGCCTATCCTCATGATGATTCTCTACTCCTCGACAGGGGTTAGTTTTCCTGTAGTTGAATCGATGATAAACCCGCGTACTGTGATTGTCTCAGGGATAAGGGGATGGTGAGCAATAGTTCGGACAGTGGCGCGAACGCTTTCTTCACCATCGTCGAACCCTTGAAGCCATGTTTCGAAATCGATTCCGCAGTAATGCATCATGTCAATGTGATCTTGAGAGATTCCCGCATTCAGCATATGGCTGATCATGTCATCGGAATTCATGTGCTGAGCACCGCAGTTGCTGTGGCCAACTACCATGATCGTTTTCACGCCTAGCTCAAAAACAGCTACCAGCAAGCTTCTGATAACGCTGCCAAAAGGATGGGATATCACACCGCCAGCGTTTTTGATTATCTTGGCATCGCCATTCTTGAGTCCCAATGCCGCTGGAAGAAGTTCGGTAAGGCGCGTGTCCATGCAGCTTACTATTGCCAGCTCTTTATCGGGGTATTTATCGGTTGAATATTTGAGATAGCCCTTTTCTTCGACAAATGCTTTATTGTGGGCCAGGATTTCATCTATGGTGCTCATGGCTTTCATTGAGGTTTTTCCTTTTGCGATATACGTGCTGAACGGCCATAAGCGGGTGGTGGAGTATCATCCGCGGTCCACTATAGGCCATGATTTCCTTGATTCTTTGCCGCATGGCAGGTCGATAGCATTGGGTAGGGCAGGTGTCGCAGGTTCCACGGTGTTTGTGGGGACAGCGTCGCGTTCGCTCGAGGGAATAGTCGATAACCTTTGCGCATTCGGCGCAGAGCTTTTCTCCTTGAGCGCAAATGTGGTGATGGCCACGGCAAAATACAGCTGCCATGGCCATCACAGTTTTCTCGTCTTGTTCCAGTCTCTTCTTTTCGGAGGGACTAAGAATGGGGTCGGACATACAACCTCAGCTATCCATAGATGCGCTTAAGCTCAGCGTAGGCGGCATCTGCTTCTTCCATTACGTCTGAAATAATCTTCGCGACGGGCTTAACTTCGGTAATTACCGGGGAGATCATGCCGGCGGAAAAGGCGCCGTTTTGGTAGTCGCCGTTATGGGCGCGTGCAATAGATCCTGTGCAGTAGTCATTCAGTTCCTCCTCCGACGCGCCAGCGTAATACTTCTCCCAGAAGCCATCGGTGAAGGGGTTCTTGATGCAGCGAACCTGCTTTTTGCCGGGGATGCCGGAAAGTACAGTGGCGTTGTCTTTGGAGTCAACAATGAGTTGCTTATATATGTCGGACACCGTGCACTCATCGGAGGTTAGGAAGATGGTGCCCATTTGAATGCCAACACACCCTAAAGCCAAGGCGGCAAGGAGGCCCCTGCCGTTAGCAAAACCGCCTGCTGCAATAACAGGGATATCTACAGCCTCTACTACTTGGGCAACCAAAGGAAGGGTGGTCATTGATCCAATGTGGCCACCGCCTTCAATTCCCTCGCAAATTACCGCTGCCGCTCCAAGCTTTTCCATTTTCTTAGCCGCGCGAGCGTGGGGTACAAGAACAATTGCCTTGATGCCCGCTTCTGCAAGCTTGGGAACGATGGCCGCAGGGTTTCCAGCGGAAACTGTGCAAACCTGCACGCCTTCTTCGATGCAGACATCGGCGATCTCATCGATACGGTTGTTTTCCATGATCAAATTGACCGCAAAAGGCTTATCGGTCAGAGATCGTGCGGTCTGAATCTCTTCACGCATATACTCGGGAGTGTCGAATCCGCACTGAATAACGCCCAGTCCGCCAGCATTAGATACGGCGGCAGCAAATTTTCCGTCGGTGATATGGGCCATGGCGCCCTGGATAATGGGGTATTCGATGTCGAGCAAGTCGCAAAGTTCGGTCTTCATTAATAATTCCCTCCTAATTAAATAATCCCGAAATACAAGTTCGTTTGAACTATATAAGCGAAGCATAGCATTAATAAGGTTAAGTATTTGTACACACGAAGAGAGACAGTTGCCAAGAGATACTGGTGAAGGTAATTGCAAATGCGATCGCTCCTCATTTCCTCCACAATGCAATATCCAGTACTGACCTGGTGGTATAGGCAAATTATCCGAAATAATGCATAGAATTTTGAGATTTCCCCCTTGCAATCCCCCCGAAGCGGGGTACTATAGCTAAGCCTTCTGACGGGGGGCGCCCGCAAAGGGCGGCACCGAGTCGGCGAGCGGCCCGCAGAGCGGGGCGCGGGGCCGGAAGAGGAAACTTTCTCAAAAAAAGTCCTTGACACGGCGGGGCCAAGAGAGTAGATTACTTTCTTGCGCGAACGGCGGAGCCGATTCGCGGCCGGGGCCCACGGGCCCGGGCGGGAACCTTCAGAACCGGATACTGTGAGAGACGGAACATAAGTCAGATTCAAACCTGTCGATCAGCCGCCCGCACCGAAGCGGGAGAGGCGAGTTGACGTACTTTTTTATCTAGAATCAAACATCTTTTTCAACGGAGAGTTTGATCCTGGCTCAGGATGAACGCTGGCGGCGTGCTTAACACATGCAAGTCGAACGATTAACCCGCCCTCGGGCGGTTATAGAGTGGCGAACGGGTGAGTAACACGTGACCAACCTGCCCCTTGCTCCGGGATAACCCAGGGAAACCTCGGCTAATACCGGATACTCCGCGCAGCCCGCATGGGCGGCGCGGGAAAGCCCAGACGGCAAGGGATGGGGTCGCGGCCCATTAGGTAGACGGCGGGGTAACGGCCCACCGTGCCCGCGATGGGTAGCCGGGTTGAGAGACCGATCGGCCACATTGGGACTGAGATACGGCCCAGACTCCTACGGGAGGCAGCAGTGGGG